>BNJV01001530.1_pt1 | contig 513812 bp, 519 predicted proteins | sample 8540591 | NCBI WGS metagenome assembly BNJV01 (sample SAMD00202457, study PRJDB9452) | human saliva metagenome | host: Homo sapiens | reverse complement strand
GCAGCAGCACGGCACCCGCCTGCACGCCCTTCGTGCCGGAGATGAGGCGCACGCCGGAGGAGTCCGCACCGAAACCAGCAACCGACGAAGCGGCCACGGTTCCGTCGGCGCCGACCGACGTGACGGGCCAGGACCCACGCGGCCACCCGGCCTCGTTGATCGCGGACAGGACCTCAGGCCACGGAGGCCGACACGACGGCGACCATGCCGACGCCCAGGTTCAGGGGTCTTCCATGCCGACCCAGGTGACGTCGCCGCCGCGGCTGCCCGTCGAACACGGCGGGCACGGTCCATGGAGCGGTCGACGGTCGCGACCGCGCCGACGGGCAGGACGCGCGCGACAGGTTCGCGGTCAGGCCAGGCCGCCGGTCACGTGCGCGGCAGGGCGTGAATCCTCGACGCCGCAGCGCTCGACCAGGCCGAGGCACAAGCGCGTGTACAGGCGGGTGGGCCTCGAGGAGCCTCGCCGAGGGTGCGGCCGAACTCGCCACGTGGGACTCCAGCGAGGCGCCGACGCGAGACGACGGAGCGCACGAGCGAGTAGCCGCTGAGTGCAGGCCCAGGACGCCATGCGACGATGACGACGTCGCCGCCCCGTCACACGCTCGGGGGCCCCAGTGCAGCTGGAGGCGTCCACGACGCGGCCCGCCGCGCCCGCGATGCTCGTAGCCGTCGGGCCCATGACGCCGTGCCTCGGCGGTCTCGCCGCCGATGAGGGCGTGCCCGTGGTCCTCGCAGGCGCGCGCGATGCCGGTGACGATGCGGCGATGCGCTCAGACCACGTGCCCGCAGGCGATGTAGTCAGTCATGAGGACGGGGCGCGCCGATCACGACGATGTCGTCGACGACCATGCCGCACCAGGTCCCGGCCGATCGTGTCGCACGTCCATGGCCTGCGCGATCGCGATCTTCGTGCCCACGCCGTCCGTGGAGGTCGCGAGCAGCGGCTTCTCCATGCCCAGCAGGGCCGACGCGTCGACCATGCCGGCGAATCCGCCGGTCGCGCCCAGGACGGTGGAGTCGTGGGTGGCGGCCACCGCGCTCTTCATCAGTTCGACGGCGCGGTCGCCCGTGGGCGGTGTCGACGCCAGCGGTCGCGTAGTCCAGGGGGTGTCGGTCATGGGTGGTGCCTTTCGCAGATGGCGCTCGACGAGGCCGTGTCTGGGTGGTCGGGTTGAGCGACGCCCGCGGCGCAGGGAGCGTCGCGGGCGTGGAGGTTAGCAGGGGTGGCGTCGGGGTTCCGGGCACGGGCGTCCCGGCGAGGATCGTCTCGGGGTATTCGCCCGTGAAGCAGCCGATGCACAGGGACGTGCCCTGTCCGGTGGCCGCGACCATACCGTCGATCGACAGGTGAGGCCAGGGAGTCGGCGCCGATGGATTCGCGCACCTGTTCGACGCTCATGGACGAGGCGATGAGCTCGGCGCGCGTCGGAAATCGATACCGAAGAAACACGGCCACAGCACCGGCGGGGACGAGATGCGGATGTGCACCTCGGCGGCCCCGGCCTCGCGCAGCATCTTGACGAGCGCGCGCTGCGTGTTACCGCGCACGATCGAGTCGTCGATGACGACCAGGCGCTTGCCTTCGATGACCTCACGCAGGGGGTTGAGCTTCAGGCGGATGCCCAGCTGGCGCAGGGATTGCGTGGGCTGGATGAAGGTGCGGCCCAGTACGCGTTCTTGACGAGGCCCTGGGCGAGGGATGCCGGACTCCTGCGCGTAGCCGATCGCGGCGGGCGTGCCCGAGTCGGGCGTGGGGATCACCAGGTCCGCCTCGATGGGGTTCTCGCGCGCCAGGGGCGGCACCATCTCGTGGCGCGCGGCCACGATGCGGCGCCCGCCGATCGTCGTGTCGGGGCGGGCCAGGTACACGTACTCGAAGACGCAGGTGTTGAGCGGCGCACGGCGAAGCGTCGCGAGTGCACGCCCGACGCGTCGATGGAGATGAGCTCCCGGGCTCGACCTCGCGCACGAAGGTCGCGCCGCACAGGTCCAGGGCGGCGGTCTCGGAGGCGACGACCCAGCCGGAGGCCAGGCGGCCCAGCACGAGCGGGCGGTAGCCGTGCGGGTCGCGCGCTGCGTACAGCGTGTGCTCGTCCATGAAGACCAGGGAGAACGCGCCCTCGATGCGCGGCAGCACCTTCAGGGCGGCGCCGACGAGGGGCGCGGGCTCAAGGGATCGTCCATCGACGAGGCCGGGGCTGCCTCGTCCGCACCCGTGTGCCCGGGCGTCACGGACGGAGACGCGATGAAGGGTGTCGGTCCGGGGATGCGGTCAGCCATGCCCAGCAGCGCGGTCACGAGGGAAGTGTCGGTGGAGGCACCGCGTTCAGAAGTCCTCGCCCTCGTCGGCGATCTCGACGGCCAGCTCGCGCAGCTCGACCGTGTTGGTGAGGTTGCCGTTGTGGGCCAGGGCGAGCGTGCCCGTGGGGGTGGGGACCCAGCGTCGGCTGGGCGTTGCGCCACACGTCCGCGCCGGTCGTCGCGTAGCGGACGTGACCCAACGCGATGTGGCCGCGCAGGCCCTGCAGGGACTGCTCGGAGAACACCTGCGACACGAGGCCCTGATCCTTATACACGAGGATCTGCTTGCCATTCGACGTCGCAATACCGGCGCTCTGTTGGCCGCGGTGTTGCAGGGCGTAGAGGAGAAAGTGGGTCAGGCGGGAAACGTCCTCGCCCTGGGGCCCATACTCCGAAGACGCCGCAGTGATCATGCGGGTGATCGTCTCCGAAGAGTTCCTGGTCGGACAGTGTCATGTCTGGCTGCGAGACGGGAAGCACGCTCTCACTCTCCCACACTTTTTGCCTCCTCGTGGCATATATCCACGTTGTGGCGAGCACACGAGCGCGACGAAGCCCTCACGCAGCGCGTAATTGCGCACGCTTTGCGGGGCAGAATTCGGTCTCCTCGGGTCGAGATGACACAATGGGAGTGCAGCAATCTTGAGGAGGAAACGTGGCCAATCCGACGCTGAGCGCCATCATGTGGGGACTTGCCCTGCTGGTGAGCGCCCTGGCCGTCCTGTCGTTCGCGCGAGGCCTGGCACACATGTGGCGCACCGTCTCAGCGGGCACGCCCGACCCAGGGCGCCTGAGCCCCGTCGGCAAGCGAGCGTGGGGCGTCATCTCCGCGGCCCTCACCCACCGCGAATTCAAGGGCGCCCGTGGATCAAGGGTGCGCCCACTGGCTCGTCATCGGTGTCCTTCCCGATCCTGTTCCTCACGCTGGTCACGGGCTACGCGCAGCTGCGCGTCCAGACCTTCACGCTGCCCCTCCTCGGCCATTTCGCGCCGTGGGAGTGGCTCACCGAGGCCTTCGCGTGGGGCGGCCTGGTCGGCATCATTCTCCTCATGATCGTGCGCCAGCGCGCAGGGGCGCAGCACGGCCGCCGAGGCGGCCCTCTCCAACGACGATCCCGACGGCGCTGCCGCCGCGGCGGACCCAGAAGGCACCCTCCCTCGTCTCTGACCACACCCCCACCCGCGCGACTCCTCCCCGCGCGGCCTGGCCTCCCGTTTCCTGGGTTCGACCCGCTGGCAGGCGATCTTCGTCGAGTGGGTCATCCTCATCGTGTGCGCGTGCGTCGTGGCCCTGCGCGGCCTCGAATACGCGCTCTTCAGCCTCACGCCGGGCCTCGAGGCCCACGCGACCGCCCTGCATTTCCCGCTGACCGCCTGGCTCGGCGCACTCTTCGCGGCCACCGCCTCCTCCTCGGCCACCTCGCTGGCAGAACGCGATCGTGCTGGTCAGCGCCCTCAAGGTCCTCACCTCCGTGACCTGGCTGACGGTCGTCGGCATCCAGACCGGCATGGGCGTCGCCTGGCACCGCTTCGTCGCGATCCTCAACCTGTACACGCGCCGAAACGCCGACGGCACCAAAGTCCCTGGGCCCGGCCGACCACATGCTCATCGACGGCAAGCCGGTCACCAGCGAGGACGACTTTCGACGACCTCCCCGAAGACACGGTCCTCGGCGTGGGCACGATCGACGACTTCTCGTGGAAGGCCCGCCTGGACCTGTACTCGTGCACCGAGTGCGGCCGCTGCCAGGAGCTGTGCCCCGCGTGGAACACCCAGAAGCCCCTCTCCCCAAGCTGCTCATCATGGGCCTGCGCGACCACATGGAGTCCGCCTCCAACGTGCAGATCGTCGAGCAGGAGGAGGGCCACCAGAAGCTGGGCGACGGCGAGGTCCTCCTCGACAAGGGCGTGCTGGCCTCGCCGCACTCCTTCGACCTGGCCTCTGGCCCTGTCCCTGTCGGGCGCGACCGGCCCCGAGGGCGTCTCCGCGGTGACCGCTCCCCTCGTCCCCGAGGTCGTCTCCGAAGAGGTCCTGTGGGACTGCACGAACTGCGGCGCCTGCGTCGAGCAGTGCCCCGTCGACATCGAGCACATCGACCACATCCTCGACCTGCGCCGCCACCAGGTCCTCATGGAGGGCGCGTTCCCCGCGAGCTGGGCCGCGCGTTCCGCGGCATGGAATCCAAGGCGAACCCCTACAACCAGCCCGGCTCGCAAGCGCATGGACTGGGCGAAGAAGCTGGACTTCGACATCCCCGTCGTCGGCGAGGACATCGAGGACGCCTCCGAGGTTGACTACCTGTTCTGGGTGGGCTGCGCGGGCGCCTACGACGACACGGCGAAGAAGACCAGCGCCGCCGTCGCCGAGCTGCTGCACACGGCGGGCGTGTCCTTCGCGGTCCTCGGCTCGGGCGAGTCCTGCACGGGCGACCCGGCCCGCCGCGCCGGCAACGAGGCGCTCTTCCAGATGCTGGCCGCCCAGGCAATCGACACGCTCAAGGAAGCTAAGCCCCAGAAGATCGTCGTCTCCTGCGCGCACTGCTTCAACACGATCGCCGGCGAGTACCCGGAGCTGGGCGGGTCCTTCGACGTCGTCCACCACACGCAGCTCCTCAACCGCCTGGTGCGCGACGGCCTGCTCACTCCCGTGGCTTCCCCACTTCCGCAGCCCCCACGGGCGCGGACACCACGGACGAGGCCGGGGCGCAGCCCGCGGGCACCACTGCCCTCAGTCGGCGCGCCCCTGAAGGTCACCTACCACGACGCGTGCTTCCTGGGCCGCCACAACAAGATCTACGAGCCGCCGCGCGAGCTCGTGGGCTCCCCTGCCAAACGTGGAGCTCGTCGAGATGCCGCGCAACCGCGACCGCGCGATGTGCTGCGGCGCGGGCGGCGCGCACGCCTGGTTCGAGGAGACGCGCGGGACCCGTATCGCCGACGCCCGCATCGTCGAGGCCGCGTCCACAGGGCGCGGACGTCGTCGCGACGGCCTGTCCGTTCTGCTCCCAGATGCTCGGCTCGGCCTCGGGCACGTCCGCCGGCTTCGTCTCCTCCGGCGCCGACCAGGGCACCGCGACCGACGAGGCCGCCACGGCCTCGTCCGGGCCAGAAGCTCCCCGAGGTGCGCGACGTGGCCGTCATGCTGCTGGAGGCCGTCAAGCGCGGACAGTAATCACAGGCTCCCCAGACGCAGTGCGGCCCCGCAGGAAAACCTGCGGGGCCGCACTGTGACGTTTGAAAGGATCAGTCCTCGACACCAACGATGACGTTGGAGGCCTTGATGACGGCGACGGCCTTGGAGCCGACGGTCAGGCCGAGCTCCTCGATGGCGGCGTTCGTGATCGACGAGGAGATGACCAGGCCGGGGGCGACCTCGATCTTGACGATGCCGTTCACGGCGCCCTCGGAGACCTCAACGACGGTGCCGGGGAGCTGGTTGCGTGCGGAGAGCTTCATGCTGTGTCCTTCCCTTCGTATGGATGTGAAAACACAGCAACACTAGCGGGTGACACGCGTTCCGTCTACGGGAGCCCTATTGCCCGTCTTCAGGGGAGATCTCCTCGAGTCCGACGAGGAAGCCGTCCTCGTCGATAACGTTGCCGCCCACCAGGGTCGCGATCATTCCGGCGGCCTTCTCCACGTCCTGGGTGGAGCGCAGGCGCTCCAGGCGCGCGGTTCGGCTCATCGCACCCGCGCCGGGCGTCGGCGCGGAGGTGGGCAGCCAGCGGACCTGGTATTCGATGATGGCTCCGGCCGTCCACGGCTCCCAGCGCAGGACGCGAGGCGGCGTGGGCACGGCGTGTACCTCGATCATCATGTCCGAGCGGTGGCCGATCGGGCTTATAAGGGCGTAGCCGTCGACGACCTGCAGGCTTGTCGCGCTGGGCCTCATGCTCCTCGCGGGCCTTGGCGATCTTCGAGGCGATGTCCTCGCGCACCGGGCCGAGCTCAGCCTTCAGCTTTTCGATCTGCGCGATCTGCGCGGGGGTGAGCGGTGGGGGCTTGGGGGCCTCGGGCGTAACGTCGCGCGCGTCCTTCATCTGCTCGAATCCGGCGCGCTCACGCATCGCGGAAAGCAGGTCCTCGGGGTTAATCCAGCGCGGCGAATACACCGTCAGGTTCACGGCCGAGTCGGCGTCGGGGGACCATGACGTAGCCGCTGCCCGCGATGCGCAGGCCACCCGCGAGGCGTCGGGCCATGCGGCGCAGCGCCTCGAGCACGCGGTACTCCAGGCCCGTGGGCAGGCCGTCCGGGGAACGCCTTGTCCCACTCGCCCATGACGCCGTTGTTTTGCTGGCGGGTGGGTGCCTGCGGGCAGCGCAGGATCCACGCGTTCGCGAGCGAGGCCGGGGTGCCCAGCGCCGCGCGCGTCGGCTGGTCGAGCGTCCACGGCCCCTCCAGCTCGGCGTCGGAGGACAGGCGCAGGCGGCCCGGGGCGAGCCATCCGGCCTCGTCCCACATGGAAATCGCGAGGGCCTCAAGCTCGGCGGGATCGACGGCGTCGGAGACGAGGAACAGGTGATGCTCGCGCGCGACGTCCAGGTCGATGACGCCGGCGGGCTCGCTGACCTCGATGGCGGCGGCGATCGGGATGGCGGCCTCTGCGCTCAGGACCTCGCCGTCGGCCGCGATCTGGAAGGCAGCGTCCGCCGAAGTCATCGTCGTCAGGCCGACGTTCGTCTGGGTGAGCGGGTTGTCCGTCGCGCTCATTGGCGTCGGGTCCGCGAAAGAATGAGGGGCCGAGGCCATGCGCTCCTTGAGGGAACGCCTCACCGGCGAGGCCTGGGGGCCTCGTCCCTGTTGGTGACCTGCTCGCGCGGGGTCATGCCCGGCAGAGCGACGCCCTGGATGACGCCCGTGCGCGTCTGGCTGGGAGCCACCGGGGGATGCCGGCCTCGACCCCGCGGCTGGCGCTCCCCTGAGGAGCGGGATTCATCTGAGGCACACCCAGGACGGGCGTCGGCTCGGGCGGCTCCGGCAGGGGCGGTGCCTGCAGGTCAGCCGGCTCGGGGAGCGGGCGGCTCCGGCAGCTCAGCGGGATCCGGTGCGGGCGGATAGCCCACCTCGCGGGCCGCGCGCTCGGCGCGCTCGGCGCGCATGCGTTCAAGCCGGGAGGGAGGCGGAGGAGGGAGAGCCGACATCGGGAATCACCGTTCGATGCGGGTGCACGAGAAGCGCTCGTGGGTGCGTGAGGGCGTGGGCCCGCGCTGACCCTGGTAATGCGAGCCGAGCCCTTCGAACCGTAGGGATGCTCGGCCGGGAGGACAGGTCGAAGAAGCACAGCTGCCCGATCTTCATGCCCGGGTAGAGCAGGATCGGCATCGTCGCCGTGTTCGACAGCTCCAGGGTCACGTGGCCCGGAGAAGCCGGGGTCAATGAAGCCAGCCGTCGAGTGGGTGAGCAGGCCGAGGCGGCCGAGGGAGGACTTGCCCTCGAGGCGAGCGGCGATGTCGTTGCCGAGGGTCACCAGCTCGTAGGTGGCACCCAGGACAAACTCGCCGGGGTGCAGCACGAAGGGCTGATCGGGGCCCACATCCACCTGGTGGGTGAGGTCCGACTGGTCCGTGGCGGGGTCGATCACCGGGTAGCGGTGGTTATCGAAGAGGCGGAACAGTCGATCCAGGCGCACGTCAATGCTGGCCGGCTGGACCAGGTCCCGGTCCAGCGGGTCGAGCTGGATACGTCCAGAGTCCAGGGAGGCCTTGATGTCGCGGTCACTGAGCAGCATGACTCGATTGTCGCATACTCAGCGCCGCGACAACAGCCTCAGAGGGTCACTGCAGGGGCTGGCCCTGAGCGTCGGTGGCGTAGGAGCCGGAACGCATGATGAGCATGATGAAATCGATGAGCGCCCAGGGGCCGGAGACGAAGATACCGATGACGGTAATCGTCAGCACCAGCTGGATGATGCCCTTCGTGGTGTAGCCCAGGTAGAAGTTGTGAATACCGAGGGTGCCCAGGAAGAAGGCCAGGAGCACGGCGACGATCCACTGCTTCGGGGCACCAACGACGGGCTGGCCGTACACGGGCTGCGCGTAACCAGGCTGACCGTAGGCATCCGCACCGTACGCGCCCTGCGCGTACGCGTCGGGAGCCGGGAACGCCGTAGCCCTGCTGGGCGTCGTACGCGGTGCCGTAGGTCGTCGAACCGGGGGTCGCCGTGGCCTCGTCGTAGGCGGGGGCCGAGGCCTGGGGGAAAGCCGGAGCCTCGGGGGTGGGGACCCTGAGCGGGTTCCTCAGGCTGGAAGGGGTGGCCTGCGGATCGGGCGTCGTCATGGGAAAAGCCTTTCGATAGACGTGGGGGCCGAAATGGCCCGTACGGGTACAGGGTAGCGTGCGGTCGACATTCAGCGATAGCCAGTCCACCCCGAGGAACCCTGATTAATCCCGGAGTGCCCTCCCAGGTCCACAAAGGTGCGTGGCCAGGCACCCTGTCTCCTATATTGGCGGGACCCACAGGGCACTGTTTTCAGGCGTGGTCAGAATGGCGAACCCTTTTTAATTTTTACAATGTTCACCCATTTTTACACGGCCGGTCACAGTAAAATTTCTTTCATTCGTCACTTTGCCCTTTTCATTCCCTAGACTGACTGGGTGTTCATGAATCCATCGACAGAGGCCACACGAGTACTCCACTGCGACCTGCCTCGGTGGTTCGCAACACCTAGCGCGACCTGCCAATGCGCACAGCCGACGTCTCTGACTGGGGAACCCTCGTCTTTGAGATCATGAGCCAACAGACGCCCATCGCACGCGTCCAGCCGATCTGGCTCGAATGGATGGAACGCTGGCCCACGCCGGCGGACGTGGCGGCCGCTTCGTCGGCAGACATTATTGTGGCCTGGGCAAACCTCGGATACCCCTCACGCGCCCTGCGCCTCAAGGCTCTGCGCGGCCGCAATCGTCGAGAAGCACGACGGAGAAGTCCCCCTGTCCCTCAAGGGAGCTGATACTCCTGCCGGGCGTCGGTACCTACACCGCATCCGCGCTGCTCGCCTTCCGCCACGGAATCCGCGTACCGGTCCTCGACACAAACGTGCGTCGAGTGCTGGTCAGATTTCTGGACGGCAAAGAGTTTCCTCCCCACACCACGCCCTCAAAAGCGGAAACAATGCGAGCCGACGCATTATTGCCCGAAGACGGGCACAGCGCGGCCGAGGTGAGTTTGGCGCTCATGGAATTCGGGGCCCTCGTCTGCACACAGCTGAGTCCCTCGTGCGACGAGTGCACGATCTCGAACAACTGCGCGTGGGCGCTCGCCGGATTCCCCAAGGACGAGAAGCGGCCCACGCCCCAGCCCTACGCGGGCACCGACCGCCAGGCGCGCGGACGCATCATGAAAAGCCCTGCGTGCCGCCCACTTCGAGGGCACGGACGGCCTCACGAAACGCCGAGTCCTCGACGCCGCCCGCATCGACGGAGGCGACCGCTACCAGCCCACCCGCGTCTACCGGGCACTCCTGAAGGACGGCATGATCGTCTACAACGAGGACACCAAGCGGGTCACGCTCCCCCGGTAACGTTCACAGACGAGGCCGGGGCACCCACGCGGCGGCGCGCGGTCCCGGGAGGCAGCCACTGCCTCGTTGATGAATCAGTAGCGGATCGCGTCGATCGGCTTGATGCGCACGGCCGCGAGCGCCGGGATGATGCCGCACAGGGCGCCGATGCTCGTGGAGATGGCGACGCCCGCGATGGCGGCTCCGGCGGGAAGGCCGGGGTGTCGCTGAGCGTGACGCCCAGGGCCTCGAGGGCAGGAATCGCACGACGACGACCGCGATGCCCACGCCAATGACGCCGGCGACGAAGGTTGCGACGACCGACTCCACGAAGACCGCGAAGAAGACGCGCGCCGCGGAGACTCTCGACGGCCCGGCGGATGCCGATCTCGCGCACGCGCTGGCGCACGGTCACGATCGCAACGTTGAGCAGGCCGAGGGCGCCCAGGAACACGATGATGCCGCCGATGACCATGATGACGTTGGAGATGGTGCCCAGCTGTTCCTCGCCGATGTCCTCGTGCTCGCCGCCGGAGACGGAGACCCTCAGCCTTTCTCCGAGGATCGAGGCCAGGGCGCGCGGCAGGTTTTCGCGGGCCTGGTCCGCGTTCTCGGTGCCCACCCACGCGATCATGGACGGGGAGCTCATCTGCGGGAAGGAGATTCGCGCCGCGTCGTAGTGCGCGAACACGGTCGGCATGTCGTGGGAGCTCTTGGACTTGGTGATGCCGACGACGCGCATCGCCGTGCCCTCGCTCGTGTGCAGGACGATCGGAACCTGGTCGATGGGGGGCGCGCCCCAGCTGGTTCCACGGGGTTTCGGAGATGACGACGGGGACCAGGCGCTGGTCGGCGTCGCTGCTCACGACCCATCGCCCGGCGAGCATGCGGGTGCGGAAGATGACCTCGTAGGAGGGGTCGACGCCCTGGAACGTCACGCCGTCGACCATGTCGCCGATGTTCGTCAGGGGGTATCCGCGGGATTGTCCGCTGGAGCGGGCCTGTCGGGTTTCGACGATGTCCCCACCGCCGCTGGAGAAGCGCGACCAGTAGTGGATGTCCGTGCGCTCGGCCGGGGTTCCCATGGCCTCGCCGATCGTGTCCTTCTCGTCGGGGCGCTTCGCCGTCTGCGCGCCGGTGGCCGACGCGGGATCGGACGCGTCCTGATAGGGGCCGCCGGCCGCCGATCCTTCCGTGGCGTTCGAGGAGCTTTCGGGGGTCAGTCGCGGGGTGACGGGCGCCCCTCGTGAGCTCCGCCAACTCGCGCGAGGACTGCAGGAGCAGGTCTCCGAGCGCGATGACGATCGTCATGGCGGCCACGGCCGCGACCACACCCACGAGGAGAGGACGACGCGCGCCTTCTGGACCTTAACCTCGCCCCAGGCCTCGATGAGCGCGCCCAGGAGCTGACTCACGGCGTTCACTGCTCACCCTCCTGCGGCATTTCGGGGACGAGGCCTGCTCAGCTTCCGGGTCACCCTCGGCGGGCGGACGCGGCGGTTCGGCCACAGCGGATTCTGAGCCCATCTGGTCGGCCCCGGCCTCGTCGCCGCCGTGCCCGGCCTCCGCGCGGCGCGTGAGGCGGCGGGATCCTCGACCTCGTGCAGCGTGCCGTCGTAGAGCTCGTAGGCGCGCTGCGCCCGCGCGGCCACCGCCATGTCGTGCGTGATGACGATGAGGGCGGCGTTGGACTCGCGTGCGACCTCCCGAGGAGGGCCATGACGACGCGGCCCGTGTCCGGGTCGAGGGCGCCCGTCGGCTCGTCGGCGAGGATGACGCGCGGGCGGCGCACGAGGGCGCGCGCGATCGCGATGCGCTGCTGCTCGCCGCCGCTCATCTCGCCCGGGTGAGGGTCCGCGCTCGCCCAGGCCCACGCGCTCGAGCATGTCGACGGCGATCGAGCGCCTGCGCAGCAGCTGGGGGCCGGGGGCGTACAGGAGGGGAACCTCGACATTTTCGGCGGCCGTGCGCGCCGAAAAGATGTTGAATTGCTGGAACACGAAGCCGAAGTCTTCTCCGCGCATGCGAGCGCGGCGCCCCTCGCCCAGGCGCGTCGTATCCACGCCGTCCAGCTCGTACGTGCCCGAGGTGGGGGTATCCAGCAGGCCGATGATGTTAAGCATCGTCGACTTTGCCCGTGCCCGATCGGCCGACGATGGAGACGTGCTCGCCCTGGGCGACGTCCAGAGTTGACGCCGCGCAGAATGTGCAGGTCCTCCCCATCGGGCAGGGTCACCGTGCGGGTCACGTCCCGCAGGCACACGAGACTCATTGCGTGCCCGCCGCGTCGCCCGGGCCCCCGACCATGCCGGAGTCCATGCCGCCGTATGGGCCGGTCTGCCCGTCCTGGTTGTCCTTGTTCGAGGTCGGGGTGAACTCGAGGATTTCCTCGCCCTCCGTCAGGCCCTCCTTGACCTCGACCATCTTGCCGTCGGTGATGCCCAGGGTCACCGCACGCTTCTCCGGCTTCGTCGGGTCGTCGGTCGGCAGGTAGACAGAGCCGGACTGGTAGCGGCCCTCGACTGCGGAAATCGGCACCGCGAGGACACCCGTCGCCGAACCCGCCGTCATCTCGAGGGTGACCTGCAGGCCCGCGAACACCGTCTGGTCTCCAGGGATCGCGCAGCTCGCTTCAGATCCGTCGAAGCCGAGGCACCGTTATCCGGAGCCGGCGAGCGACTTCGGGTCCGTTTGTTTGCCGGTCGGGCTCACCAGCTTGACCCCCGAGCATTCGAAGGGCGCGGGGCCGTTCTTAATCGTGACGGTCGCGGTCGACAGGGGCGTCCTGGAGGCGGTACATCTGGTCCGCGCTCAGGGGCGCGACCGCGGAGAAGGTCGCGGGAGCGATGGTCGCAACCGTGTCGCCGATCGCGAACTGCTGGCCGACGAGCACGCTCGTCGAGACCGTGCCATCACCGGGCGAGACGACGGTTTCGTACTCTGTAGGGTCGGATCGGCGGTCTCGACGCTGACGTTGCCTTCTTCGTCGGTGACCTGGCGGGTCTCGCCGGGGATCTCCTTGCGGATCTGCACGATGGCGTCGCCCTTGGAGATCTTGTCTCCGTCGTTGACGAAGGTGCGCACGACGTTGCCGTCCAGGGTCGCGCGGGCCACCACCGGCTCATCGGCCTGGATCGTCCCCGTGACGCTCACGGTGTTCGTGATGTCGGCGCGGCCCACCTCGATCGTCATCTGCCCGAAGTTGCCGCCCGGGTCCATGCCATCGGTGCTTTGATCCTCCTGGGCAGCCGGGAAAAACGCGAACTTCACCAAGGCGACGGCGATAACTACCCAGGCAAGAACCTTGACAATGTCGAGCACCTGGGCGGTGCGGGTCTTATGTGCCACGTGCGTCTCCTTTGATGAACGGCGTTGACCAATTGTAAGGTGCGCCTCATTAACGCAACAACGCTATCCCCATCTATTCAGGGTTTTCTCAGGGGACCGTCCCGCCGGCTGGGCGTCCCACTCACCGGCCCCTACCATGGGTAACGAACCGACGAAGGCAGCCATGATCCGCCGCGCCACCCCCGCAGACGCCGAGGCGCTCTCCACCCTCGCGCGCACCTGCTTCACGCAGACCTTCGGCCACCTCTACGTCCCCGCCGACCTGGAGACCTTCCTCAACGAGGCCTACGCACCCGACGTCCTGCGCGCCGAACTCGAGGATCCGAACCGGGCGACGTGGTTCCTCTTCGAGGACGAAGCCGACGAGGGCTCTCGCGGCCCAACCCCTCCCCCGCCGTGAACTGCGCGCCGGAACCGGTTGACGAGGCCCCGGCCTCGTCGGCGTCCCATGCCCCAATCGGGTACGTGACCGCATGCCCCGCGCACCTGCCCACCCGACGTCGCGCCCGGCGACGGGAAAATCCACGCCTCTACATCCTGCAGGGCCACCAGGGGGCGGGGCGCGGCACCCTCCTCCTCAAGACGGCGCTCGAATGGCTCGAGCGCGACGGCCCGCGCACCCTGTGGATCGGCGTGTGGAGCGAAAACTACGGGGCGCAGCGCTTCTACGCGCGGCACGGATTCGAGATCGTTGGCGACTACTCGTTCATGGTGGGCGACCACGCCGACCACGAGCTGATTACCCGCCGACCGGCGCGGCCTACACGCTAAGCACCCGCCCGTCGGCACGTCCTAAGCAGCACCCGGTCACTCATCTCCCGGCGCGGCACCCTTGCGAGTGCGCCCCCATCGCACAGAAAAGGCCCCGAGGCACGTTGCCTCGGGGCCTTATCGTGAGCTCATCACTCGGCAGATTCTTCAGCCTCAATCTCGGCGATCTGCTTGCGGACCTCATCCATGTCGAGGTTCTGGACCTGAGAAATCAGGTCCTCGAGCGCGGACAGCGGCAGAGCGCCGGACTGACGGAACACGACGATACCGTCGCGGAAGACCATCAGGGTCGGGATCGAGGTGATCTGAGCGGCCATCGCCATCTGCTGCTGATCATCCGTGTCGACCTTGCCGAACACGATGTCCGGGTACTTCTCGGAGGCCTCTTCGAAGATAGGGCCGAACTGACGGCACGGGCCGCACCAGGTCGCCCAGAAATCCACCAGGACGATGCCGCCGGCGGAAACGATCTGCTCGAAGTTCTCCTGCGTAAGGGGTAACGGTAGCCATGTTTCTCCTGTTGTCGCCGGCGCTATCACCGGTCTGTTGGTCGGGGCAAGAGCCCCTGAGTGAACTATACGATTCAACGGGCGCGACGCGCCCCTCTATTCCCCGGCAGGGAGCGTAGAGGTGGTGACGTGACGCACATTATCCTCCGAAGCGCCCAGGCCTCGCAAGATGAACGTCTCGACTAACTGCAGTGCAGACTCACGATGCACCGGGTCCTTCGGGGAGGCGCTGCCCCTGCAGCGTCGCATGAATCAGGTGCACCGCGCCCAGCGTGTTCTGCTCAACGATCAGCCCGCGCTCCATGGCCTCGTCCAGAATCCCAATGAGGAGCTCACCAACAACCCCGCGTGATCATGCAGATGCGAGGCACCCTGGCCCGACATCTGACGACGCAGGCCCGTGCCAGCCTTGACGTGGTATCGGCTAATCATCTGCAGGTGCGCGCGAATGTAGAGGCGCAGACGCATGAGCGGATCCGGCTCGGACTCGAGACGGGCCGTCAGCACCCGCGTGAACTCCTCGGTCACCTGCCGCATGTAGGCCAGCAGGAGAACCTCCTTGTCCGCGAAGTGGTTATAGACGGCCGTGCGCCCAACGCCCGCACGCTCAGCGATCTGACTCATGGTGATCGACTCGAAGGCCTGCTCGGCCATCAGCGAGCCGAGCGCATCAAACAGGCGCGTGCGAGTCAGCTCGCGGTGAGAGGCGAGCGACTCGCCAATAATCTTCGGCATAGGCCTATTCTGACACTTGTCCCCTATGTGTCGTCAAATTGGGGAGCATGCGGGGGTGAACTGCGCGTTCGCGCAACGACGCCGGTCGCGACGTGTACGTTCACCCGTCGCCAGCACCCCCGAGCGCAGCGCCGGACTGTCAGCGAGCGCAGCGGGCGACCACGGCCTCGACAATCGGCAGGGTCAGCGACGATCCACGGAAGCTCGACCAGATCCGCGAGGGGCACCCACGTTGCCTCAGGTGCGACGCGCCCGCGCGCGGTGCGGGCGAGCCGGCCGCCACCTCGGCGAGCCACACGCCCATGACGCGCCCGCCCAGAATCGGCCACCACTGGCCGCCCTCAGGGGCACACGCGCTCGCCGATAATGAGGGCGGGCGCCGAGCTCTCGGCAATCTCGCGCGTGAGTGCTTCGACCGGATCTTCATTGTCCTCGACCTTTCCGCCGGGCAGCTCGAACTGTCCGCGCAGCTCCTGCGGGTAGGCGCGCGAGCATGCGAGTAGCATCGTGGGGTCGCTCAGGGAATCGACGATCGCGGCCGCCACCACGGGACGAGGCATGGGTACTCCAATCAGTTGGGCGAGGCCAGTGTATCGGGCGCGGGAGCGCAGGCCACGGAGGCTGCATGCCGGGCGACGCCGCGACCCACACCCTCCCCACACCTCCGCCGCGATTCGTCACCACACCCTCCGCCTAGCACTGCCACACCGCGCCCGCCAACGCCGGTTGCGCGGCTATCCGGCGTGACGATATGATCGACGGGTCGATTCCTTCGGGACGATGAATTGCGGGCGTAGTTCATCGGTAGAATGGAAGCTTCCCAAGCTTCAGAGGCGAGTTCGATTCCCGTCGCCCGCTCTAATAGGACGCTCATGTGGATACAAGGTATCCGGGTGGGCGTTCTTCTTGTTTTCCTGGTATTCCGCGGTTTCAGGGGATGTCGTATGGGACGGGTTGAGACCCACGGGCGGCGCTGAGGGGCACTGCTGGGGTTTTCAGGGCGGTTTCGGGCGCTTCGGCGAACCGCTCGTGAAAAGGCGCAGGCCAGCGTCAAAAGGTATGGGTCGTCACAGGAATTCCCCTGCTGCCCGGGTGTGCTCACAGCCCGTCGTCACTGCTTCTGCGAGAATGAGGTGTGGCGCGTGAAATACGGGAAAAGGTAGGCCGTGATGGGCGGATCGCAAGAAGTCATCGAGGTAACTCTGCTAGACGGATCCTTCGCTGGTTCCCGGGAAGTGCGAGTGGCCTCCGCGGACGTCTCCTACCGGCTCTACGTTGTGCCAGCCCGCCAGATCCGCGACTTCCGCTCCCACAAGCACTACGAGCAAGCCCGGCATCTACATAATGCTGGGCGACCCCACGGACAAGAAGCCTGAGGTCTACATCGGGCAGGGCCAAGCGCCGCAAGAACGGCAACGGCACCATCCACCGGATCATCGAGCACATCGACCGGGGCGAGCACCTGTTCTGCCAGTGGGCCATCATGTTGGTCGACGATGCCCGCAAGTTCGGCCCGACCGAGCTGACGAACCTGGAGAACACCTTCACCCTTGCCGCGCAAGAGGCTGGTCTGACCGGGTGCGTAACGGCTGCGAGCCCTCCAATAGTGAGCTGACGCTGGCGACTCGGCTTCGCTTGGATAAGGTCGTGGAAACCACTCGCCTCATGCTCGGAGCTTTGGGTATCTACATCCTCGACCCGTGTCCTGACGGCGGCTCGGCCGCGAAGAACCCTAAACCCAACAACACGGGTGAGGCTCAGGACTCAAGCGCGCCCGAGGCAACCTTGCTGCCAGACAGTGAGCCCGAACTGGTCCTCTACATGGCGCTGCGTTCTGCTGAGAAGCCTGCGGTCGCGCACAAGATGAGCGACAAAGTGTGGGTCCTCAAGGCTGGTTCACCCGTGAACCCAACCCCCACGAACGACACCGGGCGCGCTCTGCGGGCGAAGTACGACGGGCAGATCCGCGACGGCCGTACCACCGTCGACCTCATGTTCACCTCGCCCAGTACTGCCGCCACCTATGTGGCAGGCTCCAACCGCAGCGGCAACGCCACCTGGCGCACCAGCGAGGGGACGCCCCTCGGCGATCTTGCATAGCCCTGCCCCGATGGTACGGCGGCGACCTTCAGGTTTGTCGACGGTTTGCGAGCGTCAGGCACTCGACTCTCAACTCATGCGCCTGTGGCAATCTCGTCCTGTTCACCTCTTTGCACGACGTGGGAGAGCTCCCAGTAGATGAGGTCTGAAATCTCGCGGATCACAGCGGCTCGACGCTGAGGGCTCTCGAAGAACTTCTCGAGGATGATGTTCTGAGCATCATGGTGGTCGAGGGCAGCATTCGTGACAGCTTCTTCAATGGTGCGCGATTCGCGGAACTGTTCCTTGCTGTTCGCGTTGACCTGTTCTCGGATCGCCTCGTCCTTGACGAGAATGGTCACGACTCCCTGCACCCAGAGTTGACCGAGTCGGGGTCGAAGTTCTCCCCTTCGAACAGATCATTGATGTTCTTCAGGATCTGTTCCCAGGCCACCATGTTCGGGTCCCGTGTGGTCCCACCGCCGACACCCATCGGCTTGAGGTTTGTCGCCTTCGCCGATCAGCGAGATTGAACCCTCGCTGCGCCGTGTTTGCTTGATGTGGGTCAACTCGATACTCGACAGGTCAAGTTCCTCGGCGCTCCTGCGCCCCCGTGAGACGCGGCGAGGAGGCGGAGGAACAGTGCGAGCTTTTTCCAGATCCGTATCCTCGTAGTCCACGATCTGCGAGAGGAAGTCGTAGAGGCGGACGAAAGATCCCACGTCCTTACGGAAGAGGTCCAGTTCGTCGATGGATGCTTTGTCCTGGTCGCTGAGCGCTGCGCAGTACCGATCATTGAAGCGATCGGCAGCGCTCTTGAGGGGAGCCGGTGTGCTTGCCATGTGCCTTTTCGATGATGAAGGCGTGAGCGAAGCGGTCCACCTCGTCTGCGGTGTAGATACCGGCCGTCTCGAGCTTGCGCGCTAGATCGTGCACCAGATCAGGGTCTGTTGTTTGGTGATCTGGGCCGCGCGGAAGTACGGCAGGAAAGAGTTCAGGATTGTCTCGGGATCATTGACGAAGTCGAGGACGTGGGTGGTGTCCTTGCCCTTAGACGGCAGGGGTACGGTTCAAGCGTGACAGCGTCTGGACTGCCTCGATGCCGTCGAGCCTCTTATCAACATACATCGCGCAGAGGGAGCGGCTGGTCAAAAGCCAGTCTGGTACTTGTTGGCCACAATCAGCACCTGGTAGTGGTCACCAGCGAATGCGTTGGGAATGGTGCGTCCGCGTAGCCCCGGATTCATGTTGTGCTCGGTATAGGGGCTCGGTAACCCCAGGAACTACTTCTTCAACTTGATCACTGGTAAGGCTGCCTGAAAAGGCCACCAAGGTGCCCATCTCGTAACCATGAGAGGCGATGTACCGGTCGATCGCGGTCTTGTACTTGAGGGCTGCCGCCCGGCTGGAGGTCACCACCATTGCCTTGGCATGCCCATCAAGCAGGCGGGCCACATTGGTGCGGTAGTGCTCAACGATGATCTGGACCTTCTGGGCGATATTGGTCGGATGCAGGCTCACCCATCGCATAAGGCCCTTCGTCGCGGTGGCCTCATCCACCTCATCAGTTGGCGCGGTTTTCCCATCGGCTTTCTGTGCGAGCTGGAATGCCGTCTTGTAGGTGGTGTAGTTGCGCAACACGTCGAGGATGAACCCTTCCTCGATGGCCTGCTGCATCGAATACACATGGAACGCCTGCGGTGTCCCGTCGGCACCGGGGCGACCGAACATTTCGAGGGTCTTACCCTTGGGGGTGGCTGTAAAGGCATAGAAAGACACGTTTTTCGGATGTGGCGCGCGCAGCCATCTCCGCAACCAGCACGTCCTCAACGGACGGCTCTGCGCCCTCGCCGATCGCCTCAACCTCTGCCTGCGAGAGGACTTGGCGCAGCTTTTGCGCACTTGTTCCAGTCTGAGACAGAATGTGCTTCGTCCGCGATGACAGCGAAGTTCTTGTCTGCCATTCCACCCTGCTCAGAGATCGCCTCGAGAACGAAGGGGAACGTCTGCAACGTGACGATGATGATCAGCTTGCCGCTAGCCAGTTCCTTGGCGAGGAGAGCCGACTTGGAGGTTTCTGCTGCTTTGCGGACCTCATCGGCGTTGATCGTTCCCACCGTCCCGCAGGGTGCCTTCGATCGCCTTGATCGCCTTCTGCAACTGGTCATCGAGGACTGTCCGGTCGGTGACCACGATGACCGAGTCGAAGATCTTGGTATTGGTGTCGTCGTGAAGGTTGGCCAACCCGCATGAGCCAGCCAGGCAATGGAGTTGGTCTTCCCTGATCCTGCCGAGTGCTGGATGAGGTAGCGGTGCCCTGGCCCCTCGGCTCTGGTGGCCGACAAAAAGTTCGGTGACGGCCTCCCACTGGGTGGAAACGCGGGAAGATGACTTGCGTCGACTTCTTGTGCTGCCCGGTCACCGGGTCGATCTTCTCCAACGTTTGAGCGTTGATGAAGCGCTCAATGATCTGCAGCCAGTTATCACGTTGGAGCACACGCTCCCAAAGGTATGAGGTCGCCGCACCATCAGGATTGACCGGGTTGCCAGCACCGCCGTCATTACCAGGTTGAACGGCAGGAACACTGTGTCAGTCCCCGAGAGTCGTGTCGTCATACGGATCTCGTCCGTGGACGCGGCGAAATGGACCAGACAACGTGATCCCCACTTCAGAAGTGGCTCGCCTTGCGGCTTGCGATCGTGCTTGTACTGATGAACCGCATCATCGATGGACTGGGTATTGTCCGTTTTCAACTCAGCTGTAGCCACCGGAATGCCATTGACGAAGAAGACCAGGTCAATCGCGTCATTGGGATGCTTAGCCGAGTGGTGGACTTGGCGCATCACCCGCAGAATGTTGGCCTCGTAGTTCTGCTGTGCAGTGGGATTGAGCGTGGTTGCGGGCTTGAACGCGCACATGGCGAACTTGGCCGGGGTGCGTTTGAATCCGCCACGTAGTACCGCTAGCGCCCCACCGCCATGCTCCAGGGGGCTGGTCGAGCTCCTTCGCGAGGTCGGTCGATAATTCCTTGCTTGGCGCGTTCTTGTTCTGCAGGAGTCGTCGACGGTTTGACGACCTTTTTCCCACTGCTCCGGCTGAGTACGACGGAGCCAAAGCAAACACATCATCCGGCACCAACGCGGGACCCTGATCGTAGCCACGGTAGTGGCGGTCATAAACCAGCCATGAGCAGCTAGGTAGTCACAGATCTCCTCCTCGAAAGCCTTCTCATGCTGCGTTGCCATGACTCACACCTCCAGCTCGCCAGTCACTGCCGCCGTGATCAGTGCCGCCCGTCGTTCCTCCAACAACTGTCGAAGTGATTCCAGCGACTCTCCTACTGGATCCTGCTCTGCGATGTCAACGAAACGCCTCTCGATGGACTCTTGAACGGGCAGGTCCGGAACAGGCACGCGAATATCGGCCAAATCTTCCCAATACAGGCGCCATTGGGACGGTCGAATTCCTTTGAGCGAATTCTGTATTCGCAAATCATCCTCGAAGAGCGGAGGATGTAGTGAGCGAACTGGCTCGAAAAAAACGTGTTGTGATGGGACGAAGTACTTGATAGTCACCACTCACAATACCTTCGAAAATCGGAGATTGCCACAGATCCTTGCCAAGCCTTCATTTTTGTTGACGACAAGGTCGCCGACGGTGACTCTACGGTAGTTCGAAAAGGTCTTCAGGTGTCACATTATGGTTGTCTGAGCGGCTATTCTTGGGTATGACCCCATAATCGCGGTAGACGGACAGCACCTCTTCGTCACCATTTGCACGTTCATTCCGAGGCGCAAACAGGAACCGCAACTTCACAAGATCTGCTTCGACGCTTTCCATGATGACGTCAGCGAGTGTCACGCGCCGTTCACTGAGCAACGCCGTGAGACGCTCTTGTACTGCGACGAGGGCGTCAATTTGCTCGAGTTCAGCATCGAGAAACTCAACTATGCGACGTTGACGCTCAATGGACGGCAGAATAAAAAGGCAGTTGCCGTAATCCTTCCCAGCTAAGACTTGCCCGGACTCCGCCCTCGCTTAGATTGTTGAAGATGCGCCTGTTGTACAGATCCATAAAGTACCAGTAGGCGTACTTAGGGAGTACGCGGCGGTCCGCTGTAAAGAGCGATATAGGCCGGACTGACGAGCCCAAGATCTTCTGACAAGCCAACGCGGCTCGTGGACACATTCTGCAAATCAATCAATTTGAAGATCAGCTGTCCCGGTTTGATTAACTGATAGCCATCAAAGTTTTCGGGCTGAAGGCCATCTGTTGCCCTCGCGCGAGCGAGGGAGTACGCCGTTCATCGTCAGCGACAACCGCTGATACTGTTCCGATTCACTCGGTCCGGGGACAACCTTGGACTTCTGAAACACATACCCAACCGGAATGATTTCATGTTCATAGTTTGGCTCAAGCACCCAGTCTGGCAAGTGCTCTCCGCGAAATTGCCGGCTCAAGCCCCAACCTCCTTGAGAAGCGCGAGCAGCTCCGTCGCAACCCCTCGCAGTTCCGAGTCAATTTCATGAGATCGATCGAGGCGGCGCATAGGAATAAAAGTATCGGCTGAATAGAATTTCGTAGCCGATCTTGGTCTTCTTCTTGTCGATCCAGGCATCATCAACGTATGGCAGCACCTCGCTGCGCATGTACGCATCGACGGTGGCTTCATAGCCGCCGATCCCGTCCGTATTGCCCGCGTAGGTGAATGGAACCTTCTCTGTGTCACGGAGGCTCGAGTCCGCTACTGGCTTTCCCCGTGAAGTGGTAACGATCTGGCCGTCTTGGTCGCGTTGGGGGCGTTCAACGGTAATGGTCCAGTATCCGAATTCCTCAATGGGGAGGATTTTTGCAGTAGTCGGATTCCTCGTAGGCGCTGTAGCTCTCAGGATCTGGCGGCGGTCGTCTTCCGAGAGTTCGCGTCCCTTGTCGCCGAGCTTCTTGCGCATCTTAACGTAGAAGTTGGTGGCGTCGATCAGTTGAACATTGCCCTGTCGATCGGCGGGCTTGTTGTTGTCCAGTACCCAGATATAGGTTGCAATCCCGGTGTTGTAGAACATGTCGTTCGGCAGCACGATGATGGCGTCAACGAGATCTGCCTCGAGCACCCAGCGCCGGATATTTGAGGGACCTGACTCGGCTGCACCGTTGAACAGTGGTGAGCCGTTCATGACAATGGCTGCGCGTCCGCCACCTTTGCTCTTGGGGCGCATCTTCGCGATGAGGTGGCGCAGGAAGAGCATCTGGCCGTCCGAGACTGCCGGGGTGTTCTTCTTGGGTTCTTTCGCTCCGACATAGAAGCGGGACGCCTCTCCCAGTTCCTCAAGCTCGGCGAGGACCGCAGCTTGGCTCTTCTTCCAGTCGTCGCCATAGGGCGGGTTGGACAAGCAGTAGTCGAAGGTCTGGCCGGGGAACCTGTCATCAGCGAGTGTGTCGCCAAGCTGGATGTTGGACGGATCATGCCCTTTGATGAGCAGATCGGACTTGCAGACTGCGTAGGACTGGTCGTTTCGCTCCTGCCCGTACATGCGTAGCTGAGCGTCGGGGTTGAGGCCAGGGTGTTCCGGGGTGCCGATGAGGTGTTCTTCTGCAATCGAGAGCATCCCACCTGTTCCTGCGGTGGGATCGTAAATCGATCGGACCGTACCTGGAACCGAGAGTGCGTCGTCGTCCCCCGCGAAGATCAGGTCGACCATGAGCCGGATTGCGTCGCGGGGTGTGAAGTACTCACCGGGCGACTCATTGGTGGACTCGTTGAACGTGCGAATCAGATACTCGTAGAGGTCGCCCATCTCTGCGTTGGGGACCTTGTTCGGGTGCAGGTCTACGCGCGCGAACTTCTCGATGATGATGAAGAGCAGATCCTTCTCCGCCATCCTGGCAATCTGGTCGCCGAACTTGAACCGCTCGAAGACGTCGAGGTTGTCAGAGAATCCATCGACGTACTGCTTGAAGTTGGCCTCGAGCCCTGCGGGGTCACCGAGTAGCATCTGCAGCGTCCACGGTGTCGTGTTGTAGAAAGACAAGCCGGTCTTGCGCTTGACCTGCGCGCTGAGTAGTTCAGGTTTGTCAGCAAAGGCTCGGACAAGCCCAGCCAGGTCCTCCCGATGGTCTTCGAGCACACAGTCGAGCCTGCGCAAAATGGTCATCGGCAAGATGACATCACCGTACTCGTGCGGCTTGTAATCGCCTCGGAGCTGGTCGGCGATGCCCCAAATGAAGGGTCCAAGGTTACTCACGCTGACATTTCCTTATTTGCTGTTTCTGGCACTATTTCAACGATATCTTCAGATTGTACTAAAGAGTTTGGCAGATCCGCAGCAGTACGTTGGTGGTGACGTTGCCGTCTTTGCTGAGCTTAGCGATGGTTGCTGGGTATAGTCCTGCGGCTCGGCGGAGGTATTCGCGGGTCATGTCGCGGTCAATGAGGAGTTTCCACAGCGGTTTTGAAGGTGATACGCATGGTTAGTTACCTTCCTCGGTGGTCTCTGTGTTCCAGGTGAAGCCGTAGAGGGCTTCAGGGCCGTCGCCAAGGTGGATGACGCACGTCGCTTCGACGAGTTCCTCGGCTTGCTGGCCATACGTCTTTGTCGCATCGAATGAGAAGAAAACCTGTTTGGGTTCACCTGCGCCACTCGTTAGTTCCGCCGCACGCATGTATGCACCTCGCAGCGCGCGTACTGGTTGGGTGAGCCAGCCCAGCGCGCTGTGGGGTGCTCTTCATTGTAGCGGCGCGACCAGGCGGCGATGAGGGGGCGGCGTGGTCGAGCCCAGCGAACATGTTGTCTTCCAAGAGTTCATCACGCATGCGGTTGTGTCAGGACTCCACTAACCCGCCGAGCCACAGCTGGCCCGGGGGTATGAATGCGTGGAGAGCGTGTCGCGGTCGCTGGCCCAGCGTCCCACGGCCGCGGCGATGCATTCAGGCCCGTTATCGGCCCGTAGTACCTGGGGTGCCCCATGGGCCAAGACAGCCAGGTCACGCATGTCGATCACGTCGACGGCTCCCATGCGCAACTCAACGCGCACAGCCAGGTGCTGGCGCGTGAACTCATCAATGACGTGACAGACCTTCCGGCCACAAGCAGCCGCGACTACTCAGAACAACCCTCTCAAAACAAACGGTCCGAAGAACCCAGGCCCCTCCAGGAAATCGCTTAAAATCAATAATTCCGATTGGAAAGTAGGTACAATACGCCTATGGATACTGACGCGGTATCACAGTTCGTGCGCGACGCTATCGCAGCGCTCGATGCGCTGGGTGCCCGCGAAGAAACAGAGTATCTGCGCATGATGCTCGAATGCGACGGCCCGGATGTCGACGGAGCGGTCTCTTCGCTCGTTAAGTACGGTGCCGTCACTGGCGCCTGGGTTGATCGGCTTGCAGCGATCAGCGATGCAGAGGGCGGCTTTTTCGATGAGGAGCTCGCAGAACTACGCGAGGGCGTCTCCACAACCGAGGACCCAGCAGCGTAACCCAACACCACTGCTCGCCTCCGGTAGTGAGTTATTGAAACCGACGGCACCACCACGCGCCTGCCCGAGCTCACCAATGAAACCGCCAGCACCTTTGCAAGCCCCCAACACCCGGAAAACCAGCATTTTCCCCGCGCAAAGGTGCCACCAGTTTCAAGCCAGCGCTCACACAAGGTCGCAAAAGGCGCCACCAGTTTCACCACAGCGAAGCGATGCACTGATACGGAACCAATGCACCAGATAGCGCAGCAGTGCACTAGCAACGAAGCAGTGCATCGCCCACCTATGTAGTGCAATACCCTGAGCAACAAGCTCAACCACGGAAGAGGGGCTTCCCCAATTCCGCATGCCATTCCAATGATCAAGCCTCACGCCACGACACCCCTTGAAGGGAATTGCATGCGACATGACAGGGGCGTAGGACCAGGCCGCCGGAAAAAGTCGCACGTCATTCGATTGCCTGAACTTTCAATAAAGCTCGAAACGTTGGAATTCCAACGATCTAAATTCAGCATTTGAAAGAGCCACGGGGGAATTACGTGCGAAATTGGGTGTGGACTCAACAATGCGGCAAGCGAGGTCTTGACACGACACCTGTGGGGGTTGCGGCGAGGCCTGGCCGCAGTGCCGGTGGGTGGCGGCAGGGGCCAGACCGGGCTCCGAGACGACGCACCCAGCAGGCTCCGCCGGTGTGGAGGGCGCCGGAGGGACCTGCCGCGAGTGCCGGTGGGCGGTGGCGGGGGCCTGGCCGGGCACACCAGAACCACAAGCACCACCGGTGTGGAGGCGCCGGAGGGATCTGCCGCGGTGCCGGTGGGCGGTGGCGGGGCCTGGCCGGGCTTCGAGACGACGCGCCGAGCGAAGCTCGCAGCGCGCGCGGCTCGCGGGCGAGCCGCCGCCCACCGGCACACACAGCGGCCGGGACCGGTGCCCGGAACACCAGCGACGCAACGCAAACGCGCGGCAGCCCGCCGGGCCGCCGCGCGTTCACGCAGTCAGTGGAACACTCAACGCAGTCGCGCAGCCACCACCTCGGCGACCTGGACCGCGTTCAGGGCAGCGCCCTGCGCAGGTTGTCGCCGGAGACGACGAGCACAAGCCCGCGGTTGCCGTCGACGGCCTGGTCGTGACGGATGCGGCCGACGAGGACCTCGTCGCGGCCGGCGGCCTCGAGCGGGGTCGGGACGTCGACGACGCGCACGCCGGGGGCCTCGGCCAGCAGGGCACGGGCCTGGTCGGGCGTGATGTCGCCGGCGAACTCGGCGTGGATGGTGAGGGTGTGGCCGGTGTAGACGGGGACGCGCACGCAGGTGCCGGACACGGCCAGGTCGGGAATGTGCAGGATGCGGCGCGACTCGTTGCGCAGCTTCTGCTCCTCGTCGGTTTCCTCGCTTCCGTCGTCGACGATGGAGCCGGCGAGCGGCACGACGTCGAAGGCGATGGGGGCGACGTACACGCCGGGCTCGGGCAGGGGTGACCGCGCGGCCGTCCAGGGCCAGCGCTGCCAGGTCTTGAGCGACGCCGGCCTCGATCTGGCCGGTCAGCTCGGCGACGCCCGCACGGCCCGACCCGGAGACGGCCTGGTAGGAGGAGACGAAGAGACGCGTCAGACCACCCGCAGCGTCCACGAGGGGCTTGAGGACGGGCATGGCGGCCATCGTGGTGCAGTTGGGGTTCGCGATGATGCCCTTGGGGCGGTTGTCGACGTCGTCGGGGTTGACCTCGGAGACGACGAGCGGGACCTCGGGGTCCTTGCGCCACGCGGAGGAGTTGTCGACGACGACCGCGCCGGCGGCCGCGAACTTGGGGGCGTACTCGCGCGAGGCGGTGGCGCCCGCGGAGAACACGGCAATGTCGATGCCGGAGTAGTCGGCCGTCGCAACGTCCTCGACGACGATGTCCTGCCCCTTCCAAGGCAGGGTGGTGCCCGCGGAGCGCGCGGACGAGAAGAAACGAATCGTCTCGACCGGGAACTGACGCTCCTCCAGCAGGGGTGCGCATAACTCGGCCGACCTGGCCGGTCGCACCGACGACGGCGACATTGAATCCACTCATGGTGTTCTCCTTGTGTTGGTGCGCGCGCCCATACGACGGGGCGAACGCTGGATGAAATCTATGGGGGACGAGGCCGGGGCTCACTCTCGGGAGCGCCAGAACCGCGCGGATCAGCGGAACCGGCCCGGGCCTCGTCGATGAACGATCAGCGGCCGGTGCCGCCGTAGACGACGGCCTCGGTTTCGGAGGCGTCGAGGCCGAACGCGGTGTGGACGGCCTTCACGGCGCGGTCGAGGTCGTCGAGGCGGGTGACGACGGAGATACGGATCTCGGAGGTGGAGATCAGGTCGATGTTGATGCCCGCGTCGGACAGGGCGGAAAAAGAGGCGCGCGGAGACGCCGGGGTTGGTGCGCATGCCGACGCCGACGAGGCTGAGCTTGCCGATGTTGGGGTTATGGCGCAGCTCGTTGAAGCCGATCTCGTCGCGGTGGGCTTCGAGGGCGTCGAGGGCCTTCTGCGCGTCGCCTTCGGGCAGGGTGAAGGTGATGTTGGCCTTCGTAGGGTCGGAGATCGGCAGGTTCTGGACGATCATGTCGATGTTGGCGCCGACCTCGGCGACGACGGCGAAGACGCGGGCGGCGACGCCGGGGCTATTCGGCACGTCGGTGACGGTGATCTTGTCCTGGGAGCGGTCGTGAGCGATACCGGAGATGACGGGCTTTTTCCATGGCGTTTTCCTCGGGAGACTTTCAGGGGCTGCGTCGGGCACGAGGCCCTTGAGTTCAGGGTTTGCGGGGGAGTCGGAGATCCAGGTGCCGTTCTTTTCGGAGAACGAGGAGCGCACGTGCAGGGGGACCCCGTAGCGGCGCGCGAATTCGACGGCGCGCAGGTGGAGGATCTTGGCGCCGTGCGCGGCCATTTCAGGGTTTCTTCCTGGGTGAGGGTACGCAGGCGGTGGGCCTTGGGGACGATGCGCGGGTCGGCGGAGAAGAGACCGTCGACGTCCGTGTAGATTTCGCACACGTCGGCATGGAGGGCGGCGGCGAGGGCGACGGCGGTCGTGTCGGAGCCGCCGCGGCCCTAGCGTGGTGACGTCGTCGTCCTGGAGATGCCCTGGAAGCCGGCGACGATGGCGACCTGCCCGTCCTTGACGGCGCGGGCGACGCGCTCGGGCACCATGCCGACGATCTGGGCAGCACCGAAGTGGCTGTCGGTCTTGATGCCGGCCTGCGCGCCGGTATAGGCGCGGGCTTCGACGCCGAGTTCGTTGACGGCCATCGCGAGGAGGGCCATCGAGATGCGTTCGCCGGCCGACAGGAGGATGTCCATTTCGCGCTCGGGCGGGTTGTCGGTGAGCGCTGCAGGCCGAGTCGAGCAGGTCGTCGGTCGTGTCGCCCATCGCCGATACGACGACAACGACGCGGTGTCCCGCGTTGTGCGTGTCCACGATGCGCTGGGCGACGCGCTTCATGGCTTCGGTGTCGGCGACGGAAGAACCGCCGTACTTTTGCACGATCAGTGCCACTAGAGCCTCATTTCTATCGGTACGTGTCGATTCGCACGCCTTCGGGTGGCGCATGCCACCACAACAATCCTACGGCCCACCAGGCATCGCGCCGGGAACGACCGGCATGTGGGCGCAGGTGACATGGGACGCGCCGGGGCGACCCAGGACACACGGGCCCGTAACGCCCGGAATTGCAACGATCCTGATCAGCGCGCGAAAGCGTCGTCCGCGCAGGCGCACTCAGGCGGCGGGCAATGTCACGTCGATGACGGTCCCCTGCTCGGAGTCGACCAGCCGCACGGACCCGCCCATCGCGCGGGCGAGCGACTCGACGATCGACATTCCCAGGCCCGAGGAGCCGTGGCCGTCGCGCGTGCGCGAGGAGTCTCCACGCACGAAGCGGTCGAAGACGCGGTCGCGAATCTCGGCCGGGATGCCGGGACCGTCGTCCGCGACGCGCAGCGTCACCATGGACGAGGCCGGGGCCCCCTTGTCGGATTCCGCCCCCTGTGGGGCGCGGGTCAGGGAGACTGTCACGCGGGTGCCCGCGGGCGTGTGCACGCGGGCGTTCGCGAGGAGGTTCGTGAGGATCTGGCGCAGGGCAGCCTCGTCGCCGAGGACGGGTGCGTCCGAGGCCTCGCCGAGCTCCCCACGCGTGGTCGGGGGCGACCACGTGGGCGTCTGACAGGGCGTCCAGTATCAGCGGGATAACGTCGACATTGTCGCGTTTCAGGGCGCGGTCACCGTCCAGGCGCGCCAGGGGTCAGCATCTCCTCCACGAGGGACGCCATCCGCGCACCCTCCGAGGAGATGCGCTCGAGCGCCTGGGTCCGGGAGGCCTCGTCGATGTCGCGGCGCGCGAGCTGCGCGTAACCCTGAACGGAGGCCAGCGGCGTGCGCAGCTCGTGGGAGGCGTCGGCGACGAACTGGCGCAGCTTCGCCTCGCTGCAGGGCTCGGCGCTCCATGCCGTCTTCGACCGCGTCGATCATCGAGTTCAGGGCCCCCGCGACGTCCGCGACCTCGACGGGGCCGGAGGTGGCCTCCTCGCCGACGCGGGTCAACTCCTCAGCGTCGTCAGCGAGGTCGCGACTCGCAATGTCCGCGGCTGCCGCGCGCACAACACCGAGGGGACGCAGCTCGCGGCGCACCCACGCGCGTCCGACGAAGCCCGCCGCGATAGCGACGACGAGAGACAGGCCCACCTCAACCGCGACGAGCATAAAGGTGACGTCGTCGATTCTGTCCATCTGCACGCCCACGAGAACCGTCTTGTCATCAATGACCTGGGACGTCGCCCGGAACGTACCCAAACCCTTGAGCCGCACGGTGTGCGGCGCACCATCCGTGGGCACATGCGCCAGGATCTCCAGCGCGCCCTGATCCAGGTACTTCACCGAAAAAAATTAGAAACGACCGCACCGGCCGACTCGCCGTCCTCGCTCACGTACTGAAGGGTGCCCTCGGAAATGCCGGGCCCACCAAATCCGGGTCCCGTGGGCGCACCCGGAATGGCCGGCCCGCCGGGGCGAGGCATGCGGCCGCCGGACTGCAGGGGCCATTCGCGCGCCGCCGTCGGCATCGCCCCCGTCTTCTTCCGGGTCCGGCGCGTCCTCCACGTCCGGGTCCGGCGCGTCCTCGACATCCAGGTGTTCACCTGCGCGCTGGGCAAGGCGGTGCAGCTCGGAGTCCATGTTGCCCAGCATCCACGAGCGCATGACCAGGGTGGACGCGGCGACCATGACGATCAGCGCGAGGGCGACGCACGCGGCCAGCGCGCGCGACAGGCGCCCGGCCAGGGGAACGGCGGCGCGTCACTGAGGCTCCCGCATGATGTACCCAGCCCCACGCACCGTGCGGATGAGGGCCGGCCGATCCGCGTCGATCTTCTTACGCAGGTAGGAGATGTACAGCTCGACGACGTTGACCTGGCCGCCGAAGTCGTAGCTCCACACGGCATCGAGAATCTTCTGCTTCGATAGCACGATTCCAACGTTTTCCATGAGATACCGGAGTAATTCGAACTCAGTGTTCGTTAACGTGATTTCTTCCCCGCCACGGCGCACATCGTGGGAGTCCATATCGAGGGTCAGATCCGCGACCTGCAGCACGGTCGAAACCGCCTGCTGGGTACGCCCCGCACGACGCAGCAGGGCGTCGACACGGGCCGCCACCTCGTCCAGGTCGAAGGGCTTCGTCACGTAGTCGTCCGCGCCCGCGCGCAGGCCCTGGACACGATCCGCGACCGCGTCTCGGGCGGTGAGGAAGAGGACCGGCAGCTCCGGGTCGCGAGCGCGCAGGCGCTCCAGCGTCTCCAGGCCATCCATGCGCGGCATCTGCACATCGAGGATCACGACGTCCGGCTGGAAGCTCGTCGCCTTCGCCAGCGCATCCAGCCCGTCCTTCGCCGTGGCCGTCTCCCAGCCCTCGTGGCGCAGGGCCTGCGAGAGCAGGTCCGCCAGCATCGCCTCGTCGTCAACAACCAGCACTCGGGGCGCGTCTGAGCTCGCCTGGGTCGCCATCATGGCCTCCTCATATGTCGGAGCGTTACCCTCCGATTGTGTCACAAGTGCATCACCGACAGGGGGACGCGAGGCCCACGGCCTCGTCGATAAGAGCCAGAGGCGGCGACGCCCCTCGAGCGCGCGGCCCAGCGTCACCGAGTCCGCGTACTCCAGGTCGCCGCCCATGGGCAGGCCCATCGCCAGGCGCGAGGTCTCAACGCCCATCGTGGAGAGCATGCGCGCGAGGTAGGCAGCCGTCGCCTCGCCCTCGACGTTCGGGTTGGTCGCCAGGATGACCTCGGTGACCGTCCCGTCGGCGAGGCGGCTCGCGAGCGCGGCAATGTTCAGCTGGTCGGGCCCCACCCCGTGAATCGGGTCGATGACGCCCCCGAGGACGTGGTAGCGGCCGCGGAACACACGCGCCCCTCGATCGCCTGGATGTCCTTGGGCTCCTGGACGACGCAGATCGCGCTGGGGTCGCGACGCACGTCGCGGCAGATGGAGCACCTCGTCCTCTTCCGTGAGGTTGCCGCAGATGTCGCAGTGGCGCACGCGCCCGCGCACGGCGTTGATCGCGTCGACGAGGCGCGCGACGTCCTCGGGCTCCGCGTCCAGGACGTGCATGGCCATGCGCTGCGCGGACTTCGGGCCGATGCCGGGAAGCTGCCCGAACTGGTCGATGAGGTCGGCCAGGGCACCGTCGTACATGTCAGTATCCTCCCTCGGTCATCTTTTCTTCGATGACGCGTCCGCCGAGGATCTCCAGGACCGCTGCCAGGCCGATCGTCTGCGAGTTTTCAATGTTTTCGTCGTCGATGCTGGCGCTATCGTCATCGGCCGCGTGGGTGCGGGTCGAGACGATGGCTACCTCGCGCTGGGCCTTCTCGCGCAGGGGCGGCCTCGGCGGCGGCGCGTCCGGTCAGCGGACCATCGGACGCGTCTGTGGCGTCGCACCCGGCCTCCGGGGCACCGAATCCGGGCGCGGGGAGCCGACGCGGGCTCGGGGCCGCAGCCAGCCAGGCGGGGCCTGCGCGGAGGCGCTCGGAGCCGCGCTGATCGGGGTCACGTCGGCGGGCGCGGCGGACTCGGGCGGGGTCCACGAGTCTGCGCTGTCCTCGAAGTTCACGGACGCGCCGCCAGGGATGACGACCGGGTCGCCCCATCCGGTCGGGGGTCGACAGGGGTGTGCGCGGCGGGCTCGATCGGCGCGTCGTCGAAGACGGGGGACGAGGCCGGGGCGGGCTGCGCGGGCGCGTCCGCCGGCTCGTCGGCGGGCTCCGGGTCGCCCGGGTAGCGGAAGACCGTGAAGGAATGTTTGCGCGGGGCCGCGTCGCCGTTCGGGGACGAGGCCTGCTCGGTCACCTCGGGGGCGGCCGCGAGGGCGCGCGCGGCTCGCCTCGGGCAGCGCGGGGGCGCTCGGCGGGCTGCGGATCAGGGGCCTGGTGGACGGTGCCGGTGCCGGCGCGGCGGGTTCATCGCGTCGGATCGGTGTCACCGTCGCGGGCTCGGGCCAGCCTGCGTCCTCGGGCTCGGGCGCAGGCTGCAGCTCGGGTTCGGGTGCACGCGCCGGCTCGGGAGTGGGTTCGGGGACGCGAACAGGTTCGGGCCAACCGGTGTCAGCCGGCTCGGGGTCGCCCTGGGGTGCGCCTGCGCGGCGGCCCTCATCAAAAGGGGCGGCTCCGAGACCCAGCCTCCGGGCTGGGACGGCTGCGCGGCAGGGGCCGGGGCGCGACGCCTGCGCCGACGGGCCGGTCGTCGCCGGGCCGCCCGAGGCCCTGCCCGACCTGCGCGGACACGCTCACGATCAGGCCTGTGACCTCGTTGATGGCCTTTTCGACGTCGGCCGCGCGGGAGCCGCGCGAGAAGGCATTGACCATGGCCTCGACGGGGAAGAGGAGCACCACCTGGGAGCCGTCGACGGCGCCCAGCTGGGCGTTGCCGCCGACCATCGACCACGTGACGCGGCTGATAGAGGACAGGCGCTCGACGACCTCGTTCCAGCGACCGCGCAGCATGTCGGCGTCGCGGCCGGAAGCCGGGGCCTCCGCGCGGGCGGGCGCCTCCGGGCGCTGCGGCGCGGCGGATTCGCGGCTCTGCCGCACAGGAGCGGCATGGCGCGGCTCGGTCTGCGCGGGCGTGGCCTCGCGGGCGGGCGCGGAGCTCGACTCCGGGGCGGCGGGCTTGCGAGCGGACCAGTCAGGGGCCACTACCCCACGCGGGCACGCCCTGGGGACAGGCGCGGAAGGCGATGCGGGCGCCTGAGGAGCGGGGTCCGCGGCCTGGGTGCGTTCCTGCTTCTGCGGGCCAGGGGCCTCGCGGGCCTCGCGGGCGCCAGAAACGACCCTGAGGAGGCCTCGGACGATGCGGAGGCCACCTCGCGCGGCGCTCCCCCACCGGTCATGCCGACCGTTCCCTGCACGGGGGCCTGCGCGGGGCCGGGGGCTGGAACGAGGATACGGCCGACGAGCAGCTCGAGCTGCAGGCGGGGCGAGGTCGCGCCGGTCATGGCTCGCAGGGCCTCGTCGGTCAGGTCGGCGGCGCGGGACAGCCCGTGCGGCCCCCAGTTCTGCGCCTGACGCTGCATGCGCTCGAACTGGTCGTGCGGGGTGTCCGCCAGGACGTCACGCGCGCCATCGCCGGCAACCGCGATGATGAGGAGGTCGCGCAGACGCTGAAGCAGATCCTCGACGAAGCGGCGCGGATCGTGACCGGACTCGACCATGCGCTCGACAACGCGGAAGGCAGCCGCGCCGTCACCACCCGCGAGAGCGTCGACGGATTCATCCAGCAGGGGCGGGAGTCCGTGTAGCCGAGCAGCGCGACGGCCGTCTGGTAGGTGACCTGCCCGTCGATCGCTCCGGCCATCAGCTGGTCGAGCACCGACAGGGTGTCTCGCACCGAGCCGCCGCCCGCGCGCATGACGAGGGTCAGGACGCCCTCGCCCACGCCGATGTGCTCCTCGGCGCACAGGCCCGCCAGGTAGGGGCCCAGCACGTCCGGCGGCACCAGGCGGAACGGGTAGTGGTGGGTGCGCGAGCGGATCGTGCCGATGACGCGCTCGGGTTCCGTCGTCGCGAAGACGAACTTGACGTGCTCGGGCGGCTCCTCAACGAGCTTGAGCAGCGCATTGAAGCCCTGGTTCGTGACCATGTGGGCCTCGTCGATGATGAAGATCTTGTAGCGGTCGCGCACCGGCGCGAAGGTGGCGCGCTCGCGCAGGTCGCGGGCATCGTCGACGCCGCCGTGCGAGGCCGCGTCGATCTCGACGACGTCGAGCGAGCCGGGGCCGCCGGTGGCCAGCTCACGGCACGATTCGCACTGGCCGCACGGGGTGTCCGTGGGGCCCTGCGCGCAGTTCAGGCAGCGCGCCAGGATGCGCGCCGAGGTGGTCTTACCACATCCGCGCGGCCCCGAGAACAGGTACGCGTGCGTCACGCGATTCGCGCGCAGCGCCGCCTTGAGCGGCTCCGTCACGTGTTCCTGGCCGATCACCTGGTCGAAGGTGTCGGGGCGATACCGGCGATACAGAGCTGTGGTCACCCTCCAAGCCTAGTTGCTCCCACCCTCATCTGCGTCCCACGCCGCGCGTTCCACACGCTGCGGGGCTCCTCGTTCATTGACGAGGCCGGGGCGGGGTGGTGGGTACGGGTGAGGGGCGCGAGACCAGTATGGTCTCGCGCCCCTCACCTCTGATGGGCTCACCCCGCGTGCGGGCGTGCGCCCACCCGGTTAGGCCTCCTGACGGTTCCGGCGGCGCTTACCCGCCAGGGCCGCGATGCCAGCAACAGCTGCCATGGCCGCCATACCACCCAGAACAGAAGCGTCCGAGCCGGTACGAGCCAGCACCTTGGCAACCGTGGTCGCCGGAGTCGGAGCGGGAATCACCGTGAGCGGGAAGTCCACATCCAGGTTCTCCTCACCCTCACCAACCGTGACGGTCATCGAGGTCGTCGCCGCATTAAACCCGGCAGGAACCTCAATATCGACCGTGTACGTACCCGGAACCAGACCAGTGAAACGGTAGTTCCCGTTCGCGTCGGTGGTGGTACGAGCCACCTCCGCGCCGTTGGCGTCCTTCAGGATCACGGTCACACCAGGCACGCCCGGCTCACCGTTATCCACACCATTACCATCAGCGTCATTCCACACACGGTCACCAATCGTGGCCGGAGCAACCAGACCAAAGTCCACGCCCTGCACCGACGCATCCGTAATCGTCACGGACGCCTCGGTCGCGCCCCGACCCGTGTACGCCTGGGTCGGAATCAGACCAGCCAGATCACCCTTATCCGGATCCACGATCACCACACGGTACGAGGCAGGGAGCCAGACCCACAAACTGGTAGGCACCCTTCTCATCCGTGACCCTGCAGTCATGGGCTTGCCCTCAGAGTCAAGCACCGGAGTGCCGTCCTCGTTCAGCAGAGCGACCGTCACACCCTTAAAGCGCTGCTCAGAATCACTCTTGGAGTACGACCCATCCGAATCACGGTAGATCGTGCCGCCGAGGTTGTAGCCGCCCTTGAAGGACGCCGAGGACTCGTTGTTCGTCGGGTTGTCGCCCGCCTGATCCTGGTGGGAGATACGCGCGACGTTCGTAACGAGCGCGCCCGCACCCTCACCAGTGATCTCGACGGTGATTTCGATGGATTGATCATCACCCTTGGCGATGGTCTCTCCGGAGAGGTTCCACACGCCGGCGGTCGCATCGTAGGTGCCGTCGCCTTCAGCCTTGACGAACTTCACGCCCGCCGGGAGCTTGTCGGAGACGGTGACACCGGTTGCCACGCCCGGACCGTTATTGGTCAGCGTCAGCGTGTACGTCACGTGCTGACCCGGGGTGAACTCGAAGGTCTTCTGAGCCTCCTCATCCGGATCGGTGATCGCCTTCTTGATGGCGGTGTCAGCCGAGATCCCGAAGCCCCAGTCCTGATTAAGGTTCTGGTTCTTCTCGCCCGTCAACGTCAGGTTAGCCGTGAGCTTCATGGCCGTTGCGAAGGCGGTGGAATCAGCCTTGGTTGCATCACTGACCACGGTCTTGTTCTCAACATCTCCAGCAGGGGAGTGGGTGAGAACGTCGAGCAGCGGTTCGGCGGTCTTGAGAGTCTCAGGATCGATACTCACCTTGTACTCGCCGGGCAGCAGGTTCTCGAACTTGTACTTGCCATCCGCATCGGTCGTGGTCTCGTAGGTGCGGGTGATTCCACCCGGGCCGGTCCAAGTCAACGTGACCTTCACGCCGGGCAGCACCTTGTCGCCAGCGTCGGGGGCGTTGCCACCATCCTGGTTGACATCGAGGAACAGCTGATCACCGATGACACCGGTACCAACGGCACCGAAGTCAATCGTGTCATCCGTCTGATCCTGAGCCAGGGTGACCGAGGCCGTAGCTCCGTTGGAGTCGAAAGCGCGGTCGGTTCCGGCATCCGAGGTTGTTGCCTCGCAGCCTGCAGGTGCCTGGAAGGACACCTTGTAGCCGCCGGGCAGCAGGTTCTCGAAGGAGTACTTGCCATTCGCGTCGCTCGTCTTCGCTGTAACGACGTTGCCCGAGGCATCGGTCACGGCGGAGCCGTCCTCGTAGGTCAGGGTAACCGTCACGCCGGGCAGAGCCGGTTCGTCGGCATCCTGGATGCCATCGCGGTTGACGTCCATCCAGGTGTAGTCGCCAACGGAGGCGGGCTTGACGAAACCGAAGTTCACGTCGATGACCGAACCGGTGGCCTCGGCGATGGTCACGTCCGCGGTCGTCTTGTAGCGGCCGGTGTAGGCCTCGGTGGGCTTGGTGCCCGCCAGCGGTCCGGAGGTCGGGTCAACGACGCTGACCCTGTACTCACCCAGCGGCAGACCGATGAAGGAGTACTTGCCCTGCGCGTCGGTCACGGCCGTGACCGGGTTGCCATCCTTGTCGAGGACGGGGTGCCGTCCTTCTTGAGGAGCGCAACCGTGACGCCCGCGTACGGTGCCTCGGACTCGCTGGCGCTGAACGATGCGTCCGCATCGTTGTAGAGCTTGCCAGCGATCGTGTAGCCGGCGGTCAGCGGCACGGACGAGGTGTTGTCCGGCTTCTTGTCGCCGATCTGATCCTGCTTCTCGATCGTGGCCGTGTTGGTCACAACCGAGCCGGCGGCGGAAGAATCGATGGTGACGGTGATGTACAGGGTGCGCGTCGCGTCCTTCTCGATCACCTCTGAGCTCAGGTCCCACTTGCCGGAGGCGGCATCGTAGGTGCCATCGCCCTGCGCGGACACGAAGGTCACGCCAGAGGGGAGCTTATCCTGCGCGATGACGCCCGTGGCGGGGCTCGGGCCCTCGTTCGTGACGGTCAGCGTGTAGGTGACGGACGTGCCGGGGGTGAAGCCACCCGCCGGAACCTCGGCCGGCTCCGCAATCGCCTTGACGATCGCCGTGTTGGCGACGCCGGTGAACGCCCAGTCCTGGTCGTTGTTCGTCATCGCGCCGGGGCTCAGCGTCACCTTGGAGGTCAGCGACAGCTCCTGGTCCTCCGAGGCCGTCAGGTCGCCCGACGGGGCGTGGGTCTGAGCGGTGCACTCGGGGCACACGGTGGCAAGGGAGGCCTTGTCAACGGTGACGACGTAATCGCCGGGAGCCAGGTCCTTGAACGAGTAGTGTCCGTCGGCGTCCGTGACGGTGGTCAGCGTCTTCTCAACGCCCGCGGGGGTCGTGTAGGTCAGCTTGACGGTCACGCCGGCCAGCGGCTTGTCCGGACCCGAGGGCTCGGAACCACCGTTGTTGTCGACGTCCCAGAACAGGGTGTCACCAATCGTGCCGTCGGCGACGAGGCCGAAGTCGACGCTCTCATCGTTCTGGCCCTCGGTGAGCGTCACGTTACCTCGGCACCGTTGGAGTCCTTCTCGGCATCCGCACCCGCGTAGCTCTTGGTCGCGGAGTAGCCGGCGGGAACCGTGAAGACAATCTTGTAGTTCTCTCGCCCGCGTTCGCGACGATCCGATCGACGTTCGGCATGAGGTTCGTGAACTCGTACTTGCCGTTGGCGTCCGTGGTCACGGGCTTGACGGGGTTGCCGTCCAGGTCGATGACCGGGTTGCCGGCACCGTCCGTCAGGGTGACGGTGACGCCGGGGACACCGGCCTCGTCCGCGTCCTGGAGACCGTTCTTGTTCGCGTCGAACCACACGAAGTTACCCACCGAGGCGGGCTTCACGAACGCGAAGTCGACCTCCGTGGCGTTGGGGGCGGCGGTCGTCAGCTCGATTGCGGTCGGCGTGACGAGCTTGCCCTTGCCGGCCTCGCTGCGCTTGGTCGACGAGCCGTAGCCGTAGGTCTGCTTGTAGTCGGACAGGTTCACGTCGGCGCCGTCAACCTTCGCGTCACCCGGAACGACCTCGACCTTGTACGAGCCCATCGGCAGACGGGTGAAGGTGTAGTTACCGTCGGCGTCGGTCTTCGCGGTGATGTCCGCGCCGGACGCGTCCTTCACCGGGTTACCGTCGGCATCGAGCAGACGAACCGTCACGCCTTCGAAAGGACTGTCGAAGGTGGGCGAGTCGTTAAACCAGGTCGCATCCTTGTCGTTGTAGATGGTGCCCGAGATGGTGCCACCCACGGTGAAGGATGCGCTGGCCGTGTTGTTCGACGGATTGGAATCCTTCTGATCGTAGTCGCCCAGGGTCGCCGTGTTCGTAATCGTCTGGCCTTCGACCCCGTCGGCGACCTTCACCAGGACATAGAGCGTCTCGGTGCCACCGACACTCAGGTTGGTGTTCAGGACGCCGGAAGTCATCGCTTCCCAGTCGGTGGAAAGTTCACCAAAGGGTGAATCCGTCTTTACTGCACCGGCACATGGGTTCGTTGCCCCATCCTGGCACAGGCGTGTTTCCGCGGAGACGAATTCGACACCTGCGGGGAGCACATCCTTGATGGTCATGCCCGAGGCCACAGCCGGACCCTTGTTATTCAGGGTCACCGAGTACAGCATGTAATCACCGGGCATGATCGGATCGCTCGACTCAACGGTCTCGATGACGCCGTTCGCGTCGCGAACCGGCTCGTCGCCGTTCATCTTCGCACGAGCAACCGTCTTGGCGACCTCGACGTCAGTGGAGACGTTGATGCCGACCTTGGGGGCCTCGTTGGGCAGCAGGTAGGACACCTTGCCGTTCTGCATGGAGCCACCGGACATGGCGACGGAGTTCCAGGCGGTCAGGTTGGCGTTCACCGGAGAGGTCATGGTCGCGATGAACTGAATCTTCTCGCCCACCTCGATGTCGCGGTTCATCACCAGGCGGAAGCCCGTGATCGTCGTCAGGTCGGCGGGAGCGTCGCCCCACGCGTTGGGGGTACAACCGGCGGGAGCATCGTTCATCGAGCCGCCCGCGGAGAGGACTTCGCCGCGGCAGGGGTTGGGGACGGTGGAGTACTGGATCGTGATGTCCGAGGCCGGAACGGCCGTGATCTCGGGGTCACGACCCGGCTTCTGCTTCACCGACTGGAATGCCCAGGTGGTGGAGTTCAGGTTCGGCTTCCAGTGGGAGTCGCGAGCCTGGCCGGCGGCGGGACCCACACCCACGTCGTTCAGGTGGGGCAGGACATCGTAGGCCACGACCTTCGTCAGCGGGGTGTTACCGGTGTTGGCGATCGTGAAACGGTAGGCGCCGTCGGCACCGGGTCGATCTCGGCGACCTCGCCAGCGGGGACGAAGTCGGCGTTCTTGTTGCCCTTGACTTCCTTCGCAATGTTCATCGACGGGGTGGTCGCGACGTTGAAGTTCGTCGCCGCGTTACACACGTAGTCGGTCGTCGAGCCGTTCTTGTTCACGTCAAAGGTGTCGACCGCGCGGCTACCGATGCAGTAGTTCGTGTTGCGCAGGCTCTTGTCCTCGGTCGTCGACTTAGCACCGTCGCCGGGCATGAACGCCATGGCATCGTTCGTGTTCTTGCCGGCAGCGGCCGTCGCGAGCACGTTCACGTCGAAGGTGGAGTAGAGGCTACCTTCGACCGGGTCGGGTACGTTCCAGCGGATCAGAGTGCGGCCCGTTCCGTTGAAGTCCTTCTCGACCTCGACCGTGACCTTGCTCAGGTCGTAGGGCGTGCCGTCGGGGTTCTTCAGCGTCGAGCGCTTCTCGGGGACGATCGCCGAGGCGTCGTCCACGTCAAAGCCCTCGGGCAGCAGGTCGACGACCGTAAAGGGAGTGGGGGCGCCACCGTCGGCCTTCGTCTTGGCGGTGCCGTTGATGAAGAAGCTTGCGGGCTTGCCAACGACCACGGGGTTGGTGCGCACGGACGTGTAGACCTGGACGCTCGGGAACTCGTCGCGCACGCGCATCCAGGAGCAGAGCTCGTCGCTCGAGGTGACGACGGTCCCAGTGTCCTTATCGGTCACCGTGCCGCTCGCGCAGTTCTGGAAGCGCACGTAGTCCGGGGAGGCCTCGTAGTTGTAGTACCTCTCGGGCGGGTACACAGGGTTGTAGTGCGACGCGAAGTCCGCGGGCTCCTTGTTCGGGAAGTTCGTGGGGATTGTGCCGTGCAGCCACGCCTGGGGGTTCGCCTGGGGGGGCGGCGTCCGTGTCGATCGTGAAGCGGGTGATCCACTCCCCCTCGGGCAGGGTCAGTCCGGTCGTCTTCGTGTAGTTGACGGTCTCGTGATTGCCCTTGTTGGTCCAGTACTCGAGCGTCCATCCGCCGTTGTCCTCGTATCCAGACTTGCTGAAGACGGTGAAGCGGTAGGGGCCGACCATGGTCGGCTGATCGCAGGAGTCGCCGGCGGCCTTGGCGTCCTGGGTGGACCAGGTGCAGGGAAGCGTGTCTTCCCAGCGGAAGTGCAGTGTGGTGTTACCGGAGTTCGTGCCGCCGAAGCGCCACTGGGCGAGGTTGCCGCGCGTCTGGTACGCCCAGTCGTTACCGGCCTTCGCGATCCTGCCGCCCGGCTTGCGCACGGAGAAGCCGTGCGTGATCTCGGAGCTCTTCGAGACGATGGTCGCCGGGTCGTTCATGACCTCGGCGGAGATGGTCGCCTTGTTGGTGACCGTGTCCGAGGTCGTCACCGCGCCCTCGGGGTACTTCACGGTGACGGTCGACTCGAGCGGGTTCTGCCAGAACCACTTGTCGTAGGACCAGGTCACGGTGTGGGTCGCCGCGTCGTAGACGCCGCCGTCGGAGGCAGACACGAAGACCGCCTGGGCGGGCAGCGGGTCCACAACCTTGATGTTCTGGACACCCACGAAGCCGAGGCCGTTGAGGCTGTCGCCTTTCCTGGAGGAGCCGTTCCAGCGGATGCCGACCTTGTTGGGGTTGGTCTGGTCGATCTGCTGGTAGCCGTAGCGGAGCTTGTAGGTCGTCTCGCCGCCGGCCGCAGGATAGTTGGAGGGATTCGTGGGGCCGCTCTTCTCGATGGCGACGTCGGTGGTGGCCGTCCACGTGGTGGTGAGCGCCTGCTCGACCGTCTGGGCGTTCGTCGCCCGGAAGGTCACCGTCTGGTTCGTCGTGGAGTTGTTCGGCGCGTCATAGTAGTCGTAGTGCCAGGTGACCTGGATTCGGTCGGACGTGCCGGCGGGCAGCGGGTCTTTCAGCTTGAAGATGTAGCGCTGCACGCGGGTGCCGTCCGGGGTCTTTTCCGTCGAGTTCGTCGTCTTGGTGACGCTGTCGCCGGCGACGGGGATGACCGTGTAGCCGCGCTCGGCAAGCTTGAGGCCGGCCGGCGTGATGGGGCCGGGCAGCGTGAGCTCAATTTCGGCGCCTTTACAGGGGGTGGTGACCGAGGAGCAGGAGAAGTTGATCGTCGTGATCTGATCGTCGTGGATGCGCAGGGTCGGTTCATCGTTGACGACGTTCAGGGCCAGGGTCGCCTGGTCGTCCGCGACCGCGCGGGCGCGGCGCGTGCGGGGCTGGTCCTCGGGGGCGACTTCGGCGTCGGGAGCCTCAGCGCCAGCTTCCGCGTCGGGAGCCTCGGCACCAGCCTCAGCGGCGGGGGCTTCGGCCCCGGCCTCGGCGGCAGGCGCCTCGACGGCCTCAGAGTTGGACGAGGCCATGGCAGCTTCCTGCGAGGTTGCTACGTCGGGCGATTGCGCGCTTTCGTCGGCGGCGCTGGCTCGCATAGCGAGGGGTGTCAGCGACGTGACGAGAAGCGAGAGAGCGGCCAGGCTGGCAGCACCCGCAACGCCCACGCGGGCGCGGAACGGACGCAGTCGAGACATCGACTTCTCCTTCGATTAACTGAAAATTGACAGGACTTGTGTCCCAGGGTAGTAAAGGAGTAGGGGCTGCCACCATGCCTAACAGGTATCACCTGAACCACAACTACAACGGTGTATTTCGTTGAAATTCCGGGAATAACGGCAATATAACAACTTCTCTGAACTCTTGGTCAGTGCTGAAAAAAATGCCTGCCCTCATCTATTTATCAGACAATCATGGAGACGTCGGCCACCGAGTACGCAAATTATGACCACTAGTGCCGAAATCGGAGGGAAGATTTACCACGATTTGAGTGTCACAACTCACATGCGGGGATGTTGCCGGCTGAACACACGACGTCGCCCCTCTATCGACACCCTTGACCGATCGTTGGGTTGATTATCTGCGGGCGCACCCAGACGGCGCGGGGGACGCGCCCCCGCCCCGGCCTCGTCCCCGCTAGGACGCATCCTCGCAGGTCAGGCGCCCCGCTTCCATCGCGAACGTGCGGTCGGCGTAACGGCGCGCCTCCGATTCGTGGGTGACGATGAGGACATCCGCTCCCCCTTCGGCCGCCTCGCGCAAGAGACGCAGGACGCCGGCCGCGTTCTGCGCATCCAACCCGGCCGTCGGCTCGTCCGCCAGGACGACGCTCGGGGTAATGAGGAGCGCTCGGGCAACGGCGACGCGACGCAGCTCGCCGCCAGAAAGCTCGTTGGGGTGCGCGTCCGCCAGATCGGACAGGCCCACGGACGCCAGGAGCGCGGCGCTCAGGGCAGCGGGCACGAGGGGGATGACGAGGTCCTTCTTGGACACGGTAATCAATCCTTACGAGCGGGCAAGTATTGACGAGCTTTATAAAAGTCTCATAAGCCCTAATTTACTGTGGAACACAAGGGTTTCCCCTCCCTCTAGGCTCCCGGACGCGACGCACGCACTCCCTCCTGCATGCGCGCGCGACGGCTCCCCACGCGCGGTCCAAAACAACCACTCTGCCTCCCCCACAGCGCCTAAGATTGAGGCATCCCCCACCAACGAGGTGTCACCATGAACAGAATCAGCATCCGCCTTCTCCACTGCCTCGGCGCGTCGATAACCGCGCTCGCGTGCATCACCCTCTCCCCCCTCGCCGCCGCTGCAACAGACGCCACGGCCGCAGACAGCACCGTCGTCACGGCACCCTCCGGCGAGGCACCGACCACCCCGGCCTCGCCCGAGGCGTCCCCGGCCTCGCCGAGCACCACCCCGACCACCCCGGCCTCGCCGAACGACGACCCCGCACCCGCCACACCCTCCCCACCCCGACTCCCGAGCCGAGCGCCACCCCAACCGAGCCTGCGCCGCCCATCACCGGCCACTGGGTACGCCAGGCGGCCGGATGGCGCTACGAGTTCTCCGACGGCACCTGGCTCAAGGGCGGCGTCCACGCGGTGGGAGCCACGCGATACGCCTTCACCGACGACGGATACGTGCCGGTGGGCTGGTACCGCAGCCCAGAGGGCACCTGGTACGCCTCCACCGAGGACGGCGTGCGCACCGGCTGGTACCACGACGGCGTCGCCTGGTACTTCCTCGACGGCGACGGCTCCATGGCCACCGGATGGCGCCTCTCCGGGAGCGCCTGGTACTACCTCGACCCCACGCGAGGCGGCGCCATGGCCACCGGCTGGGCCAAGGACAACAACACCTGGTACTACATGGACGCCTCCGGGGCGATGAAGTCCTCGACCTGGGTGCGTGAGGGAGCCTGGTACTACCTGACGGGCAGCGGAGCCATGGCCACCGGATGGTTCATCGCCGACGGATCCTGGTATTACGCGGACGGCAGCGGTGCCATGGCCACCGGGTGGCTCAACGACTCCGGCACCTGGTACTACCTGCACCCCTCGGGCGCGATGGGCACCGGGTGGATTCAGGAGGGATCGAGCTGGTACTACCTGAACCCGAACGCCGGCGGCGCCATGGCCACCGGCTGGGCCGCAGTCGGCGGCGCATGGAACTACTTCGACCGCTGGAAGGGCTTCTGGGTGTCTGGCCGCGCCGACTTCGAAGCCGACTGGAACTACGCGAAGACCCTCTACAGCCCCACCAACTACCTGGTCGTCGTCGACACCGGCGCCCCGCACTGCATGACCTTCTACTGGGCGGAGGGCACCTGGCAGCCGCTCACGGACATGCCGTGCTCCGTCGGCAAGGCATCGACCCCCACGGCCACCGGCACCTTCACCATCAAGAACCGAGGCTCCTCTTTCGGGCACGGGTACACGGCGTACTGGTGGACCCAGTTCTACGGCGACTACCTCTTCCACTCCGTCCTCTACTACGAGGGAAGCTACACGGTGAAAGACGGGACACTCGGCGGCCACGTCTCCCACGGGTGCGTGCGCCTGCGCTACGAGGACGCCAAGTGGCTGCACGACACGATCCCATCGGGGACCTACGTGACGATCTACTGACGGCCTGATGGCGGCCCGCCGATGGACTGGCGCGCTGCCGGGGGACTGGTGGCGGCCCGCCGATGGAGCGCAGGCTTGCCGATATGGCCCAGCCTCGCACGGAAAGAGGGCACCGCAGAACCCAGGCAGGCACATCACCGGCTCTTCGCATGTGAGGGTGTAGAGGTGTTGGGCGGGGTTCGGCATATCGTGATTGTGTAGGGGTCGAGGTCTTTCGATGATGGAGATTCCTACACCGTCCATCTGAAAGACCTCGACACGTCTGATTCCACCTTTGACCGTCCTGATTTGAGCGCGTTCACGCGCCTGGATGGCCTTGGACTGGAGGTGACGAGCAGCGCATTGAGCCAGCGCCTGGCCGGACAGTCCTGCAGCAGTTGGGGAGCATGACACCAGGGGTAATGATGGGGGTTTTGCAACATTAGAAGCCTTGCTTCGGCGTGTCGCCGGCGTGTCGCGCCTCTATTGGTGCAATTCCCCCCGTTTGGTGGCGCCCTCGACATGGGGCGAGCCCGACTGTACGCCTCTCACAGCGCAATTCCCCCCGTTTGGTGGCGGTGTCATTGGAAAGCAGGCCGCGCCCGGGCCCGCCCGCGCTCTCTGACCCTTCCGGAGAGCGTCGCATCGTTGGCGATGGGGGTTTTGCACCACTAGAAGCCTCACCACGGCGTGTCGCCGGCGTGTCGCGCCCCTAATGCTGCAATTCCCCCCCGTTTGGTGGTGGTGAGGTCGCGGTTCGGGGCGGCGTGGCGCCCAAAGTGCAGACCACCTCGGCGAAAACGCCGACAATGGGCGTCGTGGGCGAGGTGGTCTGCGTTGTGGGCACAACGGTGCCCGGCCTGGTGTGTCGCTCGCACGCGAACCCGCTATAGCGTGCGCTAACCGGCTATATCGCACGTAAACCCGCTATTCCGTGTCTGGGCGGGGCTGCCCACGCTCGCATTAGCGGGCCCAGGCGCGGATCAGGGGACCCACGTGCGCGGCAAGGAGCGCGGGCAATTAGCGAGCCTCGGCGAACTGCGCCCCTGACGCTGAGTGCCCATACCTGGTCATCACTCGCCCGCACACCGGACATTTGGGGGTATTCATACCCCCACGATGAAACAACCAACTTCAATGTGGATTTTCCCGCACCAGCAAGCCGAAAAGTCGCTACAAAACCAACACGTTTTGTCCATCCTTCAAGTTGGCTCCCACCAACTTCAATACCGATTTTCCCGCACCAAAAAGCCGAAAAGTCACCATAAAACCAACACGTTTTGTCCTATAACCCACAAGTCGCCACACAACCAACACGTTATGTCCCTTAACACCACAAACGCGGACCGACCCGGGCGCCCGGACCCGCGCAGGCGGCACGGGCACGCACGAAGCCCCGGGATTCCAGTGGAATCCCGGGGCTGGGAGCGGAGACGGCGGGATTTGAACCCGCGAGGGGCTATGCACCCCTACCTCCTTAGCAGGGAGGCGCACTCGACCGGACTATGCGACGTCTCCAGTGCCGACTACTTTAGGGCATTTCGCCGCGAGCGCGAACGTGCACTCGCCGCGACGCCCGTGGGCGGCCGGCAAAGCGGAGGGCGAGGGATTCGAACCCCCGGTGCCATTGCTGACACAACGGTTTTCAAGACCGTCTCTTTCGGCCACTCAGACAGCCCTCCAGACGCGGATCATCCTACAGGACGAGGCTCGGGGATGCGACCCTCACGTCCCCGAGCCCGGGCCCATCAGTAATCCGACGCGTCAGCCTCGCAGCCCGAAGAAGTTCCAGGACTTCTTGTCGGGAGCCGGTTCCTCGGGGTGATCGAGGAGGCCGCGCGAGATCGCGGGGGCCGTCGGCGGCCACAGCGGCAGGCGGATCGCGAGCGTCGCCTGGACGGCATGGTAGACATCCCAGCGCGACGACTTGGCGGGCTGCACGTTCTCGTTGCGGGGGCCGAGGCGACGCACCCACCTGCCGGGCTGGGTGATGAGGTAGTCGTGGATGTAGTCGACGAAGGAGCGGTAGCAGTGCTCGAAGTGTTCGACGTCGGAGATGCGAGCACCGTCGTCTAGCATGGCGCGGCGCACGGCGACGGTCGCACACACGCCCTCGCAGACGACCCACTGCTGGTGCTCGTCCTCGCCGGGCACGGGGTCACCCTCGTCGTTGACGCCGGTGGAGAAGCCCGGGTTGCCGTCGGTGCGACGCCAGCCGTCGACGCGCGCGCGCTCGAAGAGCTCGGTGCCCATCTCGAGGAGGTAGTCGGGCACGGTCCAGCCCATCGAGCGCAGGCCCGCGCGCACCTGCAGCGCGAAGCGCGCGAGCTGCATCGAGTGGCCGGTCACGTAGCCCTCGTAGTAGCGGCGTCCGTCGTTGAGGAGCTTGCCCGCCTCGGGGTCGGCCTCCCACTTATCGTTGAAGAACTCGGGAACGCGCCAGCCGTTCTTGGAGGCGATCTTGTACGCGAAGGCCGTCATCTTCTCGGCGCGGTCGAGCCATTCGGGCTCGGTCGTGGCCTCGGCCGCGGCCATGTAGGCCTCGATCGTGTGGATGAGGGTGCCGAGGGTGTGCACGGGGACGGGCTCGTTGAACGCCTCGTCGTACTGATCCCACACGAGGCCGTAGTCGTCGGCCCACAGCTTCTTCTGCTCCTCGAGCATGCGGTTGAGCAGCTCGTGGGCACCGGGACGGTCGGCGACGGTCGCGGCGGCGACGCCCAGCAGCGCGTACACCGTGTGGTACTGAGACTTCACGCGCGCATCCTCGTCCCACGGCACGCCGCGACCGTCGGCGTCAGGCTCGGGCTTGATCGCGAACCACATGCCGCCGTTGACGGGGTCGGTGAAGTAGTTGGTGAGCGCCTTGACGGCATGATCGGCGTAGCGGCGCGTGCCGGGCAGGCCCATGAGGGCACCGAGCGAGAACACGTAGGCCATGCGACCCGTGACGGCCAGGTCGATCGATCGAGTCGGGTCGGGCTTCCCATCGGCGTCGAGGTGCGCGAAACCAGTCGCGACGATCGCGCCTTCTGCCTCTTCAATGAGGGCCTGCATGTGGCCACTCAGCCAACGGTTATGTTCGATGGAATCAAACCATCCCACGATGTTCCTCCTGACAACACAGTCACGGTCTGCGGTGACCGACATCTCATAGGATAGTCGTTCGGTGCCGATTTTGGGAAAACGTGCATATCCCCTTCTTTCCCCCACGGACGAGGCCGGGGCTACCCCCGCTCTCACCTGGCCTTTTGCGCCCGCGCGGCCACGGCCTCGAACAAGAGAAAACAAGAGAAAGTCCACGCCGTGGGACGGCGCTTCACACGAAGGGACGTTACGTGCAACACTGTGTTCATGCATGATCGAGCTGGCACACGTGCCCTTCCAGAAGACCTCATCAACGTCGACGATGTCATCGCCGCTTACTACGACATCACGCCCGACCCGACCGACGTGGGACAGCGCGTCGCGTTCGGAACGTCGGGCCACCGCGGCGCTTCGCTGGACGGTAAGTTCAACGAGGCGCACATCATCGCCATCACCGCGGCGATCATCGAGTACCGCGCGTCGCAGGGCATCAACGGTCCCCTGTTCATCGGCCGTGACACGCACGCCCTGAGCGAGCCCGCGTGGCGTACCGCCCTGGAGGTCCTCGCGGCCGTCGGCATTGACACGCGTATCGACTCGCGCGGCTCCTACACGCCCACCCCCGCCGTGTCCGTCGCGATCCTGGGCGCGAACGGCGCGCCGGCCAACCTGCGCACCGAGGGCGACGGCCTGGCTGACGGCATCGTCGTCACCCCCAGCCACAACCCCCCCGCGCGACGGCGGCTTCAAGTACAACCCGCCTCACGGCGGCCCCGCCGACACCGACGCGACCGGCTGGATCGCGGCGCGCGCCAACGAGCTCCTCGACTCGGGTGAATGGAAGAACGTTCCCCGAGTGACCGGCTCGGACCTGCTGCATGACCCGAACATCAAGCCCTTCGACTACCTGGACTTCTACGTCTCGCAGCTGGACCAGGTTGTCGACATCGAGGCCATCCGTAAGGCGGGCGTGCGCATCGGCGCGGACCCGCTCGGTGGCGCGTCCATCGACTACTGGGCAGCCATCGGCGAGCACTACGGCCTGGATCTGACCGTCGTGAACCCCGAGGTCGACCCGGCGTGGCCGTTCATGACCCTGGACTGGGATGGCAAGATCCGCATGGACTGCTCCTCGCCCTACGCGATGGCGTCCCTGCGTCAGGCCATGACTCCCGACGCCGAGGGCAACACCCCCTACGACATCGCGACCGGCAACGACGCGGATTCGGACCGCCACGGCATCGTCACCCCCGACGGCCTGATGAACCCGAACCACTTCCTGGCTGTCGCCATCGAGTACCTGTTCACGCATCGTCCCGGCTGGGGTGCGGACGCGGCCGTGGGCAAGACCCTGGTGTCCTCGGCCCTCATTGACCGCGTCGTGGCCGCCATGGGCCGCAAGCTGATTGAAGTGCCCGTGGGCTTCAAGTACTTCGTGCCCGGCCTGCTGTCCGGGACCGTCGGCTTCGGCGGCGAGGAGAGCGCGGGAGCCTCGTTCCTGCGCAAGGACGGCACCGTGTGGTCGACCGACAAGGACGGCATCATCCTGGCGCTGCTCGCCTCGGAGATCCTGGCTGTCACCGGCAAGACCCCCCTCCCAGCTGCACGAGGAGCAGGTTGAGCGCTTCGGTGCCTCCGCCTACGCCCGCATTGACGCCGCTGCTTCCCGCGAGGAGAAGGCGAAGCTCGCCGCACTGTCCCCGGATGACGTGACCGCGACCGAGCTGGCCGGCGACCCGATCGTCGCGAAGCTGGTGCGCGCGCCCGGTAACGACGCGCCCATCGGTGGCCTGAAGGTGACGACCGAGTCCGCGTGGTTCGCCGCGCGTCCGTCGGGCACCGAGGACGTCTACAAGATCTATGCGGAGTCCTTCAAGGGTGCCGAGCACCTGGCGCAGGTCCAGGAGGCCGCGAAGAAGGTCGTGTCCGACGCCTTGAACGGCTGACGCTTCAACGCTGCCCGCTCACGCGGGTTGCACGGGGGCGGCGCTCGATTGAGCGCCGCCCCCCCCTTTGTTTACCGCAGATGTGCACGGGCCGATGTACCCTTGGAACACCCAGATCAGGAAGGACTACCATGACAGCAGCTATTCGCTTAATTTCAAGCGAAAGTCCAACTGCACTGGAATTTTTTGCGGGCATCGGTCTCGCTCGTGCAGGGCTTGAACAAGCAGGATTCACCATTGCTTGGGCAAATGACTACGAAGCCAAAAAGCACCAACTATACCGCTCTCAATACGGTTCAGACACCGACTATCACGTTGGCGACATTGCTGACGTCCATGGCAGCGACTTACCGATGGACAGCGCGATCGCCTGGGCTTCCTCACCCTGCACTGACCTATCCCTGGCTGGCAATCGAGACGGTCTTGGCGGCAGACAATCAGGAACATTTTGGCACTTCATGCGGATTCTTGAAGAGATGGGCGATAGTCGCCCTCCCGTCGCAGTCCTCGAAAACGTCACCGGCCTAGCTTCCTCACATTCAGGTGACGATCTGACTGCAGCAATCCGCGCCTTTAATTCACTGGGATATTCCATCGATGCTCTGTCTATTGACGCCAGGCATTTCATTCCACAGTCACGGCCACGAATGTTCCTTGTGGGGGCACTAACTCCACCCGACTCGGATGACACTCCCTCAGACCTACGTCCCGAATGGCTCGAATGGATACATTCGGATCCCACCCTCGTCACTCACCGAGCTCCACTTCCCTCTGTACCTCCACTGCTGACTGAAGGTTTCACCGCACTTGCCGACCATCTGCCCGAGGACGATCCGCATTGGTGGAGCTCTAGCCGCACTGCGGATTTCCTCAGCTCACTCTCCCCGATTCAAGCAGCCAGACTCGATTCTCTTCGCACATCGAAGCAGTGTCATACCGTACCGCTTATCGGCGTACACGGCAGGGAAAGCCCGTATGGGAGATCCGACCCGATGATATCGCTGGCTGTTTACGGACTGCTCGAGGCGGATCCTCACGACAGGCTGTTGTCAAGGCCGGCAAGGGCGAGGTTGCTGTGCGCTGGATGACTCCTCATGAGTATGCCTCTCTCATGGGTATCCCCAACTACAAGTTCGGCGATGCGACGGATAACCAAATCCGTTTTGGTTTCGGTGACGCAGTTGCCGTCCCTGTTGTTGCCTGGCTGGGGAAGAACTACCTCATGCCCCTAGTCCGCCAGGAATTCGACCAGGGTTCCCCATCACTGGAGGTAGTCGCACATGGCTAGCACAGGAATCGCTTCGTACGGTTCCACAGATTCCGAGATGAAGCCACCGCTGAAACGCACAATGCCTACACGTTTCGTGCAACTATTCCGCGCACACTTATCCGCAGCTCTCAACTTCGTTGAGCCTCTGACGCGTAAGCGACTCGGTAAGTGCGTCGGAGTGTATGCCTTTTACGACTTCGACGGTGAGCCCATCTACGTTGGCCAAACAACGGAGGACTTTGGGACTCGAATTGGTCGACATCTCAGAGATCAGCGCAGCGACACTCTCGCCTACAGAATTCTGGATCCGTTTGAAGTTGCAGAGGTCGAGTTTTTTCCAGCGGATTACCTGCTGGACACTTACCCCGACAGGAAAGAACGAAGCGCCGCATTTGATTCACTGGAGTACTCCGTGTACGTCCACGCCATCGAAAAGTCAAGCTACCATGCAATTCTCAATGAGAAAATCCCGCCTACTTCTCCTCTCGTTGACTTACCGCACTCTCATCGCTTCAACTTAATTCCCGACGAGTACCGTGAAGATCGTGAGCACCCGGACGTACGAATTGCGCGACGTGCGGAAACGCTCGCTCGTGTTGCGGCCGTCGCGCACGAACGCGGTGAAGTTTCCGCTGGGCTGCGTCGCGTCATCGTTATCCAAGCTATTCGTCTTGCAGACTTGGCTGCGGCTCGACTCGCTTATGCCGAAGGCCGACCACGCCCTGATCCCAATTGCATCGACGTCCATGCACTTGTCGGCAACATCTTCGAGGAGCAAGTTCCCTAGCCGCTCACGCAGGTTGCGTAAAGCTCTCGCGCGTCATCAGCGTATCTCGCGCACGAATGATCGCCGGCTCCACGTCGCGTCCAAACGTCTCGATGGATTCCAGCGACGCGGCCCGCTTGAGATTATCCCGCCACGGACCTACCTTGATCGGGCTAGCAATCTGCGACGCTTCGGTTATTCCTGCTCCTCGCCGGCACCCCTCACGGCCCCCGTGACGCCTTCAACTGCGTCGTTGACAAATCCTTCACGGGTTCGGGGATCTTCGCATGCGGAGCGGTTCCGGTAATGGGATTCTTTTCGATCCAGTCCGTGTTTCCGGGACCCAGTCCACCACGCCCCTCGCCGCCCGGCGAGCCAGAGGTCACCATGTCATCAACCTCCCCAGTTTGTGAGCCGGCCAAACTCGCGCCATAGCTGTGGCCGGACATGGCCTCACCAATCGAGGAACCCGCACCAGCACTAGCACCTGCACCTTAGCTGTGGCCTTGAAGGATGGAGCCAATGAGCTGGCCATTCTCTTCCTCGGCGGCGATGAAACCGCGTTCGGCTGCCAGGAGGGATTCGGCGTGCTCGTCCAGGCTCATGCCCGTCTTGGTTGCCTGATCCGCGAATTTCTCTTCGACACCCTGCATCTTCGACGACAGGTTCGTGCCGGGCATCGCCGAAGCGAAAGCACTGGCCCCACCCTCGGGGCGTGCCGAACGGACCGCCTCTGCGGCCTCGCGCGCCGTCGAAGCAAGGCGCAGGAACTCACCGGCAACAAATGAAAGATCGCTCATCGTCCACTCCTGTATTCATAGATGGATGACCCGGGCAATATTACCGGACGGAAACCTACAGCGCACCCATTCATCCGTCGGCCACCTCCCGGCCACCTCCTCGCCCATCGCACATTTTTACCGCCCCCACCCCTAGAAAATTGCTGACAGGACGGCTACCTTGGCACTGTCCCCAGATGGGGACACCGGTAACGCCCACCGACTCCAGGAGCCCACATGAGCGAGGCATCGCGCCGACCCGCACACGACGCGGGACCGGATGCGCCAGCCCAGGCCTCGTCGATAGCGACGACGAGGCCTCCCATCCCGCGGCTGCCCGTCGGCCGCCTCGCGTTCCTGCTCCTCGCGGGCATCGCGCTCCTGGCGGGACTGGACGCCTCCCTCGTGCGTCTGGGAGCCATCGCGCCCGTGGCCTCGACAAGCCTGGGGACCGTGCACGGCCTCCTCATGATCTACGGGTTCCTGGGCACCGCGATCTGCCTCGAGCGCGCGGTCGCCCTACAATCCGACGGGCGTCGCGCGTGGGCGTACGCCGCTCCCCCTGCTCACCGGAGCCGGCGGCATCAGCGCGGTCGTCATCTCCCTGAACGAGGGCGTACGCGCGACACTCGCGAACCTGCCGATTCCGCGTTACCTGGCCGCCCACCTGCCCGGATTCGCGCCCGAGCGGATGATGCCCGGCTTCCTCATCACCCTCGGTATGGCCCTGCTGACGGCCATCTACTGCTACGTATGGACCCGTCGGCAGGCCACCCACGCGGTCCTCATCCAGCTGATGGGCGCGCTCATTGGCTTGGGCGGCATCCTCCTATGGTGGCGAGGCCTCGAGACGCCGCGCGCGGTGCCCTGGTGGCTCGCTTTCCTGATCGTCACAATCGTCGGTGAACGCGTCGAGCTCGCGCGCCTCGCCTTCGCGTCCGGCTCCACCGAGCGGCGCATCACCGCCGAGAGCGCCGCACTCATGGTGGGCCTGACCGTCGCGCTCTACTCCCCCGCGATCGGATACCCACTGATCGGGCTCTCGCTCGGCGTTCTCATGGCGGACACCGCGTGGCACGACGTCGCGCGCGGCACCGTGCGCATGAGCGGCCTGCCTCGCCTGGCGGCCGTGTGCATGCTGAGCGGATACGCGTGGGCGCTTGTACCGGCGCTGATGTGGGTCATCGCTCCGCCCGCTTTCGACGGATACGGCTATGACGCCGGCGTCCACGCGATCACGATCGGCTTCGTCGTCTCGATGCTGCTGGCCCACGCGCCCGTCATCATCCCGGCGGTCGCCCGGCGCGAGGTCCCCTACCACGGCGCCATGTGGGTCCCCTTCGCGTTCCTGCAGGTCTCCCTCCTCCTGCGTCTCCTCGCGGGCGCGCGCGAGGCGGCCTACCCGTGGCGCCTCGGCGGCACCCTCGGGGTCGTCGGCATGCTCCTGTTTGTCGCCACGACGCTGACGGTAACGATTCGCCGGGCGCGCGCGGCCTCTCGGGAGGCCCGATGAACAAGCCTCGCGTCCCCCGCACCGACCGCGCGACCTCCGTCTGGATGTGCGTGGCAGCCGTCGCCGCGGCGACCACGATCGTCGCCCGAGGCCGCATCCCGCAGAACCTGTGGACGATGATCCACCTGGTGACCCTCGGCGTCCTGTCGAACGGGATCTTCCAGTGGTCCTGGTACTTCACGCGCGCGCTCGCCCACCTGGCCCCGGACGACCGACGCGCGGGGCGCGACAATACCGTGCGCATCACTGCTTTCAATGTGTCCCTGCTGCTTCTCATCGGCGGCATGTGGTCGAATCTGTGGCACGCGACCGTCACGGGCGCGACGCTCGTCGGCGCGATCGCGGCCTGGCACGGGTGGGCGCTGCTCACCGCGTCCCGCGAGCGCCTGGCCTCGCGTTTCGCGGTGATTATCCGCTACTACGTTGCGGCGGCGTTCTTCCTGGTGGTCGGCGCGACGCTGGCGGGTTTCGTCACGGCGGCCATGTTTGATGCGGACGCTCCCGCGTGGCTGGCCGAGGCCCGGGACCGTCTGACGGTCGCCCACGCGCTGGCGGGGATCGCCGGATGGGTGGGCTTGACGATGGGCGGCACCCTGGTGACGCTGGGGCCGACCGCGATGCGCACGCGCATGGATCCGCGTGCCGTGTCCTTCGCGACGAGCGCCCTGCCCATGTGGGTGGCCGCGCTTCTCGTCGCCGGCGCGGGCGCTGTGGCCGGGTCAATGCGCGTTGCCTCCGTGGGGTTGTTGGTCGTCGTGGGCGCGGCGGCGCTGGGCGTGGGCGTTCCGTTGGTCCGCGTGGCGCTGACAAAGGGCCCCGCCGAATACGGCGCATGGTCCCTCATGCTGGGCGCCGCCTGGATTCTCGTCGCCGGCGCCGGAGCCTCCCTGCGCGCCTTCGAGGCGGCGGACGCGACCGGCCTACGCGCGGCGTTCCTCGCGTGGATGCCGATCCTGGGCGCGGCCGGGCTGGGCCAGCTCTTCGTCGGCGCTCTCACCTACCTGATGCCCGTCGTCATCGGCGGCGGCCCGTCCGCGGTGCGCGTCGGCGTCGGCGTGCTCGAGGCCGGGGCTCCGATCCGGGAGGCGGCTCGCAACGTGGCCGCAATCCTCGCGCTCGCCGTCGCATCCCTGAGCGGAACCTCCGCCGAACGGCTCACTATCGCCGCGTGGGTGGTCCTGTTGGCCACCTACGTCGTCGACATCGTCCTCATGGCCCGCTGCGGCGTGGCCCAGGCGCGCGCCAAAGCGCGCCGCCGCTTCATCCCCCACCACACAAGGAGGCCGCCGTGGCTGACCTGAATCTGTCCGCTTCGCCGTCGTCGGGCGGCGAGAAACCGAAGGCATCCGCATCGACAGGGCCCGCGGCGGGAGCCCCCAAGCTGCGCGTGAGCCCGACGGGCGGCCACTCGCCCGCGAGCCGCACCGCGGGCGCACTCATCGGCGTCGTCTCCGTCGTGGCGCTCGCGCTGGCGATCTTCCTGTCCAACCCGTCCGCGCCCACCACGCAGGCACGGGAACGGCGTCGGGAACCACGGCCTCGTCCGTGACGCCGACCGGGCACACGACCCGCGTGTCCGTGGGCGTCGAGGGCATGGCGTTCACGCCAAACCACATCGAGGTGCCGGTCGGCGACCGCCTCATCATCGACTTCACGAACTCGGGGGACCAGCGCCACGACCTCGTGTTCGAGACGGGCGTGTCCTCCGGATCGCTCACCACGGGCGAGACGAAGGAGCTTGACCTCGGCGTCATCTCCGGGGACGTCGAGGGTTGGTGCTCCCTGCCGGGTCACCGCGAGATGGGCATGACCCTGCACGTGCAGGCCACGGGCGCATCCTCGTCATCCTCGTCCTCCTCGGACACCTCGGCTTCGGGCAGCCACGCAGGCCACGGGCACGACCACGGCCAGGACGCCGCCGAGGGACCCGCCACCCCGACCGAGCTGACGGACTACGCGGCGACCATCGACGCGCGCGACCCGGTGCTCCCGCCGGCCACGAACGAGACCGAGCGCCACTACACCTTCACGGTCACCGAGCAGACCGTCAACGTCACGAGCTCGCTGACCCGCCAGACGTGGACCTTCAACGGGGACGCGCCCGGCCCGATCCTGCGCGGACACATCGGCGACACCTTCCACATCACGCTCGTGAACAACGGGACGATGAGCCACTCGCTGGACTTCCACGCGGGCCTCGTCGCCCCCGACAACGTCATGCGCTCGATCGAGCCCGGGCAGAGCCTCGAGTACACGTTCGTCGCGAAGAACGCGGGCATCTGGCTCTACCACTGCTCGACCGCTCCCATGTCGATGCACATCGCGAACGGCATGTTCGGGGCCGTCGTCATCGACCCGACCGACCTGGATAAGGTCGACCGCGAGTACGTCATGGTCGCCTCCGAGCTCTACCTGGGCGCGGACGGGCAGAGCGCAGACGCCTCGCTCCTGTCGGCCCTGGCGCCCAACGCGATGGCCTTCAACGGCGTGCCCTTCCAGTACAAGGCGCACCCGATCCAGATCAAGACCAACGAGCGCGTGCGCGTGTGGGTCATGGACGCGGGCCCGAACCTGGCGACAACCTTCCACGTCGTGGGCACCCAGTTTGACACCGTGTGGCGCGAGGGTGCCTACGTCATCCGAGGCGGAGGAAGCGGCGGCGGCTGGGGGCAGGTCCTGGCCCTGGGTGCCGCCGAGGGCGGCTTCGTCGAGTTCACGCCGCTCGAGGCGGGCCACTACTCCTTCGTCAACCACGCGCTCTCCCTGGCTGAGAAGGGCCAGCTCGGAGTCTTTGAGGTGACCGACTGAGCGTGCCCCCGTTCCCCGGCCACGGCCTCGTCCACATTCGACGAGGCCGTGGCTTTTTTCGCAGCCTGTCCTCCCCTCGTGGAGGGCTCGAATGGTTACGTACGCCCCATTTCGCTTGGCTTTCGTGACGCTGCCCCAGCGATAGAATGGACGGATGCTCGGCACCTATCTTGACATTCTGCGTTACCGTCAGTCCTGGAAATTCTCCGCGGCTGGCCTTGTTCTGCGCTTGCCGATGTCCATGGTGGGACTGTCGACGATCCTGATGGTGCGCGCCGAGTACGGCAACTACACGCTGGCCGGTGCCGTTGCCGCGGTCAACATCATCGTCATGGCGCTCTGCGCGCCCATCCTCGCGCGCCGCATCGACCGCCACGGGCAGCTGCGCGTCATGGGCCCAGCCTGGACTATTTCAGTCCTGTCAATGTCTGCTCTGGTCGCGGCCGTCATCATGCACGCCCCCGAGTGGCTGCTCTTTATTCCGGCCGCCCTGGCGGGCGCCACGTGGGGAGCGCCCGGCGCGCTCGTGCGCTCGCGCTGGTCCACGATCCTGCACAAGCCGGGCCAGCTGCCGACCGCCTACGCCCTCGAGTCCGCGGTCGACGAGTTCGTGTACATCGTGGGCCCCGTGCTCTCCACGGTCCTGGGTACCGCCCTGCATCCGGCCACCGGCCTCATCATTTCGATCGCCAGCCTGGCGGTGGGTGGCGTCCTCTTCCTGTCGCGCCGCGACTCCGAGCCCGCGATCATTCCTTACGATCCAGGCGCCCCGCGCGAGTCCGTCATCCGCAAGCCCGTCGTCCTCGTCATGGCCGCGACCTACATCGGTATGGGCACGACGTTTGGCGCGATGGAAGTGTCGATGGTCAGCTTCACCGAGGAGCTGGGTGCCCCCGCGCTCGGCGGCATCCTCCTCGCTCTGTTCTCCATCGGCTCGCTGACGGCGGCCCTCGTGTACGGCGCGCGCACGTGGAGGCGCCCCACCTGGCAGCTCTTCGTGATCGGCGTGATCGCGATGGCGATCGGCATGAGCCTGTTCCCCGTGGCCTTCAACGTCTGGACGATGGCCGTCGTCATCCTCGTCACGGGGCTGACCTGCGCCCCCACGATGACGAACGTCAACGTCATCATCCAGAAGTCCGTCTCCCCCGCGAAGCTCACCGAGGGCCTGACCTGGATGTCGACCTCGATCAACCTGGGTACCTCGCTGGGCACGGCGATCGCCGGCCCCGCGATCGACGCGTTCGGCGCGCGCGGCGGCCTGTTCACCATGTCCGGGGCGGGGTGGGCGATGGTCCTCCTCATGCTCATCGGTTTGCCCGCTCTGCGTAAGAGCACTGCGGACACCCCGACCCCGCCCCTACCCCTCGACTAATCGGCGCATGAGCGTGCCGCCGGCGCTCGCACGTCGCGAACACCGGCGGCACCGATGAATCAGAACAACCTTTCGTTCATTGTCGAACCCGAGCCATCGACCGGCAGGGCTCGCTGATAGAGGCCAGACGTGTAGGTAACGTGCACGTCGTCTCCATCGGCCACGAAGCGCCACCAGAGGGTAAAGTGGCTCGACGTCCCATCCGCGTAGGCTACCGTCACCTCGGTCTTGTGCAGATCAATCGGGGATTTCCAGACGGCGACATCCTCGGATGAATCATCGAAGGACACCCTCATGCCCTCGGCGCTGTGCCCACGCAGGCGCTGCAGGCACACGCGAGACTCCTCGCCGCGCACGCACCGCTGAATTTCCTGCTCGGCATCCACGTGAACATCGTTGTAGTCACGCTCCGACAAAACAGCGCTCAGCTGATAGTTTCCACCGAGGGAAACGGGGATGCTATCCGATTCCCCGGACCACCACTCATTGCCCTGAGTGTCGCTCAGAACATGGCGCCAGTGATGAGCGAGCGGGAAGACGCGAAGCTCGTACACCCCGGGATAGGCCGATCGAGTAATACGCCACTGTGACTCCCTGGGGGCCGTGGGACCCACTTGCGCGAACTCGTAGTCGTCTCCGTACGTCGCCGCCGCGAATACCGGGTCGAGAACAACCGTTGACTCTCCGTATAGTGCCCCATCTAGGTGCCACCATCCCGTCACGGGGGATCCCTCGCTCTCATCACGAGTGAGGCTTAACTGGTACTCCTGCTCGACACCTCCCACGAGCAGGCGGACCTTCGCACTGCACCTGACGTTCCTCTCCCCGCATTCTTTGCTCACCGTCACATCCAGCAGCTGCGGGGCTTCAACGCGCAGCTCCGAGATGTCGTCGCCAACCCTGCACAAGCTTCCGGCACACTGCTTGTCCCGGGCGGGAATGACCTTTTCAGCCTCCGAGTACTTCCCGTCGATGATCAGCTGGACGTAGGCTCGCACGGCCTGTTCAGGCGTGATCTGAGAACGCAGAGAGTCCGCATACGCGGTACATCCCAAGACCCCGAGGACCAGCAGGAGTGCCAGCCCCACAAACGCTCCCGGCCCGCGCTTGACATAGCGCATCAGCCTCATCGTCATCCCCTTCTCTCCTTTTCCCACGGGGGGGAGATCAGTTTCCAACGTAATGCTCACGGTGCCCGTCGAGTCTTGCGAGTATCGCCACTTCACCCGAACAAGCTCCGTGCGCCCATCGGGGAATGTCACCTCCACCGAGAGGGTGTCCTCCTCGGTCACAGAGTCAAGACTCGGGCGGTTCCGAAGACGGGTAACGACCGTCAGCACAGCCCCTTCCTCACCCTTCCCGGACAGTTGGCGAGTGCACACAGGGGACGGCTCGCCACGCAGACAGGCACGGAGCTCGCGCTCAACCTGGACGTACAGCTCGTCGTAGTCCTCGGGTGCCATGACCGCTTCGATTGACATTTCCTCCCCCAAAGAGATGGGGACAGAATCATAATCGCCAAAATCCACCTCCTGATTATTCCGATCGCGCATCAGCACAAGCCACCGGTCGGTAATCTTCGTGACGTTAAGGTCATACATCGCAGGATATCCTCGCATCGTGATGGACTCCCACGAGTAGCTCCTCCGCCCGGAACCAATGCCATGCCCCCGATAGACCTCAAGGTCGCCAACACTCGCAGACGCAAAGGCGTGATCGATCCTGATAATTGATTGACTCTGCCAGGCTTATCAATCATCCATCCGCCCACCGTTCGCACTCCCGGGGTCGGGTAGTGCTGAGGCTGTTTAACGATGGTAAAGATGCCCCACGATTCCTTTCCCCCAAGGGTGTATCGAACGAGCACCTGATAGCTCTCGTTGTTCCGCTCCGCGCTTCTTGGCTTGACCGTCAGCTCGACCAGCTGCGGATATTCAATGGGCGTGGCGAGCGAGGGATCGAGAAAGCAGTCGCCATCAGAACACGTGCGCGACTCGACCTTCGCGTACTCCTCAGCCTCCGCGTAGCGGCCCGTGAAGAGCAGATCAACGTACTCGCGCGCGAGCGTCTCGGGAGTCTGAGGCTCAGTCACAGGCAGGTCTCGATACCAGGATGCCAGGCCGACCCCGCACGCAAGCAGGAGAGCGAGCCCGATAATAGCACCCGGTCCACGTTTAACGAATCGACAGGCGACGATGCCTAAGTGCAGCAGTAGTCGCATGGTTTCCCCTCCAGTTGCAGCGACGATTCCCCACGCTGGGAAAGACCTGTCACATGCATCTTCATGCCCTTTTATTACGTGGTCAGCCTACCATGGGCCACTCGCACCCAAAATCCCCGATCCTTGCGCCACCGGGGGCGCGAGGCCCTATGATTGCCCTCATGCGCCTCCGACCGCCTCTCATCGACGACGAATCTCCTTCGCTCGCGCTCGCCCTGACGGCAGGCGTGGGTGAATTCGCGTCGTCTCTGCTGGTCGCTGCGATGTCGCAGGGCTGGTACTACCCGGGCGTGGTTGGATTCGGCGGCATCGGATCGGAACGCAGCGCCCGCATCCTCGGCCGCGTCCTCATGGCGCGCGGCGACGAGGGCCGCTCCTGGCTGCAGACCCGGCGCGGATGGCGTCAGTTCTTCAACGCGCAGGTCCCGCGCCAGCCCGTCCTCATCACGGTGGGAAGCGCCCGCAGGCTCGCCTTCGCGGACCGCGGCGGATTCGTCGACATGACGGTGCTCGGCCACGGCCTCGAACCGGGCTGGCACAACGCGACCATTCAGGTCCTGCACGCGGGCGACATCCGCGCGCTCGGCCTGTCCGAGGACACCGCCGCCAAGCTCGCAACCACCCTGCGCACGGCGACCCCGCTGCCCGCCCCGGCCGCGGCGATGTACGAGCGCCCCCGCAAGGGCCGTATCCGCGCCGGCCGACCCGTTTGCGTGCGCGTGCGCATCGTGTCGGATCGCGAGCATTTCGGCGTGGTCTCCGACATCGACGACACCGTCATGGTGTCGATGCTGCCGCGCCTGGTCACGGCCGCGAAACATGCCTTCCTGGACCGAGTATCCTCGCGCGAGGCCGTCCCCGGCATGGCGCGCCTGCTGACGACGCTGACGACGTCGTCGGCCTCGTCGGAGGGCGTTCCCGAGGGCACCCACTCCCCCATCATGTATCTGTCCACCGGCGCGTGGAACGTCGTGCCGACAGTGCGTTCCTTCCTGGAGCGCTCCGGCTACCCGGCCGGCGGGTTCCTCATGACGGACTTCGGCCCCTCGAATACGGGCTGGTTCCGCTCGGGACCGGAGCACAAGCGCCGCGAGCTGCGCCGCCTGGCCCGCATGTTCCCGCATATGCGCTGGCTCCTCGTCGGCGACGACGGCCAGCACGACCCGGAAATCTACGCGGAGTTCGCCCGCGAGTTCCCGCAGTGCGTCGCGGGCATCGCGATCCGTTCCCTGTCCGAGATCGAGCAGTTCATGGCGCACGGCAGCTTCGAGGCCATGGTGCCCGACGCCCTGTGGACCGTCCCCGAGTCCATCCCCGTCTGGTACGGCTCGGACGGCGAGGCACTCCTGGAGAACATTCGAGGCCGTGGCACGGCCGGGCCGCTGACCGGCCGCTGACCGCGGCACCCGCGACCGATCAGCGACGCTCTGCGCTCAATGAGCGCCGAGCCGATGCGAAAAGGCCGCCCACTCGGGGCGGCCTTTTCTTCTGTCTCAGTCCTGCTTCGTGCCCGACATCGGTCGGCACTTCTCGGGCTGCTCGATCGAGTCGTTGGACTTGAGCACTCGCTGCACGTCCTCGGCGCTCATCGCGTCATCGTAGAAGGCACCGAGTTCGACCTTGACGGTGGCGTCCTCCGCGTCGCTCAGGCGCACGTGGGAACCGGGGAAGAATCGGGCCACCGAATAGGCGGCGTCCACCGAGTCCGCGCCTGCCGTAATGCGCACCCTACCGGTGTACTCCACGTCCGAGTTGGAGGGTTCCTCGGTGTGGAAACCTGCGGTTTGGAGCATATCCGTAGCCTTCGAGGCTAGACCCTGGTGCTGAGTCGTATTGATGACCGTGACGGTGACCTGCGAGGGCGCCACGGGCTTCGCGTCCGCCGTCGGACACGGGATGTCGCCGGTCTCGGCGTACTTGACCTTCACGGAGAAGTCGTTGCCGAAGGGAACCGGCACAATGCCGGTGAACACGAGGGCGGCGGCCACAGCGGCCGCTAGCAGCGCGACGCCGACCACAGCGAACGTCAAGTTCTGACGCTGCTGACGCTCGCGCAAGAAACGCTGACGCGGGGTGAGGGGCAGGGCGGGGCGCGTTCGGAATACTCACAGTGTCCAGCCTATCGAATGGGAGCGGCCCGCGGCCAGACAACGCCCCGTCGGGAGCGTTACATCTGCGCCGCGGCCGACCCGCGATACAGTGAGGTCACCCTTAGTACGGGCCTCCGCGAGCTCGGCGCGACGCGCCCGAGTCCGCCACGGCCTCGTCCCACCATCGCCCAACACACCCCGAAAGAGGACCGCGATGAGCTTCCTGGATTCCGACTTGCTCGCCCGCATCCACGAGCGCGCCGCCGACGCGGACGCCACCAACACCTACCCCGAGAAGGATCTGGAGGAGCTGCGCGAGGCCGGGTACCTGTCGGCGTTCGTCCCCACCGAGTTCGGTGGCGCGGGCCTGAGCCTGACCGAGATCGCCGCCGAGCAGACGGCGCTGGCCAAGGCGGCTCCCGGCACGGCGCTGGGCATCAACATGCACCAGATCATCGTCGGGCTCGGCCGCTACCTGGTCGCGGCAGGCAACGCGCGCGGCGAGCAGATCCTGCGCGACGCCGTCGCCGGCGAGGTCTTCGGCTTCGGCATCTCCGAGCCGGGCAACGACCTCGTGCTCTTCGGCTCGACGACGCGCGCGACCGCGACGGCAGACGGCGGGTACTCCTTCGAGGGAACCAAGATCTTCACCTCCCTGTCCCCCGTGTGGACGCGCCTGCTGATCTTCGGGCGCGCAGAGAGCGAGGAGGGCCCCAAGTCCGTGTTCGGCATCGTCCACCGTGACGATGAAGGCTACTCGATCAAGGACGATTGGAACACGCTGGGCATGCGCGCCACCCAGTCCATGACGACACTGCTCGAGGGCGTCACCGTGCCCGAGGAGCGCATCCTCACGATCACGGATCCGGGACCGAGCGCCGACCCGGTCATCTTCGGCATCTTCTCCCACTTCGAGATCCTGCTCGCCGCCACCTACCAGGGCGTCGGCGAGCGCGCGGTCGAGGTGGCCGCAGAGCACGTGGCGAAGCGCCGCTCGGTCAAGAACCAGACGACCTACTCCAACGACCCCGACATCCGCTGGCGCATCGCCGAGGCCGCCCTCATCATGAACGCCGTCGGCCCGCAGATCCGCGAGCTTGCCCGCGACATCGACGAGGGCGCGGACCGCGGTCGCTCCTGGATGCCGCAGCTGTCCGCCGCGAAGAACGCGGCCGCCGAGGCCACGCTGCGCGCCGTCGAGCAGGCCATGCGCGCGTGCGGCGGCAGCGCCTACTACAACACGCACGAGCTCTCGCGCCTGTACCGCGACGCGCTCGCCGGCCTCTTCCAGCCCTCCGATCAGGAGTCTCTGCACGCCGCATGGGCGAACCTGATCCTGGGGCCCATCGAGAAGGCTCAGTAGGCTTGCGCCAAGACAGGGGCGGGCCCGAGGAAATCCTCGGGCCCGCCCCTGTTATGCGCGTGATGTCAGTCGTTCCAGCTGAACTTCTGGGGGCTGATCTCGCCGGTCGTGCCGGTCATCCAACCGCCGCGTGCCAGCGCGAAGGACTGGCCGGTCTTCGTGTTCCAGCAGCTGATGCCATCCTGCGTGGAGTGGCAGGCGTAGTCGCCCTTGGTCGCTGCGGCACCGTACGCGAGGGCGTTGCCGCCACCGGGCACCGCACTCTCGCAGGACTGGCCCGCCTTGTCCTTCGTGGCGCTCAGGACGCCGACCTGACTGCCGGAGCAGGAGGCGTACCCGTCTTCGGCCCAGTCGGATTCCTTGATGCCGCAGCTGACGCCGTCAGCGGTGAAGGAGCACGTGATGTTGCCGGACGGGGACGAGAAGGAGTCCACGGTGATCGCGCCGGCGGGTGCCGGGTACTTGACGGGCTCCTCCGTGGTCGCGCTCGGGGAGGGCGTCGCTTGAGCCGGCGCCGAGGAGGACGTCGAGGGGGTCGTGTTCGAGTTCGTGGACGGGCCCTCGTAACCGCGCGTGAAGACGTAGATGACGAAGCCGAGGAGGATGACCGCGATCAGACCCAGGATGCCCAGGACGAGGCCCATCATCGGGAAGCCACGGCGTTCCTTTTTCTTCCTGCGGGGCGACTTGCTGCGAGGCAGTGGGCTGCACCTGGTAAGAGGCGCCGGCACCCCGGTAGGCCTGCGGCGTGGGCTGGGGGCGCGCGGGGGTGCCCGACGCGCTGGGGTAGGACGAGCCGGAGGATGCGCTCGGGTAGACGGCGGTCGCCTCGGGATCCTGCGTCCCCTTGCTACCCATGATGGAGTGGCGCTGCACCTGGGCGACGACCTGCTCGCGAGCACCCACCTGCGGGACGGGAGCATTCGTGCCGACGACAGCCGAGTAGGGGGTGGTGCGCTCGACCTGCGAGTAGGAGTTCACGCCACCCCTGGCCGAGCACGTACATGCCGGACTCGGAGGTGCGGATCGACGAGCCGGCGACCGCGCCGGACACGTCTCCGTGCATAACGAGGTAGCCGTTGGAGTCGATGTAGCCGTCATAGTCGTCGCGGGCCTCGAGGGCCGCGTTGACCTGTGGGTCGTTGAACTGATGCAACCAGTCGAGCAACCCGCGATAGGCGTGCGGATGCGCGGCCACGGCCGGGCGCAGCTCGGGGTAGCGGTACGCCAGCTGGCGCAGCGCTTCAGCGTCGGTCGACGGGTCCTGGGCAGCCGCCGCAGGGTCGTCGAAATGCAGCTCTTCAGCCATCGAAACTCCAGACTTCACGGTCACGAGGTTGTTACACAATACCGCGATCAGGGGTCACAAGTGAAACCTTCCCCATATTTTTTCCCAACATGCGGCGCTGTCACTTGACAAAAGCTCTACGAGTCCCCACGGAAGATAAACCTGTCAAAGTCCAGCGTTTCGATGTCCCGCGCGAGGGACCGAACCTGGTCGTCCCACCCCGGCCTCGTCGCGGAAAAACCAGCGGGCGCGCCCAGGTCTCGGGCCTGCTGGAGGGCGAAGGTCCTCGCCCCCATCTCACGCGCCCGCGCCGCGACCTCGAAGCCGTCACCGGGCCCGTCCGGGTAGACGGTCAGGCGCACCTCGTGATCCACCTCGGGGTGGGCCAGGACAATGCCCAGCGACTCCCACGCCCGCTCGCCCGCGCCGCCGCGCCCGGCCACGGCCTCGTAGTTGCCCCGGGTCGCCTTCACGTCGATGCCCACCCAGTCGACGAGGCCGGCGCCGAGCAACTCCTCGAGACGACGCGGGTAGGGCCCGCGGTGTGCAGGCCGACGCCGAAGCCGAGCTCGCGCACGCGCGCCATCGCCGCCCCGAGCGCGATCTGGCGGGTCGCCTCGCCGCCGGAGAACACGACGCCGTCGAGGAGGCCACGCCTGCGCGCCAGCAGATCCTCGAGCGCGCCCCACGCGACCACGCCCGGGATGCGAGGGTCGATGATCGCGCTGTTATGGCAGTACGGGCACGCCCACGGGCACCCCTGCAGGAACAGGGACGCCGCGAACTTCCCCGGCCAGTCCACGGTCGACATCGGCACGAGGCCCGCGATCTGCAGGTCGTCCGGCGTCCACTCGCGCGCATCCCGTCCCTGGGCGAGGCCGGGGACGCCCAGGCTCAGCGTGCCCTCCCGGGTCGCCCCGGCCTCGCCGTCATGGGGGCGGGCGCTCACGTCAGCGACTCCCCGCGGGAGGGAAGGCGCTGACGAGCTCACCGTGCGCATCCGCGGCGCTCTCGGAGAACATCTGACGCTCGTGGTACTCGCCCTTCTTGCCGATGTTGAAGGACTGGACCGGGCGGAAGTAGCCCATGACGCGCGTCCACACCTCGCAGGCCTGCAGGCTCCGCGTGGGGGTGGGCGGCCGCGCACTTGTCGCAGGTGAAGTGCTCGCCGGCCAGGTAGCCGTGGACCGGGCAGATCGAGAAGGTCGGCGTGATCGTGATGTAGGGGACCTTGAAGGCCGTCAGCGAGCGGCGCACCATCTCCTTGCAGGCCTCGCCCGAGGAGACGCGCTCACCCATGTACAGGTGCAGGACCGTGCCGCCCGTGTACTTGCCCTGCAGGACCTCCTGATCCTCGAGGGCCTGGAACGGGTCGTCCGTGTACGCGACCGGCAGCTGCGAGGAGTTCGTGTAGTAGGGGCTCGTCGGGCGTGCCCGCCTGGATGATGTCGGGGAAGCGCTTGCGATCCTCCTTCGCGAAGCGGTACGTCGTACCCTCCGCGGGGGTGGCCTCCAGGTTGTACATGTGGCCGGTGGCCTCCTGGAGCTGAACCATGCGCTCGCGCACACGATCCAGGACGCGCACGCACATGTCGAAGCCGCGCGGGTCCGTCAGGTCGTAGGCGTCGTCGCTGAAGTTGCGCACCATCTCGTTCATGCCATTGACGCCGATCGTCGAGAAGTGGTTATCGAGCGTACCCAGGTAGCGGCGCGAGTAGGGGAAGAGGCCGTGGTCCATGTGGTACTGAATCGTCTCGCGCTTGATCTCGAGGGACTTCGAGGCCAGGTCGATGAGCTCGTCCATGCGCGCGACGAGGCCCTCCTCGTCGCCCTTGTAGAGGTAGCCGAGGCGCGCCATGTTCAGCGTGACCACACCAATCGAGCCCGTGAGCTCCGCCGAGCCGAAGAGGCCGTTGCCGCGCTTGAGGAGCTCGCGCAGGTCCAGCTGGAGGCGGCAGCACATCGAGCGGATCATGTGCGGGTCCAGGTCGGAGTTGATGAAGTTCTGGAAGTAGGGCAGGCCGTACTTCGCCGTCATGTCGAAGAGGGCATCGACGTTCTCGCCCTCCCAATCGAAGTCGGGCGTGATGTTGTAGGTCGGGATCGGGAACGTGAAGACTCGCCCGTCCGCGTCGCCGCCCGTCATGACCTCGATGAACGCGCGGTTGATGAGGTTCATTTCCCGCTGCAGGTCGCCGTAGGGTGAAGTCGACGACCTCGTCGCCGATGAGGGGTGCTCGTCCGCGAGGTCGTCCGGGCACGTCCAGTCGAAGGTGAGGTTCGTGAACGGGCACTGGCTGCCCCAGCGCGAGGGCACGTTCAGGTTATAGATGAGTTCCTGCATGCACTGCACAATCTCCTCGTACTCCATGTTGTCCAGGCGCACGAAGGGCGCCATGTAGGTGTCGAAGGAGGAGAAGGCCTGGGCACCCGCCCACTCGTTTTGGAGGGTGCCGAGGAAGTTGACGATCTGGCCGCACGCCGAGGAGAAGTGGCGCGGCGGGGCCGAGGCGATCGCGCCGCCCACGCCGTTGAAGCCCTCTTGAATGAGGCGCTTGAGGGACCATCCGGCGCAGTATCCAGCGAACATATCGAGGTCGTGGATGTGGTAGTCGCCCTCGCGGTGCGGCGCGCCGATCTCGGGGGTGTAGACGTGTTCGAGCCAGTAGTTGGCGACGATCTTGCCCGCCGAGTTCAGGATGAGGCCGCCGAGCGAATACCCCTGGTTCGCGTTGGCATTGACTCGCCAGTCGGAGCGGTCGAGGTACTCCTGCACGGTTGCGATGGCGTCGACGTCGTAGCGCGGTGAGCTGGTCATATTCCTTGTCCTGTCTTGATTCCGTGGTGTGCTGCGGGCTGCTAATGCTGGGTGGTGGGAGGTATGTGTGGTCTCGTGGGACTGTGTGTTTGTGTGGCGGTGGGCACCCCTGGCCCTGCGCTTCGGTGGGCGGCGGGCCACTGCTGGTTGGTCGCGTGATCGACACGTCGCGGATACTCCGCCCTCGTGGGGCGAGGCCGTGGCACTGTGGGTGGAGGTGGTTTCCCCCGCCCGGCGTGAGGCTCCCCTAGATCTAGGGAGACGCGACCATCAATCACTGGATGTAGTGCTTGACGCGAACAGTGACCACAATATCTAGTGTCATACGTGCGTCAGAAGCGCGACGCGCGTGGCGAGCAGTTCCACTTGTCACGCGCGCCCTTTTTCGACATCCATCGGGGACCTACGTCCCGCGAGGCTACGCCCCGCGTCTCCCGCGCTCCCACGCTCCCACGCTCCTGGCACCCCGCGCTCCCACGCTCCCACGCTCCCGGCACCCCGGCCTCGCTCCAGAAATTTCGCACGTAATTCGTTTTCTTGACGATTCAACAACCTCCACAAACGTTGCAATGCCAACGACTGGATTTCAATGTTTGAAAGACACGCGAGGGAATTACGTGCGAGATTGTTAGGAAACCACGACACAATGACCGTCGACACCGCAGCCCCCCAACACACAGCGAGGCCGCGACCGGAGAACCCGGCCACGGCCTCGTCGATCGATGCGGATCAGATGAGGAAGGGAAGCTTCTTGACGAGCCCCAAGCCCTTCCACCACGCGCCCAGGCCGAGCGTGTCGCCCGCGCTAGTCAACGGAATCAGGATGAGAACGAGCGCGTAGACCAGGTGCTCATTGACGACTGGATTGAGGGAGCCCCACACCCACGGGGCGACCGCCGCGTACATGAAGCCCAGCATGACGACGCCCGCGACGGCAGCGAGACGCGTGCCGATCCCCAGCAGGAATGCCAGGCCGATACCCAGGAGGCCGAGCATGAACAGCCAATCCATGGCGGGTACGGCCAGCGACTCGAAGAAGGAGGCCAGGGGCTTCCCGGTCGTGGCGCCCGTCAGGTAGCTCTGCGCGGGCGTGCCGCCATTGATCCACGCGCGCGACGGGCCCGTCGAATAGTGCAGGCCAAACGTCTTATCCAGGAACGACCACAGGAAAATGAAGCCGACCGCGATGCGCAGCAGGGCCAGGACGAAACGCGCGGGCTTGGAGGTGACGACGGCTGACGCGGGACGAGGCATGTCGGTCCTTTCGGGACGGATCTGCGGTTGGGGTGGGCGGCGGCTGGCTGTAGGTGACTGCCCACAGGTGACTGCTGCCGATTCGACGGCATGACGCCCGTGCTTCATTATCCACTGCTCGAACCCCACAATGCCAGGGACACTGCACCCAACGAAGCTCGCGGCGCGGATGACGCAAGCCCACAGCGAGCACAACAAGGACGACCGCGACAAAAGTCGCCCAGCACAGGGCTTCCAGCGGCATTTCCGCGAAAAAGTTCGCCCGGCGCGGCCCGTCCAGCGGCATTTCCGCGAAAAAGTTCGCCCAACGCGCCTGAAAACAGCGTTTTTCGGCCATTTTGGGCTTGCAGGGCGAACTTTTTCGCGCTCGCGCCCACACCAGGCCGCGCAGGGCGAACTTTTTCGCGCACAGGGCGCTTCGACATGGCGGCTTTGAAACCAATGACACCTCTGCAGCCACTGACGCGGGCCAGCACGAAACCACCATCACCACTGCGCGCCCCTAAACAGCGACCGTTGAAACCCACAACACCTCTGCAACCGAAAAACACACGAAATACACCCATTTCGCACCCGCAAAGGCGACGCCGGTTTCAACTGGGGCCCAGACTGCGCGAGCAAAGGCGACAGCAGTTTCACACGACAGATCTACGACACTCGCGCATAGCCACAAACCCACTCCCCAGAAACTCGCACGTAATTCGATTGGATGAACGTTCAACAAAGTCTCAAAACGTTGCAATTCCAACGAACACAATTCAAATCCTGAAACAGCCACGGGGGAATTACGTGCGAGATTGATGAGGCAGTGGCGAGGCCCGGCCGGACAACGGGCCGACGCACCCAGCCACACACCAGCACACCAGGCACCGCCGGTGCGGGAGGGCGCCGGCGAGACCTGCCGCGGTGCCGGTGGGCGGTGGCGGGGCCTGGCCGGGCAACACGCAGACACCCCGACCGATTGGAGGCCGCCGCGAGGCCTGCGGGGCCTGGCCGGGCTTCGAGACGACGCGCCGAGCGAAGCTCGCAGCGCGGACGGCGAGCGGGCGGGCAGGCCGCGCGGCGGCCGGAGATCTGTCGGGGGAGGAAGCGACAACAGCAGGAGTTACTCGCCCGCGAGGCGGTCGATTTCATGCATGATGAGGCCGCACACGGCGCCCACCCACGCGACGGCTGCGACGCCGAGGACGCGCGAACGCCAGGGCCGGATCTGCAGGAAATCTTCGAAACCGTATCCGGATCCGGGGGACGCGGCCGACATGCTGAAGCCCCACATGGCGGCGCCGGTGGCCAGCAGCGCGATGACGATGAGTGCGAGGCTTACCCACACCATGACACGTTGGACTTGCGCGCCGTGCCGCGGGCGCCGCTCGATGGGCGACAGGACGAGCGCCCACGCCCCAGCGATCAGGGCGGCGGTGATGACGTCGGAGGGGCGGTGCCAGCCTTCCATCATGACGGATACGCCCATGAGGGATGTCCACGCCCACCCGATCCACGCGGAGGGGCTGCGGAACCACTGCGGGGCGACAACGATGAGGGCCAGTGACAGGGTGACGGCGACGGTCGTGTGCCCGGAGGGCAGGGAGTTGCCCGCACCGGTCGTGACGCCCAGGTTGGGGCGGGTGAGGATGTAGTCCTTGAGGATTTGCGTCGTGATGTTGGCGCCGATGACTGCGCCGAGGGCGCGCCCGGCGAGCGTGGGCCGCCGTCGCGCGGCGGCGACGAGGGCGACGACAATGCCGGCTGCGACCATGACGGGCACGGACACGATGCCCGTGATGAGCATGGAGAAGGCCTCGTAGCGGCTCGCGGAGCGCATGCGGTGCCCTCCATGAGGGATCGTGTCGAGGACCCTGCCCGGGTGCGGTCGAGAGCGCCACGTGGCTGATGAGCATCGTCAGCGCTAGACAGGTGGCGACTCCGCCGAGGCGTCGGGCGAGCTTGCGCCGGTACCAGGAGTCGGAGGTGAGGCGACGAGGCTGGGGCCCGCCCGCCGGTGCCTCGCCGTTGGCCTGGGGTCCGGGGGTGCGTCCTCGGGCGGGCCGCTGGGTGGCGGGGGCGCGCTCCGCTCGGGAGGAGCGGCCGGCTGCGTCGGCGGGTGCCGACGAACGGTTGCGGGGGCGCACGGGGCGCGAGCCTTTGGTGTAGGACCTCGTCGACGGTGGGGTCGGAGGGCAGGGCGGCATTGGGGTCGTCCATGGTGTCCTCCGTTCGTGTCGATGCCGTATTCCGTATCCACTGTAGTGGAGCGGGGCGCGGGTGCGCTTATTGGTTCCGCTTTCTCGCACATCGAAGGCAAGCACACAGAGGGCGGGCGTCCCGCGCACCTGCCCTGACCTCGTCCAAGAGAGACGGGAGGCCCCGTGTCAAGACTTGTCGGACAAGGTGGGCGCGCGCGGGACAGAGGCCTCGGTTACAGTGGGGGTGTCCGATTCTGTACGTCTCACGCGGGAGTTGTCAGTGGCTGCATCTTCACCTGTCAGCACCGATCGTATTCGGGATTTATTGCGTTCCCGGGACGTGCGTTTCGGTGACTACAACGAGGACGAGCTGGCGTATTTGACGCCGAACGCCGCTTTTTTCTGGAATGCGACGAACCCTCAGATCCTGCAGTTGCGCGCTCAGTGGCGCGGGATTGCGCGCACGCCCGAGCAGTTCGGTGAGCTCGCTCGGGAGGTCGCGGCTTGCAATTCGACGCGCACGGGCCCGAAGGCGTACCTGGCTCCCCTCGAGGATGGCACGCAGTACGGCCTGATCGCGGAGTGCAACGTCGTGGTCATGTCGGGGCTCACGCAGGCTCAGTTGGATAATTTCTTTGAGACGTCCATGTCGATGATCATGGGTTTCTTCGCGGATCTTGAGGTGACGTTGCCCGGGTTCGTGGATTGGGATTCCCAGGGTCGGGAGGTGTCGCTGTGAACGTTCCGTACGTGGTGCCTGAGGATGAGGTGACCCCCTCACCCCGCCGATTTTGAGCGGGTCGTGGACGCCGTGCGCGAGATGGGCTACGCGCTGGACGTGATCGAGAAGGGTCACGCGGCGGGCGCAATTTTTGACGAGATTCCGTTCCTGGTGTCTTTCGATACGGCGGGGCGTTTCCTGTCGATTCGTGCGCTGTGGGAGTCGGATCTGCCGGCGAAGAGCGCGGAGCCCGCACTGTTTGCGACGGCCGACAATTGGAATCGCGAGAAGTATTTCCCGACGGTGTACACGTCGACCTCGCCGGAGGGGACGCTGGGCGTGTACGCGGACTTCGTCGTCGACACGGAGGCCGGCCTGTCGGACGTGCAGCTGCGTGACGCCATTTCGTCGGGCATTTCGACGGGTATCGCCGCGATCCAGTACGTGAAGGAGTCCGCCTCCGAGGCACTGGGGCTCGGTGAGTCCGGGCGCGAATGAGCGCTGACCTGCCACCCTCGTCGCAGGCGTCTTCGTCGCACGAGGCCGGGGCTTCCTCGCCCGATCGGGCACAGCAGAGCGCATCCTCTCCTTCTCCCGCGCACCCTGCTGGATGTGTTGGAGCGCCTGAGCGCCGGGGATGATCGGATGCTCGGCCACGTGACGCTGCCGGGACGATCGGGGCGGATCGCGGATTGGCCGCGGTGGGTCAGCCCCGCGGTCGTGGGCGCGTGGGCGCGTCGGGGCGTGGAGCGCCCGTGGATTCATCAGCGCGAGGCCATGGATGCGATCCATCGGGGCCGCGACGTCGTGCTCGCGACGGGCACGGGGTCGGGTAAGTCGCTGGCCGCATGGACGCCGATCCTCTCCGACCTGGTGGAGGCCGAGGACTCGTCGCGTATTTCCGCGATCCACCGCCGCCCAACCGCCCTGTACCTGGCTCCGACGAAGGCTCTGGCGGCGGACCAGCTGGCCTCGCTCATGTCGCTACTCGGCCAGGACAGCAAACCGGACGTCGCACGAGGGAAGTCCACCCCGGAAGGAAGCCCCGGCCTCGTCGATGAGAGGCTGCGCCGCGTGCGCGCGACGACCGTGGACGGGGACACGCCGCGCGAGGCGAAGGAGTGGGCGCGCGCGGGTGCTGACCTGATCCTGTCGAACCCTGATTTCCTGCACTACGTGATGCTGCCGTCGCACCAGCGATGGTCGCGCTTCCTGTCGTCGCTGCGCCTCATCGTCATTGACGAGGCCCACCATTGGCGGGGCGTGACCGGCTCGCACATCGCGCTGGTCGTGCGCCGCCTGCTGCGCGTCGCCCACCACCTGGGGGCGGATCCGCGCGTCGTCATGCTGAGCGCGACCGTGCGCGACGCGGGCGCGGTGGGCCGCGCGCTCACGGGGCGCGACGCGGTCGCCATCACCGAGGATGGCTCGCCGGCGGGCGCCCACGAGCTGGTCCTGTGGCAGGGGCGCGATCATGGCCGACGAGTCCGAGGTCGACATCTCGTCCTTCCTCGAGGCCCTCGACGCGCCGCCGGGGGCGGCCACCCTCAAGGTCCCGATCGTGCGGCGCAGCGCCGGTGTCGAGGCCGCCAACCTGGCCACCGCTTTCGTCGAGGAGGGCGCGTCTCCTCGCCTTCGTGCGCTCGCGCGCGGGGGCCGAGGCCGTGGCCGCTCAGGTGCGCGACCGGCTCTCGGCGCGTGGTTCCGCGAACGCGGGCCGGGTGGGCGCGTATCGCGGCGGCTACCTGCCCGAGGAGCGCCGCGCCCTCGAGGAGGCGATCCGCACGGGAGGCGTGCGGGCGCTCGCCACGACGTCGGCGCTGGAGATGGGCCTGGACATCTCGGGCCTGGACGCGACGATCACGGTCGGTTGGCCGGGCACGCGCGCCTCCCCTGCGCCAGCAGATCGGGCGCGCGGGGCGTGCGGGCGCGCCGGGCACGTCCGTGCTCATCGCCTCCGACAACCCGCTGGACGCGTACCTGGTGCGCCACCCGGAGCACATTCTCGGCGAGGTCGAGGCCTCCGTCATCGACCCTTCCAACCCGTGGGTGCTGGCCCCGCACGTCGCCGCCGCGGCCGCCGAAATACCGATCACGCCGTCCGATATCACCTACTTTGGCCAGGAACTGCGAGGCGTGACTGAGCGCCTCGTCGCCGACGGGTACCTCAAGCGCAGGCCCGCAGGGTACTTCTGGGATGCCACTCGCCCCGAGCGGCCCAGCGACCTCACCGACCTGCGGGGAGCCGCCGGCGACGTCCAGATCGTCGACGCTGCCACCGGCACCGTCGTCGGCACGATCGACCAGGCCTCCGCCGACGCCCACGTCTTCCCCGGCGCCATCTACATCCACCAGGGGCGCACGTTCCACGTCCTCGCCCTCAACTCCCTCACCGCGCCCACCGCTCCCGCTGCCCAGGGGTGGCTGCGCGCCCTCCTGCCCGAGGCGTCGGGCGGCACCCGGGGAAGCGAGCACCTCGGGGGTGGGCAGCGCGAGGGGCCCAGGCCTCGTCGATCATCATCCCGCCCGCGCGGACGGACGACGCGCGCGTCGCCCTGGTCGAGGAGGTGCGCACTCCCCTGCGCACGCGCTCGGCGACCCACACGAGCGTCGAGGTGTGCGCCATCGAGGAGACGTACGTGTGCGGCGACGGCACGGTCACCTGGCACCACGGGCCGACGAACGTGTCGACACGGGTCACCGACTACGACCTGCTGCGCCTGCCCGGGCTCGAATTCATCCGCAACATCGAGCTATTCCTGCCCACCCACACGCTGCCCACAAAGTCCACGTGGTTCACCCTCACGCCGGCGGCGCTGGCCGCCATGGGGATCGACGCCGCAGACCTGGCGGGCACTCTGCACGCCACCGAACACGCGATGATCGGGATCCCGCCCATCGTCGCCACCTGCGACCGCTGGGACCTGGGCGGCCTGTCCACCGAGCTGCACGACGACACGGGCGCGCCCACCGTCTTTATCCACGACGCGTTCCGGGGCGGCGCCGGGCACGTGCTCGCCGGCTTTCACAGCGCCCGGTCGTGGGTGGCCGCGACCCTCGAGGCCGTCTCCTCCTGCGACTGCGAGTCCGGGTGCCCGCGCTGCGTCCAGTCCCCCAAATGCGGCAACGGGAACGAACCCCTGTCTAAGCAGGGAGCGATCACGCTGCTCACCTACCTCCAGGAACGCGCGCCGGAGGCGTGATGAGCCGTCTGTTAACTTGTATCTAGCGGTTAACCAACATATCCTATGGAAGATCCCATCTTTGTTTCGTCGGACACAGGTTCGACGGTTTCTTCACACAGGAGGTGAGCCGTGGCTGACGTCTCTTTCAACTCCTCAGATCACAAGCTCACGGAGTCTGACGTTCCTCAGAGTGAGGAAGGCCTGCAGAAGAGCTCTCAAGCGGTCAAGGAGCTAGCCAGCGGACAGACCGCGCGAGACTGGACGCCCGAACCTGCGGCGCAGCTTCTTCGCACGGCCATCATCCACTTCTTCTCTACCTGCGACGAAGCCTTCACTAAGGAGAAAGCCACTCTGCACGAGTTCGGCACGAACGTCGACCTCGCCATCGCAGAATTCGCTCGCGTCAACGAATCCACAGGCGATGAACTGAAACGTATCCAGGACAGCATTACCAACCAGGAGGTCAGAGACAAGCTCGGAAGGGGACTGTTGCAGGCGGGCACCCCCGCCCAGACTGACGGGTCCGACACGTCGGCAACCGAGGGCAACCGAAGCACCCACTGGTGCGGATGCGACGTATTCGGGTCCGTCCCACTTCGGCCAATCCGCGTCCGGCGGCCCCACGATCACCGGCCAGTAATGTTCCCCTGCGGTTCCAGGCACAAGGAGAAGTTTCATGGTTAGCAGCCCTAAATACGAGCAGCTGATGCGGTTCGCCACAGCGGCCGAAGACGGCTTGACCCAGCTCGAAAAGCACGACCCCTTCATAGACAGACCATTGAAGGGCTCACGGACATGATCGAGCGTGTGAAGCATTTTCGCGAGCATCAGGGGTTTGAAGGCCTGACTGGTGACGCTATCAAGAAGTGGATTGAGGCCTCACTATCCCGTTATGACGCTGAATTCACGGGGTACGTCAGCGGCTTTTCACACTACCTGGAAGCGCGCCGCATGCTGAAGCACGCCGCCGAGGACGCGCGGCTCCTCCCAACCGCCCTCCTCGACTCAAAGACCGCGGCAATGCGCGACCTCGCGCAGGTCGTCATCCCGGTCACAAAGTACATGGGACTTTGGGGTTTTCCGTTCAATTCCCTTGCGACAACGGGCGAGGGCCTACGTTAACGCCGTCGAAGCGCAGGCGAATGCGGCACGCGAGGAACAATCTGAAACGATTCTCGCCCGAATAACAAAGGCCTCGTCCTCGCTTTCGCTTCTTCCCTGCATGAATGCACAGAAGCGATGAGGAAGATCCCCCGACTCTAAGGACGGCATGAAGTTCCCCGTTCCTCCCCCGTCGCCCACCCCCGTCGTTAAAGTAATCGAGCGGGGCAACGTGCCGGTGTCTGACCATGATCCAAGCGTCTACGGTGGGGACCGTGACACTGATTTTGGCTGCTCCGGCCAACGCGACCCGAAGTCTGGCGTGTATCCGGATGGTTACGACGAAGGCGGCCGAATCAGCGATCGCATCATGTCGTCGAAGCGCATCCCGAACACGTTTGTGCCCGAAGGCGAACTCGGCTCTCGTCTCAACCCCGTGACAGACCCCAACGATCTTATGAACATCGATCTGCTGCATTCTCGAGTGAACGGAGACCGGCACGCGAACGGCGTGATCGGCGGGCACACCCCCGCCTCACCCATCGACCGCGATCATCCGCTGTGGCGTCTTAACGGCGGCCCGGCGGGCGGCTCCGGCCTCGGTGCCGGCACCCTTGCCGCAGGGGCCCTCGGTGTTGGCGCCCTCGGCGCGGGCGCTCTGGGGATGCGCGGCAGTTTGTCTCTCAACAGAGCTACCGCGGGAGCAGCTGGAGCCGGAGTGGGAGGCACGGGCGTTGCGGGCGCAGCTGGTGCTAGCGGCGCATCCGGGCGCCCCGGCATGGGCGGTTTCATGGGTGCCGGTGCCGGCGCGGGTGGCAAGGGCGGCAAGGAAGACCGCAAGGCCCGTCGGCACAGGTACACGCCGTTCCGCTTTGAGGACGATGAGGACGAGCTGCCCGAGGGCTACGTGAACCCCCTGTCGCAGACCCTACGGGTCCGACAAGGACCTTTCGCCCGCACCACGCAAGGACGACGGATGGGATCCCCGCCAATGGTGACACGCACGAATCAGCACGACGCGCCTGCTCGGCGTCGCGGCCTCGACTCTGGCGCTCGCCACAGGTGCGACGGCTCTGCCGACTGGCCCCGCACACGCCGCCGACCCGATCACGGCAGCAGACCAGTCGTATTTTGCCTACTACTATCTGAGCGAAGCCCGCAACATGGGCTTGAGGGGTAAAGGGTCACGATCGCGCTCATCGACGGCGAGGTGGACACGACAGCCCCCGAGCTGGCGAAAACGAATATCACCGACAAGACTCCTGTACCGTCACCTCCACCACGCTGAGCAGGACGCACGGCACCGCGATGGCCTCGATCATTGCCTCGGATGCCTACGGCGTTGCCCCCGACGCGACGATCCTGTCGTATCGCATGTCGTTTACCGCCCAGGGTGACACGTCCGGGGATGACTCGCGACGACGCCTTTGGCGTCCGCAAGGACACTTACGCCTCCCTCATGAACCACGCCATGAACGACGGGGCGACGGTCATCAACATGTCCGTATCCAGCGACGAACAACAAGACTTCCTAAAAGTGGGCGGTGGCCGCGCCATCTCCCCAGGGCGTCATTGTCGTTGGTGCCGCCGGTAACTCAGGCAGGAACTCCGACGCTCTCGCCCTATCCTGGTGGTCCAGCGTCGTTGGTGTCGGCGCAATCGACACCCAAGGAAAGGTGGTCGATTCTTCTTCCAGCGGCGAAGGCCCTCGTCTCGGCGGCCGTGGGCACCGCGACCGTACGCGACTATTCGACGGGAGCAAACACGGTGGTGACGGGCACCTCTGTGTCCACTGCACTGGTCTCGGGCTTCGTGGCTCTGGCCCGCCAACAGTGGCCACAGGCGACCTCGAACCAGCTGCTCCAGCTCTCGTCCACACCGGGACAAACCCGAATCACACGTGGAACGATCGCACGGGCTACGGCCCCGCTGACCCCGGCGCGATGGTCAATACGGACCCCAGCCAGTATCCGGACGAGAACCCCTGATGACTAAACGCCCGGATGTAGAACCCACGCCCGAGCAGGGTCCAGCAGTACGTGGACGGGGTCGTCTCCCTATGACATCGCCTACGACAACTCCTACACCTACCGCGGCCTGGACGAGAGGGTGGTCGACGACAATCGTAACCACTACCCCACCCACCTGGGGACCAGCCCGCGCTATCACGGCAAGAAAGCCAACGGGGCACAGTAACTAACACTGCACGTCGTCCACTCGTCCGTCATATGACTTGTTTTCTTGAACACCTGGTCATATGCTGATCAGCGTCTCATTTTGTTCCGCAGGACACGTGTTGAGCGGACTCGCTACGCAGGAGGTACGCCGTGGTTGACGTCGCTTTCGATTCCAACAAGCATGCCCAAACTCGGCAGGACGTCGAGCACGGGGGGGCGGCAATAGCCTCCAGCTCCGAGGCAATCACCCGTCTCTCCAACGGTCAATACGAGCGCTTCTGGACCGATGAGGCAGGCCCTCAGGCCCTTCGAAAAGCTTATATCGCTTTCCTCGGTGCCTGCGGCGATATTGCCGCTAACGAGCGCGACACTCTCCGCTCCTTTGGTCGCAATGTCGATCAAGCAATCGAAGATTTTGCCACCCTCGAGCAGGCCACCGGAGACGAACTGAAGGCACTTCGTGACTCGATGGGGGACCCGTCGGCCCTACACGTCACCGACGCCAACTTCTTCGACGCCCCCTTCCGCGTCGTCTGCCGGGGATCAGCACCAAGTCCCGATCCCTGGGAACGACGGCGGGCGCTAACGGCGCGCCCACCCAGGACGCACAGACAGAGTTCTGACCCGAGACGCACGATAGGAGACAGACCATGGTGAGCAGCCCCATGTACGACCGCCTCATGAAGTTCGTTGAGGAGTCGCTGAATCCGCAAGCTCAGCGGCTACGACACCGAACATTCCACGATCATTTTCCGGAATGGGCATGATGAGCGCCAGCGTGTCCCACTTCAGGAATACCAGGGCTTCGAGGGACAAACGGGCGAGGCCATTGACGGCTGGATCGATCAGACGCAGCAACGCCACAGCAGTGAGCGACAGGGGTACGTGACCGGCACCGAGCACTCACGTCGAGGGCCGACGCCTGCTCATGCACGCCGCCGAGGACGCAAAGCTCCTGTCCCCACACTCCTGGACAAGGCAACCGAAGCAATGCGGGGCTTGCTCAGGTCGTCATTCCTGTCGCGAAGCACATGGGTCCACTCGAGAGCCCATCAACACGATCGCAACGACCGGCGCTGCCTACGTGGACGCGATCGAGGCGCAGGCAAACGCGGCAGCGCGAGGCCGCCGCCACGGCCATTCTGCAGCGTGTGAACGACGAGGCGCAGAAGCTCGCCGATCAGTTGCAGGGCGCACACGGAACAGCTCAAAGATCTGAAGGACGGCATTGATGATAAGTCCTTTTTCTTCCCATTCAGGTCCCTCTAGCCCATCCGTGTCCGATCAGCTGAACCAAGGCAACATGTGGGTCTCGCCCCACGAGGCAGGGCGTGTACGGGGCCAGCCGCGATGACGACTACGGGCGTTCCGACCTTCGCGGTCAAGGATCGGGCCTGTACGCGGATGGATATGACGAGGGCGGTCCAATCAGCGACCGCATCATGTCCTCGAAGCGCATTCCCAACCAATACATCTCCGAAGGGGAGCTTGGATCCCGCCTGAACCCCGTGACCGATCCACAGGACCTCATGGATATCGACCTTCTGCACACGCGCGTCAACGGTGACCGTCACGCGAACGGCGTCATCGGCGGTCACACACCGGCTTCCCCGTCGATCGCGATCACCCTCTGTGGCGCCTCAACGGTGGCCCCTGCCACCGAATCGTCGACGGCTGGTCGCCCTCAGCGGCACCGGTATGCTCGGCGCAGGGGCACTGGGCCTCGCGGGTCCGCTCGCATGGGTTCTGCCGCATCTACCATGGGACGAGCCGGTGGAGCGGGAGTAGGGAGGTTCGGCTGCTTCAGCTGCCCTGCGTACCGGCTCCTACTCCGGTCCCGGATTCGGCAAGTACACGCCACCAGCTCCTGCGGGAGCGACGGGGTTGGCACCAGTGGAACCTCTGGCGTGACGGGCATGTCGGGGCGCCGGGTGGCGCGAATGGCGCTGGAAGCTCCGCGGCCGGCGGTCGCGCCCAGGGATCCGGCGGTTTCATGGGCGCTGGCGGCGCTGGTGCCGGAGGAAAGAAGGACGAGAAGAAGGCCCAGCGACGCCGCTACACGCCGTTCCGCTTCGAGGACGATGAGGGACGAGCTGCCCGAGGGCTACGTGAACCCCTGTCGCAGACCTACGGGTCCGACAAGGACATCGCCCCTGCACCTCGCAAGGACGACGGATGGGATCCCCGCCAATGGTGACACGCACGAACAGCGCGGCGCGCCTGCTTAGCGTCGCGGCCTCGGCCCCTGGCGCTCACTGTGGGGACCACGGCACTGCCCTCCGGCCCGGCCCATGCGGCGGACACTGTTACCGCCGCCGACCAGCCCCTATTTCGCGTACTACCACCTCGACCAGGCGCGCGCGAAAAGGCTACACCGGGCAAGGTGTCACGATCGCAATCCTGGACGGCGAAGTCGACACCAGCGCACCAGAACTAGCAGGCGCTGACATCACGGATAAGTCGCCCCTGCACAGTGACATCATCAATGCATCAATCACCCACGGCACTGCCGTGGCTGCGCTCCTTGTGGCACACGACTACGGCATCGCTCCCAATGCAAAAGTCCTCTCATACCGATTGGTTTCCGATGACTCAGCCGGCTCAGATTGTTCGGGCGTCTCTGGTATTGACAAGAATGAACTCATCGCTGATCAATACTGCGATTAATGACGGCGCTCAGATCATTAGTATTTCATCGTCTCAACAAGGCTGGAACGAATCCTCTCAAGTGGGCACAGCACGAGCAATGTCCCAGGGGATCATCATCACCGCCGCCGCCGGTAATGATGCAAAGAACGAAACGGATGTCACCTATGAAAAAATGGTCCGGTGTCATCGGCGTAACTGCCATTGATGTCAATGGGAACCGCCAAGACTACTCCTCATGGGGGCGAAGGCGTCGTCCGTGCAGCTGTAGGAGGTCCCGTAAAAATTCGTGATTATTCAAGTGGGGAACTTGTAACTCACCAGCGGCACATCAGCTCGGCCCCTCGTCGCCGGCTCTCTCGCGCTCGCTCGACAGAAGTGGCCCCAGGCCACCACGAATCAGCTCCTTCAGCTCCTCATTCACACGGGGACCAACCCGGACCACACGTGGAACAAGTACATCGGGCTACGGCGGCGTCGCGCCCGGTGCCATGGTCAATACGGATCCCAGCCAGTATCCGGACGAGAATCCTCTGGCAGTCAAGGAGGGCGGCTCCAGTCCGACGCCCTGACGAGGTTAAGCAGTACACCGACAGCGTGGTCTCTCCCTTCGAGATCGCCTATGACAACTCCTACACGTACCGTGGCCTGGACGAGAACGCGATCGGCGACGAGCGCAACCCCTACCCCACCCACCTGGGGACCAGCCCGCGCTACCACGGCAAGTAAGCCAACGGGGTGCGGGGCGTCGGCGCGTCGAATGATGCCGGGCACCGCGCGTCCAGGGGTTATAGGACACTACGTGTTGCTGTGTGGCACCGGTTGCTGCTGTGTGGACCCGTGGTTTTCTGGCGCTGGCCCGGCTGCGGGCCTGGCGGGTTGACGTGGTTTTTCCATGCGTTGCCCTATGCCCAGCTATGGCTGCCAACCGCCAATTTCGCATGCAATTTCCACGACTATTTCAAAACTCTGAATTGTGTTGAAATCGCAACGTTTTAAGGCCTTGGCTGGCTTCACCACCGGAATTGCATGCGACTTTTTGAGGGAAGGCCAGGCCCCTGCCGCCGGGCACCGCGGCCCGCGCGCCCGCAGCCAGGCTCTTCCGATCTCCGGTGCCGCAGCCAGGCCACTCCGGCCTCTCCGGTGCCTCCGGCACCGGCGGGACCTCGGCTGATGCTGTCGGCGCGTTGCCCTGAAGCCCACCCATGGCTGCCAACCACCACCTCGCATGCACCCGCGAATTATCTCAAACTCTGAATTCACAAAGCGTTGAAATCGCAACGTTTAAGGCCTTGTTGGACCTTCACCAATCGAATTGTACGCGACTTTGAGGAAAAGCCAGGCTTGCTGCCCGCACCGAGTGCCGCCGCCCACGAGTGCCGCCGCCCGCAGCCAGGCCTTCCGATCCTCCGGTGCCCTCCACGCCGATGGTGGTGGGGGTTTTCGCAGCATTAGTCGGCTGCCGGCGTGTCGCCGCGTGTTTACGGTTTAACGACGCCATTTCCCCGCTTGCGGCGGCGAGGCCGCCCATGTGCAGGTCATCGCCCACGCGCAGGATGCGTTCACAGGAACAGAAACAGAAGACGGACCTGACGGCCTCGCAGGCCCCCGGACGCTCTCTATACGCCCAGGGATATGACGAGGCGGGACCCCGAAGGATCCTGCCCTCGTTACGTACGGTGACCGAGCGAGGCACCGGTGAAAAGTCACCCTCACCAGCAACACCAGAGTCCTATCACCCCGCATCCGTGAAACCGCTCGGGCTGAATGCGCACAGCGCACGGAACACGTCAGCACACACTCGAAGGGGCCGGCCATAAGGCCGACCCCTTCGAGTATCCGCATCAACACAGTGCAAGTCTTCCGATGCGCTCCCTTTCTCGGCTCACCCTTTGTGGGTGTCGCCCTTGGCTTGATGACTATTAATGTACGGACCCCACCTGTGGGAACCATTGAACGAACCTGGCAATTTCCTGTAATTTTTTTCACTGCTCCGGCCCGGCGCGCGCCCGGGCGCTCACATTCATTGAAATACCAGCGATTCTGACCGGCTGCGTGAGGACCACCAGGCGAGTCGAGATCGCGCACCTCGCAGGACTGAACACCTACGCCATTCGCTGCAGCGACCGCGGAGGCTGCCTCGCACGGCCGCTCCCCACATCCTCCCAGCCAGCCGTGGCCGACTGCTCTGCCCCAGCCAGGGCCGCCAGGTCGGCGACAGCCTGCAGGCGCACCCGCTCGCGGTGGGCGACGCCGACCCCGCCGAGGACCACCGCGAGCGCCGCGGCCACGACAATGAGTCCCACGGAATTGATGGTCCCGGATCCTTCCTCGTCGGAACGTTCGCCGGTACACCCATCCGCGACAGGCCCACCTCGGGAGGCAACCAAACACCCGGCCCGACGTCCCGGCATCACGGCAGGTCCCCCTCGTCGATGGTGGTCACCGAGCATCGGGCGACGCCCCGACCCAGCCGGCCGCCCCGTGGTAGGGGCGGTGCCGGTGACGCTCACCCACCCGCCGGAGCGCGCGACCGCGTAGGATCCGGGCGGGTAGGCGGCCGAGGCCGCTCCTGCGGGTCGGCCGCTCCGATGGAGGCGGCCCGGGCACCCTCACGCACCGCCTGGCACAGGGACGCTCCGGTCATCCCGGCCTGTGCGGCGGCGACGATGACGCCGACGACGAGGGTGACGGCGACGAAACCGATGGCGTGTTCGACGGTGACGTATCCGCGCTCGTCGCTGTTCATCGGGTATTCAGCGCCTCCTGGATGACGGATTCGAGGGCGGCGCGCACGGTGTCCGATTTGAGGATCACGATGAGCAGGCCAGCGAAACCGGCGGCGGCGATGGTGCCGATCGCGTACTCGACGGTGGTCGCGCCCTCCTCGGGATCGCGCCCCTCGGTGGGATCGGCCGTGGTCCGGGGCCGCAGGGTCCGAGCTCCCTCCTGAACGGCCGCCATCGCGATGAGCTGGGCGCGCGTGGCTGCGCAGTCGATTCTGTCGATGATCGTCATTGATCTGTCCTTTCTTCCTTCGCGCGCGGTCGCGCGCAAGGCCAGTGTGCGCGGGTGCCGTCCCACGTTTCCACGCGGATTCGAACCCCTGTGTATAACCAACGAGGCACCACACCCCCTGTGGATAACCCGACTACACACCGATTCCTCCCACGAGGTGAGCGAGCAGCGGTGCGATGCCCAGGGTCAGGAACGCGGGCAGGAAGAAGGCACCGAGCGGTCCGACGAGGGCGGACGCTCAGCTCCTCGGCCTGCGCCTTCGCGTCGACGAGGCGCGAGCGGCGCTCCCAGGCGGCGCTGCGGGCGAGCAGCGTGTCCGGAGCTGCTCCGCTGGTCCACGAGGCCTCGAGCGCGTCGCGCAGGGATGGCTCCACTCGGGGGTGTCCTCCCACGCGTCCGCCCAGGTCGCGCCGAGCCGCAGGGAGGCGGCGGCCCACGACAGTGTCTCGGTGGCGCAGGCGTCGGCCAACGCGTCGAGAGCGCGGGGGATCGCCGCGCCGCTGGCCAGGGCGGAGGCGACGAGGTCGCAGGGCGAGCGCGCCGTCCATCCCTCCTCGACGCGCCGACACCGGGCGAGGATCCGTCGGCACGAGGCCACCCCCTGCCGCCCACGCAGCAACACCACGAGGCGCACATCCGCCCCGCCCCGCCTCCCGTGTAGAACTGCCAGGGGCGAGGGCCCCCAGCGCGAGCGCCGCCACGACCCCGACGAGGGGAAGGGCCGCGAGGACGCGCGCGGACATGAGCGGGCCGGCGGCGGCAACGCGACGCGCCTCCTCGAGCACCTGCGCGTCGTCAATCGCGCTGCCGATCGCGTCGAGCACGTCGGCGAGCGGAGCGCCGAGGCCGTGGCTGAATCGGCAGGCACGCGCAACGGATGTGGCGCTTGCGCGGGATGCGGCCGCTCCCGGCGCCCGTTCTGATCGACGCAGACAGCGCCAGCGCGTCGGAGCGCGCGCCCACTCATCGAGGACGGCAGGGGTGGGAATCGTCCACGCCGACGCTCCCTCCCACGTCGATGCGCGCCAAGGCGAGGCCCCAGGCGGCGGCAGTGGGAGCTCCCGCGCGCAGACGGGTCGCGACCTCGGCGACGAGGAGGGAGAGTTCGCGCGGGGTAGGCGGGCCCTGGGCTCGGCCTCGGTGGCGCACGGATCGTTCTGTGCCGGGACGTAGCCGACCCCACCGCCCCCGGGCCTCGCGGTCCGGGCTACGCATACGCGTCGGGCGCGCCCATGCGCGCACGAAACGCTTCTCGCGCGCCTGCCGACACAAGGCGACGCAACACCGTAAACACAGCGCACACACGCATATAACGAACACGCTGACCGCCGCCACCTCGCCGAGGCCGAGGCCTCCACGAACGCATCCCAGCCCGCCCTCATAGCCCGACCCTTCGGGCGAGGCGCGCCCAGGCCTCGTGCGCGGTGACGCAGCCATCGTCGGTGGCGCTGAGCGCGAGCGCGCACTCGAGAGGCCCGCGAGCGCGCGTGAGGACCCCGACCTCGGACACCCAGCGACGCCTTCTGCGCCGCGCCGCATGTGGAGGACGGCGTCGATGGCGCTGGCGGCCTGGGCGGCGACGGCACCCTCCCCCATTCCCGCAGGCGCTCCGAGGGCAGCGAGCCGCGCGGGCACGTCGCGCGCACCGTTGGCATGGATCGTCGCCCATCCGCCGTCGTGCCCGGTGTTGAGGGCGGTGAGGACGTCGCGCACTTCGGGACCTCGACACTCGCCGAGGATGAGGGCGGTCGGGGCGCATGCGCATGGCGCGCGCACGAGGTCGGCAAGGGTGATCGCGCCACGCCCCTCGACGTTGGGGGCGCGCTCGATGAGGTGCACGCAGTGTGGGTGGGCGGGTGCGATTTCGGCGACCTCTTCGATGCAGACGATGCGCTCGCCAGGTGGAACGAGGGAGAGCGCGGCGCTCGCGAGCGTCGTTTTCCCGCTTCCGGTCGCCCCGCTGACGAGGACGTTGGCGCGCGAGGCGACAAGGGAGCGCAGGAGTCCCCACCGCTCCGGGCAGTGTCCTGGGCCTCGAGATCGGCGACGCCCCGCCGACGGGTGCCGAGGACGCGCAGGGAGATGAGCGTGCCGGATCCAGACACGGGGGCGAGGACCGCGTGCAGGCGCACACCCCGGGCGAGGCTGCCGTCCGCGATGGGGCGCGCATCGTCCAGGCGCACGCCACACGCGCTCGCGAGGCGTATGGCGACGCGGCGGGCATCGGCCTCGTCTCGGACGCCGGCGTCCACGCGCACGAGGCCGCCTCCTCGGTCGGCCCACGCCTGGGTGCCGTTGATGAGAACGTCGGTGACGGCCGGGTCGTCGAGGAGGCGCGCGAGGGGCGGGTCCATGCCCCGTTGCCGGGCGCGCAGGGTCTCCAGCGCGGAGGCGACCGCGACGGCTCCGCAGCCGGGTGGCGCACGCGGCGGCCGCCCGGGCCGGGTCCTCACCGCGGGCGAGCAGGGCGCAGCGCGTCACGCATGGCACGCCTCGATCGCGAGCCGCTCGCCAGGGTAACGATGCGTCCCCACCTGCGCGCGCAGAGGAAACGGATTCGAGGGCGCGCATGAGGGCCACGCAGATTCCGACCGGGGCGCGTGGGGGCGCGCAGGATGGGCCCGGGGCACACTCGCGCACGCCGGCTCCCCATCGCTCACCAGCGCACACAAAGCGTGATCGCGGGGCATGGAGGCGGAAGCGCCGCGCATGTCGCCGACAGCGCGGCGGCTCCCTCCAGGTCCCCGTGGGTGACCAAGACGAGCGCGTCGGCGCGGATCGCGGACACGCACCGTGCAGCTCGCTCGTCCCATCGGCCCACGTCCACGACGAGGGGCGCGTCGAGGGATCGGCACGCCGCGACCACGCGGGGATCGTCGGCGGTGCCACCGCCTCGGCAGTCCCCGACGAGGGCGCGCACTCCCCGACGACGGGCAGATGATCGCGCAGCGACGGCAGGTAGGAGTCCTCGGAGGCGTCCAGATCCGCCCACCGCACGCCGGGAACGCCGTGGTCACCCGCGAGCGCAAACCCGGGCACGGACCCGGACGCGTCGACGACGACCGCGCCTCCCGCCCCCGCTCGGCGCTCCCCACGCTCTGCGCGCCGCCCACCCCACCGGGTACCCCGACGACGCCTGTGCTCGCGGGCCAGCAGCCGAACGACGCCGGTCACCCCGACTCCTCCGGCGATCCCAGCGACCACCCACACCGCGCCCGATCGGCGCGTGCGGGAGGATGCCTCGGCGATGAGGGATACGAGGAGCGCGGTGTCCCCGGTAGCCTCACCTCGACCGCCCTGCCCGACGCGCACGCAGGGCACTGCCTCGGGCACGGGAGCCGATGCCGAGGCGAGGATCAACGAGGCCCTGTCCCGGGTCCGAGCACACGCGCGCCCCCGCGAGCACCGCGGCATCCCGCGCGCCGTCGAGGTCGGGCGGGGTGAGGCCGACGAGGGCAACGGTTCCTCGATGCGGGGTGACGTGGGTGTTCATAGGACGACGATGCGCCCGCAGCGCACGGCCCGTCCACCCGCGTGCGCGCCCCTGTGGACAACGCGCACCCGAGGTGCCACGCTGTGCATAGAGGATCCGATGGAGGACCCTGTGGATTGAGCCAACGCTGGGTAGACGCCATGGTACGCGCGGCCTTTTTCGACCTGGATAAGACGATTCTGGACACGTCCTCGAACGTGGCGCTCTCGGGCCCCTTCATCGAGGCGGGCCTCATGAACCGGCGTACCGCTCTGACCTCCGTCCTGGTTCAACTGCCCTACCTGCTCGCGGGAGCGGACGAGTCCAGCATGGAGCAGATGGCGCAGGCGCTGGGGCGCATGGGGCGCGGCTGGAATGCCGCGTTCCTTGAGGCGACGGTGGAGGACGCGCTCGAGCGCACGATCCAGCCCGTCTGCTACGCTCAGGCGCTCGCGCGCATCGAGGCGCACAAGCGCGCGGGCGACATCGTCGTCATCGCCTCGGCGTCGGTCGAGCAAGTGGTGCGCCCCATCGCGCAGATGCTGGGGGCTGACGAGGTCCTCGCCTCGCGCGCGACGGTCGACGAGGACGGGTGCTTCACGGGCGAGATCACGCACTTCAACCAGGCTCAGGGCAAGGCGGATGCCTGCGAGGCCCTGGCTCGCGCATGCGGCTGGGACCTGTCGGAGTGTTCGGCATACTCGGATTCGGTGTCGGACGCGCCGCTCCTACGCCTGGTCGGCCACCCCTACGCGGTCAACCCGGACCGCGCCCTGCGCGAGATGGCGCAGCGCGAAGGCTGGCCCACCCTCACGTTCACGTCCACCGTGCGCGTCCTGCCGCGCGAGGTTCCCACGCCCGCGAAAGTCGCGGTTCCTTTCATCGCCGGCGTCGCCGTGGGCGCGGCGGCCTGTGCGCTCCTACGCCGCTGAGAAACAGCCCTAGGAGAGGCGGCCCGCCTGCACGTGGCGGGCGACGTCGCGCCCCACCTGGGCACCGTAGACGACTCCCGCGCAGTAGTGAGTGATCCACCGGGCCAGGCCGGCCTCGTCGGCCCTCACCCACCCGGCGAGTTCGCGTCCCGCGCGCGCCGGGTCGAGCGCGTCGTAGGCGGCCGGCACACACACGCCGGTCGGATCGACGCCTCGGGTGACGAGGATCCACCGCGCCAGTCCGCCTCCCACGACGGACGAGGCAGGGGCGAAGACGCGCCGGAAACGGAAGTGAGCGGTCAGGGGCGGCGGCGACGGCGAGGCCGGGCGCATCGCAGCGCGCGTAGGCGAGGGCGGGCGCGAGCAGGGAAGGGTCGGCGGGCACAGCGACGGAACGCGACTCGACGAGGCCGGCGGCAACGAGCCCCGAGCAGGTATCCCTATGCAGTCCCGCGATCAGCGCAGGAAGGGGCGTGGGGGCGACGCGCGCGCGCCCCTGAGAGCGGGTGTTGAGAGCAGGGAAATGCGAGGCCATGTTCCACTGCGAGCGCCAGATCCCCAGCGCTAGGGCGGCCCCGGGTCCGAGGCCGCTCCCCCATCGTCGGCCATGGACAGGGGCTCGCACGTCGTCGACGCTTGTGCGAGCGCCCTCGATGATGGACAGGGGCGGCGGCCTCGCGCACGGCTGCCTCGCGCGCGCCTCCTCCCAGCCTCGGCGCAGCCCCTCACTGAAACGCAGGTCGGCGAGAGCCACGTGGGCCTCGTTCATGGCGGATGCGACGTCGGGGCGGGCTGCTGCCGCGCACAACACGGCGGGTGCGGGGTCGACGAGGGCTTCGATACTCACCCCTCTACACTAGGGGCATGACGCTTTTGCAGCATCGAAACTTCTCCGCGCGCCTGCGCTCGGGGTTGTTCGCATTCATTTTCGCGCCGGTTGCCCTGGTGTTCCTGGGTTCGTCGATGGTCGACGTGCAGGCCTTGGCCGCGGTCGGGCAGCCCCCTGGCCTCGGTCGAGGGGCTCATCGGCATGGCGCTCGCGTCACTGTTGCTGGCCCTCATCGCCCTCAATTGCGAGGAGTCGAGCGCGGGCATGGTCGTGACCTTCGTGTGGTCGATCGTCGTGGGGGCCGCTCAGTTCCTGGGCGTAGCGCGTCTGCCGCTGCTTATGAAGTCCTCGGTGGGCACCAAGGACATGTTCGCCGGCGTCCTGTGGTGCATGTACCCGGTGTGTCTGTCGCTCATGCTGGGCGCGTGCGCGCTGACGATTAAGTCGGTGCGGGTGCGCGCGGGCAAGGACTACGCGCATGCCGCTCGCGCGCGTGCACCGTCACGCCTTCGGCACGACGGTCGCGCTGCCCGCATCCGCCGCTGCGGGCGTGCTGATGGTGGCCGCCGCACCCTCCGATTCGACAAACGTCGCGGCCATGGGCCTGGAGGGCGTGCTCGAGGGACACACCCTCATGCCGCTGCTGGCACTCGGGGCGGGCCTGTCCTTCGCTCTGTTGGTGGTGAGTGCGCGCTGGTCGATCACGGGTACGCAGATCGCGAGCTGGTTCATTCTGGTGCTCCCCACGTACGTGGTCCCTGCCCGTGTGGGCGTCGCTGACAGGCAACGTGATTGTCCCGGGATCGTCCCTGCTGACGAAGATAGCGCTCGCAGAGCCGCCGCTGGCGGCGCTCGGAATGGCGACCGGCTGCGCCTCGATGGGTGTCCTGTGGGCCCGCATACGGGCGCTCAAGAAGCTCGAGGCCGATGAGGATTCGACAGCAAAAGAGGGGCCTGCCGAGAGCTAATGCGCGCAAGCGCTCACGCTGACCGTAATATGTGGGCAGATATAAGGAGGAAGCATGTCTGATAACGAGTTTGACGCCGAGCGCGACCGCGCCGAGGAGGCACCGGACAATCTGGTGCTGACCGGCGAGGGAGATCGAGCTGCCCGGCGAGGATTCCGACGCGTCGGCGATCATCGGCGAGTCCAGCGAGCCCATCCACACGGGCGAAATCGAGGCGGTCGCGATCGGCGGCCTGACGGGCCGCGTGCCGGCCGCAGCGCCGCTCAAGCCAACGATCGAGGACAAGATCTCCACGGGCGAGCTGCCCGTCGTATCCGCCCCGAGGGCGATCTTCCGGTCGTTTCTTCCTCCGACGAGGCCGAGGCCGCCCCCGAGCAGGAGCAGGCCGAGCAGGAATCTCCCGCCGACGCTCCGGTCGTTGATCAGGGGAACCGATGAGCCCACCGAGGCCGACGCTGGGGCCTGCAGAGGCAACCGAGGAGCCCGAGGCCACCGAGACGCCCCTCTCGCGAGGCTCCCGTTGAGGAAGCGACCGAGGACCAGGCTCCCGCAGTGGACGCCGCTTCCGATGAGCCCGCCCCCGCCTCGTCGAACGAGGAGGGCGAGCAGCCCGAAACCTCCTCGCACCAGGCGGAAGATGCCGAGAATTCCTTTGCTTCCCTGCTCTCCTCCGCAGAAGATGCCACCTGCAGACGAGGGCCGCCGAGGACGCGACCGAGGATACGGAGCCCGCGCTCGCCCCCGTGATGACGCCCGCTCAGGCGGCCGCCGCCCTGAGCGAGGCCAACGATGAGGCTTCCGACGAGGCTTCCGACGAGGCCGAGGCGCCCTCCCACGAGGATGAGCCCTCCGAGGGCGAGGTCGCCGCGGTCGGTGGCGCAGCCGCCGAAGCCTCCACCCACTCGCCATCCTCGCGCCGCTCCATGATCTTCGGCGACGACGAGACGCTGTCCCCCTCGATTCCCGCGGTCGCAGCCCAGGAGAACGCTCCCGCCGAAACCTCCGCCGAGGACGAGCCCACGGCCGAGGAAGCGACCCCCTTCACCGAGCCGACGGCCCAACTGCCGACGCAAGACACCAAAGCCTCGTACTCCTTCCAGGATCAGGATGCCGCCGAGGCCGCACGCCCGCGCCGCCGCTCCCTGCTGGGCGAGGGCAACGAGGACGCTGAGGCCGCGACCCTGGCCGCCATCGCGTCGACCGCCGCGCGCGGCGACAAGTCCGGCGCGCCTTCGAGCCTGGACGATGAGATCTTCTCCGCCGCCCCCGAGATCACGGAGATGCCCTCGCGCACGGGCGCGCACTGGCTGTCCTTCCTCTTCTTCCTGCTGCTCGTGCCCGTCGGCTGGTACCTGGCCGCCGACGCGGGTGCCCGCATGACTCTGGCTGACGCCGCCCCCATGTACACCGGCGTCGCCTCGATCATGGCCCTGGGCGAGATCCTCGGTGCAATCGTCATCTCCGCGATCCTGTTCGTGGTCGCACGCCGTTCCTCGCTAGGGCGCATGGCTGATGGGCATCGTGACCCTCATCGTGGGTCTGCCGTGGCTCATGGCCCCCGGCATCACCGCCGCATCGGCACTGTCCGCGCTCACCGCGCTGACCAACACGGGCTCCCTGGGCGCGAACCTCTCGCACCACCCTGCAGGCCTCCGGATACTCCGGCCGCTTCGCGCTGCTGGGCATCGCCCTCATCGGCCTGGCGTACGTGTCCCACTCGGCGCGCCGCACCGGCCGCGCCGAGGAAGCCCTGCGCACCTCAATTGAAGCCACCAACCCAGCGGGCGCCTTCTACTCCAAGCGCGCCCGTAAGAAGGCAGCGAAGGACGCGGCCCGCAAGTGAAAAACTCTGATTCCCGCCAGCGCGATCGAGCTCGAGGGGCCGTGGACCCATCGGCACGTGAGCGCTGGCGGTGCCGCATTCCACGTCGCTGACATGGGCGAGGGCATGGACCATGCGCTCGTCCTCCTGCACGGCTTCCCCGAGCACTGGTGGGCATGGCGCGATGTCCTGCCCACCCTCGCAGAGTCAACCTCGCGCGTGTTCGCCCTCGATTTACGAGGCTTCGGAACCTCCGACCTGACGCGCGGAGACTGCGACCTGCAGCAGATGGCGAACGACGTGATCGGCGTCGTGCGCGCGCTCGGCGTGGCCTCGTTCTCCGTCGCCGGCATGGGAACCGGCGGCACGGTCGCGTGGATGATCGGTGCCCTGGCACCCCTCGAGCTGCGATCGGTGGCCGTCCTGTCGGCGCCGCACCCCCTCGGCGTCCAGCCCGTGATCGGTCGCGTGCCCTGGGCGGGTGGCCGCGTCCTGCAGGGTCGCCTCGCGCTGCCCACCGGGCGTGAGCGCGCGCTGCGTTCGGGCTCTCTCGTGACGACCGTGTTCCGCGCGTGGGCCTCGCCCGGGAACGTGGACGGCCTCGTCTCCCAGTCGGGCACGTACCGCGCCGCGCTGCGTCGCCCCTTCGCCGCGCACACCGCGCTGCGCGGCCTGAGCGCCGCACGCAAGATCTCGCGCGAGGAGCGACACATCCTCTCCGAGCCGTTGCGCGTACCCGTCCTGTCCCTGGTGGGGCGCGACGACGGAGCATGGTCGGCGCTGGATCACGCGGCCGACGCCCAGTTCGTGGATGCGCCACTGACGCAGATCGTCATCCGCGAGGCCGGGCACTTCCTCCCTGAAGAAGCACCGCAGGCAGTGGCCGACGCTCTGTCAGAGCACGTCGGCGCACACGCCAAGTAGCCGAATTTTCATTAGACAGGTCACACAAAATACAAAATGAAGCCCATTTCACCTGATAGATAGGGCATAATGGTGTGATGCGCGGTACCTCCTCGTGAGTGGTATTACGTATGGGATCCACTGCGCAATCCAAATCGAAACGCCCGAGCAATCGGGAACGAGCGGAAGGAGCTCCGCACCATGATCGGTGATGGAAACTTCATCAGCCAGGTGCCGCTGTTCGGTGGCCTGGATGATGCACAGCAGGTGTCCCTCCAGCAGAAGATGGGTCATACAACCCTGCGTCGCGGAGAGACTCTCTTCGACGAAGGCGATCTCGGCGATCGCCTGTACATCGTGACCGAGGGCAAGGTGAAGCTCGGCCACACGTCCAGCGACGGCCGCGAGTCTCTGCTCGCAGTCCTGGGCCCCGGTGAGATCATCGGTGAGCTCACGCTCTTCGATCCGGGTCCGCGCTCGACGACCGCAACCGCCGTTTCCCCGGCGTCCCTCCTCTACCTCGAGCACGAGGATCTCATGCACGTGCTCGACACCAACCCCACCCTGGCCAAGCACATGCTGCGCGCCCTCGCGCAGCGCCTGCGCCGCACCAACGAGTCCCTCTCGGACCTCGTATTCTCCGACGTTCCCGGCCGCGTCGCCAAGGCCCTCCTGGACCTTGCGGACCGCTTCGGCACCGCGACCGACAAGGGCGTCCACGTCCCCCACGACCTCACGCAGGAAGAGCTCGCCCAGCTGGTCGGTGCCTCCCGTGAGACCGTGAACAAGTCTCTGGCCGACTTCGTGTCGCGCGGCTGGATCCGTCTGGAAGGTCGCGCCGTGACCCTCCTCGACGTCGATCGCCTGGCGCGTCGCGCTCGCTGACCGCAGCTGACATAGGGTTGGGCCCGACACCCCACGGTGTCGGGCCCAACCCTATGTGTCTAGGACGCAAACGAGGCCGCGGCCCCGTGCGGTCAACGCATGTCGGAGCCACGGCCTCGTTGGTGCGTATAGCTGGCGTGCGTCAGTTCTGAACGGCGGGCGCTTCCTCAATCGGACGCTTGAGGTAGGCCACCAGGTTCTCGGAACCCGTAGGACCGGGGATCACCTGGACGAGTTCCCACCCGTCGGCGCCCCACTGGTCGAGGATTGCTTTCGTCGCGTGCGTGAGCAGCGGAATCGTGGAGTATTCCCATTTAGTCATGGCTCTATCTTACCCACCCGCCAACTGGGGGCGCACGAAGGAGAGAACCTTCGGGACATGGGGGCTGCGGAGCTCGCGGGCGAGCGGCTCGTCGGAGGTGCGCAGCCATTCCAGCCAATTGTCCGCGTGAGGATGGTGGCGCAGAATCGCTCGACGTTCACGTTCCGTCAGGCCGCCCCACACGCCATAGTTAGCCTCGGACTCGAGAGCATCGGCGAGACATTCGAGGCGAACCTCGCATTCATAGCAGCGCATACGAACCTGACGCTGGGAGGCACCCTGCACAAACAGCACGTCCGGTTCTATGGACGCGCAGAGCGCGCGGGCGACCCAGCTCTGGTCGTCGCCTTGCGTTGACATCGTGGAACTCCACTTCACTGTATTTCGAGCCCTGCTTGTGACCATACACACATACGTGTGCGGGTGCAAACGCTGCGACCACTGTCGAAGGCCCCTCAAGGTGATTCATCAGGCAATTCTCACGCCTCGCCAAACGCCAGATGAGCGGGCCGGCACGTAAGCTAGGAATATGTCGTACTCTCACTCTCGCGCTGTCCGACCAGCCCAGCTGCTCGCGCTGCTGCTGGCGTTCCTGAGCGTGTCCTCGCTCATGGGCGTCGTCACGGCCGGCATGCTCGTCCCCATCGCGGGGCCCACCGCGCTGGCAGCGAAGTCGGTCCCCTCCGTCTTCAACGAGCTGCCCGGTGACCTGCAGACCGTGGCCCCGGCCGAGGAGTCGCAGCTCCTCGATTCGTCCGGCGGCGTGATCGCGCACTTCTACGACAAGCAGCGCATCGTGGTGCCCAGCGCCAACATCGCTGACGTGATGAAGAAGGCGATCGTCGCGATCGAAGATAAGCGCTTCTACGAGCACAACGGCGTCGATGCCACGGGTATCGTTCGTGCGCTCGTGACGAACCTGGGCGACAGCGGCCGTCAGGGCGCTTCGACGATCACCCAGCAGTACGTGCGTAACTCGCTGGCAGAGCGCGGCTACCTTGAGGGCGACGCGGACCAGGTGAGCGCGGCGACCGAGCAGACCACTGAGCGTAAGCTGCGCGAAATCAAGTACGCGCTGGCATTGGAGAAGACCCAGTCGAAGGACGAAATCCTCACGGGTTACCTCAACATCGCCCCCTTCGGTCCCATCACCTACGGTGTCGAGGCCGCCTCGCAGCGATACTTCTCCAAGTCCGCGTCGGAGCTGAACTACCTGGAGGCTGCGCTCCTCGCCGGCCTCGTCCAGTCCCCCGTCCAGTACGATCCGCTGACCCACCCGGAAGCCGCTCAGGAACGCCGCGACACAGTCCTGGCGACGATGCTTGACCAGGGCGTCATCACGCAGGAAGAGTACGACGAGGGCATCGCGACGTCGGTCGATTCGATGCTGCACCCGACGGTATCCTCGGAGGGCTGCTCGGGCGCAGATTCCTCGAAGGCATACTTCTGCGACTACGTCCTGTCCCAGTTCCTGGAGGACCCGACATTCGGCGCGACGCGCATCGAGCGCGAGCGCCTGCTCAAGACCCAGGGCATCACGATCCGTACGACGCTGGACACCGCGAAGCAGGACGCGGCCTACGCCTCCCTGACGAACGCGATCCCCGTGGGCGACGCCTCCGGCCTGAACGACGCGCTCGTGTCACTGGACCCGCGCACCGGCAAGGTGCTCGCGATGGCCCAGAACACGACCTACGGCATTGAGAGCGGCCAGACCATGGCGAACTACTCGGCCGCCGGTAACTTCCAGGTGGGTTCAACCTTCAAGGTGTTCATCCTCCTGCAGTGGTTCAAGGAGGGACACTCGGCCTACGAGACCGTGGGTTCGGCCAACACGTTCTACCCGAACGGCTCCTTCAAGTGCGATGGCCGTTCCATCACGACTGAGGGCTACCAGGTCAATGACCTCGCGGGTAAGACCGGCACGATGAACGTCGTACGCGCCACCGGCCAGTCGGTCAACCAGGCGTTCGTCAACATGGCGTCGCGCGTGGACTTCTGCTCGATCTTCGAGACCGCCTACGACATGGGTATCACGGAGGACGGCGAGGTTCCGTCTCCCTTCCCCGCCAACATCCTCGGTTCTGTGTCGGGTTCCCCGCTGCAGATGGCCTCCGTGTTTGCCACGATCGCGAACTCCGGCCAGCAGTGCAAGCCGCAGTCCATCGAGTCCGTGACCGACCGTGACGAGAACGTCCTGAAGGAGTTTGCAGCGGACTGCAAGGAGGTCATCTCCCCTGACCTCGCGAACAAGACAGCGGCACTTCTGACGGCCTCGGCCGGCCAGTACTACACGTCGACGCGCCTGGGCGACGGCCGCCCCTTCGCGGCGAAGTCGGGTACCACCGACGGCCACGCCAACACGTGGCTGACCGGCTTCACCCCCCTCGCTCGCCACTTCCGCATGGGTGGGCCACGGCGACAACTCCTCGCAGGAAGTGTCCGGCGTTGTCATCAACGGCGTGTACCACAGCGAGATCTTCGGTGAGACCTACGTTGGCCAGAACATCTGGGCGCCCTACATGACGCAGGCGCTGGCGGGCACTCCGGTCGAGGCCGTCTCGAACGCGAACATCGGCGCGACGACGCCTCAGCGCGGCGCGACTCCCACTCCCACGCCGAGCGCGTCACCCACCAGCAATGACCACTGACATCGCGTCTACACTCGCAGGGGCCACGGCCTCGTCCACTCGACGAGGCCGTGGCCTCCTGCGCACCGCGGGAACGATCGTCGGCGGGCTGGGTCTCGCCGGCCTGGCCGCGGGTGGCACGGCGCTCGCGTGGGGTTCGGTCGAGCGTACGATGCCGGTGCTGCGCCGCTACGACGTCCCGATCAAGCGCAACGTTCCCGAGGTGACGATCCTCCAGATCGCGGACCTGCACCTGTTTGCCGGTCAGGAGTTTCTCCTGCGCTTTCTGTCCGACGTCGCGACCTCGGAGCGTTTCGACATGGTCGTGGCGACCGGCGATAACTTCGGGTCCGAGGATGCGTTGGACATTGTGATGGACGCATACCGCCCATTCCTGTCTATCCGGGTGCTTTCGTCCTCGGGTCGAACGACTACTACTCGCCGATCCCGAAGCGCTGGAGCCGCTACCTGTCACGCTCAAAGCCGCACCCCGCGCGGGTTGTTCCCGATCTTCCCTACCTGCCAATGGTGCGCCGCATGCGCCAGGCCAGCTGGGTCGACCTGTCGAATGCTGCCGGCACGATCACCTGCCCGCCGGCACGGTGTCTCTGCTGGGCACGGATGACGCACACATCCACCGGGATCGTGTGGGTGCGCCGGCCTCGTCGTGGGCACAGCCGGGCGTCCTGCGCCTGGGCGTCACGCACGCTCCCTACACGCGCGTCGTGTCCGCGCTGACATCGGCGGGCTCGGACCTGATCCTCGCCGGGCACACGCACGGCGGCCAGATCGGGATTCCCGGGGTCGGTGCGATCATCACGAACTGCGATATTTCGCGCCCGTACGCGAAGGGCTTGAAGCGCTGGGAGGCTCCGGACGGCGCTGAGGCGTGGCTGCATGTCTCAGCTGGCCTGGGGACCTCCCCCTACGCAAAGGTTCGCATCGCGACGCGCCCCGAGGCGTCGCTGCTGCACGTGCACCCCGCGTAGGAAGGCGTCACCGCCGCAGGCTGCCCGGCTTTCTGAGGCTCGACGCGGCCTGACAACATGCGGCGTGGACCACACTTCGAGCGCTCGCTCCGTCTCCGTTTGGGAATATCGACGGGGTGAGGCTATACTCGAACGGCACCGGGGTGTGGCGCAGCTTGGTAGCGCGCTTCGTTCGGGACGAAGAGGCCGTGGGTTCAAATCCCGCCACCCCGACCGGTAGTCGCCGGGACCATTTGGTCCCGGCGACGTTTGTATAGGCGCTATGCTGAGAATCACTAACCGATGGGTAGAAAGAGCATAATTGCCCGTTAGACTGAGGTCGTATCCATCATTCACTTTGAGGAGAATCTCCATGAAGCGTCGTCTTGCAGCAGCTCTGCTCATCATCACGCTCCCGCTGGGCGTGACAGCATGCCACGGGAAGTCCCGCAAGGCCACCCCCAGCACCCCGGCACCCGTTGCAACCGCCAGCGCCAACCCGACGCAGGCCCCCACTGCCACGCAGGCTCCTGTTCCCACGCAGGCACCCGTCCCGACGCAGGCACCCGGTGCCTCCGGCCAGTCCGTCGACCAAGCCTGCAGCCTGGTCGACAACCAGCTGACGTCGTTCGCCAACAGCTACAAAGACAACAGCGACCCCACACAGTCACTGGCAGCTGCTCAGGCCACCATTGACGCCCTGAATTCTCCGCAGATCACCAACCCCGACGTGAAGCAGGCATCCAGCAAGGTGGCCTCGGTCCTCTCGGACATGGTCAACTTCAGCAAGAAGTACCAGTCGAACCCGAGTGCCGCCGACCCGAAAGAGGCGGAGCAATTGACGCAGAACCTGACCACGTCGCTGCTCGCGCTCGGTAACCTGTGCCCCTCGCTACTGAAGTGATGACACGCTTCTGAGCGCTCAGTCATCGATCGCATAGCGAGGAGGGGCGGCCCGATGGGCCGCCCCTCCTCGCTATATCCGCTTCAGTGACGAATCAGTGCTTAAATTCGCACTTGTCGAACAGCTCGGTCTGCTTCGCGTTCAGATCTTCCATGATCTTCTGGTACTCTTCGAGTTTCTGGACGTCCATGCTCATCGGGTCCGCCTTCAGGACACCCGAGTTGTCAGCAGCGGCACGCCATCCGGCCGCAACCTGATCGACGGACTCTTTAATCTCCTTGTTGGTGATCTTCTTGGAGGCCTCTTCGTAGGTGGTGGCAAACGTGGTGTAGGTGTCAGCGAGGCTGGTAGCGTCACCATTCTGTGCTGAATTCGCGAGGGCGAGGCCCGCGTCGTTGAGAGGCTTCTCGAGCAGCTTGCAGGCGTCAGCTTTCGACTGGGACCCGCAGGCAGCCATGCTGAGGGGGAGAAGGGTCACGAGGATTGCGGCGGCGATGCGGCGCTTCATTTGATTGCTCCTTGGTGTGTTAAAAAATGGATGCTCTCCGAGCCTATCGGCCTCCGAGAACCTGACTCAACGGTCACAGCATGACTCTGCTCACGTATTGGAAGGCTAGAACATACAGACACGCACAAACAGCTACGACACACTATCAACAGTCGTCATAATTACCCTTTCAAATCGAGCGATAGCGCCGACTCACGACCCCAGTTGTAGTGACCTCGCACCCATCACTGCTTCCAATTGACACTCTCACACAATTTCCTTGCGTTACCCAGAAACTCCCCCCATACTTCCACTGTATCCGTCAATACTCACAGAGGAGTCCCCATGAAGCAGCGCATCGCCGCCACCATGCTCATCGCCCTTCTTCCGCTCAGCCTCGCAGCATGCGGTGGTCAGAAGTCCGACAGCGCATCCACCACTCCCTCCGCCGAGGCGAGCACGAGCGCGGCAGGCCCTCACCGACGCCTACAAGTCGGCCTCCAGCTCCATCTCGAACGCTGACGTGAAGAACGCCGTCGATGATCTCGCCAAGGACGCTCAGGCCGTGACCGACCAGATCAAGGCCGTCTACGTCGAGAACGACCTCAGCAAGCTCGGCGAATACACGACCGCGATCCAGAACATGACTTCGCACCAGGAGACGCTCTCCAACCTGTGCGACGTGAACAACTGAGCGACCTCTAACTCAAGAGCAACGCAGGAGGGGCGGCCCATCGGGTCACCCCTCCTCGCCGTCTCCTCGACCGATAACCAGAGCTCGGGATCAACGCCTCCACGCCCCGGCCTCGTCGATTTAGGCCTGTCCGCCGTTCTTCCAGCGACGGAAGAACATCGCCAGCAGCGCGCCGGACAGGTTGTGCCACACGGAGAACACGGCTGCCGGGAGCGCGGTCTCCGGGGTGGCGGCGAAGTGAGTCTTCGCCAGCGTCGCGGCCAGCGCCGAGTTCTGCATGCCAACCTCGATCGCGGTCGTGCGCGCCGCCTTGTCGGAGCCGCGGCCGGAAACGACACCTCGGGACAGAGGTCAGGCCCAACGGCAACACAGGACAAACCACGGACGCCAAACGGATTGACAGAACACGCAACAATCTGACACCAAACGGGGTCAAAGACCGATCCAGATCACCGTCTAACCCTGGCATTCCGTGTTACCACTACCTCGCTGACCGATATGTTAATTTCACCCGGTTGGGGCTAGACTGAATGCGAACACAAACTTCAACATTTCAAGGAGCATCCCATGAAGCGCAGCATCGCAACCGCCTTCCTCATCGTCATTCTGCCCCTCAGCATGGCGGCCTGCAGTCCGTTCAAATCCAGCAACCCAACTTCCTCACCCTCATCATCGTCCGCACCTTCGCAGGAGCCGACCAGCACACCTACGCAGGCATCACCTTCCGCGTCAAGCCCTTCGAAATCGAGTCAGACGAAGGAGGAAGCCTGCGCCATTCTCGACGACAAGGCCAATGCTATTTCCTCAAGCCTCGACAATAAGGACAAGGCCTCGGTGATCAAGACCCTGTCGAGTTTTATCGACATCATGAAGTCCGACGAGATCACCAACCCCGATGTCAAGTCGGCGGCAAATGGCCTGGCGAACAGTGCACAGAAGCTTCTCGACGCGACCAAGGCAGCCGACGATCAGCCGACCTCCGAGCAGCGCGCCCAGATTCTGTCAGCGACAACAGAGTACCTGAATTCAATGAACAGCCTTCAGTCGGTGTGCACCGGTAAGTGACACTCTGACGAGCATGTGACACGCGTCAAGGTAGAGTTGAGGGCGGCCCCGCGGGGCCGCCCTCAACTCTTAACGCCCGCACGCGGGCGCATAAAATCTGGTGTTGCTCGTCACTTCCCGTTGCACACCGTCTCGAGCGACGACATCGACGTCGTGAAGGTCGTGTACAGATCCATGGCCTCAGTCATCTGATCTGTCGAAGGATCATCTCCCACTGTCTTGGCGAAATCGGCGAGAGCCTGAGCGCTATCGCCCGCAGCCACCGCAGCAGCCTTCACATCCTTGTTGGTAATCTCGTCAGATTTCAGGACAGTCGCAACGTTGGTCATGCCCTGAATCATGTCTTCCGTGTTGCTCGGATCCAGGCCATCAATTGCCTTGACGGCCTTGTCATTGATGATCTGGCAGGCAGCCTGCTTGGACTGCCCACCACAGGCGGCCAAGCTCAGGGGCAGCAGTGCAACGAGGGGCGGCCGTCAGAAGACGCTTTTTTTCATGAGGGTTACTCCTTCGAGTATTTGTGATGGGTACGCGCGAATCATATCGCATTTTTCACGCCATTAGTTTCCTCGCGGTCAACGAACATTCGTGCATTATTGACACATTCCACTGCACGAATCACAAACGAGCGTGGTGGCCACACCACTCGATACGAGGAGGGGCAACCCCTGCGGGCCACCCCCTCCTCGTCATCTACTCAGTTGAGAACCGGATGCGGGGATCAGTGCTCGCCCCGCCCGGCCTCGTCCATTGAGGCCTGTCCGCCGTTCTTCCAGCGACGGAAGAACATCGCCAGCAGCGCGCCGGACAGGTTGTGCCACACGGAGAACACGGCTGCCGGGAGCGCGGTCTCCGGGGTGGCGGCGAAGTGAGTCTTCGCCAGCGTCGCGGCCAGCGCCGAGTTCTGCATGCCAACCTCGATCGCGGTCGTGCGCGCCGCCTTGTCGGAGCCGCGGCCGGAAACGACACCTCGGGACAGAGGTCAGGCCCAACGGCAACACAGGACAAACCACGGACGCCAAACGGATTGACAGAACACGCAACAATCTGACACCAAACGGGGTCAAAGACCGATCCAGATCACCGTCTAACCCTGGCATTCCGTGTTACCACTACCTCGCTGACCGATATGTTAATTTCACCCGGTTGGGGCTAGACTGAATGCGAACACAAACTTCAACATTTCAAGGAGCATCCCATGAAGCGCAGCATCGCAACCGCCTTCCTCATCGTCATTCTGCCCCTCAGCATGGCGGCCTGCAGTCCGTTCAAATCCAGCAACCCAACTTCCTCACCCTCATCATCGTCCGCACCTTCGCAGGAGCCGACCAGCACACCTACGCAGGCATCACCTTCCGCGTCAAGCCCTTCGAAATCGAGTCAGACGAAGGAGGAAGCCTGCGCCATTCTCGACGACAAGGCCAATGCTATTTCCTCAAGCCTCGACAATAAGGACAAGGCCTCGGTGATCAAGACCCTGTCGAGTTTTATCGACATCATGAAGTCCGACGAGATCACCAACCCCGATGTCAAGTCGGCGGCAAATGGCCTGGCGAACAGTGCACAGAAGCTTCTCGACGCGACCAAGGCAGCCGACGATCAGCCGACCTCCGAGCAGCGCGCCCAGATTCTGTCAGCGACAACAGAGTACCTGAATTCAATGAACAGCCTTCAGTCGGTGTGCACCGGTAAGTGACACTCTGACGAGCATGTGACACGCGTCAAGGTAGAGTTGAGGGCGGCCCCGCGGGGCCGCCCTCAACTCTTAACGCCCGCACGCGGGCGCATAAAATCTGGTGTTGCTCGTCACTTCCCGTTGCACACCGTCTCGAGCGACGACATCGACGTCGTGAAGGTCGTGTACAGATCCATGGCCTCAGTCATCTGATCTGTCGAAGGATCATCTCCCACTGTCTTGGCGAAATCGGCGAGAGCCTGAGCGCTATCGCCCGCAGCCACCGCAGCAGCCTTCACATCCTTGTTGGTAATCTCGTCAGATTTCAGGACAGTCGCAACGTTGGTCATGCCCTGAATCATGTCTTCCGTGTTGCTCGGATCCAGGCCATCAATTGCCTTGACGGCCTTGTCATTGATGATCTGGCAGGCAGCCTGCTTGGACTGCCCACCACAGGCGGCCAAGCTCAGGGGCAGCAGTGCAACGAGGGCGGCCGTCAGAAGACGCTTTTTCATGAGGGTTACTCCTTCGAGTATTTGTGATGGGTACGCGCGAATCATATCGCATTTTCACGCCATTAGTTTCCTCGCGGTCAACGAACATTCGTGCATTATTGACACATTCCACTGCACGAATCACAAACGAGCGTGGTGGCCACACCACTCGATACGAGGAGGGGGCAACCCCTGCGGGCCACCCCCTCCTCGTCATCTACTCAGTTGAGAACCGGATGCGGGGATCAGTGCTCGCCCCGCCCGGCCTCGTCCATTGAGGCCTGTCCGCCGTTCTTCCAGCGACGGAAGAACATCGCCAGCAGCGCGCCGGACAGGTTGTGCCACACGGAGAACACGGCTGCCGGGAGCGCGGTCTCGGGAGTGGCGGCGAAGTGGGTCTTCGCCAGCGTCGCGGCCAGCGCCGAGTTCTGCATGCCAACCTCGATCGCGGTCGTGCGCGCCGCCTTGTCGGAGCCGCGGCCCACGCGTCCGGCCAGGTAGCCGAAGAGGTAACCGAGCAGGTTGTGGCAGATGACCACGGCGATGATGAGGGCACCGGACGTCAGGATCTTGTCGACGGAACCCGACACGACGACGACCAGCACGTAGCAGATGCCCAGCACGGAGATCCAGGGCAGAATCGGCAGGATCTTCTCCACAAACTTGCCCGCAATGTAGCGCACGATGAAGCCGCCCAGGACGGGGGCGAGAACCATCAGCAGGGATGTTTTTCGCCATCGCCGCACCATCAACCGGCATGCGATTGCCCACCAGCCAGGCGGTGAGCAGCGGCGTCATGAGGGGCGCGAGCAGCGTCGAGATCGAGGTCATGGTGACCGACAGGGCGACGTCCGCCTTCGCCAGGTAGGAGATCACGTTCGAGGCTGTACCACCGGGCGCGCAACCGACGAGGATGACGCCGACCGCGACCGCGTCGGGCAGGCGGAACACGTAGCACAGGGGCCCAACCGACGAGGGGCATGATCAGGTACTGGGCGACAACACCCACGAGCACGGGCAGCGGACGCTTGACGATGAGCCCAAAGTCGGGCAGCGTCAGGGTCAGGCCCATGCCGAACATGATGACGCCGAGCGCCCAGTTCACGCCGGGAGCCAGCGGCTTGAAGGTGTCGGGCGTGATCATGGCGATCGCGAAGGCCGCCAGGATCAGCAGCGGAAAGACCGTGACGGCGATGCGCGCGCTACGGTCTTCTGAGGAAAGAACGGGGGATTGAGTTGTCACTGTGTCAGATGTGGACATGCCCCCATATTTCACCGATTGTTGAAATTTTCCCGTTTCAGTCTCACGTTGTGAACCTCCCAGTATTGAGCCTCACAGGTGGACTTCACTAAGCTAAGGCTATGCACAGTGCAGCGCCGCAGACTCACACAACGCCCGAACGCACCCCGAGCAAATCCCGCGACCGAGCCACAGGTCGCCCACAGAACGGTCCGAAGCCGCGCCACCACAACAACCCCCGCATGCGCAAGCTTGCCCGCGACGGCTGGATCTCCGACCAGCACGGCGCGTGGACGATGATGGCTTTCCCGCCGCTGCTCGGGTGGGCGCTGTCCTACTCCTTCTCGTGGATGGTCGTCCTCATGCTGGTCGCATGGGCGATGGCGTTCCAGATGTTCTCCGCCGTGTGCCTGTGGGTCAAAACCCCCGCCAAGCGCCGCTCCCGGATTGCCCCGGCGGTCCTCACCTACGGAGTGCTCGCTGCGCTCCCCGGTGCCACCCTCCTGGCACTGCGCCCGCAGCTGCTGTGGTGGGCGATCGCCTTCGCGCCCCTGGCCTCGTCCGCGCTCTACCTCGTGTGGAAGGGCCGCGAGCGCTCCCTGGGGGCCCGCGCGGCCTCGATCCTGGCGGGTAACATCATGGGTCCCATCGCGTTTCGCTGGCGGTCGCCGACGGTTCACCGTCCGCGGTGACGCTCCACGCGTGGGCGACGTGCGCCGCGTTCGGCCTGCACTACATCGGCACGGTTCCGCTGGTGCGCTCGATGATTCGCGGCCGCAGGGATCCGCGCTGGGCGGTGGGTTCGACGCTGCTGCACGCGGCGTTCACCTTGTGCGCGGCCGTGGCGTGGTGGTTCGGCGCGCTGGCGATCTGGCCGGTCCTCATGTGGGCGTGCCTGAGCGCACGAGCGTGGGTGATGCCGACGCTGAACCGGACCCGCGCGCGCCCCTTCTCTCCCAAGCTCATCGGATTCAGCGAGCTGGGCTGGTCAATTCTCCTCATTGTCTCGCTGCTGATCCCTTAATCCGCTGCACCTCGACGGGTGCATGGGCGCGTCCGATTCTTTGGGCGCGCCCTCGCACGCACCCCTACGCGCCGATGCCCGCGGTTCGTGCAAACTCGGTGGCGACGGACAGAAAGAGGTCGTTCTGCTCGCGCGAGCCGACCGAGACGCGCACGCCCACGCGGAAGGGGCGCACGATGAGGCCGACGCGCGCACACGCCTCGACGAGGCCGTAGACGTCGCCCCGGATCAGGTAGAAGTTTGACTGGCTGTCGGGGATGTCGTAGCCGAGGGCGCGCAGGGCCGGGATGATGCGCTCGCGCTCGGCGATGATCTCGGCGACCGCGCGCTGCACACCCTCGGCGTCCTTCAGGGAGGCGAGGGCCGCGGCGAGGGCGAGGGAGTTGACGCCAAAGGGGACGAGGAGGGCCTGGATCGCGCCGATCACCTCGGGGTCGCCGATGGCGTAGCCGACGCGCACGCCCGCCAGTGCGTGCGCCTTGGAGAAGGTGCGCATGACGATGACGTTGGGGTGCTCCTCGATGAGGGGGACCGCGGTGCGCACGCCGGGCTTGGTCGCGAAGTCGATGTAGGCCTCATCAACGATGATCATGACGTCGTCGGGGACGTCGGCGACGAAGCCGGCGATCTCCTCGTAGGTGAGGGCAGGGCCCGTCGGGTTATTGGGAGAGCACACGATGACGGCGACGGTGTCGGGGTTGATCGCTGCGCGCATGGCGTCGAGGTCGTGGGTGCCGTCTGGAGGAGCTCGACGGGCACGGGGTCACCGCCCACGGAAGGAACGGCGATCGGGTAGGACTCGAAGGAGCGCCAGGGGAAGACGACCTGGCTGCCGGGCTGGCAGACGGCGGACAGTGCCGCGACGAGGATCGCCGAGGAACCGGTGCCCACGCACACCTGGTCGGCGCCGACGCCGAAGCGCTGCGCGAGTGCCTCTCGCAGGGGTGCGGCCGTCAGGTCGGGGTAGCGGTTGATCGTCTCGAGTTCGCGCGCAATCGCGTCCAGGACCGCGGGGCTGGGCGGCGTCGGCATCTCGTTGGAGGAAATTTTGACGGCGTCGGGCGCTGTCTTGCTGGGGACGTAGCGAGGCAGGGAGGCGACGGCGGGACGGATGCGCAGGTTGGTCATGTGTGTAGTCCTATCCCATGGACTTGGACCGTGCAAGCATCATCCCACTGCGCAAGAATGGAGAAATGGAATTTATTGCACGTCTATTGGCCACGATGGCCGGCCTGTGGGTGACGATCCACGTGGTCTCGTCAATCTCGATTGAGTCGTCGTCAAGCTCGCAGACCGTCATTATTCTGGCGGGCGTCGCCCTAGTGTTCACGGCGGTGAACTCGATCATCAAGCCTGTGGTGACGACGCTGGCGTTCCCCCTGTACCTCCTGACCTTCGGCCTGTTTGCCCTGGTGACGAACTCTGCGCTGTTCGCGCTGACGGGCTGGCTGTCCACGTCGCTCGGATTCCCCATGACGACGGGCGGTTTCTGGTCGTGCCTGGCCGGCGCGGTCATCACCTCCGTCGTGTCCTCGATCGTCTCTGGCATCCTGCGGGATAAGAAGGACGAGCGGGACTGACGTATCGTTTCCCTTTTCCGTCGAGGCGCATTACCCCTGGGTGATGCGCCTCGTTTGATAGTGGTGGATGGTGGTCTGTGTGCCGGGGGTGAGGCCAAGTGCCTGGGTGCGGTGGGCCTCGGCGGCAGCCAGGGCGCTGAGTCCCGGATCGGACGAGGCCCGGGCCGCATCCAGGGTGCTTCGGATTTCGTCCACGTACAGCGGCGCGCTGTGCGAGGAGGGAACCGGGTCTTCCGGGTGAGTCGTGGCCTCGTAGTCGTGGAACCTGACGGTCGTCACGCCTTCCCCGCGCGTTGCGTTCCCGTCCAGGCCGGGGACGATGTCGCCCGAGTTTTCGTAGGAGAGGACGGGAACGTCGCTGGGTGCAACCGTCGCCGTGGGCGAGCCTGCGGTGACGACGGAGACGACGTTGTAGCGTGCGCGCACGGCGGGGTCGGCGGCCAGCTGAGCCGCCATGATGCCACCCTGCGAGTGGCCGGCGAACTCGACGGCATCCTCGGGCGAGATACCGGCGGCGTCCATGGCTTCCATGATGGCGTTGAGCTGATCCGAGGCCATTCCCGCCACGCCCTGCAGGTTGGTCGTCATGTCCTGGGGGCCTGACTGCCCGATCGCGAAGGATTGGGTGCCTCGAATGTCGACGGTCCACGAGCGGGTCGTCGTGCCGTCCTCGGCCACCGTCACGTGTTCCTCGATGGCGATCTCTCCGTTGTCGGCATCACCTCCGTGCATGTCGACGATGTGCTCGATGGTGTCCGCGCTGGTGGTGACACCTGTGTAGTGGGTATCTGGTGCCGCGTCAGGCATGGCCGCGAGCGCGGCCTGTGTTCGCGCATCGAGGGTGCCGGACGGAATATGGGCGGCCGCATCGTTGTGATGAACACGAGTGTTCCCATCCGTTCCCCGCACGGCGACCCCGTAGCTCGCCCCGTGCCCGCAACCAAAGCGGTTAGACAGGGTGGCCACCCAGGGCGCGGCGAGCGCGGCGATACCGGACGCGGGCTGTGTCGAGGTCGAGTTCAGGTCCTGGCTCACCCCCAGCCCGGCCAGTGACTGCACGACGTTTCGGAACGCAGGCAGGGAATTCACGTCGAGGGCGAACCTGCCGAGGTCACGCTGGAACAATGCACCGGACTCCTCGTCCCCATGCAGAGCAAAAGCGATACCGTCGATCGCGGCGTTCCACAGGTCCCTCCTGCGCGCCATGGTCGTCATCCCGGGCATGAGAACCGCGGGTAGCCAGGGCACCCCCGCGCTCGCGGATGCGTCCTGAAACTCGTGGTAGAGCGCCCCGCCACCGGTGACCAGGGCACCGGCTGGGAAGAGGGCAAACGCTCCGAGACTTCGCCAGCTAAGCTGCGCCCCCAACGGGCTGCCGGGTACGGCCTCCCACAGGGAAGCGCCGGCCTCCGCGTCCGCGTAGGTGAGGGCCGCGTCCTGCAGCTTCCACCGCAGGTCGTCGACGCTGGTCTGAAGGGCGTCGAGGGCACTGAGGGCGGCGCTGATCGCGGCTATGAGGCCGGCAGCCGTTTCCGGGGCAAAGAACGAGGCCAGGTCGGCCTCGGTCAGTGCGGCACCCAGCGCGAGGCGCGCGGGGCCGACCGAGAGGTTCTCTTCGTATGTGACGAGGGTGTGCGCGGCGCACAGCTCGTTGACATCCACATGGAAGGACCCCGAGGAGACGGACACGTGTCGGTTCGGATCGAAGGCCACGGTCACCACGCCCCAAGCATGACGAGTTCGGGATGAAGTTCGGCTGATTCGGCGGACTCGGCGAGGCTGCGCGCGAGGCCGTGCGCCCGCTCCGCGTCAAAGGCGGGGACGAGGTCGAGGGCCTGTTGGATCTGGTCGAGGACTGCCTGAGCGCCGGCGACGGTCTCGCCGCAGCGCGCCCGGTAGGAGTTACCTCCCACTCCCGTCCACTGCGGGCACGTCGCGCCCGCGAGCACCCCGCGCAGGCCGTCGACGAGGCCCTGTGCGGCTTGGAGGGACAGGCCTGGGCTGGTCGGATCGAGAATCATGGTGTCTCCCGTCGTTGGAAGAGTCGTTGCTTGTCCTCGCACGCTACGCCGCCTCACTCCCCTACGGCCAGCCGCACGGCGCTCCCTGTGGATAACCACCTGACACCACCCACCCCTGTGGATGACACGCCATCCCGAGTTCGTCGTCGACACACCCCACCCAGCCACGGCCTCGTACGTTACCCACGCCACGAACCGCCGAGCGGACTCTGCGTCCCGAAGGCCCCTCGTTCTGGGAAGATAGGGGTATGAGCGACACGATGACACTGTTCTCCACTGCCCACGGCTATTCGGACCTGGCGGGCGGGGGTGAACCGCTCAGCCCGCTGGACGGCCGCTACCGCGCGGTCGCCGCACCCCTAGCGAACTACTGTCCGAGGCGGGCCTGAACCGCGCGCGCGTGCACGTCGAGATCGAGTGGCTGATTTTCCTGCTCGACAACTCGGTCCTGCCGGGCGCGCCCGAGCTGACCGACGCCGAACGCGATTACCTGCGCGCACTGCCCCGCGACTTCGGCGCCGAGCACATCAAGCGCCTGGGCGAGTTCGAGGCGGTTACCCGCCACGACGTCAAGGCCGTCGAGTACCTGATCGGTGAATACCTGGAGGCTGCCTCCGACAAGCTGGGCGCAGACACGAATCTGCCGTCCCTGCGCGAGGTCGTCCACATCTTCTGCACCTCCGAGGACATCAACAACCTGGCGTACGCGCTGACCATCAAGGCGGCGACCGAGCAGGTGTGGCTGCCCGCGATCCGCGCGCTCCTGGATCGCCTGCGCGGCCTCGCCGAGGCCGGGGCGGCCGTCCCGATGCTGGCGCACACGCACGGCCAGCCGGCGACCCCCGTGACGATCGGCAAGGAGATGGCGGTGTTCGCGCACCGTCTGTCCCGCCAGATCAAGCGCGTCGAGGCCACGGAGTACCTGGGCAAGATCAACGGCGCGACGGGCACGTGGGCCGCGCACGTCGTGTCGGTGCCGGGCGCGGATTGGCCGACGCTGGCTCGCTCCTTCGTGGAGGGCCTGGGCCTGACGTGGAACCCGCTGACCACGCAGATCGAGTCTCACGACTGGCAGGCCGAGCTGTACTCGGACGTGGCGCGCGCGGGCCGCATTGCCCACAACCTGGCGACGGACGCGTGGACCTACATTTCGATGGATTACTTCCACCAGAACCTGGCGGCGCAGGGCTCGACAGGCTCGTCGACGATGCCGCACAAGGTCAACCCGATCCGCTTCGAGAACGCGGAGGCGAACCTGGAGGTGTCGAATGCGCTGCTGGATTCCCTGGGCGCGACGCTGGTGACCAGCCGCATGCAGCGCGACCTGACGGATTCGACGACGCAGCGCAACGTGGGCGTCGCGTTCGGTCACGCGGTGCTGGCCTACGACAACCTGGTGCGCGGCCTGGATGGCATCGAGATCAACGCGGCTCGTATGGCGGCCGACCTGGATGCGAATTGGGCGGTGCTCGGCGAGGCCGTCCAGCAGGCGATGCGCGCGGCCGCAATCGCGGGCGCGACCGGCATGGCGAACCCGTACGAGCGCCTCAAGGAGCTGACGCGCGGCCACGAGGTGGGCGAGCGCGACATGCGTGAGTTCATCGCGGGCCTGGGCCTGCCGGCCGAGGTGGAGGAGCGCCTCCTCGCGCTGACCCCCGCGACCTACATCGGTCTGTCCGAGCGCCTGGCGCGCTGGGAGGCCTGAGTTCTATCGGCTGGGGCGGCGGGTGCGCGGTTGGTCCGCGCCTCGCCGCCTTCCCGTTTCTGCCCTGTATCGACGAGGCCGGGGCAGGTTTACGAGCCCGACTGGGCGCCGCTCTGGGGCCCCGACTGCGAACTCAACTCCGGGTTCAGATTGGAGTTCTCATCAAAAGCATCAACAATCCTGAGGTTCGGGAACATCTCTTCAACAGAAGGAAGTGGCAATTGCTTGTAGGGGGTATCCAAGTCATAGGTATGAGTTGGAAGCATGCACCCTGAATAAAAGCCAATATTGATGAAGCCCCTACCCTCAAGATGAGTAAAAATGACAAGATTCCCGTCCTCGTCCCCGACAGCAACGCTTCGACTATTGTGTTTTCCGCTATATTCGGGTGTTGCAGAGTAGGCAAAACCGTTGCGCTGCGCCCCCCTCCCAGACGATCCGACGCAGGTCCTCATAGTCGATTAATGCAACGTCTAAGGCCGCCCACGCGATATCGACATCTGCTTCATCCTGCGTCGTACAACCACCGTATCGAGAATCACCGTCGGTCCCAAGGACACCGCCGGCTTCGCGCGCAACGTCCTCAATGATCCCCGCATACCGAGGTGCAGTATCACTGATGTAAACCTCCACAGTCTGACGCTCCGCCATGGGAACGCTCCCGTAATTGCGCCCAAAATACAGGCCGGCATCATCCGACAGCCCTGGCACGCACGCTGCAAGGAGCAGCGGGGCAAAGGCGGCAGTGGCTGCCACTACCCACCGAGAACTCATACCATCACTCCCCCGACTGGGCGCCGCTCTGGGCACCGGATTGTGGGGTGACGTGGCCACCCGGTGTCAGCGTAGGAACCGGATGCAGATCCGGGTTCGTGTTGTCGCTGATCGTCACGTGCATGCCCGGGAACGCCTCCTCCACCGACGGCAGGACGAACTGACCGGGATCATCCAGAGGCTTATTCGTCGGCAAACACGCGGAGCGCGACCTCATGGCAATAGAGCCCTCCGAAAACTTGAACTCGGCCATGCCGCCGAATTTGTCTATCAGACGAATATCCCGAGTACCATCCCTGTCAATTTCCTTTTCCACCTGCACGGTCGATGACCAATCGTGCTTGTTTTCTTTCACCAGTTTCTCGAGCCGTTCAAAGGACATCGACGGAGCCACCGTGGTGTAGCCAACCACCCGATACCCCTGAGTATCACCACTGCCACACACCTGCACATACGGCAAGCCCATCACCGTCAGCTCGCCACCGGTCTCGGCGGCCACCTGACCGGCAATCTGCGAAAGCTGCGGCAGCTTCTCATCAACGTACTCGTCAAGGCTCTGACGGTCGCGGAAGGGCACGCTGCCGCCGAACCACATCAATGCCAGCCAGCAGACAACGAGCACCGCCAGTACCACGGCCCCCACGCGTACTGGGGTCCATTTCTTTGTCATGTTCATTCTCCCGTCTGCGCTCCGGACTGAACCCCCGACTGCGGCCGCAACTCAGGATTCTCGTCGCCGTTGTCGTCAAAGGCCTGCACGATTGTCAGATTCGGAAACATCTCTTCGGGGCTAGGAAGCGGATAGGACCACCGCAGGGTGTCCGGATCGAGAGGCTGGGATGGGAACATACACCCCGAGTACAAACTAATGACAATGCTGTCCTTAGCCTCGTGGTGATAGAAACTCAGCTTATTCCCGTAGCCATCCCCGACAGTAACGCTCCGCGTGTTGAGTTTACTTTTGTTTTCCGTTTCCCACGAATATCCGAAACCGTTACGCTGCGCCCCCTCAACGACCATCCGGCGCAAATCCTCATAATCGATCGCAGGAATAACCATCATCATCCAGTCGATATCCATATCGGTCGTGTCCTTCGTCGCGCAACCGTCGATTCGATTCTTGCCACTGACTCCTAGCACGCCACCGGACTCGACGACAACCTCCTCGATGATGCCCAGATACCGGGGCAAGGTATCCCTGATGTGAACCTCCGTCGTCTGCCCCTCGGAGATCGGGATACTCCCACTGCCGCGCCCAAAATACAATCCAGCATCATCCGATAGGCCCGGAATACACGCCGCAAGCAGGCAGGACACCGACAGAGCCGACAGACAGGACAGCACCTTCTTTTTCATCATCGTTCCTTGACATCAGCGATCACCTGGCCGAGGTCATTCAGCACAAGATTGTCTTGACCATCCTTAGGCGCAACAAAGTACATTGAGTGGTTATCAAAGGGGTCACCTTTGAATCCGGCCTCGTAGTCCTTAGCTCCACTCGCATCTCCGGACAGATGCCCGATTCCCTCCAGCTGCTCCGGATTACGCCCAAAGTCCTCGTCCGGGCCCATTCCCCCTCACCCAGTCGAGATGATCAATTGCGGACACCCACACATGCTCTTTATCCACGCCAAGTGTTCCCAGGGAGTGGACTCCCGCACCCGGAGATCCCGTGTACGCGAAGTCATCGACAACGTCCTTACCGATGCTGCGCATCGCGATGCCCGCAGTCGTCGACCCGTATGAATGTGGGATGATGCTCTGATGCACGTCCATTCCCCGCTCACTACGCCACGAGTGGATGCCCGTCGCAAATTTCCTCAGCGGGTCTGCGCCTTCTCGGGCAAGGCTTGCCGTCATGGTTCTTGCGTCAAGCCCTTCCTGCGGGGCGTGGTAGTTCATCCAGGCGATGGTCGCGACCTTGCTCGGATCGATATTCCCTTGCCGGGCTGCCGCTTGCCTTAGATTCTGCGCATACGTCACATTCTCAGCCGAAGAGTTCCGACAGTTGGTCGTTCGCCCCGGAACGAGTGTCGCGACATGATCAGCGTTATCCACGTCCCCAATCGCGAGTGCGGCGCGAACGTTTTCACCCGGCTTGCCCGGCTGCAGGGCAACGAGCGTCACTTGTGGGTCTCTCATCTGGTCACGAAGAGCCCTGAGATCGTCCACCCGATTCTGGGCATCATTCTTCTTCCGGATGAGGTCATCGAGGTGCTTCGGACTTCCCGAACTCGTTTTGATCGCATTGTTAAGCGCTTCTTCTGCTTCCGCGAGGTCTCGCTCAGCTTCCCCCAGCAATCCAGCCCCCGGCACGTGTTGCCCCGAAGCGTCCTTAGGCCCCAGTAGCACAAGCTCATTGGCCTTTGCTCGCGACGCCATGTCGATGCCGTCCAAGTTTCCGTATTTTTCGAGATCCTTGTTGATGAGCGCCTCGCGCTCGGAATCGGAGAGCAGCTTCCACCACACGGAGACTTCCTCGGGGGTCCACGAGGGGTCGGCGTCGTTTGCCAGGCCCGCGGACTCCGAATGTCGCCCCTCGTCCATCGCGTACTGGCCGTCAGCCAACGCCCTATAGCGCGGCCCCACCGTTTCCTCGGCTTCCGTCGCCAGTTTCACTGCCTCTGAGACGCAATCAGACAACTCGCCATACTTGTTACTTTTAACTGGGTCAGGCCTCTCCTTCATCGATTCGCGGTTCACAACCTTGCCATCCGCAGGGATTTCATAGTTCAGTTCTGCCGCGACCTCGTACGCCGACTCGCGGATGGCCACAACCCGGCTCACGTACCCGTGCAGCTCCGCGGTCGCCAGCGCGTATTCGGTGAGTTCGTTGAGGCGCGAGTCCAGCTTGTCCTGGATCTCGGAGAGTCGCTGGCGCATACGGTCGGGCGCCTCGCCCTGAGATCGGATGTCGTTCGCAGCGTGCTCGAGGTCGGCGATGATCTCGCGTGCCTCGCGCACTTCGTCCTCGATGAGGTCCTCGGCCTCGATGATGGCGTTGTGGTCCCAGCTCTGAATGTCCGCCCAGGTTGCCATTACTGCTCCTCCCTCATGCGTCGCAGATCATCCATCGTCATTGCCGGACCGCCATGGGCGGTCTGTTGGAAGGTCACCGCAGCGTCGTTTTCAGTTGCGTTGTAGGCGTTGATCGAATCGTTCACGGACTGGGAGAAATCGTCCAGGTCACGCGACACCGCCATGACCGCGTTGTCGATCGTCTCGCCGGCACTGCGTCCAAGCCCCGCGAGCTCGCTCCCCCCCAACCCCGGAGGAAATGGAGTCGCCCGCCGTCGCGACGGTCACCGACTGCAGTCTGCCGGACAGATCTCTCGTGCGGTCGCGCAGGACTTCGAGGTCCCCTTCTTCGATGACAAGATCGCCGGCCATGATGCTCCTTCGACGTCACTTCGGTGCTGTTAAGCCAGACCCTACCAAACGGTCACGAAGCGAACAAGAGCGCCCCCAAGGAGTGGGACACCCCGCCTCGTCAAAGGAACGAGGCCGACTCTCGCCGGCCGGTCACGGCCTCCAGGCGGGGTCGCACTCGGGCGCGCCGTAGCGATCGTAAAGCTCGTCGGGGCGCGCGATCTCGTCGGCGAAGCCGAGGGCGCTCATGTCGACGACGGTGTCGGTCTGGGCGCCGGGGGCCTCGAGGTCGTCGTCGTGGGCGCCGAGGACTCGTGCACGCACACTGACCGGTGCCATCTCGGGATTGTTCCAGGTCGCTCGGGTGATCGCGTCGAGAGCGCGCGTCGCTGCCTCGCGCTCGGACAGCTCGTCCGAGGAGGCCACGACGACGTCAATGGACACGAGGGAGGGGCGACCGAAGCCTTCGCCGACCTCCACGTGGACGACGCGGCGCGGCACGCGGGCCTCACCCGCATCGGCCTCGTGCGCACGCACAGGGAAGCCAGAGTCGAGCGCGGCGGTCGCGAGGTCCACGAAGCGCTGCGTGCGCCCGGTGCCCCTCGTCGAGGACAGGGCGCGCCACGCGATGCCCGCGCCCAGGGCACCCACGCCGAGCGCGCCGATCATGAGGGGCCCGGCGATCTGCGGGAGCCGACCGCGCAGGCCCGCGGAGGTCGCCTTGTTGACGGGGGTCGAGACGCGCATCCATCGGCGCACCTCGCGCAGGGGGGCGTTGGGGTCGGTCATGACCTGTCCTTTCTGAGGGAGGAGAGGGTGGAAGCGATGCGCGCCGGGAGGGCCGGACGGCGCCGGGGCTCGTGCGACGCGGGGCAGGCGGGGTGCCGTGACCGCGTAGTCGATGTGGTAGGTGGCGGGTTCGTAGGAGCCCCCGCGTTCAAGCGCGGCAACCGTGTCCCACGTGCTCTCCGGGGTGGGGGTCAGAACGTCCTGCCAGATCTCGTAGTGCATGACGCGCGTGGGCTCGCCCGGCGCGGGTAGGAAATCCTGCAGGGCCGCCATCGACGAGGCCAGCCGCCCCCACGGGGTCACGCGCACCTTGCGCTCGAGGAGGCGCACGGTCTCGGTGTAGGTCGAGGAGGAGTGCGCGTAGTAGAGGGGGCGGGTACGAGGCCTCACGAGGCTTCGTCCGACGGTGACGCGCCGGTCGGGGGCGCGGTCGGGCGAGCCGTCGAGGCTTGGCATGACGTCCTGGTCATGGTAGACGGCGACGGTCACCACATCGGGGCGCACGCGGATGCGCCGGTTCGGGCCGCCCGTGGACAGGATGCCGGCGACGTTGACCCCGGCCTCGTGCGGGGGGGACGGAGGCGAGGGCGGCGGCGACGATCCCGCCCTGGGAGTGTCCGCAGATGAGGACGGGCTCGCGCGCCCACCGCTCGGCGGGCACGCCGTCGCGTTCCATGGCGGCGTGCAGCGCGCGCACGACGCCGACGCTCATCGCGCTTTCCAGGCCGAGCATGAGTCGGATATTCGTCTCGACGTCGGCCGGGTTGTTCGTGGAGCGCCACGTCATGGACTCGGTTCCGACCAGCGAGAGGAGCCAGCGGCGGGCCTCAGCCTCGCCGACACGGGTGATCTTGACGGCCGGGCCGATCGTGCGCGACCAGTAGAGCTCATCGATGTCGGCACACATGTCGGAGAGCAGCGCGGGCGCATCGACGCGGCGGATCTGGGCCTCGGGGTGGCCGGGCAGCGGGTCCTGGAAGGCGGGGTCAGCATCGGAGTCGCGCAGGAGTGCGACGTGGACCTCGCCGCCGCGCAGGGCGCCCACTGCCGTGCCGATCGTCAGCATGCCGGTCATGAGGGCGTCGTATCCGCGCCTGGGGATGAGGGGAAGCATGCGGGCCATGCGCCCGTCCTTGTCCGCGCCGAGCGCGACGACCGCTCGCGCCCATGCGCGTCCCACGGTCGCGGTGCGCCGCGCGACATGCGAGAAGGAGCGGATGAGGAGGGTGTCGAGGCCGGGGGTATCGAAGAAGATGCGCTGCGATTTCGCTGATCGCGGTTCCCATGTCGTCGGAGAGGGAGCGCGCGCGAGCGCGCACATCCTGCGGCAGGGCGGAGATGTCGGCGAGGGCGCCAACGGCGACCGTGGCCGCGAGGGCGGGGACGATGGGTGCGACTTTGAGGCGCAGGTAGAGACCGGGGTAGGCCTGGGGGACGCGGCGGATCGCGCGGTAGCACCGACGCGGGCGTCGCTTCATGTCCCCCTCCTTACCTGTGTGCTGCCTCCACCCTACGGCGGGCCGGGGCTGGGCGCGCCGCATTGGGGGATGCGTGTCGCCACCCCCACAGCGCTCGATTGTCGACACCCCTTGACACCCATACCCCCTAGGGGTACCATCGCTTCCATGAGCAACGAACACGGCTACCACGGCAACACCGAGAATCATCTCGCGCGCCTGCGCCGCATCGAGGGCCAGGTCCGCGGCCTGCAGCGCATGATCTCGCAGGGCGAGTACTGCATCGACATCCTCACGCAGGTCTCCGCCGTCCAATCCGCGCTCGATTCCGTCGCGGTCAACCTGCTCAAAGACCACATGAACCACTGCGTCGTCACGGCGGCGCGCGAATCCGACGAGGCCGCGCAGGCCAAAGTCGACGAGGCGGCCGCGGCCATCGCGCGCCTCATCAAGTCCTAACAACAAGGAGAAATCATGACCACCGAGATTGATCGCACCATTGAGCTGTCCGTCGACGGCATGACCTGCGGCCACTGCGTGATGAGCGTCAGCGAAGAGCTGAGCGAGATCCCCGGCGTGAAGAACGTCGACGTGATTCTCAACTCGGGCGCCACCTCCAAGGTGACGGTCCTGACCGACACCCCCCCTGGACGACGCGGCGCTGAGCGACGCGGTGTCCGAGGCCGGCTTCACATTGACCGGCATCTCGCGCGACTTCTGAGGACTTCCACGCCTCACCGACGAGGCCGGGGCACCTTCCCTGGCCTCGTTTCCTTTCGCCCGATACATACCCCCGGAGGGTACCTATGTCCACTGATTCCGTGACGACCACTCCCGCGGCCGTCCCTTCTTCCCCTGAGGCCACCCCGGCCTCGTCCCCCACCCCCAGGTCGGCGAGGGCACCCGCGCCCACGCCACCGACCTGCGCCGCCGCCTCATCGTCTCCGCGCCCCTCGGCATCCTCGCGATGCTCCTGTCGATGGTTCCCGCGTGGCAGTTCACGGGGTGGCAGTGGGTCGTCGCGGCAGCCTCGATCCCGGTGGTCACGTGGGGGGCGTGGCCCTTCCACCGGGCGGCCTTCGCGGCCGGGCGCCACGGGTCGACGACGATGGACACGCTGGTCTCCCTCGGCGTCATCTCCTCCACGCTGTGGAGCTGGTGGGCCCTCCTGTGGGGCGGCGCCGGAATGCTCGGGATGCGCATGCAGATGAGCCTGATCCCGCGCGCAGCGCACGCCGGCCACGCGGAGATCTACTTCGAGGGCGCGTGCATGATCGTCGTGTTCCTGCTGACGGGCCGCTACCTGGAGGCGCGCGCACGCTACCGCGCGGGCGACGCGCTGCGCTCGCTGCTGAGCATGGGCGCGAAGGAGGCGACGCTCGTGAGCGTCGATCCCGCGACCGGCGAGCGCTCCGAGAGCGTCGTGCCCGCCTCGTCCCTGCAGGTCGGCGACTTGTTTGCGGTACGCCCGGGCGAGAAGGTGGCGACCGACGGCATTATCGTCGAGGGTTCCTCCGCCCTGGACACCTCGCTCCTGACGGGCGAGTCCGTGCCCGTGGACGCCGCCCCCGGCGACGCGGTGACGGGCGCGACCGTCAACACGTGGGGCTCCCTGCTGGTGCGCGCCACGCGCGTCGGCTCGGACACGACGCTCGCGCAGATCGGGCGCATGGTCGCCGAGGCGCAGGCGGGCAAGGCCCCCGTCCAGCGCCTCGCGGACCAGATTTCGGGCGTGTTCGTGCCGATCGTCATCGTCGTTTCCCTGCTGACGCTCGTCGGCTGGCTACTCGCGGGCGGCAGCGTGCAGGCCGCGTTCACGGCGGCCGTCGCCGTCCTGGTCGTGGCGTGCCCGTGCGCGCTCGGCCTGGCCACACCCACCGCGATCCTCGTCGGGTCGGGGCGCGCCTCGCAGCTGGGTATCCTCATCAAGAACGCGGAAATCCTCGAGCAGACGCGCTCGATCGACACGATGCTCCTCGACAAGACGGGCACCGTGACCACCGGCGTCATGTCCCTCGAGTCGGTCGCGGTCGCGCCCGGCGCGGGCGAGGCCTCGGCCCTGTCCCTCGCGGCCTCCGTCGAGGCCCTCTCCGAGCACCCCGTCGCCCGCGCCATCACGTCGGGCGCTACGGAGCGCGGCCTGTCGCTCGTACCCGTGACCGCGTTCGCGAACCAGCCCGGGCTCGGCGTCGTCGGCATCACCGCCCAGGGCGGCGTGCTGGTTGGACGCCCGTCGTGGCTGGCTTCCCTGGGCATCGACGTGCCCGCTTCCCTTCTCGATGCCGTGCGCGAGGCCGAGGCCTCGGGTGCATCCGCCGTCGTCGCGGCTCTCGCGCCGAACCTGGGTTCCGCTGCATCCTCCTCCCCGGAGCCGGCAGCCTCCACGCCCGAGGCGCCCGCGTCCATCACACTGCCCGGCCCCGACGCCAAGCTGCCCCTCGCGACGCTCACCATGAGCGTGGGCGGCATGACCTGCGCCTCCTGCGTGCGCCGCGTCGAGCGCAAGCTCGGCAAGCTCGACGGCGTGAAGGCCGAGGTCAACCTCGCCACGGAATCCGCGCGGATCACGCTCACCGCTCCGCACAGTGACGAAGAGCTCGAGGCCGTCGTGAACGCGGCCGGCTACACGGGCACCGTCACCTCCCGTTCCGAGGCCGCGACCGCCGACGGCGCACCCGCGGCTGGCGGCAGCGCGGGTGGGGATACCCGTACCCCCACCCAGCCGGGCACCACCCCGGGCGCGGGCGAGCGCGAGGGGGCCCCGGCCTCGTCCCTGGTGATTCCCGAGCGCGTCGAGGGCCACGCGATCGCGGCGCTCGTCGTGCGCGACACGGTCAAGGAGTCCTCCGCGGAAGCGATCGCCCAGCTGCGCGAGCTCGGCATCGAGCCGATCCTGCTGACGGGCGATAACGAGGCGGCGGCCCGCCACGTCGCGGGTCAAGTCGGGATCGAGCGCGTCATCGCGGGCGTCCTGCCCGACGGCAAGCGTGACACCGTCGCCGACCTACAGGCCGAGGGCCGCACGGTCGCGATGGTCGGCGACGGCGTGAACGACGCGGCCGCCCTCGCGCAGGCGAGCGCAAAGGGCCTGGGTATCGCGATGGGCTCGGGCACGGACGTGGCGATCGAGGTCGCGGACATGACGCTCATGAACTCCTCGCTCACCTCGGCGGCGACCGCAATCCGAGTGTCGCGCCGGACGCTGCGCATCATCAAGGAAAACCTGTTCTGGGCGTTCTTCTACAACGTGCTGATGGTGCCGCTGGCGATCGCGGGCCTGCTCTCCCCCATGCTGGCGAGCGCCGCGATGGCGTGCTCGTCCGTGTTCGTGGTCCTCAACTCGCTGCGGCTGCGCACAGCCAAGTAGTCGCACGAACGGCATCAGTGCCGCGCGGCCGGGGCGCCCGTCTGCGCGGCACTCGTCGTAACACGAGGCGCGTTAAGCGGTGCGCCCCGTTCTCTCCTCACGGGGGAAGGGAGAACGGGGCGCGGGCTGCGCGCTCGATCGCGCGAGCGTCATGGTCACTTCCGGTGGTAGCGCGGGCTGGTTCCCAGGTGGACGGTGATCGTCTTGTTGTCGTTCAAGATGACCCCTTCGTCCGTTCCACGATAGACGTAGGACGACGGGAAGGAATCTGTCAGTGTGTCCCCTGCGATCCCATCCATGTAGTCCTGCACCTCCTGGGCACTGGGAGAAGATCCATTGGGCTTTGGAATAATGGGGTTCTCATCCGGGTACTGCGACGGATCCGTGTTAACCAAAGACCCCAGAGCCGCCGCACCATAGCCGGTGTACTTATCCCAGTTGTGATTGGGGTTCAGGCCCGTGCGAACCAGGAGCTGGAGGATCTGGTTGGTAGTGGCCTCGGGCCACCGCTGGCGCGCTAAAGCCAGCATGCCGGCCACGAGCGGCGCGGACACAGATGTGCCATTGACCGTTTGCGGCTGGTTTGTCGCAGGATCGAAAGTGTTGAAGGGGCCGCCAAAAGCAGCTGTGACCACGCCGTCGCCCCAGGAGGAGTAGGACGCGAACGTACCGTCGGCGTTAATCGCGGACACACCAACGACGCCAGAGAACCTGCTCAGGTGCGTCACATTGTCGTCACTGGCGCCATTTCCGGCGGAGGCGACGATGATGACACCCTTGCTGATCGCGTTGGCGATCGCCCACTTCAGCTCAGGACTCTCCTCCGAGACACTTTGCGAGACGGAAATAATCTGAGCGCCGTCCTCAACGGCCTGGTTAATGAGGCTGGCAAAAGTGTTGAGCCGCCCACCATCAGAGCTGCACGTGCCGTTCGACGTTGTCGATGCCGTAGACGACTGGTAGGTATACAAGGTCGCGTCGGGTGCCACGCCGGTCTTGGGGGAAACCAGGATGATCGCCATGTCGGTGCCATGACGCTTCCCGTCGGGGGTCGCCTCCACCGTGCATCGGCTCTTGTCGGTGACATTAGCCCCCTTGAGCGCAGGGTCGCTCGTATCTACCGGACCACCAATGGCAGCGATCGTGACACCCTTGCCGGTGTACCCCTTGGCGCGTACCGTGTCCAGGGGATAGTAAGAGAAATAATCCTGTGAAGGCACCGCATCGTCAGCAAGAGCCGGGGTAGGTGCCAGCGTCAGGGCACCGACAGCCAGAGCCAGAGCGGAGACCGCGGTGGTCAGGGCGCGCGCGGGCGCGTCCCGCCCTCCCCGCGAAAGCGAAGGGAGAATGAGGCGCGGGCTGCGCGCTCGATCGCGCGAGCGTCATGGTCACTTCCGGTGGTAGCGCGGGCTGGTGCCCAGGTGGACGGTCAATCCCTCGGTGTTGAAAGAGGCGGCTACCTCATTTGTACCTCGATACACGTAGGAGGAGGGGGAAAACCCCCTCTTGTGACGAATAGGCGATCCCATCCATGTAGTCCTGAATGTCCTTCACGCTCGGCTCAGAGCCATTGGGCTTCTGGATAATTGGGTTCTCCTCGGGGTACTGTGAAGGATCCGTATGGATCAGATCAGCGAGAGAAGCAGCACCATATCCTGTGTATTGGTCCCACGCATGGTTGGGGTTGAGACTGGTATGGACCAGGAGCTGGAGAATCCGGTTTGCGGAAGCATCGGGCCATTTCTGTTTTGTCAAAGCGAGGATACCTGCCACGATCGCTGTTGACACGGAAGTGCCGTTAACCCTTTTCGGTTCCTTCGTTGCGGGGTCGAAGGAGTTGAAGGGACCACCAAAACCAGTGGTAACAACACCATCACCCCACGAGGAGTAGGAGGCGAACGTACCGTCGGCGTTAATCGCGGACACGCCAACGACGCCAGAGAACCTGCTCAGGTGCGTCACATTGTCATCGCTGGCGCCGTTTCCGGCAGAGGCAACGATAATGACGCCCCTGCTAATCGCGTTCGCGATCGCCCATCTGAGCTCGGATCCAAATTCAGAAACACTCTGAGAAACGGAAATAATCTGGACACCGTCCTCAACAGCCTGGTTAATTAGATTGGCGAAGGTATCAAGCTGACGCCCATCAGCAGCATCACATGAACCGCCAGACTTCGATTCCGCAGTCGCAGCTTGATATGTGTACAGCGTTGCATCGGGGGCCACACCGGTGACTGGGGAAACCAAAATGATTGCCATGTCGGTGCTATGTCGAGTTTCACTAGGTGATGCCTCGATAGTGCATCGACTCTTATCAGTGATTGACGCGCCTTTAAGGGCAGGTCTGTGGTATCAACCGGACCTCCAATAAGAGCGATGGTCACGCCCTTACCCGTGAAGCCCTTCTCGCGAGCAGAGTCCAGGTAGTAGTAGGAAAAATACTCCTGCGAAGGCACCGTATCATCCGCAAGGGTCGGGGCGGGTGCTAGCGTCAGGGCACCAACGGCCAGAGCCAGAGCGGAGGCGGCGGTGGTCAGGGCGCGCGCGGCGTTAGAGAAAAGCTTCACCATTGGCGGGGGTCCCATCCGTCGTCCGTACGCCTGGCCGGCGCGATGTCCTTGTCTGTGCCGTAAGTCTGGGACATGGGGTTCACGTAGCCTGCAGGCAACGAATCATCATCGTCCTCAAACCTGAAGGCCACGTACTGGCGCCTGCTACGCTTCTCGTCTTCTTTACCCGCTCCAGCACCAGCGCCGGTTCCGGTGCCCATAAAGCCGCCAGACCCCCTGCCCATAGCACCTGCAGCACCAGAAGCGCCGCCATTTGCACCCGCGGGGGGAGTATAGGAGCCGAAGCCGGAACCGGAGTAGGAGCCGACCTTGAGGGCGGAGGCACCCGCGGCGCCCAGTCCGTTGGTCGTGCCGGTGATGCCACGCATGCCGGCCAAGCCTCCCGCGGCTCCGCTGGAGCCCATCTGGGCAGCGCCGCGCATGCCGAGGGCACCCGCACCAAGGACACCCGCACCGCCGAGGCGGCCTGCTATGGCAGAGTCGGAGGCAGGGCCGCCGTTGAGGCGCCACAGCGGGTGATCCACATCCGCGGGGGGTGCCGGGGTGTGACCGCCAATGACGCCGTTGCGGTAGGTGGTGCCATTGACTCGCGTGTGCAGCAGATCCCTGCTCATCAGCTGCTGGGGATCCGTGATGGGATTAGTACGCGAGCCAAGCTCTCCGTATGGAAGTTCGCCCGTCTCCACAGGACCCGAAGACGCAATGCGGCTACGGGCTGCTGCCGCGTCGGCCTCGCTCCACCACGGCTGATCGAAACCGCCGGGGTAATTGCTAGACGTGGAGCTGCGGTCCTCTGACCGGCCGAAGTCGTCGTCTCGGCTGTAGCCCCAGTCAGTGCTACCACCCACGCCAGCGCCACCTCCGCTCATACTATCTCCATCAACACCGCCACCCTGGTTATTTTTCCGCTGTTCTTCTTCGTATTCAGCCAAGTCTTTGCGCGGAGTTACACCGTCCGGAGTGGCGACCATGGATTCACCAATAACGGCGGTCCTGGAGTTCAGCATCGAGAGGATGCGCTCCGCGGCAGCTTCGCGCTGCGCATTGGCCTGCGCTTCAACGGCTTCTACGTAGGCTGCTCCTGTGGTGTAGAGCTTGCCCATGAAGCGAATGCCCGGGCCGGGCTCTCTATCGGGGACCGAGACGACCCAGTCATCGCGCATTGCCTCGGTCGCTGCATCGATAAGGTCTGCAGAAAGTTTCTCACCCTCGGCGAGTGCGGTCGCCATGACGCCGCGACCTCGACAGTACTTCTGGTAGCCACGCTCGTAGGCTTCCTTATACATTGCGATTCGTTTGACCGAGTCCTCTACCCACCGGTCCATGGCTTTACCGGTTACTCCAACAAATCCATGGCTATCACGGTATGCGTGCAGGTCTTCAATTGTCTTCTCAAAGCCCTGTACAGCCTTCTCGTGGTCCTTATCCCACGCAGATAAATCCTTGTTGACGCGGGCAGTCTCCATGAAGGTCTTGAGACGATCATAGTTTGGGGACGAAACCATCCGACACTCCCTTCAAAAAGCTATTCGTTAACTCAGATCTTCTTCTGGCCAGTCTGAGTGGCTGGGCTGCTACCGGTCGGGGCGGTACCACCCGGAGAGGACTGGGGCGCAGTCGTGGAGGTTCCAGAGTCGACCGGCAGCGGCATGAAGTCATCCAAGGTCAAACCAATCCTGTGAAGCAGAGCCGTCAATTGGTCCTGGTCCTTTGCGCGGATTGACTGCGCAGCCATATCAGCCTGAGCTTCCTTGAAACCCAGCTCGTTCTCATATTCCGCACCCGTGAAACGAGTCATGGCAGCATGCATCTTCTCCTCAAAATCCTTGAACATCGCTGTCTCTCGATCAAGTAACTCGGAAACAGCGTCAAACATCTCGGCGGAGCGCTGTCTGAGGAGAGCAGGTCCGTCTTCATGTCCCCAGAACGTGTATGTTTGTGCGGATCCCAGAGCAGCGGTGTGCTATCGCGAACCCGTCGCAGCTTCCCAGCTGTCACCGACCTTTCGGGCGGCTTTTTCTTGACGTTCGCCGTCGTAAGAAGCGTCTGCATTTCCAGTCATCATTGACTCCTCAGTAAATTGTCGATGGAAGATAAAGAGAGCGCTGCAATGCGCCCGGTTGCTTACTTGGCGACCTTGAAGCGGCGGACCAGCGGCTGGTCGGGCTGGTCGGAGCCCTCGATCTTCAGGGTCCACACGTAGGTCAGGTCAGAGCCCGAACCCTCCACGTCCACGGTCCAGGACGAGTAGTACTCGCAGTTCTGCTCCACGCACAGGTCGTAGGTGTCATCGCCCAGTCGCCAAAGTCGGTGGCCGACATCATCTGGTAGACCGTGTCGTTCTTGTTGACCACAGTCTGGCCCTTGGGATCCAGCTTGAACTGTTGGGAAGCAATCAGGCTGGGCTCGACGCCCACCAGCTGCGCGCCGACCATGTTGTTCAAGGCGACGGCCTTCTCGGCGATCTGCTTCTTCTGCTCGCCTGACGCTGACTGCATCTGCTGCACCAGCTGTTGCTTCTGCCCCTGAGGAATGTTAGGCAGCTTGCTGATATCGGTGGACTTAGAGCCGCCCCCACCGAAGAGGGAGCAACCCGACAGCGCGACGGCTGCAAGCAGCACGGAAACGGTGGCCGCACCGGCGCGACGAGGCATGAGAGAGGACATATCTTCTCCTACTTTCAAACTAACTCGTCAGTATATGCGAGAAAGAGGAGCCCGTGGCTCGAACCACACAATGCCGACTAACTGCAATAGAGCTGTTATTCGTCTAGCGAACCCAGCCGCATTGAACGTGCAACCCCTGTCGTATTACGAGGTGCGTCGCGCGACGCGGAAGCCCTGCTTGGCGTAGACGGTCTCGTAGGAGTGGCCGAGGTGGGCGGCGCTCCCCCACGACTCGGCGTCGACCTGCTGGTCCCCCCACGCGTAGGAGCGCGCGTCGATAACAACATACTCCGGAGGGGTATCCATGGTGCCGGTCGTTCCCACCCAGTAGACCTCGCGACCGGGCACGAGGCGCGCGAGCAGGGTCGTGTCGGTTTCGACGCTCACCCCCCTCGGGCACCGCGTCGAGCGCGCCGAGGGCGGCGGCCATGCGCGGGTCCTCCTTGAGGTCGGGCAGGTGCCACAGCGGCAGCGACGAGGCCGCGAACGCCAGCGACGCAGCGGGCACGCACGCGACCACCCAGGCGGCGACGCGCCAGCCCAGGTTCGACGAGGCCGTGGCCTCCTCGCCGTGCTCCACGTCGGTGTCGGCGGTAGCTCGCTCGGGCGCGAACCACTGGTCGATGACGTCGAGCAGCGAGCAAGCCGCGATGGGGACGAGCACCGCGTTGTAGTGCCACGAGTCCCAGCCGTAGTAGGCCTCGACCGAGCCCGCGAAGCGCCACGCGAGCGTTGGTAGAACCAACGCAAACCACGGGGAGGCCGTGCCCACGAAGCCCGCGCCGGCTGCCAAGACGATGAGAGTCACGAGCTTGACAGATGGGGTTGTCAGGATGTCCCACAGGGAGGGGATTGCACGTGCGGTGGTGGTTCCACCGGTCGGCGTGCCCGCGCCGGTGGCGGAGCCATCGAGGGAGTAGGCCCACGTGCCCGCCGGGTTCATCGCCGGGAGCAACACCTTCACTGTCACCGCAAACGCGACGATGCCGAACAGAGCGTACGCTATCGATCGCAGGACACCGGAACGCCCTTCGCCCCTGCGGCGCCACGCGATCGCAAGACCCGCGACGAAGACCGTCAGCCCGAGATCCTCCTTGACAAGGACCAGGGGTGCCAGCCACGCCATGCACGCACCCCACCGCCGCTCGACGAAGGCAACGCCTCCGAAAGCCAGCAGCGGGACGGCCACACAGACCTCGTGAAACTGGGCGCCGACCGCACCCTGCAGCCCCCACCCCAGGCCGTAGGTGAACCCGACAAGGAGCGCGCCGCCTCGTCCGAGGAGGCGCTGCGCGAGGCGCGCGACCGGCAGGACCGATACGGCGATCAAGATATCTTGGACGACAAGGAGGGTCAGCGCGGAGGGGAAGAGACGAAAGATCGGACCAAGCAGCGCCAGGATCGGGTGGAAGTGATCGCCCAGCAGATTGTAGCCGGGCCCTTTGATGGGGACGATGGGTGCCTCGAAGCGCGAATACGCCTGGACGGCCTCGGTGAAGATGCCCAGGTCCCACGAGGGGGCGGCGAGCGCACGCCACTGCGCCACCGAGTAGCACACATAGAGCGCGCCGACTGCGCAGGCGATGAGGGTGGGTAGCCACCAGGTTGCCGCCAGGCGACCGACGGCTAATCGATCCGGGCCCTTCACCCGACCATCTCCGCGGGGCGCGCGTCAGAAGAATCAGGTTCCTCCGCCTCGTCGCGGGCCGAGGCCGGGGCCGGGTAGGGCACGCCGATCCCCTGTTCGTGGTCGGCGCGGCGCTTCGAGCGCGCGTCGGAGTGGAAGACCTGGCTGACCGTGGCACGCACGGCGTCGAACATGCGCGCCGGGCGGTTCAGTGAGCCCAGCGATCGGTCCGCGCCCGAGTGCGTGAAGTTGCAGGGGACCTCCATGACGGACAGGCCCGCGCGCAGCACGCTGATCGTCATCGCGGCCTCGAGCGCGTAGCGGCCCGCGAAGGGCATGGCCGCGTCGATGGCCTCGCGCGTCAGGCAGCGCTGATAGCTGAGGGGGTAGTGGCAGTACCAGCCTGTCTTGCGGCGGATGAGGCGGCGCACCATGCCCGGCCCGTAGCCGGAGTACTCGCGTCCCGTCGCCGGGACGGCGATCGCCATGTCGGCCTGGCGGGCGAAGACGGCCTCGACGAGGGCGGTGGCCTCGACCGCGGATTCGCCGAGGTCGGGGGAAAGAAGCAGGATATGGCGGGGCGGCCCGTCGGGGCGGTCGCGCATGGCGGCGACCTTCACGCCGGTCTCGATCGCCGAGGCGCGCCCACGCTCGACGGAGTGGCGCACGACGACGGCACCTGCGGCACGGGCGGCACGTCCGGTGTCGTCCGTGGACCCATCGTCGACGACAATGAGGAGGTCAACGCTGGGTATTGCGCGGCACGCGCGCACAGTGGCCGCAACGGCGCGGCCGACGTTGTGGGCGGCGATGACCGCGGCGACGCGCTGCGGCTGGGAACCTCGAGATCCGGCGGGATAGTTCACGACTAACAGTCTACGGGCGGCGGGGCGCGATCGCGCCCCGCCGCCCGTAATGTGAGCGACAAACCTATCTAAACGACAGGTAAAATTGTTCTCAGCGAATCGTCACAGCTCGGGAGACGAGGCCCTGACGTGCGCGGCGTTCCTTGTCATCCAGGCGCTCGGTGGCCTTCAGGGCCTCATCGAGAGCCTTGGCAAGGGCCTGCGTGCCGGGCGCAACATCGGCCGCGCTGGCACCCTCGGGCAGCTCGAAGACCGGGACGATCAGGCCGCACGCGCGGAAGGAACCCACGTAGCGCGAGCCCTCACCGACGTGAGCCTGGCCGCGCGCGGCCAGGCGGGCGAGCGCGTCGAAGAGCTTGGTCTCGTCGTTGTCCGTCAGGAAACGCACGAAGTTACGGTTCATCTCGCACCAGTACGCGCCGGGGACGCCGGGCACGGGCTCGGTCGGGATGATCTCGTCACGGTTCTGCTCGAGGGCGCGACGCGTCGACTCGTCGATCTCCTCGGCCGGGTCGAACCAGAAGGAGAAGTCCTCCTCAAGCTTCATGTCCGTGAAGCTGTCTGCGTCGACGATGTCCTGGAGACGCTCAGACGGCTCGCGCACGTCGATCGAGATGACGCCCTCGTCGCCCGCTTCCTTCGCGGCGATGGCCGCGAGCAGCGCGGCACCCGCGTCATGGCTCAGGTCCGCGGAGTTCGAGCGCGTCTGCAGCGCAACGAGGATGCGGCCGTCGGGGCGCACCATCGCGGGGTGGCCCTCGGGCAGGAGAGTGACGAAGTCGAATTCGACGGCGCCGTGGTCGGCGTCGGTGCGTGCGGTCAGCGTGGCCGCCGGGATGAGCTCGCGCATGGCGACCAGCTCGATCTCCTTCGGCAGACCCTCGTAGGGGCGCGCTACGAAGGGGATCGGCGGGCGATACGCCTTGAGCTTGGCGGGATCGGTGACCTTCTTACGGCGGCTAGCTTTACCCATGGGAGTCATCGTACCGGGTTTCGCCCAATCGACGAGGTCGGGGCTGGGCGAGCCGGTCCACTCACCCCAGCCCGCGCCTCGTCAGACCCTAGCCCCACCCTCCCCAGGCCCCAGCCCCGGCATCCCCCACTCCGCCCCACCCTCCCCACATGTTGCACGTAATTTGGGTCCCCTACCTTTTATTAGGTATCGAGAATTGCTTGCAATTCCAACGATCTGATTTCAATGTTTGAAATAGCTCGAGGGGAATTACGTGCGACATTTTTGGGTAAACATGTGTCGGAGCAGCGTCGGAGCAGCGTCAGGGCAGCGCCAGTCCACCCGGGCCCGGACCTCGTCAGCGGGCCCTGGCGATGACCTCCACGCCGGGCAGGGCCGCGCGGTAGGCGTCGAGGAAGCGCTCGTACCCGGCCACGCCCTCGGGGGTGGGCTCGAGGGTGGAGACAGACGCGCCCGCGAAGACGCGCTCGGACAGGTACTCCGGCAGCGCGGGCGTGGCCTCGTCCCCTGCGAGGACCGCACGGTAGCGCGCGAGTACCGCGATGCCCCACGCGCCACCCTCGCCCGCGGTGTCACCAACGGAGACTGGGATGTTCAGCGAGTCGGCGAGGATCTGCTGGGCGACACCCGGGGTCTTGAACAGGCCGCCGTGTGCGAACAGCGAGTCGAGGCGCACGCCCTCGCCGCTCAGGATGTCGACGCCGATGCGCACGGCCGCGAAGATGCTCATGAGCTGGGCGCGCACGGCGTTAGCGAGGCTCACGCGCGCATCGGCGGTGTGGGTAAACACCGGCTGCGCCGCCTCCTGGCCGACGAGCGGCTCGGCAGACAGGGTGTTGTAAGCCATGACGCCACCCGCGTCGGCCTCGCCCGTGAGCGCGTGGATGTAGAGAGCATCGTAGATCGCGGGAACACTCACATCGGCACCGACGAGGCGCGCGAAGTCCGCGAACCAGCCGACCCACGCGTCGATCTCGGACGCGCCGTTGTTCGAGTGAACCATGGCGACGGGCGAGCCGTCGGGCGTAGTCACCATGTCGATCTCGGTGTGCAGCTCGGTGAGGGAACGCTCGAGGACGGCCATCAGGAAGACTGAGGTGCCGCACGAGATGTTGCCCGTGCGCTGGGCGATCGCGTTGGTCGCGATCATGCCGGTGCCCGCGTCGCCCTCGGGCGGGCACAGCGCAATCCCGGGCTGGAGCGTGCCGGTCGGGTCAATGAGGGCCGCGCCCTCGGGGGTCAGCGTGCCCGCGTCCTGCCCCGCGCTGAGCACGGTCGGGAGCACGTCGCGCAGGTGCCACGGGACCACGTCGGCGACCAGGGCCTCGTACTGATCGAGGTAGGACCCCACGTAGGTGCCAGCCTCGGAGTCGATCGGGAACATGCCCGAGGCGTCGCCGACGCCCAGGACGTGCCGGCCCGTCAGCTGGTGGTGGACCCAGCCGGCCAGGGTCGTCAGGCGGGCGACGCGCGGCGCGTGCTCCTCGGAGTCGAGGACCGCCTGGTGCAGGTGCGCAATCGACCAGCGCAGGGGGATGTTGAAGCCGAAAAGGCGGGTCAGCTCATCCGCCGCGCGGCCCGTGTTGGTGTTGCGCCACGTGCGGAAGGGCGCGAGCAGACGACCCTCCGCGTCGAAGGCCAGGTAGCCGTGCATCATGCCCGAGATGCCGATCGAGCCGTAGGACACAGGGGTGACGTCGTAGCGCTCGCGCACGTCCGCGACCAGGGAGGCGTAGGCGCCCCGCAGGCCGGCCACGGCCTCGTCGAGGGTGTAGGACCACAGACCGCCCTCCAGATGGTTCTCCCAGGCGTGGCCGCCGGTGGCGAGCACCTCATGGTCGGGGCCGATCAGGACGGCCTTGATGCGGGTCGAGCCAAACTCGATGCCGAGCGCGGTGTCGGCGGCGGCGATGAGCGCGCGGGGGTCGGTGGTCACGTGTACTCCTAGTGTCTTCATTGACGAGGCCGGGGCCTGGAATGCGCTAACGGTAACACTTTCGCGCACGCAACGACAGTGGCCTGTGGCCCCTTATAGGACACTCTGTTCGCTATTAGTTCTTGACCCCTGATTACCGGTCGCGCATCTACCGCTGACCTACCGAGCGCCGAAGCTCTCGATGAAGAGCTCGCGCGCGCGGTCGATCGCTGCCAGCTCCTTGTCCGTCAGCGACTTCGTGGCGCTGCGCTGGATGAACGTGAGCACCACGGAGGCATACACGTCCGCAGCGAGCGGCAGCACCTCGTCGTCCACGCGGCCACGCGCCCAATCGTTAAATACCGAACAGCACGTGCGATAGAGCTGCTCGTGTAGGTCGCTCTCTCCCCCAACTCGGATGGCGAGCAGGGTTGTCAGGGCATTGCCGTTGCGCGCGTATACGTCGGCGAGGTGGCGGGCGACCGCTCGGGCGTCACGCTCCTCGCCGAACCACAGGCCTTCGAGCGGCGGCGTGATTTCCTCGAGGAGGAACGACACGACCTCGGCCAGCAGCGCGTCCTTGTCGGTGTAGTGGTCGTAGAAGGTCGTGCGCGAGACCATCGACGCGGCGCAGATGTCGGTGACGCTCACGTGCGTATACGGCTTGGCCTGGCACGCCTTGACGAGGCCGGAACGGATCGCTCGACGCGTCTTCCGGATGCGCAGGTCGAGGTTTTTCTCGGCTTCGCGCCCATGCTTATCTGTGCTGCGCAGGAACATGTCTCTCCGATCATTTTTCCGCTGTCGATATGCTTATCCTACGCATAGCGGCCGCTTCGTTCGGTAACCAACACTCCGTTTGTTATTGTGCGTCCCACCCCACGTAGGCGGGCGATACGGTCGATGCATGTTCACCGAATACACCGGCAACCGCCAATTCGACCTGCAGCTCAACCGGACCTTCGCGCCGATACTCGACCGCGTCGGCATGGATACGATCGCGACCGCCACGCTTCCCCGCGTTCGATCGACACAGCAGATAACGGCGCTCGCGCAGCGCCTCGCCGAGCGCTTCTCAACCGAGGGGGACGCGGATGCCACGTGGCGCCTCTACGAGCTCGCCGCCTTCTACCTCGGGGACGACGACCCCCGTAAGCGGAGCTTCATCGACGCCATGTCGACCCGCTTCGACGAGGCCCGAAACGGCCTCGCGCTCACCCGGCACGAGGTCCCCTATCGCGGCGGGAAGCTCACCGCGATGCGTTGGGAGGCGGACCCGGCGGACCGAGCGCATGCCCCGGCGGGCACCCCGACCACTCTCGTCATAATGAACGGCTTCGACGGGTACGCAGAGGAGATCATCGACTTTGCCTCCCACTTCCCGACCCGCCCCTTCGACATCATCACCTTCGACGGTCCCGGTCAGGGGGCACACGGCCCTGGCGGGCATGCCTCTCGAGCCGCAGTGGGAGCGTCCGACGAACGCCGTCATGGACTACTTCGGCGTTGACAGCGCCGCGGCGCTGGGCGTGTCCTTCGGCGGCTACCTGGTGATGCGTGCGGCCGCCTACTGCCCACGCATCAGCCACGTGATCGCCTTCGACATGATGTACCGGCTCCTCGACGGCCTGGCGCTGCCACTGCCTCGTCCCCTGCGCCCCATCGCGGACGCGGTCGCCCGGAACCCGAGGCCAGCGTGGCTCATCGACGCCGCGCTGCGCGTCGTGCCGAGGTTCAGCGCGGACCTGGCGTGGAAACTGCAGCAGGCCTCGCACCTGACGGGTCTGAGCAGGCCGAGCGAAGTACTGCGGGCGTTCGGCAACTACACGATGGAACCTCTCGAGGGGCGCATCACCCAGCCGTGCCTGGTCCTGGCCGGGGACGCCGACCAGTACGTGCCCTTCGAGCGCCTGGCCGACGTGCGCCGAGCGCTCTGGAACGCGGAGTCGCTGGAGGTACGCGCGTTCCGTCACGCGCAGGATCCTGACATGGCGCAGCACTGCCAGATCGGAGACTTGGACCGCGCCTTCGCGATCATGGGCGAGTGGCTGCAGGCAGCACCAATGAAATCACTCCGCAATTCAATTAGGGTGTGAGCACTTAATTTTCGATAACTTATATCGAAATCGGATCGATGATGTAGCATATCCTTATGCATCTCCTGCGATTCACGTTTGAGAACCATCGGTCGTTTCGCGATGAGGCCACCCTCGACCTAACACGGCCCACACTCAAGACGCTCCGCCCTCCCAAGGGCACAGAGTGGACCGACCACATCCACCACGTTGACGGCATCTACGGAGCCAACGCTTCCGGCAAGACTAACGTTCTCGACGCGCTCCATTACATGCTCGGAGCCATCGGATCCTCGGCAACATCATGGCTCGATGAGCCACAGTTCCCTCGAGCTCCGTTTGCACTCAAACCAGAAGAGCTTTCAGCTGACGCCGCATTTGAACTCGAATTTATTGTCGACGGGCAACGGTACGACTATCAGTTTGCAACGGACAGTGACGGCATCACCGAAGAGTCACTACATGTCGTGAGCACTCGATGGAAAGAGGTGTACTCCCGCAACACTGACGGGCGTGTGAAGGGCCTGAAGGGGATCACTCGAGTTGCGAGACGCGAACTCGCACTCTCCCGCGCCGCCCAGTTCAGCCATGCATCAGTAACGCCAATCTGGGAAGCTCTCATGCGCGGATTCGACCTTTATCACGTCGGAGACGGGGAAGTTAACGCACGCATTGGTCGCATCGCTCGACAGCTGAAAGAACGGATATTAGACCTCAGCGCACTCGTTACCCTCGCGCAAATCGCAGACACAGGCATCACGCATGTCGAGGTGGAGGAACGCGCAATTCCCCCCGCGTTTTGCCCAGCTAGTCGCCCAGATGCTGGCACCTGCCTCCGACGACAGTCAAGAACAGCCTAGTGATAGCTCGTCAGACGAAGCAGAAGACATCAGCAACTACATTGCACGCAACCTCCTATTTCGGCACGGAGAAAGCAGCGGAAGACTCAGAAGCTCCGATGAATCAACCGGCACTATGGCATGGCTCGCACTCGGGACAGCTGTCGTTAATGCCCTACGAAAAGGCTGTGTACTTGTTGTTGACGAACTTGGTTCGAGCCTCCACCCACAGCTCTCACGCCTCATTATCGACTGGTTCGATGACCCTGAGGTGAACACAACAGGCGCACAGCTCATCTTCACCAGCCACGATATGACCCTGCTCGATGCGGGCCGTGGCAGCAGGGCCAAGCGCGAGCAAGTGTGGTTCGTTGAGAAGGGTAGCAACGGAACAAGCGAGCTCTTTAACCTTGATGACTTCACGCTCCAGAAGGGCAGCAATATCGTCAAACAATACCTGGAGGGGCAGTTCGGAGGCGTGCCTTACACAGCGCCGTCCCTGATTCACAACCTACTGAACAGAAACACCGAGGAAATACGGTGAGACCTCATGGGACGGCACAGTACACGCAAAACACGTAATCCTAAGAATGTGAAGATCCGCTACGCAGTATTTACCGAAGGACTCGTCACCGAACGGCAGTACCTGGAGCTTCTATACCAACAGATTCGCCCTAAGCACGCGACAATCAAAATCCACGCCATCGGCGGAGAACCGTCACGAGTGCTCAAGGAATGCAATAAAGCACTGCGAAAAGACGATTTCGACCATGCAATCCCTATCGTCGATGTTGACCAACACCAGCGACTCAATGAAGTATTGACTAGTTGCAGAAATTCATCTGAAGTTGACACCATCGTCTCCAACCCTTGCTTTGAGCTCTGGCTCCTCTGGCACACACAAAATCAAACGGGGTACATCGAATCACGGGGTTGCGTCAATCTTGCTCACCGCGCCAAAGTGACGGATGAGAAGGCTCTCGCTACCCGGTTCCCTCACGCCAATTACGAAGCAGCCATAGAACGGGCACGCAAAGCATGGCCAGGCCTTACCCCCAACGAAATAGGACCCAATCCTTCCTCTGCTATGCCATGGTTCATCGATCTGCTGGTATCTCCTCCGAAGGAGAAGTAGCTCAGCGGCCAGAAACCCCGCAGCGGCACAGAACAGCGTGCATGACGGCGGCGGCACCGTCATTTTCGACGGCAGCCGTCACGTGATTGGCGTGGGCGCGCACCTCGTCGGAGGCACCGCCCATGGCGACGCCGAAGGCCGCCCACTCGATCATCGCGATGTCGTTCGTGCCGTCCCCCACGGCGACGGTCCCGGCCGCGGGCAGTCCGAGACGCTCACGCAGAGACTCCAGGCCGCTCGCCTTGGTCACCCCGAGCGGCTCGATGTCCGCCCAGGACGTCCAGCCGACGAACACCTCGTGGGTGCGCGACACATCCAGGGACGACAGGATCCGGTCGAATTGCTCGCGATCCATGTCGGCGGCGCGCACGACGATCTTCGGCGTGGGCGTGGAGGCGAGCTCCTCCATCGACACGATGCGGTGATCGCTGCCCTCGATCTCGTTGTTCGGGAAGGGAGCGGACAGCAGGATATCGGGGTGCGGCATCGACGCGAACACCGAACCGGGAACGGCCGAGGCGATCTCCTCCAGGATCGGGCCGGGCACAAAGGTGCGCTCCTCGACGATCTCGCACGCCCCTCCGCTCACGCGCACGAGGGTCGCGCCGTTATTGCACAGCGCCCACCCATCCGTGAACTCCAGGGCATCGAGAACGGGAATCACGCCCTCGAGCGCGCGACCCGAGGCGATGAGCACCTGGGCGCCCGCGGCGGCGAGGCCGTGGATCCCCTCGAGGACGCGCGGGGTCGCCCCCGCGGGCGTGAGGATCGTGCCGTCAATGTCGAGCGCGACCAGGACCTGGCCCGCCGACGTCGGAAAGTCGGCGGGCAGGGCGGCCGAGGCCTCGTCGAGAAGAACCTCGAAGGGGCGAGCGACTTCCCCGGTGGAGGGGACCGTCAGGAAGCGCTCTTGGCTCATCGAGCGACCGGGCTCAGGACCTCGAGTCCACCCAGGTAGGGGCGCAGGGCCTCGGGCACGTAGATCGAGCCGTCCGAGCGCTGGTGATTCTCGAGGAACGCGACGATCCAGCGGGTCGTGGCCAGCGTGCCGTTGAGGGTAGCGACCGCGGTCATGCCGTCCTCGCGGCGCTCGCGAATGCCGAGGCGGCGGGCCTGGAAGGTCGTGCAGTTCGAGGTCGAGGTGACCTCCATGTAGCGCTCCTGGGTGGGCAGCCACGCCTCGCAGTCGAACTTGCGGGCGGCGGAGGTACCCAGGTCGCCGGCGGCCGTGTCGATGACGCGGTAGGGCAGCTCGACCTTGGCGAGCATCTCCTCTTCCCACGCGAGGAAACGCTGGTGCTCCTCGGCGGCGTCCTCGGGGCGGCAGTAGCTGAACATCTCAGCCTTGTTGAACTGGTGGACGCGGATGATGCCGCGCGTGTCCTTGCCCGCGGAGCCGGCCTCGCGGCGGTAGCAGGTGGACCAGCCCATGTAGCGCTTGGGGCCACCCGACAGGTCGAGGATCTCGTCGGCGTGGTAGCCGGCGAGGGCCACCTCGGACGTACCCGTCAGGTACAGGTCGTCGGCGGGCAGGTAGTAGATCTCGTCGGAGTGCTCGTTGAGGAAGCCGGTGCCGCCCATGACCTGCGGGGTGACCAGGGTCGGGGTCATCATCGGCACGAAGCCGTTGGCGAGCGCCTGATCCATCGCCATCGTCATGATGGCCAGCTCGAGGCGGGCACCGATGCCCTTGAGGTAGTAGAAACGGGCGCCGGAGACCTTCGCGCCGCGCTTGGTGTCGATCGCGTCCAGGCCCTCGCCGAGCGCGAGGTGGTCCTGGGGCTCGAAGCCTTCGGCCGCGAAGTCGCGGGGGGCGGGGCCCTCGTGGCGCAGGACCACGAAGTCCTCCTCACCGCCGACGGGCACGCCGTCGAGAACGAGGTTCGGCAGGAGGCGCGCGAGGCGGTCGGCCTCGGCGTCGGCGGCGTTGGCGGCGGCCTCGGCGGCCTTCACCTGCTCGGCGAGTTCCCTTGGCCTTGGCCAGGATCGCCGGCCGCTCCTCCTTGGAGGCGCGTCCCACGGACTTGGAGACCTCCTTTTGGGTGGCTCGCAGCGTCTCGAAAGCCTGCAGGGCCTCGCGGCGGGCGGCGTCGGCCTCGATAATCTCATCGACGAGGCCGGGGTCGGCTCCGCGGGCACGCTGGGAGGCGCGGGCGGGTTCGGGGTTTTCACGCAGGGCACGCACATCAATCATGCGTCCCATCCTATGCCAGGTGGGCGCGCCGTGTCCCCTACCGACCCGACTTTGAATTCAACACAGCAGGTCAGGGTTATACACAAACTACACCCCTAAGGTCCTCAAAACCCTGAAAGTTATCCACCTTTGGTGCATAACCGTGTGGACAAGAGGACAACGAGCACACGTCAGACCGACACGTATGACACGAAGTGCAACGAAAAGGCACTTCACAACCCGTCCACAGGCATAAAGCGGATACGCTAAGCCCATGGACGCAACACCGTGGGTACTCGCCGCCGTCGCCGGAGCCGGAGTGATCGGGGTCGCGCGCCTGGCAACCGCCCTCACCCGCAGACACCGCCGCCGCCAGGCCCTCGCGGTGCCCGCCTCCGTGGACGATCCGACGCGCGGACGACCACGCCCCTGGATCATCATGAACCCCTCGAAGCACGAGGATCCCCAGGTATTCAAGGACCTCATCAACCGCAAGGCCAAGGAACTGGGCATCGACCACGTGCACTGGCGCGAGACCACGCGCGAAGACCCAGGCACCGGGCAGGCCGTACGCGCCCTCGAGGAGGGAGCCTCCGTCGTCATCGCCGCGGGCGGAGACGGCACCGTGCGGGCCGTCGCAGCCGGCATGGCCGGATCCGGCGTGCGCATGGGCATCATCCCCGTGGGCACCGGCAACGTCCTGGCCGGCAACCTGTCCATCCCCGACGACCCCGAAGATGCCCTCGCCGTCGCACTCGACCGCAACCACCGCGCCGTCGACCTGGCATGGGTGCGCGTCGAGGATGCCACGCAGGAGTCCGATCAGCCCGCCGAGGGCGGGCTGCGCCTCGCCGCACGCGCCGCACTGCACCCCGAGGTCACTCTTCAGAACGAGGAGGCCCCGGCCTCGTCGATCGAGCCGCGCGCAGACGAGTACGCGTGCCTCGTCGTCGCGGGCATGGGCTACGACGGCGCAACGATGGCCGACACGAACCCCGAGCTGAAGAAGCGCATCGGATGGATCGCCTACGTGTGGGCCGGCCTGGGCGCGATGGGCGTGCCGCGCATGAAGGCGCGCCTGACGCTGCGCTCACCCGCCGCTCGAGTGGCGGACCCCCTGGGCGTCGGCAACCAGATCGCGGGCGAGGCCCTGGACGAGGCCTGCTCGGCGAGCGCGGAACCCCTGCGCTCACCCGCGGATGAAATCACCCGCGTCGAGGCGCGTTCCGTCATGTTCGCGAACGCGGGCGAGATGAAGGTGCTGGTCCTCGCCCCCGACGCGGAGCTGTCGGACGGACTCATCGATGTTATCGCGGTCGACGCGCACGCCGGCCTGCTCGGCTGGGCGGACGTGACCTGGAAGATGCTCGGCCAGCTCATCGGCCTGCGCCCGATCAACCTACCCGTCTCGACCGGCAAGGTCGCGTTCCGCCAGGCGAAGGGCGCGTCCGTCACGGCCGAGGAGGCCCAGGTATGCCAGGTGGACGGCGACGTGATCGGCCTCGCCCACACCATGCATGTGCGCATGCAGGCCGGTGCACTGGACGTGGCCGTCCCGGTCGAGCGCACGTGGATGGAGCTGCTGCCCGGCTAATCCGCATCCCTGCAAAGCACACAAAGCGGAGAATTCGGGGACTGACGAGGAACAAACCGAGGCGTTTCTGCGCGGCCTGCAGGATTGCCCGCATGTCGACTTGTTGCTAAATGGTGTTACACCACTTAGCGGGGTATTACACCAGCTCGGAGGTGGTGTAATGCTCCCTAACTGGTGTAATGCTCCCTAACTGGTGCAGACCTACCAAGTACGAACCCGTGGTCCACGCGGGGACGCACGTCAGGCCAGCGGCCAGGACGGCGCATTATTGCCCGCGGCCTCGCCCGTGCCGTCCCCGCCGTGCAGCAGATCCGCGACCCACGCGCGACCCGCGCGGAAGGCCTCGTCCGTGGTGCCCGGAAGTAACCGCCGCGCGCACGCCGTCGACGCGCGGGTAGGAGCCCATGAAGCGGACCTCCGGCGAATAGCGGTGCAGGCCGACGAGGGCCGCCTGGACACGCTCCTCGCGGATGTGGCCGACGATGTCGATGCTGAACGTGTAATTTCCGAGGCCGTCGCCGCTCGGGCGCGACTCGATGCGGGACAGGTCGACGCCGCGTGCCGAGAACTGCTCGAGGAGGGTCAGCAGGGCACCCGACTCGTTGACCGGCAGGGCCACCTGAATGGTCGTCTTATCCGCGCCGGTCGGCGGGGGCACCACGCCGGGGCGAGCCACGAGAACGAAGCGGGTGATCGCGCCCGGGTTGTCGGCGACGTCGGTGAACAGGGCCTCCAGGCCGTAGGTGTTGACCGAGACCGCATTGCACAGGGCGGCGTCGAAGGACGCGTCGCCGTCCGAAAGGAGCTCGGCCGCGGCGGCAGTCGAGGTGGCGGGCACGTGGATCGCGCCGGGGAAGGTCTCCTCGACCCAGCCACGACACTGCGCCCACGCGTGCGGGTGGGTGCCGATACGGCGGATGTCTTCGGGGCGCGTGCCCGGTAGGACGGCCAGCTGGAAGACCACGTGGACGTGCATCTCGGCGACGATGACGAGGGGGTCGCCGTGCGAGAGGGAATCGAGCGTCGCGTTGACGCCGCCCTCGATGGAGTTTCGATCGGGACGACGGCGCGGTCGGCCTCGCAGCGGCGCACGGCCGCGAGCGCCTGAGGGGCACTCGTCATCGGCATGAGAATCGCGCCGGCGGGAGCGACCTGGTGGACGGCCTGCTCGGTGAACGTGCCGAACGGACCGAGGAAGGCGATACGAAGCTTGTCACCGATGGGCGCGGGGCCGGGAATGTTCGTCGTCATGGTGTCAAGGGTAACGAGAGCGATGGGAGTGGCGCGGCCTCGTTTCGGGGACGAGGGCGCATTGTGGCCAATCGCGCGGGTTCGGGTGCCGGATGTCAGTCGCGGTCGCCGGTCACGCCGGTCACGAAGGCCTCGCGCCCGCCGCCCGGCGTCACCTCGCCGCACGCGGTGATCTTCCACAGCTTCGCGGTGCCACCTGCATCGACCAGCTCGAAGCCGGTGGACGTGTCGACGTTGTAGAGGCCCGGGTGACGGGAGGATCGCATGAAGTTGTAGTACGCACCGTCTTCCTCTTCGTAGAAGTGCGTGATGCCGAGCCTGCGCACAACCTCGCACACCTCGGGATCAGTGGCGATGTCGTGGAAACGCTGGGTGAGGAGCTTCTGCGAGACCACGTCCGCATTAGCCGTGCTCAGCTGCGGGAATACCGCCTTACGTCCGCCGATCATCTCGGAGTACGCCGCGCCCGCGATCGGGTCGCCCAGAATGAGCGCGTCGGGGGCGGTCGTGTACTTCATGCGGCGCAGCATGGCGAGTTCACCGGTGGTGGCCATACCGGGCTTGCCCAGGTGCGCGGGGTCGTACACCTGGGCGACCGCCGCGTTTCGCGCGTCGATTGCACCAAAGCCCGACAGGACCAGCACGAGCAGGCCAACCGAGAATTGAATCGGCCAGCGCGGCGCCTCGATGTTGTCGTCGGCTCCGCGTTCGGCGAGGATCCGCTGCAGGGACCTTGTCCACGCGGCGTGGATGACGCGAACGATGGCAGCGACGCCGACCGCCATGAGGATGGTCAGCGCGATATCTTCGACGCCCATGATGCGACGGGCGTCCTTGTACCAGGGGGCCAGCAGGTAGGTGCGCAGCGCCGAATCGGGCGAGTACGCCAGGGCGGTGAGGGCAGCAAGGATCACGTAGGAGAACAGGGGCCAGAACGGCAGGGGCTGCGCCTCCTCCTCGGACTCCTCGATCTCCGGGGCCGAGGCCAGGTCCCCCTCCCCCGCGTCCACATCCACGTCATCGGTGAGTCCGGCGCGCGCGGCGGCAAGCTCGAGGGGATCCGGGCGGCGGAACAGCAGGTACAGGCGCGCGGTCGCCGCGATGCCGACGACCAGGAGAATGAACTGGACGATCGTCCACTGAATGTTGCCGGAGGTGTTCGAGAAGGGCGGGTAGGGCAGGAAGGCATGCATGAAGGCCTCGCCCCAGTTGCTGCCTTTGCGGTTGTAGCTACCCATGGCCCGGATCTTCGACGACGATAGCGCGAGGAGCGGCGCCGCAACAACGACAAGCGCGAGGGCACCCCACGCCAGGGCGACGAGCTGGCCTCGTCCGCCGCGAGCATAGGCGCGTCGAGCGAGGGATGCGATGGAGACGAGGAGCGGCGCGATCAGGAACGCGAGGATCGAGAAGGCGGAGCTGGGGTGTACGCCGACGAGGCCGATGGCACCGATGAGGAGGAAAACCACCTGCGGAATACGGCGCATGACAGCACGCAGGCCATCGCCCGCGCGCAGGTCGGCCACCAATCGGCGTCCCGCGACGATCGCGATGGCTGCCAGACCCGGCACCAGAGCGGTGCCCGTCGAGTTGGGCCACTGGTTGTACATGGTGAGCGCGTCGGCGGGCATATTGAGCAGCATGCCGCCGATGATGGGCGCCGCCATGATCGCGCTGCGCGAGGCGGTCAGCACCGAGACGAGCGCCGCCAGGCCGATCACCCACACGGCCATGAGCGCCAGCGAGGACACGTTCGAGGCCTGGACGACCGAGTCGTAGCGCGCGAACAGCGAGACGAAGGCGTGCCAGCCCGTCGGATAGTAGACGTTGCGGCCGCCGTACAGCTCGTGGAGGCCACCGAAAGGACTAGCGTTCTTGCCATACAGGATCGCGTGCACGCCGTTCTGATGGAACGTCGGATCCCACTGCTGGACGGGGTTCGCAGGGGCAGCAGCCATCACGAGGGGAAGCGCCGCGAGGACGAAGCCCACCAGGATCGCGCCCCACGTGGCCGCGCGGATCGCAGCCTGGCGTCCACCGATCGGCTGACGCACGCCGATGGCCTCGCGCAGGGGAACCCCCCTCAGAGAAAACCCGTCGTTGCTGCGGCGGAAGAAGCTCAGGCTCCACGCGCCGGCGCCTCCCAGGGCGCTCATGCCGAGGATCGGCAGCGCCGTCGAGGGTTCCCACTCGATGTCGAGCGCCGGGTAGGCCACCGACAGGATCGTGATGAGACCAAAGGTGAACGCCGGTGCCGCGCCGATCGCAACGAGCGACGAGCGGCCTCCCGCGCGCAGCCACATGAACCCCGGCAGGACCAGAGCGACCATCATGGCCAGCAGGGTCGGGAGCAGCATCCACCAGGCCAGCATGGATTACTCCTTGTCGGAAACGGCGCGGCGCTTGCCCACGATCTCAATGATGACGGGCAGGACCGACGCGAGGATGATGACACCGAGGATGAGCGTCAGGTTGTCGTGCACGAAGGGGATGTTGCCCAGGAGCGCTCCCACGAGGATGAAACCCGCGCCCCACACGATGGAACCGAGCGTGTTGAAGGCCAGGAACTTCGGATAGGGGTAGCGGGCCATGCCCGCGGCGATCGGGATGAAGGTACGCACGAAGGGAATGAAACGTCCGATGACGAGCGAGCGGCCGCCGTAGTTCGTGAAGTAGTGTTCCGCCTTCTCCAGGTGCGCGGTCTTGAGTATGCGAGCGTCGGGCTTGAAGAAGCGGCGCCCCCACTTGGCGCCCAGGAAGTAGCCGATCTGCGCGCCGATGAAGGCCGCGACGATGACGAGGAGGATGAGGGTCGGCAGGTGCAGTCCGAGGCGGTCGTGGAGCAGGCCTGCAGTGAACAACAGGGATTCACCGGGCAGCACCGGGAAGAGGACACCCGACTCGATGAGGACGATGAGCATCGTTCCCCACAGCACCCACGGCCCCATGGCGACGAGGAGCGTCTCGGGATTTTTAAACCATTCGATAACGGTGTGCAGCATCGACGGATCTGATGCGGTCATGAGTGTCGACCAGGTCACGATAGGGCCCTTTTCTGCCGGGAATGTATCACCCTAACCCTACCTTTGTTGACCGCGAATATAGGATAGGCGGCATGAGGAAGCGCAAGGATTCACACGACGCCTCTCCGGTCGGGGACACGAACATCCTCTTCGTCCCCGATTCCTCCGCCGACCCCTCAGCATCCGGGGTGGATGCCCTCATGGGGATGATCGACGAGGCCGGGGCTCCCCCTGCAGACTCCCCCGCCCCCGGAGGTCCCCTCCTCGGAGGCGCGAACCGAGGTCATGGAGCCCGTCGTCACGCCGGACGCGACGACCGTGCCCGTGACCATGCCGCCCAGCATTCCTCCCAGCCACGCGGACGCCGACCAGGGGACCCCGGCCTCGTCGACGAATGACGAGAGCGCGGGGATCCCCTGCTTCCCCGCCCGCACCCACAGCCGATGACGCCGCCACCAGCCCCGAGGAACCCGCCGACGAGGCCAAGGACAGCGCGTTCGAGACCGCCACGAAGACCGACGCAGAGATCAGCACCGACAACAAGGATGTGGACATCGAATCCGCCCCGTCCCCCGCTACCGATGAAATCGCCGCACACCTGCCCGTGCGCCGCATGCGCCTGCCCCGCCCCGTCTACATCGCGGACCGCATCACGAGCGTGCGTCGCCGCCGCGAAGACCTCGTCGACGTTGTCCTCTCCCTCATCGCGATCCTCATCATCTGGACGATCGGCACGGTGGCCAGCTCGACCACACACGGCGTCACCATGGACGTCCTGCGCTTCCAGCTCGTGCGCCAGATCCTGATCCTGCCCGTCAGCCTGGTCGAGGGCCTCATCATCCTCATTACGCCGATTCTCGTGATCATCTCCCTTGCCTTGCGCAAGCGCCTCCAGGCGATCATCCAGGCCCTCGTTACCAGCGTCGTTGCGGCGGTCGGCGGATGGATCATTGCCGTCTTGACCGGGCTACTGCCCGCTTACCTCACCGCACCGCTGAGCGTGGACCGCGCGATAGCTACGCAGGGCTCGCAGACCGGCAGTGTGATCGCCATCAACTTGGTCATCGTCACCCTGTGCGCCCTGTTCACCTCCGCAGGCGAGGCCCAGTCGATGAAGGCGATCAAGTGGGGTTGGACGGGCCTGTGGGTCATTCTCATTCTGGGCGTTCTACGCTCCTCGATGACCCTGCCCGTCGCCTTCATCTCCGTGTTCCTGGGGCGCGCTTTCGGCTCCGGCTCGCGGTGGGTCATGGGCTACGACGACCAGAGGGCGAAGGGCGCTAAGCTCGTCGAAGGCCTTCTCAGCATCGGCATCACGCCCTCGCGGATCGTGCGCACCGACCTCGACACGACCGAGGAACCGCTGGCCACATGGGCCGTCGCCGAAGACTCGCGCGGCAAGCTCACCCAGATGCCTGCCGACCTGGGCGACATGGGCGTCACGGTCACGCGCCGCCCGAATCAGGACCACCACCGCCACTACCAGGCGTGGAGCGACACGGGCCTGGCCTACGAGATCATCGCCATGGACCCCGGCCAGGAACTGACCGGAACTCTCCTCGAGATGTGGAACAACCTGCGCCTGCGCGGCATCAGCCGATGGGTGTCACCCTCGCTCAAGGCGCAAGCCGAGCGCTCGCCTTCACGACGCTGCAGGCGCTGCGCGCCGGCGTGTTCACCCAGGAGCCGATCGGCATCGCCACCTCCGCGGACTCGATCATCTTTGTTATGTCCGCTCTGCCCCCGACGACTCCGCTGACGGAGCTCGGCGAGGACGCAACGGACGAGGTCCTGGACCGCGCATGGGAGCAGCTGCACTTTGCGCATGCGCGCGGCATTTCGCACCGCGCTCTCACCCCCGAGGCCGTGGTCGTCGACTCGTCTTCGGACGTGTGGCTGCTGGATTGGGATTCCGGCGAGGTCGCGACCACCGAGCTGAATCAGTCCATCGACATCGCACAGATGCTGGTCCTGACCGCGCTGGCCGTTGGCCCCGAGCGCGCGCTTGAGGCGGGCCGCCGCAACGTCGGCGAGGCGACGCTGATCGCGTGCGCCCCCGTCATCCAGAAGCCCGTTCTGCCCGCACAGATCAATCAGCGCCTGCGCCGTTCCGACCTGCTGGGCGACCTGCGCGCCGCCCTCGTGGGAGACTCCGAGGCAGAGACCGCGCCCACCGCCGACCTCCAGCGATTCCGCCCGCGCACCATCTTCACGATCGCGGTGGCGTTCATCGCCGTCTTCATCGTCGTCGGTTCGCTGAACTTCAGCGACATCGTGACCACGGTCAAGAGCGCGAACCTGTGGTGGATGCTCGCTTCCGCCACACTCGCCTGCCTCATCTGGGTCGGTTCCGCGGTCCCGCTTGTTGCTCTGTCGCCCGAGAAGCTGAGCCTGCGGGAGACGCTCGTCGCCCAGGTCGCGGCCTCGATCATCACGATCGTGGCACCCGCCGGCGTCGGCCCCGCTGCCCTCAACCTGCGCTACCTGCGCAAGCGCCGTGTCCCCACCGCGATGGCGGTAACGACGGTGACGCTCATGCAGATTTCGCAGGCGCTCATCACGATCATCCTCCTGCTCCTCGTCATGGTGATCGCCGGTTCGTCACTGTCCGTGTCGGTCCCCTACGGCACGATCCTCGGTGTCGTCGCGCTTGTCGTGGTCGCGGTCGGCATCATCGTCGCAGTGCCGAAGTTGCGCCGCTGGATCTGGTCGAAGATTCAGCCGACCTGGCAGCAGGTCTACCCGCGCCTCCTGTGGATCATCGGTCAGCCTCGTCGCCTCGCCGCGGTCGTGGGCGGCAACCTGCTGATGAACATCGGCTACGTGGGCTCGTTCTGGACGGCGCTGCTCGCCATGGGGGGTTCGCTGAACTTCTCCACGGTGTCGCTCACCTACTTAACGGCAAACGCGGCCGGCTCCTTCATCCCCCTCGCCGGGCGGTATTGGTACCGTCGAAACGGCGCTGACCTCGGGCCTGACGGTCGCGGGTATCTCTTCGTCGGTCGCCATCGCGACGGCCCTGCTCTACCGTCTCGTCACCTTCTACGGCCGCATTCCGTTCGGCTGGCTGGCTATGAAGTACATGGAGAAGAGGGACCTGATCTAGGGCGCGGACAGGCGCGCGCGGATCAGTAACACTATCCATTTACTTCAAATTAAGACTATATTTGAAGTAAATAGAAGCAATGCCTTCTCGACGAACATATCCACAGTCGCACCCTGACGACTGCCACCGCATTGCGGCAACCCTCGGACCCCTCCCCTCTTGTCAGTCACCGTCCCCTTCAAGGGCACAATCAACCCGACGCTGAAGATCCGGCACCGGATACCACTCGAAACTCCGGCCGCGCCGAACACGCCTCAAATAGCCCTCATCCTCGAGTCCACGCAGGTCGGCGTGCGCAGTCTGAGGAGTAACCCTGTATTTGTTGGCATGCGCCGCCGCTGTCACTGTCATCATGGGATCACGCAAGGCTTCTTCGATGACGCCGATCTGACGGTTCGTGAGCGTCGTGGCCCGCAGGCGATGCTTCACCTGATCCAGCTCCTTGGATTTCTTGCCAGATAATCGTGCAGCTCGCGGATTCCCCGCAGAATTATCCGCGCATGCCAGATCAGGAAGTAGGTAAGGTCGCCCTCATCCTGCTCAACCTCAAGGAATGAGCGAGCGTACTGTGCGGGAGCTCTGTGCAGTAGTCGGGACACCGGAACGAAGTCCATCAGAAAGAAGCCCTCACGCAGCATCACCCACTGCGCAATGACGCGGGCCGTGCGACCGTTACCATCAACGAAGTAGTGGTCGTATCCCATCATGAAGTGAACAATGAGCGCCCTTACGAGGGGCGGCACATATTGCGTCGCACACTCACCTTCGCCATTCACAAAGGAACACAGACGCTCCAGGCGCTCGGGCAGCTCCGATGCGGACGGCGGAACATGGAGCAGTTGCTCCTCATTTTCTGTCCCGTAAATGCGAACCCTACCCTCCCCCTCCCGCTGGAGGCGGCCAGCATCGCCCGGATCATCGAGCGTCCCCTCGGTCACAATCCGATGCACCTCGCAGACAAACTCAGGAGTGAGCTTATCCGTGAGGCGCCCCCCGCACAAATTCAAGGGCGAGAAAGTTGTTTCGGATCATCCGCTCCGACCGCGTCTGCGGACGTCTGCCCTCCCGGAGCATCTTTTTCGCATCGCGCCTCGACGTGGAGGCTCCCTCCATCTGGGAGGAGGTGATCGCCTCCTCATACAGGGAGTTGATGAGGTACCTGTCTCTCGCAGCCTCCGTTGTAACCTCCCCTGGGAGCTCGACCTGACCTCGCGCCTGAGCGGTAATGTCCTCATTCAGACTCAAAAGAACATCTGGAAGATTGAAGGTCAAGGGCGTTGTGTCCTTCATCGTGAAGGGCGTCGGTCTAGCAGTGGTCGCTCGGACACTGCGAACCGCACACCACCACGCCTCGCGGGTGAGCCCCTCGGGCACCGGCTTGGCCCGGCAGTAATACCCCCATGGCCGATACTCCGGATCATCAAGTCCGCCAGCGAGGGCACGAAGAACAGAGAAATGCCGCTCATCATCCGCGTTCGCCAAACTGGCAATAATACGTTCGCGCAGTTCACCAAACCGATAGGGCGGAGGGACAGGAGTCTTCATGACTACTCCGTTCACACAAACTTCAAATTACTTCTAATTTTATCTTAATTTGAAGTAACTAGAAACGGTGTCCCCCTCAGTCTCGGATCTCACCTAGGGGGAAATAGCACGCCCCCACCTGCCTCGCTCCGGCACGAGGCAGCCGGAATTCGCATCAGTGGAGGCGGTTGTTGCCGTCCAGGTACACAGCCTGGACGCCGCTCACCGAGCGAATCGTTTCCAGCGACCCGTCAGGCACGCGCAGCGCATAGCCGCGCAGGGCGTTGCGGTACTCGCGTTCGACAGACACGGAGGCACCCGGGAATGCGGCGGCCACTGCCTCGTTGATCGAGGCGAGTGTCGCCTCACTGTCGGCACCCTCCTCGAGCGCAACGATGACGACGACCGAGGTGTCTCCATCCTGGGCACCGGACTGCGCGCTCGGTCCGCTCTGGCCGTTCTTCGAGGTCAGCGCCGTGTCGGGGTCGATCGTCGACGAGGCCGTGGCTCGCGGTACGGACTGGGCCGAGTCGTTGCTCGGGTTGGACTGCTGCGCGGGCGTCGTGGAGGCTGGAGAACAGCTCGCGACCGCGAGCGCGCACGTGCCCACTCCGGCCAGGAAAACGGCTGGTTTCTTCATGGACTGCACTCCCGTACGTTCGACGCGGATACGAGGCGACACCGAGTCATGTCGCTGCTTCCAACATACAGCAGCGGCCACCGACGTTGCTGCGTTCGTGTGCGCACGCGGACACCCGTGGGCGCATGCGACGGGGCCCGAGAGCGCTCGCAGTGAACGTTCCCGGGCCCCGGCCTCGTGAATCAGCGAATCAGTGATTCAGTGATTCAGAAGAGCCGCACGTCAGCCGACCCAGATGCCGTTGGCATCGAACACGTAGGTGCGTCCATTGATGACCTGGGTGCCCGTCAGCATGGCCCCGGAGGGTGACAGGTAGTACCAGGAGCCCCTGTCCTTCAGCCAGCCGGTCGCCATCTTGCCCGAGGCATTCAGGTAGTACCAGGTACCACCGTCGTTAACCCATCCGGTCGCCATCGCGCCGGAAGCGGTGAGGTAGTACCAGGAGCCTCCGTCGGCGACCCACCCGGTCTTCATGACCTTCGTGGCCGGATCCAGGTAGTACCACTGACCACCGTCGCGCACCCAGCCACCCACGAGGGCACCATCGGAGTCGGCGTACACCCAGTCACCGTTGGCGCGCTGGAGGAAGCCGGTCGCCATGTAGCCGGAGGGACCGAACTGGTAGTCGCGGCCGTTGATCGTGAACCAGCCGGCCTTCAGGTAGTCGGTCCCGTTCGCGCACACGTACCACCAGCCCACGGCATCCTTGGCCCAGTGGCCGCCCTCGGGGCTCGCGCACGCGTCGACGGTCCCGGTGTTATCGCTGGGCAGGTTAAGGGTCGCGGCCTCGGAGTGGTTGAGGCCGTAATCCCAGGCCAGCAGGTAGGGGTGGGCGATGACGGTGCCGGAGCCACCCTGGTCGGTCCACGCCTGGGCGATGTCCTTGAAGGGAACCTCGACGTGGTACGTGTAGGTTCCGTCGGCCCCGACCGTCCCCTCGGCGTCCGTGAAGACGTGGCGGTAGAACCACAGGCCGTCGGCGGGATCGTGTAGATCGATCGCGGCCAGCGGCGAGGCGTCGGCGACGTCGAAGGACAGGACCGTGTCGGCACCCTCACCCTTGTACTCCAGGTTGGAGACGACGGGGGCGACGGTATCGATGCGGAAGTTGTAGGAGATCGACTGCTCGGCCTGCGACGGGCCGTCGTTGTGCGCAGACAGCGTCAGCTTGTACGCGCCGTCCGGCAGGTTCTTGAACGCGTCGGAGCGCAGGTCAAGGGCCGTGGACTCGTGGGCCTGTTCCACCCAGGTCATCTTGCCGGTGCTCGGGTTGATGCCCGACTTCCAGTTCTGGTAGCGCGTAAAGGAGGCAACCTTCTCTCCTGCAGCGTTCGTGTACACGGTGTTGAGCGTGTGGACGCTGCGCAGCGTACCCGTGCGCGGTTCGAGGATCGTCGGGGCACCCGAGGCCTCGGAACGGGAGAGGACGTAGCGGTCGGCGCGGGGAAGACCCACGAGGTCGGCCGTCTTGATGACCGGGTTGTAGCCCAGGATGTTGCCGCTCACGCCGTTGTAGATGCCCGAGGGCAGCGTGTGGCCCCACCCGTCGGAGGCGAGCTGATCGAAGATCGCGGGCTTGCCCCAGTTGCCATAGAAGCCCAGGTAGGGCACGGTCAGGTCGGGCTGGGACGCAGTCTTCGAGGCGAAGCGCACGAAGCCGTCGAGGAAGGTGCCCGAGGGGGTGTTGGTCGCAGCGAAGGCGGCAAACTCGCTGCCCGGCTTCACGTCGACGCCGACGGTGGCCTCGCCGTTCGCGGGGACCGTCACCGTCGCGCCCTCGCCGGCGGCCGACGCGGCACCCGTGTACGCGATCTCCACGCCCTTACCTCGCCAATCGGTAGAGCTGCCGGTGAAGTACCCGCCATCAACGTTCTCGGACAGGGCCTGGGAGCTGAGCTCGTACGTGGCCGGGGTGTCGGAGAGGTTGTGGAGGGTGACCTCGAAGTGCCATCCGGTGGTGCCGTCGCCCAGGTCGGCCTTGGGCCGGGACTGCTCGGCGGCGCCGACGACGGTCGGGTACACGGACGAGGTCGTGGCCGCGACCGCGTCAACGAGGCCCGAGCCCTGCTTGCGCGGGGAGTAGAAGGCACCGGTCGTCTGAGCCGCGTCCACGAGCGGGCGAGCGGTGCCCATGATGAGGTTCTGGACGACGTCGACCTTCTCGCGCGCGCTCATCGACGCGAACAGCGGATCGTTCTGGACACGCTGCAGCACGACGGTACTCACGCCCGCCATCTGCGGGGTCGCCATGGACGTGCCGGACAGGTGGTCGTACTTGCCATCGAGGACGGCCGAGTAGATGCTGCCGCCGGGGGCGGCGACCTCGGGCTTAAGGCGCAGGTCCGGGGTGACGCCCCACGAGGAGAAGTCCGACATCGAGTAGTTCGAGCTCGGGGTGATGGTCTTGCCATCCACGAGGGTCAGGTGATGATCCGCGGCCGCCAGCATGGCCTGTCCGTTCTCCTGGGAAATGAACGCGGCGGGCACGTCCAGCGTCGTGACGCTCATGAGCATGAGCGAGTCGCCGGCGACGTTGTTGTAGACGAGGATGCCGGCGGGCTTGAGCGCCGCCAAGTTCTCGATCTTCTTCTGGAAGGTCAGCTTGCCGCGCGAGACCAGGGCAAACTTGCCAGCCAGGCCATCGGGGTACTTGGCGGCGAGGGCTGCGGCGTCTTCCTCCGTGGCGTATCCGGCGTCGATGTACTCGTAGGACCCGGCGGCCAGCTCGGAGATTTCGGCAACCTTCTCACCGTTCGCGCCGCGCGCACGCTGGTAGGCGATGTCCTTTCCGGCGGCGGAGAAGGCGTTGTAGGACAGAAGGTTATCGACCGAGGCGACGGCGAGGACCGACGAGTAGGTGGCGGGCTCGCACTGAGTCGAGGAGTCGGGATCCGAGGCGTAGGGCAGGTTACGACCGGAGGTGTTGCCATACCCGGCCGAATAGTGGTTGCCGGCCGCGGCGTTGACCGAAATACCCTCGTCCTGGAGCTTCTTTAAAGACGGAGGCGAACACCGAGTCGGCCTCGTTATCCATGCCGCCGAGCTGTCCGAGGGACAGGTTCACGACGTCGGGGTGCAGGACCACCATGTCGTCGAGGGCGGCGAGCAGCGCTGAGTCGGGGATGTCGCCGTCTTCGCTGCGCGAGACCTTCGCGACGATGACCTGAGCCTCGGGGGCCACGCCGACGATCTGGTCGGCGTCGCCGGCAGTGATGCCGGCGACGTGCGTTCCGTGGGAGCCGTAGGGCCCCTTGGCCGGCATCGCGTCGTTGTCGCCGTCCGCGTAGTCGTAGGCGAAGGGGAACTTCTCAGAGACGTACACTCCCAGCTTTCCGTCGCCCAGCTTCGGGGTCAGGGCCGCAACCTTGTCCTTGGAAAGCCCGGGGGTCCCGTGCAGGGCACCCGCGAACGCGGGATGGGTCATCTCGACGCCGGTGTCGATGACGGCGACAACCTTGCCCTCGCCCTTTTGGGTGAGCTGGTCGGCGTGCATCATGATCTGGGCGCTGAGGTTGTCGGGGTTCTGGGTGGACAGTCGGGGCGCCTGCGTGCCGCCCTCGGCATCGACCTCGTCGACGTCGCTGAGGCGGGTATCGCGCTCAAGGAATGCGGCCTTGACGCCGCTCACCGCGCGGATCGCGTCGAGAGAGCCGGAGGGCGCGCTCAGCGCGAATCCTTCGAGGGCCTTGTCGTACTCGCGCTCCACCTGGGCAGATTCGCCCGGGAATGCCGCGGCCACGGCCTCGTTGATGGAAGCGAGGGTTGCCGCGCGGTCCGCACCCTCGTGCAGCTGCACGATGATGCCAACGATCGCGGAGGGGTCCTGCTCGGCGGCCGGCGCAACCTGGTCTGGCTGAGAGGTCTGTCCGCTCTTCGAGGTGAGAGCGGTGTCGATGTCGCCCACGGGCAGGGACGAGGCCGTGGCACCGGGAGCGGGGTGGGTGTCCGAGGGCGGCGCTGCGAGTGCCGCGGGCCCCGTCAGGGCGAGCGCGCAGGCGCCGGCGAACGCAAGGAACGCCGCTGGTTTCTTCGTTGTCATGTGCGTACTCCAATGTGTCGACGGGCGACCGTGTTGGCAGGCGGAGGGGACTCCGTCGTACCGGCCACCACTGTCAAAATACCGCAAAGAACGCATATGACAAACTTTGTTTCACATTGGGAAACGATTGGACAATATTTTACTGTCAGAATCATTCCGGGTCCGAGAACGCTTACATAGCAACGTTCTCGGACCCGGAGAAGATCACCGTCAGGTGCGGATCAGCTCAACTCAGCCAACCCATACCCCACTTGTGTCAAAGACGTAGGTGCGTCCGTTGATGACCTGGGTGCCCGTCAGCATGGCCCCGGAGGGTGACAGGTAGTACCAGGAGCCACCCACATTGAGCCATCCTGTGGCCATCTTGCCCGAGGCATTCAGGTAGTACCAGGTACCGCCGTCGTTGACCCAGCCAATAGCCATCGCGCCGCTGCCGGTGAGGTAGTACCACGAGCCGCCGTCGGCAACCCACCCGGTCTTCATGACCTTGGAGGAGGGATCGAGGTAGTACCACTGACCGCCATCCTTCACCCAGCCGCCCACGAAGGCTCCATCCTGGTCGGCGTACACCCAGTCACCGTTGGCGCGCTTGAGGAAGCCGGTCGCCATGTAGCCGGAGGGGCCAAACAGGTAGTCCGAACCGTTGATCGTGTACCAGCCGTTCTTCAGGTAGCTCGTACCGTCGGCGCAGGCGTACCACCAGCCGGCTCCGTCCTTCACCCAGTGGCCGCCGTCGGTGCTTGCGCAGGCGTCGGTCGTGCCCGTGTTATCGCTGGGCAGGTTGAGGGTCGCGGCCTCGGAGTGGTTGAGGCCGTAGTCCCACGCCAGCAGATACGGGTGGGCGATGACGGTGCCGGAGCCACCCTGGTCGGTCCACGCCTGGGCGATGTCCTTGAACGGAATCTCAACGTGGTAGGCACGCGTGCCGTCCGCCGCGGTGGTGGCCTCGTTGTCGGTGAAGACGTGGCGGTAGAACCACAGGCCGTCGGCGGGATCGTGCAGGTCGATCGCGGCCAGCAGCGACGCGTCCGTGACATCGAAGGACAGGACCGTGTCGGCACCCTCACCCTTGTACTCCAGGTTGGAGACGACGGGGGCGACCGTGTCGATACGGAAGTTGTAGGAGATCGACTGCTCGGCCTGCGACGGGCCGTCGTTGTGCGCGGACAGCGTCAGCTTGTACGCGCCGTCCGGCAGGTTCTTGAACGCGTCGGAGCGCGCATCCAGGGTCAGCGGATCATGCCCCTGCTCAACCCACGTCATCTTTCCGGTGGAGGAATCAAGCGCGGACTTCCAGTTCATGTATCGCGTGAAGGATGCGACTGTTTCTCCTGCGGCGTTCGTGTACGCGGCATTGAGCGTGTGGACGCTGCGCAGCGTGCCCGTGCGGGGCTGGAGAACCGTGGGAGCACCCGAGGCGTCCGAACGGGAAATGATGTTCTTGCTCGAGTTGGGCAGACCGATACGATCAGCATCCTTGACCAGGGGGGGTTGTATCCCAGCTGCTGGCCCGTGGTGCCGTTGTAGACCCAGGAGGCGAGCGTGTGGGCCCCATCCTCGGAGGCGAGGGTATCGAAGATGGGGGCCTTGCCCCAGTTGCCGTAGAAGCCGGCGTAGGGCACGGTCAGGTCGGGCTGGGACGCAGTCTTCGAGGCGAAGCGCACGAAGCCGTCGAGGAACGTGCCATTGGGCGCATTCTGCGCGACGGAGGCATCGAAGGCGGCGCCGGGCGTGACATCCACACCCACGGTGGCCTCACCGTTCGCGGGGACGGTGATGGTCGCGCCCTCATCGGTGCCGCTCACGGCCCCGCCGGAGTAGGCGATGTCCACGCCCTTACCTCGCCAATCGGTGGAGTGGCCAGTGAAAAACCCGCCGTCAACGATCTCGGAGAGCGCCTGCGAGCTCAGCTCGTAGGTAGCTGGAACACCGGATAGGTTGTGCAGCGTGACGTCGAAGTGCCAGCCCTTCGTTCCATCCCCCAGGTCCGCCTTGGGCCGGGACTGCTCGGCGGCGCCGACGACGGTCGGGTACACGGACGAGGTCGTGGCCGCCAGGACGTTCACCAAACCAGAGCCCTGCTTGCGCGGGGAGTAGGGGGCGCCAGTGTCCTGGAGCGGGTCGACGATGGGAGCCGCAGTGCCCATGATGAGGTTCTGGACGACGTCGACCTTCTCGCGCGCGCTCATGGACGCGAACAGCGGATCGTTCTGGACACGCTGCAGCACGACGGTACTCACGCCCGCCATCTGCGGGGTCGCCATCGACGTGCCGGACATGAACTCGTAGTTGCCGCCGGGCACGGAGGAGTAAATGTTGCCGCCGGGGGCGGCGACCTCGGGCTTGAGGCGCAGGTCCGGGGTGACGCCCCACGAGGAGAAGCTCGACATGGAGTACTTCGAGCTGGGGGGGGCACGACCTTGCCGGGGACGACGTTCAGGCGGTGGTCGGCGGCGGCCAGCATGGCCTCGCCATCCGCCTGCGAAATGAACGCGGCGGGCACGCCATCCGTCGCCAGGCTCATGACCACGAGCGAGTCACCGGGCACATTGTTGTAGACGATAAAGCCGGCGGGCTTGGAGCCGGCAATGTTGTTGAACTTGTCCTGGAAGGTGAGAGAACCACGCTTGACCAGAACGATCTTGCCCGCGAGGCCCTCGGGGTACTTGGCCTTGAGGGACGCGCCATCCTCGGGCGAACCAATGCCGCCGTCGACGTACTCGAAGGGGCCGCCGGTCAGGTCGGACAGGTCGGGCATCTTCTGGCCGTCGGCACCGCCTGCGCGCTGGTAGGCGATGGTGCGGTCGCCGACTGTGAAGGCGCTGTGCGCCAGCGAGTTGTCGACCGAGGCCACGGACACGACGGAGGAGTAGGACGCGGGCTCGCACAGGACCGAAGAGTCGGGGTCGGAGGCGTAGGGCAGGTTCTTACCGGACAGGTTGCCGTATCCAGCCGTGTACTCGTTGCCCGCGGCCGCGTTCACGGTCACGCCCGCGTTCTGGAGGCTCTTGAACACGGTGGCGTACATGGAGTCGGCTTCGTTATCCATGCCGCCGGTCTGTCCGAGGGACAGGTTCACGACGTCGGGGTGCAGGATGACCATGTCGTCAAGGCGGCGAGCAGCGCCGAGTCCGGGATGCCTCCGTTGCTGCTGCGGGCGACCTTGGCGACGATGATCTGCGCGTCGGGGGCGATGCCCACGATTTCGCCTGCATTGCCCGCGGTGATGCCGGCGACGTGCGTGCCGTGCGATCCGGCTTCGCCGGTCGGCGAGGCGTCCGGGTCGTTATCCGCGTAGTCGTAGGCGAAGGGAAACTTTTCCGACACGTAGGTGCCGGTCTTTCCGTCACCCAGCTGGGGGGTCAGAGATGTGACCTTGTCCACTGAGAGCGCGGGGGTCCCGTGCAGGGCACCCGTGAACGCCGGGTGCGTCATGTCCACGCCGGTGTCGATGACGGCGACGACCTTGCCCTCGCCCTTTTGGGTGATCTGGTCGGCGTGCATCATCAGCTGGGCGCTGAGGTTGGCGGGGTCCTGGACGGCGGTGCGGGCGGAGTTTGTCGCACCCTCTCCGGCGACCTGGTCGTCGGCGTCTTCAACGTGGGTCTCACGGTCGAGGAACGCGGCCTTGACGCCGCTCACCGCGCGGATCGCGTCGAGGGAGCCGGCTGGGGCGCTGAGCGCGAAACCCTGGAGGGCGTTGTCGTACTCGCGCTCCACCTGGGCGGAAGATCCGGGGAACGCACCGGCCACGGCCTCGTTGATCGAGGCGAGGGAGGCCGCGCGATCTGCGCTGTCGTCGAGCTGGACGACGATCGTGACGAGCGCGGCGGGGTCAACCTCGTCGGTCGTCGGTGCCGATGCATCCTGGGTGGTTTGTCCGCTCTTCGAGGTGAGCGCGGTATCGACGTCACCGACGGGCAGGGACGAGGCCGCGGGGCCCGCATCGGGTCGGGTGTCCACCGGTGTTGGCGGGGATGCGAGGGCCGCGGGGCCAGCAACCACGAGCGCCGCGGTTCCGGCCAGCGCGAGGAGCGTCGCTGGTTTCTTCGTTGTCATATGCGTAACTCCAATGTGTTGACGGGCGGTCGTGTTCGAACGGGGAGGGGACCACGTCTATTGGCCGCCAGTATCAACATACCGCAGACAAGTCTTGTGACAAACTTTGTTCCACAAAGAGAAACAGATGACGGTTATTTTACCCAGCAATACACTCCGGGCCCGAGAACGCTTACATAGCAACGTTCTCGGGCCCGGGTTATGGTCTTGACAAAATAAGAGACGAGGAGCTTATCGCACCCAGGCTCCCGAATCGTCAAAGACGTAGGTACGACCGTTGATAACTTGCGTGCCCCTCAGCATCGCGCCGGAGGGTGACAGGTAGTACCAGGAGTCACCCACCTTCACCCAGCCGGTGGCCATCGCCCCGGAGGCCTTCAGGTAGTACCAGGAACCATCCACCTGCACCCAGCCGATCGCCATGACGCCGTTGGCGTGCAGGTAATACCAGGACCCGCCGTCGGACAGCCAGCCGGTACGCATGACCTTCGTCGCGGGATCCATGTAGTACCAGTAGGGGCCACCGTAGGCGCCGTCGCGCACCCAGCCGCCCACGAGGGCACCCTCAGAGTCGGCGTACACCCAGTCACCGTTGGCACGCTGGAGGAAACCGGTCACCATGTAGCCGGTGGGGCCGAACAGGTAGTCCACGCCATTAATCGTGAACCAGCCGCCCTTGAGGTAGTCGGTGCCGCCCGCGCACTGGTACCACCAGCCGATAGAGTCACGCACCCAGTGCCCACCCTCGGGGTTGGTGCAGGGCGCGACGACGCCCGGGTTGTCGGTGTGCAGGTCAACAGTGACGGCCTCGGAGTGGTTGAGGCCGTAATCCCACGCGAGGATGTACGGGTGAGAGACGAGTTCCTCGGTGGAACCCTGCTCCTGCCAGCCCTGGGCGATGTCACCCAGGGACACGGACATGTACACGTGGTACCTGCCGTCGGCTCCCAACTGGTCGCTATCGTTATCGGCGACGTAGCGGTAGAACCACAGGCCGGAGCCCGGGTCGTGCATGGTGACGCCGGCGATGGGCGAATCGTCGCTCACGTCAATGCTGACGTCGGGGCCGCCGAAGTCGCCCTCATGGTACTTGACCCTTTCCACGACCGGGGGCGTCGTATCGACGCGGAAGTCGTAGGAGATGGACTGCTCGGTCTGCGAGGGCCCGTCGTTGTGCGCGGCGATCGTCAGCTTGTAGTTGCCGTCGGGCAGGTCCTTGAACTCGTCGGACGTCAGGTCCAGGGACCTCGGTGCATGCTCCTGCTCCACCGGGCTGATCGCTCCGGAGGAGGGGTTCAGCATCGACTTCCAGTTCTGATGGGACTCGTAGGAGGCGACGACCTCGCCGGCCCCGTTGGTGTAGGTGGTCGTCATCGTGTGGACGCTGCGCAGCGTTCCCGTCTTGGGGTAGATGGCGTTGGGAGCATAGAGCGCGTCGGAGCGGGAGATGACGTACTTGGAGGCGTTGGGGCGCCCGCTGCGCTCGCTATCCTTCGCCAGGGGGTTGTAGCCGAGGGTGTTTCCGCCGTCGGTGGCACTGATCGACGAGGCCAGGATGTGTCCGTCGCCATCGGAGGCAAGAGAATCGAAGATCGCGGGCTTGCCCCAGTCACCGTAGAAGCCCAGGTAGGGCACGGTCAGGTCGGCCTGCCCCTGGGTACGGGAGGTGAAGCGCACGAAGCCCTCAAGGAAGGTGCCGGAGGGGGCGTTGTCGCTCACGTAGCGAGCGAACTCGCTACCCGGCGTCACGTCGACGCCGACGGTGGCCTCGCCCGAGGCCGGGACGGTGATGGTCGCGCCCTCGCCGGTGCCGCTCACTGCCGCGCCGGAGTAGGCGATGTCCACGCCCTTGCCTCGCCAGTCGGAGGAGTGGCCGGTGAAGAACCCGCCCTCAACGATCTCGGAGAGCGCCTGCGAGTTCATCTCGTAGGTCGCCGCCACGCCGGAGAGGTTGTGGAGGGTGACGTCGAAGTGCCAGCCCGTCGTGCCGTCGCCGAGGTCCGCCTTGGGGCGGGAGGGATCGGCGGCACCCACGACGGATGGGTACACGGACGAGGTCGTGGCAGCCAGGACGTTCACCAGGCCCGCTCCCTCTGCTTGCGCGGGGAGTAGTAGGCGCCGGTGTCCTGGAGGGGGTCAACGACGGGGGTCGCCGTGCCCATGAGGAGGTTCTGGACGACGTCAGACTTCTGACGCGCGTCCATCGAGGCGAACAGCGGGTCGTTCTGGACGCGCTGCAGGACGATCGCGCTGGCACCCGTCAGCTGCGGGGTCGCCATCGACGTGCCGGACATGAACCCGTAGGAGTCCTCGGGCAGCGAGGAGTAAATGTTGCCGCCGGGCGCGGTCACCTCGGGCTTGAGGCGCAGGTCCGGGGACACGCCCCACGAGGAGAAGTCTGACATCGAGTAGGGGGCGTTCGACCTGACCGTCAGGCCCTCGACGAGGGTCAGGTGGTGGTCGGCGGCGGCCAGCATGGCCTGCCCGTCCGCCTGGGAGATGAACGCGGCGGGAACCTCAAGCGTCGTCAGGCTCATGACGCTGAGCGCGTCGCCGGGGACGTTGTTGTAGACGAGGATCGCCGCGGGCTTGAGCGAGGTCAGGTTGTCGATCTTCTCCTGGAAGGTCATCTGACCGCGCGAGACGAGAACAATCTTCCCGTCCAGGCCCTGCGGGTACTTCGAGCGCAGGGCTGCGACGTCTTCCCGAGTACCGAACCCACCGTCGACGTATTCGTAGTCGCCGGGGGTCATCTCGGCGATCTGAGGAATCTCCCCCTCCGCCCTCTCCACGCGCACGCTGGTAGGCGATATTCTTACCGGCCGCGGTAAAAGCATTGACGGACAGGAGGTTGTCGAGCGAGGCCACGGACAGCGTGGGGCTGTACGTGGCTGGCTCACCCAGGGTCGAGGAGTCGGGGTCGGAGGCGTAGGGCAGGTTCTTACCGGAGGCGTTGCCGTATCCGGAGGAGAAGGCGTTACCGGCGGCCACGTCGACGATGATGCCCTTGTCCTGCAGCGTCTCGAAGACGCCCGCGTAGAGGCTGTCGGCCGCGTTATCCATGCCGGCGTCCTGGCCGAGCGACAGGTTCACGACGTCGGGGTGCAGGATCGCCATGTCGTCGAGGGCGGCCAGCAGCGCGGAGTCCAACATGCCGCCGCCGTCCTGTTCGACCTTCGCGACGATGATCTGCGCGTCGGGGGCCACGCCCATGATCTCGCCGGCGTTGGCCGCGGCGATGCCGGCGACGTGCGTCCCGTGAGGCTCCAGGGGCGAGGCGTCGTTATCCTCGTCCGCGTAGTCGTAGGCGAAGGGGAACTTCTCGTTGACGTAGACGCCGTCCTTGCCCCCACCCAGCTGGGGCGTGAGGGCAGCCACCTTGTCCGCCGAGAGCGCGGGCGTCCCAGACAGGGTGCCCGCGAAGGCGGGGTGGGTCATGTCGACACCCGTGTCGATGATGGCGACGACCTTACCCTGCCCCCTCTGGGACACCTGGTCGGCGTGCATGATGACCTGGGCGCTGAGGTTGTCGGGGTTCTGGTCGGCCAGGCGCGTAGCCTGGAAGCCACCCTCGGCGTCGACTCCCGCCACGTCGCTGACGTGGGTCTCACGGTCGATGAACGCACCCTGAACGCCGCTGGCCGCGCGGATCGCGTCAAGGGAGCCGGCGGGGGCTTTCAGCGCGACACCCGAGAAGGTGTTTGAGTACTCGCGCGTCACCTCGACGGAGGTGCCCGGAAAAGCCCCGGCCACGGCCTCGTTAATCGAGGCGAGGGAGGCCGCGCGGTCGGTGCCGTCCTGCAGGCGAACGATAATGCCGACGACGCGCGCCGGATCCTCCTCGGAGGACGCTTGGGACGAAGAAGAGCCCAGCGTTTCGCCGCTCTTCGAGGTCAGCGCGGTGCTCTCGTCGCCCACGGGCAGGACGGGGGCGGCGGGCGTGGCCGCCTGGGGGAGGCGGGGCCCGGGTCGGCCTGGGGGCTGGCGCCTGCACCGAGGCGAGGGACGCCGGGGCTGCGATCGCGAGCGCGCACGCGCCAGCGAGCGCGAGCAGCGCCACCGGTTTCTTCGATGTCATCTACGTAACTCCAATGTGTTGACTCAGTGCCGATGGGACAGCGAAGCGAACTTCGACCCTATCGGTTATCACACGGTACAACACATGGGACCCCTCCGGCACGGACCACCAATGGACGGAAACGAGGACGGGGCCCGGGATCGCTCGCGAAGGAACGTTCCCGGGCCCCGGCCTCGTGAGTCAGAAGCAACCGGCCTGCGTTAGCGCTGCCAGGCTCCCGACTCGTCGAAGACGTAGGTACGACCGTTGATAACTTGCGTTCCGGTCAGCATCGCTCCCGAGGAGGACAGGTAGTACCAGGAGCCCCTGTCCTTCAGCCACCCTGTGACCATCTTGCCCGAGGCGTTCAGGAAGTACCAGGTACCGCCGTCATTCACCCATCCGATGGCCATCGCGCCAGAGTCCGTCAGGTAGTACCAGGACCCGCCGTCGGACAGCCAGCCGGTACGCATGACCTTCGTCGCGGGATCCATGTAGTACCAGTAGGGGCCACCGTAGGCGCCGTCGCGCACCCAGCCGCTCACAAGGGCACCGTCCTGGTCGGCGTACACCCACTCGCCGTTCGTGCGCTTGAGGAAGCCGGTCGCCATGTAGCCCGACGGCCCGAACTGGTAGTCGTGGCCGTTGATGGTGAACCAGCCGCCCTTGAGGTAGGTCGACCCATCCGCACAGGCGTACCACCAGCCGGCTCCGTCCTTCACCCAGTGGCCGCCCTCGGGGTTCACGCACGGGCTGGGCGTGCCCGGGTTACCACTGGGCAGGTTGATCGGGAAGATCTCGGAGGGATTGAGTCCGTAGTCCCACGCGAGGATGTAGGGGTTGGCGATGACGTCACCAGTGCCGCCCTGGTCGGTCCACGCCTGCTCGATGGCGCTGAGCGGGATCTCGACGTGGTACACGTACCGGCCGTCGGGACCGACGCTGCCCTCACTCTCGGTGAAAACATGACGGTAGAACCACAGTCCATCGGCGGGATCGTGCAGTCGACGGCCGCCAGCGGAGAGTCGTCGGTGACATCGAAGGTGACGACGAAGCCCTCATCCTTCCCGCTATACGACAGATCGGAGATGACCGGTGCCGTCGTGTCGAGGCGGAAGTCGTAGGAGATCGACTGCCGGGCAGACGACGGCCCGTCGTTGGATGCGGCGATCCGAAGCGTGTACTCTCCGTCGGGCAGCTGCGCGAACTTCTCCGCGTTCGCATCGAAGGCCGTGGACTCGTGGTAGGCCTCGACCCAGGTGTTCTCCTCGGTGCTCGTCTGGTAGAGGGACTTCCAGTTCCGATGGTTGGTCACCGAGAAGACCGTCTCCCCGGCCTCGTTCGTGTAGGTGCTGGTCAGCGAGTGGACGCTGCGCAGCGTGCCCGTGCGCGGTTCGAGGATCGTCGGGGCGCCCGAGGCCGTGGACCGCGAGATCACGTAGCGCTGCGGATTCGGGTCGCCGGTGCGCTCGGCCACCTTAACGAGGGGGTTGTAGCCGAGGGAGTCGCCGGTCTTGCCGTTCACGATGGCCGAAGCCCGGGTATGTGCGCCGCCGTCCGAGGCGAGGGCGTCAAAAATGGGGACCTTGCCCCAGTCGCCGTAGAAGCCCAGGTAGGGAACGGACAAGTCGGGCTGGCCGTCGGTGCGTGACGCGAAGCGCACGAAACCGTCGAGGAACGTGCCGTTAGGCGTGTTCTCCGCGACGTAAGAAGCGAACTCACTGCCGGGCGCAACGTCGATACCGACGGTGGCCTCGCCGCTCGCAGGGACCGTCACCGTCGCGCCCTCGGCAGACGCGGATGCGGCGCCCGAGTACGTGATTTCCACGCCCTTGCCTCGCCAATCCGAGGAGTGCTGCGTGAAGAAGCCTCCGTCCACAATCTCGGAGAGGGCCTGCGAGCTCAGCTCGTAGGTGGCCGGAACACCCGAGAGGTTATGGAGCGTGACGTCGAAATGCCAGCCCTTCGTGCCGTCCCCCAGGTCCGCCTTGGGCCGGGACTGCTCGGGTGCGCCGACCACGGTGGGATACACGGACGAGGTCGTGGCAGCCAGGGCATCGACGAGGCCCGCGCCCTGCTTGCGGGGCGAGTACAGCGCACCCGTCGTCTGGGCCGCATCCGTCAGCGGACGGGCGGTGCCCATGATGAGGTTCTGAACCACGTCGGCCTTCTGACGCGCACTCATCGACGCGAAGATCGGGTCGGACTGGACGCGCTGGAGGACGATTGTGCTGACGCCAGCCATCTGCGGCGTAGCCATCGACGTGCCCGAGGATTGCTCGTACGCACCGTCCGGTATCGATGAGAAAACCTCGCCACCGGGGGCTGCGATCTCGGGCTTGAGGCGCAGGTCCGGGGACACGCCCCACGCGGAGAACTCCGACGCCTCGTAGATGGTGGACTGCGGCAGGACCTGGCCCTCGGCGATCGTGAGCTTGTGCTCGGGGGCGTCCAGCATGGCCTGGCCGTCGGCCTGGGAGATGAACGCCGCGGGCATGTCCTGCGTCGTCAGATTCATGGCGATGAGGGATCCGACCGACACGTTGTTGTAGACGACGATTCCGGCGGGCTTGAGGTCGTAGAGGTTCTCGACCTTCTTCTGGTAGGTCATGTTGCCGCGCGAGACGAGCGCGATCTTGCCGGAGAGGCCGTCCGGGTACTTGGCCTTGAGCGCGGCAGCATCCTCCTCGGAGGCGAACCCGGCGTCCACGTACTCGTAGGTGCCGGCGGGCAGGTCGGAGAAGAAGGCGACCTTCTCACCGTTGAGGCCACGCGCGCGCTGGTATCCGATGTCCTTCCCATTGACGGTGAAGGCGTTGCGAAGCAGAGCGTTTTCGACCGAGGCGACGGCAACCACCGAGGAATACGTGGCCGGTTCGTCCATGACCGAGGAGTCGGGGTCCGAGGCGTAGGGCAGGCCCTTGCCGGAGTTGTTGCCGTACCCTGTGGAGAAGGCGTTGCCCGAGGCCGCGTTGACGGTGATGCCCGCTTCCTGCAGCTTCTTATACACGGTCGCGTACACCGAGTCGGCCTCGTTATCCATGCCGGCCGTCCAGCCGAGCGACAGGTTAATGACGTCGGGATGCAAGACGAGCATGTCGTCGAGGGAGGCGAGCAGCGCCGAGTCCAGCAGCGCGTCATCCTCGCTGCGCGTCACCTTCGCGACGATCACCTGGGCGTTCGGGGCGGTGCCGACGATCTTGTCCGCGTTACCGGAGGCGATGCCGGCGACGTGCGTCCCGTGGGAACCATACGGACTCTTCGCCGGCGACGCGTCGTTGTCGCCATCCGCGTAGTCGTAGGCGAAGGGGAACTTCTGCGAGACGTAGACGCCGGTCTTGCCCTCACCCAGCTGCGAGGTCATCGCGGCGACCTTCTGCGGGGTGAGCGGGGGCGACCCCGCGAGTTCGCCCGTGAACGCCGGATGCGTCATGTCGACGCCCGTGTCGATAACGGCGATGACCTTTCCTTCACCCTTCTGGGCGACCTGGTCGATGTGCATCATGAGGTGGGCGCTCAGGCTGGCGGGGTCCTGCCCGCCGGTCTGCGTGGACTCGATACCGCCCTCGGCATCGGGCGTGGCCACATCACTGACGCGGCCCTCACGCTCGAGGAACGCGGCTTGCACGCCCGGGGTGCGGCGGATCGCGTCGAGCGCACCGACGGGGGCCCTGAGGGCGAAGCCCGACATGACGTTGTCGTACTCGCGCTCCACCTGGGCCTGCGTTCCCGGGAAGAGGGAGGCCACGGCCTCGTTGATCTCGCTGATCGCGCCCTCGCGGGACACGCCATCCTCGAGCTGGACAATGACGCCGACGACGCGCGCCGGGTCCGCCTCGGTGTCGGTCGAGGAGGGCGCGGACTGCCCGCTCTTCGAGGTCAGCGCCGTGTCGATGTCGCCCACGGGCAGGGAGGTTGCTGCACCATCGTGCGTTCCGGTGGGCCCCGGGGGCACGGGCGAGGCCAGGGTGGCCGGTCCAGTCACCGCGAGCGCGCACGCGCCGACGAAGGCGAGGAGGGCAGCCGGTTTCTTCGTTGACATAAGCCTTCTCCGATATGTTGGGGGGACGGAGTGCCAGTGGCACCCGGTACCTCGGTGTACCAGCCGTCTCCTCACAACATACCTCACCTGACCCCCGTGACAATCACGGTATTGCTTACCGATGCATGAAGCACAGCTGAAGTGTCTAACGTGCCGCAGGGACCCTACTGGCGGTCCGACAGCTCCAGATTCGCCCGCACGACGATGCCGATACGCTCGACCATCTCCTCGTCTACCCACTCACCATCCAGGGCGGCTAAGCGCGGGTGGGTCGGGGCCTCGTCGAAGAGGCGATCGAAGCCGAGGATCGCCCTCCACAGGGGGGATCAGCTCCTCGTTGTAGGTGTGGCCGTGGCCGCCGGGAGCAGTGCCCGCGACGGGCAGGTCGGCAAGCACCTGAATGAAGGTGACGAAGCGCGTGAACTCAACGAAGGGAGACACGTCGCGGCCCGCCCGCTCACGCAGCCAATCGGGCTGCATCCACAGGAGCTGACGGTTCCACCATACGACCGGATCGGAGGCGTGCTGGGCGTAGACGAAGCGCGGGAAACCCCACGGCCCCAGCTCGCGCCCGTACAGGTCTGTGCGCAGGTCGGATGGCTCATTGACGAAGCGCACGCGCCGACCGTTGTAGACGACGGGGGCGACCTCGGGGCTGCCCTTGTGGCGGGCGCTCGTCAGCTCGGCGTGCATCGGCGTGAAGGCCGGGGTGCCTACCCACAGGGCCCCATCCACCTGGGAAAGCGCCTCCTCGACCGAGGAGAACACGGACTGCGAGGCGAAAGCCCCCAGGGATTCGCCGCAGACGAAGAGCGCGGGTCGGTCGGCCTCGTCCATGGTGTCGAGCTCTGCGCGCACCGCCCGGAAGAGCGCGGCCGAGGCCTCCTGCGCCGGCTCGAGGCCGGTCAGCCAGTTGAGAGCCGAGGGCACGTAGGAGTACTGGAGCGAGGCGGTGGCGCAGTTGCCGCGCGTCAGGAACTCGAGGGGCTGGACCTGCCACTCATCGACCCAGCCGGAGCCGGTCGACGCGGCAATGAGGATGACGGCTCGATCGAAGGCACCCGTGCGGCGCAGCTCGGCGACCACCGTCGCCGCTGCCTGCTCGATGCCCGCCCCACCCGTGGGCATGCCGGAGTAGACGCGGATCGGCTCCATGGCCTCGCCGCCGCAGACCTGGGCGATGTCGAGGCGCGAGGGGCCGCGCCCCAGGAAGACGCGCCCCTGACCGCCGACGGATTCCCAGGTGACGGGCGAGGCCGGGGATGCGGAGCGCTCGGGCACGAACGGCTTGAAAATGCCGCGCGCGGTGCGCGTGTTCATCTGCTCGGCGCGGTGGCGGAAGAAGCCGATTCCGCCGCGCAGGATCACGTTGGACGTCAGGAAAAAGACGATGGCGGCCAATATCGCCACGCCCACAACGACCGCCGCCGGGTGCGGCATGTAGCCGCCGAGCGCCCCGATCAGCATGCGGCCCACGCGGTTCATGGCCCCGACGATCAGGATGAGGCACCAGGCGATGACGACCGTGCCGGCCGTACCCAGGAGGTACTCGCCGAAGGTCTCCCCCGGCATGTTCACGAGCCTGGCGGCGACGCGGGCCCGACGGTAGGACTGGATGACCGCGTAGAACCACCAGGTAGCAAAAAGGGCGGCGATGCAGACACGGAAGCCGATCTCGACGGGCTCGGACGCGCGAATCGTCAGGCCAGTCACGGCAATGACGCGGGCACCCACGTTCTGGACGACCACACCCGCGACGTAGCCACTGGAGACGAGGACACCTGAGGCGACCGCGTGCCACGCCCACGAGCGCGCCATCAGCGACGGCGCCACGCTCACCGCATACATGGCAAGCGCCGCGATCACTCCCAGAAACGACACACCCATGGCCCCCATTGTGCCAGGCACAGCCTGCCCGTTCAGGAGAGGAACGAGGCCGACGATCCCACGCGCGACCGCATCGTCCACGAGCTCGGCGAATGCGCGTGCCACCACTTCCCCATCGAGCACTCCACGTTCCAGCTCGAATGCCCGCAGCATGCGAGCCACGAGCACATCGAGCACTAAGCCCCCTGCGCCGCTTGACAGGCGGTCAGTGGATTTGTAGGTTGTGACCATGAGCGCAGATGTAGGTTTCACTCCGGGTAAGCTGATTGAGGCTGCCCAGGGTATTGAAGCTGCCGCTGAGCCTTTTTCTCAGGCGGTGTCGACGATCGGCGAGGATGTGACGTCCGCGTCGGAGGGGATCAACGGTCCGTTTATGGAGCCGTTGGGCAATGCGCTGACTATGTGGGGCGATTCCCTGAGTGTGTTGTTTGATGATTTAGGTCGTTTGGCCGAGGCCTTGGTGGGCGTCGAGCATTCTTTTGGTGCGTGCGAAGAAGAAATTATGCAGTCGTTGGTCCAGGCGGCTTCCGGGTCGGAGTCGGACGGGGATTCGTCGGGTGGCAGCTTGCACGATGAGCTGATGCGGCTGTCCCAGCCGGTATCGTGACGGAGGATTGTCAATGAGTAGCGATTCGATGCTGGTCTTTAAAGAGGCCAGTGCCACCGAGATGGCTCAGGCCTTCCGTCAGAGGGTCCCGGTGGTCAAGAAATTCATTCCCGATGTGGCCGCTGACATTAAGGCTGCTGTGGGCGATTGGACGGGTGAGTCTCGTCAGGCGTGCGATGCTGCGCTCAAGCGTATGGAGGAGCGCGGCGAGGAATTGGCGGATTTGTTGACGGCGGCAGCTGAGGCGATGGACAAGATCCTGGCGGAGGGTCAGCACGCTGAGTCTAAAGCGTTTGCGTGCATCGACAGTTAAGGATTGTGACTCGTGAGTGATTTTAAGGTCGATTTGCAGGCCATGTCCTCGTTCGTGGAATCGTTGTCGTCCTTTGAGGAGAAGGCCAAGGAGTACGACGTGGAGGACTGGGTTCCCAACTCGGGGATGCTGGAGAATCCTGAGGTGTGGGATCGCACGGACGCGTTCCAGGACACGTGGGAAAAGGGTACCAACGACTTGCGTGATGAGATCAAGGCTGCCTCCAGTGCGGTCAGTGGTGCTCTGGGTGCTTATAGCGAGTACATGGAGAAGGCTAAAGAGCACATGGCTACGGTTGAGACGGCGGCGAACGCGCTGGGGCAGTCTCCCGTTGTTGGTTCGGGAGCGTGATCTGACGTGGGTGTTGTTGCGCATGGTGCGCCGGTTTTTAAGATCGGTGGAGATCCTGGTGGTATTTCGACGCGCGCCGCGGTGATGATGGATCGCGCCAATGAGTTCCGCGATATTCATTCCGGCTTGTCTTCCCTCAAAGCTGATGGGTGGGAAGGTCGCGCAGCGGATCATTTCCGTTCGAAGTTTGATGTGCAGATCAAGGGCTGGGTGGACGCCCAGGAGGCGTTCTCTTCGGCGTCCGAGGCCTACTCGTCGTATGCGTCGACGCTGGCGTCGGCGCAGTCCCAGTGTGATGGGATTCGTTCGCGCTGGAAGGCTGGCCGCGACGCTGTCCAGCAGGCACAGAACAATCAGGCTGATGCGCGCAACCAGGCCGCCGCTGATGGTGGTTCACCCGTGTTTGATGCCTCGTGTGATGAGGGTCCGGGCCGCTCGGCCATGGCCGCGGCAGAAGCTGATTTCCAGACCCTGGTCGACCAGGTCAACGAGGCTGGCGACCTGCTGATTACCGCCCTGAATGCGGGTATCGCGAAGCTGCCCGAGCGCACGTGGTGGGATTCGGTCAAGCGCACGGTCAGTTCGGTTGTGGTCGGCGCTGTCGAGGCCGTTGTCGATTTGGCGAAGCTGGTGTGGAAGCTGGGCGGCGGCGAGGCCTGGGTGGACTTCGGCCGCATGCTCATGGGCGACATGACCTGGGATGAGTATGTCATCAAGCACTACGAAATCCCCGCCGAAACGATCGTGGGCATGGCGAAGGCGCTGTGGAACGATCCGGTCGGCTTTATGAAGGCTGTCGGTAAGTCGCTGCTGGACTGGGACACGTGGACCGATGATCCCGCGCGCGCCATCGGTCACCTCCTGCCCGACGTGATCATGGCGGTTGTGACCATGGGCGGCAGCGCCGGCGTGTCTGCCGGCGAGAAGGCCTGACCGGTACGGCTCGTGCCCTGCGCATCGGTAAAGAGGTTTTCAAGGCTATCCTGCCGATTAACCCCGACGATATTCGTTCCCTGGCTAAGCTCGGCAAGAACATGGTCGGCAAGCTGAGCGCCCACGGTTTGAATACCGCCGCGGACGTCGCGGATCTGGCGAACACCGCACAGCACCTGGCCGGAGCAGCCGACCACGCCCACGACCTGGGTCACGCCGCCAACGGCATGGCTGGCGCCCTGGACGGGGCCTCTGACGCCGGCCGCGCCGCGAGGACTGGCGGGGCCCTCGGGGACACGAGCCACGCCGCGCACGCAGCCGGCGGAGCCGCCGATGCTGCCGGTAGCGCCAGCCACGCCGCGCACGCCGCTTCCGGCGGTGGTGGCATCGCCAGCGGTGCGAGCCATGCCGCAAACGGTGCCGGTAACGCCAGCCACGCCGCTTCCGGTGGCGGTGGCATCGCCAGCAGCGCGAGCCATGCCGCAAACGGTGCCGGTAACGCCAGCCACGCCGCTCACACTGGCGGCAACGCCGCAGACGCTGCCGGTAGCGCCAGCCACGCCGCGCACGCCGCTTCTGGCGGTGGTGGCATCGCCAGCGGTGCGAGCCATGCCGCAAACGGTGCCGGTAACGCCAGCCACGCCGCTTCCGGTGGCGGTGGCATCGCCAGCAGCGCGAGCCATGCCGCAAACGGTGCCGGTAACGCCAGCCACGCCGCTCACACTGGCGGCAACGCCGCAGACGCTGCAGGTAACGCCAGCCACGCCGCTCACACTGGCGGCAACGCCGCAGACGCTGCAGGTAACGCCAGCCACGCCGCTCACACTGGCGGCAACGCCGCAGACGCTGCAGGTAACGCCAGCCACGCCTCGCACACCGCAGGCAACACAGCCGACGCTGCAGGCAACGCCAGCCACGCCTCGCACGGTGGTGCAGATGTCAAGGATTCGGCTCTTCCGCCCACGGATCCGGGCCACCGCTCCAACGGTGTGTCAAGTGCGGCTCAGCCCGCCGCGACGCCTCATGCGTCCGCAGCCGGCGATGCTGGCACCGCCGGGCATGCGGCTCCCGCGAACACTGCCCCCAGCGCGTCTAACGGCGCTCACAACAACGCGTTCATGAATGCGGATACCGGCGGCGCCACCCACGGCGCTGGCAGCACTGCCAACGGTGCCCCCTCGGGCGACGACTTCGCGCCTCAACCTGATGCTGCAGTTGGCGGGAAGCCTCCGCAGCGCCCCGACGTTTCGTTTGAGAAGATGAACGAGCACTTCTCAACGGAATTCGACATCGTACACGCAGGCGATCCTGGAGCCAACGACTTGCTCCGTAGCCCCCGGGACGAGGCGACCCTCGCGGGTCGGTCGGGCCCGGTTCATGCTAATGGCCAGACGCGCGGTGCCGATGAGCTTGTCGGCGCGGGCGTTGGTCGTAGCGAGGCCAGCGTGGGCGCTCAGGGATCGTACGAGCGCGCTGGTGCCTTCGGCGGCAGCGATCCGAGCCGTGTCAGCCACGGAGCGGATGGCTTCGGCGGTACCGCTGATTTCGGAGCGAACGCAGGACATGCGGGTCACGGCGCACACGGCGTCAGTAATTCCGCTGATGTCGGTGGCGGCGTAGGCGACGCGTCACGTGGTACGCACGCTGCTGGCGCCCCCACGGGCCAGGGCGGCGGTCATGTTGGTGCTGATACTGGCACCCACGGTGGTTCGTCGGCCCCTGCGCAGGGGCCGCACCGTGCCGATCCGGGCATGTCCACCGGTGACACGCACGGTGCGTCGCGCGCTGATTCCACCCCCGGCCACGGCGACACCCCCCGGGCAGGACAGGGTGCGGACGGCACCCCCGACGCACCTACCACCCCCAAGAAGGAAACTCCTGCCGGGGACGCCCTGGGCGGCGACAAGCAGCCGCATAGCGGAAAGCATGCAGCAGACACGCCTGCCACCCACGCGGATGAGGCCGCCGACACCAGCAAGGCTGGCCACGGCACCGGCGACGCAAGTAGCTCCGGTAAGGCCGATGCCGACGCTAAGCATGGGCATGATTCCGGCGAGCACGCGGACGCTGACCCCAAGGCGAAGGACCACTCCGCCAACGGCAAGGCTGACGACGCTGCTGATTCAGCGCGCCACGGTGACAAGACCGAGGCCGACAAGCCCACGTCGGACAAGACCCACAAGGAAGACCACGCCGCACACCACGACGGCGACGAACACCCCAAGAACAGCGACGACAAGCACTCAGCCAAGAACGACGACGCCGACACCAAGTCCACCAAGGACGAGGCAGACACGCACAAGTCCAACAAGGACAGCGACGCCAAGTCCGACAAGGATTCCGCCAAGCACGCGGACGCTGACCCCAAGGCGAAGGACCACTCCGCCAACGGCAAGGCCGACGACGCTGCCGATTCGACGCGCCACGGTGACAAGAACGAGGCCGACAAGCCCACGTCGGACAAGTCCCACAAGGAAGACGACGCCGCACACCACGACGGCGACGAACACCCCAAGAACAGCGACGACAAGCACACCACCAAGACCGACGACACCGACACCAAGTCCACCAACGACGACGCCGACACCAAGTCCACCAACGACGACGCCGACACCAAGTCCACCAAGGACGACGCCGACACGCACAAGTCCGACAAGGATGAGGCCGAGCGCGCGGACGCTGACCCCAAGGCGAAGGACCACTCCGCCAACGGCAAGGCCGACGACGCCGCTGACTCGACGCGCCACGGTGACAAGACCGAGGCCGACAAGACCGAGTCGGACAAGTCCCACAAGGAAGACGACGCCGCACACCACGACGGCGACGAACACCCCAAGGACACCGACGACAAGCACACCACCAAGACCGACGACGCCGACACCAAGTCCCCCAAGGACGAGGCCGACACGCACAAGTCCAATGACGACAACGGTGGCGGCAAGTCCGACAAGGACGACGCCGACGCCAAGTCCGACAAGGATTCCGGCGAGCACGCGGACGCTGACCCCAAGTCGAAGGACCACTCCGCCAACGGCAAGGCCGACGACGCCGCCGATTCGACGCACCACGGCGACAAGACCGAGGCCGACAAGCCCACATCGGACAAGTCCCACAAGGAAGACGACGCCGCACACCACGACGGCGACGAGCACCCCAAGGACACCGACGATAAGCACACCACCAAGACCGACGACGCCGACTCCAAGTCCACCAAGGACGAGGCCGACACGCACAAGTCCAATGACGACAACGGTGGCGGCAAGTCTGACAAGGATGCTGACGGCAAGTCTGACAAGGATGCTGACGGCAAGTCCGACAAGGACGACGCCGACGCCAAGTCCGACAAGGATTCCGGTGAGCACGCGGACGCTGACCCCAAGGCGAAGGACCACTCCGCCAACGGCAAGGCCGACGACGCTGCTGATTCGGCGCGCCACGGTGACAAGACCGAGGCCGACAAGACCGAGTCGGACAAGTCCCACAAGGAAGACGACGCCGCACACCACGACGGCGACGAACACCCCAAGGACACCGACGACAAGCACTCAGCCAAGAACGACGCTGACACGCACAAGTCCGACAAGGACAGCGACACCAAGTCCACCAAGGACGACGCCGACACGCACAAGTCCGACAAGGATTCCGCCGAGCACGCGGACGCTGACCCCAAGGCGAAGGACCACTCCGCCAACGGCAAGGCCGACGACGCCGCTGACTCGGCGCACCACGGCGACAAGACCAAGGCCGACAAGCCCACGTCGGATAAGTCCCACAAGGAAGACGACGCCGCACACCACGACGGCGACGAACACCCCAAGGACACCAACGATAAGCACTCCGACAAGACCGACGACGCCGACACCAAGTCCACCAAGGACGAGGCCGACACGCACAAGTCCAACAAGGACAGCGACGCCAAGTCCGACAAGGATTCCGGCGAGCACGCGGACGCCGACTCTAAGGCGAAGGACCACTCCGCCAACGGCAAGGCCGACGACGCCGCTGACTCGACGCACCACGGCGACAAGACCGAGGCAGACAAGCCCACGTCGGACAAGTCCCACAAGGAAGACGACGCCGCACACCACGACGGCGACGAGCACCCCAAGGACACCGACGACAAGCACTCAGCCAAGAACGACGACGCCGACACCAAGTCCACCAAGGACGACGCCGACACGCACAAGTCCGACAAGGACAGTGACGGCAAGTCCGACAAGGACGGTGACGGCAAGTCCGACAAGGACGGTGACGGCAAGTCCGACAAGGACGGTGACGGCAAGTCCGACAAGGACGGTGACGGCAAGTCCGACAAGGACGGTGACGGCAAGTCCGACAAGGACGACGCCGACGACGACTCCAACAAGGACGACACCGACTCCAAGTCCGACAAGGACGAAAAGTACGAGGATCTCTACGATCACTCACACGATAAAGACGGTCCAGATTCCTCTTACAATCCAGAAACAGATCCTCACAGCAATCCGGACCCTGACTATGACAGCCTGCCGGATCCGTCAATTGACCAGTCTGAAGGTTTTCCAGAAGGAGTCGACCCATACAGAACTCCCCCAAAGACACGACGCCAGCTTGAGGAAGCACTTGAAGCTTGGGAGTCCTATCAAAAGAAGGCGCTGCCAGATGATGCAGCTAAGTGGCATTCAGGACGTTACGGTTTTGATGACGTAGTAAATCCTGAACGCGCACTGGGATACAATCCCGACGGGTCGCCACGTTCCATGGAGGACTTCATGAATGTCTATTATGACAAAGAAAAGAAGCAACCAGTTTGGCCATGGGACGTCGAAGGACTCCGTAAGAATGGGGCAAAACTCAACGCAAATTACCACGAGTACACATCGATTACCCCATTCATCAAAACGCACGGCGAGGATTTGTGTCGACTCGGAGACCCCGGCGGTAAGTTCGCGGCCGCAGTACACAAGGACGGTACGCTTCCATCGTTTGGCGAGCGAGGATTGTTCCAGCCCTTCTCGCTGGGCGCACCGGATATGCGCGCACGCCTGACCGGAGAACTTCCCGAGGGACACATCGTCAAATACGGCGAGGTCGCCCCTGCTTTTGGCCAACCAGGAGGGGCAATACAGCTGCAGATTTGGGGACCTGACGAAAAGACGGGTATCATCAGGGAGTTGACACTAAAAGAGTGGAAGAAGCGGGGGATCATTGAGTATGTCAAACACGATTAGCGAAGATGAGTTCATCAAGACCCTGGTTTCCTTGCTCGAGCGAGAGCTTTACGTTGTCAGCGAGGATCACGTGTGGTTTCGGAGCAACGATCTTAATGTCATGATCCACGCGTGGTACGAGGACGGTTTCTACTCGGGCGGGTCAAGCGAACGCCTCTCTCCCCCTGGCACCAGCATGTGGGCGGATTCTCTCACCCCCGTGAAGCAGTGGCTGCTCATGGACAACTTTGATCTACTGCGCTATTGCCTCGGCCTCGAGTATTTAGCATCAGGTTTCGGGAGCTGCTGATCGCGCCGAACTGGTCCCACAGGCCCGGCACCAATCAGTACTCCCTTGAGCTGTGTCACAACGATCAGCCCACCGGCGTCTTCGCAGGCAAATGGTCTGACGAAGCCACCAACCTGACATGGTTCCTGAACCACACGCCCGAGCGCCTCCTCGAGATCGCACGTATCGAGAGCAAAGAAGAAGCCTGTCAGGCTCTCTTCGGAACCACACACATCCCCTACGGGGACGACGACTAACGCAAGGCTCAACGCCTTCGCGGTAACGCACTCGGAGCGTGGGCAGCCCCGCCCACAAACGCAATATGGGGTCAACGCGTGATAGAGCGTCAGAGAAGTGGCCGAGGTTGGTGCGGCCCAGTCCCGGCCTCGTCCCGACAAATTGAGAGGCGGTGGGAGCTTCACGCTCCCACCGCCTCGTCGTAGGCACGACTCGCTGCCCCTGTACTGACTCAGCCACTTAACACGGAACCAACGACGCGACGAGGAAGTCAGTACCGGTGTCTACCGTAACCCTGCGTTGTTCTCAACTACCACGAAGCCTAAAGTGGCACAGATGTTCATGGAGAGGCTCAAGCCCGAACCTGGGGAAACACGTGTCCTGTTTGAGATTGAAGAGGCGTCGGGTTCAAACATCCGCCCGATGTCTATGTATGCGAAACAAGATGAAATTCTTTTTAAGTCCGGGGTTGATTTCGAGGTTGTCGACTACGATAAACTTTCTGACGGAAGTTACACCATCAAACTCAGGCAGAGAGAATAGGATGCAGCTATGCCCGTCGCTGTAAATGGAAATGTTAACGGGGCGCAGTTGTGGATTGCCGACCATCATTGGTGGGATTACCCAACGATCTGGAAGCTCCCCAAGCGCCCTGAGGACGGCCAGCTCGACTGGGAGCGCCTCTTCCCCCACCAACGCGACGTCATCCGTCGTTTCTCAGCCACGCTCCGCACATTATCAGGCCTGCCCGAGGCACTGCCGTCAATCCCCTACCAGCCTTTCGGGACCCCAAGCCCACAGGGCTGGGTGATGCCCATCAAGTCCGGTACGCCCAGTAAACTTCGGTACGGCAAGTGCACCGCTGGGGGCTCTATCGTCTCCCATCACCCCATTCGCGGGACTGACACGTTCGCGCTCCTCTTTAGCGGAGCCGGGAAATTTCCCTGGTTTGTGGTGCGTGCAGACGGACGTCCCTGGCACACCAATCCCTGGGCAAACAACACGCGAGTGGGGTCCATCTGGGTGCGAGTTCTTGCCTGGGAGCATAGCTCTCCTCACATTCAGCCATTCACCGAGATAGCCGTGCCGCCGCGGACTGTGCCTGCGCAACTGCGCACGATCTACGTGGAGCGCTACCCCGACGATCCTGACCTGTACGGCTCACTCACACAGCTACCAACCCCGGCAGAAGAACGCATCGAGGTTCAAGACGTCCCCGTATGGTGGAAAAAACCAGAATACCTCCTGCGCAAAAGCTTCCTTCAGCCTGACCCGCACAATCCGAACTCCTATCGGAACGCTCCTAACACTCTCGACGAGCGAACCGCTTATACGTGCATCGTCCAATACACAGGCCTGCTCCGCAATTGGACATCACCGTACGTCCTGCCCGACTACATTGCACGCTTTGATGAGAAACCACAGGAGGAATCATGAACGAAGACAGCATCAAGAGCTTTTTGTCTCTCCTCGAGTCACTACCCCCGACCCCGTCGGTGACCTTCCGCGGATATGTCGACACGTCCATCACAGAGCCGCGTGCGATTGCTTCTCCCGTGCTCACGGCAACATCGCATAACATTTCGATTGCGACAAACAACCTGGCGGTTCCGCAGGTCGCTATTTTTATCGGCCAGAATGGACGAGACCTCAGCACACTCATGATGGGTGCCCCCTCTTTCAATCTCGAAGAGGTCACCTACATGCCCGGATCCTACTTCTACGTGCATCCCGCTCAGGAGCTCCTCGGAGTGACCATCCAGATTTACGAGGAAATGCGTCTGACCGAAGGCGGAAAGAGCCTCGCCCCCACCCGCGTTCTCGACTCCTGGACTCCCATTCTCATTGAGTTTGAGCCCGCGCTGCGCGCTGCTCGCAGCCAGCGCGTCGATCTGCCCGAAGGCGCGTCAGAACGTTTCCTCATTCCCGTGGGCTAACGCCTCAACACGACAAGAGCCGGCGTTGTTGCCCCCACTAGCTAGCGGGGGCAACAACGCCATCATCGACTCAACCACCCGGCGAGTAACCGGCTCTTCATAATTGAGGGTGTAGGTGTTGTGGGTGGGGTTGGGCGTGTCGTGGCCGGGTAGGGGTCGAGGTCTTCCGATGATGGAGATTGCTACACCGTCCATCTGAAAGACCTCGACATGGCCAATACTATCTTTGATCGCCCTGACCTGAGCGCGTTCACGCGCCTGGATGACCTGGGCCTGGAAGTGACGGGCCAGCGCATTGAGGCAGACCATGCAGTGTTGGCGTGCCGGATTTCTGGTGAGGACCGGTGGTGTCGACGCTGCGGGTGTCAGGGCATTTCTCGTGACACGGTGGTCAGGCGCTTGGCGCACGAGCCCTGCGGGTGGCGTCCCACGATTTTGCATGTGAGCGTGCGCCGCTACCGGTGCGAGACGTGTGCTCACGTGTGGCGTCAAGATATGAGCCAAGCGGCCGATCCGCGCGCCAAGCTTTCACGCGCAGCGGTGCGCTGGGCGCTCACTGGGCTGGTCGTTCATCATGTGACGGTGGCGCGCGTCGCCCAGGCCTTGGGCGTGTCCTGGAATACCGCCAACACCGCTGTCCTGGGTGAAGGCCAGCGTCTACTGATCAATGATCCAACTCGGTTCGATGGCGTGCGTGTCATCGGGGTGGATGAACACGTGTGGCGCCACACCCCCTACGGAGACAAATACGTCACCGTTATCTTGGACTTGACGCCCATCCGAGAACGCCGCGGTCCCTCCCGGCTCTTGGACATGGTCCCGGGTCGCTCCAAGCAGGTCTTCAAAACCTGGCTGGCCTCCCGCCCTGACACGTGGCGTGAGCGCATTGAGATTGTCGCGATGGATGGATTCACCGGGTTCAAGAGCGCAGCCGCCGAAGAACTCCCCGGCGCGAGGGCGGTCATGGACCCCTTCCACGTCGTGCACCTGGCCGGTGATGCTCTCGATGAGTGCCGCAGGCGTATCCAGCAAGAACTTCACCATCGGCGCGGGCGTGCCACGGATCCCCTGTACAAGGCCCGCAGGATGTTACACACCCGCTCATGCCTGCTCACGCCACGTCAGCAGCACCAACTACTCAACCTGTTTTCCGGTGAGGAGCACGTCGCGCTCGAGGTCACTTGGAGCGCCTACCAGAACATCATCGACGCCTACCGCGCGCCCGACACGGACGCGGGTAAGGCCCTGATGGAAGCCGAAATCAACACCCTGACCTCCACGCGTGTACCGAGGGGTCTGACCGAGCTCGTCACGCTGGGCAGGACACTTAAACGCCGAGCCGGGGACATCCTGGCTTACTTCGACCACCCCCACACCTCCAATGGTCCTACCGAAGCGATCAACGGCCGCCTCGAACACCTACGCGGCTCCGCCCTCGGGTTCCGTAACCTCACCCACTACATCACCCGCTGCCTCCTCGAAACCGGAGGATTCAGACCCCAACTACACCCTCAATTATGAAGAGCCGAGTAACCAAACGGAACGTCAGCCAACACGGCTGCCCTGCTGGTTGCCAAGGCAACAGTCAGAGCACACTCAGCTCGTGACAGCTGAGTGGCTCGCTCCGTCGTGTCACATGGCGTCCACTCGCCGCACGCAACGGAAACCGCGATTCCCAACAACACAGGCCTAAAACACACCGGGCGTCAACGAGAGAGGCATTCGCGGATAGGACGACGCGCTTATACTCAAGGTACAGGAGTGTCACCCACGGGAGGACGTCATCATGGATGTGCTCGAGCAGCTGATCGAACGGGCAAAGAGCGTCGGTGTCTCTGCCGACCTCATTCGAGATAACGGGCTCTTCAGAGTTGAGTGTGGTTGGAGGCATCTAGGCCTCCTGCGATGAGGAGCATTCGGAGTTGGTAGTTGGTGGGGTTGCGGTAGCCTCTGGCGGTGCGTCTTCCTAGTTCGATGATTCCGTTGATGGCTTCTGTTGGCCCGTTGCTGGCTCCTCCTGTATCGAAGTAGGCCAAGAAGGCGTCCTTCCACTTGCGCAGGGTTCGACCCAGGCGAGCGATTTCGGGGATGGGACACGTTGGTAGGCGCTCGATGAGATGAGCGGCCAGGCGTCGGCCTTGGGCGGGTGTGTCTTGATGGAAGACATCGCGCACTTGCTGGGCGCAGCGGTAGGCGACTTCCACACTGATATGCGCCTCATCTGCCGTGAAGGCCTCACGGAGGCGTTCTTGTTGACGCTTCGTGAGCCGATCACGCGAGGCGCGCAAAAGATTGCGGATCTGATAGAGAGGATCACCCTTGCGCCCGCGGTGACCGGTCGTGTCTTGCTGGACGCGACGACGCACCTCATCGAGAGCGTCACCTGCGAGCTTGACGATGTGAAAGGCATCGAGGACGCTGGTGGCGTCTTGGAGCTGGTCATCAATGGCGTTCTTATATCCCTGGAAGGGATCCAGCGTCGCGATTCGCACCCCCGCACGGAAGTCTTCTCCGCGCTCGGCCAGCCAGTTCTTGTACACGGTGCCAGACCTTCCCGGGACCAGATCCAACAAGCGGGCCGTGGGGTGATCCTCCCCGCGTGTCAGGTCCACGATGCCGGTGAGCTCACGGGGGCCCCGGCGGCGTCGGTCCTGGTGGTGCCACACATGCTCATCAACCCCCAGTACCCGCACCCCTGTGAAACGGGCGGGGTCATCACATGCGGCTTGCAGACACGGCTTGATATGGGACCACACGGTATTCCACGTGGTTCCTAACTGGCGGGCCAGCCCCGAGATAGTGGCTCCCTCGAAGCGCAACTGTCGGATCGCCCAGCGGATCGCCCGGGGGCGCCCAGGCGCGCCCTGGGAGCACACACCGAGTGGTTCTGCTCAGCGAAAGTCGTGATCTGGCAGGTATGTTCGCGGCATATCCATCGGCGCTTATGCCACCGGATCCGCGCCGGGACACCGGCCCAGGGCGCGTCGATCACCTCCACCACCACACGCCCATGACCTTGAGCGATCACCCCACAATCTGGGCACCCCGCCAGCTGGTTGCACGACTCAACATCGAGCACCAGAGCATCTGGGTGCGAACCGCACTCATCAGATGGAAGCCCTCCAAGTCGACGAGCAGATCACACCGATCACAACGATCAAGCGACACAGAGCAGCAGCAGGTAGGGTGAGACATTGTCGAGGTCCTTGACGACAGCGGGGGTAGAAGTCCGCTCATCATCAAGGACCTCGACCTCTACCCGCAACCCCCGACCAACACCCGGTCACCCACACTCAACTCGGAAGAGCCCCATTGACCCTGATAGTCACAAGCCCGTGTACCTGAAGCCTGGGCCTGTGCGCAAGTTGTTGACGGTTTGTTTATGCGGCTGTTGTCCAGGCCGCTTGGTGTAGTTCGTATTCGATGGGGGATCTGCCGCCCAGGCTGGTGTGGATGCGGCGGCGGTTGTAGAAGTCTTCGATCCAGGTGGCGACCCCGGTGTAGACCTGGTCGCGGGTGGTGAAGGCGCGCCGGTAGTAGTACTCGGTTTTGAGGGTGGCCCAAAAGGATTCGGCCATGGCGTTATCCCAGCACACTCCAGCCTGCCCCATCGACACGGTTCCTTTCACGGCGCGCATGTAGGCTGCCAGTTTCTGGGAGGTGAACTGTGTTCCCCGATCAGCGTGGAGCACGACCCCTGCGGGGAAGGTGCCGCGGGTGGTGGCGGCCATGTCGAGCGCGGTGATGACCAGGTCGGTGCTTTGCTGCTCGCCCATGGCGTATCCGAGCACTCGACGCGAGTGCGCATCGCGCACGGCGCACAGGTAGACCCAGCCTTGGGCGCACCGCAGGTAGGTAAAGTCCGTGATCCACACCCGATCCAGGGCGCCTTGGTCCCACTGGCGGGCGCAGTGGTCCTCATGGGCCACAGGACCGCGCCGGCCGCGCTTGGCCGGGCGCGGGTGCGTGTTCAGGCCCGACAGGCCTTGGCGGCGCATCGACGCGGCGACCGCCCGCACACCCACATCCACGCCCGCGCGCGTCAGAGCATGGCGGATGCGAGGAGCCCCATACGTGCCGCCCGACACCTCGTGTTCCCAGGCCACCGCCTCATCCAAACGCCGCCGCACCAGCGCGCGCTTGCCCCGCTGGGGTGCACGGTTTTTCCACGCGTAATAGCCCGCGCGCGTCACCCCCAAGACCTTGGCCATCAAGGTGATTGAGTAGGAAGCCTTCTGCGCGTCCATCAGTTCAAAGCGCTGGTGTTTTGGTGCCCAGACGCGAAGAAGGCGCTGGCTTTTCCCAAAAACTCATTCTCCTTCTCCAGCTGGCGCACCCTCCGGCGCAATGCCGTGATCTCAGCTTCCATCTCGCGTGGATCAGGACGACCCTCACGCACGGCTTGACGCCGCTCGCGCTCGAGTTTGACCCACCGGCCCACCACCGATTCACCCAGCCTAAATCCCGGGCCACAGACGCGATCGTAGACCCCGTATCCAACACCAGACTCGCAACATCACGACGATACTCCGGCGTAAAACGACGACGAGTTCCCATAACAGGCACCTCACTCTCCGCAGGCACACACACCCGCTTAACGAAGTGTCAACAACACCAGCCTAAGCCCAGCCCAAGCAGCTTCTTGAAGGTCCGAACCCTGCTCTAGTTAGAAAGACAATCAAATGAACGAAGAACTCGCCGCATACATCACTCGCCTGTGTGAACTATCGGGACACACAACGCAGATCGACGATGATGTGATCCTGGTCGAGCCGAGTAAAGACCTTATCTACGACGCATTCACCATGGTCGAGGAATACTACGCCTACGGCCACGTCGAAAGATACTCATTCAGCGGGGAAGACTTCGGATCCGCGTCCTTCGAGATTTTCAAGAAGTTCGCGATCATGCACTTCGCCGCCGACATTCGTGCAGCACACCAGCTCCCACCCCTCAACGTCCCAGCAGTGACCGACGTTCACCCCGGTTTTTCCATCGAATTCCTCGAACCGATCGCGTATCTGCTGACAAGCAAAGCCTCCCCCCATTCCCAAAACATTCACAACCTTCTCGCCAGCTGCGCTGCTCTCATTGTCATATCTGATGGGCACGTCAAGCGAAGACCTGCTCTCCCTGGTCCTCGAACCGTCCGGGGCGGGATATGCCGCGCTGTACCAGCAGAGCTGACACTCCCCTCTCCCGGCGCTAGCTCACGGAGCATAGACGAGAGCGTCGGTCACACCTCCTCCCCTCGTACGACGGGAGGAGGTGCGCCATTTCGCGCTCGCCCGTCAGTTACGATGTCCGCAGAGGCAATGACCCGAAGGAGTGAGCGCCCATGCTGAAAGAATTCGACGACCTCATATCCACGCTCTGCGCGAACTCTTCAGTCGTGCGCAAGGAACGAGACGGCAGTCTGTTCTTCACTGTCGATGGAATTCTCTTTGATTCTTTCTGGTACTCGACAGACAACTACCGCTTCGGCACGAGCGAGCGGCCAAGCCGTGTCGGCGCAACACTGCGAACCCCGAGTTCGACAGTTGCGAGATATGAGTTGGTGCGCCTTCTGGGTGGCTACAACCGATGGTCGCATGGGCGGCAGGCAGTCGAGCTAGCGACTGACCCGGATTCCCTCCAAGCAAGCTGGACGATAAGCCCCGGACAACTGCCCGGCGAGCAGATCCTGTCAATGCGCAGTTGCCCCGACGTAGAGTTCACCTCGTTCGACGAACAACGCGCGTACAAGCTCGCACATCTCATGCAGTATCCCTTCGAGGACGCACTACAGCTGTATCTGGGTGAGTAGAACCAACGCACCTAACAGAGTTTGACGTGCGCGGCTTCGTAGTCGATCGCTCTCGCGAACACCGCTTCAGCGCGCGGCGCCTAGGTAGGATGGGGGAAGCCTGCCTCGATGACGCAATCGGCGTAGGACCCCTAGCGAAGGGAGCCAGTCATGTGGGAACAGTTTCGAAGCCTCGCGCTCCCGATCATCAGGGAGCACTTTCCCGGCTCTTCATAATTTGGGGTGTAGTGTTGTGGGCGGGGTTGGGCGTGTCGTGGCCAGATAGGGGTCGAGGTCTTCCGATGATGGAGATTCCTACACCGTCCATCTGAAAGACCTCGACATGGCCAATACTATCTTTGATCTCCCAGACCTGAGCGCGTTCACGCGCCTGGATGACCTGGGGTTAGAGGTGACGGGTCAGCGCATTGAGGCAGACCATGCAGTGTTAGCTTACCGTATTACTGGTGAGGACCGGTGGTGTCGACGCGCCGGGCACCAGGAGTGCGCTCACAGGTGGCAGCAACACCCAGTCGCCCACACTCAACTCGGAAGAGCCACGAACCGCAGCCACAAGTAGGAAGGCCTCGGCAAATGAACATCTTTCTCACGGCAAACATGAAGACATTCGATGAGTTTGCCGCCCTCTACTCTGAGGGGGACGAGGCACGCACGAACCGGGGGCGCTCCCTGTTCAGTTACGCTCTCGGAAACAGCAAAGCGGAAGAGCGATACAAGATCGTCGACTTCCTACTTGAGCGCAATCCGTCGTTCGCCCACAAGTCCGGTGATGGCGCGTCGCTCCTGCACATCCTGCTAGGAAGCCTCAACCACGACCCCGTCCGCGATGCCGCCATCGCACAGGTTCTGGTCGACCATGGGGAGACCTTCAACTGCCTCGACGATCGCAGGCGCCTCCCCCCTCCAGTACCTGCTCCCCGCCCATCGCTACTCCGACGAGGACCTGGCACCCATCTACGACGTCGTCTTCGCGTCTCCCGACCCGGGTTTTACGACCGTCGTTGACGGGGGAAAGCCCTTCCATGAACTCGTCCGCGCATTCGAGGACCGGCAAGTCCTCGCAGACCGTATCGACGCCTACCTGCGCGCGCAGGGTGACACTCACTGAGAGGAGCAATGATGCGCCCCACTTACATTCAAGGCGCCGGCGCGGCCATCGTCTCTCGCAAGATTGTTGAGCGCACAGGCAACATCAAGTGGCTGACCCGCGAGGAACCCTTCGCCCCTCAGGACTCCGGCTGGCGCGTGCTATCCGACCGCGACACCGCCGAGTACCTGGATGATCCAAAAAACATGACCGTCGTTGACTTCAACGAGCTGTGCAACCTTGAGCCCGCCTGCATCGGCATCTACGACCTGCCGATCGGCTCCGACATTCAACTCGTCGTCGAACCTGACGGCCGCCGACGCTGGTTCGACAACAAGACCGAAAAAGAGATTTCCTTCCGCTAACCCACGCAGCGGCCCCGCCCTCACAGTGAGTGAGCCACACGAGGGTCGCGTACGGGATCGTCACCTGCTCCCCCGCCGCATACCCGAGGTGCTCGTAGAGGTACCAGCGCAAGTTCGCCTGCATCCGCTCGCGCCCGGCCTCCGACGAACGGATATACGAGGAGCGGGTCGTCCCCAGGGTGAGGATCTCCTCGGGGGTCATACGGTCCTCCCACGCGACCTGCGTGAGGGTCATCGGCTCAAAGCCACCGCCCGGCGTGGGCGGCTTGTCGGGGCGGTGCACGTCGCCCGAGCGCATGATGCGCGTCAGGCGGTGCACCCACGGGATCGACACGGCCATCTGGTTCCACACGATCGCGAGCGCGCCGCCGGGCGCGAGGATCCGGGCGGCCTCGACGCCCGCGCGCGCCTCGTCCACCCAATGCCAGGACTGGGCAAACACAACAATGTCGTACGCCCCGTTCGGAAACCCCGTGTCTTCCGCGAGGCCATCGTGCCACGTCACGCCGTCGACAGACGAGGCCTGGGCGCGCATCGCCTCGGAGGGTTCGACCGCGTCGACGAGGAGTCCGGCGCGAGCCAGGAGCTCGCTCATCTTGCCTGTGCCCGCGCCGATGTCGGCGGCACGCAGCGGGCCGCCCCGACCCGTCTCACTGGCACCACGCGCGCGACGTGCGGCATCAACCAAAGCGGCCACGGCCTCGTCCGGGTAGGCCGGGCGCACGGAGTTGTAGGCGCCGCCCTCCCCGACAAAAGGATTCACGTCGAGGGAACCGGACACGCTGTTCGGCATCATGACACGATCACCGCAATGCTGCCACGAAGGAGTGGCGTCCGCGCGCCCAGCCACGGCCTCATTGTCGGAAGCACTCACAGGAGCGAGCTCCCCAGTCGGCACACGTTGTCGACGTAGTGGACGTACCACGGCTGGCCGCACCACTCCTCGTAGGTGAGCTCGCGGGAGGCCTCGCGCGTGCGCTCGTCGTTGCCGTGCAGCATCTCGACCAGGCGCGAGCTGTCGGCGACGAGCACGATCTCGTAGTTGAGGCCGAAGGAACGCACGTCCATGTTGGACGAGCCGATGATGCACAGGCTCCCGTCGACGACCATGTACTTGGAGTGCAGCATCCGCGGCTTGCGGTACAGGTGGATGCGAACGCCCGCCTTCAGGAGCGGCCCGTAGTAGGAGCGCTGCGCGTGCCCGACCAGGAACTGGTCAAGCTGCTCAGAGACGAAGAGCTCGACCTCAACGCCCGACAGCGCGGCGTTCGTCAGCGCGGTCATGAGGGCCTCGTCGGGGATGAAGTAGGGGCTCGTGATCGACACGTGCGTGCGCGCCGAGGAGATCATGTGGATGAACGCGCGCAGGTTCGGCTCGCCCTTGAACGCGGGCCCCGACGGGATGATCTGCATCGCCGAGGCCTGCTCCCCCTCGCGCTCTGCCGCAACCTCCGCGGCGGGCGGAGTGAGGACGTCGGGGGTGAGGACCTCCTTGCACGCGTAGTACCAGTCCACGGCGAAAACCGCCTGGATCTGGGTGACGATGGGCCCGGTGACGGACACGCTCGTGTCGTCGTAGACTATGCCGGCCTTCGCATACGAGGGGGTGTCGTAGTCGGGGGCCACGAGATTGTGGGAGCCAATGTAGGCCTCGCACCCATCGATGACGAGGATCTTGCGGTGGTTGCGCAGATCCGGGCGGCGGATCTGCCCGCGCAGGGGCGCGAAGGGCAGCATCTCGTGCCACTCGATGCCCATAGCGTTCAGGCGGCGACGGAAGTCCCTGTGGCCGGGGATTGTGCGCATGCCGTGGTGGTCGACGAGGAGGCGGACAGTGACGCCGCGGGCGACCGCGCGCTCGAGGGCCTCGTAGAAGGGCGCGGTGTACTCGTCCCACGAGGTCTGGAAGTACAGGGCGTTCACGTGGTGGCTCGCCGCGTCGATGCTGGCGGCCATGGCCCTGAAGGTCTCGGCCGTGTCGTTGTAGAGGCGACCGACCCACCCCGCCGAGGTCGGAAATCCACTCAGGTTGCCCGCCAGGCGCATAATCGAGGCAGTATCGCCGTCCGAGCCGAAGGGCAGGCCGTCGGGTCCCGTGGGCACCTCGTAGGACTCAGGTTCAGGCACGGTCGAGCCGGCCACGATGTCCTCGACCAGCTGGCTGGCCTCCGGGTCGTCGTCGAGGCGGCGTCCCATCGCCCACCAGGACCCGAAGATGACGTACAGGGGCACACCCACGAGAGGCCACAGGAAAATCAGCAGCAGCCACGCGGTCGACGTCGAGGCGCGGCGGTGCTTGGGCACAACCCCCAAAGCGACAACGCGGATGACGAAATCGATGGCCCCGACAAGGAGCCACGCCCACAGCGGCGGTACGGGAGGTGGCGGCAGCATGCGCCTAGTGTATCGAGCGCCCCAGGTCCTGGTCGGCCCAGCGCTGCCAGTGTGGCGCGTAGGTCTGCCCGTCGCGCGCCAGCGCCCGAGTTCGACGTTCCTCCTCGCCGGGGTCGGCGATCCACACGGCCAGGTCGGCCTCGACCTCGATGGCACCGCAGCCCTCGATGATGGTCGGGGCGAGGGGGACGCGGATCGTCGCCCCGGTTGTGCCGTGCTCCCAATCCCAGGCCTCGTAGGAGGAGGCACGTCCTGCCCGCAGGTCGGCAGCGATTCGCCGGGCGATGCCGGCACCCGCCTCGAGACCGTCCCAACCGGGGTACCAGTCGTCGAGGTGCAGCACCTGCCAACCGTTCACGAGCCGCGCGAGCGCGGCGGCCAGCGTGGATTTCCCGGAGCCGGAGTAGCCGTCGATCGTGACGACCGGGACGGCGCGGTGTGCTCGCGCGCCTTCACCGTCGGACGAGGCCGGGGCCCGCTCCCCCGCCAGGGCACTCAGGCGGGGGGCGAGGTCTCGGGCGGCCTGGTCGGGACTCATCGCGACGGGGACGGTGACCCGCAGGCCCGCTCCCCCGCGCGCGTCCTCCCAGGTCAGGGCGCTCATCGGCCCACCAGGGCGAAGGTGCCCGCCCAGATGCTCGCGGCCAGCGCGATCGCGGGCAGGGCCACGGCGACAACCATGAGGACGGCGTCGGCGGCGCTCAGGCGCGAGACGCGCGCCCACGTGCGCCTTCCTTGCGCGCCGAAGCCTCGGGCCTCCATGGTGGTGGCCAGCTTGCCGGAGCGTCGCAACGCAAACACGAGCAGCGAGAAGGAGCCGCGCAGGAAGGAACGGATACGCGAGGCGTCACCCACGCCTCGGGCGCGCCGAGCCCGCTCGAGGGCCTTCCAGTCGGCCGCCATCAGCGAGGTCATGCGCGCGCCCGCGAGCGCGGCCAGGACGGGACGGGCGGGCAGGTGCAGGATCTGCGCGAGGCCGTCGCCCATGTCGGTCGGATCGATGCGGTCGAGCAGGGCGATCGCTGGCATGACGATCGCGCACATGCGCAGGCCGATGCCCAGTGCCAGCCACATCGAGTGGTCCGAGATCGCTGCCGGCCCGAACTGCCAGTACACAGTTCCGCCCGGCGAGGCGTAGAGCAGCATCGACAGCGCGCCGAGCGGCGCGGCCAGCAGCAGCGGCGTCGCCTTCAGGAAGAAGCTGCGCGCCGACACGCCCGACAGGGGCATGAGCGCAAGCTCGAGGGCGAGTGCCACGCCCGCGCTCACCGGGTCGATCGTAATCAGCAGGGGGGTCGTGGCGACCAGGAGGGCGAGCACGCGGGCGACGGGATTCGTGCGCGCGAGGAGGCCTCGGGCAACGGGCTTCGCACCGCAATCGTGAGCGTTCCCGGCGGGGGTAGCCCCGGCCTCGTCCGCGGGATCAGCGGGGGTCGCACCGCGCGTCCCGACCTGCCCGAGGTCGACGACGCGCTGGCCCATCGCGGCCACGAACGCGGGGTCATGCGTGATCGACACCAGGGTGACGCCGCGCTCGAGGGCGGAGCGCAGCAGGCGCACGAGGCCCAGCCACGTGCCGCGGTCCTGGCCGAAGGTCGGCTCGTCGAGGATCAGCAGCTCGGGGGCGCTGATGAGCGCGGTCGCCACCGACAGGCGGCGCTTCTCGCCGCCCGACAGCGTCATCGGGTTGGCGCGCGCAAGCTTAGTGAGGCCCAGGGCCTCGAGGTGTTCGTCGACGAGGGGGGGCGATCTCCTCCTCGCTCATGCCGGCCGCGCGCGGGCCGATCGCGAGCTCCTCGGCGACGGTGGCGGCCAGGAACTGGTACTCGGGCTCCTGGAAGACCATGGACATGCGCCCCAGGAGTTGCTTGCTGCTCCACTCGTGGGGGTCGCCTGCCGTGCCGTCGGAGGTCTCGACCTCGACCGTGCCCTCCAGGGGCGGCAGGAGGCCCGCGAGCGTCAAGGCAAAGGTTGATTTTCCGGCGCCGTTAGCGCCAACGATGCAGGTGGACACGCCGCGCTCGAGCGTCAGGTCGATGCCGGACCGCACGGGGGGAGGCCTTGTCGTAGCCGATCGTCAGGTCGGTGACGCGGGCGATGGGGGCATCCTCGGACGAGGCCGGGGCGACCTCGGGGGCGGGGCCGACCTCCGCGGCCACGTCGTCGCCGGGCAGCCACATACCGCGCTCGCGCAGCACCTCGCCCTGCTCCTCGAGGACCTGACTCAGGGGGCCGTCGGCAGCGATCGCGCTGTCCGCGACCACGATGACGCGATCCACGAGGGGCGCCCACACGTCCACGCGATGCTCGACGACCACCATCGTCGCGCCCGTGCGTTCCACGACGGTCTCGACGGCGGCACGCACCTCGGCGACGCCGCTCGGGTCCAGGTTCGCAGTGGGCTCGTCCAGGAGCAGCAGGCCCGGGCCCATCGCGAGGATCGACGCCAGAGCCAGGCGCTGCTTCTGCCCGCCCGACAGCTCCGTCGTCGAATGATGTAGGGGGACGCTCAGGCCCACGGCATTCAGGGAGTCGGCCACGCGAGGCCATATCTCCTCGCGGGGAACCCCCAAGTTCTCCATGCCGAAAGCCACGTCGTCGCCCACGCGGGCGAGGACCACCTGGGCCTCGGGGTCCTGCATGAGCAGGCCCACGCGGCCCCTGGCATCGGCCGGGGCAACGCCGTCGACGGTGAGCGTGCCGGTGGCCTCGCCCTCCTCGGCGCCGCCCAGCAGGCCGGCCAAGCCGCCCATGAGCGTCGACTTGCCCGACCCAGACGGGCCCAGCACCAGCACGCGCTCGCCCGGCGCGATATCGAGATCAACACCCGACAGCGCGGCGTTCTTGCGCCCAGCGTGACGCCATCCCCAGCCGCGCGCGCACACGCGCGCGCCCGCCCCCTCGCCCGGCGCAACCGGGGCACCAGGAGAGGAAACGGGGCGAGAGGAGGCGGAGTGGGCCTCGTCCATGGAACGTGAATCAGACAAGCTCACGCGCTCCACGGCCGGAGGCGAAGCGATCCAGGGCACCCGTCTTAGCGAGCGCGTTCGTCAGCGCCCACGCGAGCAAGCCCGCCAGGACGATGCCCGAGACGGCGCCGCACACGAGGTAGATCGCGTTGTAGAGCGCGCCCTTCTCGATGTGGCCATAGAGGAAGAGCTCGAGAACCCACTCGAACGCGAAAGACACGGCGCCCGCAACGCCCACGATTGCCGCATTGAAGCGGCGGTATGCGACGAGGGCGAAGACGACCTCGGCACCGATGCCTGCGCGAGGCCCGAGTAAATGGTCTCGACGGCCCACTGGGAGCCCAGGGCCATGGAGACGGTCGCGGCCATCAGCTCGACAAAGAATGCGGCGCCGGGCTTACGGATGACGTAACCGCCGAGCGTTCCGCCCAGCAGCCAGACGCCCGTCGCAAGTCCATCCAGGCCGGGGGTTATGGCCTTGAGGGCCTCCAGGGCGGCATTACCCACCTGGTTCCAGACGACGAAAATGAGGCCGCACGCGACGCCCAGGACGGCGGCGGTGACGATGTCAATGACCCTCCAGCGGAGGGACGGAGTAGTGGATGCCATGCGGAAATACTCCCTTCGTGTTGCACGGCGGCCACGTGGGAAGAGCCTTCCTACGCCGGTATGATCCGGATCAGGTTCTACGGTCGGGGGTGGTCCCTCTCAGCTCGGTTCGAGCTCCCGTGGCACGCTGGTGAGCATAGTCACTAACTATGGGTTCCGCTACTCGTGCAGGTGAGGACCGGTATGCGGGCCCTCACCCGTTCCCCCATCTCCGAGGACTCCGCGCGACGCGCGGCGCAGCAGGAAATGGCGGTTCGCGAAGGCCGCGCCCACGATGAACACGATCCAAATGAGGGAATAAACGAGGCCCGGGCGGGTGTCGTCCCACATCGCCAGAATGACGCCCATGCAGCCCATGAACGCCAGCACGATCCAGGCGCTGATCGCGCCGCCGGGTGCCTTGAACTTGGAGGCAGCGTGCAGCTGCGGGTGCTTGTGGAGGTACACCAGGTAGGACACGACGATGACGACCCACACACCCATGAACAGCGTGGCCGACACGGAGGTCACCAGCGTAAACGCCGCAGAGATCGAGCCGCCCATCCCCATGATGACGATGCCCGACAGGAGGCACACGCAGGACAGGAATAGGGCGTTGAGGGGCACGTGGTGGCTGGAGAGGCGGGCGAAGACGCCGGGCGCTTGCTCCTGGCGGGCCAGACCGTAGAGCATGCGCGAGGTCGAGTAGATGCCCGAGTTCGCACTCGAGGCGGCCGAGGAGAGGACCACCAGGTTAACGATCGTCGCCGCAGCACCCAGGCCGGTCAGCGAAAACATCGTGACGAAGGGGGAACGCTCCGGGCTCACCTGATCCCAGGGGGTCACCATCATGATGGCCGCGAGCGCCGCCACGTAGAAGAGCATGATGCGCACGGGGATGGAGTTGACGGCCTTGGGCAGGTGTTGTCCGGGTCGTCGGTCTCGGCGACTGTCGTGCCGACCATCTCGATGCCGATAAACGCGAAGAGGGCGATCTGGAAGCCACCCAGGAAGCCTGTGAATCCAGTCGGGAAGAAGCCACCGTGGCTCCACAGGTTCGAGACCGCAGCCGCGGTGCCCTCCTCGTCGACCGTGCCCATGGCGACCATGCCGAAACCGACGATGACCAGGGAGATGATCGCGACGATCTTGATGAGCGCGAACCAGAACTCCGTCTCGCCGAAGGCCTTGACCGTCATCGCATTGAGGGCGAAGAGCAGCAGCGTCGTCGCGCCGATGGGGATCCACGCGGGCAGGTCGGGCCACCAGAAGTGCGTGTAGCCGGTGATGGCGATCATGTCGGCGACGCCGGTGACCACCCAGCACGCCCAGTACGTCCATCCCGTCACAAAGCCGGCCCACGGGCCGATGAGGTCGCGAGCGATGTCCGCGAAGGTCGCGTACTTGTGGTCGGAGAGCAGCAGCTCACCGAGCGTGCGCATGAACAGGAACAGGACCGCGCCGATGATCATGTAGACCAGCAGGATCGAGGGGCCCGCGACGGAGATCGTCTTACCCGAGCCCATGAACAGGCCCGTACCGATCGCACCACCGATGGCGATCAGCTGAATGTGGCGGTTTTTCAGCGTGCGCTGAAGCTTTTCGCCACCCTGATGGGGCTCACCGTGTTCGACATTCTCAACTGTCATCGTTGTTCCTTCCGCCTGCTCCCGCCCCACCTGGGGCGTTTTGCGCGGCCTTTGCGCGCTCTCGCGACACGCTTGACTATCCAACGCTACCGCACGGGTGCGCTCATGACCGAATCCAGAGCTACGCGTGGCAGCCCACAAGTATTCAAGTTAGGTTTACCTTATGACGCAGAATCCAACGCCCTCGACGGGCGATACCGCCACGCCCTCAACGGCCGAGGCCTCGTACCCCCTGATTTCCGTGGCCACCGTTCCCACCGAGCGGGCCGCGCGCTACGGCAAGCAGCTCGTCAGCCACATGGCACACAAGATCACGGGCTCGTGGGACGAGGAGGCGGGCAGCGGATACCTGCTGTTCGACCGCGAGGGTCCGGTCCTGGGGCGTTTCGACGTTGTCGCGTCGGCATCTGCTCTGCGGCTCGAGCTGCGCACGGAGCCCGAGCGCGCCGATCGCCTCGAATTCATCGTCGGCATCCACCTGGCGCGCTTCGGCGCACGCGACAGCCTCGCCATTTCGTGGGAGCGCACCGACGGCAGCGAAGGCACCACGCAGGGCCCCCTCACCCCCGAAGAGGTCGAGGCGCACGCCCGCGCCAAGAAGGCGGCGCGCGAGGCGGCGGCGCAGTCGGCCGGGCACGCGGAGTAGCCGCGGCGAGCCTCGCAGCGCAGTAGGCCCGGCGGGTCCCATCGACTTCGCACGTAATTCCCTGGCGACCGGACTTTGCGGCACCCTAAAAACCGCAGAATTCCAACGTTCTGATTTCAAAAGTTGAAGCACCCGCAGGGGAATTACGTGCGACTTTGAAGAGGGATGCACCAGTTAGGGCGGATTACACCAGTTAGGGAGCATTACACCACCTCCCAGCTAGTGCAATGCTCCCTAAACGGTGTAACACCACTTAGCAACAAGCCCCGCCGCGGTTCGCGCAGCAACTCCTACAGCCGACACTGCACCCGTTACGGGACGCTGCACCCCTTACGGGACGCTACACCCGATCAGAACGGGTGCACCGCCTACGGATCGGGTGCAGCACCCTCGCACACAAGCACAACCGCGGCGAACCTCCGGCGGCCCATTGCCAATGACCCGCAGCCTACGCCGCACCACCGTCCCCGCATTCACCAATTCCGCACGTAATTCCCTGACGGCCATACACAACAACACCCCAGAAACCGCAGAATTTCAACGTTCTGACTTCAAAAGTTAAAACACCTGCGGGGGAATTACGTGCGAAATTTCGGGGCGAGATCCAGATCGAAACGACGGAATGCCGCAGGCCAACACGATAAAGCGTCCCTGACACCGGCAAGTGCCAGGAGCTCGGAAACTCAGACGCTCAGCGACCCTCGAGGTAGCTCTTCGCGGCCAGCAGGACCTGCTCCCACATGCCGATCGCGTCCTCGTACGCCTGGCGGGCCTCGGCCTCGTCGTCGGAGACCGACGCCAGACCCAACTCCTCGACGTGGATCGCGACGCCGCCGCGCTCCTCGGACAGGGAGACCTCGACGCGGGTCGCGTACTCGTCCGGCAGCTCGTCGTCGGCCAGCGGGTACCAGCGGAAGGCGACGACATCCATCGGATCCTCGTCGGCCTTCTCGATCAGCCAGTCGCCGGCGTCCGGGTCGCTCACGCGGTAGATGCCGTCATCCCCGAGGCTCACCTCGTGGTCACCCAGCGGGCCGTCGTTGACCCACCAGCCCGGCTCCGACACGAGCGCCCACGCGGCCTCGATGTCGCAGTCCACGACCACGTCGGTCTCGACGCGATCCAGGTCGTCCTCAACGTCGGCGTCAGAAGTCATGTCAAAGAAGCTCATACACCAACGGTACCGGGTCGGGCGCTCCCAGGCACGCAAATGGACACCCGAACAGGCACCCATCTCCGCACGCATACGACGAGGCCGTGGCCAGTCCCGCGGGAAAGCGAGAGTCGGCCACGGCCTCGTCGTGTCAAAGAGCCTCAGGCGAGACGCGTGATGCGGTAGCGCCAATCCACGGGGCCAACCTCGAGGGTCTCCACGCGGTAGTGCTGCTCGGAGTCCTGCAGGTGCGCGAACAGCGGCTCGGGCTGGTGGGGCGCGCAGATCTGGATGTTCTCGCCGACGGGCAGGTTATCGACCGCCGCGAAGAGGACCGTGTGGCGCACGACGCGGGGGATCGAGTGGATGACCAGCTCGTCCGCGCCGGGGCGGTGGATGACGCCGGCGCCGCCGGCGTGGACGTTGCCCGCCGAGGGGGCACCGTCACCACAGCCGCAGCCGCCCGCGGTGGAGGTCATGGGCTCGGCGGCCATCTCGTGGGGGCGCTCGGCGGGGGCACCGTGGCCACCGCAGCCGCAACCGGCGTGCTCGGCGGGGGCCTCAGCGGCCTCGGCAGCGTGGCCGTGGCCACCACCGTGGCCACCGCAGCCGCAACCACCCTGCTCGGCGGGAGCCTGCTCGGCGCGCGCCTTCTTACCCTCGCCACCACAGCCGCAACCGCAGCCGCCATCCTCAGAAGGGACGGTGTTGGCGTCGACCAGCTTGAACATCTGACGGTCAGTCATGTCTTTTCCTTATCCTTCGGCCCGACGGGCCATTTCAGCGAACCTTACACAGTGTAGGCATGCCTCAGCCGCGCCCGCGCGTTCACTTAATGAGGAACTCGGCCTCGACCTCGACGCTGACGTTGAGGGGCAGCGCGGCGACGCCCACGGCGCTGCGCGCGTGCTGGCTGCCGAAGATCTCGCCGAACAGCTCCGAGGCGCCGTTGATGACGCCGGCCTGCCCGTAGAAGTCGGGGCGCGAGGACACGAATCCCACGACCTTCACGACGCCCGTGAGGTTGTCTATGCCGCCCGCGACGGAGGCCGCCGCAGCCAGGGCGTTGAGGGCGCACACGCGCGCCGCGTCCTTGGCGTCCTCGGGGTCCGCGCCGTCCTCGCCGACCGCGCCGATGCACACGGGCTCGCCGTTCACGACGGGGATCTGGCCGGAGGTGCGCACGACGCCGCGGTCGATGACGGCGGGCACGTACGCGGCGACGGGCGTGGCGACGGCCGGCAGTTCGAGGCCGAGCTCGGCGAGCTTTTCGGAGGGGAGCATGAGGGGTCCTTTCGTTCTTTATTGACGAGGCCGGGGCCTCGTCCTCTGGTCCCAGTTTAGTTGCGCTGATCCCGCAGGTGGCGAGTGAGAGCGTGACCGTGAGATCCCGGCCCGGGCCTCGTCGATGAGGACGTGGCGCAGGTATAAGCGTGCGCCCCGCGTGTCGACAATCACGCGGGGCGCACTACGGGGAAGCCTCAGCCCTGGGGTGCGGCCGGGGGCTGACCGCCCTGACCCGGACCGCCCATCGGGGGCTGACCGCCCGCCGGGGGCTGGCCACCCTGTCCCGGGCCGCCGGCCGGGGGCTGTCCGCCCATCCCCATGCCGCCCTGGCCGGCGGTCGCCTCGGTGGATGTGCCGTCGACACTCACCGTGTAGGTGGAGCCGTTGGTCATGCCGGAGGTCGAGTAGATGACGTTTCCGAAGGCCTTGGGCGAGGTGTAGGTGCCCAGGACCGAACCGTTGGCGTCGGTGATCGTCACCGTGGACCCGGCGGATCCGGTCGCGGAGGCAGAGACCCAGCCCTGGCCGTCGGTCGTGGTCGGCGTCTCCACCATCTCGTTGGTGGCGAAGGCGATGACCGTGCCGCCCGTGATGCTCATGGCGCCGTTGGAATCCAGGGAGCCGTTCGCGCCGGAGGCCGGGCCGTAGACGGTCGTCGTGCCTCCGCTGATGGTCAGCGAGCCGTTGGAGTCGAGGCCGTCGCCGTTCGCGTTGACGGTCAGGGTGCCGCCGGTGATGGTGAGCTGCTCGCCGGTGTCCTCCATCGAGCCGCCGCCGTCAGCCATGCCACCGGGGCCCATGCCGCCGGGGGCCATCGGGTCGGCGGTGGTGGTGGTGTCGGCGGTGGTCGTATCGGAGCTGGACTCCGCGGTGGCGGCCAGGCCGGCCTCGACGGTGATCGAGCCCGAGGCGTTGATGCCGTCGTCGCTCGACGTCAGGTCGACGGTGCCGTCGGAGATCGTGATGAGGCCGCCCTCGAGGGCCTCGTTCGACTGCGTGACGGTCACGGTTGCGCCGTCCAGGACGGCCGCGACCTCGGTGTGCACGCCATCATCGCCGGAGGCGGCGGTGATCGTGCCGGAGCTGAGGCGCAGGGCGCCATTGGAGTGGATGGCGTCGTCCCCGGCGTCGATGGTGGTCGTGCCGCCGTCGACGATGATGTAGGTCTGAGCCTTGATGCCCTTGGCCGAGCCCGTGGAGGGCTTGCCGGCCGACGCGCCGCCGCCCGAGGTGATCGACAGGGTGCCGCCGGTGACGATCGCGTCGGTGTACGCGTCGATGCCGTCGCCTCCCGAGGTCAGGGTGACGGTCCCGTCCACGATGGACACGTAGCCCTTGGTGTCGTCGTTGTCCTGGTCGGACTTGAGGGCGTCGCCGCCAGAGTTCACGGTGACGGTGCCGCCGGCAATCGTCAGGGAGTCCTTGCCGCGCAGGCCGTCATCCGAGGCGGTCGCGTTGATCGTGCCGCTCAGGACGTACAGGTCGTCCTTCGAGGTGATCGCGTCCGAGGCGCCGGAGGTCACGTTGAGCGTACCCGAGCCGGTGATCGTCAGGTCCATGTCGGCGTAGATGGCCGCGTTCGCGTCCTCCGTGCCGGTGTAGGTGCCGTCGGTGATCGTCGAGGTGCCCTCGAGAGACAGGACGAGGTCGTCACCGCTGGTCGCCTCGATCGCGGCGCCCGTGGAGGAGGTGATGGTCGCGCTGTCGAGGATCAGGATGACCCGGTCCTTGGCTCCGGCGGCCACGACGACCTTGCCGGTGAAGGAGCCGCTGAGCTTGTAGACGCCGGCCTTGGAGATGGTCAGCACCCCGTCGCTCACGCTCACGGCGTCGGACGAGGAGGTCGCGGTCGTACCGCTCAGCGTCACGTCGACGGCGTCCGAGGCCTTCCAGTCGCTGTCCTCCACGTAGGAGGCCTTCGAGTTCGAGGCCAGGGCGTCGGCCGCGGTGGGCGGCGCGGTCGTGTCGCCGTTGGTTCCCGAGGCCGCGACGGTCGCGGTGGCCGTGGTGGAGCCGAACCGGAGGAGGTCACGCCCGAGGAGCTGCAGGCACCCAGTGCCAGCGTTCCGACGAGGGCGATCGCCCCGATCGTCCGGGCGGGGGTCCAGATTTTCTGCAGGGCTTTCATTTCTATGTCTCTTTCGTGTGGTTACAGCTTGCGTTTCTTATGGTGTGCGCTTGCGCATCGTTTTCTATCGCTCACCCAAGCGCCGTTATGAGGTCTGTCAGGCCGCCATCGCGAGGGGCGCGGAGGGCGCGAGCTCGGGAGCCTCCACATATTCGTGAAAGTAGCGATCCAGCGTGCGGTGCCACTTGTTCGCGGGCAGGTCGTGCATGGCGGCCATCGCGGTCCCGTACTTGGAGATCTTCACGGGTCGCACGCCGCCCTCCCACAGGAGGTGGTCGACCACGGAGGGGGGTCGCACCCGACTTCGTTTCGATGATGACCAGGTCGGGGCGCGTGACCTCGGTTCCGTCCGTGCGCAGCGAGCGCCACGACAGGTTTGTATCCACCGTCGCGCGTCCCACGCCGCCGGGCAGGAGCAGGGTGTTGCGCTCGTAGGATCCAGCCAGGACCGGCTCGAGGGCGGGGACCAGGTGACCGTATCCCGTCTTCTCGACCTTGTCGGCCACCCACTGACGGCGCTCACCCGCGAAGAGGAGCCCCCGCCTCGTCCCAAGAGATCGGCATGCGCTTCTTGACGGTCACGCCGCGCGGGCCGCGGGTCTTGACCTCCAGGAAGGACGCGCCTGACGAGAGGTAGGTGCGGGTGCGGACCTTGAAGCGGCGGCGGCGCTTGAGCGCAGTCAGCAGGTACGAATCCATGTCGGGGGTGTCGTAGTAGGTGGAGGCGTAGCCCTGGGACACCTGGCCGCCAATGCGCAGGACCCGGGTTTCCTCAGGGAGGCGGCTCAGAATCGCCGAGGCCGTGGCGGCGTCCAGCGCGTACTTGCGGTCCACTCGGGTCAGCATCGCCGCGCGCTTATTCAGTTCATCGAGGCCGATCGTCTCGAGGTCGGCGAGAATCGAGTTCAGGGTGGCGTTCATGAGTCGTGTCCTTGGTAATGGCGGGCTGCGGGGTGGCGGGCTGCGGGGTGGCGTGTCAGGCGACCTTCGAGCGCACGTCCACGAGAGTTAGGTCGTTCACGAGGTCGAGCTTGACGACGCTGACCGAGGCGACGGACGCACCGAGGCGCTGCTCGAGGGCGGCCTTCAGCTCGGCGGTGTCGGCGATCGCGCGGTCCAGCTGCACGGTCTGCGAGGTGTAGCGGCCGAAGATCAGCTTCGAATCACCGAAGGCCAGGGCCACGAGGATCAGGGCGATCAGCCCTCCCAGCAGCGGGGTCACCGCCGAGGACATGCCCGTCAGCAGGCCGAGGGCCAGCGAGGCGAAGTAGTAGGCGATTTCCGTCTGCGAGATCTGATCCGAACGCAGTCGGATGATCGAGAGAACACCGAAGAGGCCGAGGCCAAGGCCCGCGCTCACGGTCGAGTTCGCGAGGATGATCGTGACGGCGAGGACGCCGACATTCACACCGAGGAACGCTGCGACCAGGTCAGCGCGGCGGTGGCGCGGGAAGTAGAGGCCGAACACGAGGGCGGCCATGGCAACCAGGTCAATGGCGATCAGAATCAGGGCGGTCATTGGTGTCTCCTTTTGTCGATGCACCAATTTCCCCACGCGACCCTATGAAGAACCTATGAACACCTCATTCGTGCCTTATGACTTTCCTGGGAAAATTCTGAATATTAAACTCGCCCGCGCACCGCGGCATGCTCTGGCGCACAATGTAACCTATGAGCACCCGCCCTGGGGCCATCGGTGCCCCCACTGACCAAGAACTGCGCACACTCACGGAGGAAAACCCCGGCCTCGGGCCCGGCGCGCTCCGTGAAACTCCTGGCCGCCATCGCGACCTTCGGGTCGCTCCTCTTCGGCTACGACACGGGCGTCATCGCGGGCGCCCTGCCATACATGTACATGCCGAGCGTGGCCGGCGGGCTCGGAATCAACGAGTTCGAGGAGGGCCTGGTCGGCGGCGTCCTCGCCATCGGTGCCGCGATCGGGGCGATCGGCGCCGGGCGACTGTCGGACCGCAACGGGCGACGGCACAACATCCTGCTGCTCGCCGTCGTGTTCATCGTCGGCACGCTCGGGTGCACGTTCGCGCCGAACATCTGGGTGCTGTACCTGTTCCGTTTCGTGCTCGGCCTGGCGGTCGGAGGCGCGTCGGCGACCGTGCCGATCTACCTGTCCGAGTCGGCACCCACGCGCATGCGCGGTGCCCTGGTGGCACTCGACCAGTTCATGATCGTGTTCGGCCAGCTCCTCGCCTACTCGATGAACGCGGCGCTCTCCCACGCACACGGCGGCCCGCGCGTCCTCGTGAGCGCCGACCCGTCGGGCACACTCACGCCCGGCCAGTGGTACTCGTGGGACGAGGTCTCCCGCGTCGCGACCGCCGTCGTTTCCGAGGGTGACGGATCGGCGTGGCGGTGGATGCTCGTGCTCGCCACAATCCCCGCGGTGCTCCTGTGGATCGGAATGCGTCTCATGCCCGAGTCGGGACGCTGGTACGCGTCAAAGGCTCGTTATTACGAGGCCGTGGGTGCCCTCAAGCGGATCCGCGACCCCCAGCGCGACGACGTCGCCGCCGAGATCAGCGAGATTGTGGCCCTGCACGCCGCAGAAGCCAGCCAGGGGCACTGGACACTGCGGCGCACCGCGTCAGTCGCGTGGACCAGGCGACTCCTGTTTATCGGCATCGGCCTGGCGTGTTTCGACCAACTGACCGGCATCAACACCGCCATGTATTACCTGCCCAAGATCCTGGCGGCCGCCGGCTTCAGTTCCGCCGACTCCATCACCCTCAACGTCATTACGGGGGCCGTCGCGTGCATCGGCGCGGGATTTGGCCTGTACCTCGTGTCGAAGCTTGCTCGCCGCCACGTCGGCATCTACCAGGAAACGGGCGTCACCCTGTCCCTGTTCGCACTCGCCCTCATCTTCGGACTCGGCATCGGCCCCTACACGCTGGCCGACGGGAGCATTTCACCCGAGATTCCGTCTTATCTGCCGTGGCTGGTCCTCGTCCTCGTGTCCCTGTTCGTGTTCGCCAAGCAGTCCGGCACCGTCAACTGGGTGCTGGTCTCCGAGATCTTCCCCGCCCGTATCCGCGGCGTCGCCCAGGGCTTTGCCGTGGGCTGCGGCTGGATGATGAACGCGGTCGTCACATGGCTGTTCCCCATCATGATCGGCCATCTGGGCGCCACGTGGACCTACCTGACCTTCGGCGTCATCAACGTCGTAGCCCTGTGCTTCTACCTGTTTATCGTGCCCGAGACGCGGGGTGTCTCCCTCGAACAGTTCGAGCACGACTTCTCGAGGCGCTACGGGGTGTAGTCGCTTCCCCGCTGCGTGCGAGGCCCCGCGTCCCTACGGACGCGGGGCCTGCTTTATCGACACGAGACCCGTTTTCCCGCCGAAGCGGAGCCTGCCCGCCCGCGAGATCACCACACGCGAGCCTGATGGCTCGGAGTGGTCGATCTCGAGGCCCGCCCTGGCCCTGCAGGCTCCGCGTCGGCGGTAACATCCGGTACGCCCACGGCTCAAACCTCGCGTGGCGTACGCACACGCCACAACGCCGGTAGCACACTGGTCACATGACTGACGCCCCCGCTCCCACAGCCCGCACGAACGAACCGGCCCAGGCCTCGTTCCTCCCGTCCCTCGCGATCACCGGCGCATCCGGAAACGTCGGCGGCGTGGTCGCCCGACTCCTATCCGAGCGCGGCCTGCCCCTGCGACTCCTCGCGAACACACCGTCGCGCGCACCCGAGCTGCCCGGAGCTATCGCGGTGAAGTGCTCCTACGAGGACACCCCGATCTCACGCGAGGCGCTCACAGGCATTGACGTCCTCTTCATGGTGTCCGCGCCCGAGAGCGAGGACCGCCTGGACAAGCACCTAGCGTTCGTCGATGCGGCGGCCGCCTCCGGGGTGCGCCACATCGTGTACTTGTCGTTCATGAACGCGGCGCCGGACGCGACGTTTACGCTGGCGCGCACGCACTTCCACACGGAGGAGCGCATCAAGGCATCGGGCATGACGTACACGTTCTTGCGCGATAACTTCTACGCGGACTTTTTCGTGGCGCTGCCGGACGAGGAGGGCCGCATCCTCGGACCCGCGGGCGACGGGCGCGTGGGCGTGGTCGCGCGCGAAGACGCGGGGCGCGTGGCCGCGGAGGTCCTGGCCGATCCGGGGCGCTACGAGAATCAGACTCTCGACGTGACGGGCCCCGAGGCACTCACCCTCAACGAGATCGCCGCAATCCTCACCCGCGTGCAGGGTCGCCCCGTCACCTACGTGCGCGAAACCGTCAAGGAGGCGTACGAGTCGCGCAAGAAGCGGCCGGCCGCCCAGTGGGAGTACGACTCGTGGGTGTCGACCTACACGTCGATCGCGCGCGGCGAGATGGATGTCGTGTCCACGACCGTGCGCGACGTGACGGGCCGCGACCCGCTCACCTTTGAGGAGGTCGCCCGGGCGGCGCTCGCGTCTAGCCGCTGACTGTCGCCGTTGCGGCTTCGCTGACCCAGGCTTCGCTTCTCTTCTCAGGGACGAGGCCGGGGCCGCTTCATGCGCTCATGCTTGCTGCCTCCGTCACAATCCTGGTAGCGTCGGAGCATGAACAGCGAGCCTTTCTGCGCCCTTCGGAGGCAGACCACCGGTGCACAGGTGGGGTGGTGACCGTGGCTCGATCGCGACGTCGAGGGATCGGCGGATTCCTCTCCAGCATCTTTTCCAATCGCACCGAGTCGCTCGTGGGTGAAGACAGATGGCGGCGCAACGAGTGGAAACGTGCACTAATTTCGATCGTCATCCTCGCTCTGATGATAGCGATCATTGAAGGAATCTATCGCCTGACACACTACGGGGATTTCCGTTTCGCTGTCTATCTGGCTTCAATTCCGGTGATATCTGGGATTCCCCAGGTGGTATGCGACTCGATAGTTCCCTATCTGCGTCCCCACGTTCGATTCGTCGGCGGCCACGTTGCTATACGAGGTGAGCGTCTCACCAACATCGGATACCTCATTAGCTACGCGATCATCTGCATGGCCGTCGTAGGAGCACTCGTGTCCGGTTTCCTATCACACAACTTCAAGATAGCTATCGGTATTGCGGTGGTAGCAGCTTTTTTTGCCTATCATCTCCTTTCTGAGAATCCAATAGAAGACCTGAAAAACACCATCAAGGATCGTTCAATAACGGCGTTATCCCCAGATAGCATCGACTTTCACATGGCTCCTCATCTCTCGATCCATAAGTATCTGGAATCCGCCTCTGACGGATGCGGCCGCGACGCCTCCTTCCGGTGGGATCAGAACGTGCGAATATTTGACATCGACACCGACAAGCATCATGTTGATCTCCTCGCTGACCCCGACACGTATGACGGGCCATGGAGCTTGTGCTGCCGGACGATCGGCATCCCCTTCACCGGCCTCGACGCCCTCATCCGGCACTTCAACGAGCACCCCGAGGACCGTCCACTCCTGGCCACACCGCAGGGCGTCGACCTCGTCAACGACATCCTCGCGCAGGCCCAAGCAGGACTCTTTTCCTCGAAGTGAAGGCGCGCATGAGCACCAGGAAACAGGCTTTGGTACCTTCCGATTTATCCGGTACGATCAGCCGAATGTCGCTCAACAACCGGGAGCACGTCCCTGCTCCATCGTGGCACTGGCCCTACTACATCGGCCTGGGGTGGTAAGCGTGGCTCGATCACGACGTCGCGGGATCGGCGGATTCCTCTCGAGCATCTTCTCCGATCGCACCGAGTCGCTCGCGGGTGAAGACCGGTGGAGGCGCAGCGAGTGGAAACGTGCACTAGTTGGCACCGTCATCGTCGCTCTCGGGATCGCAATCCTTGAAGGAATCTTCCGCCTCACGCACTTTCAGACCTTTCGCACAGGCGTCATATTGGTCTCACTCATCTTGACAGCAGGCTTTCCCCAGATGGCGTGCGACTCCGTTGCGCCTTTCCTACGTCCACGAATCAGCTTTGTCGACGGGCATGTCGCAATACGAGGTGAGCGCCTCACCTCCATTGGGCATCTCTCGAGCTACATGCTTTTCTTGGCCTTCGCTATGTTCTTCATCATTTCCGGGTTCATCACGCATGAGCTGGTGCGCACCTTTCACTTCGCCTTGATTCCCGCTTGTTTCGCCTATTTTCTTTGCTCAATGAACCCACTGCGAGACTTCACAGCCACTCTGTCGGACAGGTCAACGACAACCTTGGCCCCGGAGGGAATCACCTTCCATATGGCCCATCATCTTTCGGTTGATGCAGACTTGGAATCCGCCTCTAGCGGATGCGGCAGCGACTCCTCCCTCCGGTGGGACCAGAACGTGAAGATCTACGATCTCAGCACGACGAGCTATCACGTTGATCTCCTCGCTGACCCAGACACGTATGACGGTCCATGGGGATTATGCTGCCGGACGATCGGCATCCCCTTCACCGGCCTCGACGCCCTCATCCGGCACTTCAACGAGCACCCCGAGGACCGGCCACTCCTAGCCACACCGCAGGGCGTCGACCTCGTGAACGACATCCTCGCGCAGGCCCACGCAGCACTCACAACCCCACAAAGGAGCCACACATGAGCACCAAGAAGCGCATCCTCGTGACGCTGATCGTCGCGGTCCTGGCCGCCATCGTCATCTTCCCGATGCTGCCCCCTCGAATACCGCGACCGCGTCGTCGCGGTCCTGACCCACCCGCTGTACTACCTGGGTTTGGGTGACTGGTAGGACGAGGCCTACGCCAGATCCACAGCAGAGGGGGTGGGGGCTCCCAACCGGGAGCCCCCACCCCCTCACCGAACTGCTAAGCCGCAGCCTCAGAGATTTTCGACGACCGCCGCGCGGGGGCCGCGCTCGCCTGTGGATGCGTCGCGCCAGGCCTCGAGGGCCCGCAGGAACGCGGTGGCGCCGGGGTCCTGGAGGCCGATCGACCGGTCCTGCAGCCAGGAGGCGCGACCGCGCTGCGACTGAAGGTCGCGGGTGGCGACGACGGCCTCGGCGGCGTCGGCGATGGCGCTATCGAGGGCCGCCGCCGCGAGCGCGCTGTCCTGAGCGACCGCAGGGTTGGCCTCGATGCTCCGGGCCAGCGAATCGACGGCGGGAACCATCGCGTCGAGGATGGTCTTGTCCCCCACTGGCTCTTGCCGCGGTGAGAGATGGAGCTTGCCGCAGCGCGGATGAAGGCCTCGGCTTCGACGGCCGTGACGTCCTCGCAGCCGACCCACACCTTCGATCCGGCGAGAAGGCCACCGGCGACCAGCGCCGCCATCGTCGACGGGTTGGCGTTGGCGAATGCCTTCGCGCAGGCGCGCGCCACGTCGGAGGGAGCAGGTTCAGGCTCGGTCGGCATTTCCTTGAGCGCCTCGATGACCGCGCGGGCACCCGCGGAAATCGTGATGCCGAGGTCGCCGTCGCCGAGGACCTGGTCGAGGTCACGCAGTTCGTCCGAGGATTCGATGAGCAGCGTCATCGAATCCTGAATGCGTTGGATGAGTTCGGGTGAACGCATTGTCATGCCTCCCTGAAGAACGGGGACTGGGCGGGGGCGTCGAGGAGCTCGAGGAGCTCGTCATCGACCTTGAGCAGCGAGATCGAGGCGCCGGCCATTTCGAGGGACGTCGCGTATTCGCCGATGTAGCGGCGCTCGATGACGACGCCGAGCTCCTCTAGCCTCTGGTGGGTGCGGCGGTAGAGCAGGTAGAGCTCTTCGAGGGGCGTGGCACCGAGGCCGTTGACAAGGACGGCAACACGGTCACCCTCAGCCAGGCCCAGGTCGGGGATGACGGAGTCGAGGATCTGGTCCGCGATCTCGTCGGCGGTTCCGAGGGGGCCGCGGTGGATGCCGGGTTCACCGTGGATACCGATGCCAATTTCCATTTCCCCTTCGGGCAGGTCGAAGGATGCGGCGCCCGTGGTCGGGAGGATCGTCGGGGAGAGGCCGACGCCCATGGTGGCCGTGTTGTCGACGACCTTCTGGGCGACGGCGGCGACCTCGTCGAGGCTGTCGCCGCGCTCGGCGGCAGCGCCCGCGGCCTTGTAGGCGAAGAAGATGCCGGCGACGCCGCGGCGGTCCTTGGCGCGTTCCTTGGGCTGGGAGGCCACGTCGTCGCAGCCGAGGACGGTGCGCGTCTCGATACCATCGAGTTCGAGGAGGTCGACGGCCAGGTCGAAGTTGAAGACGTCGCCGCCGTAGTTGCCGTAGAGGAAGAGCACGCCCGCTCCGCCGTCGACGGCCTTGGCGGCGTCGGCGCACTGCTGGACCGACGGGGAGGAGAACACGTTACCGATGGCGACGCCGGAGCACAGCCCCTTGCCGACGTAGCCCTTGAAGAGGGGGAGGTGGCCGGAGCCGCCGCCGGTGACGATGCCGACCCGGCCGGGTGCGGGGCTGTCGGCGCGGACGAGGACGCGCCTGTCGTCTCCGGGGGTGCGGACCTGATCGGGGTGCGCCAGGAGAATGCCCTCAACCATCTCATCGACGAACTGGTCGGGGTTGTTAATGATCTTCTTCATGATCATTTCCTTTCTGTTGCGCCGCTATTGAGGGCGGCTGCTGGTTGTGGGCGCCTGAACATCGATGTCAGGCGTGTTCGAACGTCTTTCCAGTCGACGCAGTCGAGAACGAGGACGCCGATGAGGATGACGCCCTGGGCGATCGAATACTGGAAGGCGGACAGGCGCATGGAGGTGAAGCCGCTTTGGACGACCTGGAGGGTGAGGGCTGCCAGGAATACGCCGCCGACGGTGGCGAAACCGCCGTTCGGGTTGGTCCCGCCGAGGACGGCGATGACGATGACGAGCAGCACGTAGGAGGCACCGTAGTCCGCCGAGGCCGTGGGGTTTCGTGCGATGAACACGATGCCCGTGAGGGAGCCGAGGAATCCGGTGAGCAGGTAGGAGCTCAGCAGGATTCGGGAGGAACGAATTCCGGAGAACCGCGCGGCCGTCCCGTTGGATCCTTCGAGGGAGAGGGACAGTCCCAGCGGGGAGCGGTTGAGGATGAATCCGACGAGGAGGGCGACGAGTCCGAAGACGATGAAGAGGAGGGGGACTCCTGCGACTGCGGTCTTGCCGAACGCTGTCAGCGCTTCGGGGGATCCGTAGAGGGTTTTGCCGCCCGTCCACACGACGGCGAGGCCGTTGAAGATCTGCATGGTGCCGAGCGTGGCGAGGATCGGGGTGACGCCGACGTAGGCGATGAGGACGCCGTTGACGAGGCCGCACAGGAGTCCGACGCCCAGCCCGATGAGGATAATGACGGGGCCCCATTGTTCGGTTCCGCCCAGCGCGCTCGAGGTGTACAGGGTCGACACGGTGATCGCGCAGAGGTTCGCGATGGCGACGAGCGACAGGTCGATGCCGCCGGTGACCATCGAGATCATCATGGCGATGGAGAGGATGCCGATTTCTGCGACGGCGAGCAGCATGTTCTGCAGGTTGAGGCCCGTGAGGAACACGCTCGGGGAGAGGATCGAGAAGACTCCGATGGCCACGAGGAGGATGAGGACCATGCGGGCGATCGACCGGTCGCGGCGCAGCCGGGAGAGGAGCGAGGCGCTGAATTGATCAATCCGGGAGTTTGTGTCGCGGAGTGTGGTGTTCATGGGACTCATCCTTCGACGGCTTGGGGGACGGCGTTGCTGTGGTCGGCCTGGGCGCTCTTGGCGCGCAGCGTTCGCGTGCTGCGCTTTGCGGCGAGCGCTTGGATGCCGACACCGGCGACGAGGAGCAGGCCGACGGCGGCGCGCTGCCAGGCGCTGGGGACGCCGATGAGGATCAGCGAGTTGTTGATGAGCTGGACGAGCAGCACACCGAGGATCGTTCCGCGCACGGATCCGCGTCCGCCGAAGATCGACGCGCCTCCGAGGACGACGGCGGCGATGATGTCGAGTTCGTGACCGACGAGTTCCTGGGGGTTGGCGGACCTGCCGAGGATCATGTAGACCATGCCGGCGGTTGCGGCGAGGGTTCCGGCGATGACGTACACCCAGATTTGGGTGCGTTTGACGTTGATGCCGGCTCGGTGGGCGGATTCGGTGTCGCCGCCGATCGCGTAGATTGCGCGCCCGAACATGGTCCGGCTGAGTACCAGCGCGATGACGATCGCGAGGATGATGGCCGGGATGATCATGGAGTGCAGCAGTGCGACGCCCGTCGATGTTTCGACGGAGACCAGGTTCGCGGTTGAGGCCGACGCCATGCCCTCGGGCAGCTGGGCAATGTACTTCGAGCCGATGTACGCCAGGAGGAAGCCTTGGAAGATTCCCTGGGTGCCGAGCGTGACGATGAGGGTCGGGAGCTTGAACCTGGAGATCAGGTAGCCATTGAGCAGGCCGAGGAGCGCTCCGATGGCCAGCGCCATGGCGAAGGATCCGACGAGGCCGATGTTGATTCCTCGGCTCAGCTGGAACACGATCGTGGCGTAGGAGGCGAACGAGGCGATGGCCGCGAAGGAGACGTCGATGCCGCCAGAGATGATGACGAGAGGACGCCGAGGGCGTAGATCATCGGGACGATGGAGGAACGCAGGAGGGAGAAGAGCGTCGAGACCGTGAAGAACGCGGGACTGATCGCGGACATGATGATGGTCAGGAGGACCAGGACGGACAGGACGATTCCTTCACGGTTGGGTCCCCAGATCCAGCGCAGGACGCGCCGTGCGACGGTATTCATGTTCATGACACGACCATCTTTCTAATCGTTCGAGCATCGACGTCCTCGCCGGCCAGTTCGGCGGCGATGTGGCCGCCCTTGGTGATGAGCACTCGATGGCAGCAGGAGACGAGTTCCGGCGCGTCGTCGGAGATGATGACGATGGCCATGCCGGCTTCCGCTTGTTCGCGCAGGATGTCGAGGATCTCGGCTTTGGAGCCGACGTCAACACCGACCGTGGGGCCGTTGAGGATGAGGACCTTGGGGTTGCGCGCGAGCCACTTCGCGAGGACGACGCGCTGGGCGTTGCCGCCGGACAGGGATCGCACGGGGGCGAGGACGTCGGGGGCTTTGATGCGCAGCGACTCGAAGTAGTGGGCGATGGTTTGGCGGATCTTGTCTTTGCGCAGCGTATTGAGTTTCGAGGTGTGGTGGTCGATGGACGCGGCGATGACGTTGTCGGCGATCGACTTGTCGAGGAAGAGGCCCTCGGTGAGTCGGTCTTCGGGGACGTATCCGATGTGGGCCTTGATGGCCTGTCCGATGGAGCCCACCTCGACGTGTTCGCCGTCAATGTAGACGCGTCCGGAGTCGATGGGCAGGAGGCCGAAGAGGGCCTGGGCGATTTCGGTACGGCCGGATCCGAGGAGCCCGGTGATGCCGAGGATTTCGCCCTTCTTCACGGAGAAGCTGACGTCCTCGAAGCCCCCCTGTGAGGTGAGGGATTCGACGCGCAGGCGCTCCTCGGCGTCCGCGGCGAGGGGCGGGACGCGTCGGCTCTGGTCGAGTTCCTTGCCGGTCATGTAGTGGGTGATCTTCTCGCGGTCGAGGTCCTCGACCGGCGAATCGATGACGTTGCGTCCCGATCGCATGATGGTGACTCGCTGCGAAATCGCCATGACCTCGTCGAGCTTGTGCGACACGAAGATGAGGGCTACGCCCTGCGCGCTCAGCTTTTCGACGACGATGAACAGACGCGCGACCTCACGCTGGGTGAGGGCCGTCGTCGGCTCGTCCATGATGAGGAGCTTCGCGTTGCCGGCCAGGGCGCGGCAGATGGCGGTGAGCTGCTTGTCCGCGACGGAGAGCTGTTCGACGTCGGCGTCGAGCGGGAGCGGGACGCCGAGGCGCTCGACGATCTGCGCGGCCTGCTGTTTCGCGCTCGTGGAGCTGAAGAACTTCTTCTTCTCTGTGACCGACGAGGTCATCATGATGTTCTCGGCGACCGTCAGGTTCGAGAACAGGCTGAAGTCCTGGTAGATGACCTGGATGCCGGCGTCCATGGCGCTGAGCGGCGTCAGCGAGGAGACGGTGTGGCCGTCAATGAGGATGCGTCCTGCGTCGGGCGCGTGCACTCCGGAGATGACTTTGATGAGAGTGGACTTTCCGCAGCCATTCTCGCCGGCCAGGCACAGCACTTCACCCGGCCAGACGGCCATGTTGACGCCATCGAGGGCGCGAACACCGTCGAAGTTTTTGACGATATCCCGAACCTCTAGAAAGGGGTTCTCCTGCACGCTGACGCCTTCTCCGTGGGGGCGCGGTGCTTCATCCACATTGCTGCGCATGTGCTCTCCTTCGAGTGTCTTGTCGACTGCGCTGTCGTGGGACGCCCGCCCCGGCCTCGTGCCGATGTGTCACGAGGCCGGGGCTGCGTGATCAGAAGTCGTAGTTCTTCGCCTGCTCGGCGTCTGCGGCGATCTGGGCGTTGCCGACCCAGACGTTGTCGTAGCCGTCGAGCTTGTGGAGGTTGTTGTAACCCTCGATGCCGAGGTCCGTGCCTTCGGTGATGGTGCCGCCGTCAGCGAGGATCTTCGCGATCTGCAGCTGGGCCTTACCGGCGAGGGCGGGATCCCAGAAGAAGATCTTGTCGATCGATCCGGTGGCCAGGTACTTCGCGGAGGCCGAGGGGATGGAGGTGCCCATGACGCAGACCTGATCGGACAGGCCGGCCTCTTCGATCGCGCGCGCGATGCCGGGCACGTCGTTACCGGCGGAGCCCTGGAAGGCCTTGATGTCCGGGTACTTGCCGAGGACTTCCTTGGCCTTTTCGTAGGCGGCCGTCTCGTTGTCGGTCGACTCGATGGGCGTCTCGACGCGCTCCATGCCGGGGAAGTTCTTCTGCTGGTAGTCGTAGGCGGCCTCGACCCATTCCATGTGGGTCTTGGCGGTCAGACCACCGACGAACTGCACGTACTTGCCGGTGCCGCCCGTGCACTCCCCGAGGTTCTTCATGATGTCGACACCGTAGGAGGCGTTGTCGAATGCCTCGATGTCCGCGTCAACGTTCTTGATGCCGGTCGCCTCGTGAGAGACCACCTTGATGCCCTGTGCGCGCGCCTGCTCGAGGACGGCAGAGAGGGCCTCGGGCGAATTGGGAACGACGGTGATGGCGACCGGCTTCTGCGCGATCAGGTCCTGGATGATCTGGATCTGCTTTTCCGGCGAGACGTCGGTTCCGCCCTCCGTTCGCGTGTCGTATCCGTTGTCGGCGCCCCATTCCTTGACGCCCACGTCCATGCGATCAAACCATGCGATGCCCTTGACCTTGACGACGGTGACCATCGTCTTGCCGGAATCGCCCGCGGCCGAGCCGGTGTTTGATGCGGAGTTGTCGCCTGTCGTCCCTCCGACGGTCGAGCAGGCAGTCAGAGCAAGCATCGATGCAATGGACACCGATGCCGCCGTCAGTCTTCCGATCTTCATGTCGTCACTTCCTCGTGATCTAGTTGTCGGACGTTCCGGGTTCGCCATCTCCTGCGATGACGCACGCATCATGGCGTGACCCGCGTCGCAATCACTTACATTACACGCGGTATCGCGCAGTTGCAACTCGTTTTCGCGCATGTTGGGCGGCCTGATTCACCGATAACTGCTCATGGGCGCGCAGCTCAACGCACGGGTATACGCAAATGCTGAGCGAAACGCCCCTGTGGGCTGGTGATATAGGCAAATGCCCTCGTTGCGCGGTATCGCGCACATTCGCGCCGAAAGTTCGGTACAGTGTCAAGCGGGCGGCGATCACGATGCACTATTGCAGGCATCATCTGTACCCCTCGTCGCACCCCGCGTAGACCATAGCCAGCAGAAGGAACCATCGTGACCCGGCAAGACACCATTGTCTCCATGATTGAGGCAACCGGCTTCGAGACCGTGTCCTCGTTGGCAGAGGCTCTCGATGTCAATGTGTCAACCATCCGCAGGGACCTGGAGCACCTGGCCGAGGCCGGCCTCGTGCGCCGCACCCACGGTGGCGCGATCCCGATCCCCCAGGACGAGGACACCGAGGAGTTCCTGCAGGATTCCCCGAACCGCGCGGAGAAGCGTGCGATCGGCCCGGCCATGGCGGAGCGCATCCTCGACGGCCAGTCCGTGTTCATCGATTCGGGGTCAACCTGCCTCGAGGTGGCTCGAGCTCTCGACGCGCGCCGCGTGACCGTGGTGACGCACGACTGCTGGTGGGCCTCGAGATTCTGAAGAAGCCATCGCTCAACCTGGTGTTCGTGGGCGGCGAGCTGCTGCCGAACCGGACCCACATGTGGGGGCCGACCGCCATCGACCAGCTGGAGCACATCCGCGTGAACACGGCCGTTTTCGGCGCGAATTCGGTGATGGAGGACGGCATTTACGCGTCCACCGGCTATTCGATCGAGCTGCAGCAGAAGGTCCGCTCGATCGCGTCGACCGCCTACTTCGTCGCGGATTCAACGAAGTTCGGCCGCAACGCCCTGTACAAGGTCCTCGGCATCGACGCGTTCACAGCCGGCATTACGGACTCGTTCCTCTCGCCTATCTCGGCGGCGGCCTACCCGATCCCCCTCATCCGGGCTGAGGTCGCGCAGGGGTAGTCGTTACCCAACGGAGAACTCGTAAGCTGCGGCAGACCGTCGTGCAGCCAACATCATCACTAGTCCCACCTGCGTCAACACTGCGAGCAGTGCACTCTCGCATGAGAAAGATCGACGTACCCACGCACCCTCTGCCGATTCTGACCTACCGTCCCGTTTCGGCGTCATCTGCACACGGAGATGATGCACTCCCATTGCATTTGGTCCGACTTAAGACAACTCATCAAAGACGAATCAACGCGATTCATCCAGACAAACGCTGTGCACGAATGGCGCTACAATAGCGAAGCCACACAACTACACACAATCGGACGCATAGGATTTATTTCATGAACGATAAGCGCTTACCACCAAAGCCTGAAACATTTCGAAAACTCTACATATTCTCTGGAAACATGTGCGCAATGCCGGATTGCGAAAATGTTCTAATTGACAAAGATGGCACATGGCTCGGGGAGGTTGCGCACATTCACGCAGCCTCCGATGGGGGGCCTCGCGCCAATACAAGCTTATCTCAAGAGGAACGCAGAGAGGCTAAAAACCTAATACTACTATGCCGTAAGTGCCATAGGAAAATTGACTCCGATGTTGAACAATACCCGGCCGAAACACTCATTAAGATAAAGGAGAGGCATGAAGGCCTCTACATAAAGGCCTCGAGCAAGCAGAACTTAAAGACTGCATGGACGAATACACACCTAAATTGCCCGATAGCCTCGGCGCATGGGGAATCATGCGCTCTGATGAGGAATATGAGGACGCCCGCAAATCGCTAAAGAACGTCACTGACAGACTAGCCAAAGTACCCACGGATACTCGAGATTTCCTCGCCAAATGTCTGAAGAGATCCTCTGAGCGACGGCCATCGGCACGAAATCCAGAATTTGAGGTTCTCACAGCAGAAATTAAGGAGTCTCTATCAAAAGTTGGAATACGAATTTCTAACAACGACATACGCGATCACGTGCAAATATTATATAAATACGATTTTGCATACTATGAAGAGATAGACGATCTCACAGAACACAGAGAATTGATAGTATTAAAGGATGAGGGATCCGTTCTTTCCACCGCACGCAGCATCGCAGAAGATGAACAAGCAGTCACCTCAGAAGGGCACCCAATAACACTGGAAACAATACTTGTCAGATTGGACTTTTCCTCGTTTGAGAACGCTTCAAAAGAACAAAGCAACTCGGGAAAAGGACGACCAAGTCGCAAGAAGAGACGTGCTAAAAGTTCACGTCACACAAAATAGACCTGTGCCAACTTAGCCGTTGCAGACTCACTCGATAAGATAATAAGTGAGAATTCAGTTTCGTATCACATCATCGTTCTTGGCTGACGTTGATTGTGATCTCCTTCGTCCGCCGCAGGTGTGGCAATGTAATACGCGGATCGAAGGGCGACGACCAGGAGAAGTTCTCATAAACGTCCAGCCCGCGACCAAGATCGATCACCCAGCCAGTGTCGGTCACGATGCTACGGTCGTGGAAGTAATCAGCGATGCTCCAATCGATGACAATCCCGAACTGTCCCCACGACTGCTGCAACTGTTCGAACGTCGCTTCCTGCTTCGAGCGATAGTCAGCCTCATCGCTCGCGCAGGTCTCGATAACAACGCGCGGCAGCCTAGCGGCATCAGCATGCTGAATAAGCTGCAGCAGAATCTCGTGCACGTTCCGGATTTGATACGGATGACGCAAGTACGGGTCACGGATCCGAATCTCAGCCGCATCGAACAGGTACGGGAGCAGGATGTCCGGCATGGAATTACCCATGCTCGGCTCGATCTTGTAGCGCTTGGGGATGGCGCGTGCTTTCAACAGGGCTCGACGGTCAAAGACGGGCGAGGCCGGCTTATTTGTCTCCGCGTGCATCGACAACGCCGTCCGACTTCGGAAGACCATCGGAAAGCTCTCCGGCATCCCATTGACCGCTCCCCCGCTCATCAGCATCACCGTGCGACGTGAAGTACTGCGGATAATCCAGTTCCTCCTGCGTGGGAACGGATCGGGCGTTCGAGGCATCGTAGCGGTCCTGGTCCACGCGCCCCAGCATGTACGTGAAGTGAGAGCCGGACGCAGCCATCGTGTCATCGAGTCGGATGATCTGATCCTTGACGCGCTTACGCCCCTCGATCGCGAAGCGGAGCAGCTCCTCAAGCTCCTTAGGATCACCGTCGCGTGCAGGGAAGATGAGTTTCGCCAGTCCCGAGAAGGTCTTCCGCACGGCATCCTGATCGCGCTTAGACATAGCCGGATCGAGCGTCGCCAACGTATCCAGGTCACCGGAGTAATCCAGGGTGCGCAGGTGCCGCAGCGCCTCCGCCAGGTAGTCGACAATGAGTCCGTACCCGCGCGAGAAGAGCTCGGGCCGCACGATGTCGACCTCCCATCCGGGCAGGTAGTAGTGGATGCGGTCCATGTACGCGGTGTCGTGGTACGCCTCGGGCAGGGCCTCGAAGAGGTCGGCGGTGGCCAGCATCGCGGGCACGGTCCGCGTCGTGTTGCCGACGAAGACCATCGAGGCCTCGGCCGTGATCGTGCTATCGCCGCGCGAGAACGACTTGTTCGCGAGGTAGTTCTTGAGCGTGTCGACCAGGCTGCGTTCCACGCGCTTGTGACCGGCAAATTCATCGAAGGCGACGACGTCCCAGTAGCCGACCAGGCCGATGCGTCGAGTCGCATTATTGACGAAGAGCTTCGCGAGCGTCACCTCGCCGCCCGACACGAGGATGCCGTGGGGAGAGAACTCGGAGTAGATGTGGGATTTTCCAGTGCCCTTGGGGCCCAGTTCGACGAGGTTGTAGTTGCGTTCGACGTAGGGAATCAGGCGGGTCAGCTGGAAGAGTTTCGAACGCCGACTAAGCTTCGCAGGGTCGAGGCCGACCGAGGCGACGAGCAGGTCAATCCACTGGTCGGCGCTGAACGAGGCGCGCCCCCGGCAATAGCGTTCGAAATCGAAGCGCGGCAGCTGGATGGCTTGAAGGCGGGAGACGACCCACGGGCTGGACGCCTTCGCGCCGGAATCTCCCGTCGACACGTATGAGACGTCGGCCATACACCAGACGCCGCCAGTCAGGAGGCGGTCGTTCTCGCGAACGGTCGCGTCGGATACCAGCGCGTTGGTGACCCCGAGATTTTCGAAGGACGCATTGTACCGGTCGCGCGTGTCGTCGAGGCTGACGGAGACCTTGTCGATGATTCGGTATTGTCCGGCTTCGTAGATGCGGGACTTGATGAGCTCGGAATCTCCGCGGTTGACGTAGTGCTTGGCGAGGATCCGACGGACGCTCTCGATGCCCTCGACAATGGCCGCTTCGCTCGTGGTCGCGCAGTACTGCGCGAGCAGGAATTCGAGCACGTAGGAGGGGACGATCGCGTTGCCCTTGACCTGGCCGACCAGGTCCTTTCGGACGACGAAACCGTCGTATGCGCGCGCGGCGATATCCTCGTACTCCGCGAGCTTTCCTCCCTCGCTGCCCCCGATCAGGGACGAGGCCGCGGAATCCTCGCGCTCTAGGGCTTCTTCGGGCGAGATGCTCATAGGTCGAATCCTCCGAATGCTCCGAACCCGTTGTCGTTGAGGGTCAGCTCGTGGGTGGCGACGGGCTCACCGACAACCTGTCCGTGAACGGTCTTGTAGGCGACGATCCTGACGCCTTCGCCGGAATGCCTCTCCAGCACCCCGTCGAAAAGGATGAGTTCGCTGCTCTGCTTGAGCGACACCTCGGAGCGCTCGCCCGCATCCAGGGTGATGACGCGAGTGCTCGACAGCTGCTCACCCGACATGCTCTCGAGGCCGATCGTGACCGTCAGCGGGCGTCGCGTCGGACTAACGGGCTCCTGCTGGATGACGCGGGGGCTGAATCGGTTGACTTTGAGAGACGTGTCGTCGTAGTGCAGGGCGATACCGACATCGCGGACCTCCTCAGCGCCACCGCTGCCCACCAACACCTCGATGACGGGGGTGGTGATTTCCTGGAGGGAGGCACCGCCGTGAACGAAGCGGTTTCCTCGGCCCCGAATGCGGATGCGGCGGGTGCCGTAGGGCAGGGCGACGCTCGGCCCTTCTGTCAGGCCGACGCTGGTTGCATTGAAGGCGACGAAGTCGTCCGTCGACTCGAGGTCCTCGCCGAGGACGTAGCGACGCTTCCTGACGGAGACGGAACGCCCGCGCGGGATGCCGCCCTGTTTCGCGGTGTCATCGTTGGCGGGCTCGCTGTCCTGGAAGAGGAAGCCATGGTCGGCGGTCACGAGGATGCGGGTAATGTCCGCGGAAATGAGCTTGCCGACGAGGCCGGAGAGCTCGCCGATAGCCCGGTTGACGGCATCGGGGGTGGCGCTTTCCGAGGCCGCGTGATCGCCGGTCGCGTCGATGACGTCGTGGTAGATGTACACGGCGGAGGCGCCCTTGAACTTCGAGCGCATCGACTTGACGGAGTCGCTCGCGAGCTCCTCGTAGGTGAACGCACGCCCGTCGGCATCTTCGAGGATTGTCCGGCGCGCATCGATCCCGGACGTCGATCGCCCATCGGCCTCAACGATCACTTGGTCTTTGCCGCGCACACCGAGGGTCAGCTCTCGATGTGGGAGCAGTGCGGCCATGCCGAGGGCGGTGATCGACGGCAGCATCGTGTACCAGGGGTTCACGGAGACCGCGCCGCGTCCGAGGGAGCGCAGGTGGTCGGCAAGCTCGACGCCGGCCTCGTATCGGAGAGCATCGGAGATGATGACGACGGTTCGCCTGTGGGAGCCGGCGACGAGGAGACGGTGGAACGAGTCGATGCGCCCACTGGACGAGGGCACGGCGATATCCCATGTGCGCATGCCGCGCAGGGCGTCATCCCACGTGCGCGAGAGGGGGCGCAGGTAGTCGTCGCGGTACGCGTTTTCGACGTGCCGGTCGAGGTCGGTGAGGACATCGTCGACGTGAACGGCTCGGGAGGCGCGCACGTAGTGGCGGTACTCCTGGTCAATGGCCCACAGACCGCCGTCCGGGTCCGGGTCCGTGTAGCGGGCGAAGCCCTCGGCTGCGTCCGAGAAGGCGATGCCCGGGAGCGCACGCAGGTGAGTGAGCAGACGCGCCCCCGCCCGCGCTGCATCCCAGAGAGGCTCCGTGTCGTCGAACCAGAGCCCTTCGCGGCGCCTTCCGCGCTGCTCTTCGACCTGAGCGACGCCGACGGATCCGTCGACGATTCCGCGGACGAGGCGGGAGATGAGTTCTCGGTCTACGCCGGGCGTGGTTGTGTCGATGAGGAGGGAGTCGGTGGCCACATCGTGCAGCGCTGAGCTGGCTCCGGTGGCCTGGTCGACTCGCTTGGCCCACCGGCGGGCATCGTCTCGCGTGGCGACGTCGCGGGTCCACATACTGAAGTCGCGCTGAGCAGAGTTATGCCGGTGATCCCAGCCGTTCGCATTCATGACGAAGAGCCAAGTCATGAGCGCGTCGAACGTGTGCTCGCCGTCGTACCCCCAGATGGCGCGGGCACCTTCCCAGAAGTATGCGTCGAGGCCCCACTTGAGGGCGTCGAGCGGGTTGTCCTGCGTCATGGAGGCGAGCTTGGCGAAGAGGACGGAGAAGGACCGCTGCTGCGTCTTGAGCAGGACGGCGCTCATCGCGGCGAGGAATGTCTTGCGGTCGGATCGCTTGTCGGCGTCACTGATGGTGCCGAGGTGCTTCTTGAGGTCGGCGACGCGGGCGGTGGAGTTGAAGAAGGGCGCGTATTCGTCGATGACAGCGGCCAGCGCGGGGTCGACGCCGAGTTCGCGCACGAGGAGGGTCGAGGCGTCTGCCTTGAAGGTGGGGTATCCGCATCGCACGTCGGCGAGGAGGTCTTCTTCGAGGGGCGGGAGCTCTCCACAGCGGTAGAGAACGTAGCGGGACTTGGTGTCTTCGGCGAAGATGCGGAGTTTGGTTTCGAAGAGGTTGGCGTTGATCGTGATGAGGGTAGCGCGGTCAAGCAGGTCTCGGACGGCATCGAGGTCGTCCGCATATTCGCCGTTGCAGTCCAACCACGTGACGATGCGCCCCTGCTCGAGCAAGGCGTTGAGTTCCTCTGCTAGCCGAGAGGCATCGATTCCGCTCATTGTGTGCCTCCTCCGAGTCGGTCATGCAGGTCCGTCAGGCGCTTCAAGGCCCGCCTGAGGCTATCGCTTTCGGCGGCGGCGCGCTCGATGCTCCAGTGGTCCGTCATGAGGCGCTGTAGGTGTATCGCGTAGGCGGGACCAAATGCCAACTTGCCACCTTCACGAAGTACAGCATCCTTGAATTGAGCCTTTTGGAACAGTCGCAGCAGCTGGTCTTTAGGCCGGGAATCGCACGGCCTGACACTCGCTATGGGCCGCTCGCAGAATTCTGCGACTCCCTGACGGTCCGCCAGGATCCACGACTCGATGCACTGGTCGACGATCCGGATGAGCAGATCGGGCGACTCACCCGGAGTTTTCGAGGAGAGCATCGAACGCACCGCCACAGGACAACCACCCTCGTCACGGTCAAGATCGCGGAAGATGACATACGGAATAGACCGAGCGGCCTCCCAGTACTTCTTGATGTCCCTGTCGATCACACCCTTGCCGTTGGCCCTCGTAAAAGCGAATTCACCGTTGACCCATCCCGCCGCACGCATCAGCGCGGAGACAACCGGTTCGTCTGTCGGTCCCTCGACGATGACCTGGGCGTAGACGTAACCCTCCATCTCTTACCAGGTTCCCGGGGGAATCGTGCGGCCGTTGACTGCGTCGATGCCCTGCGATTTGGGCAGGCGAGCGCTGACCACGGCTTTGATGCGCGGGTCGTTCGACTGCGAGAGAAGTTCGCCCGTCGTCGCATCATTCTCGGAGCGCAGCATCAGGACCTGGCTGGGGAGCACCAGCTCGGAGTCGATAAGCTCCGGCGAGTGGGTGCTGATGATCATCTGCACGTCGCGGTTCATGGCGAACTCTGCCAGGAGCGAGGGGAGCGATCGGACGACGGAGGCCTGCAGGAAGGTTTCTGGTTCTTCGATGAGAACGACGCTCGTGTCGCGCGGCAACGTCGCCAGGTCGAAGAGTAAGCCGAGCAGGCGCAGTGTTCCTTCGGAGAATTGCTCGTGCGAGTAGACGCCGCTCGCCCCGCGCACGGGGGTATCGCTGTAGAAGACGAGCTCCGTGCCGAGTCCCATGCGCTGGTAGGACAGCTTCGGGATCTCCGGGACTACCGCGGCCATGATCGGGCGAATGCGATCGATCACGGCATCCAACTGCTGGTCCGGGAAGCGCCCCGCGTACTGGAAGAAGCCGGTCCCGTGGTACGGATCGTAGCGATCAGCCCGCTCGAGCATCTTCTTGGGGTTCGGGTGAATGTACCGGATGCCTGCGAGCATCTTACGAATGTACGATGCAGTTCTCGTTACTTGCTTTGCTCCACAATCGGCCGATACTTCTTCGCCATCTAGCAATAGCTTTCATCTTTAACGAAAGCGCAGTCCACCACCGGGTATCCTGTCTCATCCTCCACTCCGTATTCAGAAGGAGGAGGAGCTACCTCCATCTTCGCTATGCTCTCCCAGGAAAACAAATCCCGTCTCGCCACACCGTGAGACTGGAGTACCCAAGGTTCTTCAAGCCGCATCAGCTCCGGAGGGAAGCCTGAATCCAATGGGTGCGTCAGCATCTCTTCATCGAAGAAGTCCCCAATCGGTATCGCCCTCCAAAGTGACAGATTGTAGGCAATCTGGTGTGTATCAACATCCACTGTCACACCGAAAGACGCTTCCTCCTTCCCCGAACGGAAGTATCGTTCCGTGCCACCCCACCGCTCCGAGGTGGCTGCCAGCCGAACCGCGCGACATCGCTCAGAAAGCGCAGGGCGGCCAGCAGGTTGGTTTTGCCCGATGAGTTGGGGCCGACGACGAAGAGACGTGAGGATAGGTCGAACTCGATGTGGGCGAAGTTGCGCCAGTTCGTGATGGCGATATGCGTCAGCTTCACGTCGCGTCCTTTCGTTGTCATCCCTGGTATCTGTCCAGTGTCCCACGGCGCGGGAACCCTGTCACGACCACCACACGTTGTTCTTCTTGATTTCTCCGCGAGCCCACTTCAGGTCGGACGCAATTCCCCTCTTGACCTCCGGCGTGGCGGCGCCGATTGCGGGCTGGGGAAGGTCGGCCAGGTCCGAGCGCCATCCGTAGGCGAGCTTGAGGCGGTTGATGCGCACGCCGTCGTCCAGGTCCAGGTGGATACGGCGCTGAGCCAGGGGCTGCAGGACCGAGTCGATGTAGCCCTGAACCTCCGCGATCGTCGCGTCGATCTCCGCACGCTTCTTGTCGAAGCGGGCACGCTCGCGATCGGACTTCCTGTCGTTGCCCTTCACGGCGTCACGTTCCCGTCCGATAGCATCCGATTCGGCCTTGAGTCGATCGACGAAGGGGGCCGCGTACTTGGTGAGCACCTGGCCGACCGTGTCGGGGGTGTAGCGGTGCAGGTAGATCAGCGCCCGGAACGTACCCTTCGGAGACTCAAGAGACCAGTACACGGGGCGGCCGCTGTAGTCCTTCTGGTGGTCGGCGGCGAAGGACTTCGCCATGTAGTCCTCAAGGGCCCGCTCAGGGTCGGCCGGGATCATCGGCGGGACGAACTCCGCGGTCGAGCTGCCGGGCTTGACGGCCAGGCAGCGGGTGAGGAACTCGATGTTGTCGCCGAGGTCGGCGGCGCCGAAGACAACTCGCAGCACGGCCTTGACGCGGCGCGAGGCGTCGTCGTCGAAGGCGCCGCCGGTGACGGGAATGATGCCGTCATCGTCGGGCTGCAGGCGCGGCTCGGCGACGCGGGCGCGGAAGTCGTCGAGGGACGACGCCTGGTCGGCCAGGACGAGGCCGGGCACGTCGACGCTGTAGCGGCCCATCGTGACGCCGATGGCCCAGGAGATGAGTTCACGGGCGCTGCGCTGGTAGTGCAGCCAGCGGCATTCGTCCTCACTGCGCTCGGGCGCTCCCTTCGTGGGAGCGAAGGCAAACCGCGGGTTGTAGGTGAGGGAGACACGCGAGAGCGGGACATCAATGTCGACTTCGTCCGTAAGGCCGTAGACGTCGGCCCAGTAGCGGTTGTTCTCCGTCTCCAGGCGCTGCGCTTCCTCCGCGGTCTCGCAGCTGCAGCGGTACCAGTCGTCGAAGGCGTCCTGGAGCAGCGAGTGTCCACCGCGCAGGTAGGGCGGCCGGGCGAAATCCCACGAGGTCTCACGGGCATCCCAGTCGGCGCGGAAGATCTCGATCAGCCGCTCGACACCCACCGAATCGAAGGACTCGGGTTCGATCCAGGGGAGGTTCTTCACCTGACCAACCTCAAAGTGCGTCCCAGGAGCGATGGCCTCGAGGACGGTGGCTACTACTCTCGAGTTGGCATAGCTCAGAACCTTAAGCCGTTCAGAATCCACCGGAAACACAGCTTGCCCGACATGGCTAAATACACTTGAAGCCTCATACAGACGGAATGAGGGTTCACCGCTAGAAACGTTCGACCACGAAACACACGGGCGGAAGTAGCAATCTGTTCCCTGAACACGAGTACCACATCCAGGATGCGACTCTATATAACGGTAATAGTCAGCACCATCACCAAGCCAATTTACGACAAGATTTTGATTACCCCACCAGCGCCTAAATTCACCTCCCTTATTGTAAGGGAACCACTTTGCTTTAGAAGCAAAAGCATCAGATCGATCACTCGCCTTCAAGTACGAATTATTTTCCGAAACTTCAAACCACTCGCGGACAAACAGCGGGTTATTTCCCGTGCACAAACCCGATCGAGGATTTGTTACCTCGCCAAGCGGAACGCCATTTTTAAAGGCTGCTAGTATCTGTTGACTCGCCCAGTAGACAATAGGCTTCCCTGGAATTAATGAGAAAGAAGCAGCCGATACCTCAAAACGGAGATCATGGCCCTTCTGCGATGCAATTTCACAGAGCGTCTTCGCCTTCTCACCCTCAGTCTTCCCATCCACGAGACGTAGATAGACACCTTCTTGCCTGGTGTCACTGGGACCATTAGTTAGCGTGAATGCGGTCGTCTGAACGACCTCTCCAGCAATTGAGTCAAAAGCCCGCTTACCAAGGTGAGCCATTGTGTCAATGCTCACGGTAGAGAGCATCCATGGTCGCAGATCGGAGTACGAACCTAGAAACATCCACGCATGCATCGTGATCATACCGATTGCACCATCAAGGCCAACAAGCGATACAGCACGTTCAATAAATGTTGTACACAGATCCTTCGAACTGCGCTTGTAATGCTGATTCACAAAGCGCTTAAGTTCGTTTCCAAACTTATCTTTAACCAAGTACGGCGGGTTGGCGATCAGGGTCGTGTAGCGGCCGTCCTCAAGGATCTCGCACATGTCGGCGCCGCGCAGCCACTCCTCACTGTCCGCGCCGCCCAGCACCTGCGGCCTCTCCCCTGCTTCGATGCGGCGCGCGATCTCACGGAACAGGGCAGACGTACCCTCGGGCACGCGGATCAGCGACCCGTAGGTGTCGGCATGGCACAGCTGCTCGATCACCTGGGAGACACCGAGGGACACTCCGTCGCCGGAGGCATCCGCGATCTCTGCGGGGCTCAGCTCATCGAGTTTCACGGACTCGACATGAACGATCCTGGGTCCCCGCCACAAGGTCTCACCACCCCGCTGGCTCTGACGCTCGATGCGCCCCAAGACTCCTGGATCGCGCTCGACGGCCTTCATCGTCAGGCGAAGGACGCGAGCTGCGCCGCGCGCCCATCCACGTCCGCACCATACAGGTTCTTCTCCAGGATCAGGCGAGCGATCTGCCTGGTCGGGTATCCGGCCTCAGCGTACATCTCCCACAGGACATCGAAAGCATAAGTGAGCATGTGCCCGGAGCCGCAGGCAGGGTCGATGACGCGGAAGTCCTCGGGGTTGGCGATCGCCAGGCCCTCATCCTCCTGTCCTTCGGCAGGGTCACCAGGTACTCGAACTTCTCCCGGAGCGCCGAGTCCGGGTGGGCGCGCAGCCACTGCATCCCGAGCGTATTCTCCACCAGGTAGCGCACCACCCAGTGCGGGGTAAAGAGCTGCGTGACGGGAGCCAAGGTGTCCTTGTCGATCTTGTCTTTCGACTCGTTGATCTCCTGCTTGCGAGCGGCGATGTAGAACTGGTAGAGCCAGCCGATGACCTCAACGTCCATGCGCCCAGACTCATCGGGACCGATCGCCGCCACGATGTCGGCGCGCACGGACTCCCCCGCCGACAGGAGGTCCGCGGGTGGAACCAGGTTCGTCCAGTCATCCGCCTCCGGGAACATGCCCGGCATAACCTGGTGCCACGAGGCGAAGTACTCACGGAGCAGCAAGACATATGCATCCAGATCCCGATTATCGAAGAGTAACTGCGCTGCCCGCGCTCGCGTCTCCTCTCCGATGCGTCGGTCGAAGTCGCCCCCGCGAGCGCGCTGCACGCACTCGGGCACACCCGTCCCCGACCCCTCCGCCGGTGAGACGACTCCGAAGTCGCCCGAGATCCCCATCGCATCCATGTAGCGCAGGGCCGTCAGGCGGTTGAACCACGAGTAGGCGACCACCTTCGCAGCACCCAGCACCCTGTTACCACCGGCCACGGCGTGCTTGTCGACAGCCTGGGTCAGGCGCGCACGGTCGGCATCGTTCAGAAGCGGATCGGCCATCTTGCGCTCGATCGCCGCCACGGACATCTCGATGAGGCGCTCGCGCGAGGCGGACGCCAGGGACTCCAACGCTGCGGTGTTCATGACCTACTCCTTCAGTGGCGCAGCTGCTTGCCGTCGTTCACAGCCGCGAGCATCTGCTCGCGGATACGTTCGACGTATTCGTTGACCTGGTCCGGCGTCGACAGGAGGCCGTTCGTCTTCGGCAGCAGATCAGCCACACGTACGATCGTCGGCCTCTTGGCCGGCTCCGCCACCTCGTCTGCGTCCGGGCGCTCCGCAGGCGTCGCCGACTCGATCAAGTCGCGGTAGAGCTCGTCCACACACTGATCGAGCTGACGGCCGATTTCCTCCGCATGACCGGGCTTCGACACCCGATTTACCGCGTCGCAGAGCTGCTCCATCGCAGCATCAACCCTCTGCCGAGTCCTCTCCGACGCGGCCTTAAACTCGGCGGATCCGCGAATACCCGCCACTGCCTCGTCGATGCGTCGCAGCACCTTGTCGCGCTGCGCCTGCACCAGCGCGCTCCGCGCCGCGTCGATACGCCGAACCAGCGGAGCGATCTCCTGCGTACGCACGTACAGCCTGCGGTCCTCCGCGAGCTTCCGAAGCTCATCGATCGCCTGCTTGCCGTCCTCCGTGAGCTCGAAGAACGACAGGCTGTCTGCCTCCGCCAACGCGTCGCGAAGCTCCTGCTCGTGCCCCTCCACGAATTCTCGGTAGGGCATGAGGAAGTCGTCGACGATCTCCATTAGCTCGTCGAATCCGCCGCGGATCTGTGGGGCGAGCATCTCCTCTTCGGTGTGCTGCGTGGTCGTGAGCGGCGTCAGCAGGTCGAGGGCCTCGGCGACCTCGTCGTCGAAGTTGTACCTGTCGGACTTATATCCCTTGAGCAGGCTCGCCCACTCGGCCGCCTTGACCTCAACCGCGCGAACGCGCGAAGGGCCATCCTGCGGGGACTCCCCCGGGACAAACTGGCCGACAAAACGCTGGAAATCCGCGAGCGCGGCGCGATCCAGGTGCTTCTTTTTCTGCAGCAGCACCCGCCCCTGGCGGTTCACATCGCGCAAAGCCCCCTCCAGCTCCGTACGAGCGAGAGGCCTGTCGTTCTCGAGAGCCTCGAGCAGTTCCAGGCGAAGGGCCGTCGCCACAATGGCCAGGACTGCGTTCTTATCCCAGCCAAAGGGGGCCTGACCGTAATACTCGATCGCGTTTTTCACGAACACGTTTTGGCCGTTGAGCACGCGTGCCTGCTCCACCCACTGGGCGCACTCACTCGCCAGACGCTGCGCGATATCCACGCCCGGGTCGACGTCCAGCGTCGCGTCCTCCTGATCGCGCAGGAAGGATGCGATCTGCCCGTCCTTGACGGTCGCCAACGGCTTTGCGTCCTCGATACGGGGGTAGACCTGCTGGGCCAGGGCGAGTCAAACCTAGTTCAATCACGTCCTTTGGCTCATCAGCCGTCCCCGTCTTCACTTCCTGCCCATCGACGAACAGTGACGCGCGCATGAGCGCGTCTTTCACTGCCTCACCAATCACTCGACGGCGCTGCTCGTTGTCTTCCTTGTGCGTCAGGATGATGCGCTTACGTAAACCTGAGGCCGCGCCCGCCTGGCGCTTCACATACTCCTCCGTCTGGCAGAAGACTCGCACGTCCTCGAGGATCTCGGAGCTGACATCGAGCCCCAACGAAAGGGTGTCACGACGAACAACACTCTCGTGGCGGATACCCTCCTCGTCTAGAGAGGACTGCGGCGTAAACACCGAGATCACCAGCGGCTCGGCCTGTTCTCGACGCCCATCGACGAACAGGGACACGCCCATGCGACGGTTCGTTCCGGGATAGACGAAGCTCGCCACCGAGGTGCCGGCGTGCCTACGGATGTCCGCGCGCAGCAGATCCGTAACATCCCGCGGCTCCACGATGATCTGGCTGATCTCGCGGCGAACTTCTTTTTCTTCGTTCGTCATGTACGCGTAGGTTCCGTCCGCCTGACGCTGCACGTACACCTGATCCGCCAGGGTGTGAAGCGCACGCCCAACGCGCTCCTCCAGATCCGTCGCGTCCTGATCCAGGGAACGGCGCAGCAGGACAGCAATATTGCGCGAATACGCCTGGAAGGAGTCCACGTAGCGAACAAGCAGGAGAACCTTCAGCACGCTCATCGTGAAGGAGTCACTCGTGCGCGAATCCTGTGCGGCGCGCCCGATGTTGTCCTTCACGTCGGACTTCAGCATCGCCGCGATGCCGTCGTAGAAGCGATCAAACGACGCAACCGTGCCCAGCTTGTCATCCGTCAACTCCTGTGCAATTTGCTGACACACGCCCAGCAGCGAACGCGCGCCAACCGACGAGTGACGGCCCGTGAACAGGTCATTATCCGACAGGCCTCGCATCGCCTGCGTGAACATCTCGAACTGGTAGTCCACGAACGGGTACTTGGCGACGAAGCTATCCCTCGTCAGGTAGTTGTCGTACTTCTTCGTCCCCTCCGGGAAACGGAACATCGACGGGAAGCCCGCGCCGAGGCGCTGCCACAGCGTGTCCAGCTCTTCCGTCCCTTGCTCGCTCTTCGTCAGCAGTCGGCGAGCGATCACGTCTGTGACCTCCTCCGTCGACAGGCTCACCTTGATCGCGAAGCGCCCCTGAATCTTCGAGAAGTCAGTGCTGCGGCGCTCGTTCATCTGCGCCGTAATACCACTCAGTTCCTCCTGCGAGGTCACAAAGACCCAGGCGCGACCGGGGCAATGCGTCGCCAGCTGCTCGGTGATGGTCTGAAGGTTCAGCATCAGCTGCGAGTCGTCGCCGATGAACTGGCCGACCTCGTCGACGAAGAAGGCGATGCGCTGGTGAGGACCCTGACGATCCAGCCACGAGGCCACGTCCTGCGCGAAGGCCTCGGCCGACAGATTGAGCTGCTCCCGATAGCTGCGGAAGGGCTGATCCACCTGGTGTCCCAGGCGGGCCAGTGCCTTCGAGACGAGCGCCTCCGAGAATACGGTGTTGACGCGACCGACCTCCCAGGTGTGCCCAGCTTCCTCCTGGTAGGCCTCGCGGAAACGCGCCAGCTCTCCCCGATCCTCCAGGTCGCGCTCGAGCGCTCCGACTCCCAGATCCTTCGAGTACAGGCCGCGCGCCTCAAAGTAGACCTTGTAGAAGACCTCGATCATTGCCGATCCGCGCTCACGCGTCGACTTATCATCCTTGGCGTCGATATTGAAGAGCACAGCGCGCGTGGGCGTATGCAGGCTCCTCTTCAGGTCCGCGATAAGCGTCTCGTCGCCTGCAACCTTCTGCTCGAAGGCGCGTTCGACATCTTCGCGGGTCACCGGCTGGTTGCCCGCCTGCTCACCGAGCAGGTAGGACAGCATCTTTAGCAGGTGCGACTTACCCGAACCGAAGAAACCCGCGATCCACACGCCGTTCGACGGAGCATCGACCTGGTTCCACGCATCGACGATGCGCGACAGACCGCTGCGGATCTCGCTGGTCATGACGTATTCGTCGACCTCGGAAGCAACTTTGGAGACGTCGTCAGCCTTGATGACACCGTCGATCGACCGGAAAATATCCTTCGCGTACAGACCCTTCATGTCCATGCGTCACACCTTTGTCTTTCAGTTCACAGACGGTTCTAGAGTAAGTGAGAAGTCCACCAAATCAAAAGCGCGGTAGTAGTTGTCCTGGGATATTTGATCGAAGAGGACGAGCGCTGAATGAGTGGACGGCGACTGGTGGTACGACCCCGGGAAAGTCACGACCAGCGGCACGCGCCCGAGCAGGGGCTGGAGGCAGTTCAACAGCAAATGCGTGCGCACGAGCGGGAACAGATGGTGCACCCCGGAGAGCAGGACGGCATCAACGCGCTCCTCTCCCCCGGCCTCGTCCACGGCCTCCTTAATAGCGGGCGCGAACAAACCCTCGACGTCAATTACCTTGCTCAGCGCATCCCGGAAAGTCTCCGGAGGTAACGTCTTTTCCATCGCCAGCATCTGATCGAAAAAAGGAGATCCCTTCCAGATGTCAACCGCGAGCGCAAACACGTCGATATCGGCCAGACGGTAGCGCTCCTCGCGCAGGCGGCGGCGCAGCCGCGAGAGCTCCTCATCGACAGTCGGCTCCCACTCCGGCTTATAGCGCAGGACGAAGAAAGGGACCTCGTTGCCCAGGCCCTCCATCTTCATAAAGCGCTCTGACGTGAGCACCCGGAAGGCGCAATCAAAGGTCTCCCTGAGCGAATCCAGATACGCTCCACGTTTCGACACCGACCGTACCTTCCTCTCGCGCAGCGCCCCTCACCGGGCTTCTCATACCGTACCGCAGGCCACCCACAATTCGAGCCCAATCATGGCTCCTGCGTCACAATTTCCCAAATAACTGTCAGTCGAGGACATCGAACTGGAACTGCGCGACCGGGAACGACTCCCGCATCGGCCAACCCCACGGCTGCGGAGCCGTGTTCACCAATCGGGCAACCCCCACGGGGACCACGACCGGCAGAGCAGCCCCGGCCTCGTCGATGAAACCCACATCGCGCATGCAGCGCAGAAACACCGAGCGCACTTTCTGCCCACTCTTCACCGTCAGCGTCGACATCGCGGGGTCCACCCTGCGCTGGCGCTCCACGAAGTCGTCGATATCCGACGACGTTAGCGGAGCCTCATCGACGACCAGGCGTGGCCAGGCAACCTCGCGCGCGCACGCCGCAAACACGTAGGACTCGGTCACGAGAGCCAGCCACATGACAAGCTCCCATCCGTACTCGCGACTGGCGACGAATCGGAGGGCATCATCCTCCAGGAACGACAGATGCTTCGTCGTCGCACTCGCCAAGCGTCGCCGCGTCGACTCCGAGCCCGCGACTACCAGGTTCTGCTCGAACAAGACGTCACTCGCCTCGCGCGCGCTCATGCCGGCGGCCATCAGCTCAGCCGCCTCAAACGTTCCCGCGTTCGTCGCACCGCCCACCGTGATAGTCGAGGCCAGTCTGTGATCCGACACGACGCCACCTCTCACGGTCTACCTCAATAAACGCGGCGGTTTCCCCGCCAGGAACCTCACTATCATCGCACACGGTTGTCCCCGCGCGGATAGCCGCGCGGGGACATAACGACAAAATGAGCGCAACCAACTCAACTGACATGCACCATGCTCATAACCACACAGTGACGCAAGCCAATGAACATTGGCCCGACGCGAAAGCGCCGTGAGGTCAGCTGTTGTAATAGATGCATACTACTTTCGCGGCTACGCAAACTCCTTGGTCGCCTCGTCGTAACCGACCTGCCAGAACCCCATGTCGAGCAGCTTCATCTGCGGATAGATGAGGTCGCCGACCCGCATTTCGCGCCGCGCTTCCTCCAAGCGGTCGTTGTACTCCTCGTAGAAGTCCACGAGCTTGAGGAGGGAATTCCGGCTGTATTCCTGCGTCGTCACCTTGTATGTCGCAACGCCATCCTGAAAGAATCTGTCGTACGCGGGCACGCATCCGAGCGTTCCCATCAGGATCTTCGTGATGAGAACCGGGGACACTGGGCTCGTGACCTCACGCCCGGCAACCTCATTGCGGATCGGCTCGAAATGCACGGCGATGTCGTCGTAGAGCTTCTTGAGCTGTGCCCGAACGTCATTGTTTCGCAGATCCGTGCACGCAAGCCCAAACAGGCAGTCGTATTCGGGCTTGAGGATCTTTTCGACGATGGGCACAAGCACCTTGTAGTCCTTCTGAAGGAGGAAGGACGAGCCCCTGTACATCCCCCAGCTCGCCAGGTAGAAGGCGAGGTGCAGGCTCAAATAGTCGCAGTCCGGGGAGGGGTCGGTCCGCGCATCTCGAAACACGCGATAGCAATGCTCCCACGAGCGGGAGCGCCCATTCTCATTCGCGCGCGCATCCTCGTAGAAGGTCTGCGCAGCACTAATCAACTCATCGATGGCTTCCATATCATCTGACCTTCCAGATAGAGATCCAGCCCGTCCACTCCAAGGGAGCGGCGGGCTGAACGGTTGACTACAACGTACAACGTAGTCCGTTTGGGAATCAAGCCTATCCCGGCTCTTCCGAGTTGAGTGTGAGTGACCGGGTGTTCGTCGGGTGTTGCGGATAGAGGTCGAGGTCCTTGATGATGAGCGGACTTCCAGCCATGCAGTCACCACAGAACGCAAGCAGAGCCCCACAGGAGCATGCACCAGGCAGCGATACGGATTCGCATTCACAGCCGTTCACGGATTCCGCCATCAAGTAATTTTTGGGAGCCTAGTACCCCCGCGCCCACTCTCGCAGCGCCGCTTCGACCACCTCGGACGCGTTGTCGTATCCGTCGTAGGTCGCACGTAGCATCGCCGCCTCGTACACGTCCTCGTCGATGCGCACCGTGACCTCGACGACCGGCACTCGAGGAGCGACTCGCTCCACCGCGTCCGGCTGCTGCCCCAGCCTCGCCCGACCGTCAGGCCGTTCGCCTCCGCCCACCGCCGGATTTCGGCGTTCTGTTCCGCCATGCTTGTATCGTCACGCTTCGTCATAGTCATATGTGTACATCATGGTGGGATTCCTCTCTTTGTGGCACGCCCAGCACCCCACTCGTCGTCCGTGACCCGGGGACCAGCCACGGCCTCGTCAATCCTCGTGCGACTCGGGCTGGCACTCGACATCACGCACCCACTCGCGCACCGCGGCGCGGAGGGCTCCCGACCGTGACGTGATGCCCTCACTGGACGCGCGAGCCATCATGGCGTCAAATATCAACGTCAAGGCTCGTGGTTACGGCCACTCGTGGCGGGGGCGCCGGATGACGCGCCCGCTCCTCGCGTAGGAAGGCCACGAGTTCTTCAGCTTCTCCGGATTCAATGAGCCAGCGTTGGAGGTCGGCCTTCATCTTCACGTCCGCTCGGTTACTGCGCTTCCTCATGGGGACAGGTATACACGGCACATGCCTCACAAGTGCGCGACGCAGCCGCTGCGCACAGATTGCCATGAATCAAGGCTTCTCCTGTCAGAGCGTTTCACGTGAAACATTAGGCGGCCCACGGGCGACCCCACCCCGGGGGCCTTCCGCGCACGCGCGCCTCCCCCGTTCGGACGCTTGACTTGCGCGCTGGACATTCGCGCCATTGTGCGCCCTATCGGCATCAGTGTCCAGATAGTGGCCCACAGTTTTACCTGTTGGTTGCGCGGGTGTCGGGAGGGCGGATCAATGTTTGGCAAGGTCAGACGCGAGGCGCTCGCAGCGAACGCACATCTATGCCGCTCATCACCAGAAATTGGGTGAATGTGCATAATGGTTACTTCGCATTCTGAGTATTTCTTGCCAGTTCAAGGCGTAGTCTTACCTGCTATCAGGGCGCGTCTCCGACGGTGGGGGCGCGTCGGAGGACACCTCACCGTGGAGGCACACACACCATGAAGGTCCCACCCCTATCCGAGCGACCCGTCACCGAGGAAGACGAGCAAGACTTCCTCACCCCGCCGTCGCGCCGTAAGAACCGCTCCCTAGCATCCAGGCGCGCAGCACTACGCCCGTGGGCAATCGGTATCAGCCTCACCGTGCTGGTGGCTGTGGCAGCTGTTGGTGCCTACACGCTGGGCGCGAGCATCGGCTCGTGGAACGATCGCCCCAGCACCGCGGCAACACCCACCGTGCACCCCGCGCCCATGCCGTCAACATCGAGCGAACCTCCGATGTCAGGCGGCTACGCAATCGGCCCCGACGGAGTCCTCGTGCGCCCAGCCGAGTTCGCAGCAAGACACATACACGAAGCCCGAACTACCCGAGGAAGCCAAAGAAAACACAGAACGAGGAGCAGAAGCAGCCGCAGAACACTACCTCGCGCTCCTGATCTATTCTTGGAATACTGGCGACACTCAGCCACTAGCCGATATGTCTGACCCGTCATCGAACTTTGCAAAGAACCACATTGCCAATACTCAAGAAATGTATACAAATGGCTGGTCATTTGGAAACTCAGTAACAGTACAGGAGGTGCTTCGTCTTGAAGCAGTTTCATCGCAAGATGGAACGATTCCACCAAATACCGTCGGAGTTCGTTTTCGTGTCAGCGCAAATAATGGAACAAGGTGCAAGGGGCAGAGCATTATTGTTGACGATTCTGAGCATAGTTCAACAATTACCTTATTCATGACATGGAAAGATAACCGCTGGACAGAGGTACAAGGAAGTGCCACCGATCATGATGACGAATAAATTACGCATTTTCCTTGCAATCACCGCCACTTCATCTTCTTTACTAATTTTAAATTGCCTACCCGCGATAGCCCTCGCACCAAGTTCAGGTTTTGACGCCAACGGAATCGATAGGGATGTCAACACTGATATGTGGGAGGATGAGAACGAAGATAGTCCTGGCACAGTAGGAAACCCCTCTCAACCATCAGAAGATGACACGGGCTCACCTCGAGCAACTGAACCAACAACCACGAACAGCGCTTTGGACTTTGCGCTTGGCTACCATTGTGAACACCCAGTTTCCTACGATTCGGGTCATCTGATGTTCCCTACCTACTGGAGATGCGACGATCCTCCGCCGTCCGTAGAAACGCCATCAGATCCTCCTTCAACCCAGAAGATTCTGCGTCACGCTGCTGCCACAATTCACGCGGATGGCGCAGGGATCTACAAGCAGCCCCCACATGTCTCGTACACGAACAAGTACATTCCTACGCTCGTCTCAGTCACCAACCCGACCCAGACTCACGTCATCAACCTATTGGGACACGACATCACCATCACGCTGAAGGCCACCAAATACGAATGGGACTGGGGCGACGGCACCCCGAACACCATCACCGCCTACCAAGGAATGGCCTTCGAAAGGTATGGACCCCAACAAGGACCCCAGGCTCATCCGCCACTACTACAAGGCTCCCAACGGGTGGAAGTCTTTCCTGGACGGCCCATACCCCTCCGCTACGCGCACCATCACGCTCACCACGACCTGGGCGGGCACGGCCACCAACCCCTTCACCGGAGAAACACAGACCATCAACGGCCTGGTCACCACCACCGAAACAACCGGGCCGTTCCCGCTCGGTCAGCTCATCGTCAACAACACCGACACCGCAGAAGAAAAACAAGGCCACTAAGCGAGTGATGCACCATGATCACGAAACTCTCCACAATCGGCAAGTGGATCGGCGCTGCCATCGCCGCCATTGTTATCGTCGCTGCGTCATTCCTGGGGTTCCACGCGTTCAACGCGCGAGCCCACGCGAACGCCGAGCTTCAGTCCGGAGCACAGTCGCCCCAGTCTGACAGCACCGAACAATCTGGCCCCCAATCGGGAGACGCCCCTCAATCCGCAGAACCAACACCCGTTGACGTCCCGAAGCCCACTCCCCCGCCACACCTCCACAGGGAAGGTCAGATCGGTGCCCAGGCCACCGCTCAGTATTACCTCGAATTAGAGGCATACGCGATCAACATGGGCGATACCGAGGATTACATGAAGATTTGCGACGAGGGAGAATCCTGCTCAGCCTTTGATACCGACGTGCACACCTTGCATGCAGATCGCATCGTAACCCAGCCACTTTCGATGAAGTACCTCATGACAAAGCAAGTCTGGGAATGCACTGACAGGTATGACGGCACAAGTGGCACGTGCATTCAGTTCGATTATTCTACAGTGACTGGGCATGCAGTTCGAAAAGACAATACCGCTGATAATCCCCAGTATTCCACAATCGGACTATCCAACGATAAAACAGAAAGTCCCCTCCACTATGAAGGAATCATGCTACTCGCATATGAAGGAGATACGTGGGTAGTAAAACGAGTCTGGAGCCAGAGAGAATAAACCAGAACAGTCCACCAACCTTGAGAAGCAGACATCCGCAGCGATGGTTCACCAGCTGCGGTCAACGAATCACACAACATCAATCTGACATCTTCAACACTCACGTTCGACAGAACCTATGCGCTGAGGCCCCAGCCCACCATCGAGGGCTGGGGCCTCAGCGTCAATATTTCACGTGCAATTACTGCCAGGACAGCAATAAGAAGCTCTCAGTTCCCCTGAACAAGCTCGTAACGCACCCAACGGCGCTCACCTGAGGATGTGACCAGGCCTCGTGACACAAGGTCCCGCAGATCTGCTCGTGCTTCTTCAGCGGTCACACCAAAGCGCTCCCTATACTCCCGATTACTCCACGTCCGGCCGCGACGCATGTCAACCAACGCCTCCTTCTGGCGCAGATTCAGACTTGCCACCTGTTCTAGTCCGAGACTGCCAATCCACGCCAGGTCACCGTCAGGGATGAGCGCCGAGTTCGGGAAACGTACCGTAAACGACACCCCGTTATCGTAGAAACGCGGCTCCGCCATCCCAGCCTCACGCAACGATCGGCGAACCTCCCTGATCCCGGTACCCATTGCCTCAATCACACGCCCGCTACGCCCTTCGACGTTGCGGCATATCTGATAGAGCCGCTCATTCACCGCAGGATGATCGCCGAAACCGAGCCGATCAACCGTAATCCCCCACAAGCCACCTGGATTCGTCAGGCGGAATCCGTCACGGGTAATTCTCAAGTCGATCCCCTTTCCCCGCGAGGCCTCGGACAGATCACGGTGAACCAGCGCATTCGCTACTACCTCACGCGCCGCCAGCAGAGGCACCGCATAGTCCGTCAACCCATCCCCGTCACGAGTGACGAGCTGACGAGACTCCACGTTCCCCCTCACCCACTCCAAGACATCGTCCAGTATGACGGGCAACGACCCCGTGAAATCACGGCGATTCACCGCTCTCACATCTCCACTCCCCTCGACCGCTGCGGTGAGCGTCAGATGAGGAAGAAGCCGCTGCGGATACTCACCCAGCGCATAGAGACCGGCGACCGATAACTCTTCACTCTCGCGGTCCGCAACGACGCCGGTAAAGAAGAGGACTGCCTCGTCACTGTCATTGACGAGGCGTGGGGTCGTCTCGCGAACAGAAGAGAGGTATCGGGTGACCAAGTTCGGGTCAAGGTCCCGAAGGGAACTACCAGGCACAGCCTGCGCGTCAGCGTTCGGGCGGTGATGGCGCAGGACAAGCATCTGCTCCTCCGATGGCGACATCTGATAGTCCCCGTCGTACTGGCGCAGATACGCTTTCTTATCTTTCAACCAACGCACAGGCTTTTCGTTGACGTCAGCGCCCTCAACGTTGACGACCCCGATTGTTTTTCCATCCAGATCGATGGCACGCACATCTACTCTAATCGGCGGTCTGAAGCCATTTCGTGCCTGATTAGCCGTCCTCTTCAACAGATCATCGACGTCATCGACGCCGACGACGCTAATCCCATCCCGCTTCCGAGACGCCCAGTAGAATCGTGCCTCCACCCGGCTTGTTCGCAAACGCACTCAGCGTCGGACCCAGCTGCTCCGGCGAGTACTCCGAAAAGGTCTTCGCCTCAATCGAAGTAGTATCACCACCACGCAGCTCAAGAACGGCCAGAGCACCCAGCAGGTCATAGAGATCGTTGATCATGGACTTAATTCTATCTCATAGAATCACTCATCTATCTCATAGGACCGCACTTCTATGTCATAGAAGGCTATTTCTATCTCATAGAACCCTCGAATGACTCCACATAGATTCATAGGCGAGGTTAGCGGTGCAATACGAGAACCTCGCAGATCTCAGCGCTGAAACCGAAGTCGCATCACAGCACAACAACACCGACACCTCAGAAGAAAAACAAGGCCACTAAACACACTGAGGTCCCAGCCCACGATTGAACTGCGCCCCGAAACTTGGACGCGTTTAATGGTAGCCGTTATGTGGCTTCCTGTAGGGCCTGATCCCGGTATTCTGCCGGGGTCAGGCCCTTGAGCTTTACTTGGCGTCTTACTGTGTTCCAGTGCGTGATGTAGGCGGCGAGGTCGGCTTTGAAGCTTTCGAAGGTCTGCCAGTCTTGGCCGCGAAAAATTCGTCCTTGAGGTGCCCGAAGACCTGCTCAGTGGCGCCGTTGTCGATGCAGTTGCCTTTGCGTGACATGCTCTGGATGAAACCGTTCTCGGCGAGGGTGCTGATGTAGGTTTCGTGCTGGTATTGCCATCCCATGTCTGAGTGCAAGATCGGCTTGGCTCCCTCGGGTTTGGCGTCCATGAGTATTTGGAGCATCTCTTGTTGCTGGGCGAGGTTGGGGCACATCGAGATGGAGTAGGCGACAATCTCTTTGCTGGCAAAGTCGTAGACCGGAGCGAGGTAGGCCTTACCGAAGGAGAGCTTGAACTCGGTGACATCGGTACCCAATTTCTGCCAGGGACCGGTCGCTGTGAAGTCGCGACCGATGATGTTCTTGAAGCTTTGCCCCACGTCCCCCTTGTAGGAGTTGTACCTGTGGTAGGCCCTCTCGCGGCGTATGCCGCAGCGCAGCCCCATCTCACGCATCATCTTCAAGACCGTCTTATCGGCGATGCGCTCCCCTTCCTCAGCGCGCAGGCACATGGCTACCTGCCTGTGACCGCACCCGTTGGGGGGTTCGTGAAAAGATCTGGGCGACCTTGGGACGTAGCTGCACTCTGGTTGGCTGCTGGGGGTGAGCCAGCGCGTAGTAGTAGCTCGACCGGGCAAGGCCAGCCACCTCAAGGAGATCACGCACCGCGTGTCCCTGCCCTGAAAGCTGCGCGACCACTAGGGCTTTGTCCCGGTTTGGGAGCGCCTCTGCGCCTTCAGGGCAATCGATTTTTAGGTACGCCACCTGCGCCTCAAGCTTGCGCACGCGCTCGGCGAGTTCCTCCTCACGCGTTGGAGGCACCGCCCGCACCGACCCCTTCGGCCTGCCCTTAGGCTTGGGCTTCAACGCCTGCGCGCCGCCCTGCCGGTACAGCCTGCACCAATTCTTCAGCGGTGTCGCGCTCGCAATACCGAAACGCACCATCGCCTCAGGCTTACTCATCCCACCATCAACCACGGCCCTCGCTGCGGCGACCTTGGTCTCATAGTCGTATCTGGCCCGATTTACTCCCATGGCAAGAAGCCCGCCCCTCCCGATCACGCGGTACATCTTCTGCCACTCTCTCACAGTCTCGGCAGACACACCAAGCCTCCTGGCAGTTAAACCATAGCCAAACCCCCTCTCAAACATCTCCACCGCCTGCTCCCGAAGCAAACGATCATGCCTCAACCCCAGATCCACAGACACGAAAAGCCTCCCATTCCCTGGACTTCAATTTCGATGTCCAAGAAACGGGAGGCAGTTCAGATGGTGGGCCGGGGCCTCAGCACAGATGTTTCACGTGAAACAATCGCGGGGACAGCCACCAAGCGGCCTCGAGCGCGGCACCACAACTACTTGCGGTGGTAGCGCGGGCTCGTGCCCAAGTGCGTCGGGTAGACGTTCAGGCCATCCTTCAGCTTCGACTCGTCGAAGCCGCGATACGTGTACGAACTATCGTTCACGATATCCGTCGGATCCACGACGCCATCCGCGTACTGCTGGACCTCCTCCGGCGTCGGACTCGACCCACCCTGCTTCTGTGCCAACGGGTTCTCGTCAGGGAACTGCGACGGATCCGTATTCAAAATCGCACCCGGATCGATGCCACCGAACCCCGTGTACTTGTTCCACCCATGATCAGGATTCAAGCCCGTCTTCACCAACAACTGCAGCAGCTGATTGCTCGTCGCCTGCGGCCACCGCTGCTTCGCCAACGCCAGAACGCCCGTGACGATCGGCGAGGCGACCGACGTGCCTGAGATAGTGTCGTTAGCGCCGGTTTCGATGTTACGGAAGAGCACAGGACCGCCGATCGACGTGGTTACAACACCCTGACCCCACGAGGAGTAATCCTGCCGAGTCCCATCGACACTGATCGCTGTCACGCCAACCACACCGGACCACGCAGACAACGACGTAGCGTCATCATCACGTGAACTATTACCAGCAGCGTTAACCAAATGACCTGTTGCGCGATTGCTCGAGCGGTAACCCACTTGAGTTCCTTATACTCATTCGGCGTCGAAGCCGAGACGTTGATGATCTGGGCCCCATCATTCATCGCCTGATTCAAGAGCCATGGCTGACTATCCTTGGTGACGCCACTTGGGTCATCACAATCGCTACTACCCTGATCACCATCAGCACCGAATGTCCCCTGATACGCAAGAAGAGAGACCTTCGGTGCCACACCATAGTCCGCAGACACGAGGATGGACGCAACCCCCGTGCCGTGCGTTTCTAGAGCGGGTGACGAGTTAATCGTGCACGGTGTTTTCACCGTGATGTTTGCACCAGCAAGCTCAGGGACGGAGGTATTCACCTTTCCATCGATCATCGCGATGGTGACGCCCTCGCCCGTGTAGCCCTTCGCGCGAGCACGATCCAGGCCGTAGTACGAAAAGTACGCCTGATCGGCGGCGGTGATCGTGTCGGCTGCGTGCGCTGGGGCCGCGGGAATCGACACGATGCCCGCCGCGAGCGCGCCCACCGCAGCCACGGCGACACTGATCCTCACGCGGGTTCGACGGTTCCTCTTAGCCCTCACCATTGGCGCGGGTCCCATCCGTCATCCCGCCGCGGAGCGGGCGCAATGTCCTTATCGGTCCCGTATGTCTGCGACATCGGATTCACGTACCCTTCCGGCAGCTCATCGTCGTCCTCCACGCGGAAAGGCGTGTACTTGCGACGCTTCGCCTTCTCATCACCCTTGCCACGGCCGGCGCCCGCACCAGCACCGCCGCCCATGAATCCAGAAGCTCCCTGAGTTCCGGCTTTCCCGGAGCCAGCGGCACCAACACCGGCACCCGCCCCGCGGGAGCCATCAGCTCCGACGATACCAGATAGACCTGTGGTACCAGAGGGCGCCTTGTAGGTCCCGTAGCCCGGACCGGAGTAGGATCCCGCGCGCAGCGCGGACATGCCACTCATGTTGCCTGCCATTCCTCCTCGTCCGAGGGCACCCGCTGCACCGCGTCCAAGAGCACCCGCCGACGAGCCGAGGCCTCCTGCCATGCGGGCGGCGCCGCGCATGCCCAGCGCTCCCGCGCCTAGCACGCCAGCACCGCTGAGGCGAGCAGCGAGCGCTGATTCGTTGCCCGGGCCACCGTTGACGTTCCACAGCGGGTGGTAACGGTCGACCGGAGGCGCCGGCGTGTAGCCACCAATGACGCCGTTGCGATGCCAGTCCCCGTTCACTCGCGTGTGCAGCAGATCGACGCCCATGAGGTCCTGCGGGTCGGAAATCGGGTTCAGACGCGACCCCTCCTCGCCCTCGGTCACGAAACGATTCGGGATGCGCGGCGACGACATGACGCGATCGTTGACCGGCCCGCCTTCGTCGTACCCCGCCGGATAGAGCCCGGAACCAGAGCCTCGCAGATCAGATCGCCCGTAGTCCGTGTCGCGGTTGCCCGGGTACACACCTCCCTCGTGAGCGGAGGTGTTCAGGTATCCACGCTCAATATCGCGGCGAACAGTTGCGTTCGAAGGACCTTTAGGACCACGAATACCTGCATTTCCTGCTTTCCCGTTCTCCATTGCCACACGCTGCGCATTCGTCCCATCTGCCAAGCTCTGCATCGTGTCGTTGGCACGCTGCAGGATGTCTGTTGCGGAAGCTTCGCGCTGGTTGTTCGCCTGGGTGATGAGCCCTTGGACGTACGCTTCACCCGTCGCGGCAACCGCGTTGATGGGCAGGCCCGCTAGCCCATGTATTTCGTCACCGGAATAACGACATGCGCGGCGTCTGCCAGCGCCTGAAGCTTCGAGTCAATCAGGGTGGGCGAGAGCTGCATGGCTTCCTCGCGCACGTGCTTCATGGCGCGGCGAGCCTCCACGTAGTACTCCATCGCGGTGTTGTGCCCCTCTTTAATGGCCTGCACCTGCTTCATCGCGTTATCAGTCCACGCGTCGACCTGTTCTCCGGTCTCTCCGGTGAAGCCCTGGTTTGTGCGCATGTGGTACGTCGAGTTGTTGGCCTCGTTCAGGCCGCACACGACTGCGTTGTGTTGGTCGTCCAAGGCGTCCAGCGCGGAGGCTTTCTCGATTGCAGCAACCAACTTCATGAGGCGCTCGTACATCGGACTCTCAACCATGATTCGTACTCCTCTTTCAGATGGCCGACGGTGCGTTTTGGACGGGTTCGTTTGACGAGGCGTCGGTACCCGAATTCGCTGCCGGGGCGGTATTTCCAACCGGCGTCGGAATCGCAGGCGACGTCGTCGATCCACCACTCCCACTGGTTACCCCTCGATCGAGGTCATCCAGGATTTGAGCGAGTTGGTCAGCATTCGCGGTCTCTGCGGCCTCGAAGGCCTCGGCTGCCTGTTCAACATCGTCGTCGAACTTTGTGAAGCGCTGCTTCTGCTTGCCAATGAGACGATCCTCGCTCTTCATCAGCGAAACGATCGCCGTGCGCATGGCCTGGAACCCGCCCTCGTCGGACCAATACGAGGGGTCTTGCGCGTCAATGAGCCGCCCTAGCGCCTCCGATGAGTCCCCCAGGGACTCCCCCCCGTTTCATATCGTCACGCGTCTGGGCGTGCTTATCGGAATCGAAGCCGACGTCAACCACGCGCTACCTCCTAATCAACCAGCCCACAATAGCGTGGGCCACGGAACACTGTGCTACCTCGCTAAGCATATGACCAGTCGTTCACATTAACAAGCGTGTTCCGGGTTCACGAGGCCGGGGCCGGGTCCTCGACGACGCCCGCTCGCAGGCCCGCTCACAGGCCCGCCAGGCTCACCCCCGCCGCTCCCGCAACGTCCGCGCGAGGACCCCGTGCCTCGGCGCGAAGACCCAGGCGAGTACGAAGCACGCGGTGAGCACCAGGACGATCGTGGCGCCCGTGGGCACGTCCAGCGCCCACGACAGGTACAGGCCCACCAGGCCACCGGAGGCCCCAATAAGCGGAGCAAGGATCATCATCGTCCCCAGGCGGTCGCACAGGAGCCGCGCGGTGGCCGCGGGGGTCACCAACAAAGCGAGCACGAGGACGTTGCCGATCGTCTGCACAGAGATCACCACGGCCAGGGCCACGGCGACATACAGAGACAAGTCAGCCAGCAGCACGTGCACGCCCGCCGCCCGGGCGCTCTCGCGGTCCAGGGTCACGGCGACGATGGGCCGGTGCGCCAGGAACAGCATGAGCAGCACAAACAAGGCACCACACAGCACCACGGGCACGTCCGACGCCGGGATACCCGTGATCGAGCCGAAGAGGAAGTCCTGCAGGCTCCCCGCGTACCCGGGCGCCCGCGCGATGATCGCGACGCCCAGGGCAAAGGCGCCGACGAAGAGCACGCCGATGACGGAGTCCTCCTTAAGCCTGCGGTTCTGCGCCAACAAGGCCACCAGCACGGCGGTCACGACGCCCGCGAGCGCCCCGCCAAACACCAGGGACCCGCCGCACACGAAGGCGATCGCCAGGCCGGGGAACACGGAGTGCGCGACGGCGTCGCCGATGAACGCCATGCCGCGCAGGACGACGTGCACGCCGACGCTACCGCACACGAGCGCGGCGACGACCGCGATCAGCAGCGCGCGCGGCAGGAACGCCAGCGCGGGATTCGTCAGGTCGCGGAAGAAGTCGTAGGGGCTCAGGAAGTCCGCCGCCGGGGCGAGGACGCGGCTCCCCGCGTGGATCACGGTGCTCATGCGCGCACTCCTAGGGCGTCGAGGATCGGGTTGTCGGGTCGCACGTCGAAGGCGCGGATCCACGGGTCGGCGTCGGCGAGCTCGTCGGGACGCCCGGAGGCGACGATCGTGCGCCGCAGCAGGTAGAGGCGGTCGCAGCCGGCGCGCGCGCCGATGAGGTCGTGCGTGGTCATAAGGAGGGCTCGTCCCCCCGTCCGCGAGCGCGCGGAACAGGTCCATGAGCATCTCCTGCGTCGGCATGTCGAGACCGGTGAAAGGCTCGTCGAGGAGCAGCACGGCAGGCCGGATCGCGAGGGCCCGGGCGACGAGGACGCGCTGGCGCTGCCCGCCCGACAGCTCGCCGATGGGACGCTTGGCGAGGTCGCGCATGCCCACGAGAGACAGGGCCTCCTCGACCGCGCGGAAGTGCGGGGTCCGCGCGCGCCCCAGCAGCCCGCGCCGCACGGTGACGGCCTGCAGGACGGCGTCGCGCACGCTGATCGGGAAGTCCCACGCGAACTCGTGGCGCTGCGGCACGTACCCGATCGCGCCGTCGGTCTCGACGCGCCCGCTGGAGGGGATGAGCCCCAGGATCGAGCGGATCAGCGTGGTCTTCCCGGCGCCGTTGGGTCCGATGAGGCCGACGAGCTCCCCGGCCTCTACCTCCAGGTCGACGCCCTCGAGGACGCTGCGCCCGCCGAGGCGCGCGCCCAGTCCGGTGACGCGCAGCTGGCTCACTGCTCCCCTCCCCGATCGACGAGGCCGGGGCCACGTTCGCCCGAGCCCTCACCGCGGGCGGTGGGTAGGGGCGCGAGGATGGAGTCGGCCTCGGCGATGGCGGCGGCCTGTTCGGCGCGGCTGCGGCGCGAGCGCGCGACGACGAGGGTGCCGATCACGAGGAGCGACGCCGCGGCGACGGCGATGATCGCGAGGAAGGCCCAGTCGGGCAGCCCACCCGACGCGGCGCCCGAAGCAGAGGACGAACCGGCGGGGTCAGCGGCCCCGGAACCAGCGGACGCAGCACCAGAGGAAGAAGCAGAGGAAGGAGCGGAAGCGCCATCGGCGGGAGCAGCTGCGGGCGCGGCCATGGCCAGGGCCTCGGACGCGGACGCGGCGTCACCGACGGCGAAGCGCAGGGTCGTGGAGGCGGAGACGGCCTCGCCGGCGGTGGTCGTGCCCAGGAAGGTCACGGTCGCCGTGTAGGTGCCGGGCGCGGAGAACGCCCAGTTGGCGTGCACGTGCGTGCCCGAGTCGATCCACACGTCACCGGGCGCCGCGCCGGAGTCGGCGAGCAGGAGGGGCTTGCCGAAGGTGCCGGACTGGAGGAACAGCCACGCGCGGCCGGGACCGCTCACGGGGCCGACGCGCATGGTGAGGCCGCGGTCGATGGTGGCCGTGACGGCGGGGTCCTGCGTGTTCCAGCCGAGCCACACAACGCCCGGGTTCTGCGTCTGGGGAACGACGTACACGGGCTTGCCCGCCACGTCGGCCAGGAAGGGGTAGTCAGCCGAGTCGGGCGCGGTCATGATGGCCGCGTCGCTCACCCGCAGGACAGTCTGGTTGGGGTCACGCCACACGGCGCCGCTCTCGGCGTCGTGGCGCAGGCCGGCCCTCCACTGCCCGTCGATCAGTCGTGGGCCGAGGTCGACGTGCCCGACGCTGATCTCGCTGGCCTCATTCGACCACTCCTCGTGAGCGGCGACGCTCTGCGCGAGGTCGGGGTCGGGACTCGGGTCAGCAACAGAAGAGGGGGCACCCGCGATGACGAGGAAGGCCGACACGAGCAGAGCGCTCAGAGACAGGCCGAGGCGGGGGATTTGCACCATTAGAGCAGCGACACGCCGACGACACGCCGCACGGATGCTTCTAATGCTGCAATTCCCCCCTGCGGCGGGGCCTGGCCGGGCTTCGAGCAGTGATGCCCGCCCACTCGGTCCCGTGGGCGGCGGCAAGGCCTGGCCGGGCTTCGAGATCGAGCACTCCGAGCGAAGCTCGCGTGTGGCGATCTCGCGGGCGAGCCGCCGCCCACGGGACGGCAAGAAAGCGGGCGAGAAATCGCCACTCACACGTGCGGATTTAGGGCCTCCGGCTGGCCCCGGGGGCGGCGGCGGGGCCTGGCCGGGCTTCGAGCTGTGATGCCCGCTCACGGGACGACACACGCACGGATGACGGCCTCCGGCTAGCCCCAGGGGGCGGCGGCGGGGCCTGGCCGGGCTTCGAGATCGACCACTCCGAGCGAAGCTCGCGTGTGGCGATCTCGCGGGCGGGCCGCCGCCCCCGGGGCGTAGAGCCGGCGGTCGTCCTGGCGGGCGCAGAGCCGGCGGTCGTCCTGGCAGGCGGCACCGCGGCCGGCAGCAGACAGGGCAGAGAAGGATTTCATGGCATCTCCTTGCCGCCCAGGCAACGTGCCAGTGAGCGGGCGTTGTGTTCCATCATGTCGATGTAGGTGGGTGCTTGGTCGTCGAGGGTGTCGCCGTACAGGGGGCAGATGTCCACGCCCGCGTCGGTGGCGGCGGTGCGCAGGGTGGAGCGGGTGCGCGCCAGGTTGGGTTCGAGGAACACCGCGGGGATCGAGGAGTCGGACAGGGTGGCCTGGAGTTTGATCCGGTCGGCGATGGAGGGTTCGACGCTGGGGTTGGGCGCGACGAAGCCGGCGACGGTGAGCCCGTAGGCGTTCGCCAGGTACGCGTACGCGTCGTTGGTGGTGACGAGCTTGCGGCGCTCCTCGGGGATGGACGCGATGGTCGAGGCGACGGTGGCGTCGAGCTCGTCGAGGCGCGTCAGGTAAGCGGCCGCGTTGGCCCGGTAGGTGGCCTCGCCGTCGGGGTCGACGGAGATCAGCGAGTCTCGGATGACGCGCACGTACGCCTGGGCGTTGTGGACGTCGTGCCACAGGTGGGGGTCGATGTCGCCGTGGACGTGCTTGCCGAGGACGGCCTGCGGGAGCATGTACACGTTCGCGCCGGGCTCGCCGATGAAGCGGAACGAGGCCTCCCCGGGGATGGTCGTGAGCGCGCGGGTGGGCACTTCGATGACGACCTGGTCGAGGTCGGTGCACTCCATGGTCGAGGCGACGGCCGCCGCGGCGCTAGATGCGCCCACGCAGGGGGCCGAGGCCTCGTCCCCACCCAGCGCGCCCGCGTCGGAGGCGAGTTCGACGCGCTTGGTGGTGAGGTTGACGGTGATGTCGGCGTGGCCGGCGGACAGGACGCGGCGGCCTTCGGAGGCGGCGACTTCCTCGGGCGGGGTGCCGACGGCGAAGACGGCGGTGCCTTCCCCGACGCCCACCGGCGTAGCGCCGGGCGTGGTGCGCAGGTTGGCACGGAAGTGGACGCGGTAGACGCCGGGGGCGGTGAACGCCCAGCTCATGTGCTGGTGTGCGTCGGCGGGCAGCTGCGCGGTGTCGGTGTCGTATCCGCCTGCGGCGTTGAAGCCGTCCGAGGTCGCGAAGGCGATTTCGGGCTGCCCGAACGACGTGGTGAGGTAGGCGGCGGCCTGGCCGGGCCCGTCGACGCTGGTGGTCGTCAGGTCGATCTGCGAGGCGCGGGTGGCCCCCATGTCGGCGCCGTCGCCCCACACGCGCATGCCGAGCCACGGGGTGTCGAGGGCGCGGTCTTCGACGAGGGGGAGGATGGTCGCGCCGTTTTTGGCGGCCTCCTCGGCGACGGAGACGGAGCGCGAGCCGGCGGGCAGGTTGGAGTCGAGGGCGCGGATGAGGGCGTGCTCCTCGAGCATAAGGTAGTTGGAGAAGGCGACGTCCGCGTAGGCCACGTCGCGCACGGTGCGCAGGGAGGGCTCCCACGAGTGCGGGTCCGCGCCGTTCGGCACCATCTGCGTGACGTGGACGCGGTCTCCGGCGACGTTACGCACGAGGTCGGCGAGGATGCCGGTCGTGGCGACGACGCGCAGTTCACCGTCGGATGCTGGGTCGGGTGCGGGCGCGCACCCTGCCAGGGTCGCCGTGAGCGCTAACGTCGAGGCTGCGAGCGCACACCCACTCCCCCGCCACCCACGGAAGGGGAGGCGGGGGATGAAGGAGAGTCGGCCTCGTGAATGAGGGGTCACAGCGTTGCGCGCAGGTTGCGGCGGCGTCCGATCGCGCCCACCCACACGCAGGCCGCGCCCGTGAGCGCCCACGTGAGGGAGACGACGGTCAGGGGGATGGTGTCGGCGCCGGTGGTGGCCAGGGAGAGGTCGCAGTCCTTGCCGGACGCGGTGCGGCCGACGACCTGAGAGACCATGGGTCGCCCGTTGGGGCCGGTCGCGCCCGTGGCGGTGAGGTCGCCGCCCGAGCCGAAGCCGCTGCCCGCGAGCGCCGCGCCATTCGGGGTGACGCGCATGGTGATGGTCAGCGTGTAGGTGCCGGGGGCGGTGAACACCCAGTTCTGGTGGGCGTGCGTGTTGGCGCCGAGCGTGTATCCGGTGCCCGGGCCGTCGAAGACGTGCTCGCCGACGCCGGAGCCGAGCGCGCCCGCGTTGAAGACGGCGACGCGTCCGGGGCCTTCGACGGCGTCGAGGGTGAACTGGACGGGGCCGGTGGTGCCAGTGACGATCTCTTCGCGCTGGGAGTTCAGGCCCAGCCACGGCACACCCGCGATCTGGGTGGAGGGGATCAGCCAGACGCTGGAGCCGGGGGTGGCGACGAAGCCGAGGTCGGCGGGCGCGGTGATGCGCGCGGCGTCACCGAGGGCGAAGGTCAGGGACGAGGGGTCGACCCACTGGGCGGGCTGGCTGCGGTCGTCCTTGACGCGGGCGACGAGGGTGCCGTTTTCGATGGCGGGGCCCAGGTCGAAGTGGCCGTCTGTGGCGTTGCCGGAGGCGCCCTCGCCAACGCTCACGGTCAGGGTCGTGCGCGCGGTGTTCGCGGGCGCGCTGTTCGAGGCCAGGGTGGCGGCTTCGGCCTCGGTGGCCTCGCGGGTGATGCGGGTGGCGACGCAGCGCTCACCCCCGGTCGTGCCGGATGTGGTGTGCGCGCCCGAGGACGGGGCGGGGTTCGCGCCGGTCGTCGTGCCGGTGGTGCCGGTCGTTCCCGTCGTGCCGGCCGAGGGGGCCGGGGCGCTGGGCGTTCCCGTGGCGCCGCCCTCGCCCTGGTCCTGCGCGGCCTGGTTGTTCGTGGAGCTCACGGAGCCGGGGCCCACGCCGGGGGCGGGTTGCGCCTGGTCGGTCGAGGGGGCCGCTGCGGACTCGGCGAGGCACGAGGCCTCGTCGGCGACGTCGATCGTGTAGGTGCGGGCCGCGGACTGGGCGTTGGCGGCGCCGGTGTTGCCGGGGGTCCACGCGCTGGCCTGGACGGTCAGCGTGTAGCGGCCTGCGCGCGTGAAGAGCCAGTTGACGTGCTTGTGGGCGGCGTAGGGCTGGTCGATGTCGTCGCCGCCCGGCGCCAGATCGAAGCTGCCGTCATTGGTGACCGCCTTCGTGCCCTCGGTGAGGCTGGAGGTGAAGGCGTAGATGCGGCCGTCGGCGGGACCCGTGTAGGAGATGTGGAAGCGCGCGGCGTCATATCCGCCGGCGGCGACGCCCAGGGTGTCCCATCCGGGCCACAGCACGGTGGCCTGGTTGTCGCCGGACTGGCCGAGCAGGTACGCGGCGGCGGGAGCTCCGGTCGACTGGCTGACGGAGTCGGGGATCTGGGTGAGCGTGGACTTGTTGACGGCGAGGAGCGTCTGCTCGGGCTCGCGCATGACGCCGGAGCCCGTCGCGTCTTCCTTGATGCGCAGGGTGAGCGCGCCGGACGCGTCGGAGCTCAGGTCAAAGATATCGGCGTGGCCGCGGTCCAGGGTGGACGTGGTGCCGGCGGGGGCGGTGCGCATGACGGCGCAGGTGCTCGGGTCCGCGGACGAGGCCGTGGCCTCGTCGGTCGAGGCGGTGGCCTCGGTGGCTTCCTCTGTTGCTACCGCGTCCGCGGTGTCGGCGGTGGCCTCGTCGGCGGCGTGTGCCGCTCCGGGCACGAGGAAGGTGGCCGCGAGGGCCATGGCGGCGAAAGCCCGGGCAGCTGCGCGGCCCGGGTTCCGATACTTCGTGGGGTTCATGAGGGGGTCCTCTAGGTGCTTCGCACGTGAATATGAATGAGAATCGTTATCATTCTATGCCCATGGCCCACGCCGCGCAAAGTTCTGGCGCCCGAAACCCCTGATCGCGGCCCATCCCCCTCCCGGGCAATACCCCCCTAAATTTCGCACGTAATTCCCCTCCCACTCTTTCAAACTTTGAATTCACATCGTTGGAATTCTGCGGTTTTCTCACCATCACTCATTTGTCTGACCACCGAATTACGTGCGAAATTGGTGGTGATCTTCGGTGCGCCGAGCCCAACGCTTCGACGCATAGCCCGGACCACACTCTCGCACCTACGACTCGCGAAATCGAATGAACCGACATCGAAACCTCTGAAACTTTGCGATCTTTCGGCGAACACAGCAGACGCAACAGATAAATTGTGATGGCCTGCGCACGTTTGTGCAGGTGGTATGCACGGAGCCATTTTGCTTTGCAATCGCTTGGTTTTTGGTGCGATCTAAATTACTGGCCGCACGGTTGATTCATCACTTTGGGAGGGATAGGCTATAACCATCAAGCGCCTGACAAAGCTGCCAAGCTGGTCTGGCGCTTTTCTTGTTTGAAACGCAGGGTCGCGCCGATGCTACCCGCGTTGGCACACTCCTCGTTACAGACCGGGTGATCCTCGGCCTCGTCAAGCAGGGAATCAATACACAATACGATCCCACAAGGAGTTCACTCATGTTCTCGACCATCGACGTCATGGTTGCCCAGGCCCACATCGATCAGCTCAACGAGCTCACCGACGCCAAGCACCTGGTGAAGGCCGACCGCCACTGAGCGAGTTCCGGCACCACCGGAGTTCCACGCAAGTCCGCAGACCCGCAGGGGCTGCGGACTTTTTGTATACCGTCGCGTCCGCGCGGAACCCCTCCCCCGTTCCGCAGCACAACAGGCCTCTTCACGACATCGGCGATGCGACCTGGGTGTGAATAACGAAGACATCCGATAGCACGTACCGCACGGATCCCTCTCCATGTGATTGGAACTCGGCTGTACGCACCCATTAGAACTCCTACGTGGAGAGTGACACTCCATTAAACAGCGGGTCTTCTTCGTTAAGAGGTGGTCGCTTGACGCAAGACTTGATCCCATCAACATGCTCATTTAGACTCGCCGATACGGGATGCCACATTGGGTCTAGCACGAAGTCAACGCCGCGTCTACGCGCATACTTTGCTGCTGGCACGAAGTCAGAGTCACCAGAGATGAGAATGATCTGGGTGACTAGATCGCGTTCAACAAGAGACGCAATGTCGAGGCCAATTCGCATGTCAACACCTTTCTGGGTGATGTTGAGCCGTACGTCGCGATCAGTCAGACTTTCAATCGATCGCTTGCCTGCACACAGATCTTTCAGCACACCCGGACGTAAGACATATTCCCCTGCAGTTGCTAGTTCTTCGCCTCTGCGCAGAGCAACTTTCCGTTTCGTCACCAGCCTTTCAATAAAAGATGTCATCCAACGATACTGATCGCTCTGCTCAAGATTGATCGCACGCTGCGTAACAGGGTTGTAGACAACCTTCGTTGATGGCGGGCAACCGTAGTAGAAGATTCGGTAGAGGCTAGCTTCTTCCTTACTTCCTTTGTTCAGATGACGCATGCAATAGGAAAAGAGCTCATCTGCGCGCTCTTCAGGATCCTTTTTGCCGAAGAGTTTCTTGGCCTGTAGACGATAGAAACCACCGTCCACAAGGATTGCAGTACGTTCGGAAAAAAATGGCCACGCTGCCGCTCCTAAGTAAAGTTAAAGCCAGTCATCGGCGTCTCCATATCAGCGGAGGGTCAACGGCTGGCTTCGCTACCTAAATTTTAACACTTTGCGCCGCATATGTCGCTGTTTTGTCTGTGGCTTGAAGGGATAACACAGTTGCGATCACCATACGGAATGCTGATCCCTATCGACGGATAGGGGCTCTGATTGAATACCTCGAGGCTGGACCCGGACTCGGTGCCGATAGGTGGCGGCGGGGTACGGCCGGCCACACGCCAGCACACCAGGTGCCACCGGTGTGGAGGGCGCCGGAGGGTCCGGAGGGCACGGCGAGGCCCGCCAGCGCCCTGGGTCTGGCCGCGGTGCCCGTGGGCGTGACACCGATACGGGTGGAAAATGTCTACTCTTTTGGGTGGAAAATGTATAACGCTCTACATATCCGCGGATCACAGGAGATTCAGAAGCAAGCTGCGCGTTTTGAATTACTGGCGGTGGTGCCGTGGGTGGCGGCAGGGCCAGGCTGCGGTGCCCGCGGGCGGTTGCGGGGCCTGGCCGGGCCGCACATCAGCACACCAGGTGCCACCGGTGTGGAGGGCGCCGGAGGGTCCGGAGGGCACGGGCGGGCTTCGAGGCGCGGCACCGAACGAAGTGAGGTCGCCTAGCCTCGCGGGCGGCCGGGCCCTCCGGTGCCCGGAACACCAGCGACACTACAACCAATGTTTCACGTGAAACATCTGCCCAACCACCGGCCTCGTCACCCCGTATGGCCTGGATAGTGGCACACTTGACCTATACGGTTCTACGCAACTTCATGCAAAGGATGGCATGCCTTGACTCAGCCTTCGACCAACGGCGGCACCCCGGCCTCGTCCGGGCGCACGCCCGCGCAGGGAAACCGCCTCGACCCCTGGTACGACGTCTACGCGGACCGCGCACACAACCTGCGCGCGTCCGAGATTCGAGCTCTGTTCTCGGTCGTGTCGCGCCCCGAGGTCGTCTCCCTCGCTGGCGGCATGCCGAACCTCAAGGACCTGCCCCTCGATAAGCTCGCGGCTTCAGCGGAGAAGCTCGTCCGCAATCATGGCGCGCAGGCCATGCAGTACGGCAGCGGCCAGGGCTGGGAGGTGCTGCGTGCGCGCATCACCGAGGTGATGAGCTACGACGGTATCGTCGGCGCCGACCCGGACGACGTCGTGGTGACGACGGGCAGCCAGCAGGCCCTCGACCTCGTCACGGAGCTGTTCGTGAACCCGGGCGACGTCGTCCTCGCCGAGGCCCCCTCGTATGTGGGAGCACTGGGCGTGTTCCGCGCGCGCCAGGCGGACATCGTGCACGTGCCGATGGACGAGCACGGCATCATTCCCGAGGCCCTGGAGGAGACGATCCGCGACGTGCGCGCCTCCGGCCGCACGATCAAGTTCATCTACATCATCCCGAACTACCACAACCCCGCCGGCGTGACTCTGTCCGCCGAGCGCCGCCCGATCATCGCCGAGATCTGCCTGCGCGAGCACGTCCTGATCGTCGAGGACAACCCCTACGGCCTGCTCGGCTTCCACAACGATCCCCTGCCGGCCATCGCCTCGTACAGCCCCGAAGGCGTCGTCTACCTGGGTTCCTTCTCAAAGATGTTCGCCCCCGGCTTCCGCATCGGCTGGGCGTACGCCCCGCACGCGATCCGCGCGAAGCTGGTTTTGGCCCTCGAGTCGGCGATCCTGTGCCCGTCGATGGTGGGCCAGATGGCGATCGCCGACTACCTGAGCAACTACGACTGGTATGGCCAGGTCAAGTCCTTCCGCTCGATGTACGCGGAGCGCTGCCACGCGATGCTGACCTCGCTCGAGGAGTACATGCCCTCGTGCTCGTGGACCGTGCCGGACGGCGGCTTCTACACGTGGGTGACGCTGCCCGAGGGCCTCGACGCGAAGGCCATGCTGCCTCGCGCCGTGCGCGCCCAGGTCGCGTACGTGTCGGGTACGGCGTTCTACTACGACGGATCGGGCTCGAACCACCTGCGCCTGTCCTTCTGCTACCCCACTCCCGAGGACATCCGCGAGGGCGTGCGCCGCCTCTCGACTGTCGTCAACGCGGAGAAGGAAATCGTCGACATGTTCGGTACGGCTTCGGGCAACGAGGCCGGGGCCGGGTCCGGCCGATAACCGTTAAGTGAGGAGACACCCCCATGGCTACCAAAGTTCTGATCATCGCTGGCGGTCTGACGCACGAGCGTGACGTCTCGGTTCGTTCGGGCCGTCGCGTCGCGAATATCTTGACACAGTTCGGCTACGAGGTGCGTATTTCCGACGTTGACGCGTCTCTCGCGAAGGCTATTGAGTCCTTCTCGCCCGATGTCGTGTGGCCGCTGGTGCACGGCTCGATCGGCGAGGACGGCTCCCTGCAGTCGTTCCTGGAGTCGGTGGGAATCCCCTTCGTGGGCTCGTCGTCGGTGCAGGCGATGCTTGCCTCAAACAAGCCCACTGCGAAGGCCCTGCTGGGCTCTGCGGGCCTCGCAACGCCCGGCTGGGTAACGCTCCCACAGGCGATTTTCCGCCAGCTGGGAGCCTCCCACGTACTGTCTGCTCTTGAGGGTTCGGTGTCCTTCCCCGTCGTCATTAAGCCGACGGACGGTGGCTCCGCACTCGGTATTTCGACCGCTCAGGACGCCAAGGCACTGCGCCGCGCGATGGTGGACGCTTTCGCTTACGGGCAGCGCCTGATGGTCGAGCAGCGCATCGACGGCCGCGATGTGGCCGTTTCCGTCGTCGATCTGTGGGATGGCCCCGTGGCTCTTCCGCCGGTCGAGGTGTCTACGGATCGTGGCCGCTACGACTACGACGCTCGCTACACCACCGACGGGACCGAGTACTTTGTGCCCGCACGCCTCTCCGACGAGCTGCTCGCTGACCTGCAGGCCGCGGCCGTCGAGGCCCACACGACGCTGGGTCTGCGCGACCTGTCCCGCATGGACTTCGTGGTTGACGACGAGGGTACCTGCTGGTTTATCGACGCGAACGTCGCACCCGGCATGACCGACACGTCGCTCCTCCCCCCAGGCGGCAGACGCCGTCGAGGACTCCTCTTTCGCGCAGCTGTGCGCCGACATCGTCGATTTCGTGGCCGGTGGCCGCGACGTGCATAGCGTCGAGTCCGTCATCGACGACGAAGGCACCGGTGTCATCATTGACGAGGACGCCGAGGCAACCGACGAGTAATCGCTCATCCAACGCACTGTGGGTCCGGGAGGACGATCCTCCCGGGCCCGCATGTTTCACGTGAAACAATCGCGAGTCTGTCACACAATACGACTATGGACAGGCGATACCATCGACCAGTCCTGGTGCCCGCGGTCGGTGAATTCGCGCAATATAAAGTGAGGACATCCCGGCTGCCCGATGGGGCTGCCTAATGTCCTCACTGTAGGGCGCCGCGGCTGTCCGGTGCAGAGCACATAGGGTGGACTGCCTTCTGACCCCTACGGGTGCCAGCGTAGCACGGGTAGTAGTCGATCGAAAACACTAGTAGCACCATGCCAATGACGAAGATGGAACAAGACTCATACCGTCATCGTTTCACGTGAAACACTGGCCGTGGTTCGCCAGGGCTTCGACAGACGACGGTCAGACACGATCGGGCATCCGCGCGACGTACCAGAGACATCAGATCGAAGCGAAATTTCGTGCTCTGTACGCCCCTGTGTCGTTTTCGTAAATCCGAGCGGAAAATAGTTTCGCCGACACAGAGCCTCTCAGAAAAGAACTCCGAGCTCTTTCAAACGCGTTTCGGCGTCTTCGATGCCCTTCCAGACGATACCCTTCACGCCCAGGAGCTCGGCCGCGCGAACGTTCTCGCGGCGGTCATCGATGAAGACGACCTCCTCGTGCGGTACATCGAGACGCACGAGGACGTCTCGGTAGATACCGCGTGACGGCTTACAGATGCCATAGTCGCACGAGAAGGCGAAGAAATCGAAGAGGCTTCCCCATTCAGAACGGCGAATTGCCTTCGCGATGGGATACGGCGCGTTGGACAAGATCCCGACGCGCACTGCCTGGCGTCGGAGCCGACGCACGAGCTGAAGCGTCTCCTCGTTTGCCGTTGCCATGCGTGACGCATCAAGTGCAACAAGTTCTTTCAACAAAGCACTGGAAGGTTCAGGCTGCCCACAATCCCCGGCAATGCGGTCCCAAAATTCACGATCAGACATTCCAGCGTCATACTCGCCGCGATGGGCCCACATCGCCTGATCGACGAGCGTCGTGAGGCCACGAGAGCCGTCTCCGAATGACTCGGCGATGGCGTGTGGGTCCGGGTGGGCATCGACGAGGACGCCACCGACATCGAAAAGCACGGTGCGCGAACTACTTTGGGCGTTCATGCCTTTCGCTCCTTCTGGTACTGCGAGGGCCCGACGGCGGACCCTTTAGAGGTAGTTTAAGCGTGAATTCATCCGAAGATTAGCTCAGAAAATGTCGCGTATGGAACATACTGCGCGTGATCTGCGAAAAGAACTATGAAGTTAGATCAGTGGAGGATAAGGTCTGCGATTCGCTGGAGATCGTCGGATCCCGCGAACTCGATGACGATACGACCCTTCTTGCGCCCCTCGGTGATCGTCACGCGCGTATCGTACGCGTCGGAAAGCGCCGATACGACGCTCTCTCCCAGCGGCGACAAAGGACGCTGCTGGCGTGCGCGCGGGCGTGGCGTGGCCTTCGCCTTGCCGAGACGGACGATCTCCTCAGTGGTGCGCACTGAGAGACCCTCGGCGACAATGCGCTCAGCCAGCCGTTCCATTTCCTCCGCAGTCGACAAGGACAGCAGGGCGCGAGCGTGGCCCGCGGTGATGACCTGTGCAGCCACCTTCTTCTGAACGGACGGGGGAAGCTTGAGCAGGCGCAGGGTATTGGCAATCTGCGGGCGGGAGCGGGCGATTCGCTTTGCGAGCTCTTCCTGAGTCGCACCGAAATCGGCCATGAGCTGCTGATATGCGCTCGCTTCTTCCAACGGGTTGAGCTGGGCCCGGTGGAGGTTCTCCAAGAGAGCGTCACGGAGCAGATCCCCGTCATCGGTCTCTCGAATGATTGCCGGAATCGTGGTTTCGCCCGCGAGCTCGGAGGCCCTGCAGGCGGCGTTCACCCATGATCAGCTCATAGCGTGCCTCGGGCTTCTCGGCGAGGAACTCCTGGAGTTTCTCGGACCGACCCTTCGCAGGAATACTACGAACGACAACGGGCTGGAGAACGCCGACTTCCTTGATGGAGGCCGACAGTTCCTTCAGATCATCCTCGTCGAAGACCTCGCGAGGCTGCTTCGTATTGGGAACGATCTGATCGATCGCAATTTCAGCAAAGGATGCACCCGGGACCGGGAGAAGCTCGTGATCGACGGATGTTTCACGTGAAACATTGTCGTGACCACGAACGTCATCAGCGGCTACTGCTCCAGCACCAGCGGGCACGCGCGGGTTCGCCTTCCGGGGATCTGAGCCATTGATTCCACCGCCGAGGGCGCTACGAGAGCCGGTTGCGCGTCGTCCCCCATCCGCCTCGACGGACGGCATCGACGGGCGCTTCTTCTTCGACGAGGCAGTGGCGCGCTTAGGCTGCAAAAGGTCCTTTGCGGAACCCCCACGCTTGCCCGCGGAGCTACCTTCGGGGAAGAACACGTCCAGGGGACGGGAGGGCGCGGAGGGTGCGTTGTGCGGCGCATGCTCACTAGCCTGAGGAATGAGAGCGCCAAGACCACGGCCGAGGCCTGTGTGCTTGCGAGCGCCCTTACGGCCCTCAGACTTCGGTGCTGCATCCGCCATTGCATTACTCCTTCAATTGCGTCGGTTCATTGTTTCACGTGAAACAATGGCATGCGCTCAGCTGGTAAGCGTCTTTGATCACTTTGTTGCACCAATGCCCACGCATGGTGACTAATACGTTCCCATCAGCGGAAACACAAGGAAAACTCCGAATGTTTCACGTGAAACAATCACTCCTCGGTGGCTGCGACACGCTGACACAGCTCAAGTGCGGCCTTCCGATACGCGATTGCACCAACGTTACGGGGATCGTAGGTGACGACGGTCTGACCATAGCTCGGAGCCTCAGAAATGCGCACGGAACGCGGAATAACGGTCTCAAACGTATGGTCCGGGAAGTGCGAGCGAACCTCGCCCTCGACCTCCTCGGAAAGCCTCGTACGCTTGTCCGCCATGGTGAGCAGCATGCCCGAGACACGCAGGCCGGGGTTGAGATCCACGCCAATACGTTCGACGGTATTCCACAACTGACTGAGGCCCTCCAGGGCGTAGTATTCGGCCTGAATCGGGATCATGACCTCGTCGGCGGCGACCATGACGTTGAGCGTGACGAGCCCAAGGGAGGGCGGGCAGTCGATGAGAACGATGTCGATCTCGGCATGCTCCGAAACATACTCACGCAGAGCATCGCGCAGGCGGTACTCCCGCCGTTCGACGTCAACGAGCTCGATCTCGGCACCGGACAGGTCGATCGTGGCCGGACAGACCATGATGCCGTCGATATCGGGGCACGGCTGCACGACGTCGGCAACGCTCGCGCCGCCGATAATGACGTCATAGTAGATGGAGTACCGGCGGGGTGCGGGACGCCGAGCGCGCTCGACGCATTACCCTGAGCGTCTGCATCAACAACCAGGACAGACAAGCCGCCCGTCGCGAGGCCGGCCGCGAGATTGACGGCGGACGTCGTCTTACCGACGCCCCCCTTCTGGTTCGCGACGGCGATGATGCGCGTGTGCTCGGGGCGCGGGAACGTTGCACGCTCGAGCATGGCCAGATCGGCCATGTTCCGCTCGATCTGATTCGACAAAGGGGTGTTGTTGGTACTCACGTGACACCTTCCTAGATACTGCCCCTAGTTTACGGGCAGACGCACACACTTCCAGCACGAAAGGCCCGGGATGCATCCAGGCGCACACAATCTCCACGTGCCGCCACGCGACGCCGAAAATTTCGTTCTGTGAGATCGATTCTCCCAGCGAAACGAAAGAGACGACAAACCCTCGATCGAGACAATCGATCTGACGCAACACCACACCTATGTGACCCTAATCACCATATGAGAGGAGCGTCGCAGCAACCGCCACGACGCTCCTCTCCCCCACTGGGAACGCGTTACTTGATGCGCGTGCAGACGACCACGTACGTGGACTCGTCCTCCATGATGGAGGGCACCTCATGGATCTCAGCGCGCAGGTGATGACGACGCAACTCCGCCTCGGCCTCGTCAACCTCGATGGGAGCGCGACGACCCTTGAGGGCCACAAGCGAGCCGCCGGGGGCAATGAGCTTCGACGTCATGCGCACGAGCTTGCTCATGTTAGCCACGGCGCGGGCGGTGACCACGTCCGCCTTGCCCTTGCCGCGCAGCTCCTCGGCGCGCGCCTGGTGGATGGTGACGTTATCGAGGCCCAGGTCCTCCACGACGTCCATGAGCCACTCGACGCGGCGCGCCATGGGCTCGGCCAGGTGCACGTCAAGCTCGGGCCGGCAGGCGGCGATCACGATGCCGGGCAGGCCGGAACCGGAGCCCACATCGAGGACCTGACGGCCATCCTTGCGGGGCATGAAGTCCAGGACGGCGGCGGAGTTGACGATGTGGCGCGACCAGATGCGCTCCATGTCGCGTGGGCCCAGGAGGCCGCGAATCTCGCCTTCCTCCTCGAGCATGCGCGCGTATTCGGCAACCTCGGCGAAGGCCGGGCCAAAAAAGTCGCGAACGGCCTGCGTGGGCTCTTCTGGGACGAAGGGGTCGCCAACCTGGCGACCCCCTTCCCGTCCCGTTCGGGTTCTCACTCACCGTCAGATTCCTCGGGGAGGATGACCACGCGGCGGTGGGGCTCGGCACCCTCGGACTCGGAGGTCAGGCCCTCCTCGGCGACCACGTCGTGGCACACCTTGCGCTCAAAAGGATTCATGGCGTCGAGCTTGACGGCCTCGCCGGAGGCACGCACGCGGGCGATGGCCTCGCGCGTGATGTCCTGCAGCTCTTCCTTGCGCTCGGCGCGGAAGCCGGCGATGTCGAGCATGAGGCGCGAGCGCTCGCCGGTCTCGGTCTGGACGGCCAGACGGGTCAGCTCCTGGAGGGCGTCCAGGACCTCGCCGTCGTCACCCACGAGGCGGTCGAGGGGCGTCGGGGTCGTCGGCGACGATCTCGACCGAGGCGCGGCCGTTTTCGACGTCGATCTCGATGTCACCGTCGAGGTCGGCGATGTCAAGCAGCTCTTCCAGGTAGTCGGCGGCGATTTCGCCTTCTTCTTCGAGGCGGCTCAGCTTGTCTGCGTTGTCGTCACTCATGACGTGTCCTCCGTAGTGGGGAATGGGGTCTTGCTGGTGTCCAGGTTACCGGCTGGGGGCCTGGAACCGTGAATCTATGGTGGTCAGCGCTTGTTGCCGCGCCGGCGGGCCTTGCGGCGCGCGATGCGGCGACGCTCGATCTCCTCGGCGCTGAGCGAACCGTGGCCGGACGTCGACTCGCTGGCCTCGGACGCAGTCTTCGACGAGGCCTTGGCGGACTCGCGCTCGAGGGCGCGGCGGTCGCGGACCTGCTTCTGGAGTTCGGCGCGCTGGGCTGAGGCTTCCTGCTTGGCGATGCGCTTTTCGACGGCCAGGGTGAGGCCGTGCATCCACTGCTCGTCGGGCAGGGTCGTCCACTTCTGGGTGGCCAGGTTGCGGTAGACGGTGACGATCTCGCCGGTGGTCATGGAGGCCGGGAAGTCGGAGGCGACGTGCTGCTTCTTGGCCTTGGAGCGAACCTCGGTGAGAGTGCGCTCGTTGAGTTCGTCGACGCGCGGGTCGGTGGCGCTGTTGCCGAGGGCGGCGCGCTCACGGTCGTAGTTCTGGAAGTAGGGCTTGGCCCATTCCTGGTAGGCGGACTCGCGCGAGGACAGCAGGTCGGCGTAGGCCGGGGAGCCGGGGGTCGGCATGACCTTGATGGTCCAGAAGGACTGGGCGAGCGCCCAGAAGGAGGCTGTCACGGTGTAGATGACGACGCCCATCTGGAAGAACGCGCCGGAGACGATGAACATCGCCGGCATGATGTACATCATCGTGCGCTGCGACTGGGCCATCGGGTTGTCGCCCATGTCGGGCATGTTGCGCGAGAAGGACAGGCGCATGGAGAAGAACTGCAGGCCGACCATGAGACGATCGCGGCAACGAAGACGGCGACGACGCTGGGCTGGCCGAAAGACTCGCGCAGCGTGTGGGAGAGTGGGACGCCGAAGACGGTGGAGTTGACGATCTCCTCGGAGACGGAGGCGGTCAGAGGGCCGAGGTGGTCGGTGGCCTCGCCGCGGTAGGTGTATGTGCCGGCGGAGATCGAAGAAACCGCGATGATGGCTCGGTACATGCCGAAGAGGACGGGCATCTGCACGAGCATCGGCAGGCAGGAGGCGAAGGGCGAGACCTTGTGCTTGCGCTGCAGGGCCTGGGTCTCTTCCATCATCTTCTGACGGCTGACCTGGTCCTTCTTACCCTTGTACTTCTCCTGGATCTTGCGCATTTCGGGCTGGATGGCCTGCATGGCGCGCGAGGAGCGGATCTGCTTGAGGAACAGCGGGATGATGGCGATGCGCACCAGGATGGTGAGCAGCACGATGGACAGGACCCACGCCATGCCGGAGCCGGAGGACATTCCGAGCAGCACAAGGAGGTCGTGGATCCAGACCCACACGTAGGAGATCGCCCACGCGAAGGGGTGGAGGATTGCGTCGAGCATAGTTTTCGCTTTCGCCGTGGCGCGGGTGCGCCGCTGTGTCGTTGTTCCTTATATTCCCGAGGCCGTGGCAGGTTACTCGGTCAAGTCGTGTTCCGGGTCCAGTCCCATGGGGGCGGGACGTTCCCAGTTGTCGTGCCCAGCCCAATCTTCGGGTGGGATCCAGGGGTCGGGCTTCCAGCGTCCACGCTCTGGTACGTGGTCTACTCCGCCGTGGCTCCAGGGGTTACATCGCAGGAGCCGCCAGGAGGCGAGGATGATCCCTTTGATGGGCCCGTGGACACGGACCGCTTGGAGCGCGTAGGTGGAGCAGCTGGGGGCGTATCGACACCGGGGGCCGAGGGCCGGGGAGATGTAGCGCTGGTAGGCGACGATGGGGGCGGACACGAGCGCACCGAGGGCACGGCCCGCGACGCTCATCGTGCGTCCCACTTACGCCACGCTCGCGCCATCACGCGGTCGAGGTGTTCGCCGAGTTCCTTGGAGGGAACGCCGAGGGCCTTGTGTGAGGCCCGCACGACGACCCGTGCTCCTTCGGGGAGGTCGGCAATCCTTTCGCGCATGAGGTGGCGCAGCTGCCGCTTGACGCGATTGCGTCCGTTGGCGCGCTTGATTTCCCGCTTGGGTACGACGAAACCGACGAGGCGACTGTTGCGTTCCTCGTCGGCTCGGACGTGGACGACGACCAGCGGATCCCCTGCTCGCGTTCCCTGTCGGATCGAGGCGGTAAAGTCCGCTGGGTCAACCATGCGGTGCGCGCGCGGCAGCACCGGGGTGTCTCAGGCGGACAGCTTGGCGCGGCCCTTGCGGCGGCGGGCAGCCAGAATGGCGCGGCCGGCGCGGGTCGACATGCGCAGACGGAAGCCGTGCGTCTTGGAACGACGACGGTTGTTGGGCTGGAAGGTCCGCTTGGTGGTCACGGCAATTCTCCTCGGCGGGGAGTGGTTTCCCACTCGGTATCGGTTGGGCTATCGACACACGGGGGCGCGATAGCGGGGACGCACGCCCGAAATGGGCGCAAACAAAGACCAAGACTAAGCGGATTAGAGCAACACGTCAACGCGGCGGCGTTACCCACCGCGTCACACACAGTATCCACAGCTGTGCAAATCACTGTGGATCTCATCCGTCCACAGAGGGTGGATGACGGGAGTTATCCACAGGCTGTGGGTATTTTTGCTTTCCGCACGCTGCTGCGACCCAAAGTTGTAACTACAGAGCTGTGATTCTGTGATAGTTCTCCACAGCTTCATCCCCAGTCTGTGCATAACATGTGCGCGGGCTACACTGCGACAATGTACGAGCGTCACGCACATCACCGAGAAGTCGTGACCGAACTCACCAATATTTGTGACCGGAGGTTGCCGTGGAGTCGGATTCCCTCACACGCGCGTGGGCTGCGGCCCTGGACGCAGTCCCCACCGACGAGCTGGGGCCCGTCGCCACGTCGATGCTGCGCTCCGCTCGCCCCCTCGGCGACATCGAAGGCACGATTCTGCTCGCCGTCCCCAACGATTTCACCAAGCAGTGGATCGAAGACAAGGCGCAGTCGAAGCTGACAACCGCCCTGTCCGTGCACCTGGGCCGCACCGTCCGCATCGCCATCACCGTCGATCCCACGCTCGAGGTCCTCACGGACGAAGAGGAAGAGGAGGAGCAGACCCCCGCCGCACCCGCACCCGCACCCGCCCCAGCCTCGTCGATTGATATGGACGAGGAGCACCACTCCCCGCACTCGTCACCGCGCCCACCGACTCCGGCCCAACCCACCTCAACCCGAAGTTCACCTTCGACACCTTCGTCATCGGCCCGTCGAACCGTTTCGCACACGCCGCCGCGCTGGCCGCTTCGGAAACCCCGGGTACCGCCTTCAATCCCCTGTTTATCTACGGCGATTCCGGACTGGGCAAGACTCACCTGCTCCAGGCCATCGGCCACAACGCGCTGTCGATGATGCCCCACCTGAAGGTCCGCTACGTCAACTCCGAAGAATTCACGAACGAGTTCATCAACGCGATTCGCCTCAATAAGACGGATAACTCCCAGGTCGAGGCCTTCCACCGCCGCTACCGCGAGCTCGACATCCTCCTCATCGACGACATCCAGTTCATCGGCGACAAGGAACAGACGGTCGAAGGCTTCTTCCATACCTTTAATGCGCTGCACAGCGCCAACAAGCAGATCGTCCTGACCTCGGACCTGCCCCCGGCTCAGCTCAAGGGCTTCGAGGACCGCATGCGGTCGCGCTTCTCCTCGGGCCTGCTCGTGGACGTTCAGCCGCCGGACCTGGAGACCCGCATCGCGATCCTGCATAAGAAGGCGGACGCCGAGGGCCTCGAGGTCACCCCTGAGGTGTTTGAGTACGTGGCCTCGCGCATCTCCTCCAACATCCGTGAGCTGGAGGGGGCTCTCGTGCGCATCGGCGCGTGGGCGTCGCTGTACCAGGAGCGCATCGACTTGAACCTCGCGCAGATGATGCTCAAGGACTTCGTGTCCAACCCGGACGACAACGAGATCACCGTCAGCCTCATCATGAGCCAGTGCGCCGTTTACTTCGGCGTGACGATCGAGCAGATGGGTTCGTCGGAGCGCAGCCACAACGTGGTCGAGGCACGCCAGATCGCCATGTATCTGTGCCGCGAACTCACTGACCTGTCGCTGCCCAAGATCGGACAGGCCTTCGGACGCGACCATACGACGGTCATGCACGCGAACAAGAAGATCTCGAAGCTCATGAAAGAGAAGCGCGAGACCTTCAACCATGTGTCGGAGCTTACAAATAGAATTAAGCAGAAGGCCAGGGAGTCGTGAAAATTGCGCGGGCGCTGACGAAAGTCGGTGCCCGCGCGAGATTCACAGGAGTTGTGCACAGCTGGTGGACGAATACGCTCACGCTGTGGAGAAAAGGGCCTCGCCTGTGGATCTCAAAAAGCTGTCATTTGCTTCGTGCACAGGAGGACGTGACGAATCCACAGCCTCGTCCCAGAATGACATCACAGAGATTTGACTGAAATTCCGCCGCATAAGGGAGTTATCCACAGAACTCACAGCCCTTATGATGGAGGGAAAGTCAAATGACAAAATTTTTTCACAGGCCTCCGTACAACAACGGCGCCGCCGACGCTGCGCGATGGCGCGCGCGAGGCAGATTTCCTGCCCCACGTGGGCACACTTGTGGGTAAAGTAGTGTCCGATCCGTTTTGTGTTTTGGAGGCAGCTATGAAGTTCACCGTCGCCCGCGATGTTCTGGCCGAAGCCGTGTCGTGGACCGCCCGCGCGCTCCCCGTGCGTCCGGCATCGCCGATCCTGGCCGGCGTGCGCATCAAGGCTGAAGGCGACGAGCTCACCCTGTCTTCCTTCGACTACGAGGTCTCCGCGAACTCGCACATCCCCGCGACCGTCGACGAGGGCCGGCGAGGTCCTGGTGTCGGGTCGTCTGCTGGCCGACATCTCCAAGTCGCTGCCCTCTAAGCCCGTCTCCGTCGAGCTCGATGGCCAGAAGGTGAACCTGGTCTGTGGCTCCTCGCACTTCACGCTCGCGGTCATGCCCCTCGACGAGTACCCCCTGCTGCCCGCGCAGCCGACGGGCATCGGCGCGATTGATTCCTCGACGCTTTCCCAGGCCGTCTCCCAGGTGTCCATCGCCGCGTCACGCGACGACACGCTGCCCCTGCTGACCGGCGTGCGCATCGAGATCAACGGCCCGGCGATCACGCTGCTGGCCACCGACCGCTACCGCCTCGCGATGCGCGAGCTGGATTGGGAGCCCACCGACACCTCCATCGAAGAGGTTGCCCTGGTCAAGGCCCGCATCCTCCAGGACGTCGCCAAGTCGATGACCTCGGGCGCCAAGGTCGAGGTCGGCCTGTCCGGCGAGTCCCAGCCCGGTGCCTCGTCCCTTATCGGCTTCACCGCCCAGGGCCGCCGCACCACCTCGACGCTCATGGACGGCGACTACCCCGCCGTGCGTCGCCTCTTCCCCGACACGACGCCGGTCCAGGCCGTCGTCGATCGCCACGCGCTGCTCGAGGCCGTTAAGCGTATGTCGCTGGTCGCAGAGCGCAAGACCTCCGTGCGCCTGGCCTTCACCGAGGGCCAGCTGGTCCTCGAGGCCGGCCAGGGCGACAACGCCCAGGCCTCCGAAGCCATCGAGGCGACCCTGCACGGCGACGACATTTCTACCGCGTTTAACCCGCAGTTCCTCATCGACGGCCTGCAGGTCCTGGACACCGACTACGTGCGCTTCGGCTTCACCCACCCCACGAAGCCGGCCGTCATCACCGGCCAGAAGAAGGCCGACGAGGGCGAGGTCACGCAGTTCCGCTACCTGCTGATGCCCATCCGCTTCGGCATCTGACGTGCGCGTCTCCCACCTGGCCCTCGACGACTTCCGCTCCTGGAAGCACGGGGTCGTCGAGCTGCCCGAGGGCCCCACGGTCCTCGTGGGCGCGAACGGTCAGGGAAAGACCAACCTCGTTGAGGCGCTCGCCTACCTGTCCACGTTTCGTCGCACAGGGTCGGCGCGGAGGGCGCGCTCGTGCGCATCCCCATCGACGAGGCCGAGGCCGCCCCGGGTGGCGCCGTCATCCGCGCGCGGGTCGTGGCCTCGGGTCGCGAGCAGGTCGTCGAGCTGGAGATCGTGCGCGGCAAAGCAAACCGGGCGCGCATCAACCGCGCGCAGGTGAGGCCCCGCGAGATTCTGGGCATCGTGCGCACGGTGGTGTTCGCCCCCGAGGATCTGTCCCTCGTGCGCGGCGACCCATCGGTGCGCCGCTCTTTCCTGGACGACCTGGCCACGCAGCTCTCCCCCATCCATGCCTCCGTGCGCTCCGACTTCGATCGGGTCGCACGCCAGCGAGCGGCGCTCATGAAGGCCGCCCAGGCTTCGCTCCGCCGCGGCCAGTCCCCCGACCTGTCGACCCTCGAGATCTGGGACCAGCAGTTCGCCGCCCTGTCGGCGCGCATCACGGCCACGCGCGCCTCCATCGCCTCGCGCCTGGAAGAGCCGGCCGCGCGCTCCTACGACGACGTCGCCGACTCGCCGCGCCACCTGCGCCTCGCCTTCGACGCCTCGGTTGACCGTGTCATCGGCACCGACCCGGGCAACCCGGCCAGCGCGGACCTCACCGACGTGGAGGCCCAGACCGAGCGCATGCTCGCCGCCCTCGCGTCGGTACGAGACAAGGAAACCGAGCGCGGTGTCAACCTCGTCGGCGCACACCGCGACGACCTGACCCTCAGCCTCGGTACGATGCCCGTCAAGGGCTACGCCTCGCACGGCGAATCATGGTCGGTCGCCCTGGCCCTGCGCCTCGGTGCCTTCGAGCTGCTCAGCGACGACGGTGACACCCCGATCCTCATCCTCGACGACGTCTTCGCCGAGCTCGACTCCTCGCGCCGTGAAGGCCTCGCGGCCCTGGCCTCGAAGGCCGAACAGATCATCGTCACCTGCGCGGTCGCCGGCGACCTGCCGCCCTCCCTCGACCACCATCCCCTGCACGTGCGACTCGACCCCGAGCGCGGCACCGTCATCGACGGAGCCGACCATGAGTGAGCGCGAGGAGATGGCCGACGACGAGCTGAGCGGCCTGGCTGCTCCCGGCGAAGAAGCCGACGCCGACGAGTTCGTCGTCCGTGCCCTCGAACGAGCCCAGAGCGTCGCCCGCACGCACGGTTACACGAGGTCCACCCTGCCCTCGTGGGGCCTCGACGAGACGCGCCCCAGGCGCAGCCTCGACGGATCCAGCGAATACGCCGCCATCGAGACCGACGGCTTCGGACGCCTTACCGACGAGGAGAGCGTCGCCGCGCGCGCAGCCGCCCGAGCCGCCGCCTACGGGCGCGTGAATGGAGTGAGCGCCCCGGCCTCGTCCACGGAGGAAGACCCAGAGGGCGACCTCGCGGCCCTGCGCCAGGCCCTGAAAGGAACCGGCGCCTCGTGGAGCCGCTCCCCCGGCATGGCCGCCATGCGTCCGCGGTATCGCAGGCCAACTCGCTGGGCGCGATCCTGGCGCGCACCATCAAGACGCGCGAATGGGACACGCCCACCAAAATGGGGTCCGTCATGGCGAAATGGCGGGACATCGTGGGCCCCAGCAACGCCGACCACACGCGCATCGAGACCTTCGAGGGACACAAGCTCGTCGTGCGCGCCGACTCAACCGCCTGGGCGAAACAGCTCCAACTCCTGCTGCCCACCATTGAGCGGCGCATCGCCGAGGAGGTCGGCTCGGGCGTCGTCGAGCAGGTCATCATCTTGGGGCCTGTCGCCCCGTCGTGGAAGAAAGGCCCCTACGTGGTGCGGGGGCGTGGCCCGCGCGCCGACTACGGATAACCGGATTCAGGCGTGTTTCGAGACGCTGTCGCCCATCGCTTCACAGGTCAGATTTTGTTAGTCTGTGGCGTGTGTCCTGCCCGTGTGCAGGGACGCGATGAGGAGTGATGATGACGAACCCCTACGGTCCTTCCGGTCCTTCGAACCAAGAGAATTTAGGGCGAGGCTCGGGTCAGTCGCGGCCGGGCGGCGGCCAGGTTTCTGGCGGCGAGCGCGGGCGCGTCGCGCGCACCCAGAATGAGGCACCCAGGCCTCGTTCATCTCGCCTCATCGTCGGAAGCATCATCGGTGTGCTGGTCGTGGCTCTCCTCGGAATCGGGTCCTTCGTCGTGTTCCACGAGGGAGGAATTGGGCTGGGCGGATCGAACTCTCCCACGCCGACCGCACGCGCGACCGGCAACGGAGAACAGTATTCGACGCAGTACCTCGACGGGGCGTTCACCGTCAAAACGACGAGAATCGAACAGGGGCCCATCGACAAGGAGGGAGCGGATACCCTCCTCGTGACGTACACGCTCGTCAACAACACCGCAAAAACGCAGCGCGTCCGGCTCGCTCTTCCCAAATTGATACAAAAGGGGACGGAGCTGCCAGAAGCGGAGTTTGAACCGGGTCAGGAACCCGAGGGACTCAACAAATGGAACTATGAAATCGCGTCAGGCGAGGCGATGACTGTCACGTTTGCGTACCGGTACGCCTACCCGGGAGAGACCGTCACCTTCCAGCGGCGGGACACCATGGAAGAGGATCCGAACGCGCCTCAGGATCAACAATCAGACGAGACAGCCGATGATGAAGAGTGGGTTTGGCACCCGTACTGAGGCGGCAAGCCTCGGGAGGATTGAGGAAACATCGTGAGCTATTCATATAACAACGCGGGTGGGCACCCTTGGGACGCCCGACAGGCGGTCCCCGTGGGGACGTCAATGCCCGGTGCCGGCCCCCACAACGAGGGACAGCCCGCATCCTCTCAGAGCCCCGCGGGCTCCGGCGTTCCTCAGCAGGCCACCGGTGCGTCCAGCGGCATACGGTCCGTGATCCTGGTCGCCCTCGTTATTCCGCTCTGCATCCTCCTCGTCGCCATCGGAGGGATAGCGTTCATACGACCCCACAGCGCGTCGCCATCAAGCGACCCGACGCCGATAAAAACGGTGACAGCAGACCAATATTCCGCGGACGTCATGAATGGAAAGTTCCATATTGAGAGCACGTCGGTGACACGAGGCCCCGTCGACCAAGACGGCGCGGACACCGTGTTGGTCACCTTGACGATGACCAACAACACCGATGACGCTGAATTCATCGTGGACCACTTTCCTTATCTGAAACAACATGGCATCGAACTTAACTTCGCCAAGCTCGATCACGATCAATATCCGGATGTGGTCGTTGAGATGAACGACGATAAGATTGAGCCGGGTGAGACGCGAACACTCGTCGTCGGGTTCAAATACATCTACGTGGGCGAACCCGTCGTATTTGTTACACAACTATGGCTGCCTGAACACGCCATAGATTTCCCGCAAATTCTTGTGCAGCCGTCCTGATTGGGGTGGTTGTGGTGTGTCAGGAGTTGTGATGAGTTATCCCTATGGTCGCCCCGGTGGGCGTCGGTCCTCTGCTGGTGTGATTGTTGGTTGTGTGGTGGGGTTGGTTGTTGCTGCGTTGGTTGTTGCTGCGTTGGTTGGTGGCGTGGCTTTCGTTGCCCTGAGATCCGGCGGCTCTGAGCCGGGATCGAATACGACGGCGACGGCCAGGCCGACGTCTCGTCCTACTATCACCAGTGACCACTATTGGGCTGATGTGTTGGGCGGTGAGTTTCATATCGAGAGCACGTCGGTCGTGCAGGGTCCAACCGATCAGGATGGGGCTGCGACCCTCCTGGTGACGCTCACCATGACAAACAACACCAACAAACCAGAATATGCTCTGCACCATGTTCCAAATGTCGTGCAGAAAGGAGTCGTCCTTGGAGTGGCGACATTCGATCCCGATCAGAACATGAGGGTCCTTGTATATCAGGATGATACAGTGGTTGAGCCCGGGGAAACCGTCACTGTCGTAGCAGCATATAAGTATATCTACGTGGGGGAGCCGGTTACTTTCGTGACCGCTCTCGAGCCTGAGGACAATCGCTACGACTTTCCCGAGATTGTTGTGCAGCCGTCCTGATTGGGGTGGTTGTGGTGTGTCAGGAGTTGTGATGAGTTATCCCTATGGTCGTCCTGGTGGTCAGAGTGGTTCTGGTGATCCGCGGGGTGTGGGTGCCTCTGGTGGTCAGTGGGTTCCGGTTCCGGGTTCTGGTGGGCCTGGTTCTGGTGGGCGTCGGTCCTCTGCTGGTGTGATTGTTGGTTGTGTGGTGGGGTTGGTTGTTGCTGCGTTGGTTGTTGGCGTGGCGTTCGTTGTGGTTCGTTCGCGTGGTGTTGAGCCGGGATCGACGACTGCGAATCCGACTGCGAATCCGACTGCGTTCAATCCCACGACGACGGGAGCGCCGACGCCCCGGGCAACAGGAAATGGCGAGCAGTATTCCGCTGATTTTCTTGGTGGCAAGTTCCACGTCGAGAGCACGTCGATCGTGCAGGGCCCCGCAGACAGGGATGGTTCCGACACTATCCTCGTGACCTACACGCTCACCAATAACACCTCAAAGACGCAAGTTGTTGGTATGTGTCTTCCTCGTCTCGAGCAAAAGGGATCGAAGTTTCCCAAAGCCTGGTTTAAGCGTGGTGAGGAACCCGAGGGCTACGATGACAACAGCCCGGACGAGATTCAGCCCGGCGAGACGCTGACGGTCATGGGAGCATACAAATACCTCTATGTCGGCGAGCCCGTCACCTTCCGCACATGGGCGCATATTACCGAGGAGGATACGAGTGACGACCCATGGGGCGTGGGTCAAGAAGACGGTAAAGAGAACGATACCCTCTGGGTTTGGCAGCCATACTGATTGGTTTCAGTTAATTATTCGTTCTGGACATAAGGAGTTGTAATGAGTTATCCCTATGGTCGTCCTGGTGGTCAGAGTGGTTCTGGTGATCCGCGGGGTGTGGGTGCCCCTGGTGGTCAGTGGGTTCCGGTTCCGGGTTCTGGTGGGCCTGGTTCTGGTGGGCGTCGGTCCTCTGCTGGTGTGATTGTTGGTTGTGTGGTGGGGTTGGTTGTTGCTGCTTTGGTTGTTGGCGTGGCGTTCGTTGTGGTTCGTTCGCGTGGTGTTGAGCCGGGATCGACGACTGCGAATCCGACTGCGTTCAATCCCACGGCGACGGCCAGGCCGACTGAACAGCAGACGATCACCAGTGATCACTATTCGGCTGATGTGTTGGGCGGTGAGTTTCATATCGAGAGCACGTCGGTCGTGCAGGGTCCAACCGATCAGGATGGGGCGGCGACCCTCCTGGTGACCCTAAGCATGACCAACAACACCAACGAATCCGAGTTCATCATGAACTATGTTCCTTTTCTGGAACAACATGGCGTCGATCTTGACTTCGCCAAGCTCGATCACGATCAATATCCGGATGTGGTCGTTGAGATGAACGACGATAAGATTGAGCCGGGTGAGACGCGAACACTCGTCGTCGGGTTCAAGTACATCTACGTGGGCGAGTCCGTCGTTTTTCAAACCGACGTCCCAGGGGACGAGAACCCCTTGGAATACCCCCACATTATTGTTCAGCCGTCCTGATCGTCGCCGCAACGGTCGGGCCACCGAGCACAACAACAGCGCAAGAACTATTCCCCATTCGGTCAGACTTTGCTACGCTTCCTCGTATCATTCCGCACCGCTGTGCGATTTCTGTGAGGAGTCTCCATGAGTAACCCATACGCTCCCGAGGGCCAGGATTCCTGGAACAAGGGAAATGACCAGGGAGCCTTCCCCGGCACGGCTTAGTGCTACGGCCAGCCCGAAGAAAAGAAGGGCTCCAAGCTCCCGATCATCGTCACAGGCATCGCCGGCGTCGTCGAGAAGGTCATCATCCGAGGACCCGTCGCCCCCTCGTGGCGCAAAGGCCCCTACGTGGTGCGTGGCTGAGGCCCGCGCGCCGACTACGGGTGACAGCTGTGCGCACGCGGTCGTTCGAATAATGTTTCTGACCGCGCGGTTTCTGATACGCTATTCCGTTAGCTCGCGCGTGAGGGCTTGTTAAGGAGACATCATGAGCAATCCATTCGCCAGGAACGAAGGAAACGCCCAGGGCTTTGGCCAGCAGGGCGGATACCCCGGCGTCGCCCAGGGCGGATACCAGCAGGGATACGGCCAGCAGGGCGGATACGCGCCCGGCCAGTACCAGGGTGGATTCCCTCAGGGCGCACCCCAGCAGGCCTACGGCCAGTGGAACCCGCAGGCCGGCTACGGCGGGCAGGGTGGATTCCCTCAGGGCGCACCCCAGCAGGGCGGCAAGTCCAAGACGCCGCTCATCATCGGCATCATCGCTGGCGTCGTCGTCATCGCGATCATCGTCGGCGTCGTCATCTGGGCGATGTCGGGATCGGATTCCGACGATTCCTCGAACAACTCCGCCCCGGCACCCGTCGCCTCCGCCCCTGCGAACCCGGGGGGTGGCAGCACAGACCCGGCAAACCCTGCGCCCGGAAACCCTCAGGCGACGAACAACACCAACCCGTCCGCCGCGCCCACGCAGGGAAACGCAACGGGAGCCAACGGCATGCTCAGCATGACCCCGTACGGCGCCACCAATCTCTACGAGATCACCGACATCTCCTACGGCCCCAAGGCCGACAACAACGAGCAGACGATCAAGGTGACCTTCAAGGTCACTAACAAGGGCAATGCCCCGGAATTCGGCGGCATGTACCCGCGTGCGTACCAGAATGGTGAACAGCTTGGATCGCCCAACTTCTTCATGACCCAGAAGCCCGATGACTTCGAGTACGTGCCCGGTGTCGCGGACGTTCCAGCCGGCCAGTCTGTTCAGTACGTTGTCTACTGGGTGATCCCAAACAAGAGGGACCCTATCGAGTTCCGTGACCCGAACTGGACGGTGCTTCAGGCACAGGGTCAGGATTACCAAAAGTGGACCTGGCAGCCGAAGTAATCCACTGATCAGGCGTCTGACGCAGCACGGTCGATGACTCTTCAGAGAGTCATCACAGGTGTCTCTCCAAGCCGCCACACGCGCGTCTGTGGGCGCTTCGCGCACCAATCACGGGGCCGCCCTCCCAGCCGGGAGGGCGGCCCCGTGCGTCCCAGCCACAACCACAATCGGCATGCGACTGGTCACAGTCGATTTTTCGTTGCAATCACGCAGTTTGTAAAGTAACCCTCCGAGCCTGTCAATCCCGGGAACAAGCGCCACTTTTGGTAGAATCTACAAGGTTAAACATCTATTTTCGCGCACTGCGAGGGGAGCCACGTGGCTGACAACGAGAAGACCGCCGAAGGCGAGCAGTCCTACGGCGCATCGGACATCACCGTCCTCGAGGGCCTGGAAGCCGTCCGCAAGCGCCCGGGCATGTACATCGGATCCACCGGCGAACGCGGCCTGCACCACCTGGTGTACGAGGTCGTCGACAACTCCGTCGACGAGGCCCTGGCAGGCTACGCCGACCACATCGAGGTCACGATCCAGAAAGACGGCGGCATCAAGGTCGTCGACAACGGTCGAGGCATCCCCGTCGACGAGCACCCCACCGAACACAAGCCCACCGTCGAGGTCGTCATGACGATCCTCCACGCCGGCGGCAAGTTCGGCGGCGGCGGCTACGCCGTCTCCGGCGGCCTGCACGGCGTCGGCATCTCCGTCGTCAACGCCCTGTCCACCCGCGTGAACACCGAGATCCGCCGCCAGGGCTACGTGTGGCGCATGTCGTTCGCAAACGGCGGCACCCCCATCACCCCCCTCGAGCGCGGCGAAAAGACCGACGAAACCGGCACCACGCAGGTCTTCTACCCGGACCCGGAGATCTTCGAAACCGTCGAATTCGACTTCGAGACCCTGCGTCAGCGCTTCCAGCAGATGGCCTTCCTCAACAAGGGCCTGCGCATCACCCTGACCGACGAACGCGAGTTCGCCACCGACGAAGGCGACGAGATCGCCGGCGGCGAGGAGGCCTCGGACAAGAAGACCAAGGGCCACCGCACCGTCTCCTACTGCTACGAGCACGGCCTGCGCGACTACGTCGAATACCTCGACTCCGCCAAGAAGTCCGACACGATCAACAACGAGATCATCGACTTCGAAGCCGAAACGACGAAGGCACCATGAGCGTGGAAATCGCCATGCAGTGGACCACCGCCTACTCCTCGTCCGTCCACACCTTCGCCAACACCATCAACACGACCGAAGGCGGCATGCACGAGGAGGGCTTCCGCACCGCGCTCACCTCCCTCGTCAACCGCTACGGCCGCGACAAGGGCATCATCCGCGACAAGGACGACAACCTCACCGGTGACGACGTCCGCGAAGGCCTCACCGCCGTCATCTCGATCAAGCTCACCGAGCCCCAGTTCGAAGGCCAGACGAAGACCAAGCTCGGCAACACCGAAGCCCGCACCTTCGTCGCCCAGCAGGTCTACTCCAAGCTCACCGACTGGTTCGACGCCCACCCCGCCGACGCCAAGGCCATCATCAACAAGGGCCAGGCCGCCCAGGCCGCCCGCGTCGCCGCCCGCAAGGCCCGCGAGGCCACGAGGCGCAAGGGCGTCCTCGAATCGGCCTCCATGCCCGGCAAGCTGCGCGACTGCTCCTCGCGCACGCCGTCCGAGTGCGAAATCTTCATCGTCGAGGGCGACTCCGCAGGCGGCTCCGCCGTCGGCGGCCGCGACCCCGAACGTCAGGCCATCCTGCCGATCCGCGGCAAGATCCTCAACGTCGAAAAGGCGCGCCTGGACCGGGCCCTGTCCTCGGACACCATCCGCTCACTCATCACCGCCTTCGGCACCGGCATCGGCGAAGACTTCGACATCTCGAAGCTGCGCTACGGCAAGATCGTCATCATGGCGGACGCCGACGTCGACGGCCAGCACATCGCCACGCTGCTGCTGACCCTCCTCTTCCGCTACATGCGACCCCTCATCGAGGGCGGCCACACCTTCATCGCCATGCCCCCGCTGTACCGCATCAAGTGGACCAACGCAGAGCACGAATTCGCCTACTCCGACAAGGAACGCGACGAACTGCTCGCCGCCGGCACCGCCGCGAACCGCCGCCTCCCCAAGGAAGGCGGCATCCAGCGCTACAAGGGCCTGGGCGAAATGAACGACCACGAACTGTGGGAGACCACCATGGATCCGGAACGCCGAATCCTCAAGCAGGTCACCCTCGACGAGGCCGCAGACGCCGACGAGACCTTCACGATCCTCATGGGCGACGACGTCGACCGACGCCGCACGTTCATCCAGCGCAACGCCACCGACGTGCGCTTCCTCGACATCTGACAACACCGCGACCAGCCCATCCCCGGCCTCGAACCAGGCGGGCCTGATCGAGCAGAAACAACGTAAGGAACACTTGTGAGCGACGAGCCCACTACCGACGCGCGGCACATCTCAGACACCGAGCGCATCCGCCAGGTCGACCTGCAAAAGGAAATGCAGCGCTCCTACCTCGACTACGCCATGAGCGTCATCGTCGGACGCGCCCTGCCCGACGTGCGCGACGGCCTCAAGCCCGTCCACCGTCGCGTCCTGTACGCCATGTACGACGGCGGATACCGCCCCACCTCCTCGTTCTCCAAGTCCTCCCGCGTCGTCGGCGAGGTCATGGGTAACTACCACCCCCACGGCGACGCCGCCATCTACGACGCCCTCGCGCGCCTCGTGCAGCCCTGGTCGCTGCGCTACCCCCTCGTCGCCGGCCAGGGTAACTTCGGCACCCCCGGCAACCTGGGCCCCGCCGCACCCCGTTACACCGAGTGCAAGATGGCGCCCCTGGCCATGGAAATGGTCCGCGACATCGACGAAGAATGCGTCGATTTCCAGGACAACTACGACGGCCGCAACCAGGAACCCACCATCCTGCCCGCACGCTTCCCGAACCTGCTCGCCAACGGCTCCGAAGGCATCGCCGTCGGCATGGCCACCCGCATCCCGCCGCACAACCTGCGCGAACTCGCGCGCGGCGTCGAATGGGCCCTCGAGCACCCCAATGCGTCCCGCGAAGAGCTCCTCGAAGCGCTCATCAAGCTGATCCCCGGGCCCGACTTCCCCACCGGCGCCACCATCCTGGGCCGCAAGGGCATCGAAGACGCGTACCGCACCGGCCGCGGCTCCATCACGCAGCGCGCCGTTGTGGGCGTTGAGGAAATCCAGGGCCGCCAGTGCCTCGTCGTCACCGAACTGCCCTACCAGGTCAACCCCGACAACCTGGCCGACAAGATCGCCCAGCTCGTGCGCGACGGAGCGATCGGCGGCATCGCCGACATCCGCGACGAGACCTCCGGCCGCACCGGCCAGCGCCTCGTCATCGTCCTCAAGCGCGACGCCGTCGCCAAGGTCGTCCTCAACAACCTCTACAAGCGCACCAGCCTGCAGGAGAACTTCTCCGCCAACATGCTCGCGCTCGTCGACGGCGTGCCCCGCACCCTGTCGATCGACGGCTTCATCCGCCACTGGATCAACCACCAGATCGACGTCATCGTGCGCCGCACGAAGTTCCGCCTGCGCAAGGCCCTCGAGCGCCTGCACATCCTCGAAGGCTACCTGAAGGCCCTCGACGCCCTCGACGAGGTCATCGCCCTCATCCGCCGCTCCCCCACAGTCGACGAAGCCCGCGCCGGCCTCATCGAGCTGCTCGACGTGGACGCCATCCAGGCCGACGCCATCCTGGCCCTCCAGCTGCGCCGCCTGGCCGCCCTCGAGCGCCAGAAGATCATGGACGAGCACGCCGAACTCAAGGCCCGCGTCGACGACCTCAACGACATCCTCGCCAAGCCCGAACGTCAGCGCGCCATCATCTCCACCGAACTGTCCGAAATCGTCGACAAGTTCGGCGACGAGCGCCGCACCCGCATCCTCCCCTTCGACGGGGAAATGTCGATGGAAGACCTCATTCCCGAAGAAGACGTCGTCGTCACCATCACCCGCGACGGCTTCGCCAAGCGCACCCGTACGGACAACTACCGCTCGCAGAAGCGCGGCGGCAAGGGCGTGCGCGGCACCCAACTGCGCGGCGACGACGTGGTCGAACACTTCTTTGTCACGACCACGCACAACTGGCTGCTCTTCTTCACCAACCTCGGCCGCGTCTACCGCGCCAAGGCCTACGAGATCCCCGAGGGCGGCCGCGACGCCAAGGGCCAGCACGTCGCCAACCTGCTGGCCTTCCAGCCCGACGAGCACATCGCACAGGTCCTCGCCATCCGCACCTACGAGGACGCGGACTTCCTGGTCCTAGCCACCAAGCGCGGCCTCGTCAAGAAGACCCCGCTGAGCCTATACAACTCGCCCCGCTCCGGCGGCATCATCGCCATCAACCTGCGCGAGGACGAAGACGGCAAGCCCGACGAGCTCGTCTCCGCACAGACCATCATGGCCGACGAGGACCTCATCCTCGTCTCCCGCGACGGCCAGGCCGTGCGCTTCACCGCCACCGACGAACAGCTGCGCTCCATGGGCCGCTCCACGTCCGGCGTGCGCGGCATGAAGTTCCGCGGCGACGACGAGCTCCTCAGCATGGAAGTCCCGCGCGAAGACACCGACCTACTGATCGTCACCGAGTCCGGCTACGCCAAGCGCACCCCCGTCGACGAATACCCGACCAAGTCGCGCGGCACCCTCGGCGTGCGCGTCGGCAAGCTCGTCGACGAACGCGGCGGCCTCGTCGGCGCCCTCGTCGTGCGACCCGATGAGGACGTCATGGTCATCACCGAGTCCGGCAAGCTCGTCCAAGTCAACGCCTCCGACGTGCGACCCACCGCCCGCAACACCATGGGCGTCATCTTCGCCCGCCCGGACGACGGCGACCGCATCATCGCGATCACCCGCAACTCCGACTCGGGCGACGACGAGATCGACGAATCCGAGAACACCGAGGCCGTGGATGCCGCGGAGGGGACCGACACCCCCGCGGACGAGGCCTCGGCCCCCGCAGGTGGCGACGACACCGCGGACGCAGACAACTGACGGATGATTACGGGACGAGGCCCCCGCCTCGTCCCGTGATCAATCTGCCAAAGCGGCGCGGAACCAGCGCCGGTGCCAGGCGATGCGGTAGCCTGGCAGGTAGGAAGTGCGACCTGGAAGGAAACCCATGAGCGACCACGTCTCGAGCACCCGCAGCGACGCTCCCCGCCGAGTTGATCTGGCTATCGCGCGCATCGACGCGTGGACCGTCATGAAGGTTTCCTTCCTCCTGTCGGTCGCCCTGGGCATCGCGATGGTCGTCGCCACGATCGTCCTGTGGCTCATGGTCGACGCCATGCACGTCTTCAGCCAGCTTGAGGAATTCCTCAAGACCATGGGTGCCGGCCGCTACGCGGACCTCCTCGACTACGCTCGCCTGCCGCGCGTCATCTCCTACGCGACCATCGTCGCGGTCATCAACGTCGTGCTGCTCACCGCCCTGTCGACGCTGGGAGCCATGCTCTACAACGTCGTCGCCTCGCTGGTGGGTGGCGTCAAGGTGTCCCTCATGGATGAGTGAGGGCACTCGCGCAAGGGGTCGGCTGATGCCGGCCCTTTTGCTATGCCGTGCAGGGGTTCTTGCGGTGCCTGTGGCCTCGCCTGATCTCCGGCCGCCGCGTGGCCTGCCCGCCCGCTCGCCGTCCGCGCCGCGAGCTTCGCTCGGCGCGTCGTCTCGAAGCCCGGCCAGGCCCCGCAGGCCACGCGGCGGCCTCCAATCGGGCGAGGCTTGTAGCTGTGAGTGGCCCCCTGGCCCGGCCGCCCGCGATCGCCGCAGCCAGGCCCCGCATCTGGAGGCCCGCCCGTGCCCTCCGGACCCTCCGGCGCCCTCCACACCGGCGGTGCTTTCGGCTATCGCTTGGCAATTTCGCATGCAATTCCCTGACGCCTGCATTCCGCGGCTCTATGAAATGCCTGGAATTTCAACGATTGCATGCTGACGCGTGAAGTGTCTGTGGTGGAATTGCATGCGAATGTGTGTTGATTAGGACGTGCCATGGCTTGTGGGCATTGGAAATCTCTTGCGTGAAACCGGTGTCGCCTTTGCTCGCTCGTGCGCGCGTGGGTCTGAAACCGGCGTCGCCTTTGCTCGCGAAGGCTCAGCCCCAACTGAAACCGCCATCTCCTTTGCGGGTGAGAAATGGGCGTTTTGGGTGCGTTTTTCGGTTGCAGAGGTGATGGTGGTTTCACGTTGGTCTGCATCAGTGGTTGCAGAGGTGTCAGTGGTTTCAACGTCGTCACGTCACAGCTGCCTGTGCGCGAAAAAGTTCGCCCTGCTCGGTCTGATGTGTCCCGGGTATTGTGGAGAGTGTCTTAGGCCGGATTGGAGGTTTGGGATGTCTGGTCAGCGTAAGTATTCGATGGAGTTGCGTGAGCGTGCGACGCGTATGGCGTTGGAGGCTCGTGCTGATCCTGGGCGGCGTAGGGGTGCTATTAAGCGTATTGGCGGCCAGTTGGGGATCAATCCTGAGGCGCTGCGTACGTGGGTGCGTGCCGTGGAGCAGGGCGGGCGCAATGAGCGTGGCGAGGTCAGTGATCAAGAGGCCCGTATCCGGGCGCTGGAAGCTGAAAACCGTGAGCTACGGCGGGCCAACGAAATTTTGAAGGCGGCGTCGGCTTTTTTCGGGGCGGAGCTCGACCGCCTCGGACGCTAGTCTACGATTTCATCGAGGCCAACCGGCATCGGTGGGGAGTCGAGCCGATCTGCACTGTCTTGTCCCAGTTAGGGGTGCGGGTTGCTCCCAGCGCCTATTACGCTGCCCGGGCGCGCCCCTTGTCGGCGCGCAGCGTGCGCGACGAGGCGCTCACAGACGTGATCAGACGCGTGTGGGAGGAGAACTACTGTGTGTTCGGGGTGCGCAAGATGCACGCCTTCCTCAACACTCACGAGTTGGGCGTGGGGCACGTGGCGCGATGCACGGTTGAGCGCTTGATGCGGCGTATGGGTATTCGTGGCGTGAGTCGGCGTCGGACCCGCCATGTCACGGCTTCAGCGCCGCGCCATGCATGCCCCTTGGACCTGGTCAATCGGCATTTCGGGGCCCATGATCTCAACGAGTTGTGGGTCGCAGACATTACCTACGTGCCAACCCAGGCTGGCTGGGTCTACGTCGCTTTCGTTACCGACGTGTGCTCGCGTAAAATCTTGGGCTGGAAAGTCGCGTCCTCGCTGCATACCGACGTGGCCCTGGACGCGTTGAACATGGCGATCTGCCAGCGACGCCGCGATGATATAGACACTCGTGGGCTCGTGCACCACTCCGATCGGGGCGTGCAATACCGCGACGTGCGCTACGGGCAAGCTCTCGCCCGTTGCCAGGCAGTAGCGTCGGTGGGTTCGACCGGCGATTCCTACGATAACGCTCTAGCTGAGGCCTTGAACTCCTTATACAAAGCTGAACTCATCTACAACACAGCACGTCCGGGCTACACAGGTCCATGGCGCGATCGGCGCGAGGTCGAACGCGAAACCGCCGCCTGGGTCCACTGGTACAACACAAGCCGCCCTCACCTCGCCCTGGGCGGAATCACACCACAACAAGCAGAAAACCAACACACAACAACACGAAAGGAAGCGGCCTAAACAAGTCTCCACAAAACCCGGGACTTGACAGTCCGATGGTGGGCGTGAGCGCGAAAAAGTTCGCCCTGCGTGCTCAAAATGGCCCAAATTCGGCGTTTTATGGCGCGCTGGGCGAACTATTTCGCGGAACAGTCGCGGAACGAACTGTGCTGGGCGAACTTTTTCGCGGAACAGTCGCGGAACGGAGCGTGCTGGGCGAGTTTTTTCGCGCATACCGGCACGGTAGCCACGTATCACACGTGATGTGGCGCCCTACATGCAGGAAATGGTGGGGGTTTTGCACGACACGAAGCCCTCTGGCTGCGTGTCGCCGGCGTGTCGGAGCCTCATGTAGTGCAATTCCCCCCGAGTGGTGGCCGGGGTGGTGTGCGTACTTGCAGAGGTCCTGGCGGCTGGACCCTTCGACTGGCAGTGTTAACCCGTCGATGCGCAGCTAAACCCTATTGGTGGCACGGTGGGCAGCCTGCCCAGGCCACCACCTCAAGGGTTAACGTGCGCATCAAAGGGCGCAGTTGTCCACCAGCGGAGCCGGTGTCGCTACTTGGTGCCAATCCGCGTCGGGCGTGCCCGCAACAGAGCGCTGAGAACTGCGCGCAGAAACCGGCCCGACCGCGACGGCGGACGATGATCGGGAGCAAGTACAGGCCCTTCCGCGCGCCACGCATACGGATTGTGGCTGAGCGGCCCCGGCCAAGATGACGCGACGACGGTGGCCGGCGCGGGCAGGGGGAGCAGTGGGCTCACCCAGGATCCCGCCGTCACGTAGATGCGCATGAGCCCGTCGATGCTCAAGAAAAAACCACCCTCAACAACCGACGCTGGGAAACCCACGGGATCAAAAGCATAGACCCGCTCGAGCGCCGGGGGAGTGGTGGCCGCCGCCGCATACAGTGCCAGGTTCGCGCCCTTTGAGTGACCGACCACGGTGATTGGCCCATCGGCCCGCGAAGCCGCATACGCCAGATAGTTGGCTGCCCACCGTTGCGAATCCATCGGAAAATCAAGACCGAAGCGGGCATCCTCCGCCCACCCGACCGCGCTTGCATCCGTCCCGCGGAACACCACGTAGGTCGCCCCGGCCTCGTCGATCAGGGTGACGGCACCGAACTGAGCGAGCGGGCTCACCGTCAGCCGCGTGACCGCGTCGCGCACGCGCATGCCCCCGAAGCGCGCGCTCGCGCCGGCTGCCTCGAGGAGGGGACAATCGGCGTGGGACGCTAATGAATAGCGATACAGAGATGGGATCGACGAGGCCTGGGCGGCCTCTCGGAGTAGGCAACCGCGCGGTGAACGAGGCCCTGGCAGCGCGTGAAAATCCACGTAGACCAGGCAGGAGAGGGCGAGGGCGTCGGCGGGGGAGAGGTTCGCTCGTAGCGGTGTGCGCGAGTCTCGAACGTGCTCGACGACGGTGGTCACGAGGCATTCTCCTCTTCATCGAAAGCCGGACGATCGCGGTCGTGTTGGACGTCACCAACGCTCGATTTTGCCGGATGGCCCTGTGCTGTGTACTATATCCGAGTGCCCGAAAGGGTGCCGGTTGGGCCTATAGCTCAGTAGGTTAGAGCGCAGTCCTGATAAGACTGAGGTCGGTGGTTCGAGCCCACCTAGCCCACCATCCGCAGGCGAGCGAAAGCGGAGGATGATCATGAAGAAATGGGTCACCTGTTGCGTGGCTGTCGGATCCGTCGTGGCCGTCGGCATCGCCGTCCGACAAATTCTCGTCGATCTCTCCGATAACGCTGACCTGTGGACGTCCGTCACGGACACCGTGGAGGACTGAGTTCCTCCAACGGGGCTATGGCGCAATTGGTAGCGCACCTGCTTTGCAAGCAGGGGGTTACGGGTTCGAGTCCCGTTAGCTCCACGTGTCACCCGCAACCTGATGGTTGCGGGTTTTTTTGCATGTGACCTTCAAAATACTTTTCGGTGAGCTTCCCGTGGTTGGGGAGATTGGTCGCTTCCCGCGTTAGTTGTCCGACCATTTGGTCATGTGGGCACCATCTGTGCATGCGGAGCCGGCGTACTTGGGACTTATAGCCCTCACGTGGAATGACGTCATTTTTTATCCACAGCCTTATCAACAGTTGTGTATAAACCGTGTGGACGGTTGTTTCACGAATGCGGTCAAAAATCTGAAAACTGACCTAGGAAACATAAGTTTACGAGCGTCTTTCGCGCGATAGCTTCCTCTTCACACTTGCTGCGAAACCCGTAGAATTGGCTTGAATTATACTGTTTTCGCGCATTCAGGAGAAGTCTGTGCACATCAACCGCACGTGGTCGAAGGCATCCAAGCCAATCCAGCTGCTTGCCATGCTGGTCACGACCGCCCTCGTTATGCTCGGCGTCACGACGCTGCCCACATTTGCGGCGGCCCCGACGCTCAAACTTGCTATCACACCCGACGAGACCTCGTACCTCTCCGGTGTCGAGCAGCGCTACGTCGTCGAGTTCGCCTGCGCCTCCACTACGGAGGACTGCCTTGACTCGGTCGTCACGATCACGCTGCCCCACACCGTGACCCCCGCGGGCAACTCGAACCTCGACTCGGCCCCCGAGGGTGTCAACGCCACGGCGACCGCCGGCAAGAAGGTCGTCACCCCCACGATCAAGGCTCCGACCGCGGGCGCTGACGGCCTCGTCACCTACAACCTCGGAACCGTCGCCGCTGGCTCCTCGTTCCAGACTGTTGTGACCTTCACCGCCCCGCGCGGCGTGACCCCCGGCGGCTCCACCGTTACCCCGGTCGCGACCTTCAGCTCGGGCGAGAGCAAGGAAACCTCCCAGGCGACCGTGACGATCAAGTCCGAGCCGACGCCCCTCCTGAGCAAGACCGGCCCGGTCGCAACCCCCAAGAACGTCGACGTGACCTACCAGATCACGCCGAAGTACGACACCAACGTGGACGGCCTCAACGGCAAGTCCAACATGACCGACGTCGTCATCACCGACCCGCTGCCCACGTGCGCGAAGTACGTGTCCTCCTCAGCCTCGGGCAACACCATCACGAACACCGCGGCCACCGTGGAGAGCTCCCTACGACGCCGCGACCCACACCGTCACCTGGAACGTCGGCGACGTTAACCCCGCGTTCATGAACATCGTCCTGTCCGTCACCGTCCACTACGACGACACCTGCACGGAGGACACCGTCACCAACACCGCGAAGCTCACCGGCAAGGAGATGCACAACGAGACCAACGTTGTCACCGCCGACGCCTCCTTCACGCACCGCTTCGACAGCGAGATCCGCTACGGCGGCGGCTTCAACAAGCGTGCCATGAGCCAGTTCGAGCGCGGCAAGCAGGGCAACTGGCTGTACAGCTACTCCAACAACTCCAACGTCCCGGTCGTCATGGAGTACACCGACTACATGACCTGTGGCCTCGTGTCCCCGACCGACGGCTCCAAGGACTGCGACAAGCCCCTCATGCGCGTCAAGACGATGGACACCCAGACGACGACGCCCATCGAGATCACCTACTGGACCAACAAGGGCAACACCGGTACTCAGACCGTCTACCGCGGTAAGGCATTCGACTTCTCCTCCTTCGCCGCCGACGAGTACCTGACCGTCTTCCACTACAAGCAGACGATCCCCGCCGGTGAGTCCTCCATCCTCAACGTCGCCGGCCCCGTCGGCGCCGGTACCCCCACGACCGAGGACGGCACCACCTACGTCCAGGCTGACACCAACTCCGCCGCATGGAAGGCCGGCAAGTCCGACCAGTACGTGCGCGTCCAGAACTGTGTCTCCGACTGGTCCATGAAGTCCCTCGACGGCTCCCGATCCATCCAGATCCCCGCCGACGACTACTGCGACATCCTCACCCTGGGCACCGCGCTGCCCAAGTACTACAACGCCAAGTCCACCATCAAGGGTAACCTGGCGTCCCCCGGCTCCGAGGTCACCTTCAGCGTCACCGCGAACAACACCTCGACCGTCGTTGACTCCCAGCCCGTCATCTCCGACCTGCTGCCCTGCGGCATGACCTTCGTCGAGGGCTCCGTCTACGGCGGCCCCAAGGGCAAGGACATGTCGGTGAGCGTCCGCGACGTCACCGACGCAACCGGCTGCACCCGCCAGCTCGTCCAGGTCACCTGGCCCGGCTACCAGACCAAGGGTGGCACCACCATCCAGCTGCGCGGCAAGGTCGGCCCCTCGATGAGCGCCGGCACGCACAAGAACGAGGCCTACATCTCCGCGGCCGAACCCGAGTACGCGCTGACCTCCAAGAAGACCACGATCTGCTTCTACGGCTCCACCGACGACACCTACGATGTCAATGGTGACGGCAACACGGCCGACCAGGTCTGCCCCGTCTCCTCGACCTTCACGGTCTCCGAGCAGGCTGGTGCTGACGTCGTCCTCGAAAGCCTCGGCTCCGTGGAAGGCTCGACCTACAAGAAGTACACCGACGGCGTGTCCATGATCCGCCAGGGTGAAGACGGCCAGTACCGCATCACCCCCACCAACTCCGGTAACGCGGACCTGTCCGACATGACCGTGTACGGCATCCTGCCCCACGTGAACGACACCGCCATCCAGGGTTCTGATCCTCGTGGCTCCGAGTGGGCACCCATCCTCACCGGCCCCCTCCAGGTCGGCGCAGGCTCGGGCATCGACCCCTCGCAGGTCACCATCGAGTACTCCACCTCCTACAACCCCTGCCGCGGCGAAGTCATGAACCAGGGCGACGCCATGGCAGCCGGCCCCGCCGGATGCGACAACAACTGGACCACCACCCCGTCCTCGTGGGCGGACGTGAAGTCCTACCGCATCTACATCAACGGCAAGGCCACCCCGATCAAGGCCGGCGCGTCGATCCCGATCATCGCGCCCATTAAGGCCCCCGATAACGCGACCGGCATCGCCTACGAGTCCGTCGCCATCGCGGCCACCCAGGCCTCGAACAACCGCGCCATCCTGCCCGCCGAGCCGATCAAGGTCGCCATTGCCCTCGCGCTCGACGTCGCCCTCAACAAGACCGTCGTCTCCGACGCATCCAACCTGAAGCCCGGCGACCAGGTCACCTACCGAATCGACGCCGGCAACATCGGCCAGGGCAAGGCCCCCGACCTCAAGGTCAAGGAAGCCTTCCCCGCCGGCACCACCTTCGTGTCCGCCGAAACGCACAAGTGCGCCTCCGGCTACACGACCGGCCTGCCGCAGGAATGCAAGGGCACCGACGAGGCCGGCACCTTCGACGGCACCACGTGGGCGATCGGCGACATGCTCGCCGGCGAATACGCCTCGCTCTTCGTGACCGTCACGCTGAACGCCGACACCGACGGCAAGACCCTGACCAACACGGCTGCCTTCGTGAACCCGCCCGAGTACGACCTCGTTCCCGGCAACAACTCCTCCTCGGCGTCTATCACCGTCAAGCACCGCCTTTCTGGAAAGGTGTACTACGACGCGAACGACTCCTCCTCGTTCGACAACGGTGAGGACCCCTTCAAGGACATCACCGTCGAGCTGCTCGGCGTCGACGGCAGTGTCGTCGCGACCACCAAGACAGACGCGGACGGCAACTACTCCTTCACCGGCCTCGACGCCGGAACCTACACGGTCAAGGTCACCAAGGCCGGCGAGATCGCAGGCCTCGACCAGACCGAGGACCCGGACGGCACCAAGGACAACGCCTCCGGTGCGATCACTCTAAACGCCGACAACCCGGTCCGAGAGAACGTCAACTTCGGCTACATCAAGAAGCACGCGATCTCCGGCAACGTCTACCTCGACCAGAACCGCGACAAGACGAAGAACACGGGCGACATCGACTGTCCGGCGTCACCGTGAAGCTGCTCGACAAGGACGGCAACGTCGTGGGTACCACCACGACCGATGCGGACGGCAACTACTCCTTCACCGGCCTGAACGACGGAACCTACACCGTCCAGGTCGACAAGACCGGCCCGCTGGCTGACAAGGAGCAGACCGAGGATCCCTCCGGTAAGACGGACTCGCGCTCGCAGGCCATCACCTTCACGCGCACCGACCCGGACGTCACCAACGTCAACTTCGGATACGCCGAGGACTACACCGTCTCCGGCACCGTCTACTACGACAAGGACCGCTCCGAGACCCTCAACAACTCCGAGCCCGGCTTCGACGGCATCACCGTGAACCTGCTCGGCGAGGACGGCTCTGTCGTCGCGACGACCACGACGAAGGCAGACGGCACGTACTCCTTCTCCAAGCTGCCCGCCGGCAAGTACACCGTCAAGGTGGAGCCCTCCGACCTCCTCAAGAAGCTCGAGCAGACCGAGGACCCGGACGGCACCAAGAACAACACCTCCGGCGTCGTCCAGGTCAATCACGACAACCCCTCCGTGAAGAACGTGAACTTCGGTTACGCCACGAACTACACGATCAAGGGCACCGTCTACCGTGACGCCGACCGCTCCGAGACCCTCGAGGACGGCGAGAAGCTCTACGAGGGCGTGACCGTCGACCTCCTGGACAACGCCGGTCACGTCGTGGCCACCACGACCACCGACGCTCACGGCACCTACGCCTTCACCAACCTCGAGGAAGGCACCTACAAGGTCCGCGTCCACAAGGAAGGTCCCATCGCTGACCTCATCCAGACCGAGGACCCGGACGGCACTAAGGACAACACCTCCGGCGACATCACCCTCGAGCTGAACGACCCGATCAAGGAGAACGTCAACTTCGGGTACATCTCGAACAACTCGATCTCCGGCACGATCTACCGTGACGACAACCGCTCCAACTCCCACAACGGGGGCGAGGCCGGCTACCCCGAGCAGACGGTCCAGCTCCTCGACAAGGATGGAACGGTCATCGCGACCACCAAGACCGACGCCAACGGCAACTACTCCTTCGACAACCTGCCCGACGGCACCTACTCCGTCAAGGTCGTCAAGGACGGTGCCCTCACCGACCTCGAGCAGACCGAGGACCCGGACGCCACCAAGGACAGCGCCTCCGAGCCCATCGTCCTGAACGAGGACAACCCCACGAAGAAGAACGTCAACTTCGGCTACGTGCCCGACTACTTCATCAAGGGCACCATCTACCGCGACGGCAACCGCTCCGGCGCGCTGGACACGGACGAGAAGCTCTACGAGGGCGTGACGGTCAACCTGGTGGACGCCGACGGCAACGTCGTCGCCACCACCACGACCGACGAGAGGGGTAGCTACTCCTTCGACAAGCTCCCCGCGGGCACCTACTCCGTCAAGGTCGTTCAGAATGGCCCCATCGCCTCCCTCGAGCAGACCGGCGACCCGGACGCCACGAAGGACAACGCCTCCGAGCCCATCACGCTGAAAAACGACAACCCGTCCAAGACGGACGTCAACTTCGGCTACGTGAACAACAACTCCCTGTCGGGCACCGTCTACCGCGATGACTCGCGCAACGGCGACCAGGACGGCACCGAGCCCGGATACTCCGGCGTGACCGTCCAGCTCCGCGACGCCTCCGGAAACGTCATCGCCACCACGACGACCGACGCCAACGGCAAGTACTCCTTCTCCAAGCTGCCCGACGGCACCTACTCCGTCAAGGTCGTCAAGGACGGCGAGCTCGCCGATACCGAGCAGACCGAGGACCCGGACGCGAACAAGGACAACGCCTCCGAACCGGTGACCCTGGGCGAGGACAACCCCCTCCAAGGACAACATCGACTTCGGTTACGTGCCCGACTACTCGATCCACGGCCTCGTCTACCGCGACGGTGACCGCAACGAGACGCACGGCGCAACCGAGAAGGGCTACGCCAACCAGACCGTCAAGCTACGCGACAAGGACGGCAAGGTCGTTGCGACCACCACGACGGACGCGAACGGCGCCTACTCCTTCTCCAAGCTGCCCGCCGGCGACTACACCGTCAAGGTCGTCAAGGACGATGCCCTCACCGGCCTCGACCAGACCGAGGACCCGGACTCCACCAAGGACTCCACCTCCGGCGTCATCTCACTGAGTAACGACCACCGCACCGAAACGGACGTCAACTTCGGCTACATCGCCAACAACTCCATCAACGGCACCATCTACCGCGACGGTGACCGCGACGGAAAGAAGGGCGACACCGAAGGACGCTACTCCGGCGTGAGCGTCCAGCTCCTCGACAAGGACGGCAAGGTCATCGCCACCGCGACGACCGACAAGGACGGCAAGTACTCCTTCGAGCACCTGCCCGACGGCACCTACTCCGTCAAGGTCGTCAAGGACGGTGTCCTCACCGACACCGACCAGACCGGCGACCCCGACAACAAGCTGGACAACGCGTCCGAGCCGATCACCCTCGACGAGAAGAACCCCACCAAGGGCGACGTCGACTTCGGCTACGTTCCGAACAACACCATCAAGGGCACCGTCTACCGCGACGACAACCGCGACAAGACGATCAACGGTGACGAGCCCGGCCTCGAGCGCGTGAGCGTCCAGCTCCTCGACGAGGACGGCAAGGTCCTCCAGACCCTCGACACCGACGCGGACGGCAACTACGCCTTCCAGCACCTGCCCGACGGCAAGTACACCGTCAAGGTCGTGCGCTCCTCGTCCATCAAGGACTACGACCAGACCGAGGACCCCGACGCCACCGTCGACGACACCTCCGCGGTGTACACGATGGGCCCGGAGCACTCCCTGCAGGAGAAGGTCAACTTCGGCTACGTGCCGGACTACTCGATCGCCGGTCGCGTCTACCGCGACTCCGACAAGTCCGGCTCCTACACCGACGGTGAAGAGACCTTCTCCGGCGTGACCGTCGACCTGCTCGACAAGGACGGCAACGTCGTGGCCACCACGACGACCGACAAGGACGGCAACTACTTCCTTCGAGAAGCTGCCCGCCGGCACCTACCGCGTCAAGATTCACACGGACGGCGACCTCGCCGGCCTCGACCAGACCGAGGACCCGGACGGCATCGCCGACTCCATGTCCGGTGAGATCACGATCGGCTTCCACAACCAGAAGGTCACCGGCGTGAACTTCGGTTACGTCGCGCCCGACGTCCCGGCCACCAAGCCGAAGCGGGGCCTCGCCCGCACCGGCTTCGACGGCCTGATCGGCGGAGCGGGCCTGGGAGCGGCCGTCGTGGGCGGCATGTTCCTGTGGATGCGTCGCCGTCGCCAGGACTGACGGTCATCCGGCCTTAAGCCTCGACGAGGCAGTGGCTGAGTGAGCCGACAAGGGGCGGGTACTTCGGTACCCGCCCCTTTGGCGTACGGGTGGACCCCGCGTCCTCCGGCTTGCCGCTATTGTGCCCTGTGTCCGGGTACTACGTGGATAGGTTGTGTGCATCCGGATAGGTTATGCGCATGTGGATAGGTTAGTAAGCTATCCGGATGTTCGTTTCCTATCCGGATGTTCGTTTCCTATCCGGATATCCGCTTGTGTTGGGTGCCTCCGGGCCCTTCGGCGCCCTTCAGCCTGGAAGGGTGGTTGTCAGACTGTTGGAGGGGGCTGAGTTTTTCAGACCGTCTGTTGTGGGAGAGTTGTTCTGAGTAGTCCTGGCCGCTTGTGTCCGAGACTTTCATGGTTCCCCAACAATGTCGCACGTAATTCCCCTGCGACTCTTTCCAATTTTGAAATTGACCCCTTGCAATTCCAACGTTTGTGAGCGTAGTCCAATACTGACCGAGGGAAATTATGTGTCTAGGTTCTAGTGGTGGTTGCAACGGTTCTTGGTGAAGGAGTTCGTTGTGGCTGGTGTTGGTCGTGTTTTTCAGGGGGTTGAGTACCCCTCCCGTCGGGAGGCGTGTCAGGCTCGGCATCGGGAGTATGTGCGGGCTTTGGCTGATGGTTTGAACTTCACGCAGGCAGCGCATGCTGTCGGGGTTTCAAAGCGGACGGGTAAGGTCTGGCGTAATGGCCGGACTCGCTCAAGTGGACGGTGTGAGCGAGCCAGTATCGCCCCGCAGGCTCATTGGTACCGTCTGTACATGAAGTGCCAACCTCATCGGGTCAGTAAACGGTTCTTGTCGCTCAAGGAACGCATGCTCATCTTCGGATGGCGCGTCGAGGGGCTCTCTATTCGTGACATTGCCCGACAGTTAGGGCGTTCGCCCTCGACCGTGAGCCGGGAACTCAGACGCAATGGGATTACCTCCACGTGCTACAACCCCCTACATTGCTCACATGCGGGCAGGCAAGCGTCTCAAACGTCCAAAGGCGCGCAAATGCGCCGATCCTCGCTTGTGGGCCATCATCTGGGACAAGCTTGAGCTCAGATGGAGTCCGGAACAGATTTGCGCGTACTTGCGTATGCGTTTCCCGCATAATCAGAGCATGAACCCGTGCGTGGAGACGATCTACCAGTCCATCTTCATCCAAGCCAAAGGCACACTCCGCAAAGAGATCGCTTCCCTCATGCGCCAAGGGCGCACCCGCAGGCGCCCAGCCGCATACGCTCGCCAGGTACGACCACGATTCAAGGACCCCATGGTGATGATCAGCGAACGGCCCGCCAGTGTGGAGGACCGGGCGCTGCCTGGACACTGGGAAGGCGACTTAATCATCGGAGCCAAAGGACAATCCGCGGTCGGCACGCTCGTGGAACGCTCCACCCGGTACACGATGCTGCTCTACTTACCCAACGGACACACGGCCGTTGAAGTTCAAGACGCCATCATCGACAAGCTCGCAGACGTGCCCCATTCCTTGCGCCTGTCGCTAACCTGGGACCAGGGAAGCGAGCTGGCTCAACACCGCAAGATCGCCTCCGAGCTGGGCCTTGACGTGTACTTCTGTGACCCACACTCCCCTGGCAGCGCGGCACCAACGAGAACACAAACGGGCTGTTGCGCCAATACATGCCCAAAGGAACCGATCTGTCACTCCTGACCGAAGCAGACCTGGACGCCATCGCCGACCAACTCAACGACCGTCCACGCAAAAACGCTAAACTGGGATACACCCAAGCAGCGACTGGAGCTGCTGCTCAGGGCATAACACGTGTTGCAACCATCCCTAGAATCTGCCGTGCGAGATTTGGGGGAGGGGAGGGGAGGAGGCGCACGCGGGCGGGAGTCCGCGCAGCGCACACAACGCACACAACGCACGCAACGCACACAACGCACACAACGCACGCAACGCACACAACGCACACAACGCACGCAACGCATGCAGAAGCGCCCGGGGCAGTGGCCCCGGGCGCTCCCCGCAACAAATAAGCTCCGACAACTACCTGAACGACTTCAAGGCGTTCGGCCCGATCATGAACGGTGCCAGGATCATCGACGAGCCCAGCCCCACGCCGAAACCGCCAATCACGTCAGTCACCCAGTGGACGCCCAGGTACAGGCGCGTCACGCAAATAAACACGATGAACGTCAGCGCGGCGGCCCACAGCAGGTAACGGAGACGGCGACCAACGCGGGTCATCGTCAGGACCAGGACCAGCGACACGATCAGAGCGGTGACGGCCGTTGCATGACCGGACGGGAACGAATAGCCGTCTTCGGTGATCAGGCGGTAGGCCTCTTCCGGGCGCGGACGCGAATCGATGTGCTTAATGATGTAGCCATTGATCCCCGAAAACGCCACGGAACACAGGATGTACAGGGCGTGCATGACCTTCTTGACGAACCACCACACGGCACCCGCCACGACCAGCGCCACCACGACCGCGCGCTTGGGGTCGAAGAGCCACGACGCGCCCGTCATGAACGAGTTCATCGCCGGGCTGCGCGACGCGATGAAGTCAGACCACACCGTGGTGTCGATCGACAGGGGACTCGTAATGAATCCGCCCGCGATGGCGACAGCCGCGACGAGGAGGACCCCGATGATCACGGGGGGAGACAGGAGACGACGAGCAATCATAGTGAAATCCTACCGTAGTGTCAGTCGTTGGCGCCGTACTCGTACATCCAGCGCCCGGCCCGGCGCGAAAAGCGCGAACGCTCGCGCATCTGCCCGGTTTCGCCGGTTTCCGTGTCCCGCCACGAGGCCACGAACGTCACGGTGCCCTCCTCGTCGGAAGGACCCCCGGCCTCGGCCCCGAGAATCTGCAGACCCGTCCACTGCGTCCCCTCCACCCAGTACGGGGGAGCGGGGCGCGTGCGCGGGTGCCACGTGCGGAACAGGTAGTCCTCGTCGCGCAGCGCGAACGCCGTGTAGCGCGACCGCATCAGCGCCTCCGCGGTCGGAGCCGCCTCGCCGTCCAGATAGCGCCCGCAGCACTGCGCGAGCATCGCCCCCGACCCGCACGGGCAGGTACGAGGCCGGGGCGCGCCAGCGCTCGCAGCGCCGGGGGCAGCGGGGAGGAGGTCACGCCTGGTCGCCCAGGGAGGCCAGCCAGCGCTCCGCGTCCAGGGCCGCGCGGCAGCCGGAGCCGGCCGCCGTGATGGCCTGGCGGTACGTGTGGTCTACGGCGTCGCCGCACGCGAACACACCCGCGACGGACGTGCGCGTCGACGGCTCGTCGACCGTGATGTAGCCGGCCTCGTCGAGGGCGACCTGGCCGCGCAGGAAGCCCGTGCGGGGCAGGTGGCCGATCGCGACGAACACGCCGTCCACGGCGATCTCACGCGTGGAACCATCCACCGTGGAGGCCAGGCGCAGGCCGGTCACGGCCTCGTCGCCCAGGACCTCGGCGACGGTCGCGTTCCATTCGAAGGAGATCTTCGGGTTGTTGAGGGCGCGCTCGGCCATGACGCGCGAGGCGCGCAGGGCGTCGCGGCGGTGCACGACGACGACCTCGGACGCGAAGTTCGTGAGGAAGGTAGCCTCCTCCATCGCGGAGTCGCCGCCGCCGATGACGGCGAGGCGACGATCCTTTGAAGAAGAAGCCGTCGCAGGTCGCGCAGTAGAGACGCCGCGGCCGGAGAACTTGTCCTCGCCGGGCACGTTCATGTGACGGTACTCCGAGCCGGTGGCCAGGATGACGGCGCGCGCGTAGAAGACCTCGTCCTCGGTTGCCACGGCCTTCACGTCTCCCTCGAGGTTGACGGCGACGACGTCCTCGTAGCGAACGTCCGCGCCGAACTTCTCGGCCTGCTCGCGCATGTTGTCCATGAGCTCGGGACCCTGAATGCCCTCGGGGAAACCGGGGAAGTTCTCGACCTCGGTCGTGTTCATGAGCGCGCCACCCGCGGCCAGCTGGCCGGCCAGCACGATGGGGGCGAGGCCGGCGCGGGCCGTGTAGACCGCAGCCGTGTAGCCGGCGGGACCGGAGCCGACGATGACGACGTCGTGGATGGTGGCGCCCTCGGGCACCTCGGCCGACGGGACCTGCACCTCGGCGGTCTGCGCGGTGGTATCGGTGGATTCGGCCGTCACCAGGCCCGGAATCGTCACGAAAGACATGCGTACCCTCCTTCAGGGTTACTGAACTGTAAGTTCGGAGATCCACGCCCAGTTGCGTCCGTCCTGGCCCTTGGGCATGGAGCGGAACTGCAGCGCGATTGAGTCGGTTTCGACGGCCGTGGGCAGCTGAATCGTCGTCGTCGGAGACAACGCCGACATGGCCAGCTCTGTTCCGCCGCGCGGGTTCGCCGGGTCCGTGACGTTACGCACGACGACCTCGCCGCCGGACGTCGCCGGGTCCATGTTGAGCGTCACCGAGGACACGGTGGCCTTCTGCTGGAGCTTGACGACGATCGTCACGGACGTCTCGTCGCGGAACTGGTTGTTGTCGAACCAACGCGAGGACCAGGACGTCGACGGGTTCGAGTCGATCATGTTGATCGCACGGTCCGGGTGGTCGCCGTCGTCGTTGTTCCACGACAGGACCTGCACGGAGGAGATCACGGGGGTCGTGGTCGCCGCCGGCGGGGGCGTCGTGGTGAGCGCGGGGCTGGGTTCCTCGTCGGACTGCTGCTGGGAGATGCCGGCACGCAGAGATTGGGCCAGATCCAGGTCGGTGACCGGTCGGGTGGCCATCCACGGACCCCAGATTGCGCCGAAGATCACCACGACAACGCCGAAGATCAGTGCGGGCTTCGTCGGGTCGATGAGCGTGCCGGAGCGCTTGGAGGAGCCATCCTTGTTCGACGAGGCCGGGGCGTCCTGCGCGGGAGCGACGGGCATCGGGGGGACGGAGTCCATGACCTCGGTGGCATCCTCAACCGGGGGAGCGGGCACCGCCTCGGGTGCCTGCACGCGCGGGATCTGATGCGTCGAGGGGCCGTCCGTCAGGGGAGCGGGATGGGGGTAGTCCTCGGGATTGACCTCATCGTCGCGCTCGTATCCGCTGGCGGCGGGTGCCGGCGGCGGGGGAGCGAGGGGGAATGCGGGGGCCTCAACCTGGGCGGCGTCCGCCTCATCCGTGACGGGCTCGATGCCGTACTCGGCGAGAGACTCGGGGATCGCCTGCGCCTGTGCGGCTTCCGTGGCCTCGGCGATGTCATCAACGATGGGTGCGGCCACAGCCTCGGCGACCAGCGGGTTCTCGACGGGTGCCTGCGTCGCGGGGCCGAGGGCCGGGACCTCGGCGGGCGCGGGGGCCGGCGGTATGTCGGCGAGCTCCTCGACCGCATCGGCCGCGGGGGCCGCAGCAGCTGCGGGGGCCGCGGGAGGCGCGGGGGCCGCGGGAGGCGCGGGAGGCGCGGGGATCGGCGAGGCGGAGAGCACCTCGTCAAACGACGGCAGCACTTCGTCGTCGCCGGTGCGTTCGGGCGTGGGAGCCATCGGTTCCTCCGTCTCGTCGGGTGTGTGTCCCGTCATTATCTCAGCTGGTGCGGGGGTCGGCGTGGAGGACGCTGCCAGGATGTTCACCACAGCACTGGGCACGTGCAGGCGGGTGAGCAGCGGGCGCATCATGACGGACGATTCGCCCGGGGCGGCGAAGCGCAGGACCAGGAGGTACACGAGGCCGGTCAGCGCGGACACGAGCGAGAGCTTCACGCCGGCCAGGGCCATGCGGCCCAGCGTCGACGAAATCCCGGTGTGAATGCCCATGAGCCACAGGAGGCCGAAGCCCACGAGGCCCGCAACGATCGCCGCGGCCAGGTAGGACGCGTAGGAGCGCAGCAGGCCCGCGCGGTCAACGTAGCGGTTCTCGCGCGATACCCACACGACCGCGATGATGCCCTGGGTCAGGCGGCACGCGGTTTCGCCGAGCGCGGCAGCAACGACCCACCAGCGGGCACCGGTCAGGGCGTACATCGACCAGCCGACGATCACCTGGATGATGGTGGGGCCGATGCCCATGAGGAAGACGGGCTTGACGTCCTCGTAGGCGAAGAAGACGCGCTGGCTCATGAGGACCATGCCGGTCGAGGCCACGCCGGGCATCAGCGAGGCGAGGACGAGGGCGTAGCCGGTCACGGCCTCGGGATCCCCGCCCTTGGCCGCCATCGCGATCTCCATCATGGGGACGGAACCGGCCATGAGCATGGCCGCGGCGACGAGGGTCAGCGACGTGATGGTGCGCACGCCCAGGTGGTAGTTGTCGGCCACCGCGCGGTCGTCGCCGTCAGCGACGGCACCGGCCATGCGGGTGAAGATCGCGGTCGTCAAAGACACCGTGATGAGCGACTGGGGAACCATGAAGATCATGAACGCCGTCGAGTAGGCGAGGATGCCGACGACGCCGCCCTGAGCACCGCCCTGGCCGATGAAACCGTCGGCCATCGCGGCCAGGTTGTTCGTGGACAGGACGCCGACCTGGGACACGCCCAGGGTCGCGAACGTCCATCCGGCCACGCGTGGCATCGATCCGAAAGAGGTTCCTCGGAAGTGGAAGTCCGGCTTGAAGGAGACTCCCGTCCGACGCATCGGCCACAGCAGGCACAGGGCCTGGCAGATGACGCCGAGGGTTGCGGATCCGGCGAGGACCCAGAACTGTGCGCCCGTCAGGTCGCCCGCGGGGATGCCGCCGTCCGGTGCGCCGCCCCAGATGGCGAGGAAAGCGCCGAGGCCCGCGATGCCTACGACGTTGTTGACGACGGGCGCCCACATGTAGGGCCCGAAGATCTCGCGCGCGTTGAGGAGCTCGCCGAGCAGGTTATACAGGCCGTAGAAGAAGAGCTGCGGCAGGCACAGGAGGGCGAAAAGGATCGCGAGGTTGCGAATGTCCTCGGTGTAGCCGGCAGCCGTGATCATCACCAGGACGGGTGCCAGCACCATCGTCGCGAAGGTAACGAGGAAAAGGAGCGTTCCCGCGAGGGTCAGCAGGCGGTTGACGTAGGTGTCGCCGTCGTGGCGGCGCTTGATGGCACCGACGATCTGCGGGACCAGGACGGCGTCGAAGATGCCCGAGGCCAGCAGGTTGAAGACCGTGTTGGGCAGCGTGTTCGCGGTCTGGAAGGCGGCGCCGACACCGCCGGCGGTCGCGCCGACGGCGGCGATCAGCATCGCGTTACGGATGAAACCGAGGATGCGCGACACCATGGTGCCCGACGCCATGAGCGCCGATGCCCTCAGGATCGATCGGCGAGGCGTGTTCGAGCTCATGGGGTCTCCTTCGTCGTTGCTGTCTCGGATTCAGTGGTGGTGTCTGTCGTGTCGGCGTCACCGGAGGGTGCCTCGGCGTCGCCGGATGCGGCCTGCGCCTTGCGAGCGGCCCTCTTGCGCAGCGAACGCGTGATGCCGGCCAGGAAGAGCAGGCCGAAGAGCGAGGCGATGACGGCCGTGATCGCGTCCTCCCACCCGGCGCGCATACGCACGGTCACGGTCTGGGAGTCGTCGAGGATAACGCCGTCGGGCGTGGTGACCTGTAGGTGACCTCGATGTCGCCACTGCCGATCGCGCCCACGGGCACCTCGACCGTCGTCGCGCCCTGCGCGGCGAGCGTCTGGGATTGGGCCGGGGTGGCGCGCAGACGCGGGTCGTCGGGCACGAGGGTCACGTCGACGCGCACCGGCCAGGGCAGGTTATTGCGCACGAGGACGGGGAAGTTCGCGGACTTATTAATGAGGTTGACGGCCGAGGACGGCTCGACGGTCACGGAGGAGAGCATGCCCGTGATCTGGGAGGTCATCGCAGTGGCCGCGCCGAGCTGCTCGGAGGGTGTCAGCTGGGCGGATAGGGCGGGCAGAATCTGGGGCGTGACCGATTCGTACACGGCGTTGGGATCGTCGGTCGCGTTGGCGAGCGGGGTGAGCCTGGTCAGGGACGAGGACATGGCCGAGATAGCCGTCTCTGTGTCGGCCTCGAGGACGCCGGCCCCGACGGTCTGGCGGTCGACGTCGGTGGGCTCGCTGGCGGCTATCTCGCTGAAGGATATGGCGCTCACCCAGCGCGGCGAGAATAGCGCCTTCGTGCGGTTGGTGAGCCGCTCGTTGATGACGGTTCCGCGCTGGGCCGCAGCGAAAATGGTGCGCGAGGAGGCGGGGCGCTCTCGGGTGATGATGGCGGTGATGGCGGTGAGGGCCTGTTCGGCGTCGAGTTCGTCGCCGCCGGACGCGTTCCACGACAGGATCGCGGCGATGTCGCTCTGCTGGGCGAGGGTGCGCGCGCCCGTCCCGTCCGTCGAGGTCTCCCCGGTGGCGGGGTCAACGTTGACGCGCGCGTAGGAGGTGAAGGGAACGTCCTCGGCAGGGGTCAGGGCACCGAGCGGGGCGATCGTGATCTGGTTGGAGGAGGAGAAACCGGATAGGGAACGACGTACCGAAGGTCGTGTCCGCAGGCCAGGCGACGTTACGCAGGATCGAGGGCCCGGAGTCGGGCGAGGAGGTCGTCGTGGCGGACTGGCCGGGCGCGCTCACGGATGCGCTCGGCGTGGGTGTGGCATCGGGGGTCCCGGAGGGGAGGACGTCCCGGAAGGGGAGGGGTGGCCGAGGCCGACGGGCTGGGGGTGGCCTGCAGAGTTGGCGGGTGCGACCCACCCGGCCTTGCGCAGCGTATCGGGGAAGTCGGCCATCGAGCGAGAGGCGCGGTCCCAGAAACCGGAGTTGCCCGACAGCGACAGGGCACCGAGGTCGGCGTCTCCCTCGGGCAGGGGCGATGATCTCGGTCGCGTTCGACAGGAGCGCCGCGACGAACGCTTCTGACTGGAGGTCACGCGCGCGCTGCGAGGGGTCCGTGGCCGTGGGGGCGGGCGTCGGGGTGGGGGACGCACTCGGCGAGGCCGTGGGGGCGCCGGACTGGTCCGATTGCGCGTCGGACTGTCCGGACTGGACGGGGTCAGCTCCGGATTGGCCCGCGTCGGACGAGGGGGACGCCGAGGGGGATGCGGAGGGGCTGGGCGTGGCCGTGGGCTGCGGGCCGCGAGGGATCAGTAGCGGGTCGATGGCCAGGGTGACGCCGCTTGCGGAGGCGAGGCTGAGGACCGCCGAGCGTTCGCCCTGGTCCTGGGTGGCGCTCGTCGAGGTCCAGGGGATCACGGTGCTCACGCGCGAGGCGGAGACTTGCGCGCCCGAATCCCACATGATGATCGATCGATCCTTGCCCGAGTATTCGCCGGAGGTCGCAGTCACGGTCGTGACGCGCGGGCCCCACTCGTCGGCGTCGGCGAGAGGCAGCGAGGACGTGGGAACACGGATCTCGAAGGAAGTCGTGGCTCCTCGGGCGACGTCCGTGAGCGAGGAGGAGGCCGCGTGGGTGGCGTCCGGCTCGTCATCGGAGAGGGCGTTCGTCAGCGCGGGGACAGAGATTGGCGTCTCGTTGGCGACGAACACCTTGAGGGAGATGTTCGCGAGCGTCGTCGGGGAATCATTATGGACCGTTCCGGAGATAACGAGTTCGTTTTCATCCGTGATGATTCGAGGCGACAGCGAGTTAATGGAAACGGAAAGCCCAGAATCCTCTGAGACCGTACCCATGACGGCGGGACGCGACTCGTCCGACTGCGAGGTTACGGTGGGCAGCGGGGCGGCCCCGGCCTCGTTCAGACCGAGGCCGAAGGGGAGAACCATCGCCGCGCACAGGACGCCAGCCGTGAGCGCGCGCCTAGTCACGGCCGTCCCGATACAGCAGGTCAAGGGCGATGCGCACGATGCGGCGCTCGTTGGGGTATGCCAGCTGGCGCGACACGTCGCGCAGCGGCACCCACGCGGCCTCCTCGGCCTCGTGATCCGGATCCCCGTCGACGGAGATCGTGCCGGACTCATATGCCATCAGGTAGTGGTGGACGACCTTGTGAACGCGGCGGTCGTTGCCGGAGAACCAGTAGTCGATCGACGCGAGGTGGCGGATGATGCGCCCGTGGATGCCGGTTTCCTCGGCGACCTCGCGCAGCGCGGCCTGCTGGGGGGTCTCGGAACCCTCGAGGTGGCCCTTGGGCAGGCACCACTCGATGCGGCCCGCTCGATTGCGTCGCGCGATCAACGCCGCATAGGGGAATTCCGTCACGCACGTCGACGACGATGCCGCCCGCGCTGGTTTCCGCGGAAATCGGCAGGTGAGAGCGGCCAGCGCGCACAGAAGCGGACCGACGCGGGGGTCGGGGCACCCCGCCTCGGCGGTCAACTGGACGTGCAGGCATGACTCCACTTTAGCCGGTACGCGGCCCCCGGTAGTCGGCCAGGGCGCTTTCCTGGCATGCTTAAGGGCGATGAGTACCCAGTCAACTTCCCCGAATAACGGCCCCGTGACCGCGCAAAACGCCGGAACGACGGACATTCCTGCCCTCATGGCGAACGCCACGAGGACCTTTGCGGCGCTCCCGCCCGCGATTATGGAACTCGGCACGATTTTTCACGAGGCAGGGGAGGAGCTCGCGCTCGTCGGCGGACCCGTGCGCGACGCGTTCCTGGGAGTGACTCCGCACGACTTCGATATGACGACCTCCGCGCGCCCCGAGCGCACCGAGGAGCTCCTGGCGACGTGGGGTCATGCGACCTGGGACATCGGCAAGGAGTTCGGAACGATCGGTGGGCGCCGCGGCGACCTGGTCGTCGAGGTGACGACCTACCGCACCGACGAGTACGAGATCGGCTCGCGCAAGCCCGAGGTGACCTTCGGCGACACGCTCGAAGGTGACCTGACGCGCCGTGACTTCACGGTCAACGCGATGGCGATGCGCCTGCCGCAGATGGCCCTCGTCGACCCGTGCGGCGGCCTGGCCGACCTCGCGGACGGCAACCTGCGCACCCCGGTGTCCGCCGAGCAGTCCTTCGACGACGACCCGCTGCGCATCATGCGCGCCGCGCGTTTCTCCGCGCAGCTGGGCCTCGACGTCGACATGGACGTCATGAACGCGATGGAGACCATGGCCTCGCGCCTGGAGATCGTCTCCGCCGAGCGGATCCGCGCCGAGCTCGAGCGCCTCATCATTTCGCCCTACCCGCGCCGCGGCATCGAGCTGATGGTGCACACGGGCGTCGCCGACATCGTCCTGCCCGAGGTCGCGGCCCTCGTCTCCACTGTGGACGAGCACAAGCGCCACAAGGACGTCTACGAGCACACCCTCACCGTCGTCGAGCAGGCGATGGACCTGGAGACCGGCCCGGATGGTCCGGTTCCCGCCCCCGACTTCATCCTGCGCTTCGCCGCCCTCATGCACGACGTCGGCAAGCCGGCGACCCGCCGCTTCGAGCCGAACGGCACCGTGTCCTTCCACCACCACGAGATTGTGGGCGCGAAGATGACGCGCAAGCGCATGAAGGCCCTGCACTTCGACAAGGCGACGACGGAGGCCGTCTCCACCCTCGTTGCCCTGCACCTGCGCTTCCACGGCTACGGCGAGGCCGCCTGGTCCGACTCGGCGGTGCGCCGCTACGTGGCCGACGCGGGTGACCTCCTCGAGCGCCTCCACCGCCTGACGCGCGCGGACTGCACGACCCGCAACCGCCGCAAGGCCAACTACCTGTCCGCCGCCTACGACGACCTCGAGGCGCGCATCGCAGCCCTGCGCGAGCAGGAGGAACTCGACGCGATCCGCCCCGACCTCGACGGCGACCAGATCATGGAGATCCTGGGCCTGCGCCCCTCGCGCGCCGTGAAGATCGCTCGCGACTACCTGCTCGAACTGCGCATGGAGCGCGGGCCGCTGGGCGAGGAGGCCGCCCGTCAGGCGCTTCTCGACTGGTGGGCGTCGGACGACGTGCGCGCCCTCGCGCAGGAGTACCAGGCCCAGCAGGCCCACTGGGAGGCCAAGGTCGCGGAAAAGAAGGCCCGCAAGGCCGCCGCGAAGGCCGCCCGCGAAGCTCAGGGACAGTGAGACGGGGCGCGGGGCGACAATCGTCACGCCCGCGCACGGTGCGATCCCAGTCATGCCGCCGTACTCTGGGAATAATTCAACTTTTTGTTAGGAGAGTTATCGCATGAGCACGTTCACCCCCGAGAAGGCGTCGGCCGACATCGGCGTGTACGGCCTGGGAGTCATGGGTGCAAACCTCGCCCGCAACCTGGCCCGCAACGGCTACGCGACCGCCGTCTTCAACAGGACCCCGGCTCGTACCGAGAAGCTCATGGCGGAGCACGGCGACGAAGCGACCTTCGTTCCCGCGTCCACGCTGGAGGACTTCGTCGCGTCCCTGCGCGCGCCCCGCGTCGCCATCATGATGGTCCAGGCCGGCCCCTCGACGGACGCCGTCATGGGCCAGCTCGCCGACCTGATGGACGAGGGCGACATCATCGTCGACTGCGGCAACTCCCTGTTCACCGACACGATCCGTCGCGAGAAGTGGGCCGCCGAGCGCGGCCTGCACTTCGTGGGCGCGGGCGTTTCCGGCGGCGAGGAGGGTGCCCTGTGGGGTCCCTCCATCATGCCCGGTGGCACCCCGGCCTCGTACGACCGCCTCGGCCCCATGTTCGAGGCCATCGCCGGCACCTACGACGGCGTGCCCTGCTGCACGTACATCGGCGCGAACGGCGCCGGCCACTTCGTGAAGATGGTGCACAACGGCATCGAGTACGCCGACATGCAGGTCATCGCCGAGGCCTACACCCTCCTGCGTGAGGGCCTGGGTGCCAGCCCGGCCGAGATCGCCGACATTTTCGCCGCCTGGAACGAGGGCGAGCTCAACTCCTACCTCATGGAGATCACCGTCGAGGTCCTGCGCCAGGTGGACGCCGAAACCGGTCGTCCGCTCGTCGATCTCATCGTGGACGCCGCCTCCCAGAAGGGCACCGGTAAGTGGACGGTGCAGACCGCCCTCGACCTGGCCGTGCCCGTCACCGCTATCGGCGAGGCGACCTTCGCGCGCGGCGCATCCTCCGAGCCGGCCCAGCGCGCAGCCGGGCAGACGCTCGCGGGCAACGCCTCCGCGCTCGTCATCGAATCGGACGAGGCCCGGGCTGCGTTCATCGAGGACGTGCGCCAGGCGCTCTTCGCCTCCAAGATCGTCGCCTACTCGCAGGCTTCGACGAGATCGAGGCCGGCGCGAAGGAATACGAGTGGGGCATCGACAAGGGCGCCCTGGCTCGCATCTGGCGCGCGGGCTGCATCATCCGCGCGGCCTTCCTGGATGACATCACCCGTGCCTACGAGGCCGACCCCGACCTGCCGCTGCTGCTGGCCGCCGAGCCCTTCGCGACCCGCTTCCAGGAGTGCACGCCCGCGCTGCGTCGCGTCGTGTCCCAGGCGGCCCTCGCCGGCGTTCCGATCCCCGTGTTCGCCTCGTCCCTGGCCTACTTCGACCAGATTCGTGCGACGCGCCTGCCGGCCGCCCTCATCCAGGGTCAGCGTGACTTCTTTGGTTCGCACACCTACCACCGGGTAGACAAGGAGGGTGTCTTCCACACTCTGTGGGCTGTCGATGGTCGCCCGGAGGAACAGTGGTCCTGATCTGAGACTGAGGCGGAAGCCGCACAAAGGGGGTGGGTGCGCGGCACCCACCCCCTTTGTGTTGCAGCCCATACTTTGGGTTCTTTCAGGAAACCCGGTTAATCTAGGGGTACACCAATCCGCTGAAAGGGCAAATACGTGGCTACTAACAACGGACAGTCTGACTGGAACGACATCATCGAGCCTGGCGGCTCACGCACGTCAGGGCGGGACTCGCTGCCCTCGCGACGCGCGGCGCGCGCCGGCTCCGGATCGCACACATCCCGGAAGGCTGCCAAGGCCTCGTCGGTCGATAAGAAGGGTCCGGCGAAGAAGAAGCACCGGTGGGCTAAGCGCATCGGCTTCTCGATTCTGACCGTCTTCCTGGGCGTGTTCATTGCCGGCATGGCCGTGTTCCTGTATCTCTACAACACGCTTGCTGTGCCCGCGCCGGACGACCTGGCGCTCGCGCAGAAGACCACGGTCTACTACGCCGACGGCACGACCGAGATGGGCACCCTGGGTGAGATCAATCGTCAGATCATTGACACGTCGACGCTGCCCGACTACGTGCCGAAGACGATCGTGGCCTCCGAGGACCGTACGTTCTACACGAACAACGGCGTCGACCTGAAGGGCATCTTCCGCGCCCTCATCAACAACCTGCGCGGCGGCGCCCGCCAGGGTGGCTCGACGCTGACCCAGCAGTACGTGGAGCGCTACTACATCGGCGAGACGACGTCCTACACGGGCAAGCTCAAGGAAGCCGTCCTGGCCATCAAGATCAACCGTGAGAAGTCCAAGGACGAGGTCATCGGTGCCTACATGAACACGATCTACTTCGGTCGTGGCGCGTACGGCATCGACGCGGCCGCCCAGGCGTACTTCGGCCACGGTGCCCACGAGCTGACGCTGTCCGAGTCGGCGCTCCTCGCGGCCGTCATCCCCGCGCCCTCCGCGTGGGACCCCGCCGTCAACCCCGATAAGGCGAAGGAGCGCTGGGAGCGCGACCTGAACCTCATGGTTGAGGACGGCTGGCTCACGCAGGCCGAGAGGGACGCTGCGGTGTTCCCTGAGACGATCGACCCTGACACGCTCAATAGCGCGTCGATGACGGGCACGAACGGCTACCTAATGGCTCAAGTCAAGCAGGAGCTGATCGCCTCCGGCCAGTTCGACGAGGACAAGATCAGCCAGGGTGGTCTGCGCATCACCTCCACGATCGTCAAGGAGCACCAGGAGCAGGCCGTCGCGGCCGCCGAGGGCATGAACGAGGTCGAGGGCTGGGATCCGACGCACCAGCACGTGGCCCTGTCCTCCATGGACCCGGCCACGGGCGAGATCCTCGCCGAGTACGCGGGCGCAGATTACGAGAAGCGTCAGCAGAACGCCGTCACGCAGGACATCGCGATGGCCGGCTCGTCCTTCAAGCCTTTCGCCCTGCTGGCGAACGCGCGCCTGGGTGGCACGGTCTACGACACCTACTCGGGCAAGTCCCCGCAGTATTTCCGAGGCATGGGCACCCCCGTCTACAACGACGGCGGCTACTCCTTCGGTAACGTCACCCTCGTGAAGGCGACCGCCTACTCGATGAACACGGTGTTTGTGGGCCTCAACGACGATGTCGAGCCGGAGAATACGCTCAAGGCCGCCATCGACGCGGGTATCCCCGAGGATACGGTCGGCCTGAACGATGAGCTCCTCAACGTCCTGGGCCCCTCCTCGCCGCACAACATCGACCTGACGACCGCCTACTCGACGATCGCGAACGGTGGCGAGCGCGTCACCGCCCACATCGTCAAGAAGGTCGAGGACTCGAACGGCAAGCTGCTCTACAGCGGCGACGTGGCTCCTAAGCGCGTCTTCGAGGTTGAGGAAGTCTCCTCGATCATGCCGGCCCTCGAGGCCGTCACGAAGGGCGAGGGCACCGCCGCCAACGTGGATGCATCGATCGCGCGACTGACGACGGCCGGAAAGACCGGTACCTCCTCGGACCAGCTCTCCGCCCAGTTCGTGGGCTTCGTGCCCGGCATGGTGACCGCCGTGTCGATGTACCAGTCCGACGACGCCGGTAACTCGGTGCCCCTGGATGACGTGGGCGGGCTCGATCAGTTCCACGGCGGCGACTGGCCGGTCGACGTGTGGATCGACTACATGAAGCCGGCGACCGCGAACCTGCCGGGCGACGACTTCCCCTGGAAGGTTGAGTCCAACCGCAAGGTCCACAACAACGCGCCGACGCCCGCGCCGAGCGCGACGAGCGAGGCCCCGCAGTCCGGCGCCGAGCCCACCGAGACGCCTACCCCCACCGAGACGCCCTCCACCGAACCCACCGAGAATTCGGAGAACGGTGGCAACGGGAATAACGGCAACAATGGCAACGGTTCCAACAACGGCAACGGCGGGAACAATAACGGCAACGGTTCCAACAACGGCAACGGCGGGAACAACAATGGCGGCAACAATAACGGCGGCAACAATGGCGGCCGAAGAAACTAGCCGCGCGTCCTAGCGCCGAGCCTGCGGGCCCCGAGGAGCATCCTCGGGGCCCGCGGTGCGTTCACAGCGCTCCGGTGCGTTCACAGCGCTCCGGTGCGTTCCTCGACGCCGCCGAGAGGAAAATCCTCGGGGCCCGCGGTGCGTTCACAGCGGGGAACGCGTATGCGGATAGGAAACGACGATGCGGATAGGTTATGAACATCCGGATAGCTTAATAACCTATCCGCAAGTGAATAACCTATCCGCGTGCGCACAACCTATCCGCATGTGAGTGCATAAGCTCTGGCCGTATATTCTCTGTTCCCGCGCGCTTGATGGGGCCGGGGCCCGCAACGGCTCGCTGCGCACGGCCGACAGCAATCGCGGGCATAGCAAAGGGGTTGGCCCCCGCTCGCATGAGCGGGGGCCAACCCTTCAGCATTCAACCGATGCGTGAAGCCTTCACTTCGCGGCGGAAACGCGGACCTTGAGGTTCGCGGACACCTCGGGGTGCAGGCCGACGGTCACCGTGTAGTCGCCAACGGCCTTGATGGGCGAGGCGATGATGACGCGACGACGATCGATGGTCTGGCCCAGCTGCTCCTTGACCGCGTCAGCGATCGCAGCAGCGGAAACGGCGCCGAACAGGCGGCCGGAGTTGCCAACCTTGCCGGAGATCTCGACAACGGCACCCTGGAGGGCGTCGCGCACGGCGCGAGCGTCGTCGATCGTGGCGATCTCGTGGCGGCGACGAGCAGCGGCGATCTGGTCGATCTGCTTCTGCGCGCCGGCGGTCCACTTGGCGGCGAAGCCGCGGGGGACCAGGTAGTTGCGGGCGTAGCCAGCCTTGACCTCGACGACCTCGCCGGCGTGGCCGAGGTTGGGGACGTCGTGGGTGAGGATCAGTTTCGTGGTAGCCATATCAGCTGTGTCCTTCCCTTATCAGCGGCCGGTCGTGGAGTAGGGCAGCAGAGCCATCTCACGCGCGTTCTTGACGGCGCGAGCGATCTTGCGCTGCTCCTGGGTGGAAACACCGGTCACGCGGCGGGCGCGGATCTTGCCGCGGTCCGAGATGAACTTACGCAGCAGAGCGGTGTCCTTGTAGTCGATCTTTTCGATCTTGGCCGACTTCAGCGGGTTGGCCTTCTTCTTGATGGGCTTGTTGCGAAGTTGGGGCTTCGCCATGATGGTCTCCTAGTGAATCCGGGCGGACTGTGCCGCCCCAAGCGTGTTGTCTTCGACGTGGCGCATTCCGGCGTAGGTGCCGGGGCGCGCGACTTTAGAACGGGGGCTCGTCGCCGAAGGAGGTGGCACCGCCAGCGGGGGCGCTGCGCCACGGGTCCTCGGGGGAGCCGCCGGTCGGTGCGCCGTAGTTGGCGCCACCCTGGCCATATCCACCCTGGCCGCCGCCGTAACCGCCGCCCTGCTGGGGCGCGCCCTGCTGGCCGCGGTTGTCGGACTGGTAGCCGCCGCCACCGGAGGGGGCGGTGCGGGTGACCTGCGCGCGTGCGCGGCGCAGGGAGGGGCCGACCTCGTCGACCTGCAGCTCAACGACCGTGCGACGTTCACCCTGCTGGGTGTCGTACGAGCGCTGGGTGAGGCGACCCTGAACGATGACGCGCATGCCCTTACGCAGCGACTCGGCGACGTTCTCAGCGGTCTCGCGCCACACGGAGCAGCGCATGAAGAGGGTGTCGCCGTCACGCCACTCACCGGCGTTACGGTCGTAGGTTCGGGGGGTGGAGGCCACCGTGAAATCGGCGACCGCGGCGCCGGACTGCGTCCAACGCAGTTCGGGGTCAGCGGTCAGGTTACCGATGACAGTGATGACGGTATCTCCGGCCATGTCGGCTCCTCGGGCTTAGAGGGTGTGGTGTCGGCTCAGTGAGCGTCGGGGCGCAGGAGCTTCGTACGGAGAATGGTCTCGTCGATGCCCATGCGGCGGTTGATCTCGAGAGCGACCTCGGGGGTCGTGGTCATGTCGATGACGACGTAGATGCCTCAGAACGCTTGAGGATGTCGTAAGCAAGGCGGCGCTTGCCCCAGACGTCAACGTTCTCGACGGATCCGCCGTTGGCAGCCACGGGTGCCAGGTACTTCTCCATCATGGGGGCGACGGTGCGCTCGTCGATCGAAGGATCGAGGATCACCATCAGTTCGTAGTTACGCACGTTGGTTCCCACCTCCTATGGTCTTTACGGTCACGGACGGTCCGTGACAGGAGGGCGTTGCGTATGGCCCGTGAGGGCCTGTTGGACCGGCCGCGGGTGCGGATAGTCCAGCTACCCACTCTACACGGGTGGCAGCGTCTTCGCTAGGGCGTTTCCGGTCACGATTGGGCTCCTCGGGACGAGGCTCGGGCACGCCTCTGCGGGAACCTGACCCCAGCGCGAAACCGGGGGTGGGGGCGAGGCCTGCCCCGGCCTCGTCGATCGGCTACAGAGAGCGGGCGCCGAGCCCGTTGGTGAGGGCCCGCATGCCGGTGTAGACGGCCGAGTAGGCGAGCCAGACCGTCGCGAGAGCCAGCGAGGGGCGCGCCGTGAGCGAGGCGGAGTGGGCGATGACCCACAGGAGGGGCGCGTAGACGACCAGGTTAACGATGCCGGCGATCGCCAGGTAGCGGCCTCGGCCCGCGCCGATAAGGACGCCGTCGAGGAGGAAGACGTAGCCGGCGACCGGCTGGAAGAGGGCGCCGACGATGATGGCGACGGTCGCGTAGTCGATGACGGTCTGGTCGGTCGTGAAGATGCGCGTGATCCAGGGCGCGGTGATCGCCAGGACGACGCCGACGGCGACACCGAAGCCGATGCCCCAGCGCGACAGGGTGCGCAGGAGGGGGCGCATGGCGCCGCGCTCGCCGGTGCCGGTCGTGAATCCGGCGAGCGCCTGGGCGGCGATTGCGAGTGCGTCGAGCACGTAGGCGGCGAACGTCCACAGGGTCCACACGATCTGGTGGGCGGCCAGGGCCTGGGTCGAGATCGCGGTGACCGCGCTCAGGGTCGCAAGCAGCGCGACGCGCAGAGCGAGAGTGCGCACGAGCAGGGGTGCCCCCTCGAGTGCCGCGCCGAACAGGCCAGACGTGGAGGGGCGCAGGCTCACGCCCTCGCGGCGGGCGGCGCGCACGATCATCCACCCGAGGAAGGCCGCCATGAGGGTTTGCGTGATCGCGGTGCCCAGGCCGGAACCCGCCACCCCCAGGCCGAGGGGATACATGAGCACCCAGTTGGCCACCGCGTTGAAGGCCGCGCCCACGGACGCCGCGACCAGCGGAGTGCGCGTGTCCTGCAACCCGCGCAGGTACCGGTCGCCGCCAGGACGACGAACATGCCGACGAGGCCGGGTGCCGAGGCGCGCAGGTAGGCCAGGGCATGCGGCATCGTCGCCGCGTCGGCTCCCAGCCAGGCGAGCAGGGGGTGGGCGAAGACGGCCAGGAGAATCGCGGCGAGGGCACCGAGGCCTCCCGCCAGCCACATGGCCTCGACCCCCGAGCGAATCGCAAGGTCGCGCCGCCCGGCCCCCAGGTGGCGCCCCGCCAGGGAGGTCGTCGAATAGGCGAGGAAGATGAAGAGCCCGACCGCCGTGTTCAGCACGGTCGACGCGATGCCCAGGCCCGCCAGCTGCGGGGTGCCCAGATGGCCGACCATCGTGGAGTCGATGACGGTGAACAGAGGCTCCGCGATGAGCGCGCCCAGGGAAGGCAGCGCGAGCGCCAGGATCATCCGCGTGGTGATCGTCGGGGTCGACGAGGCCGGGGCCCCCTCACGCTTGGCGGGCGAGGTTGGGTCGCCGGGTCCCTGTGTGCTCGTCATGACACTCCGATTCTTTTCCACAATGTGTGCACAGGCCTGTGGAAAGCCGTGCATTGGGAAATTCTAGACGGCCCAATGAATGACACGGATGTGACTGTGATGAGTATATCTGCCCTGACAGATCGGTCATTTCGCGTTGTGCACAGGCGTCGTCGGCGTTGTGCACAGGTTATCCACAATATGTGCACATGCCCGTGCACAACGTCGGTCGCGCAATCGCCTATAACGCGTTAGTCTTCGCCTGAAGGCCATCTATCCACAGGGCCCCGGGCCGCGCTCGCGGCACTCAGCCCCGCCCGGCCTCGTCCCTAAACGCCCGCGCACCCGAGAGGATCACGATGTCCGACGACCAGTTCGACCGCGTCCCGCCGCAGGACATCGACGCGGAGATGAGCGTCCTCGGATCGATGATGCTGACGACCGACGCCGCCAACGTCGTCTCTGAGATGCTGCGCGGGCAGGACTTCTACCTTCCCAGCCACGAGACGATCTTCGATACCATCATTGAGCTCATCGGCCGCGCCGAACCCGCCGACGCGATCACCGTCGCCGGCGAACTCAAGCGCGCGGGCGTCCTGTCGAAGGTGGGCGGCGCCGCCTACCTGCACACCCTCATCGCCTCCGTGCCCACCGCCGCGAACGCCGCCTACTACGCGCGCATTGTGCGCGAGCGCGCCATCATGCGCCGCCTCGTCACCGCGGGCACGCGCGTCGTCCAGCTCGGCTACGCGGACGCCGGCGGCGACGTCGACGAGATCGTCGACCAGGCCCAGGCCGAGGTCTACGCCGTCTCCGACGGGCGTGAAACTACCGACTACGTGTCCATGGACACGATGAGCACGGACGTTCTCAACGCGCTCGAGGACATCGAGAAGAACCAGGGCAAGCTCAACGGCGTGCCCACCGGCTTCACCGACCTCGACGAGCTCACCCAGGGCCTGCACGGCGGCCAGATGATCATCGTCGCCGCCCGACCCGCCATGGGTAAGTCCACGCTCGCCCTGGACTTTTGCCGCTCGGCGTCTATTAGGCACGGCATCACGTCGCTGATCTTCTCCCTGGAAATGAGCTCGCAGGAAATTGCGATGCGTATGCTTTCCGCCGAGTCCGGCGTGCGCTTGTACAAGATGCAGGCCGGCAAGATGGACAGCAACGAATGGAAAGGTCTCCGAAACCACCTCGCGCATGAGCGAGGCACCCCTGTACGTCGACGACTCCGCGAACATCACCATCTCCGAGATCCGCTCCAAGTGCCGTCGCCTCAAGCAGCAGGAAAACCTGGGCCTCGTCGTTATCGACTACCTCCAGCTCATGACGAGCGGCCGCCAGGTCGAGTCGCGTCAGCAGGAAGTCTCCGCGATGTCGCGAAACCTCAAGCTCCTGGCCAAGGACCTCGACATCCCGGTCATCGCCGTCGCGCAGCTGAACCGTAACTCGGAAGGGCGCACCGACCGCAAGCCCATGATGAGCGACCTGCGCGAGTCCGGCTCACTCGAGCAGGACGCCGACATCATCATCCTGCTGCACCGCCCCGACTACTACGACAAGGAAGACCGCCCCGGCGAAGCCGACATCATCGTCGCCAAGCACCGCGCGGGCGCGACCAAGACCGTCACCGCTCTCTTCCAGGGCGACATGACGCGCTTCGTCAACTACACCGGACGCCCGGAGCCCGGCGGCGGCGAGTAAGGCCGTTTTACCTGGCCGCCGCGTGTCCTGGCTGCCCGCTCGCCGTTGGCGCTGCATGTTGTTGCGTGTGGTGCCGCAGGTGTTTCGGGTGCCGTCGGGCCCGGCCGCCCGCGAGATCGCCACACGCGAGCTTCGCTCGGAGTGGTCGATCTCGAGGCCCGCCCTGGCCCCCCGGACCCTCCGGCGCCCTCCACACCGGCGGCGCCTCCGGTGCTGTGTGGTCCCGGCCAGGCCCTGCCGCCGCCCACGGGCACCGCAGCCAGGCCCCGCGCCTCGAAGCCTGCCCGTGCCCTCCGGACCCACCGGCCCCCTCCACACCAGATTCATCAATTTCGCACGTAATTCCCGTGCGAATGCTTCAAGATTTGAATTGTGATCGTTGGAATTGCAACGTTTCTGAGTGTTGTTGAAGTTTCATGTAATCGAATTACGTGCGACTTTTGCTAGGGCGTTCCTGTTGCTGCTCATCGGCACGGCGGTCTGGTCCACTTCACCTCCGGGCCATTGCTCCTCATTGCTGAGCTCACTATCAATTTCGCATGCAATTCCCCTGCGGCTATTTCAGGATTTGAATTGTGATCGTTGGAATTGCAACGTTTCTGGGTGTTGTTGAAATTTCATGCAATCGAATTGCATGCGGAATTGGGGGAGGTGTGTGTTGTTGGGGTGAGGCGGGGTGTTGGCGCGTGACTTTCTTCTCCCTGCGTGGCTTGTTGTTGGTGGGAGCGGTACAAAGTTCTCCCTGCTCGGGGAAAACAGGTCAAAAAGGGCGGTTTCGGGTGTGCTGGGAGAGTTTTGTACCGTCACCGGCCCCGCGTGCGGTACAAAGTTCTCCCTGCTTGGTCTGTTGGTGGGTGTGAGCGCGAAAAAGTTCGCCCTGCGAGTTCAAAACGGCCCAAAATCGGCGGTTTGTGGCGTGCTGGGCGAGTTTTTTCGCGAAAACACCGTAGTAGGGGCTGCGCTGGGCGAGTTTTTTCGCGAAAACACCGTAGTAGGGGCGGTGCCGGGCGAACTTTTTCGCGGAAACAACGGTGAAGGCCCCGTGCTGGGCGAACTTTGTCGCGCATGATGCCAGATGTGCCCCGTGCCGGGAGAGTTTTGTACCCGGGCCCAGGGCGTGTTCAATTGTCTGTGTATCCGTCTTTGTTTGAAAGGATTGATGCATGATGAATGATGATGATGTTGTTGTGTCTGGCGCTAGTGGGCGTGAGACTGTGGAGGAGCTGCGTCGCTCGGGGGCGTTGGATGCGTTGTTTGAGCGTCTTGATGCTGGCGAGGTCGAGATGACGGGCAGTCAGGGCTTGTTGCCCGCGTTGCTTAAGGAGGCCTTGGAGCGCGGCCTGGCCGCCGAGCTGTCCGAGCACTTGGGGTATGAGAAGGGCCAGACCAGCACCCGGGCGCGCTCGAACACGAGGAGGGGCACGACGAAGAAGACCGTGATATCGGAGGTGGGAGCCTTCGAGATCGAGGTTCCCCGGGATCGGGCAGGCTCCTTCACCCCACGCCTGGTACGCAAAGGACAACGGCGCCTCGATGGCTTGGATGCGATGATTATCAGCTTGTATGCCGGGGGGATGACGGTACGCGATATCCGCCATCACCTGGCTTCCACCATCGGCGTGGAGGTCAGTGCCGGGGCGATTTCCACGATCACTGACGCGGTGTGCGAGGCTGTCTTAGAGTGGCAGCACCGCCCCTTAGAAGCGTTCTACCCGGTGATCTACCTGGACGCGATCCGCATTAAAATCCGACGCGATCACACGGTGGAGAACCGGGCCGCTCACCTGGCGGTGGGAGTGGACATGGAGGGCATCAAGCATGTGCTGGGCATCTGGGTCCAAGCCGATGAAGGAGCGGCTTTTTGGGCCCACGTATGCGCCGAGCTGGCCAACCGGGGCGTGCGCGATGTCCTGATCGTGTGCTGCGACGGACTTGCTGGCCTGCCCGAAGCCATCGAAGCGACCTGGCCCCAGTCCATGGTCCAAACCTGCGTCGTTCACTTAATCCGCGCGTCCATGCGTTTCGTGGCCTACAAGGACCGCAAGAGCGTCGCAGCCGCTCTCAAGGCCGTGTACAGCGCGCCCAACGAGGAAACCGCCCGCGGGGCGCTGGAAGAGTTTGCGGCCAGCGACCTGGGAGCACGCTACCCCCAAACGGCCCTGACCTGGCAGCGTGCGTGGCAGCGTTTCACGCCGTTCCTGGCGTTCCCGCCCATGTTACGCCGCGTCGTGTACACCACCAACGCTATCGAATCGTTGAACTACCAGCTGCGTAAAATCACCAAGAACCGCGGGCATTTCCCCAGCGAAGAAGCCGCCATCAAACTCCTGTGGCTGGGAATCTGCAACATCGAAGACAAACGAGCCGCCCAGCGCCTCACAGACGCAGCAAACCCCCCCAACAAACGAACAGCCCCCACACGCCTCATCCAAGGACGCACCACCACCAACTGGAAACAAGCCCTCGCCCAACTCACCACCGCCTACCCCGACCGAATCACCCCCTACCTCTAACCCCCATACACAGAAAAATTGACAGGCTCCGGGCCCGCCATGGCCGCGGCCCCGCCGCCCGGCGTGCCCGGCAGAATCAGGCTTGGTGACCTGCCCGGGCCAGGCGCTTGGCACGAATGGAGCCGACCAGCCAGTCGGCGCTCAGGCACGCCAACGCCACCCACACGACGCCCATCGCGATCCAGCGGAACGTCGGAACGGTCTCGTGGAAGATGAACACGGCGACGAGCAGCTGCAGGGTGGGCCCCAGGTACTGCAGGAAGCCCATCGTTCCCAGGGTCAGGCCGCGCGCGGCCGAGGCGAACATGATGAGCGGGATCATCGTCAACGCGCCCGCGCCCACCAGGAGTGCGAGGTGAACGGGCCACGAAAACCCGGAGCCGTCGGAAGATGCGATGGCGTGGAAAGACGTGGAGGACGTGGCCGCCAGGTACGCGTAGTAGCCGAGCAGGATGGGCGAGACGGCGGCCGTCTCGATCGCCATGCCCGCGAGAGGGTCGACGCGCGCGGCCACGTCCTTCTTGACGAGGGAATACAGGCCGAACGTGAGGGCGAGCGTGAGGGAGACGATGGGGACCGAGCGCTGGCCGATCACGAGGATGACGACGGCGAGCACGCCGAGGGCCAGGGCGACCTTCTGGATCGGCGTGACGCGCTCGCGCAGCACGATGAGGCCCAGCGCGACCGTCACGAGGGGGTTGATGAAGTAGCCGACCGCCGCGTCGGTCGTGTGGCCGGCGAGGACCGCGTACACGTACACCGACCAGTTAACGACGACGAGCCCGCCCGCGACCGCCAGGCGCCACAGGGCTCCCCGGTCGGCGATCAGTGCGCGGATCTTCCCCAGCGAACCCGTCAGGGCGAGCGCGACCAGGCAGAAGAACAGGCCCCACACCGCGCGGTGGACGATCACCTCGACGGCGCCGGCAGGGGAGAGCAGCGAGAAGTACAGGGGGGAAGAACCCCCAGATCACGTAGCAGGAAACGCCGAGGGCGAGTGCGCGTGGATCGTTCTTCTGGGTGCTCATTCCTCCAGTGTAAGGACCAACCTGGCAGCTTCGCCGCGACGAGTGAGGCCGATGAGACGGGCGCCGGCGCACGCCCGGGCCCCGGGTGGTGTCGGCCACGCGGCGCGCTCCCGGGCAGATACGCGAAGGGGGCGGGAACCCGTTGCGGATTCCCACCCCCTGGCTACGGCTGCGTCACTGCGCGTTCTTCGCGAAGTTCCAGCCGATGACCAGCAGCGCGCCGACGGGCTTGTTGTTCAGTGCGAGGTCACGTACCTCGTCCTTGGACACGTCGACGCCGTAGGAGCCGGTAGCAGACCACAGGCCGTCGATGGCCTGGTTGACCGCGTCGTCGCTGGCGGCCAGCAGGTTGAGGTTACCGATGGTGCGCACGAACGACACGTGCCAGCCGCTGGCGTCCTCCACGGTGAACACTCCGAGGCGCTCGGGGTTGACGAGGCCTTCCGTGTAGTTGGTGGTCATCGTCTTGGTGGTCGTCCTGAATGTACGCGTGTCGATGTCCGGGTAGGAGACCGTCAGCGAACCGCCGTTGAACTCGACCTTGTACTGGCCCATGGTGATGGACGTCGTGCCGAGGTTGACGATCGCGCCGCCCGAGACCTTCGTGGAGCTCAGGCCCCACGTCACCTGCACGCCGCTGCCGCCCATGCCGGACGCGGAGTACCCGGACGAGGACGATCCGCCGCCGTAGACCGCCGCGACGCGGCGCTCGGGCAGGTCGAGGTAGCGGTAGACGTCCTCGCTGCCGATGCTCGCTCCGTTACGCAGGGCGTCGACGGCAGATTCTAGGGATGGTTGCAACACGTGTTATGCCCTGAGCAGCAGCTCCAGTCGCTGCTTGGGTGTATCCCAGTTTAGCGTTTTGCGTGGACGGTCGTTGAGTTGGTCGGCGATGGCGTCCAGGTCTGCTTCGGTCAGGAGTGACAGATCGGTTCCTTTGGGCATGTATTGGCGCAACAGCCCGTTTGTGTTCTCGTTGGTGCCGCGCTGCCAGGGGGGAGTGTGGGTCACAGAAGTACACGTCAAGGCCCAGCTCGGAGGCGATCTTGCGGTGTTGGGCCAGCTCGCTTCCCTGGTCCCAGGTTAGCGACAGGCGCAAGGAATGGGGCACGTCTGCGAGCTTGTCGATGATGGCGTCTTGAACTTCAACGGCCGTGTGTCCGTTGGGTAAGTAGAGCAGCATCGTGTACCGGGTGGAGCGTTCCACGAGCGTGCCGACCGCGGATTGTCCTTTGGCTCCGATGATTAAGTCGCCTTCCCAGTGTCCAGGCAGCGCCCGGTCCTCCACACTGGCGGGCCGTTCGCTGATCATCACCATGGGGTCCTTGAATCGTGGTCGTACCTGGCGAGCGTATGCGGCTGGGCGCCTGCGGGTGCGCCCTTGGCGCATGAGGGAAGCGATCTCTTTGCGGAGTGTGCCTTTGGCTTGGATGAAGATGGACTGGTAGATCGTCTCCACGCACGGGTTCATGCTCTGATTATGCGGGAAACGCATACGCAAGTACGCGCAAATCTGTTCCGGACTCCATCTGAGCTCAAGCTTGTCCCAGATGATGGCCCACAAGCGAGGATCGGCGCATTTGCGCGCCTTTGGACGTTTGAGACGCTTGCCTGCCCGCATGTGAGCAATGTAGGGGTTGTAGCACGTGGAGGTAATCCCATTGCGTCTGAGTTCCCGGCTCACGGTCGAGGGCGAACGCCCTAACTGTCGGGCAATGTCACGAATAGAGAGCCCCTCGACGCGCCATCCGAAGATGAGCATGCGTTCCTTGAGCGACAAGAACCGTTTACTGACCCGATGAGGTTGGCACTTCATGTACAGACGGTACCAATGAGCCTGCGGGGCGATACTGGCTCGCTCACACCGTCCACTTGAGCGAGTCCGGCCATTACGCCAGACCTTACCCGTCCGCTTTGAAACCCCGACAGCATGCGCTGCCTGCGTGAAGTTCAAACCATCAGCCAAAGCCCGCACATACTCCCGATGCCGAGCCTGACACGCCTCCCGACGGGAGGGGTACTCAACCCCCTGAAAAACACGACCAACACCAGCCACAACGAACTCCTTCACCAAGAACCGTTGCAACCACCACTAGAACCTAGAGACCATGCCCGACACCGCCTCCTCGGGAGAGGAAGCGCCCTTGACGTCGGTGAAGTTCGCGGAGTAGTTCGGCTGAGCCGAACCGGTTCCCAGGAACTGCTCGGCGACCGTCATGTAGCCGGACAGGTACCACTTGCCGTCTTCCTTCACGGAGACGAGCGTGAGCTTGTTGTTCGGGAAATTCTCCAGGACGTTACCGGAGGAGACCGGCTTGTTCTGGATATCCTGCTTCATCTTGTCGAAGGCCTGCGACTCGTTGGCCGTCAGGTCCGAGCCCTTGGCCTCCTTGTAGTGCTCGCGGATCTTGTCGGCGAGTTCCGGCTTGATCTCGACGTCACCCTCCCACTTCGTGATGGTGATGAGTGCCACCTGATCGGACTTGGTGTCGACCGTGTACTCCATCTCGGACTTCTTGATGTCGATCTGGTCGATGTAGTCCTTGAGGGCCTTCAGGTCCATCAGCTTGGACCAATCGGTGCCGCCGTTGTGCTTGTAGTCCTTTTGCCAGGTCGTCGCAGCGTTGAGCTCCTCGGGCGACGCGGCGCCCGCCAACGACACGAGAGAGTTCTTCGCGAAAGCGGAATCAATGCTCTGTGCCAGGGCATCGGGGCTCTTGTAGCCGCCTCCAACCAAGCGGCTGAGCGCGAAGGCGCCGCCACCGACGACGACCAGGATGGCAACGACGATGACGGAGATGATGGCCGCCATCTTTCCGCGGCTCTTCTTCTCGCCGGGCGCAGGGACCTGGCCCTGGAACTGACCGTTGGGGCCGGGTGCGGGGACCTGGCCCTGGAACTGACCGTTGGGGCCGGGCGCGGGGACCTGGCCCTGGAACTGGGGGTTGTAGGCACCCTGCTGGGGCACCTGACCCTGGAAGTGACCGCCCGGGCCGGGTTGGTCACCGTAGTTCGGGGTGGACATCGTTGATACCTTTCACCGTTGGGAGTGAACGTCGCAGTATTTCACTTTTGAAATAAATTGGCAACTTTCGGTGTGACAGTGTGAGGGTGGAGCCCGTGACTATCGGGCGAGAAAGCGTGAGCGGCCACGTCGACCCCCGATATCAGGGTCGTTTCGTCGATGCCGAGGACCACGCCGAGGGCCTCCAGGTAGCGTTCCTGCTGGCTTTCCTCGCCGGCTCGGCGCGCCATGACGGTCGGGTTGTGGATGAGGCGCGCGGCCAGGTGGCGCAGCGCTCGGGCAGCATCCTCGGTCGAGAGGGGACCGGCACCGAGGCGATCGATCTCCTCCTCCACGATGCGGAACACGCGTGAGCGCAGGTGCCGCACGACCGGGTCCATGGATCGCGCGCCGAGGCCGCGCTCAAAAGAGGAGACCTCCTCGTCGATGATGGCTCGGGCGCGCGTGAGCGCGTCAGCGTCGGCTGCCGGGACCGAAGCCTGGATGGTCGGCAGGTCGATGAGCGTCACGTTCGACAGTGAGGCGACAGAGCTTTCGGTGTCGCGCATGAGCGCGAGGTCTAGGACTACGGTGGGACCGGCCTGCGCGGCCATGTCTCGCGTCAGGACAGGGCTTCCCAGCCCGCGGCATGTCATGACGAGGTCGGCGCGCTCCAGGGCGGCAGGAAGATCGGCGGCGCTGACCCAGCCGATGCCTCGTCCCCGGGCGAATTCACGGGCGCGCCCGGACGTCGAGTAGACGGACACCTCCGATGCGCCGAGCGCCTGCAGGGCGCTGACGCTTGCGCCCGCGTAGGCGCCTGTGCCGACGATGAGCACGCTCGCGTCCGCCCACGGTCCCAGGTGAGCCGCAGCCATGTCGAGGCCGACGGCGACGACGGATCGTCCCGCCCCGGCCAGTCCGGTCTCGGTCGCGACGCGGCGGGAGGTCGCCGATGCTCGCTCGGCGGCGCGCCCCAGGTCGCAGCTGAGGGTCCCGTCCTCCCAGGCCGTGCGCGCGGCGCGGCGCATCTGCCCGGCGATTTCACGCTCGCCGATGACCATGGACTCCAGTCCCGCTGCCGTCGAAAACAGATCGACGAGGCCGTCGCGACCCCACAGGTGACGCAGGTGCACGTCCTCGCGCGGGGTGCGGGCGGCGGTGGCGAGCTCGCGCTCCACCGCGTCCTTGAACGCGCGAGGGTCGGCCGAGGCCGGGGCGTCGACGTAGATAGTGACCCGATTGCAGGTGCGCAGGACCATGACTCCGCGCGCGTGCGGCAGCGAGCGCATGAGGGTGGGGCCCAGGTCGGCCGCGCCGGAGAGTCGGGCGATGTCATCGAGGGGGGCGTAGCGGTGGTCCGCGGAGAGCACATGAATAGTCACAACGCGTCCATTTAAGGGCACGTGGGTGGCGCGAGCAGCGCTGCAAACCCATTAATGTTGGTGACTCCGTGTCATTTCGGAATATGTGCGAAATAAATGGCTCCATCCCGCGGATAAATGGGCATAAAGACGCGTAAATTCGCCCAATTGCGACGTGTGAGAAATTGTCTTGAACTAGACTGGAAAGCGACGGAAATGCGCGAATTAACGCACGAAAACATCATTAAATTAAGGGAGACACATGACGACGCCCCCGCTGATCGCCGCCCTGACCGGGCGACGCGGGCCCACGCCCGTGTGGTTCATGCGTCAGGCCGGGCGCTCCCTGCCGGAGTACCGCCAGCTGCGCGCCGACGTCGGCCTGCCCATGCTTGAGGCCTGCCTGCGCCCCGACGTGGCCGCCGAGGCGACGCTGCAGCCCGTGCGACGCCACGGCGTGGACGCGGGCATCTTCTTTTCGGACATCATGGTCCCCCTGCGCCTGGCCGGGGTGGGCGTCGAGATTGAGCCGGGTGTCGGCCCGGTCCTCGATCATCCCTATCGCACGCGCGAGAGCATCGACGAACTGGCGAGCCATCGCTATGGCGAGGGCTCCTGGACCGATTCGACCGGGCGTACGCGCGACTGCGGCGAGGGTGTCCAGTGTGTGCGCGACGGCGTCGCCGCGGCGGTCCGCGAGCTAGGGTCGACACCCCTCATTGGATTCGGCGGCGCCCCCTTCACCCTGGCCGCGTACATGGTCGAGGGACGCCCCTCCCGCGACCACATGGCTGCGCGCGCGCTCGCGGCGTCCGACCCGGGCGCATGGGACGCCCTCATGAGCTGGTGCGCGCGCGTGAGCGCCGACTTTATTACCGCGCAGGTCGAGGCGGGGGCGAGCGCCGCGCAGCTCTTCGACTCGTGGGTGGGGTCCCTCTCGCCTCGCACCTATCGCGAGTCCGTCGCGCCGTACTCGCGCATGGTCGCGCGGCGCGTCGCGGGTGCCGTCAGCCCGGTGACCGGCGAGCGTGCCCCGCTCATCCACTTCGGCACGGGCAGTGCTCCGATCCTGGCCGACATGGCCGAGGTCGGGGCCGACTGCGTGGGCGTCGACTGGAAGACGGACCTGGCGTGGGCCGTCGCCCAGGTGCCCGGAAAGGCCGTGCAGGGGAATTTGGACCCCGCGCTGTTGCAGGCTCCGTGGCCCGTTATCGAACACGCTGTTCGAGATATCCTCGATGCGGGGCGCTCCGCCCCCGGCCACGTCTTTAACCTCGGGCACGGCGTGCCGCCCACGACCGACCCCGACGTCCTGACGCGCATCGTCGAGCTGGTCCGCGAGCTGGGAGGCTCCCGATGAGCCCCCGCTCGGCCACCCCCACCCACCCCGGCGCGGTCGTCGTCGGCGGAGGCATCGCCGGCCTCGTCGCCGCCTGGGAGCTGGCCCGCGCGGGCACGCGCCCTCCTCGTCGAGGCCCGTGGTTACCTGGGAGGCCCTCATCGCCCGCGGCAAGGTTGGCGGGGCAAACGTGGACCTGGGCGCGGAGACATACGTCGTGCGAGGCACCGACACCTCGTCGATCGTCGAGGCCCTGGGGCTGACCTCGGTTGAGCCCGCCGGATCGGGTGCCCGGCTCTACGCACCCTCTGCGCGCGGCGGCTGGGAGCTGCGCCCCTTCCTGCGCGACTCGTTCCTGGGAATCCCGGCCCACCCGGACGCGCCCGACTGCACTCACGTGCTTGGCGAGGCCGGCGTGCGACGCGCCCTGAAGGATCGCTCGATGGGTGGCGACGTCGGCATGGACGAGGCCGGGGAGACTCTGGCCGGTTTCGTGACCGCGCGCATGGGGGAGGCTGTGCTGGAGCGCTCGGTGCGGCCGATCATCGCGGGCATCTACACCGCCGACCCCGCGATGCTGGCGACGGATACGGTCGCCCCCGGCCTGCGCGCCGAGACAACCCGTCACGGGTCCCTGGCCGCTGCGGTCGCGGCGCGCCTGGCCGCCGCCGGATCGCGCCGTACCCCCGAAGCCTGCGTCGAGGGCGGAATGTTTGTCCTGGTCGACGCGCTGCGAGCCGCCATCGAAGAGGCCGGGGGAACCGTCCTGACCCGCACGGGAGCATTCGCGATGGCTCGATCGGCCACGGGCTGGACCCTCGAGTGCGGACCCACCAAGCCCGGGCCGACCCCCGGAGCCGAACCCGTGCCGAGCGGGCCGGGCGTGAGGGTCACGACGGAGCGCCTCGTCCTCGCCTGCAGCGCCAGCGCCGCCCTGCGCCTGTTGACGCAGGCGCGCATCCCCGGCCTCATGCCCGATGTGAGCGTTCCCGAGGGCGCGCCCATCGCGCGCCTCACCCTGGCCGTCCACGCCCCCGAGCTGGACGACGCACCCGTCTCCCAGGGCCTCCTGGTCGCGCCCGCGCCCGCCGACGAGCGGCCGGTGGCAGCCAAGGCGCTGTCGCACCTCACCGTCAAGTGGCCCTGGCTCGCCGACCAACTCCCGCCCCACACGCACCTGCTGCGCCTGTCATACGGGCGCCTCGGCGAGGCCGAACCCGCCGTCACCGTCGAGGGGGCCCTGCGTGACATCCGCACGCTCACCGGCGTCACCATCGCCTCCGATGCCGTCACCGACCACCTGCTCGCCCGCTGGAACGGCACGCTCCCACCCCTGCCCCCCGAGTATCGCGCCCGCGTGAGAGCGCTCGAGGAACAGGTGCGTTCCCTGGGGGGCGTGGCACTCACGGGTGCCTGGGTCGCCGGAACGGGCATCGCCTCCGTCGTCACACACGCCCGAGCGGGCGCGAAAGGACTGCTATGACCACGCGCGCATTCGTTCTGGGAACCAGGGGATCGCGGCTGGCGCTCGCCCAATCCACCGCCGTCGCGCGGGCGATCGAGGAGGCTGGGACTCGCCTCGGCGAGGACGTGCGCGTCGAGCTCGAGGTCGTGCGCACGCACGGCGACGTGTCCGCGGCGCCTCTGGCTGCGCTCGGCGGCGTCGGCGTGTTTGCCGCGCAGCTGCGGCTCGCCCTCCTTGAGGGAGAGTGCGACCTGGCCGTCCACTCCTTCAAGGACCTGCCCACCGCCCCCACGCCGGGGCTGCGCATCGCGGCTGTTCCCCAGCGCGAAGACCCCCGCGACGCCCTGTGCGCGGCCGACGGGGCGACGCTGTCGTCACTGCCCGCGGGCGCGCTCGTCGGCACGGGCTCACCCAGGCGCGCCGCCCAGGTGCTCGCCGCGCGCCCCGACCTGCGCGTATGCGACCTGCGCGGCAACGTCCCCACGAGGCTTTCGCGCGTGCGCGGCATCGACCTGGGCGCTGACGCGGGCACCGCTCCATCGGCCCTCGGCACGGGCGAGCGCCTCGACGCGGTCGTCCTCGCCCTCGCCGGGCTGCGACGCATCGGCCTCGACGCCCACGCCACCGACGTGCTCGACCCGACCATCATGATGCCCGCCCCCTCGCAGGGTGCCCTCGCCATCGAAACGCGCGACGAGGAGGACCCCCCTCCTGCGCGCCCTCCTGGGTGCCCTCAACCATCGGCCGACCGCGCTCGCGGCCAGCGCCGAGCGCGCCGTCCTCTCCGCCCTCGGTGCGGGGTGCGCGGCGCCGGTGGGTGCGTGCGCCCGCGTGGACGAGGCCTCCTCGGCCCTCCTGCTTGACGCGCGCGTGATGAGCGTCGACGGGCGCGAGCGGGTCGAGGCGCGTGGAGCGCTCGAGCTCACGGACTCGGTTGGTCGCGGCGAGGCCGCCCGCCTCGGCGAGGACGTGGCGCGTCAGCTGCTTGCGCGTGGCGCCGCCGAGGTCACCGACCTGGGGGCGACGAAAACGCCGAGGCGCTCCTCGTGAACGAACCCCACGTGAGCGCACCCCACGTGAGCGCACCCCTGAACGGGCGGCGGATCCTCCTGACCCGAGCCAAGCCCGATGACGGCATCGCGCGCGCTTTGCGCCTCGCCGGGGCGCAGGTGGATACTCTCGCCCTCACCGTGTCGACGCCGCTGGACTCCGCGCAGCTCGACGCGGCGCGCGACCGGCTGGCCGACGGCGCGTACGCGTGGGTCGTCTTGTCCTCCTGGAGGGCCGCGCGGGCCGTCGTTTCCAGCCTTCCACGTGCGCGCTCGCGCGGCACGCGCATCGCCGCCGTCGGCGAGGCCACCGCCCGGTGGATCAGTGACCACGTGGGCGTGAGCGCCGATCTGACCGGTGCCGGATCGGCCGCCGCCCTGCTGAAGTGCTTCCCCGCCCCGTCCTCCGGCGAGCGCTCGGTCCTCATTCCCCGGTCGGCGGCCGCGCCCGATACCCTGCCAGAAGGACTACGCGCTCTCGGCTGGAGCGTCGAGGCCGTCGATGCCTACACCACTCTCCCCGCTGGTGCCGGCGATATTGACGCCGATATCGCGGGGAATTTCCGCACCGGGTACTACGACGGCGCGGTGCTCACCGCATCCTCCCAGGCGCGCGCCCTCCCCCGCTCCTCGGCCTGCCGCCCCCCACAACCCGGGTCGTGACCATCGGCGCACCCACCGCGCTCGCCGCCGGGCGGCAGGGGATCGCGGTCGCGGCCCGCTCCTCGTCCCCAACGCCCGATGCCATCGTCCGCGCCCTCATCGACGCCCCTCGACCGCCCCGCCCACTCCGACGCACCCGAAGAAAGAGACTCATGACTACCGTCCCCGAATCCGTTACCTCCTACCTCGCCGAGGCCGGGGTGGACTCCTCCCCGATCCCGACGATCCGCCCGCGCCGCCTGCGTTCGACCCCCGCGATGCGCGCCCTCGTGCGCGAAACCCACGTTGACCCCGCCAAGCTCATCTGGCCCGTCTTCGTGCGCGACGACATCGACGGACCCCGAGAAATCGCGGCCATGCCGGGCCAGTATCAGCACACGATCGACTCGCTGCGCCGGGTCGCCGCCGAGGCCGCCGACGCCGGCGTGGGCGCCATCGACCTGTTCGGCGTGCCCGCCCACCGCGACGCGATCGGCTCCCAGGCGTGGGCGGAGGACGGGATCCTCAACCGTGGCCTCGCCGCCGTGCGCGCCGAGGTCGGTGACGCCCTCGTCGTGTGCGCGGACACCTGCCTGGACGAGTTCACCGACCACGGGCACTGCGGCCTCCTTGACTCCGAGGGCGGCGTCGATAACGACGCGACCCTGCCGCTCTACCAGGCGATGGCGATTTCTCAGGCCCGCGCGGGCGCACACATGGTCTCGCCCTCGGGCATGATGGACGGCCAGGTCGCCGCGATCCGCGCCGCCCTCGACCAGGCGGGATACGCGGACGTCGCCATCCTCGCCTACTCCGCGAAGTACGCGTCCGCCTACTTCGGGCCCTTCCGCGAGGCCGTCGGATCCACTCTTAAGGGCGACCGACGCACCTACCAGCAGGACCCCGCGAACCGACGCGAGGGCCTTTTCGAGGCTCTGCTCGACGCGGCCGAGGGTGCCGACATGCTCATGGTCAAGCCCGCCGGCCCCTACCTGGACGTGCTGGCCGACGTGGCCGCCGCCTCCGATATTCCGGTCGCCGCGTACCAGGTGTCTGGCGAGTACGCGATGGTCGAGGCCGCCGCCGCCAACGGGTGGATCGACCGCACACGCGTCATCGACGAGTCCCTCACCGGTATCTTCCGGGCGGGAGCCGACTCCGTCCTCACCTACTGGGCCCTCGAGGTCGCCCGCCGCGCCCGCTGAGCGCGCATCCTCGTACCGTTATCCCTCCTACTTCTGATGAAGGTAGAAATGACCACTAACGAAACCGCATTCTCCCAAGCAAAATCTGTGATCCCCGGCGGAGTCGACTCGCCCGTGCGCGCCTTCGGCGGCGTCGGCGGCACCCCGCGCTTCATCGCGAGTGCGAGCGGCGCGCGCGTCACCGACGTGGAGGGGCGCTCCTACGTGGACCTGGTCGGGTCGTGGGGCCCTGCATTGCTCGGCCACGCGCACCCCGAGGTGGTCGCCGCCGTCCAGGAGGCCGCCTCGCGCGGCCTGTCCTTCGGCGCACCCACCGAAACTGAGACGGCGCTGGCCAGCGCCGTGCGCGAGCGAGTGCCCTTCGCGCAGCGCGTCCGCTTCGTGTCGACGGGCACCGAAGCGACGATGACGGCGATCCGCCTGGCGCGCGGCGCCACCGGGCGCGACCTGATCGTGAAATTCGCCGGCAATTACCACGGCCATTCCGACGGCCTGCTCGCCGCCGCCGGGTCGGGCGTCGCCACCGGTGGCCTGCCCGGGTCGGCCGGCGTGCCCGAGGCCATCACCGCCCAGACGATCGTCCTGCCCTACAACGATGTCGACGCCCTGCGCGCGTGCTTCGAGCAGGTGGGTGACGGTATCGCCGCCGTCATCTTCGAGGGCGCCCCGCCAACATGGGCACGGTCCCGCCCCGCCCCGGGTGGAACCGCGAGATCCGCCGCCTGTGCACCGCGCACGGCGCGCTCATGATCCTCGACGAGGTCCTCACCGGCTTCCGCGTCGACCCTGCCGGCTGGTGGGGCCTCGAGGCCGTGGCCGGGTGGGTGGACGGCGCGCCCTCGGGCCGCTACGGCGCAGGCTTCGTTGACGCGTCCTGCGTGGAGGGTGCCGACTGGGTGCCCGACCTGGTGACTTTCGGCAAGGTCGTGGGCGGCGGCATGCCCCTGGCGGCCGTCGCCGGACGCGCGGACGTCATGGACCTGCTGGCCCCCCTGGGACCCGTCTACCAGGCGGGCACGCTCTCGGGCAACCCCCTGGCCACGGTGGCCGGCCTGCGCACCCTCGAACTCGCTGATCAGGGCGTGTACGACCGCGTGAACGCCTCGGCCCAGGCGATCAGCACGATCGTGTCGGACGCGCTCAGCGCTGCGGGCGTCGCCCACCGTGTCCAGCGCACGGGATCCCTGTTCTCCGTCATGTTCGGCGAGGCCGCGGCCTCCTCGGGCGTGTACGACTACGACCAGGCGCGCGCACAAGAGTCGTGGCGCTACGCCCCCTTCTTCCATTCGTTCCTGTCCTCGGGCGTGGCCCTGCCGCCCTCGGTGTACGAGGTGTGGTTCGTGTCCGGCGCCCACGGCGAGGCGGAGCTGGAGGCTATCGCCGCCGCAGCTCCGGCGGCCGCGCAGGCTGCCGCGCAGGCTCAGCCGGAGTAGTCGATCGCTCCGCGGTGCCTGTGCCGTGAACGGCTGAGGGGTGGGGATCCTGGTGGGTCCCCACCCTCATCTCTTCCCTCGGTGTACGGGCGACGGGTGCTTCTCCGTGGTGGTTGATGTCGTCAGCGGGTGTGTTAGGGCTCTTCACGGACGGTGAATGAGGGGTCTGGTGTAAAGCAGAATGTCGCTCCGCCGGGATTGGGGGTGAACCAGACGATGCCGGAGTAGACGCGTGTGAGGGTGAAGGTGCCGACCCCCTCGATGGTTGTAGATTCTCCTAGGTGGAGTTGTGGGGAATGGGCGAAGTTGTCGATTTCATTCCCCCTTTGTGCAGCCAGGCCGAAGTCACCAGTTTCTACTCCCATGTTGATTTCACCTCCAGCAATGAAATCGACCGGTGCTCCGTCCGATAAATGCCCTAACAGTTCTGGTGGCTTGTTGGGATAACCTCCTACCAAGTATTGGTCGTCGCAGGAAATGAGGGTGCCTGTTTGGAATCGTTTCCAGGGCCAGGCGTAGGCGATGTGTGCGTAGGTCCAGGGGATGACGAACGCTAGGACGAGGACGGCCACGACGACGGCGCGGACGCGTGCGGGTCTGCGTGTGCGTGCAGGTGTGGTGCTCATGGGTGTGTTTCTATGGTGGGTGCTGTCGTCAGTGGGTGTGTTAGGGCTCTTCACGGACGGTGAATGAGGGATCTGGGTCAAAGCATGGGGTTAGGCTTGTGTTGTTGACACTTCGTTAAGCGGGTGTGTGTGCCTGCGGAGAGTGAGGTGCCTGTTATGGGAACTCGTCGTCGTTTTACGCCGGAGTATCGTCGTGATGTTGCGTCTCTGGTGTTGGATACAGGGTCTTCGATCGCGTCTGTGGCCCGGGATTTAGGGCTGGGTGAATCGGTGGTGGGCCGGTGGGTCAAAATCGAGCGCGAGAGGCGCCAGGCCGCCGCGCAGGGTCGTCCTGATCCACGCGAGATGGAAGCTGAGATCACTGCTCTGCGTCGGCGGGTGCGCCAGCTGGAGAAGGAGAACGAGTTTTTGGGAAAAGCCAGCGCCTTCTTCGCGTCTCGGCACCAAAACACCAGCGCTTTGAACTGATGGACGCGCAGAAGGCTTCCTACTCAATCACCTTGATGGCCAAGGTCTTGGGGGTGACGCGCGCGGGCTATTACGCGTGGAAAAAAACCGTGCACCCCAGCGGGGCAAGCGCGCGCTGGTGCGGCGGCGTTTGGATGAGGCGGTGGCCTGGGAACACGAGGTGTCGGGCGGCACCTATGGGGCTCCTCGCATCCGCCATGCTCTGACGCGCGCGGGCGTGGATGTGGGTGTGCGGGCGGTCGCCGCGTCGATGCGCCGCCAAGGCCTGTCGGGCCTGAACACGCACCCGCGCCCGGCCAAGCGCGGCCGGCGCGGTCCTGTGGCCCATGAGGACCACTGCGCCCGCCAGTGGGACCAAGGCGCCCTGGATCGGGTGTGGATCACGGATTTCACCTACCTGCGGTGCGCCCAAGGCTGGGTCTACCTGTGCGCCGTGCGCGATGCGCACTCGCGTCGAGTGCTCGGATACGCCATGGGCGAGCAGCAAAGCACCGACCTGGTCATCACCGCGCTCGACATGGCCGCCACCACCCGCGGCACCTTCCCCGCAGGGGTCGTGCTCCACGCTGATCGGGGAACACAGTTCACCTCCCAGAAACTGGCAGCCTACATGCGCGCCGTGAAAGGAACCGTGTCGATGGGGCAGGCTGGAGTGTGCTGGGATAACGCCATGGCCGAATCCTTTTGGGCCACCCTCAAAACCGAGTACTACTACCGGCGTACCTTCACCACCCGCGACCAGGTCTACACCGGGGTCGCCACCTGGATCGAAGACTTCTACAACCGCCGCCGCATCCACACCAGCCTCGGCGGCAAATCCCCCATCGAATACGAACTACACCAAGCGGCCTGGACAAAAGCCGCATAAACAAACCGTCAACAACTTGCGCACAACCCCAGCAGAACAGTGCTTTTCCTGGGTTGGGGGTGAACCAGACGATGTCGGAGTGGGCTTCCTTCAGGGTGAAGGTGCCGACCCCCTCGACGGTGATGCTGTCGCCTCGGTGAAGCTCAGTGGCACCCCCGAGTAGGTCGTAGTGGTCATAACCGGTGAGTGCAGACACACCGAAGGAGCCGAGTTGGCGCCCCATGGAGACTTTTCCTGTTATGCCAACGAAAACGAGGCGTCCATCGGAGAGTGTTCCCAGTTTCATGGACCGTTGCTTGTCGTATTGGGCGAGGTAGTATCGGCCAGTGCAGGCATCGCCCTTGGTTTTTTCTTTCCAGTCCCAGGAGTAGGCGATGTGTGCGTAGGTCCAGGGGATGACGAACGCCAGGACGAGGACAGCCACGACGATGGCTCGAATGCGTGCGCGTGCAGGTGTGGTGCTCATGGGTGTGCTTCTGTGGTGATGGTCGGTGTCGTCAGTGGCCTTGTTGTGCGAAGTCGTTCAACGTGAATGTGGGGTCTGGGTCAAAGCAGAACAGTGCTTTTCCTGGGTTGGGGGTGAACCAGACGATGTCGGAGTGCGCTTCCTTCAAGGTGAAAGTGCCGACCCCCTCGATGGTGGCGCTGTCGCCCCGATGGAGTCCGTCTGCGTGGCCGAGTAGGTCGTAGGGTTCGTTGTCGCTGGCAGCGGCGATACTGAAAGAGGCGGTGTCGCGCCCCATGGAGACTTCCCCCCTGCTGCTCATTCGAACCTTTCGTCCATCGGAGAGAACACCCAGGAAAATGGATCGTTGCTTGTCGTATTGGGTGACGTAGTAACGACCTTGGCAGGCGTCGCCCTCGGCTCTTTCTTTCCACGGCCAGGCGTAGGCGATGTGTGCGTAGGTCCAGGGGATGGCGAAGGCTAGGACGAGGACGGCCACGACGATGGCGCGAATGCGTGCGGCTCTGATGCTCATGGGATTGTCCCGATAGTGATATCGCCATAATTGGCGTAGAACTCCTCCCAGCTGATCGTGAAGGCCGCTTCCGGAGTGGTGACATTCCTACCGCTGAGATCGTTGTGCCCCCAAGGGTTGATGAGGGTGACGCCGTTCTCGTCCGCTGCAGCCACCGTGTAGACGTGGCTGGAAGCGATCGTAATATTCTCCCGCCTGTTGCCGACAGTGGCCTGCGCGTCTCCGGCGAATGGGCTGGATTCGGCGACAATGGGATATCCCCACTTAATTGCATCAATGGTCCTATATCTGAGTCTCCATGATTGAGGCCAACGTTTGGGATGATGTTTCCCGGAGTGCCGGAGATGTTCTGCATAGTGATTGTGGATAAGCTCGCCGATGCTCCTCCGTGGGTGAATCTGCCTTTCGTTCCCCCTGGGTGGGACTGGATGAAAGCCTTCTCGAAGATCGAAGCGAGATCCGCCTTGGGCGATTTCCCGGCTGTGTCGCCATACGCCATGACATCCTGGACGAACACGCGTTGTTCGTTTCTTTCGTATCCGGGGAAGTCTACGAAGTACCCGTCGATCTTTCCTTGCGCGTTGTAGTGCGGAGTGACCAGGCTTGCGAGGTATTCTCGGCCCTTTTGTGTCTGGTTATAGGCGTTTAGGGTGGACAGAAGATGGCAATCGCCGATGCGGCCCTGATTAAGGTCGAAAAGAGACTGTGATGGATCCTGTAGGCGCTGATGAATATCCTCGAGTTCTTTTTGCGTCAGATTCCGTGTCTCGCCGAGGTCCGTATCAGTATCCCCGTCTCCGTCGGTATCAATCTGGTCCTCTGGAGTGAAGTAGAGGGCTTCTCTCAAAGAGGCAGCGGTATTGAGGGTCTCGTCTGAGAGAGTAGCCGTTGTGTCGTCGTAACTAGCCTTCAGCTCCCTTAATTTCGCCTCGTATTCTTCCCGGCGAGCGATGCGATCAAGGCGGGGGAGTGCCCAAAACTCATTCCATAGGTCATCTGCCTGCCCGCGGATGGCATCGACCTTCTGCTTCGCTTCTTCGAGCTTGAAGTAGTAATTCTTCAGTGCATCTGCTGCCTGGAGGGTTCCATCGCGCCAGCGGATGAGCTCGGGTAGTTCATTGTTCTTGCTGTCGATGAAAGCGACTTTGGCCGCCCCTTGCCAGTCTGTGAGGGTGATGGTCAATGCGGAGATGTCGTCGTGGAGCGATTTAATGTCATGTGACCGGTTGCGCATTTCGTTTTGGCACGACCAGATAGATCCGAGATCGCCAGGAAGCTGAGGAAATAAATATGAGAGTGGTGAATGCATGGCGGCCTCGTTTCTACAGCTTCGAGAAGATCGACTTGAAGGTTTCGGCGATCTCGTCGTCCATATCCTCGGTCGCCTGCGCCGTGTCGCGCAGCGCGCCTGCGGTCTTATCGAGCCAACGTTGCGCCGCGTTTTTGTGTGCGTTGTACATGCCGGTGAAATAGACAAGTGCGGTGCCGACGGCAGCGTCGCCAGTGTCGACGGCGAAAGGGCTTGCCTTCTTGAGTTTGAACTCGGACATGTTGTCAGAGAGCTGGTGTACCGTGTCCGCTGCAGACCGTAGCTGCTCTGTGTTCATCTGAAAAACGCTCATGGCATCCTCCTTGATGTCGTGCTTAACAGATGGACTTTAGTGGGGGAGAGCACAATATGCAAATCTCGGGTGAAGGGAAGATGCGTGTTGCTGTGCTGCCCAGCTGGACATGAGACCGTGGTGCCTCCTGTTGATCCGTTCGGCGTCCGCGCTGTGCTCAGGACGTTACCTTCGGTCCTGCCGTAGCCCTAGGTGTCTGAGCCTCACTGTTGGGCTCGACCACTGTGTGTTGGTGTCGCGCTGGGCCGCTGTTCCTTTGGTGTCTGAGCCTCACTGTTGAACGCCGTGGTGCCCGACGCCGGCGCCGATGTGGGGGTTTTGCACTACACGAGGCCCTCTGCCGGCGTGTCGCCGGCGTGTCGCACCCTCATGTAGTGCAATTCCCCCCGCCCCGCAGGCTGTCTGACGGGCGTGGCACCCAAAACGCAGACCACCTCGCGGAAAAACGGTGAAAAAGGACTGTTTCAGGTGAAGTGGTCTGTGTTTTGGGCGCTCCCGGCAGCGTGAACTGCTCACGCTCGCATCGACAGGAACTAGCTGGGTACTCATGTATACAGCGGTGAGCTCCTGGCCTTTCTGCTGCGCACGCGTCGGAGCTCCTGGCCGGGGTTGTGGTGAAGCAGCACGAGTTGTGCGCTCGCACGTAAATTCCTGAGCATGCGCGCAAACCCCTTGATACGCACGTAAACCGCTAGATGTGCGTGTGGGCGGCGCTGCCCACACGCATGTCATCGGGTTAACGTGCGAGGTATCGGGCCCACACACAGATCATCGGGCCTACGTGCGAGGTGTCGGGCCCACGTGCGCGGTGATGGGCTCGCGCATCGGGCATTTGGGGGCTTTTCCCCACGATGAAACAACCAACTTCAATGTTGATTTTCCCGCACCAATAAGCCAAAAAGTCGCCACAAAACCAACACGTTTTGTCTTTTTACCCCAGAAGCCAAGAAGACAACGAAAAAGCGTGACACCTCTGCGGTGTCACGCTGGCGGGGGTGGGGCGCGCGATGCTCACGCGCCCCGCATCAGCTCAGGCGCGAGTGCGTGCGATCGAGAGGATCGCGGGGGAGACGATCAGGGCGGTCAGGGCGATGACGACCGCGAAGACGACCGACGCGACCGAGGCGACCTGCAGGGCGGCGAACACGCCGAGGCCCGCGAGGACAACGATCAGGGCGATGAGAACGGAAGCCGAGGTGGTGGCCTGGGACATGGTGGGGGCGGTTTCAGCCTTGACGATCTGGTTCATGGGGTTCTCCTTGTGAGTGTCTTCGCGCGGAAGCACGAAGCGCGCCCCGCACGCCAGCGTGTGTGTGGACCTGTTGGTCCGTGCCGCCCGGGTGGGCAGCGGTATCAAAAAAGGGAGGTGACTCGTGGTCGCCCCCCTTGGTGCAGCCCCAATTCTACGCGGATTCCACCGCGCGGTCTATACCGCGCAAGCCCTTGTAAGGCATGGCACAAACATCGTAAAACACTGTTAAAGCACTATTTTATCAACGAAAAAGACATGCGTGAAGATCAGTGGAGAACGTGCCTGTTTGTGCAAGTGTGCCCGAGTGGGGACTCCACCCGGGCACACAGTGTCACTCGGCTCGTGCCACATTCATGGCTTGGAGGCCCTTTGGTCCTTCAATCGCCTCATATTCGACCTTCTCGCCCTCTAGAAGAGTGCGGCGCCCAGATTGGCCGATGATGTTTGAATAGTGCACGAAGACGTCGCCGGATTCGTCATCAGGAGTGATGAATCCGAAGCCTTTGGCGTCGTTGAACCACTTGATGGTCCCGGTAGCCATGGGCCCTCCTTCGTGTTCGCCCCAACGCTGGGGCACCGTTCGGCCCCGTCTGCGGAGCCGACATGGTCCCGTCGCCCCTGTCCGGCATCGATGCCCCCGGACTGGGCGTGTGGAATCACACTTATACGGTACCGCACTCGCGGCGAAATGTGGCTGACCTGCACAATCGCGACGAAGAAGTTTTCGGCGTGATGTCGCTACTTGTCCCCACTTAGACGAACCGGAACGATCGCCTGCACGTCCTCTCCCTCGAAGGCAACGCTCCCGATCGCCACGTCGACCCCGAAGACGGCCGCGAGGGTGTCCGCGTTCATGACGGAGGATGCCGGGCCGACCACGGCCTCGTGCGTGGAGGAGAAGAGCGCGACCTGGTCCGCGACGCGCAGGGCGTGCGCCGGGTAGTGCGTGTTCATGATGACCGCGAGGCCTCGGTCCTTCACGAGGCGCTCGAGGAGTCCCAGGACGATGAGCTGGTTGCGGAAGTCGAGGCCGGTTTCCGGCTCGTCGAGCACGAGGACGCGCGGGTCGGCGACGAGCGCACGGGCGATGAGGATCATCTGGAACTGGCCGCCCGACATGGTCGCGCAGGGCATCTCGGCCAGGTGGGAGGCGCCGACCTCGTCGAGGACGTCGCGGGCCATGCGCTCCTCGCGGGCTCCCGGCTGTGCGAGGGTGCGCATGTGCGGCGCTCGCCCGACCATCACCATCTCGAGGCCGGTGAGCGCCACGTTCGATGCGTTGCGGGCCTGTGGCACGTAGGACAGGACGCGGCCCAGCGCCCGGGTCGACATTGATGAAATGGGGGTGCCGTCGATGAGGGTGCGGCCGCTGTCCCACTTCTGCAGGCCGATCATGGTGCGCAGCAGCGTCGTCTTGCCGGCGCCGTTGGGACCCAGGATCGCCAGCAGCGAGCGCTCGGGCACCTCGAAGGACACGTTCGTCAGGATCGGGGAGGGCGCGCCCGGGTACGTGAAGGTCGCGTTTTCGACGCTGATCATCGCGCTCCTCCCGTCCGGCGCAGCAGCACGATAAAGAAGGGCGCGCCGATGATGGCCGTCAGGATCGAAATGGGGATCTCCGAGGCCGACAGGGAGCGCGCGAGCGTATCAATGACGATCATGAGCGCCGACCCGAGCAGCAGCGACACGGGGATAACCGCGCGGTTGTTCTGCCCGCACAGCATGCGAGCGCAGTGCGGCACGAGCAGGCCGACCCAGCCGACCTGGCCGCACATCGAAATAACCGAGGCCGTGATGACCGTCGAGGCAACGATGAGGATCGCGCGCATGAGGGAGACGTTGACGCCGGCTGAGCGGGCCTCGTCCTCTGAGAGGGAGAGGATGTTGAGCTGCCAGCGCAGCGCCACGATGACGACGACGCCCGCAATGATGAACGGGGCGCCCAGCGCGATCTGGTGGTAGGTGACCGCGGCGAGCGAGCCCATCAGCCAGTAGGTGATCTCGGGGAGCTGGCTCGTGGGGTCGGCGGTGAGCTTGAGGAGCGAGAGGACCGCGTTCGCCAGGGCGGAGACAATGACGCCGCCGAGCACGAGCGTGATGACGTTGAAAGAACCCGTGCGCGTGCGCGAAATCGCCGTCGTGAAAGCCATCGTCCCCAGGCCCGCGACGAGCGCCGCGGCCTGCACGCCGATCAGGTTCCAGTCCAGCAGCAGGGCGATGACCGCGCCGACACACGTGCCCGCCGCGACCCCCAGGGTGTCCGGCGTGGCCAGGGGGTTGGAGAAGAGCGACTGGAACGAGGCGCCGGCAACCGACAGCCCCCCGCCGATCAGGATGGCCACGATGATGCGCGGCGCCCGCAGGTCAAACACGACGGAGTTGACCCGCGGGGGCACCGCTGCTCCTCCCCAGAACCTCGCGCGCAGCGCTGCGACCACGTCCTCCAGGGACACGGAAAAACGGCCGATCAGCATGGCTGCCACCGCACACACGACGATAAGGGCGACCAGCGTGGGGACCACCCACACGCGCAGCCGCCCGTTCCTGGTCAGCACAGACTTCATGATGTCCTCTCCCCGACGCACGCCGGGAGTCAAGCGCATAAGGGACCCCGGCCTCGTCGATAGGGGAGACGAGGCCGGGGACAGGTATCAGGACGCGGCGTCCGGGTTGACGATGCGCCGGGCCTGCTCGTCCGTGAGCGTGAAGTTGTACATCTTCTGGTAGTAGTCCTTCGTCATGGCTACGAGGTCAACGTCGGAGAACTGCTCCGGGTACAGGGAGGCGCCGATCCAGTTCGCCACGATCGGGGAATCCGGGTTGGGGGGGTGAACCAGTTCCACATGCCCAGGCCGGTGGAGTAGACGCGACCGGACTTCACGGAGCTGAGGGTGGACAGGTCCACGCCCTCGACCGAGTTCGTCAGGACGGTGTTCGCCGTCATGTTCGACATTCCCTTGCCGGTGACGAGGAGGACCTGGGGATCCCACGTGAGGACCTGCTCGAAGGTGACGGGCGTGTGCGAGGTGTCGGTGTCGCGCGTGACATTCGTGTAGTTGAGCGAGTCGGCCCACTCGTTGGTGAACCAGCCGTCCTTGCCGCCCGCGACCGCGAGCTGACCGTCGGCCGCGCCCATGAGCACCATCGTCGAGACCTTCTGGTCCTCGGGGACCTTCGCGGTGCGCGCGCGAGCGTCGGCGACCAGGTCCTTGCCGAGCGCGATCTTGTCGGCCATGTGGCCGTCCTGGTTAAAGACGTCCTCGAGGAGCTCCATCCACTGCGCGTAGGTCTCCGAGGGGTTGCCCATTGTCGTGAAGCCGACGGCCGGGATGCCGGCCTTGCGGAACATTTCGCCGTGTTCCTTATTGAAGGCGTTGTAGAAGACGACGTCGACGTTCAGGTTCAGCAGGGCCTCGGCGTTGAGCTCGCCCTTGTCGTAGTAGCTGGTGTCCACCTGCATCATTTCGGGCGCCATCTCGGCGGCGATCGTCTGGCTCATGGCCTTGACGCGGGCAGCGCTCATGCCCACCAGGTAGGGGGCCTTGCCGTCGAAGTAGGCCAGGTAGGTGGATTCGATGGGGATCTGGTCGATGGCGACGCGGGTGATCGTGGAGGGCAGGACGACCTCGTTGCCTCCGTGGTCGGTGATCGTGCGCGTCGACGAGGCCGTGGCCTCCTGGGTGGTGGCCTCCGACTGGGCGGAGGTGGAGCCGGAGCCGCCCGCGCAGGCGGTGAGGGCCAGGGTGGCGGTGGCCAGGATCGCGGTCAGGGTGGCGAGGCGGGTTTTCATTGGGTCCTCTCGTGTTTAAGGGATTACGAGGGAGATGCTACACAAAATTAGGTGCTCCTCACAAGGGTGAGTGTGGCATTATGACACGGTGTTTTTTCCTTGGTTTCTCGCGAGTGCTGTCGGTGCGCGAGAGGCGGCCACGGCCTCGTCGATCGTCTTGCGGGGGAGAGGACGCAGATGAGCATGCGTGCCCGTAGTCTGGCAGCGTCGGGTGAGAGGCCTGGCGTGAGTGGAAGGAGCGGCCATGGTTGCCCAGCTTGATCTGGAGCGCGCCCTCGTCATTGGGGTCGCGTCCAGTGCCCTGTTTGACCTGGAAGAGTCTGACGCGGTGTTCCGTGAGCAGGGGGGAGGAACGGTATCGGGAGTATCAGCGCGAACATCTCGATGACGTGCTCGAACCGGGCGTCGCGTTTCCCTTCATTCGTCGGCTTCTCGACCTGAACGACCTGTCGGATCGGGAGCGCCTGGTCGAGGTAGTGATCCTCTCGCGCAACGACCCGGAGACCGGGATGCGGGTGATGCGTTCCGTTGAGCGTCACGGTTTGGACATCACGCGCGCGATCTTCATGCAGGGCTGCGCCCCGTACCGCTTCATGAAGCCGCTGCGCATGTCCCTCTTCCTCTCTGCGAACGAGGCCGACGTGCGCGAGGCGATCAGCCTGGGTTTCGCGGCGGGCCACGTCGTGGGGTGCGCCGCGGCGGATGATGGGGAGGCGGATCTGCGCATCGCCTTCGACTTCGACGGCGTGCTGGCCGACGATTCGGCCGAGCGCGTGTTCCAGAGCGGGGGCCTGGAGGAGTATCAGGAGAATGAGAGCGCCCTGGCCGAGGTGCCTCTCGACCGTGGTCCGATGGCCGATTTTCTGGAGAAGATCAACAGGATTCAGGGTCTTGAGGACTCGAAAAGCGTGGATGATCCGCAGGGGTACCGGCGTCGGGTCCGCGTCGCCGTCGTGACGGCGCGTAGCGCCCCCCGCTCACGAGCGTGCGATCAATTCGATCCGCCAGTGGGGCCTGAGCGTCAACGATGCTTTCTTCCTGGGCGGCCTCCCGAAGGGGCCCGTGCTGGAGGTGCTGCAGCCGCACATCTTCTTCGACGACCAGCGCCGCCACGTGGAAGGCGCGTCGCTCTCAACCCCGAGCGTCCACATCCCCTTCGGAGAAATCAACCGGGAGTAGGTGTTGGGGCGTGTCGTGGTCGCTTGTTGTCGATCCTGCTGTGCTGCGATCACGGCCCGGCGGTCGCAGATGTGGGCGGGGCCTGGGAGACTAGACGCATGAGCTCATCCGCGCGCGATGCCCGCCGCCTCACCCCCGTCGAGGTGGCGACCGCTGGCGCGCTCTCGGGTCTGGCCGTCACCTTCGGCCTCATCGCCGCGGTCACCCCCGTCTTCCAGCTCTTCTTCCAGGTCGCCACCGCAGTCCCCCTCGCGATGGTCGCCCTCAAACTTCGGCCACGAGCCGCGGTCGCGGCCTTCGCCTCGACGATCCTCCTCGCCATCGCCGTCGGCGGCGTCGCCACGGCCGGCCGCTCCTTCCAAGCCGCCCTCGTCGGCCTCATCATCGGATTCCTCCACAAGAAACGCGCCTCCTGGCTGCCCGTCGGTGGCGTCGCAGCCGGCCTCGGCGTCGTCTGGGGCGTCGGCACCGGTATCGCGTTCTGGATCCTGTCCGACCTGCGCACCCTCGGCCTCGAAAGTATCCGCAAGGCCCTCGACGGCTTCCTCAAGCTGGTCGGCTACATCCCCCACTCCGGAGGCTTCGTCGACGCGGGACATCAGCTCGGCCAATGGTTCGTCGACTGGTGGTGGATCTGGATCCCCATCACCCGCTTCATCGGCGTTGCCTTCCTGGTCCTCGCGGCCCGGTGGCTCCTCGGGGCAATCCTCAGCCGCATCTCCCTGGATGCGGGCTGGGATCCACTCCTGGACGCGAACGCCCACTCCGCGGACTCGCGTGATGGCGCCGAGGCCTCGTCCCCCCCTGCCCCTCACCCTCACCGACGTCGACTTCACCTACCCGGGCGCCGACCACCCCGCGCTGCGTGGCGTCACCCTGAGCTTCGAGCGCCCCGAATTCACCGTCGTCGTCGGGCACAACGGCTCGGGAAAGTCCACCCTCGCCCTCCTCCTCGCGGGCGCCGAACCCGGCTCTGGGACGCGCCAGGGCGGCGGCATCCTCGGGGCTGTCGGCGGCACTGCGCTCGTGGGGCAGCGGTCCGAACTCCTCGTTCTCGGACAGAGCGTCGCCGAAGATGTCACCTGGGGCATGACCCCGCAGCAAATCGTCGATCTCGACCTCGAGGAGCTGCTTGAGCGCGTCGGCCTCGCCGGCCTCGCGGATGCCGACCCTCGCTCCCTGTCCGGTGGGCAGCTCCAACGCCTCGCGCTCGCGGGCGCGCTTGCTCGCTCCCCGCGCCTGCTCATCTCCGACGAATCCACCGCCATGATCGACCGGGCCGGCCGCGCCGACATGCTCGATCTCCTCGCCTCCCTGCCCGCGCGCGGCATCGCCGTCGTCCACATCACCCACGACCCCGCCGAAAGCGCGCGCGCCGACCGCGTCGTCACGATTGACGGCGGCCGCATCGTCTCCGACCGACGCGCGGGGGAGGGTGCTCCCCTCATCGACGAGGCCGGGGATCCTCTCGCATCCCCTGGCCCCGGCGCGCCGGGTCTGTCTGCGTCTTCCGTGGCGGGCGCGCCCGCCCTCATCAAGGCGGCTCACCTATGGGCCGACCGCGTCGCCCACACCTACGACCTCGGCACCCCCTGGGAGAAGCCCGTCCTGCGCGACGTCAGCCTGATCCTTGACCCCGGCCAGGCCATGCTCATCACCGGGGACAATGGATCGGGTAAGACGACGCTCTCGCGCGTCCTCACCGGCCTGCTTGTCCCCACGTGGGGGCGGGTCACCCTCGGCGGGTGCCCCATGGAGCGCTGCGTCGGCGACGTCGCCCTCTCCATGCAATTCGCGCGCCTTCAGCTCCAGCGCCCCTCCGTGCGCTCCGACATCCTTGCCGCCGCCGGACACGGGCCGCGGATTGGCACCGGATCCGCGCACCGCAAGGGTGCCATCAGCCGCGAGGAAGGCGACCGCATCGTCGCCGAGGCCATGGAACTCGTCGGCCTCGACCCGGCCCTGGCGACGCGCGGCATCGACGACCTCTCCGGCGGGCAGATGCGCCGCGTCGCCCTCGCCGGCCTGCTCGCCTCCCACCCGAGCGTCCTCATCCTCGATGAACCCATGGCGGGCCTCGACGTGGCCTCGCGCGACCTGCTCATCTCGGTCCTGGACGAGCGGCGCCGCGCAGGCCTGTCCATCCTCGTCATCTCCCACGACCTCGAAGGCATGGACTCCCTGTGCGACACACACGGCCACCTCGCCGAGGGGGTGCTCTCATGATCGAACCCCACTCCGCCTGCGGAGCGACCGGCCCCGGCGGCGGCGCCAGCGAGGGCCGATTCTCGAGGACTCCTCCCGGCCTCGGCGAAGGTCCCACGCGCCCGAAGCCGCGGCGAAGCCCGGGCTTCACCCTGCCTCGGCCCCTGCCCTGGACGACGCCGCTGTCGCGAGCCTGGCCCGGCACGCTTATCGCCTGCTGGACGGTGCTCACCACGTGCGTGATTCTCTCGCCGCGCTGGTCGACGCTCACGATCGTGGGTGGCCTCCTTCTTGTTGCCTCGCTGGTCGTCCGCCTCCCCCTTGGTGTCGCGCCGCGTCCGCCCATGTGGTTCGTCTCGGGCTTCGTCGGCGGCTGCATCGGCGCCTGGCTGGGGGACGGGCTCGAGCTGTTCCTGCGAGTCTCCACCCTGGCGCTCGTCGTCCTGTGGGGATCGGGGCTTATCGCGTGGGTGACACCGACCGCCTCGCTCGCGGCTGCTCTGCGCTTCTTCCTGTGGCCCCTGCGGCTCGTGGGTGCGCCGGTCGATCAGTGGTCGCTCGTCATGGCCTCCGCCTTGCGAGGCCTGCCGATGCTGCGAGACCAGGCGCAGGCGGTGCTCGATACTGCCAAGCTGCGTCTCGGCCAGGACATGGCCACGCTGTCACTGCGCGGGTATGCGCGCCTGAGCGTCGACGTCATTACTGCGATCCTGTCCGCGACCTCGCGCGGCGCGGCCGAAACCGGGCGCGCCATGTCCATGCGCGGAGCCATCGAGGCTCGGGATAGTGTCAATCGTGGGGCGCGTGTTCGGCTCGGGTGGGTAGATGCCGCTGTGATCGCTGCGAGCCTGTTGGGTGTCGCTGGCATCGTTGCGTGCAGGTTGATGTCGTAGTGTGCCGGTCACACCTTTCGTTGTGATAGCGGGGTTTTATCCAGGTTGCGCGGATTCTTGTGCCCTGGGTCATACGGCGCTGATTTGACGCGGGGGGTGTGATGCCCCTATTCTTTCTGGGTACGCGCGAGTGGCGGAATAGGCAGACGCGCACGGTTCAGGTCCGTGTTCCAGTGATGGAGTGGGGGTTCAACTCCCCCCTCGCGCACGATGAAACCGCAGATCCTTTGAGGATCTGCGGTTTTTGTTTTCCTGGTTGTGGCCGTGGCCCCGCTGGTGTTCCGGGCGCCGGAGGGTCCGGCCGCTGTGTGTGCGGGCTATAGGCGCAAACGTGGTGCTTTAGACGGCGTGTCGTGGGTCTAGTGGGCGCGTCCGGCCCAGCCTTTGCGTGGCCAGAGTCCTTCTTCTGGGGTGGGGGTTCCTTCCGGGATTCCGTGGCGTTTCTGATCGGTGTGGTTGGGGTGTTTTGGTGTGGGGATCCGGCGGGGTGTGGGGCGCCCGTCGTGTTCCCATTGGGTCAGGACTTCGGTGGGGGTCGGGGGTTGTGGGGTGCGCAGGAGGAGAGCCCATTCGGCGATGATGGCTTGGTGGTAGGCACTGGCACCGCGGTGAGCGTGGAGGAGTTCACGCACGACAGCGTTGATGGATTCGACGTGGTTGGTGGTGGCGCAGGCCGGCGGGTCGGTTGGTGTGCCGTCGGGGTTGGTCAGGTAGGTGAACAGCACTCCTTGGCGTGCCAGTCGTGCCAAGCGTCGGTAGGCGCGGCGCGTGCGTTCATGCGTGTACCACCAGGTTTTACCGGTTTTTGACGCCCATGCAGGGTCTTGAGCGGCGAAGGTGCGCTGTGACATCCATTCTCGGAAGGTGTGCCCAAAGTCGTGGAGCATCGTCAACCACGCGCTGGCTTGGTCGACGCTGGTGATGCTCGTCAAGCGTCGTGACAAGGCCAGCAACGCCCGTGCGGGTTCGGTTCTGGGATGCATGGTTAGGTCGCGGATGATGTCACGATGAACGTGGACCAGGCAGCGTTGCACGCGCGTGGAGGGCCATAGGTGCGCGATAGCCGCCAAGGCGCCTGCAGCACCGTCGGTGGTGACCACATCGGCAGGAGCGAGGCGTTCAAGTAGGGCCGTGTAGGCCTGCGCGGATTCGTTGGCCGCCCACTGCCACTCCAGCACATGCTCGCGGTCTCGGGCGATCAGCAGCACCCATCCGCCCGACAGGTGTATGCCGTCAATGAAGATCTGATCGTGGACCTGCCCGGTGACGGGCGGGTGAGGTACCGGCACCTGCCAGCACCAACAGGTACGACGCCGGAAAGCGCGCGCTGAGCCTTCCTGTTCGTCTTGGGTGTGCCGAGACGTCGCCCACGCGATGAAGTCTGCCAGCTCATCGGCTTGTTCGTGTCGGCGCGCACGCCCTGATGGACATGTGGTTGACAGGGCGCACGAGGTGCATTTCCACCGTTGAGCGCCCGCCGCGGTGTGTCCATTCTTCTTCATCGGCACAGCGCACACCGGGCAACGCCGAGCACGATTCGATCGTGTTCTCACCCACTACACGATCACCCCAGAAAGTCAAGGAAGCTGCGCGATTAACCGCCCGAACCTAAATAACAGCGACTTTCGCCCGCAATCCCAACCTAAACCCGGAACTTAAGCACCACGTTCGTGACCTATAGTCCGTGTGTGCCGGTGGGCGGCGGCCCGCCCGCGAGCCGTCCGCGCTGCGAGCTTCGCTCGGCGCGTCGCCTCGAAGCCCGGCCAGGCCCCGCCGCCGCCCACCGGCACCGCGGCAGATCCCTCCGGCGCCCTTCACACCGGCGGCGCCTGGTCGCTGATGTGTTACTGGGTGCGTTGCTTCGAAGCCAGGCCGGGTCCCGTGCCTCGACGTGTTCCCTATCCTCAGTTTCGCATGCAATTCCCTGACACCTGCAGTTCGTCACTTAGTGAAAAGCCTGGAATTTCAACGATTACATTTCAAAGCATGAAGTGTGCGTGGGGGAATTGCATGCGAATGTGTGCCGATCGGGCCCCGCCGCCGCCCACGAGCACCGCAGCCTGGTCCCTCTACTCCCTGTGGGCGTCACGGGGGTCTCGCGTGTTGAGTTTTTGGGGTGCTCTGGTGCGTGTTGTTACAAACGTCGTCAATCCAAGGCGTTTTTCGTGTGGATTTCTGATCCGTTGTTACAAACGTCGTCAATCCGAGGGCTTTTTCGCTGAAAATGGTGGTTTTTGGGCTCAGATTGACGACGTTTGTAACGTCGGCCGCCCACTGGTCGCCCGGCCAAGCCCCGCCGCCACCCATGGGTGGCGCCGCCTGGCCCTGTCGGCCAGGTGGCCCGGTCTGAAACCGCCATCGCCTTTGCGGATGCCGGCCGAGCCTCGACTGAAACCGCCATCGCCTTTGCGGGTGAGAAATGGGCTGTTTTGGTGCAGTTTTCGGGTGCAGAGGTGATGGTGGTTTCAATGGTTGCTGTTCAGGGACGTGCAGTGGTGTTGTCGGTTTCAAAGTCGCCATGTTGTTGCGCCTCGTGCGCGAAAAAGTTCGCCCTGCGTGGTCTGATGGTGGACGTGAGCGCGAAAAAGTTCGCCCTGCACGCTCGAAACACCCCAAAATCGGCGTTTTTACGCTTGCTGGGAGAACTTTTTCGCGGAAGTGCCAGTGGAGGGGCTATGCTGGGCGAGTTTTTTCGCGGAAATGCTGCTGAAGGGGCCGTGCTGGGCGAGTTTTTTCGCGCCAATCGGCCCTGCGTCCAGGTCTTGTAGGCGACGTGGCGCACGAGGCTGGCTGCGGTGGGGGTTTTGCAGCATTAGAAGCTGGTTGACAGCGTGTCGCCGGCGTGTCGTACCTCTAATGACGCCATATCCCCCGTTTGGTGACGGCCTGGCCGAGCCGAGCGCCGCAAAGCGCGCGAGCGCCCTCTCGGCGGACTTCACCCCGGAGGGCGCGCAGGCGTTCTTTGACTACCACCAGCAGCAGAAGGAGAAGGAACATGAGCGCAGCGCTCGACAGGCTGAAGCAGCAGAAGAAGCTCGCGGGGTTCGTGAAGGTCATGGACGAGGAGACGACGAGGCGGGCGGAGCGGATCATCGCCGCTACGGCGAAGCTGGAGGTGCGACAGCTCTGGTCCGCCGCCGCGATGTGCCTCGTTCTCCTGCCGGTGGCCGTGGTCGTCGCCGGTCTCTGGATGGGCATCGCCGGGCTCATCACGGGTGTTCAGTGGGCGCTGGACGTGGATGGGAGCGTGTGGCTCGGCATCGGCCGGTGGCTCGTGGTCGGCGCTGGCCTCGCCGGGGCCGGCTACAGGCTCTTCGTGTCCGTCCGCTGGGTTGCGGGTCTCGTGGAGACCTGGAAGGGCCGCGGGATGCCGAAGTGGCCCCACTGGCGCAAGAGGTGATCATGCCTCGCGAGGGCAAGTGCGCGCAGCGCGTGCGGCAGCCGCGACAACTGGACATTAGTCAGCGGCTGCTGTATAGTTCAGTGCATGCTGACCATTGCTTCGCGTCTTGACGTCATGAATCGGCTCGGCCGGGCCATGGCCGACCCGACGCGCTCCCGCATCCTGATGTCCCTGCTCGACAGCCCGAGCCACCCTGCGGTGCTCTCGCGCGAGCTGGGGCTGACCCGCTCGAACGTGTCCAACCACCTGACCTGCCTGCGCGACTGCGGGATCGTGGTCGCCGAGCCCGAGGGCCGCCAGACTCGCTATGAGATCGCCGACCCGCACCTGGCCGCGGCGCTGACGGCACTGGTCGATGTGACCCTCGCCGTGGACGAGAGAGCGCGCCGTGCATCGACCCGGCCTGCTCGGTGCCGGGCTGCTGCGCCGCGAGCAGTTCGGGGGACGCCTCGTGAGCGCCGCCTGCGGCTGCGACGAGCCGACGACCAGTCCCGCGGACGAGGCAGAGGAGGCAGAGCGCCCGTGGTGGCGTGATCCCGGCCTGGTCGTGCCGATCCTCTCCGGCGTCGCGTTCGGCACCGGCCTGGCGCTGGAGTGGTCGGGGCTGCACATCGCGGCGCTGGTCGCGTTCTGGGCGGGCCTGCTGCTGGGCGCGTACACGTTCGTGCCCGGTGCGATCCGGAATCTCGTTGTGAAGCGCAAGCTCGGGATCGCGCTGCTGATGACAATCAGCGCCGTGGGCGCGGTGATCCTCGGCTACGTCGAGGAGGCGGCCGCGCTGGCGTTCCTCTTCTCGATCGCCGAGGCCCTGGAGGACAAGGCGATGGACCGCGCCCGCGGCGGGCTGCGTGCGCTGCTGAAACTCGTGCCGGAGACCGCGACCGTGCTGCGCGACGGGACCTCTGCCTCGGTCCCGGCCAGGGAGATCGCCGTCGGCGACGTGCTGCTGGTCCGCCCTGGCGATCGGGTCGCGACCGATGGGCTGGTCCGCTCGGGCCGGTCGAGCCTGGACACTTCGGCGATCACGGGTGAATCGATCCCGGTCGAGGTCGCGCCCGGAGAAGCGGTGTCGGCGGGCGCGATCAACAGCGCCGGCGTGCTGGAGGTCGAGGCGACCGCCGCGGGCACCGACAACTCACTGACCACGATCGTGGAGCTGGTAGAGCAGGCCCAGGCCGAGAAGGGCGACCGAGCCCGGATCGCTGACCGGATCGCCCGCCCGCTGGTGCCCGGTGTGATGGTCCTCGCCGTCCTCGTCGGCGTGCTCGGCTCCCTGCTCGGTGACCCGGAGACCTGGATCACCCGCGCCCTGGTCGTCCTCGTCGCGGCCAGCCCCTGCGCGCTGGCGATCGCGGTGCCCGTCACCGTGGTCTCCGCGATCGGCGCGGCGACCAAGTTCGGCGTCGTCATCAAGAGCGGGGCCGCCTTCGAGCGCCTCGGTGGCATCCGGCACCTGGCCGTGGACAAGACCGGCACTCTGACCCGCAACCGGCCCGAGGTAACCGCCATCGTCGCCGCCCATGGGTTCGACGATGCGCAGGTGCTTGCTTGGGCTGCCGCCGTGGAGCAGCACTCGACGCACCCACTCGCCGCCGCCATCGCCGCCGCGGGCCGGGGAACCCCCCGCCGCGCAGGACGTGGCCGAGGAGGCCGGGCACGGCATCGGTGGCCTGGTCGACGGCCGCAGGTGGCGGTGGGCAGTCCGCGCTGGATCGACGCCGGTCCGCTCAAGGCCCGGGTCGAGGACCTGGAGGCCGAGGGGCAGACCTGCGTGCTCGTCACCGTCGACGGCTTCCTGGCCGGGGCGATCGGCGTCCGCGACGAGCTGCGCCCCGAGGTCCCCGAGGTTGTGCGGACCCTGCGCGACCAGGGCATCGAGGTGAGCATGCTCACTGGCGACAACTCCCGCACCGCTGCTGCGCTGGCGAAGCTGGCCGGGATCGGCGACGTGTACGCCGAGCTGCGTCCCGAGGACAAGGCTCGTATCGTCGCCGGGCTCTCGGAGACGTCGCCGACCGCGATGATCGGCGATGGCATCAACGACGCGCCCGCCCTGGCCGGGGCGACCGTGGGCATCGCGATGGGCGCGACCGGCTCCGACGCCGCGATCGAGTCCGCCGACGTCGCCTTCACCGGCCACGACCTCGGCCTCATCCCGCAGGCTCTGCGCCACGCCCGCCGCGGCGGCAGGATCATCAACCAGAACATCGTTCTGTCCTTGGCGATCATCACTGTGCTGCTGCCGCTGGCGATCACCGGCGTGCTCGGCCTGGCAGCGGTCGTCCTCGTGCACGAGGTCGCCGAAGTCGTCGTCATCGCCAACGGACTGCGGGCTGCGCGTGCCCGCAAGCAATAGGTGTTCCGTCCAACGCCACAACTCAGACATGCGCTACGAGAACCCCCTCTACCTCGCCGAGGAGGCCGCAGCCCTAGACCTGATCGCGGACGGACACACTGCCCTCGACGCTCATCAAGCAGCTGAGCCAGGACCGCGCACTCGCGGAAGCCGACACCCTCCTCCTGACGATCCCCAACCAGCTCGGATTCGAGGAAAACTGGTCGATCATCCGCAACTTCGCCGACTATGTTGCCCCCGCGCTCGGGTGGGAGCCGGCACGTCCGGGTGTCCTTCCGACCGGCTACGACATCGACGAGGCCGTGGCCGAGTAGGGGGTCACGGCACCGCGAGTGGGGCCCGTGCGCGGATGACGGCGCCGCCCGGGGCGGCGGCGGGAACATAGCTGCATGATTGTCGCGGTGTTGAGCTGTCACAAGCGTGACTGAGTGTATGAGCCTGACGGGACGCAGACCTGTTGACGGTGGCGGCGTCAAGCCGGGGTGGGGATTCGGAAAGCCCCACCCCGGTTTCCCTTTTGGTGTGTGCTGGCATACACTAGTCGGACACTATCCATGCAAGACGATGAGGTCTTCTCATAATGGCTCGACGCTCCAGGGGTGCGGTGTCAATCAATCCGCGCTCCGCTCAGAATATGTCCACCCGGCCGGCAGATTTCTCGAAGAAGAAGAAATCAATTAGCCCGGTCAAGGTATTTGGCGCCGTAGCGGCGCTGGCGTGTATCGTGACCTGCCTGTTTGTGCAGCTACCCGGCCTGGATGTGGCCGGTACGCGCATGTTCGGCATCTTCCTGGCGGCGATTCTGCTGTGGGTGACGGAGGCGGTGCCCCTGGCGGGCACGGCCGTCCTCGTTATTTTCCTGGAGGTCCTGTTCATTTCGGATCACGCGCTGCTGAGCGTGGGTGAGGGTGCCCCGGCCTACACGAAGTTCTTCGGTGCCCTGGCCAACCCGGTCATCATCCTGTTCCTGGGCGGCTTCATGGTGGCCGACGGCGCCGCCAAGTACAAGCTGGATCGCGCCCTGTCGGCCGTCCTCCTCAAGCCCTTCATGGGTAAGCCGCGCCTGACCGTCATGGGCGTCATGCTCATCACCGCGATCATGAGTATGTTCATGTCGAACACGGCGACCACGGCGACGATGTTTGCCGTCATGATGCCCGTCATCATGGCCCTGCCCGAGGGTAAGGCGCGCACCGGCATTGCCCTCTCGATCCCGGTCGCCGCGAACGTCGGCGGCATGGGCACGCCGGTCGGCACACCCCCGAACGCGATCGCGCTCGGCGCCCTGGAGAACGCGGGCGTCACAGTGACCTTCCTGCAGTGGATGCTCGCGGCCGTCCCGCTCATGCTTGTGCTCCTGGCCCTGTCCTGGGCGTTCATCGCGTGGCGCTACATCCCCGCCGACGCCAAGTTCAACATCGACACGTCGGCGCGCTTCGAGAAGTCGCGCAGCGCGATAATCTTCTACTCGGTGGCGGGTCTAACGATCCTCCTGTGGATGACCGAGTCGCTGCACCACATTTCCGCCAACGTCGTGGGCTTCCTGCCGGTCGTGGTCCTTCTGATGACGAAGGTGATGAGCGGGGATGACCTGCGTGCCCTGGACTGGCCTGTCCTGTGGCTGGTCGCGGGCGGTATCGCGCTGGGCTCGGGCGTGGCCGCTACGGGCCTCGACAAGTGGATGCTCGGCTCGATCCAGTGGGCCTCGATCCCCGGCGTCCTCCTGATCTTCGTTCTGGCCCTCGTGGGTTGGGTGACCTCGAACGTCATTTCGCACTCCGCGTCCGCAAACCTGCTGATCCCCATGGGCATGGGCCTGGCGACGACGGTCTCGACGAGCGCCGCGGAGATCGCCATCGTCATCGCGCTGGGTTGCTCGCTCGGCATGTGCCTGCCGATTTCGACCCCGCCGAACGCGATTGCGTACTCGACGGGCACGACCCCGACCCGCGAGATGGCGATCGTCGGCATCGTGGTGGGCGTCGTCGGCATCATCCTCCTAGCGTTCATCGCGCCGCTGACCTGGGGATTCATCGGGGTGATGTGACGTGTCCGGGGACGAGGCCATGGTCGGTTCGGGGGCGGCGCGCCCCCGGCCGGGGCTGGCCCACGGGTGGACGCGGGGGCCGGCGGCGGAGGACGCCTCGGTACTGGCCCGAACGGACGTGCGCAGCGGCGGTCACAGAGCCGGCTACCCAATTCACATGCTGGTCGTGGGCGACGACTCCCGCTCGATTGCCGCGCCCGTCACGAGGGACTTGGCGCATGCTTTCCCGGGTCTGTGCCTGGACCGGATCGGCGGGATCGAGGACCTGGCTGGCTACGAGGCCAGCCTGAAGCCGGGCGACCACGTGCTGATGGGCCTGGTGACCTCCGAGGTCGACGACATTGACGCGCTCATCGACCGTGCGAGGACCTTCCCGGCGCTGCAGCGCATGCAGTGGGTGGTGGTGACGGATAAGTCCGAGCATCGCGACCTGGCCCGGTGCATGCAGTCGTGCGCGCTCGCCTCGGTCCTCAAGTCCCCGTGGACGGTTCCCCTGCTGGCGGGGCAGGCGTATTCGACGATGGTGCGCTACCTGCGCGGATGCGGCTATTCGGATAGGCAGATCCGCTCGCTCATCGCTGATCCGCCGCCTTTCGCCGTGCAGGGTCCGCTCCTGGAGGGCCTGGACCGCGACGAGCGCGAGGTCGTCATGGAGCTCCTCGCCGGCGTCGAGCGCGTGCTCGGCCAGAGGCCTCGGCTGATTGTCCCCGAGGGGACGCAGCTGGTGACCCAGGGCGAGCCGGTGGGTGCCGTCTACCTGGTGTTGGATGGCCAAGTGTCGCTGCACAGGGATTCCGTGCAGGGCGAGGTCCTGGCGCACCTGGCCTCGTCGGGTCCGCTCATCGGCCTCGTGTCGCTGGCGCGCGCGGAGGATGCGTTCTTCACGGGCGAGACGGCGACCGAGGCGACGCTCGTGCGCCTGACGACCGAGCAGCTCCAGATCGTCATCTCCGAGGACCCGTCGATCGGCGCGACGCTGACGGCGCTCGCGATCCGCTCGCTGACGCGTCGCCTCATGCGCGCCGAGGACCTCCATCTCGAGAACGCGATGCTCGCCGAGGACCTCGAGGCCCAGAAGCAGGCCCTGGCCGCCACCCTCGAGGACCTGCGCGCCACCCGCGCCGAGCTGGTCGAACGAGCGCGCTTCGCGATGCTCGGCGAGCTGAGCGCCGGCATCGCCCACGAGCTCAACAACCCGGTGACCGCCCTCGTGCGCGCCGCCAAGCACCTGCACGAGGACGTGGATGCGGCGCTCGCGGCACCGGCCACGGCCTCGTCGAGGGAGGCGATGGCCCGAGCCCTCACCGCGCCCCCGCGCTCCACGTCGGTCGAGCGCGCCCTCATGAAGGAGCTCCTGCCCGTCGTCGGCGACCGCACGCTCGCGCGTCGCCTCGTGCGCGCCGGGATCCAGGGGGCGGACGGTGCGCGCTCTCTCGCGCAGATCCCGGGTGGCATCGACGCGTACGAGGCGGGGGCGCGCCTGGGTGGGTCCCTGCGCTCGGTGCTCGCCGCGGGTGACCGCGTCATCGAGCTGACCCAGTCCCTGAAGGGCTATGCGCGCCCGGACGCCGAGGACCTCAAGCCCGTGGACGTGCGCGAGGGCATCGACGACGTGTTGCGGCTGACCGCCCACAGGGTGCGCGGCATCCGCATCGACTGCGACTATGAGGACGTGCCGCCCGTGCGCGCGCACCCGGCGAAGCTGCAGCAGGTGTGGACGAACCTCATCATCAATGCGGCCGAGGCCATCGAGGACGAGACCGCCGACCTGGTCGCGGCCGCCGAGGCCTCGGGCGGCGTACCCGAGCTGCCCGCCCGCGGCGAGGCCGAGGCCCTCATCCGCATCACCGTGCGTCCCACGCCCGAGGGCGTGAGCGTCACCATCCACGACAACGGTCCGGGCATCGACCCGGGAATTGTCGACAAGATTATGGAGCCCCACTTCACCACCAAGGCGGGGCGCGTCCGATTCGGCCTGGGCATGGGCATGTCCATCGTCCGAAGCATCATTGCCGATCATGGGGGCACACTCACGATCGACTCTCACCCGGGATCCACGACCATGCGGATCTCGTTGCCCGCCCAATCACACGAGGAGGAATCATGACCCTGACAATCCTGTCCCTTGAGGACGAAGCAGACGTGCGCGACGCTCTCGAGCGCGATCTTGAACAGTTCTGGGACAAGATCCGGCTCGAAGTCGCCGAGGATGTTGACGACGCGTGGGCCGTCATCGACGAGATCGTCGAAGACGGGGACGAGCTGGCCCTCGTCCTGTCCGACCACCGCCTGCCCGGAAAGTCGGGCGTGGACTTCCTCGTGGAGCTCATGAAGGATGAGCGTTTCAGTGCGACCCGCACGGTGCTGGTCACCGGGCAGGCGGACCAGTCCGACACGATCCGCGCGGTCAACCAGGCGGGCCTGGACTATTACATCGGCAAGCCGTGGGACCCGGAGGAGCTGCGCGCCGCCGTGCGCGACCAGCTCACCGAGTACGTCCTGGAGGCCGGCGTGAACCCCCTGCCCTACGTGAGCGTGCTCGACGGCGTGCGCGTCATGGAGGCGATCCGCTAGAACCCTCAGCGAAGGGCCGCCGCGCTCGCCGATGATGGCGAGCGCGACGGCCCTCATGTCAGTGGTGGGCGTCTCAGGTTGTCGGCTCGTACGCCCACAGGGGGAGGGATTGCCAGTTATCGGGTGTGCCCGTCGCTCGCAGGGGGACGACGTCGGTAGCGGGGAACGTTGCGAGGACTGAGGGAAGGGCGGTTCCATCTCCCAGGCCCATCGTGCGGGTGAGGTATTGGACGAGCGTGAGCTGGTCGAAACACTTGTTTTTCTTTGGTGACAACTCTCTGATTCCGAGAATTTCAGCGTCTTCTGGAAGCTTCACTTGTCGCAGTGTGCGATTAAAAAGTCGTCCCTGGTGTGCGCAGATATTGCGGAGAATTCTGAGTATGTCGAGCCAAGAATTGACCTGTGACCGACTTAAGTGGCTCTTCATAATTGGGGGTGTAGTTGGGGTCTGAATCCGCCGGTTTCGAGGAGGCAGCGGGTGATGTAGTGGGTGAGGTTACGGAACCCGAGGGCGGAGCCGCGTAGGTGTTCGAGGCGTCCGTTGATGGCTTCGGTAGGGCTATTGGAGGTGTGGGGGTGGTCGAAGTAAGCCAGGATGTCCCCGGCTCGGCGTTTGAGTGTCCTGCCCAGCGTGATGAGCTCGGTCAGACCCCTCGGTACACGCGTGGAGGTCAGGGTGTTGATTTCGGCTTCCATCAGGGCCTTACCCGCGTCCGTGTCGGGCGCGCGGTAGGCGTCGATGATGTTCTGGTAGGCGCTCCAAGTGACCTCGAGCGCGACGTGCTCCTCACCGGAAAACAGGTTGAGTAGTTGGTGCTGCTGGCGTGGCGTGAGCAGGCATGAGCGGGTGTGTAACATCCTGCGGGCCTTGTACAGGGGGTCGGTGGCACGCCCGCGCCGGTGGTGGAGTTCTTGCTGAATGCGTCTGCGACACTCATCCAAGGCGTTGCCAGCCAGGTGCACGACGTGGAAGGGGTCCATGACCGCCCTCGCGCCGGGGAGTTCTTCAGTGGCTGCGCTTTTTGAACCCGGTGAATCCATCCATCGCGACGATCTCGATGCGGCTTCGCCACGTGTCGGGGCGGGAGGCCAGCCAGGTTTTGAAGACCTGCTTGGAGCGACCCGGGACCATGTCCAAGAGTCGGGAGGGGCCGCTGCGTTCTCGGATGGGTGTCAAGTCCAAGATAACGGTGACGTATTTGTCTCCGTAGGGGGTGTGGCGCCACACGTGTTCATCCACCCCGATGACACGCACGCCATCGAACCGAGTTGGATCATTGATCAGTAGACGCTGGCCTTCACCCAGGACAGCGGTGTTGGCGGTATTCCAGGACACACCGAGGGCCTGGGAGATACGCGCCACCGTCAAATGATGAACGACCAGCCCAGTGAGCGCCCAGCGCACCGCCGCACGCGAGAGCTTGGCGCGCGGATCGGCCGCTTGGCTCATATCTTGACGCCACACATGGGCGCACTCCTGGCACCGGTAGCGGCGCACGCTCACGTGCAAGATCGTGGGGCGCCACCCGTAAGGCTCGTGCGCCAAGCGCCTGACCACCGTGTCACGAGCCACGCCCTGGCACCCGCAGCGTCGACACCACCGGCCCTCACCAGTAATACAGCAAGCCAACACTGCACGGTCTGCCCCAATGCGCTGACCCGTCACTTCCAGGCCCAGGTCATCCAGGCGCGTGAACGCGCTCAGATCAGGGCGACCAAAGATAGTATTGGCCATGTCGAGGTCTTTCAGATGGACGGTGTAGCAATCTCCATCATCGGAAGACCTCGACCCCTACCCGGCCACGACACGCCCAACCCCGCCCACAACACCTACACCCTCAAATGCGAAGAGCCCTTTTAGGTACTTGCTTTCCTAAAACTGATGTGATACAATGATTTAATCCAGAAAAGGAGTAAAAAAATATGCGGCAAGGTATTCTTAAATAAAACTATAATCAAATAGTGGGAACAAAGGATTATGATAGCTCCTTTTGTAGGGGCTTAGTTTTTTTTGTACCCAATTTAAGAATACTTTTTGCCTTATCAATTTTGACATATCCCCAAAAAAACAGCAATCACAAACAGGTGTATGCTGTATATGTGTATGTCCGCAACTTATAATCCCCAGTGGTAAAAAGTATTTTACTGCTGGGGATTTTTTTATGCCCTTTGGGGCTGTAAAGGGAGGACAATCACATGAAAAATAATCAATATTGGAATTCTTGCCCATGTAGACGCTGGAAAGACGACCTTGACGGAGAGCCTGCTATATGCCAGCGGAGCCATTTCAGAACCGGGGAGCGTCGAAAAAAAGGGACAACGAGGACGGACACCATGTTTTTTTGGAGCGGCAGCGTGGGATTACCATTCAAGCGGCAGTCACTTCCTTCCAGTGGCACAGATGTAAAGTTAACATTGTGGATACGCCCGGCCACATGGATTTTTTTTGGCGGAGGTGTACCGCTCTTTGGCTGTTTTTAGATGGGGCCATCTTGGTGATCTCCGCTAAAGATGGCGTGCAGGCCCAGACCCGTATTCTGTTCCATGCCCTGCGGAAAATGAACATTCCCACCGTTATCTTTATCAACAAGATCGACCAGGCTGGCGTTGATTTGCAGAGCGTGGTTCAGTCTGTTCGGGATAAGCTCTCCGCCGATATTATCATCAAGCAGACGGTGTCGCTGTCCCCGGAAATAGTCCTGGAGGAAAAATACCGACATAGAAGCATGGGATGCGGTCATCGAAAAATAACGATGAATTATTGGAAAAAGTATATCGCAGGAGAACCAATCAGCCGGGAAAAAAACTTGCGCGGGAGGAACAGCAGCGGGTTCAAGACGCCTCCCTGTTCCCAGTCTATCATGGCAGCGCCAAAAAATGGCCTTGGCATTCAACCGTTGATGGATGCGGTGACAGGGGCTGTTCCAACCGATTGGGGAACAGGGGGCGCCGCCCTATGCGGCAGCGTTTTCAAGGTTGAGTACACCGATTGCGGCCAGCGGCGTGTCTATCTACGGTTATACAGCGGAACGCTGCGCCTGCAGGGATACGGTGGCCCTGGCCGGGAGAAAAAGCTGAAAAATCACAGAGATGCGTATTCCATCCAAAGGGGAAATTGTTCGGACAGACACCGCTTATCAGGGTGAAATTGTTATCCTTCCCAGCGACAGCGTGAGGTTAAACGATGTATTAGGGGACCAAACCCGGCTCCCTCGTAAAAGGTGGCGCGAGGACCCCCTCCCCATGCTGCGGACGACGATTGCGCCGAAAACGGCAGCGCAAAGAGAACGGCTGCTGGACGCTCTTACGCAACTTGCGGATACTGACCCGCTTTTGCGTTGCGAAGTGGATTCCATCACCCATGAGATCATTCTTTCTTTTTTGGGCCGGGTGCAGTTGGAGGTTGTTTCCGCTTTGCTGTCGGAAAAATACAAGCTTGAAACAGTGGTAAAGGAACCCTCCGTCATTTATATGGAGCGGCCGCTCAAAGCAGCCAGCCACACCATCCATATCGAGGTGCCGCCCAACCCGTTTTGGGCATCCATAGGACTGTCTGTTACACCACTCTCGCTTGGCTCCGGTGTACAATACGAGAGCCGGGTTTCGCTGGGATACTTGAACCAGAGTTTTTCAAAAACGCTGTCAGGGGATGGTATCCGTTACGGGCTGGAGCAGGGCTTGTTCGGCTGGAACGTAACGGACTGTAAGATTTGCTTTGAATACGGGCTTTATTACAGTCCGGTCAGCACGCCGGCGGACTTCCGCTCATTGGCCCCGATTGTATTGGAACAGGCATTGAAGGAATCGGGGACGCAGCTGCTGGAACCTTATCTCTCCTTCATCCTCTATGCGCCCCAGGAATACCTTTCCAGGGCTTATCATGATGCACCGAAATACTGTGCCACCATCGAAACGGCCCAGGTAAAAAAGGATGAAGTTGTCTTTACTGGCGAGATTCCCGCCCGCTGTATACAGGCATACCGTACTGATCTGGCCTTTTACACCAACGGGCGGAGCGTATGCCTTACAGAGCTGAAAGGATATCAGGCCGCTGTCGGTCAGCCGGTCATCCAGCCCCGCCGTCCAAACAGCCGCCTGGACAAGGTGCGCCATATGTTTCAGAAGGTAATGTAAAGATACATAATCGTCAAGACGGCAACAATCAGAAGTTATGGAGGGTAACAATGGAATATAGTAAGGAAGATTTAATGGCTCTTCGCATTTGAGGGTGTAGGTGTTGTGGGCGGGGTTGGGCGTGTCGTGGCCGGGTAGGGGTCGAGGTCTTCCGATGATGGAGATTGCTACACCGTCCATCTGAAAGACCTCGACATGGCCAATACTATCTTTGATCGCCCTGACCTGAGCGCGTTCACGCGCCTGGATGACCTGGGCCTGGAAGTGACGGGCCAGCGCATGTGGCCAGACCATGCAGTGTTGGCTTGCCGGATTGCTGGTGAGGACCGGTGGTGTCGACGCTGCGGATGCCAGGGCGAGTCGCGTGACACGGTGATCAGGCGCTTGGCGCACGAGCCTTACGGGTGGCGCCCCACGATCTTGCACGTGAGCGTGCGCCGCTACCGGTGCCAGGAGTGCGCCCATGTGTGGCGTCAAGATATGAGCCAAGCGGCCGATCCGCGCGCCAAGCTCTCGCGTGCGGCGGTGCGCTGGGCGCTCACTGGGCTGGTCGTTCATCATTTGACGGTGGCGCGTATCTCCCAGGCCCTCGGTGTGTCCTGGAATACCGCCAACACCGCTGTCCTGGGTGAAGGCCAGCGTCTACTGATCAATGATCCAACTCGGTTCGATGGCGTGCGTGTCATCGGGGTGGATGAACACGTGTGGCGCCACACCCCTACGGAGACAAATACGTCACCGTTATCTTGGACTTGACACCCATCCGAGAACGCAGCGGCCCCTCCCGACTCTTGGACATGGTCCCGGGTCGCTCCAAGCAGGTCTTCAAAACCTGGCTGGCCTCCCGCCCCGACACGTGGCGAAGCCGCATCGAGATCGTCGCGATGGATGGATTCACCGGGTTCAAAAGCGCAGCCACTGAAGAACTCCCCGGCGCGAGGGCGGTCATGGACCCCTTCCACGTCGTGCACCTGGCTGGCAACGCCTTGGATGAGTGTCGCAGACGCATTCAGCAAGAACTCCACCACCGGCGCGGGCGTGCCACCGACCCCCTGTACAAGGCCCGCAGGATGTTACACACCCGCTCATGCCTGCTCACGCCACGCCAGCAGCACCAACTACTCAACCTGTTTTCCGGTGAGGAGCACGTCGCGCTCGAGGTCACTTGGAGCGCCTACCAGAACATCATCGACGCCTACCGCGCGCCCGACACGGACGCGGGTAAGGCCCTGATGGAAGCCGAAATCAACACCCTGACCTCCACGCGTGTACCGAGGGGTCTGACCGAGCTCATCACGCTGGGCAGGACACTCAAACGCCGAGCCGGGGACATCCTGGCTTACTTCGACCACCCCCACACCTCCAATGGCCCTACCGAAGCCATCAACGGACGCCTCGAACACCTACGCGGCTCCGCCCTCGGGTTCCGTAACCTCACCCACTACATCACCCGCTGCCTCCTCGAAACCGGCGGATTCAGACCCCAACTACACCCCCAATTATGAAGAGCCACTTAAGTGCAGAGAGTCAGCGATGCTGTCTTGGCAGTGAATGGGTGCCATTTTAAATAGCATGGCAAGCTGTCCCCATTCAAGGATGTGAACCGCTACCCATATGGGTAGTTTACTTGCGTATTCTTTTTTATAGTGTTTGATAAAATCCTCTTGTGATCGACTGAGGTTTATGTTGTAGGCCTTGATCCATTTTCTGTATTCATCGGTTTCATGATTGTTTTCCTTGTCGAAACCTGAGGGTCCTAATCGAAGCGATGCAAGGTGGAGATAGGGGTGATCTTTGCCGAGCGTGTAGCCAATGAGCGCTCGTAATCCTACTTCGATCCGCGAGAGTTCTTGAAAAGTTGTTGCGCGGAGTCGCTCATCGAATCTGTAGAGCGCTAAGACCTGTTCGAGGTTTGTCTTAGGGAGGAACTGATCGGAGCGTGTTCGGCTTGCCTTATCATATTGGCGAAATGGGTAAGAGTAGCCAGACAATCTGTAGTAGCTGATCTTCTCGAGTGCTTTCCGTGCTGTCTCAATGTCATCGATGATCATTCCGCGTGATCGTAATATATCGATCTGTTCGTCGATAGTTCGAAAAGGCTTTTCCATGATTATGCGCCCTTGCATAGAAGAAAACCGGCCCTGGACCTTGCGGCGGAACCGGTGTTGATAACAATATTGTACTGTTTATTGGTACCTTATGCCAATCTGGCATAGTTGTGAGGCGCCTCATAGTGGGGTTGAATATGGTCTCACTGCTCATGCCCTTTGCAAAAGAGAAGACCGGCTCTGGATCCCCGCAGCGGGGTAAGAGCCGGTTCTGGTGACTCCATTATATGCGGCCCCTGCTGCGCTTGTCAGCCCTGGGCCTGCTGGCCCGGGTCGTTGCACATGGTGATGCCCTCGAAGCCGGCGGCACCCAGCACTTGGAAGATCTCGTCGAGGAGGACCATCGGCTCGGCCGTGCCAGCGGCGAACTCGGGGTGACGGATCTCGATGGCGGCCATGCCGCGCGGATCCGTGACCGGCTCGGTGTCGAACTTCTCCGATAGCAGGCGGTTTGCCTCCTCCAGGTCGGCGGGGGAGCCGAACGCCCAGGTCACGGCCTTGTTGCCCGCGCCCGTGGGGGTACGCTGAATGTACATGCGCGTCATGAGGATGTGGCGGCCGTGACGGGGGAACACGTCGCCCACGCGGGTGAACAGCGCGATGTCCGCCAGGTCCCCTCCGAGCGACGAATCCACGAGCGCGTAGGCGTAGGCACCGATACCGCGCAGGGTGAGGGCGTCCGCGAGGAGGCCCATGACCTCGTCACCGAAGGGTTCGGGCTGGAAGTACACGCCCTCGCCGATCTCGGGTGCGTCCGGGCCGAGCAGCGTGATGTCGAAGCCGGCGTCCGCCAGCGCGTCCCGCACGAGCGCAACGTTGTGCTCCGGGAAGGGGTGCAGCGCGGCCGCGTTCGCGGCGATGCGCTCGATAAACACGTAGGTGGAAAAACCAAGCTCAGCCATGCGCTCATTGTAAGCGCCAGGCCAGCCGCTCATGAGACGAGGCCGTGGCGCCCCGGGCGGTCGAGTGACCACGAGGGGAGGCCACGGCCTCGTCAATGACGGAGAGTCAACGCAGGCACAGGCCCTGCTCGTTGAGGACCTCCATGATGGGGGAGACGTGCGCGCCGCCCACGCCGATGTTGGTGGCGACCAGGTGCGTGAAGGACTCGAGGCGCGAGCCCGAGCGCAGGTCGTAGTACTCGGTGACCTCGCGGTCGTAGTCGGCCAGCGTCTCCGTGTAGGACTCCACGCGCGGGTATGTGTTCTTCGCGGTGACGACCGACAGGGGCATGCGCGGCTTCTGGCCGGGCTCCTGGTCCGGGTGTCCCACGAGCAGACCGAGAACCGGGAAGGTCAGCTCCGGCAGCTCCAGCGCCTTCACGACGGGGCGCGGATCGGCGAGGATCGAGCCGAGGTAGACGGTGCCCAGGCCCATCGACTCGGCGGCCACGACCACGTTCTGCGCGGCCAGCAGCGCGTCCTCGACGGCGGTGAGGAACAGGTTCATCGAACCCAGGGCCTCCGAGGAGACACCCTGCTCGGCGCGGATACGGCTGTTGCGGTACAGGTCGGCGACGAAGATGAACAGGTCGCCCTTCGTGCCGCCCACGTAGGGCTGGCCGGACGCGGCGCCGATCGCCTCGCGCACCTGCGGGTCGGTGATGTGCAGGACCGTGCAGGACTGCAGGAACGAGGAGGTTGCGGTGTGGCGCGCCACGTCCATGAGCGTGGTGACCTCGGTCTCGGTGAGGGGCTGGTCCTTGTAGGCGCGGATCGTGCGGTGCGCGAGCTGGCTCGCAATCGTCTCGTTTGTCATGCGTTCATTCTACGATTGGGTGCGTGAAACAGATAGAGCCTTTCGGTCCCTTCGCTCTGGACTCGCGCGTAACTGCCGTGGCCGTGCCCTCCCCGGCCGGTGAGCTGAGCGGCCTGCTGACCGGCCCGAGCGCCTCCGCCCTCATCGACGGAACCCCCGCGATCTCGGTGGCCTCCGCGCCGGGCGGAGCCGGGCAGAACCGCGCGCTCCTCGTCCCCGGCTACACGGGATCCAAGGAGGACTACTCGACCGTCCTGCCGTTCCTCGGGGACGCAGGCTGGGACGTCCTCGCCTACTCGCAACGAGGCCAGGGCGGGTCCGCCGCGCCCGCCGGCCTCGGCGCGTACGGGATGAGCGACTTTGTCGGTGACCTCATCGCCGTCGCCGAGGCCTGGGCCGGGACCTCGGGTCGCGTCCACCTCGTGGGCCACTCCTTCGGCGGCATCGTCGCGCGTGCGGCCGTCGTCAAGCGCCCCGACCTCTTCGCCTCCGTCACCCTGTTCTGCTCGGGTCGGGCCGTCTACGACTGGATGAACACCCTGCCCATCCTCGACCCCCTGCCCACGGGCCCCGGTGCGCGCCAGCAGGTGCTGCGCACCTACTTCCCGGACATGAACTTCGACGAACCCGGCGTCGGATGGGCGGAATTCCAACGTATCCGCGCGCTGGACACGGCCTCGGAAAACCTGGTGGGCATCGCCCGCATCCTGTCCCAGCTGCGCCCCGACACCCCGGCGCTCGCGGCCACGGGCGTGCCCGTGCACGTGCTGTACGGGGACCAGGACGAGATCTGGCCGCCCTCGTGGTACGCCGAGGAGGCCGCAGACCTGGGGGCCCGCGAGAGCATCATCCGAGGGGGCACACACAGCCCGCAGCTGCAGTTCCCGCGCCAGTGGGCGGAGTTTGCCACCTCGTTCTGGGCGGACGTGGAGTCGGGGGCGCTGGTCTGGTCCATGTGACGCGGGATGCTGTGACATCGTCCCAAAACGGGCCTTGTGATGCGTATCTATGAGGGTGGATGCTTAGTATTGTGTTTATGAACAAGCGTTCCATCCTTACTGCAGTGCTAGCGCTCGGCCTGGGCATCACCGCCCTGACCGGCTGCGCTACCGATTCCGCTCACTCCTACGTGACCCCGAAGGACGTCAAGACGGTCGAGCGTCCCATCGCTCAGATCGACGACAGTGGCATCAAGATCCCCGAGAAGCGCGACCTGAAGGTCAAGCTGGCCGACTCCGACAAGGCCGCCAAGTGGAAGATTGAGGTCTCTGACCCCACCGCCCTCGAGGTCGGCAAGTCCGAGAAGAACGTCGTCACCCTGCACCCGCTGCGTGCGCTGGGCGAGGAAGACGACCCGGTGACCGTGAGCCTGACTGATCCGGACGGCATCACCACCGACTTCAAGGTGACCATCACCGAGGGCGCCAACTGATTCCATACTGACAACGCTTCGGGCCCAGGATCTGCGGATCCTGGGCCCTGTGCGTTTGTGTTGTGGCCGCTGGGTGTTAGAGAGTGTTAATAAATTCCCGCAGTGCCCGCAGCGGTAGCATCAGGTGATTGTCAGCTCCGGGGCATGATACAAACTGCGAGCACTGGTTGAGGTAGAAGTCGCGTGCGTGGTCGTTGGCGCAGTGGACCAGGAGGGCAGCGAATCCCACCTCATTGCTGAGCTTGTAGGCTCGCAAGAGTGCATCTTTGAGGAGAGCTGCGCCTATGCCTCGTCCCTGCGCGCGCTGATCGACGGCGAGTCGCGCGAGGAAGAGAACTGGGCATGGCTCCGGGCGTTGGCCAGGTTTGAGGGCATCTGGGAGTTTGCTGCGCTGTACTGCCCCCATCGATAGGCGTAGAAACCAAGTGTCTCTGGTTCCTGCGTTGTGACGAAAACGCGAGCATTTCCGGCGCTGTTGTTCTGCCACGCGAAGCGGTGGAACCAATCGTCTATCTCAGTGTTGCCCGATTGGAAGTGCGACCGGTCATCCCTCCGCTCAAGGGGGCGAGGCTCCTGCAGGACTGTTGTGTACATCAGTGGTCGGAAGCGTTCGGTGCACTCAGGTTGATGTGAGTGCCGAAGGGTGAGGGGCGATCAAAGAGTTTGCGCAGTTTGGGATCGTCCGTCGGCGAGGCCGCAAGGATTTCTTCGAAGCGGGCGTGCTCCTCTTCGTTCAGAATGAAGAAGCGCTGGTCGGCGAGACGTCGCTCTGCCTCCAATGTGGCTGCGGAGAGGACGAAATCGCTGATGCTGCGAGATGTGTATGTGGCGGCGCTGCGAATGAGAGTGTTCTGTTCCTCGGTGAGGCGTAGTTCCAGACGCTGTGTCTTTGCAATGCTCATATCAATTCCTCTTTCGCTCGTACGGACATTATCCGTACGTGTAGATACCTTAGCATCTGCGGTGCGAGTGGGCTAGCTCTTTCCCCTGAGAGGATTCCTGCGGGAATGGATCACGTTGTGAGTGGATGAGAAGGGGGGGTGGCCAACGATGAGTTGGCCACCCCTTCTGGTTTCACACGTCTCAGTGCAAGATGCGCGCCAGGAAGTCCCTGGTGGCCTGCTCGCGCGGGTTGTCGATGACCTGCTCGGGCGGGCCCTGCTCGACGATCTGGCCGTTTCGCAGGAACACGACGCGGTCGGCCGCCTGGCGGGCGAAGCTGATCTCGTGCGTCGCCATGAGGATGGTCGAGCCCTGCTCCTTGATCTCGCGCACGAGGTCGAGGACCTCGCCCACGAGCACCGGGTCCAGCGCCGCCGTGATCTCGTCCAGCAGGAGCAGCTCCGGGTGCGTGGCGAGCGCGCGTGCGATGGCGACGCGCTGCTGCTGGCCACCCGACAGGCGATCCGGGTACTCCTTCGCCTTGTCCTTCAAGCCGATGCGGTCCAACAGCTCCATGCCGCGCTCGTGCGCACGGTCCTTCTCCCAGCCGTGCACCTTGCGGGCCGCCAGCGTCACGTTGTCCAGCACCGACATGTGCGGGAACAGGTTGTAGTGCTGGAACACGACGCCGATGCGCGCGCGGATCTTGTCCGCGTTCGCACGCGGGTCCGTGATGTCCTCCCCGGCCAGGAAGATCTGGCCGTCGTCCACCCGCTCCAGCAGGTTCGCGCAGCGCAGCAGCGTTGACTTACCCGAGCCCGACGCGCCCAGGAGGACCACGACCTCGTGCGCTGCGACGTCCAGGTCCAGGCCGCGCAGGACGACGTTGTCGCCGAAGCGCTTGACGACGCCGACGGCGCGCAGGACCGGGGTGTTGTTCTCCGAGGTGGGGGAGGCCTCGTTCATCGTGGGAACCGACATCAGACGGTACCTCCCATCTGCTCGCGCTTACGCAGTCGGGCCGTGTACCAGTCCGACAGGCGAATGAAGGGGAACGACAAGACGATGAACAGCAGGCCGGCGACGACGTAGGACGTCATGTTGTAGGTCTTGGCCTGGACCATCTGTGCCGAGCGGATCGCGTCGACCGCGCCCAGGACCGAGATCAGGCCGACGTCCTTCTGCATGGAAATGAAGTCATTCATGAGGGCGGGCGTGACCTTGCGGATCGCCTGCGGAACGATGATCATGCGCAGCGTCTGCCCGTGGGACAGGCCCAGCGAGCGGGCCGCGTAACGCTGGGAGGGGTGCACCGAGTCCAGGCCCGCGCGCAGCACCTCGGCGACGTACGAGGAGTACGTGAGGATCAGCGCGACCGTGCCCAGGAACGCGGTTGGGATGCGCGTCGTCGGGTTGAGCGCGGGGATGCCGAAGCCGATCAGGTAGAGGACCACCAGGAAGGGGACGCCTCGGAAATGTCCGTGTACGCGGCCGCCAAGAAGCGGATCGGGAAGAACACGGGACCGGCCAGGGTGCGCGCAGCCGCCAGGAGGGTCGCGAACACCGCGACGCCGAGCACCGCGATCAGCAGGATCCGGATGTTGAGCCACAGGCCGGACAGGACCTGGGGGAAGGCCTCGACGAAGTACTTGCCGTTGAAGAAGGTGTTGCGGGTGGCCTCCCACCCGTCGGAGTTGACGACCACGGCGATGAGGATCCCCGCGACCACGACCGTGGAGGCCAGGGAGATGAGGATCGAGCGGACCGTCTGCTTGCGCCGATAAGCGCGCCGACCACGCTCCACCGGCGAAACGGTGAGCGTGGCCGCCGCGTTACTCGAGTAGTCACTCATGAATGAGGCCTCACTTGAGGGTCGGCACGTTCTGCGCCTCGTTCAGCCACTTTTCCTGCAGCTCGGCGAGCTTGCCGGATGAGGCCAGGCGATCGACCGCGGCGGAGACCGTGGGGGTGAGCTTGGAGCCCTTGGGCAGGACGATGCCGTACTCCTCGCCGCCCGTCGTGTCGTCGAACTGGCCGATGATGACGCCGTCATCGATCTGCGCGGAGACCATGTAGAACGCGGTCGGCAGGTCGACGACGATCGCGTCCACGCGGCCCGTCTGCAGGGCCAGGACCGTGTCGTCGGAGGAGTTGAACATCTGCAGCTTCTGGGTGAGTCCGGGCTCGAGGTTCTCGGACGCGAACTGCTGAGAGGTGGTGCCGGCCTGGACGCCGATCAGCACGTCCTTGAGGTCCGCGATGGACTTCGCGTCGGCGGCCGGGGTGCCAGCCTTGGTGATGATCGCCGAGGTCGTCGTGTAGTACGGGGACGTGAAGTCGACGGCGTTCTTGCGCTCGTCGGTGATGGAGAACTGCTGAATGTTCAGGTCCCAGTCCTTCGCGCCGGGGGTGATCGACGAATCGAAGGTGGCGCGCACCCACTGGACGTTGTCGGCGGTGTAGCCGAGTTCCTCGGCCAGGGCGTAGATGACGGCCGACTCGTAGCCTTCGCCCGAGGCCGGGTCGTTGTCCAGGATCCACGGCGAGTAGGCGGGATCGGAGGTGGCGACGGTGAGCTTGCCTTCCGTCACGGTCGGCAGCGCGCCAGGGCCGTAGGTCTGGTCGGCGTCGGCGGAAGAAGATGAGCTCGTGCCGCCCGTGCAGGCGGCCAGGCCGAGGGGCCGCGACGGCGGCAACGGCAGCGAGGGAACGGACAGAGCGGCGCATGGGGCCTCCCGGTGACGCGAGGAAATCCGCCGGTGAGGGCGGGTCTGACTCGTTGAGAGTATCGGTGCGCCGAAAAACGCGCTGGCGTCGTTTCGATGCACGAAACAATGGAACGAGGCCTGGGCTGGGAAACGCTGGAATTGTTGGGATTTCGTGGGGTTGGGGGATGGGACACAGTGCTGCGCGGGCATGCGAAAGGGCCAGGCCACATCGGCCCGGCCCTCCCGTCAGGTCACTTCTGGAACTTGTCCTTCAGATCGGAGACGACCTCGGTCGCCTTGTCCTTGGCGGCCTCGACGGCCTTCTCGACGTTCTCCTCGCCGAAGGTTTCCTTAGCCTTCTCGAGACCCTCTTCAGCCTGCTTCTTCAGATCGTCCAGACCCATGTTTCCTCCTTGGAACGAGCCGCTCGTATTGCTCGAGCGGATGGTCTCACCCTATGCCGGAACCGTGGTGCCCGCGCGTTCAAGGTGCTCAGCGGTGCGATCGCTCCCTGTGCGTCCGAGCCGCGGAACAATGTGCCATTGGTTTTAGGCTCCCTCGGCGAGCTTCCAGTCGTCGAAGGTGAACTCGGGGGAGACGACGCAGGTGGCCAGCGCGTAGTCGCCGCGGGCGAAGGTGCGCTGCCAGGTGCCGGCTCTCACGAGGACCTGCACGGGGTTGGTCGGATCGGAGGCCTGCGCGCCGTCCGGAGAACCCAGCGTGACGATGCGTGGGTCGGCCGAGGGGGCATCCCCGCTGCCTCCCAGGTGTACCTCGAGGGCACCGGGCCCCGACCAGATCCACAGCTCGTCGGAGTGCACGAGGTGCCAGCGGGCCTCCTCGTCGCACTCGAGGAGGAACATGATCGCGGAGGCGCTGTGGCGGCTCCCGCGCGGCGTGTCCACGCGGGCGGGCGCGGTCCACGTGCGGCGGTAGTGGCCGCCCTCGGGGTGGGGCGCGAGGCCCATGGTGTCAATCAGTGGGGATACGTCGGTCATGCGACACTCCAAACGAAGGGAAAGGGAGGCTGAGCGAAAGGGAAACGAAGGAGTCAGCGCGAGGCCGAGTAGCGCACGCGCCCGGACACGACGGTTTCGACGACGCGACCGGCGCCGTGGCGGGCGACGGTGTCGATCGTCTCCACGATCGAGGTAACGGGCACGTCGACGACGCACATGTCGGCGACGGCACCCGACTGGAGCTGACCGATGCGGTCGGGGCCGGTCGCCAGGCCCATCGCGGTGGCACCGCCCAGGGTCGCGGCCTGCAGGAGGCGGCGCGCCAGGTCCTGGTCCTCGTAGCCCTGAGAACGCGCCAGGTCGAAGAGGAAGGCGACGTCCTCGAGCAGGTCGAGGGAGGGGGAGGAGGACAGGGAGTCCGTGCCCACCGCGATCATGTTGCCCTCGGTGAGGTAGGCGCCGACCGGCGGCGCGTCCAGGCCGATCACACGATTCGAGCGCGGGCACAGCGCCACGGCCGTCTGGCGGGCGCGCAGTCGCCTGCGGTCGTCGGCGCGCATGTACACGCCGTGGGCGACGTGGCAGTCGGGCCCGAGGACGCCCAGCTGATCGACGAACTGTGTCGAGGAGAAGCCACCCCCGCGCGAGCGCATCGCCGTGAACGACGAGGAGTGCCCGATCTTCCACAGGTCGGCCAGTGCGGTCGTGCGCGTCTCGGACCATTCGGCCTCGGAGTGGGACTCGCCCAGGTGAATGTGGATGCGCATGCCGCGTCGCCTGGCCATGTCCGGCAGATCCAGCAGCGGCTCGGCGTCGAGGGAGTAGGGGGCGTGCGGGGAGATGCCCACGGCCGGAGGGGTCGGCATCGCGTCCAGGGACGCGGAGACCTCGCGTTCGCCTCGGGCCCGCCACTCCTCGTTCGACCAGCTCATGACCTCCCAGTAGGCGACGCCGTGCAGTCCGGCGTCGTGCAGCGCCGAGGCCGCATCCGCGTCCGTCACCACGTCGGCAGCGGCGGTCGTTCCGCTCTCCAGGAGCAGGCGCGCGCCCGCGGCCGCGTCGCCTCCCCAGTCCAGGCCGCCCGCGTCGTACACCTCGTCGAAGGCGCGCGCCCAGTCGTCGAAACCGCGGTACTGCCCCGCGCCCACGGACGCCATGCCCGTGTACTGCAGGTGCGTGTGCGCATTGACGAGGCCGGGGAGCAGCACGCCATCAAAGTGGTGTTCGGTGAAGGAAAGGCCTCGCTGCGTGAGCGTTTCGATGACCCAGTCGCGCGCTCCCACGTGCTCGATGCGCCCGTCGCGCACGGCGACAGCGCCGTCGAGGATCGAGGGGGCGGTGATCGGGATGACCATGCCGGCGGACCAGACGACCACGTCGCTCATGGGGGACCTTTCAGTGGGGGACGCTGACTGACAGTGTAGAAGTGGGGCGGGCGCACCCGCCCGCCGGTGGACGTGAGCTGCGACTACGACAGGGCGGCCAGCGCCGCCGCGGCCACCGCGTCGTCGGCCTCGCGCGGCAGGTCGTGCAGGCCGGGGGCCAGCTCCCCTTCGTGGGTCAGGAGCTCGCGCAGGGACGCCAGCTGCACGCCGAAGCTCATGTCCATGATCTCGATGGGGTTTCCCTCGCCCGCCGTGTAGTTGATGCCCTCCCCGCGCTCGAGGACGCGCAGCGTCTTGCCGGAGGGGCTGGTCAGGGTCTGCACGTGGGGATCGCCCGACTCGGCCATGACCCAGGAGGCGGCCACTGCCTCGTCGATGGATACCTCCCCGTCGACGCCGCCGGCGACCGTGACGATCGCGCCTTCGGGTGCCGCCTCCAGAGCGCTCAGCGGGATCGTCGAGCGTTCGCCCGTCGCGGAGATCAGCATGCCGGCGCTCGCCGCTGCCTCGTCCAGCGAGGTCACGGCGAACCCGTCCATCGACGCCTGCAGGGCGCGCACGGGATCCAGCTCCACGACGGTCACGGCCGCACCGAGCGCCGAGCCGAAGCGCGCGCATCCGCGGCCCACGTCGCCGTAACCGATGACGACGACGCTCATCCCCGCCACGGGCGCGCCCACGCCGCGCGGGTCGATCAGGTCGAGGATCGTCGTCCAGCACGACTGACCCGTCCCGTAGGCGTTGTCGAACAGGGTCTTGGACCGTGCGTCGTTCGAGGCCAGGACCGGAATGCGCAGGTCGAAAGAACGCAGGGGGCGCAGCCCCGAGGTGGTCTCCTCCGCCGCGCCGACCAGCGCGTCCAGGACGCCGGGGCAGGTGTCCGTCTCGTGCGCCAGGCGGATCAGGTGGGAGCCGTCATCCAGGGAGGAATTCGCTGCGCTGGGCCAAAAACTCGCGCGCGAGCTCCCACTCGCGCTCGCGGGAGGCTGCCGAGTCCGCGAACACGGGGATGCCGGCGTCGCGCAGGCGGGCCGCTACGTCCTCGCGGGTCTCGGACGCCCAGCCGAAGACGCTCACGCGCGCCCCGGCCTCGGAGAGCATGAGGGCCAGGGAGGCTGTTTTCGGTTCCAGGACGAGGGAGAGCCCCACGCTTCGGCCCGCCACCAGGGGAGCCAGGGCGCGTGCCGCCGCCTCGGTGACCGGCATGTGGGTGCGCGCCCACTCGATGCGCTCCTCGTCGCCGGGGCCCGTGATGGTGCGCCCGTCGGGGGCGACGACGGCGCGGAAGACGCCGCCGGGCGCCAGGACCGTGATCGCCCCGGGCCTCGGGGCCGCGTCCTCCTCGAGCGAGAAGACGACCGGGGGCGAGGCCGGGGTCCCCTCGGCGTCCGACAGCGGGCGCACGTGGGCGCCGAACGCGCGCAGCAGGGCGGCGAGCGTCGGGTCGTCCGTCGCGAAGGAGCGCCCCGCGATGAGCATGTTCGTGGCCCGCGCGTAGGCGCGTAGCAGCAGCTGGGCGGCGAGTGGATCTAGGGCGCGGTTCATGCGTCAAACGTAGCAACTGTGGCGTCGATGTCGGGGATGAGCCAGGGGGCGACCAGGGCGGTCCCTCATAGAAACGCGCGGGGCTGCGGGCCTATCGTTCAAACATGACACACGACATGGCGGGTCTGGTGACCCGAGCACTGACGAAGACATACATGCGTGGGAATACTCCCGTCCACGCCCTGGCAGGCGTCGACCTGACCCTCCCGCAGGGCACGCAGGTGGCGATCATGGGTCCCTCGGGCTCCGGTAAGACCACGCTCCTGCACTGCCTGGCGGGCGTGCTGCGCCCCAGCTCAGGGTCCATCACCCTGGACGGCGAAGAGATGACGTCCATGTCGGAGCGGGTGCTCTCCGACCTGCGCCTGCGTCGCTTCGGCTTCGTGTTCCAGGACGGCCAGCTCCTGCCCGAGCTGCCCACGCAGGAGAACATCGCGATGCCCCTCATGCTGGCGGGCACACCCAAATCGCAGGCCATCGCTCGCGCACGCGAGATCCTGACGAACCTCGGCCTCGACGGCGCCGGCCCCTACCGCCCCGGCCAGCTCTCGGGCGGCCAGGCCCAGCGCGTCGCGATCGGTCGCGCGCTCGCCACCAATCCTTCGGTGATTTTTGCGGATGAGCCCACGGGCGCCCTCGACCAGGCAACCGGCGGTGAGGTCATGTCCCTCCTGACCAGCGCCTGCGCCTCCACCGGCGCATCCCTCGTCCTCGTCACCCACGACCCCGCCGTCGCCGCGCGCCTGCCGCACACGATCCACGTGCGCGACGGCCGCATCTCCCTCGAGGCCCGAGGCAGTGGCGCGTCCAGCCCGGCCCCGGCCTCGTCGGGAACGACCCTGGGCACCCCCACGGTGGCCGGCGCGGCGGGCCAGGGGGGTGGCCCGATGAGCGCCGTGCGCACAGCCGCCGGGGCGCTCCTGCGGTCGCGTGACCGGGCGACGAGTGCCCTCACGGTCGCTGCCTTCGCTCTGCCGCACGCGTTCCTGCTCGCGGTCACCGGCGGCGTCATGGCCTTCGGGGCGCGTGCAGCCGTCGCCGCGACGTCGGCCACGGCCGACGACCCCTCAAGCCTCGACGGGATGGCGTCCTTCTACGTGATGCTTGCGTACTTCGCGGCCACCCTGCTGATCGTTCCCATCATCTCGATGGGGGCCGCGGCCGCGCGCCTGGGCATGAGCAGGCGTGAGCGCGACCTCGCGGTCCTGCGCCTCGTCGGCCTCGCGCCGGGAAAGACGAAGCTTGCCTGCATCCTCGAAACCTGCGTGTTCGCGGCCGTCGGCGTCGTCGTCGGATCGATCCTGTACGCCGTGACACTGCCCGCGTGGGGTGCCCTGTCCTTCCAGGGCCGCCCGATGGGGGTCGGTGAAATGTGGGTGGGGATCGTCGCCCTCCTCGTCGAGGGACTCGCCATGATCCTCCTCGCTGCCCTGTCCTCGTGGCTGGCCATGCGCACAGTCGCGATCACGCCCCTGGGCGTCGCGCGCCGAACGCAGGCGGGCCGAGTGAGCGCGGTCGGCCCCGTCCTCGGCCTGGTTCTCCTCGTCCTCTGGCTGAGCGTCGGCACCCTCGCGATGAACCTGGGGACTGCTATCGGCATGGCCGTCTTCATGGGGTTCATGGGCGCGATCTTCCTGATCGTCAACCTGGTGGGTGTCTGGTCGATCAGCCTCATGGGCCGCATCATGGCCCGGGCCTCGCGCAGCCCCCAGATGATGGTGGCCGGGCGCCGCATGGCCGACGATCCGCGCGCCGTGTGGCGCTCCTTCGGGGCGGTGGCCCTCGTCGGGTTCCTCGTGGGCGTCATGTATCCGGCCGCCTCCGCGATCTCGATGAGTGGGGATTCTACGGACGAGGTCGGGCGCATCGTCATCGGCGACATCAACCGGGGCATGCTGCTCACCTTCGCGATCACCCTCGCACTGGGCGCCGTGTCGACCGCGGTCAACCAGTCGATCCGCGTCCTCGACTCCGCCGACCAGGTGCGCGCCCTGTCCTACATGGGGTCGCCGCGCGGCTTCATGGACCGCAGCCGCCGCCTCGAGGTCGCGATCCCCGCGTCCGTGATGATCGTCGGCTCGATGCTGCTCGGCATGGTGTTCATGTCGCCGATGCTCGCGGCGGGTGCGGTAAAGGGCTTCCTCGTCGCGCTCGCCTCTGCGATTGCGGGCGTGGTCCTCATCGTCGCCGCCTCCGAGGCGACCGTCCCGCTGCGCCGCCGCATCCTGGCGGGCGTGCGCGAGGGACGGGAGTAGCTCTCTTCAGCGTTGATGCATGTCCCGGCCCCGGCCTCGGCCCCCTATCGACGAGGCCGGGGCAACTTATGGAGCTGGTGTCGAGTAGCCGATGCTTGCTGCGGGACGATTGCGCGTGTCAGTATTGACGGTTTTGAACTGCTTGTGGCTACTCGGTGAGCGGTACGAGGTGCTGGGCGATCCAGCCTGCGAAGTCCGCGAGGGGAAGATTGTGAGTGACGACGGAAACCACCACTTCTTCGCCCTCTGCATCGGATATGCCCCGGAGGGTTTGTCGATGGCAAGCAAGGAAGTAAATGAGGGTCATCCAGCCGGTTCTTTTGTTCCCGTCGTCAAACGCGTGAGCTAAGACGATTCCCTCTAAGAGACCAGCAGCCTGACTGACGACGGTTGGATGCAGCAAGGACCCATCGAAGGTTTGAAAGGGTCTGCCACACGCGCTCCCGAAGCTTGTGTTCCGAGATCAAAGAACCGGAACACTCGGTGCGCGCGTAGCAGACCGCAAACTCGAACAGCTTGTCGCTAGGATCGGTGGTCACGATCCAAGACGGGCCAACAGGCCAGCCCAGCGTTGATTCTCACTGTCCATGAAACTGCGAGAAACCGGCTGAAAATCACAATCCAGGGCCTGGGGACGCTCGGGTCCGGAGGCAGTGGAGAAGTACCGCATCATCGTCTGCAGGGACATCTGCTCAGATGAAGGAGCGCTACTTGGGAGTCCTGCACGTGCCTCGATCCATGGCTCCTCTTGGTGGGTTCGTTCCGCAAGAGTCCACGGGTGGCTCGTCTTGTACGCGCTCACGACGGCATCGATCACTGCGATTTCTGCCTTGGTCAGAGAAGCTGTGCTCGTGGGGCTCGAGTGCAGAGCACCACTTTTCTGTGCTGCATACACGCTTTTGTAGACAGGTCCGAACTTCCATGCTTCAGGAGCCTCTTGGAACAGGGGGAGACCCGTCCAAGCCTGCGACCACCCCTGTACGTAGTACAGGAGCTTGTGCAGCTTCATCGTGTCACAAGAAGGATCGGTGGCCAGGATTCGCTCTGCAACCGTGAACACCTTGTTCTGATCCGTCATCATCTGACCCCCTCTCTAGGTCATGTCTTTCTGGCAAGTGTATGCGTTTCCCGTCTGGCTTTCACGCTTTTCGCTCTGCTGTGCGTAATTTCGCGTTTCGTGTATTGGTTATTTATGGTCCTGGTATTTGATCCCATGCTTTTCTATAGCCTCCAGAGTGATCGGAAGCTGACCAGATGTGTGCTCTTTCGTGCTTGCGGCCTGTCTGGATTCCCTGAACGTGATCCTGTCTCCGAGGCGACCGTCCCGCTGCGCCGCCGCATCCTGGCGGGCGTGCGCGAGGGGCGGGAGTAGAGCGCTCGTCGCCAGTCGCGTGGGTCCGAGCTGCGGGGGAATGCAAACGAGCTACGAGGGAATACAAAACCGTCGGGGGTGAGAGTGTATGGAGAAGGGGGGGCAAACCTATTGGTTCGCCCCCCTTCCGGTCACTCACTTTTCGAGTTCGTCCTTGACGTCCTCTGCCTTGTCCTTGGCGTCCTCGGCGATCTCTTCCGCCTTGTCCTTAGCATCCTCGGCGGCCTCTTCGACCTTGTCCTTGGCGTCCTCTGCCTTGTCCTTAGCGTCGCCAGCGAGCTCAGCAAGCTTGTCCTTGGCTTCTTCAGCCTTCTCCTTGGCCGCGTCAACGACCTTCTCGAAGCCTTCTTCGGCCTTCTTTGCCAGATCTTCCAGACTCATGGTTCTCTCCTCGAAGTAGGGTCGTTCGATGCTTTGAGCGAACATGATCAGCCTAACACATGGTGTGATGGTGGCTTATTTTCACAAGGGGATGCAAGCCGTTTGTTGATTCGCGGCTCCGATCAAATTGTTTGAAATTAAAGAAATTAAACGCGTGTGACGCGCGCCTCATGGGTGCTAGGATTGCGCCATTTATACCGCACACGTCGATGGACGCATCGTGTACCGCGCGCCTTCCCCAGTACTCGCACGCGGAGGGGGTCGGTGGGGCCGCGCGAGGAGCGCAGGTCACCAGGCCAGCCGCGCGACGCCGGCGCCCCGCGCCGCCCTCATACCCGCCCGTCGTGCGCCCGAGCGTGCGCGTGCGAGCCGAGCTCGACGAGGAGATCTTCTCCCTGTCGGCCTCGCCCCGATCGTCACTGTCCATGGGTGCGCGGCGCTTGTCGCGGCTCGGTGCCCTCGTGGCCGCGATGCTGCCGGCTGCGGCCGTTGCGCTATGGTGGTGGTTCTGAGCCGACCTCTGCGTTCTCCTGAACGGAACGGACGGGCGATACGGAGTCGGTTCCATCATCTGGAGGTGTCGTGTTCTTCGTTGGCTTTCTACTGATCGCTGCCCCCGTAGCATTTGTCGCCCTCCTGGCGCTGGCTGCCGACGTCACGGCAACGAAAAGCCGTGAGAGAAAGGCCGCCGATGCGCAGGCGCGGGTCATGTCGGCCGATGGAGCTTCGGACAATGCTGGCGAGTTGATCCGCGAGAAACGGCGTCAGGTTCGAGTGTGGTGCGAATCTGCGTCATTCTGGGCTTCGTCCTCACCGGAAGCATGCTGTACCTGCCGCCGTTGGCCTGGCTTGCCAGCTTTTTTGATCCGGACGGTAACCCGCCCGCAGTCGCCATGAACTTGGCCTTCCTCTCCGCGCTGCTCTTTATCGCTCCGTTCGGCATGCTTGCGTTCCTGTGCGCCCTCCTCGTGCGCTTCTTCGAAAAGGGCAAAGAGAGGGATCAGGAGCGCTCAGAGTGACCATGCGCGTGCCGCGCGAGGCGCCGTGAGGTTGCCCCGGCCTCGTCGTAGGTCGCGCGCACCCGGCACCCCCGTCGGGCACAATGGACCCATGACGACCCCCACTGACCCCGCGCGTTACGCGGGCGCCGACCTGCGCCTGGCCGCCGTCGACATGGACGGCACCCTCCTGGACGACGACAAGAACTTCCCGCCCGGCATGGACGAGCTGCTCGACCAGATGGACGCGCGCGGCGTCACCTTCGCGCCCGCGTCCGGTCGCCAGGTGTGGACCCTCATCGACATGTTCCCCGGGCGACCCGGCATGACCGTCATCGGGGAAAACGGTGGAATCGTCATGCGCGACGGCGTCGAGGTCTCCTCCAGCCCCCTCGATGCCCCCACTATGCGCGAGGCCGTCCGCCTCGTCCGCGAGGCCACCTCGGGTCCGGACGGGATCGATGGCGGCCTGGTCATGTGCGGCAAGCAATTCGCCTACGTCGAGCGCACCGACGACCGCTTCGTCGACGGCGTCATGCCCTACTATCACCGCACCAAGCGCGTGGACGATCAGATCGCCATCATCGACGCGATCGAGGCCGGCGAGATCGATGACGCCATCGTCAAGCTCGCGGTCTACGTCATTGGGCCGGTCCAGGCGCTCGCGGAGGCCACCCTGGCTAACTTCGCCGACACTCACCAGTACGCGATTTCCGGCGCGAACTGGGCGGACCTGCAGATCCGAGGCGTCGACAAGGGCAGCGCCGTGCGCGACCTGCAGCGCTTCCTTGGAGTGACGCGTGAGCAGACCGCCGTCTTCGGCGATGCTGGTAACGACCTGTCCATGATGAGCGAGGGGGACTTGTCCTTCGCGATGGCCAACGCCTCGCGGGACGTCGTCGAGGCCGCTCGCTTCGTCGCCCCCTCGAACAACGAGGCCGGGGTTGCGCAGGTGCTACGCGCGCTTCTGGCGTAGCTGCCCGTTGCGCGGGTAGGAACTTACCATTAGTCTCAATTCTTGAAAGAATTTTTGACAAGGGGGTATGGGCGCTCCTCATATTCTCTTTGTCTGTGCGGCAGTATCTGTGATCCGCACTCGGATAATCAGATTGTCATCGAATGTCGATGCGACGCAGGAGGAACCTGATGAGCACCCCTTATCCTCAGCAGCCTGCGGGGCAGCCTGTAGTTCCCGCGCAGCCTGTGCAGCCCGCGCAGCCCGCGGGGCAGGGGTATTCGACGGCACCTCAGGGATTTGCGCCGGGCTATGTGCCCGTGCCTCAGGGGCCTGTGAAAGTGCGGGTTAACTGTGTCTCCCTCGTCTTTGGAATTTGTGTATGGGTGTTCATCGCGCTGTTGGTGCTGGACGCGTGGAGATTGATGCACTCGCCGGATGTGTCCGCGAGTGGGGCGGATATTGTCGGCTTCTATCCTCTATTTGTGCTGGGCTTCTGCGGTCCGTTGAACCTCATCGGTGTCATCGTCGGTTCTTCAAGGGCGAAGGACAAGCTGGTGAAATGGAAGTTCAACAGGCTGGGGATTATCCTCAATGCGACCCCGTACATTATCTTTTTCGTTTTTCTCGTTCTTATGTTAATTGTCGTGACTGTGGCACCGTTTTTGTCGTAGGTCGTGAGCGCGCGCTTCTGGCGTAGCTGCCCGTTGCGCGGGTAGGAACTTACCGTTAGTCTCAATTCTTGAAAGACTTTTCGGTACGGGGGATGTGTGGGTTCTTCACAGTCTCGTTGCCGTATGTCGGTGCAATAAAGGAGGAACCTGATGAGTACGCCTTATCCTCAGCGGCCTGCGGGACAGGTGCCGCAGGTTGTGCCCCAGGCGGGAGCGGGAGCGCAGCCCGCGGGGCAGGGGTATTCGACGGCACCCCAGGGTTTTGCGCCGGGCTATGCGCCCGTGCCTCAGGGGCCTGTGGTTCAGAAGGTGAATAGGCTTTTGTCAAGTCCCGGGTTTTGTGGAGACTTGTTTAGGCCGCTTCCTTTCGTGTTGTTGTGTGTTGGTTTTCTGCTTGTTGTGGTGTGATTCCGCCCAGGGCGAGGTGAGGGCGGCTTGTGTTGTACCAGTGGACCCAGGCGGCGGTTTCGCGTTCGACCTCGCGCCGATCGCGCCATGGACCTGTGTAGCCCGGACGTGCTGTGTTGTAGATGAGTTCAGCTTTGTATAAGGAGTTCAAGGCCTCAGCTAGAGCGTTATCGTAGGAATCGCCGGTCGAACCCACCGACGCTACTGCCTGGCAACGGGCGAGAGCTTGCCCGTAGCGCACGTCGCGGTATTGCACGCCCCGATCGGAGTGGTGCACGAGCCCACGAGTGTCTATATCATCGCGGCGTCGCTGGCAGATCGCCATGTTCAACGCGTCCAGGGCCACGTCGGTATGCAGCGAGGACGCGACTTTCCAGCCCAAGATTTTACGCGAGCACACGTCGGTAACGAAAGCGACGTAGACCCAGCCAGCCTGGGTTGGCACGTAGGTAATGTCTGCGACCCACAACTCGTTGAGATCATGGGCCCCGAAATGCCGATTGACCAGGTCCAAGGGGCATGCATGGCGCGGCGCTGAAGCCGTGACATGGCGGGTCCGACGCCGACTCACGCCACGAATACCCATACGCCGCATCAAGCGCTCAACCGTGCATCGCGCCACGTGCCCCACGCCCAACTCGTGAGTGTTGAGGAAGGCGTGCATCTTGCGCACCCCGAACACACAGTAGTTCTCCTCCCACACGCGTCTGATCACGTCTGTGAGCGCCTCGTCGCGCACGCTGCGCGCCGACAAGGGGCGCGCCCGGGCAGCGTAATAGGCGCTGGGAGCAACCCGCACCCCTAACTGGGACAAGACAGTGCAGATCGGCTCGACTCCCCACCGATGCCGGTTGGCCTCGATGAAATCGTAGACTAGCGTCCGAGGCGGTCGAGCTCCGCCCCGAAAAAAGCCGACGCCGCCTTCAAAATTTCGTTGGCCCGCCGTAGCTCACGGTTTTCAGCTTCCAGCGCCCGGATACGGGCCTCTTGATCACTGACCTCGCCACGCTCATTGCGCCCGCCCTGCTCCACGGCACGCACCCACGTACGCAGCGCCTCAGGATTGATCCCCAACTGGCCGCCAATACGCTTAATAGCACCCCTACGCCGCCCAGGATCAGCACGAGCCTCCAACGCCATACGCGTCGCACGCTCACGCAACTCCATCGAATACTTACGCTGACCAGACATCCCAAACCTCCAATCCGGCCTAAGACACTCTCCACAATACCCGGGACACATCATTTCGATCATCCTGGGTATTGTCGGGTGGGTGCTCATCGGTCTGACGATACTGGTTATGGTGCTCGCTATCCAAGCCTCTGCGTCCGATCCTGACCCGAGCGGCAAGGAAGTGATCGGTTTCTTTCCCCTCTTTGCCCTGATACTCATCGGTCCGGTGAACTTCGCCGGTGGTATTTTCGGAATCGTGGGGGCCGTCGGAAAGCCCAAGACGCTCAAGCTCAACTGGTTGGGAATCCTCCTCAATGTGAGCCCGTACGTCATTTTCACAGTCCTCCCGTTCTTGCTGGCGGTGCTCTTTCACCGCTGAGCTGTGAGTCGTCGCACGCGTCGATGAAGATTGTTGGCGCACGCCCAATGATGGCGTGTGCTTGTTCTTGACCAGGCCGCCGCTGCGATCACTAGAGGAGAATGCCATGAACGACTGTAGCGTTCCCGCAGGTGGGCCTCGTGAATGCATGTCGCGACGGATGTACGGGCTTTCTCTGTTCTGCGTATTCGCGGGACTCGCGGTCATGGTCGGTGGCTTTATCGTCCGATCAGCTTCGGTTGTTGGTGAGATGAGTGCCAGCGCGAACCTCGTCATTCCCGGCGAGTTTGCGGTCATGAGCGACAGCGAGTTTATCCATTCCCTCCTGCCCGTAGCCGGTGTGGCGGGGATCGTTCATCTGGTGGGTGTCGTCGCCGGGCTGATGGGACGAACGCGCGCCGAGGATCGGAGGGAGCTCGCGCGCTGCGCGCTCGGAGTGGGTGCGAATGCCTTCTTTCTTGCCTGCGCCTGTATCACCCCCGTCGTTGGCTTGGTCCCCGATCCGCGGGCGCTCGTGCCCCTCCTCGTTGTGTGCGGCGCTGCGGTCCTGGCTGCGTGTGTGTCCCTATTCCGCGGCAGGCGTGCCAGCGCGGGCGCGATATCGGTGGGCGCGGGAGCCGCGGGCATGCTGGCTATGGCCGGAGCGTTGCTTGTCGGCCTGTTCGCGATGCTCCACGAACTAGCTACGACGCCGGGGCGACCCTTCTTGCCCGCGTTGATTGTCGTGGCCGTCTGCTTCTACATGTCCGTCCCGGCGGGCCTCGTCCAACTTGCGGGCTTGATCATGGGAATACGAGCGCGTCGGCGCGCTGACAGCGAGGCTGAGCGGGCACTCGCCACGTGGGGAATAGTCCTGAATGTGCCCCTGTGCTGGTGCGTTCTTTTCCTCCCCCTGCTGGTTCTCATCTGAACCTGCCCGGCGCTTTGCTGGCGATGGTCGAGGTGTCGCCTTTTCGTTGCAATATCGGGACTGCGCTCGGCTGAGGAGGCCGTCGCTGCGCGCGCTTGTGGGGTGAGCGCGTTTTGCGTGGGAGTTGCCTTGTCGTTAGTCTCAATTCTTGAAAGACTTTTCGGTACGGGGGATGTGTGGGTTCTTCACAGTCTCGTTGCCGTATGTCGGTGCAATAAAGGAGGAACCTAATGAGCACCCCTTATCCTCAGCAGCCTGCGGGGCAGCCCGCAGTTCCCGCGCAGCCTGTGCAGCCCGCGGGGCAGGCGCCGCAGGTTGTGCCCCAGGCGGGAGTGCCATATTCGCTGGCACCCCAGAGCCAGGTCCCGGAAAAGATCAGTAGGCTGTCCTTCATTTGTGCGATTATCGGACTGGGTGTCCTGGTTCCGTCACTCCTGTACTGCGCCTATATCGTTGACAGTGCTGTGCACAGTGACCATCCCGAAGGCGCTGGCTTTGTATGGATCATCCCGTTCACCGTGTACATGGGTGTTCTTCTGCCCATTAATCTTATCGGTCTGATTAGTGGCTCCCAGAAGGTGGGGCCCTCGGTTTCGGGCCGACAGCGGATGTGGAGCCTGCTCGGTATCGGCCTGAATATTCTTCCCTGGGTGATCGCTATTGGTCTCCTTGTCTGGATCTGAATGCCTAGTTTCCCTGTACTGTCGGGGCCGCACTGGTCTTCGGATGACCGTTGCATGTAAATAACGAAAATGAGACCGAGGAAGTCAATGAGTATGCCGTATCCACAGCAGCCTGCGGAGCAGCCCGCAGTTCCCGGAGTGCTCGCGCAGGCCGCGCAGCCTGCATATCAGGGGGTCGCGCCGGGCTATGCCCCCGTGCCCCAGGGACCTGTCGTTCAGAAGGTGAACTGGGCGTCGATCACCCTGGGTGTTGTCGGGTGGGTCCTCGTCGGTCTAACGGTATTGGGTACGTACCTGGCTATTCGAGCTATCCCGTCCGATGCTGACCCGAGCGGTGCTGACATCGTCGGCTTTATCCCTCTCCTCGGCTTGCCATTCTTTGGCTCGGTGAACCTCGCTGGCGGCGTTATTGGGATCGTCGGGGCAGTGGGCAAGCCGAAGACGCGCAAGCTCAACTGGCTGGGAATCCTCCTCAATGCGAGCCCGTACGTCGTTTTTCTCGCCCTTATGATGGCGGCAATGTATTTCCACTAGGCCGTTAAGCTGTGGGTCGTCCCACGCATCGATGATGATTGTTGGCGCACGCCCAATGATGGCATCTCTGTAAGGGTGTGCGGACGAGCGAACCTGCTGATATTGTCGCGACGATCAACTGATGAAGAAGCGACTATGACAACACCGAATCCGTACGTTCCCGACCCGAACGCCTCTCCCATGATGCCTGTGCAGCAGTCGCCCTACCAGCAGCAGGGCGGTGTCCCTGCTCAGGGTGTGCCACAGCCAGGCATGCAGCAGAACTGGGTGGGGCAACCGGCCGTGCAGGGCTACCCGCAGGGCGGGTATGCGGGCTCCGGCTATGGTCCCGTAGCCCCCGTGAAGCGTCGCAAGTCGTTCAAGGCGGCGGGCATTTTGTTCGGGGTCGGCTTGCTGCTCGCGCTCTCCCCCTTCATTGCCGGGGCGATCATTGAGCTCATTCCGGGCAACCACGGTGACGGCGGAGACGGCCTGTACTGGCTCGCAGTCGCGATGATCTTCTACATTCTGCCGATCGGCCTCATCCTGATCCTGATCTCTGGCATCGTGGCAATTGTGGTCGCTCTGATGAACTCTTCGTCGAAGAGCTGATCCTGAGAGACGAAAGACCCCGCGTCGAACCACCAAACGGCGGCGACGCGGGGTCTTTTTCTGTCCTACTTGGCGTGGTAGCGGGGGCTGGTGCCCAGGTGAATTGGTGTGGGGATATCCGTGTCTTTCAGGATGCTTTCGTCGATGCCTCGGTAGGTGTAGGTGGGGTCTCCGGCGATGTCTCGGGGGTCGACGAGGCCGGCGAGGTATTGCTGGGATTCCTCGTTGGTGGGGCCGAGGCGGTCGTTGCCCTTGTTCATGATCGGGTTCTCGTCGGGGTACTGGGACGGATCGGTATTGAGCATTGGGCCGATGGCGGCGACTCCATACCCTGTGTACTTATTCCACTGTCCTTCGTTGTTCAGCGCCGTCTTGGTGAGGAGTTGGAGGAGTTGGTTGCTGGTGGCGTTGGGCCACTTCTGTTTGGCTAGGGCCAGGAAGCCGGCGACTAGGGGTGTGGCGTTGGAGGTGCCTCTCGTGCTGATGTTGGTGTTGTTCTCGTAGTTGTGGGCAATCATGGGGCCTCCCACGGCCGCGACGGTCACGCCTTTGCCCCACGAGGAGTATTCGGCGCGCTTGCCGGAGGTGTCGATGGCGCTGACACTGACCACCCCGGACCACTTGCCGAAGGTGTCAATAGTATCTTCCTCGTTGTCGTTTCCTGCGCCGCTCACCACGATGACGCCCAGGGCGTTGGCGCGGGCGATCGCCCACTTCACCGCGTCACTCGTGTCATCACTTGTTGCGGAGATGCTGATGATCTGAGCCCCGTCGCTGATGGCGCGATTGATGAGAGAGTTGTTTTCTTCGATGCCATTACCGTTGCGGACCGCACATCCGGCAGCGGCATCTTCACCCTCATCCTCAAACCTGGTTCGGTAGGTCAGGAGTGTTGCGTCGGGGGCGACGCCGTACGCACTGGAGACCAGGAGCGAGGCGAGGGCTGTCGCGTGGCTCTTGGATTGTGTGCTCGAATGGACGGTGCAGGGGCTCTTGTCGATGATGGTGGCACCTGCGAGTTCGGGTGCGCTGGTGTCGACCTCGCCGTCGATGAGGGCGATGGTCACGCCCTTGCCGGTGTAGCCCTTGGCCCGCGCCTGATCGAGGTGGTAGTAGGCGAAGTAGGACTGGTCGGCCGCCGTGATGGGGTCTGCGGCGTGTGCGGGAGCGGCGGGCAGGGCGATGGCCCCGGCCGCCAGGGCCAGGGTCATCGCACACGCACCCGCGAGCCGCAGCCGCCGGTGTCTCGTTGGGTTAGTCGTCATTTGGCGTGGTAGCGGGGGCTGGTGCCCAGGTGGATTGGTGTGGGGATGTCCGTGTCTTTCAGGATGCTTTCGTCGAGGCCTCGGTAGGTGTAGGTGGGGTCTCCAGCGACGTCTCGGGGGTCGACGAGGCCGGCGAGGTACTGCTGGGTCTCTTCGTTGGTGGGACCCATGTCGGTGTAGCCCTTGTCCATGATTGGGTTCTCGTCGGGGTACTGGGACGGATCGGTGTTGACCATGGCTCCGGGGTCTGCTCCGCCGTATCCGATATACTTGTTCCACCCGCTTTGGTCAGTGCGAGCTGTGTGCGTGAGCAGTTGGAGGAGTTGGTTGCTGGTGGCGTTGGGCCACTTCTGTTTGGCCAGGGCCAGGAAGCCGGCGACCAGGGGTGTGGCGTTGGAGGTGCCTCTCGTGCTGATGTTGGTGTTGGTCTCGTAGTTGTGGGCGACGATGGGGCCTCCCACGGCCGCCACGGTTACGCCTTTGCCCCACGAGGAGTATTCGGCGCGCTTGCCGGAGGTGTCGATGGCGCTGACGCTCACCACCCCGGACCACTTCCCGTAGGTGTGCAGGGTCTCTTCCTCGTTGTCGTTTCCTGCGGGACTGACGACGATAACACCGAGGGCGTTGGCGCGGGCGATCGCCCACTTCACCGCGGGACTCGTGTCTTCATTTGAGGCGGAGATGCTGATGATTTGTGCGCCGTCGGTGATCGCCTGATTGATCAGCCACTCGGGCTCGTAGAGACTGTTGCCGTGGTGGCCTTGGCAATCGGACTCCGCCTTGTCTCCATCTTTGGGGAAGCTGTTTCGGTAGGCCAGGAGTGTTGCGTCGGGTGCGACTCCGTACTCTTTGGAGACCAGGAGTGAGGCCATGGCCGTGCCGTGGCTCTTCGAGTAGGCGCTGGAGGTGACGGTGCACGGTGTTTTGTCGATAACAGTGGTGCCGGCCAGCTCGGGTGCGCTGGTGTCCACCTCGCCGTCGATGAGGGCGATGGTCACGCCCTTGCCGGTGTAGCCCTTCGCCCTGGCTTGATCGAGATGGTAGTAGGCGAAGTAGGACTGGTCGGCCGCCGTGATCGGGTCGGCGGCGTGAGCGGGAGCGGCGGGCAGGCGATGGCCCCGGCCGCCAGGGCCAGGGTCATCGCACATGCACCCGAGAGGCGCAGCCGCCGATGTCTCGTTGGGTTAGTCGTCATTTGGCGTGGAAGCGGGGGCTGGTGCCCAGGTGGATTGGCACGCCGGCGTCGGTGTTGCTGATGACGCTTTCGTCGGTCCCGCGGTAGGTGTACGAATCGTCAAATGCAATGTCGCGGGGATTGACGAGGCCGCTCATGTACTGCTGGATTTCATCCGTGGTGGGTCCTTTATGTTGGGTGGGGTCCATCAACGGATTCTCGTCAGGATACTGGGACGGATCGGTGTTCATCATGGCGCCCAGGTCAGCAACCCCGTATCCCGTGTATTTGTTCCAGCGTCCCTCGTTGTTCAACGCCGTCTTGGTGAGCAGTTGGAGGAGTTGGTTGTTGGTGGCGTTGGGCCACTTCTGCTTGGCCAGGGCCAGGAAACCTGCGATGAGGGGCGTGGAGTACGATGTGCCGTCTGCGGCAGCTTTATTGCCTGTTTCATAGTTGCGGACGATGATAGGGCCACCCACTGCTGCCGTGGTGGTTCCCTGCCCCCACGAGGAGTAGTCAGCTACCTTGCCGGTGGTGTCGATGGCGCCGACACCGACGACGCCGGACCACTTGGAATAGCCGTTGTTAGTCTCATCTTTCGCGTCATTACCCATGGGGGAGACGACGATGACGCCGAGGGCATCGGCTCGGGCGATCGCCCACTTGGTTGCGTCGTCGAAGTTTTCGTCGGACGAGGAGATGCTGATGATCTGAGCCCCGTCACTGATGGCGCGATTGATGAGAGAGGTGGGGTCTTCGATCGGGTTACCGTTGCGGAAGGTGCACTCGTTTCCGGACTCATCGCCATCGTCAGCGAGACTGGTTCGGTAGGTCAGGAGTGTTGCGTCGGGGGCGACGCCGTACGTTTTGGAGACCAGGAGCGAGGCAATGGCTGTCCCGTGTGTCTTGGAGAAGGGACTTGAGGTGACGGTACACGGGCTCTTGTCGATGATGGTGGCGCCGGCCAGCTCGGGTACGGTGGTGTCGACCTCGCCGTCGATGAGGGCGATGGTGACGCCCTTGCCGGTGTAGCCCTTGGCTCTGGCCTGATCGAGGTGGTAGTAGGCGAAGTAGGACTGGTCGGCCGCCGTGATGGGATCGGCCGCGTGAGCGGGCACGGCGGGCAGGACGATGGCCCCGGCCGCCAGGGCCAGGGTCATCGCACACGCACCCGCAAGGCACAGCAGTCGACGGAGACCGGAAGCGGAGTTCGTGGTTACCATTGGCGAGGATCCCATCCGTCGTCCTTCGGGGAGGCGGGCTTTAGTCCTTGTCCGAGCCGTAGGTCTGCGACATCGGATTGACGTAGCCCGGGGGCAGCGCATCGTCCTCGTCGTCCTCGAACTTGAAGGCCTCGTACTTGCGCCGGCGCCCCTTCTTGTCATCCTTGCCGCCACCGGCACCCGCGCCGGCACCCATGAAGCCGCCCATGCCGGGCCGCCCGGCCGCGCCCGAAGCACCAGCGGAGCTGCCGGCGCCCGTCTTGCCTGCTGCGCCGGACATGCCGCCCGTGCCGTTCGTGCCCGTCAGGCCGGTCGTCCCGCCCGACGCGCTCGTGCTACCGGGCAAGCCGCTGGCACCAAAACCGCCGCCAGCAGCTGAGCCCCCGCGCAGCCCGCCCGCGCCGCCGCGACCCAGCCCGCCGAGCGAGCCGACGCCCAGGCCCGACCCACCGCGTGCTCCAAGGGCAGCCGCGCCGAGAGCACCCGCACCGAGGACGCCGGCGCCGAGGGCGCCCGCGCCCGCCAGACTCGTGCGTCCGGAGGCGTTGAAGCGAGTGGAGGGACCGCCATTAATGCGCCACAGGGGGTGGTCGCGATCAGTGGGGGGAGCCGGCGTATAGCCGCCGACGGTGCCGTTGGCGTAGCGCTCGCCGCCGATGCGAGAATGCAGAAGGTCAACACCCATCAGGTCCTTGGGGTCAGTGATGGGCTTGCTCCGGCTGCCTAGCTCACCCTCACTGGCATAGCGATCGGGTATGCGCTGGGACTGAAGCTTGCGCAGCTTCTCGGCGTCTGCATCCTGCGCGGTTGGGTCGTCGAATCCGCTCGGGTAGGCGCTGGAGTTAGCTCCGCGTTGGTCTGCGCGTCCGTAGTCGCTGTCGCGGTCGCCCGGGTATACGCCGGGCTGATCAGGGGAGGCCGACTTGTTTCCGTTTTCGACGTCCTTGATGACCCATGGAGCGGAAATATCGTCGAGGTCGCGAAGATTGTGGGACTTGCCACCTTTGCCGCCCTTCTTCGTGTGCTTTCCTGGCTGCGCTACGTCGCGCGCATGCGCAGCCAATTGGTGCATTGAGTCGTTGAGATTGTGCAGAATCTGCTTGGATTTCTGTTCGCGCTCGGCGTTTGCTTGTGCGGCAACCGCGTCGTAGACGGCTGCGCCGGTTGAGGCTAAGACATTGATGCCGAAGCCCATCGGTCCCATCCCTTGCGAGACTGGAATTGCCACATCGGCCGCGTTGCGAAGCGCATCCAGCCGGGAGTCAACGAGGACGGGAGAAAGTAACTCAGCCTCCTCGCGCGCGTGCTGCATGACGCGGCGCATCTCAACCTCGACAAGCGTGGCGGCGAGGTACGAGGAACGCCACTCACTTAAGCGGAATTCGGCCTCATTAAGCCACTGTTGGATAGCGTCGCCCGTTTTCCCTTGGAAACCCTGGTACTCGCGGTAGTGCTGAATGCGCTTCTCGGCCTCGCGGATAGCCTCCATTGCGGTGCGATGTTTAGCGTCCAAATCTGAGAGAGATTGGTTTGCCTTCGCGACCTCTACGAAACGCATGAGGCGGTCATAATTGGGGCTGTGAACCATTGCTACGTCACTTCCTGCGATCACATACCGGTCTGTTCGCCGACGGCAGAGGGCGTGCTGTCATCCTGCATACTTGCAGCGGCTGCCCCCACTGGCGTCGACGTTGCGTGAGGCAGTGTTCCAGAAGCTTTCAGTACTTGCGCGCCCAGCGCTCCAGCGGCAAGCTTTTGAATGAGCAGATCGGATGCCAAATCAGACTCCGTGCCCTTCAGTAGGCGTACGAGTTCCTCTTCTGCCCGCATGAAAGCCTCTTCGGCATCGTCGACCATTTTGCCGAAATCGCGGAGCTGATCGCCCTCTGAAGAAAAACCACGACAGGCTGCTTCGTATGCGCTCACCAGAGCCTGACGGGCTGCCTCTACGCCCTCCTCTTCGGAGCCCCACACATCGGAGACCTGAGCGTTCGCAAACGCTTCAGCGGTCTTTGCAACCGTATGCAAAGAGTCTGCTCCGTTGCTCGCGTCCTGACGCGTCTGATCGTGCTTACTTGAGTCGAAACTTAGGTCGACCACGAAAACCTCCAGGCGAAACAAGCGCAGGCGCGGCCTGCTGATGGCAATGAGATGATCCTCATCATATGACCAACCGGCAAGGCTCGCAAAAATGTCGGGTAACTGACGGAGGGGTCCGGAAAAGGTACGCGCTTGCGGGCGCGCGGACGACAGTGGCACGACGAATGGGCGGGGGCCGCGGCGCAGCGCGCCGCGGCCCCCGAAGCAAAAACCTCTCAGAAGGTTACATTCACTCGCCAGCCTCGAAGGTGGCCTTCTCAGCCTCGGTGTCCGGGACGAACGAATCCGTGTCCAGATCCGCCCAGTACTCCTCGGCCCACGGATCCTCGATCGGCTGCGAACGCTTCCACAGGATGTAGCCCGCGCCAGCGACGGCACCCACCAGGGCCGTCAGGCCGAAGGCACGCAGCACGCGGCACTTGCGGCGCTTACGCGTGGGGGTGGTGAGGGCGACAGCCGAAGCCTCGGAAGCGCGACGAGCGCGCTCCGACAGCGAACCGCGCGCCGACAGCGCCGCACCCGCCTGGTTGACGGCGAGGGAAGCGCGCGGCAGGTAGTCGTCCACGAGGTGCTCGCGAGCGTTCTCGATCGCCGGACCGGCCTGTGCGGCGGCAGCCTGCGCACGAGCGGCAGCGCTCTCGATCGCGGGGGTCGCGTGCTCAATCGCGGAATTCAGCGCGGCCTGGGCGCGAGGCGCGGCCCAGTCGACGCCCTGGCTAGCCAGATCGGCAGCCCGCACGGCAACCTTGCCGGCGTAAATGGCAGCGGCGTCGCGAAGCTGCTGAGACGATGCGCGCAGCTTCTCTGCATCGAAAGTCGGCGAAGTAACCATGATGTCTCCGATTCTGTCCACAATAAACAGGGGCGCGGATGCGCCACTCACTCCTATTGTGCAACAACGGGCTGTGATCTGCAGCCCACCGGCTCGCGTGAGGTGCGTGACGGACAGGAAACACCCAGGAAAAGATGCGACCATTACAGTCATGAAAGCTATTCTTCACACCTCCGCCGGCGACATCACCGTCGAGCTGTTCCCCAACCACGCCCCCAACACGGTCAACAACTTCGTGACCCTGGCCAAGGGCGAGCGCGAATGGGTCGACCCGAAGACCGGCCAGAAGACCTCTCGTCCCCTCTACGACGGCACCATCTTCCACCGCGTCATCCCCGGCTTCATGATCCAGGGCGGCGACCCCCTCGGCACCGGCACCGGCGGCCCCGGCTACCAGTTCAACGATGAGATCCACCCCGAGCTGAACTTCAACGACCCCTACCTGCTCGCCATGGCCAACGCCGGCAAGCGCATGGGTAAGGGCACCAACGGCTCCCAGTTCTTCATCACCGTGGCCCCCACCCCGTGGCTGCTCGGCAACCACACCATCTTCGGTAAGGTCACCGACGAGGAGTCCAAGCGCGTCGTCGACGCCATCGCCACCACCCCCACGGGCGCCCAGGACCGCCCCGTGACGGAGCAGGTCATCAACTCCATCGAGATCGTCGACTGACCCTCTCCCCTCATCATCGACGAGGCCGGGACCGCCCCCGCTGCCCAGTGCAGTGACCGGGATGGTGCACCCCGGCCTCGTCCCTTACCCCCGCCGAAAGGGAAGCCATGAGCATGCCGAGCTACGGCCAGCGCTCTGACCCGCGCGCCGCCCCCGACTGTCCGCGCCACCCGGGCGTGCGCAGCGTCGACTACTGCAAGCGCTGCAACCGGCCCATGTGCGCGGACTGCGCGATCCCCACCGAGGTCCGCTCGATCTGCGTGGACTGCACGTCCTCGAAGAAGCGGTGGATGGGCTCCGCCTCGCGCGCGGCCGCGGCCGGAGCGCCGGTCGTCACCTACGCGATGATCGCGATCTGCGTCCTCATGTACGCGGTGACCTCCTTCGCGCCCTCGACGAAGGTCGACCTGGCGCTCCTACCCGCGACCCTCATGTCGCGCCCGTGGACGGTCCTCACAGGAGCGTTCCTGCACGGCGGCATCATGCACATCCTGTTCAACATGCTTTCCCTGTACTGGGTGGGGCGCGCGATCGAACCGGTCCTGGGCCGCTGGCGCTTCCTCACGCTCTACCTGGTGAGCGCGCTGGGAGGCTCCGCCTTCATTATCGCGTGGTGCCTCATCCAGCCCTCCGAGATCTTCGTGAGCACGGTCGGCGCGTCGGGCGCCGTCTTCGGTCTGTTCGGCGCCGTGTTCGTCCTCCAGCGCCTGGGTGGGTCGGACACGACCGCGATCCTGACGCTGCTCGGCATCAACCTCGTCTACGGCTTCGTGGTCAGCGGCATCTCCTGGCAGGGGCACATCGGCGGGGCGATCGCCGGCGTGGGCACCACGTGGGTCCTCGTGCGCATGGCCCGCCCGCGTCCGGGCGTCACGCAGGTGTATCAGAACCGGCGTGAAGCGGTCGTCGCGCTCGGCATGATCGCAGGCATGCTCGTGCTCAACGCCCTCGTGTTCCGCGTCCTGCTCGAGGTCTACGGCGCGTGACGGGTCAGCAGCCGACAGGCGCATGACATCTAAGGATGACCTAATATAGGAAGGGTCCGGCAAATAGTGCCGGGCCCTCCCTCATGCTTCCCACAGGAGAGACCATGACCAGCCCCTGGGACCTGTACGACCAGCTCATCGACGAGATCCCCGCCGACATCACCGTCACCCAGATCCACACCGACGGCAAATGGCGCCGCGTCGCCTCCAGCGAAGACGGCGTCGGTATGGCCTTCGGCATGAACGTCCAGTCCCGCCCGCGCGCCACCGAGGACCCCGCCGACCTCGTCGGCCGCCCGCTGCGCGACGTCGCCGCCCTCGCCAAGTCCTGGAACTTCGAAGACGCCGGCATCGGCATGGCAGCCGTCAACGCCTACCACTCCCACCCCGTACGCGCCCTCGCCCACGGATTTCGACCCTGCAAGGAAAACAACTGGGCACGCACCTTCCACCCCTACGCGCCTCTCGTCGCCGGCAAACGCGTCGCCGTCATCGGACACTTCCCCTTCGCGCCCGCCGCCATGCCCGACGCTGCCGAGCTCACCATCCTCGAACGCAACGTCTTCGACGGCGACTACCCCTGACTCCGCCTGCGAATACCTGCTCCCCGAGATGGACTACGTCTTCATCTCCGGATCCGCATTCGTCAACAAGACCATGCCGCGCCTCCTCGCGCTCGCTTCCGACGCCCACACCGTCGTCCTCGGCCCCTCCACGCCCGCGTCCCCCGCGATCCTGCGAGCCGGAGCCACGACCGTCATGTCCTTCGCCAGCGCGCACCCCGCGCGCCTCGAAGACGGGCTGGCCGGACGCTCCCTCCTCGGCATGTACGACGCCGGCATGAGGGTCCAGCTCAGCAGGCCGTGACCCGAGAACGAGGCCGTGGCCCGCTCGCTCGGCTGAGACCCGGTAGCCAGCCACGGCCTCGTCCATAGAAATAGTGGGGCGTCCCGGCCGCAGCCGGAACACCCCACACTCACACTCACTGGAGACGGCAGGCTCACGCCCGTCGCGCCCCCGTCAACGCCAACGCAGCGTCATCAGGAAGCCGACCATCATCGTGCCCAGACCCACCGCAATATTCCACGCGCCCAGCTTCGGAACCGGGTACGTGCCCGACGAAATGTAGTAGACGACAACCCACAGCAGGCCCAGAATCATCAGGGCCACAAACGTGGGTGCCCACCAGGCGGGGCTAAGCGGAATACCGTCAGTCCAGTTCTGGATGTCGGTATCGTCCTCAACCTCGTGCCCATTCTTCTTACGCTTCTTGGATTCGGCCACGTCGGGTCCTCTCTGCTGGCCCGCGCGGGAAGAAAACCGCCCGGCGGTGATGAATTAGTCGCAACACTAGCGTAGTCTCGGACGTGGAAAGTGCCAAAGCGCAGCGCCATACAAGGGGGGGAAAGATGCACGCACGCAGGCTCCGCCACACCGCTGGCGTGCTCGCCGTGACCGTCGCCTCCGGCCTCCTCTTCTCCGTTTCCGCGCTCAACGAACGCAAAAACCCCGCGGCGACCTCCGACCTGTCTACCCTCGTGCGTAACCGCCAGGAGCAGGTCAAATCCCTCGAAAACGAGGTCTCCTCGCTCGACGCGCAGATCCAGAGCTACACCACCACAGTCCCTCAATCCGGCGACGAAGACGTCTTCACCACTCGCTCCACCCAAACCGTCACCGGCCCCGGCGTCCAAATCACCCTCAGCGACGCGCCCCCCGGACAGATTCCCGAAGGCGCAACTCCCAACGACCTCGTCATTCACCAGCAGGACATCGAAGACACGATCAACGCCCTGTGGGCCGGCGGTGCCGAAGCCATGACCGTCCAGGGCGTGCGCATCACCAACCGAACCGTCATCCGCTGCATCGGCAACGTCATCCTCGTCGACGGAACCAGCTACTCGCCGCCCTATGTGATCCAAGCAATCGGTGATCCTGACACCCTGCGCGCGACGGTTACTGCAAACCCACGTATGGTGAATTACCAGGCCTACGTGACAAAGTACGGCCTCGGGTGGGACATGCAGACCAAAGACTCCCTCAGCTTCGCGCCCGCCACCACCCCGCTGACCGTCAACTACGCAACCGTGGAGGAACTGAATGGGTGAACACGTCGCCCCGACCACACCGACAAAGAAAGCGCTCCAACGTCTTCTGGAATATCGTCGGTGTCGTCGGCGAACTCCTCATCACCTTCGCGTTCGTCATCGGCCTCTTCTCCGTCTGGCAGCTCTACTGGACGACCTACCAAGTCTCCGGACAGGTCTCCCAGACCATCGCCTCGTACGAAGAAGAGCACCAGCCCGCCAAGCGCACCCAGGGCGAAATCCGCACCGACGACCCGCCCGCCTTCGACCGCGAAGTCGGCGACGGCGAAGTCTACGGCATCGTCCACGTGCCCACCTGGGACTGGATGAAGATCCCCCTCGCTGAAGGCACCACCTCCTACGTCCTCGACCAGGGCTGGGCCGGCCACTACGACATGACCACCCAGCCCGGCGGCGTCGGCAACTTCTCCGTCGCCGGCCACCGCCGCACCTACGGCAACAACTTCCGCTGGATCGACCGCCTCACCCAGGGCGACAAGGTCGTCGTGGAAGTCGACGACCGCTACCTCGTGTACTCCATGGTCTCCTCCGAGATCATCGACGCCACCGACCCCACCCAGATGCGCGTCGTCGCCCCCGTCATCGACGACGAATCCTGGTCCGAGGTCCCCACCGAACGCTGGATGACCATGACCACCTGCCACCCCGAATACGGCAACTGGCAGCGCTACATCGTCCACCTCAAGTTCGAATCCTGGACCCCCAAGGACACGGGCGTGCCCGCCGAACTCGTCGACGAACCCACGAACTGAAGGACCCCACATGTACGCATGGATCTTCCGCCACTGCCCGGCCCCACCTGGTTCAAGGTCATCGAATCCCTGGCCCTCATCGGCGCGGCCGTCGCCGCCCTGTTCACCTGGGTCTACCCCTGGGTCCAGTCCTACCTGGAACTGGGACAGTCCTCCGTCGGTGGTGCCTGAGCCGCTCGCTCGCAGATGGGACGAGGCCGGGGAGACCCGGCCTCGTGCCGTATCCATGGGCGTCGGTTGGGTTGCGCCGTAAGCGCCTGCGTGCCCGCGCGCCCGGAGAGCGGACAGCGCCCGCGCGCCCACTTGGGGAGCGCCCTACGATGGATGCCGGAGAAGGGGCCACGGCCTCGTACATGAAAGGACCGGCGATGGCACGAATCCTCTGCGTCGACAACTACGACTCGTTCGTCTTCACGATCGTGGGCTACCTGCGCCACCTGGGAGCGACCGTCGACGTTGTGCGCAACGACGTCGTGGATCCCGCCTGGTTCGAGGCCGGCTACGACGGCGTCCTCATCTCCCCCCGGACCCGGCGACCCCAAGAGCGCCGGCGCATCCCTGCAGACCATCGCCGACTGTGCCGAGCGCGGCATCCCGATGCTGGGCGTGTGCCTGGGGCACCAGGCCCTCGGCGAGCTTTTCGGCGCGACCGTCGGGCACGCACCCGAGCTCATGCACGGCAAGACCTCCGTCATCACGCACGACGGGCGCGGCGTGTTTGAGGGCGTGCCCTCGCCGCTGACCGTCACCCGCTACCACTCCCTCACGATCGACCCCGCGACCATGCCTGAGGAGCTCGAGGTTTCCGCGACCACCGAGTCCGGCATCATCATGGGCGTGCGCCACCGCTCCCTGCCCCTCGAGGGCGTCCAGTTCCACCCCGAGTCCGTCATGACCCAGTCCGGGCACCTCATGTTCGCCAACTGGCTGACCGCCTGCGGCGACGCTGGCGCGCGCGAGCGGGCCGTGTCCCTCAAGCCCGTCGTCGCGGAGCGTTTCAAGCTGTAGGTTGCGCGGTCTGCGTGGCGGCTTTCGTGTCGCCGTGTGGCGCGTCGTGGCTACCGAATCACGCGTTGCGGCGGCGCTGTCGATCTGCTCGCCGGGAGGTGTCCGGACAGGGGCAAGCATCCGGATAGGTTACGAGCATCCGGATAGCTTACGAGCATCCGGATAGCTTATTAACCTATCCAGATCGTCATAACCTATCCAGATCGTTGGGCGACGAAGCCCGTTCTCTTCACATTTGGGGTTGTGCGCAAGTTGTTGACGGTTTGTTTATGCGGCTTTTGTCCAGGCCGCTTGGTGTAGTTCGTATTCGATGGGGGATTTGCCGCCCAGGCTGGTGTGGATGCGGCGGCGGTTGTAGAAGTCTTCGATCCAGGTGGCGACCCCGGTGTAGACCTGGTCGCGTGTGGTGAAGGTACGCCGGTAGTAGTACTCGGTTTTGAGGGTGGCCCAAAAGGATTCGGCCATGGCGTTATCCCAGCACACTCCGGCCCGCCCCATCGACACTCTTCCTTTCACGGCGCGCATGTAGGCTGCCAGCTTCTGGGAGGTGAACTGTGTTCCCCGATCAGCGTGGAGCACGACCCCAGTGGGGAAGGCACCACGGGTGGTGGCGGCCATGTCGAGCGCGGTGATGACCAGGTCGGTGCTTTGCTGCTCGCCCATGGCGTATCCCAGGACTCTACGCGAGTGCGCATCGCGCACGGCGCACAGGTAGACCCAGCCTTGGGCGCACCGCAGGTAGGGTCAAATCCGTGATCCACACCCGATCCAGGGCGCCTTGGTCCCACTGGCGGGCGCAGTGGTCCTCATGGGCCACAGGTCCCCGTCCGCCGCGCCTGGACGGGCGCGGGTGCGTATTCAGGCCCGTGAGACCTTGGCGGCGCATCGACGCGGCGACCGCCCGCACACCCACATCCACGCCCGCGCGCGTCAGAGCATGGCGGATGCGAGGAGCCCCATACGTGCCGCCCGACACCTCGTGTTCCCAGGCCACCGCCTCATCCAAACGCCTGCGCACCAGCGCGCGCTCACCCCTGTGGGACGCTCGGTTTTTCCACGCGTAATAGCCTGCGCGCGTGACCCCTAGAACGTTGGCCATCAAGGTGATTGAGTAGGAAGCCTTCTGCGCGTCCATCAGTTCAAAGCGCTGGTGTTTTGGTGCCCAGACGCGAAGAAGGCGCTGGCTTTTCCCAAAAACTCATTCTCCTTCTCCAGCTGGCGCACCCGCCGACGCAGAGCAGTGATCTCAGCTTCCATCTCGCGTGGATCAGGACGACCCTCACGCACGGCTTGACGCCGCTCGCGCTCGAGTTTGACCCACCGGCCCACCACCGATTCACCCAGCCCTAAATCCCGGGCCACAGACGCGATCGTAGACCCCGTATCCAACACCAGACTCGCAACATCACGACGATACTCCGGCGTAAAACGACGACGAGTTCCCATAACAGGCACCTCACTCTCCGCAGGCACACACACCCGCTTAACGAAGTGTCAACAACACAAGCCTAACCCCAATTCGTGCTCGTCAACTGGGGAGCAGTGGGGGTTTTGCACTACTTGGGGCCTTGGGAGCGCGCGTCATCGGCGTGTCGGAGGCTCGTGTAGTGCAAAACCCCCCACTGAACGATGCTGTTGCCGCGAAAGTTCTTGTTCCTTTGTGGTGTTACACCATTTCGGGAGCATTACACCCCTTCCGAGCTGGTGCAATGCTCCCAAAATGGTGCAATGCTCCCCAATAGGTGCAGCACGTTGTGAATGCAGGTGGGCGTGGCAGCTGCCGTGCCGCAGATGTGCTTGTGGGTGCATGTGTGCGGATAGGTTGCGAGCATCCGGATAGGTTATGAGCATGCGGATAGCTTATTAACCTATCCGGATGTCGATAACCTATCCAGATCGTCACAACCTATCCGCGTCAGGGACCTGTTTTCTCGAGGGTCTGGTTTCTAGACCGCCTCGCAGCACAGCACCTGCCAACAGAGCAGGTTATCTGGCAGGCGTATGTTGTGGAGGACACGCTTCCACCGTGAAGGTGCGGGCGCACCGATCCCTGCTAGCTGTGCGTTGTCGAGGCCGCCCGCGCCCCCCCGCACATTCCCCGCGCACACCCGCGCACACCCGCGCACGCCCCCGCACATACAGTGAGGCCCGCGCCGCAGGAATTTTCCTCGCAGGCGCGGGCCTCACTGATCAACGGGAACAACTACGAAGCGGTACTACCGCGACGCGGCCAGGGGCTCACTCAGTGGCCGTTCCCGTTATTGTTGCCGTTGTTGCCGCCGTTGTTTCCGTTCTGGGCACCCTTCGATACCTTCAGCTTCACGGTCGAATTCTTCTCCACCTTCGAACCCTCGCCGGGCTCGACGGAGAGGACCTGGCCGGCGGGCTGGTTGCCTGCGACCTCTTCGACGGTGACGGTCAGGCCCAGGGCCTTGAGCTGCGCCTCGGCGTCGTCACGGCCCATGCCTACGACAGTGGGAATCTCCACCTGCGCGGCCTTGCCGTTCGACACGGACACGCCCACGGTGCTGCCCTTCTTGACCTTCGTGCCGGTCGCGGGATCCTGCGCGACGATGCGGTCCTTCTCCTTCTCGGAGTCGACGCTCGTCACGTTGCCCAGCTCCAGGCCGACGGACTTCAGGGTGCTGCGCGCCTGGTCCTGGGTCATGCCCGACAGGTCAGGCACATCCACCTGGTCCGAACCGGAGGACAGGTAGGCGCGGATCGTCTGGCCGGCCTTCACCTTGGAGCCGGGGGAGGGGTTGGTCTGGGCGACCTTGCCCTCGGGAACGGTGTCGGAGGCGACCTTGCTGGAGTCGAGCTCCCACTTCAGGCCCAGGGCCTCGATCGCCTTGCGGGCGTCGTCGGGGCTCATGCCAACGAGGTTGTCCGGCAGGGTCACCGAGTCGGGTCCGGAGGAGATGGTGACGCGAACGGTCGCGCCCTTCTCGGCCTGCGTGCCCGCTGTGGGGTCGGTGGAGGCCACGGAGCCCTCGGCGACGGTGTCGGAGGCGACCTTGTCGGGGTTGAGCTCCCACGTGAAGCCCGCCTGCTCGATCTGGGTCTTCGCCTCGGCCTGGGTCAGGCCGACGACGTTGGGAACCGCGATCGACTCGGGCGCGGCGGCACCGCGCGTCAGGGCCCACACCGAGCCGCCGATCAGCAGCAGGGCGATGAGCACGACGGTCACGATGATCGCCGTGCGACGCTTGCGGGCCTTAGCGGCCTCGTTCGCGGAGTCATCGGTAGCAACCGCGGGCAGCGACGTGGAGGTCGCGGCCATCGCCGCGGCGGGTGCATGGCTGGGGACCGCCGCCATCGGCGTGGTCGCGGCGGTGCGTGCGGATGCCACGCCGGTGGCGGGCAGGACCTCGGTCGCCCACGAGTCGGCGGGCGGCGCACCCACGTCGAGGCCTCGGGCCACGCGCTGCAGGTCCGCGAGCATGGCCGCGGCGCTCGGGTAGCGGTCCTCGCGGTTCTTCGCCAGGGCCTTGAGCACCACGCGGTCGAGGGAGTCCGGAATGTCGGACAGGATCGACGAGGGCGTGGGCGGGATCTGCTCGACGTGCTGGTAGGCGACGGCCACGGCCGAGTCGCCCTTGAAGGGCGGGCGGCCCGTCAGCAGCTCGAAGAGGACGACGCCGGTCGAATACAGGTCGGAGCGAGCATCCACGGTCTCTCCGCGAGCCTGCTCGGGGGAGAGGTACTGGGCGGTGCCCACGACGGCGTTCGTCTGCGTCATCGTGGCCTGCGAATCCGTCAGGGCGCGCGCGATGCCAAAGTCCATGACCTTGACCTTGCCGTCCGACGTCAGCATGATGTTGCCGGGCTTGATATCGCGGTGCACCAGGTGGTTCGCATGCGAGTACTGAAGGGCGGACAGGACGCCCGACACGATCTCGATGGCCTCGTTGATCGGAACGGCCGTACCGTCCGAGATCAGGTCCTTGACCGTGTGCCCCTCGACGTACTCCATGACGATGTAGGGCACCGCGATCGAACGGCCGGTCGCATCCTCGATGATCTCCTCGCCCGTGTCGTACACGGCGACGATGTTCGGGTGATTCAGCGACGCTGCCGACTGCGCTTCGCGACGGAAACGCGCCTGGAATATCGAGTCCTGCGCCAGATCACGGCGCAGCATCTTGATTGCTACGACGCGCGACAGGCGAGTGTCGAAGCCCAGGTGGACTTCGGCCATTCCGCCTCGCCCGATGAGCGAGCGGACCTCGTATCGGCCAGCTAGACGGTGGGCCATGGGCTCTGCCATGTCCTAACCTCCTCGATAATGTGTGCTCCCGCACTTGGTTGTATCAGGGAGCCAAGCATGTTCTTGATCGTAATAGCTGCGAGCGCGATGAGCGCAATCACGATGATTGCGACGATGACCGCGCGAATAATCTGCCTGGATGCTGGGACGGGTGGTGCGACGACGCTGCGCGAGTACGCGGTCTTGGCCGCCGGACGGGTACGTTGCGCGCTGCGGGCGTCGAGCTCGTGCCAGCGCGGTCCGCGCTTGCCCTTCTCGGGTCGCGGCTCGTAGACCGAGCGTCGCTGGCGCTTCGAGGGCGTGGCTGCGCGAGGCTGGGGAACGGTCCCGTACACGCGCGGCGTCGAGGCCGTGGCCGCTTTGTCGCGGCGAGGCGCATCGGAGCGGGTGGGCTGGGGAATGCGCGGGGCCGCCTGGCGGGCTGCCTGGCGCTTGGCTTCTTCGGCTTCGCGGCGCTCGCGGGCTTCTTGCAGCTCGCGCTGGCGCTGTTCTTCCTCGCGGGCGACGGCTGCGCGGCGCTGCTCCTCGGCGGCGTCTTCAGCCTGGCGGGCCGCCTCTCGTTGGCGCAGTCGCTCGGCGAGGGCGGCGCGTCGGTCCTGCGGCTCGGACGGCAGAGGGGTCTTCGGTGCGGCGGTGTGCGCTGGTGCTGCGCCGGTCGGAGGAGCAGGGATCGGCGCGGGGCGCTGCGCGGGCGCCGAGGCCTGGGGGCGCTGAGCCTTCTCGCTGCTGGGCTGCGGGACCTGCTCGGAGCGAGCCGGAGCCGCGTGCCTCGGGATGGAACCCGTGGTCGGGCGGGCGACGGCGGCCTGCGCAGGAGCGGTAGGCGCGGATGCTGCCTGCGCGGGTGCCGGGACTGCCGCGTGGCGGCCGGTCGAGGTCAGCGATCGGACGGCACCCGACACCGCGGGCGCCTGCTCGCCGGTCGTCTCGGGATGCAGGCGACGAACCCGGGTGGGTGCGGATACGGGGCGAGAGACCGGGGGAACCTCGGCCTCGTCGAGGATGCGCGGGACGGCGGCGTGACGACTCGTGATTGGGATCGGGGCCGAGGAGGGGGCGATCGTCGTCGCTTCGTCGAGGACGGGCAGCTTGGCGTGACGGCCCGTCGTCGCGCGCACCTTCGGAGTGAGGCCCGAGGGGGGCTGCAGCATCTCGTCGGGCAGCGTGCGGCGCGTCAGGTGGCGTACGGGCGCGACGATCGGCACCGACGGCTGGACGGGCGTGCGCACCTCTTCGGGGCGCTGCGCGGCCTTCGGCAGGGGCAGCGGGCGAGGGGTCACGGAGACGCCCATCGCCTTGGCGGCGCTCGCGATTTCGCGCACCGCTGCGGATCCGGACTCGGGGCGCTTCGCGGGGTCCTTCTCCAGCAGGTGCAGGATCACGTCGGCCAGGGGCTCGGGCACGAAGTCCGGCAGCGGCGGAACGGGATCGTTGACGTGCGCGAAGGCGATGTCCACCTGGGTTTCGCCGGTGAACGGGCGTCGACCGGCCGCGGCCTCGTAGGCGATGACGCCCAGGCGTAGAGGTCGCCGATGGGGGTGGCGACCTCGCCCATGGCCTGCTCAGGCGGCAGGTACTGGGCGGTGCCCATGACCATGCCCGCAGCGGTCAGGTTGACCTGTCCCGTCGCGCGAGAGATGCCGAAGTCCGTCAGCTTCACCATGCCATCAGGGCGAACAATAATGTTTGCGGGCTTGATGTCGCGGTGCACGACGCCCGCGCGCGCGGCAGCGCCCAGCGCCATCGCGACCTGCACGAGGATCGGCATGAGGTACTCGGGCTCGATGCGGGAGCCGCCGCGCAGGTAATCCGTCAGCGGGTAGCCGTCGACGAGCTCCATGATGATCCAGCCGATGCCGTCTTCCTCGCCCGAATCCTGGGTGTTGGCGATGTTCGGGTGCGAGATCGACATCGAGTTACGTGCCTCGAGGCGCAGGCGCGAGAGCGACAGCTCCTCGCCCGCCAGCTCGGGGCGCAGGACCTTCGCGGCGACGATGTGGCCGCTGACGCGGTCGCGGGCCTTCCACACCTCGCCCATGCCGCCCTGAGCGATCGGGGTGAGCAACGTGTAGCGCCCCCCGAGCACACGCCCGGCACCGGAAGTCATGCGTGGCGCACTCACTGCAGCCCCGCTTCCAGGAGAGCGCGGGCGATCGGGCCGGCCACGTCTCCGCCGTGCGGCGTGGGATCGTTGTCGTCGCCCTCGACCAGGACGGCGAAAGCGATGCGCGGGCTGTCCGCCGGGGCGAAACCGACGGCCCAGGCGTTCGCGCGGTCGCCGTTACCGGTCTCGGCGGTGCCGGTCTTTGCGGCCACGGCCACGTTCGGAAGCGCCATCGTCGTGCCGGTGCCGTAGGGCTGGGAGACGACCGCTTCCATCATGGTGCGCAGCTTCGAGGCCGTCTCCGACGAGATCGGTCGACCGGCGTCGGTCGGGCTGTTCGTACGCACGACCTGGTTGTCGGCGTCCACGATCGAGTCGATGAGGTATGGGGTCATCATCTGGCCGTCGTTCGCGATGGTCTGGGCGACCTGCGCCATCTGCAGAGGCGTCGTCTGGACCGTGTACTGGCCGATCGAGCTCATCGCGAGCTGCGCGGCGTCCGCGTCGGCGGGGAAGACGGAGGGTGTCACCGTCAGCGGGATCTGCGACTCGCGGCCGAAACCGAAGCGGTTCGTCACGTCGACGAGCTGCTGGTTCGTCAGCTGTTCGGAAGCCAGCACGAAGGTCGTGTTGCACGAGCGCGCGAAGGCCTCGGTGAGCGTCGGGTTGCCGTCGCCGCAGGTGGAGGACTCGATGTTGGAGACCTCGGTAGCCGTGCCCGGCAGGGTCGTGGAGACGGGCGAGGGCATGCGCATATCCGGGTCGGCGACGCCGTTTTCGATGAGGGCGATCGTCGTGAGGATCTTGAACGTCGAGCCGGGGGCGTAGCGCTGCGAGATAGCGCGGTTGAGCAGCGGGTTGTTCGGATCCGAGGAGAGCGCGGAGAACGCGTCGGACACCGCGCCGGCATCGGAGGAGGCCAGCTGGTTCGGGTCGAAGGTCGGCGATGAGTACATCGCCAGGACCGCACCGGTCTTCGCGTCGAGGGCCACGACGGCACCCTTGCGGTTACCGAGGGCCTCGGCCGCGGCCTTCTGCATCTGCGAGTTCAGGGTGAGGGAGACGCCGCCGCCCTGACGGTTCTGGCCCGTCAGGAGGTTGCGCAGGCGCTGTCCGAGCAGGGTCTGGGACTGGCCGTCTAGGACGTCCTCCTGGGCGGCCTCGATGCCGGTCGACGCGTTGCCCACCGACGAGAAGTAGCCCGTGACCGGCGCGTACAGCGGCCCCTCGGCGTAGGTGCGCACGTAGCGCTTGGAGCCGTCCTCGAGCTCGGAGGAGGCGATCGCCGTCTTGTCGACGATGATCGGGCCGCGGTCGGTTTCGGCCGCGTGCAGGATCGTGCGCTGGTTGCGAGCGTCGGCGTTGAGCGAGGACGCGGAAATGAACTGCGTGTTCGTGATGCCCACACCCAGCAGGGCGAACATCAAGAGAACGATGATGAAGATCTTGCGGATCTGGTTATTCACGGCTCACTCACCCACTCCCACGGCAGGCTGGATGCCGGAGTTCCACGGCGCGGGGGTCGAGGCTGGGCGTCGCGCGGCGTCGGACACGCGGATCAGCAGCGCGACGGTGATCCACGAGGACACCATCGACGAGCCGCCCGCAGCCAGGAACGGAGCCGTCAGGCCGGTCAGCGGAATAATGCGCGTGATGCCACCGAGCACCACGAACAGCTGAATGGCCAGCGAGAAGCTCAGGCCGGTCGCCAGGAGCTTGCCGAAGCCGTCGCGCACCGTCAGCGCCGCGCGCAGGCCTCGCTGGATGAGGATCAGGTACAGGACGAGGATGGCGGCCATGCCGGTCAGGCCCAGCTCCTCCGCGAAGGAGGACAGGATGAAGTCCGAGTTCGCCAGCGGCACGAGCTGCGGGTAGCCCCGGCCCCAACCGGTGCCCATGAGGCCGCCGGAGGCCTGGCCAAACAGGCCCTGGACGAGCTGGTAGGACCCGCGGTCATACACGTCGGGATCCAGGGCGTTGAGCCAGATGTTGAAGCGCGTCTGCACGTGGCTGAAAGACTTGACGGCGATCGCGACTGCCGGCACGAAGAGCGTGAAACCGATGACCAGCCACGACACGCGGTTCGTCGCCACGTACAGCATCGCAACGAACAGGCCGAAGAAGAGGAGCGAAGTACCCAGGTCGCGCTGCAGGGACGAGGATCGCGATGCCGATCAGCCACACGACCATGATCGGGCCGAGGTCGCGGGCGCGCGGCAGGCGCATGCCCAGGAACTTGCGGCCGCCGATCGCCAGGTTGTCGCGGTTCGTCACGAGGTATCCGGCGAAGAAAACAGCCAGCGTGATCTTCACGAGCTCACCGGGCTGGACGGAGATGGGACCCAGGTGGATCCAGACGCGCGCGCCGAAAGTCTCCTGGCCCAGGCCGGGAATCATCGGCAGGAGCAGGAGGAACAGCGACAGCGCGCCGAAGGTGTACGTGTAGCGTCGCAGCATGCGGTGGTCGCGCAGCGTGATCAAGATGATGGCCGCGATAACGATCGCGATGCCCACGAACAGTGCCTGGCGGAAGCCCACCACGGCCTCGTCCCTGCGTGCGTACGACAGGTCGAGGCGGTAGATCATCGCCAGTCCCAGGCCCGTCAGGGCGACTGCGACCGGCAGGATCACCGGGTCCGCGTAGGGGGCCAGGAAGTGCACGCCGACCTCGGCAATGATCGCGATCGCGACGAGCACGCCGACCTGCGTGAGAAGGTTCGCGGGGATCTCCCCCCGTGTAGTTCAGCGAGGTCAGGACGTAGCCGGCGATGCCGACGGCCAGAGCCAGGCCCATGAGGGTCAGCTCCAGGAATCGGCGAGGCCGGGCGGGCGCGATCGATACGGTAGCCATTAGGAGGCGCCCCCGCTCTGCGCACCGGACTGGGCCCCGCCGGACTGCGGCGCGCCCGACTGGGGCGTCGGCGACGAGGGTGTGGCGGGCTGGGTGATCGAGCGACGCAGTCCGTCGATGTAGGAGTCGATGTCGGCGCGCGAGGAGCGCAGCACCGGGGTGTCGAGGCGCTGGCGGTCCACGGGCGCGAGGTCGGAGAGCGCGACGTTGGAGACCTCCACGGCGTGGGAGAGCTGCCACGGGCCAATCGACTGGGGGATGCCCTGGTAGATGACGACGTAGCCGTCCTGGCCGATCGCGTAGTACTGGGTCTGCGTCCACTTCCACGACATCCACGACGCGGCGACCACGAGGACCGTCACGAGCGAGATAAACACGGGGGTCCACCACGAGGAATGGGGCTTGAGCTCGACGGGTGCGTCGTCCTCGTCGCTGGGGGTGCCCGAGGCCGAGGAGCCCAGGGCAGCAGCGCGCGCGGGGCCGCTCCTTCTCCGCCGCGCGACTTGGCGTTGCGGTCGATGGCCGCGGCACCCACGATCTGCGGGGGAGCGGGCGGGAACGTGCCGGCGGGGACAATGTCCGCGATCACGCACGTGATGTTGTCGGGGCCGCCGCCCAGGAGGGCCAGGCGGATGAGCTCTTCGGCGCACTCGCCCGGATCCTTGAAATCAGCCATGACCTGGCCGATCGTCTCGGGGGAGACGAGGCCGGACAGGCCGTCGGAGCACAGCATCCAGCGGTCGCCGACGACGGCCTCGCGGATCGTCTCGTCGGGGGCCACGTCGGCCTGCGCGTCGCCGAGGATCTTCAGGACGACGTTGCGGTTGGGGTGGTGCTCGGCTTCCTCTGGCGTGATCTGGCCGGTGTCGACCAGGTATTGCACGAAGGAGTGGTCGGTCGTGACCTGGGTCAGCGTGTCGCCGCGCAGCACGTAGGCGCGCGAGTCGCCGATGTGGACCATCGCGAGCGGTTGCCGGAGCGCATGAGCGCGATGCAGGTGGTGCCCAGGCCCTCGAGGTCGCGGTCGCGGCTCGAGCGTTCGGTGAGCTCCTCGTGCGCGTCGAGGAGGGCCTCGCGCAGGAGGGGAAGCATCGAGTCGGCCGGGTGCGAGTCCGTGTCGAGGGGGACGAGGTGCGCGAGGGCCACCGAGGAGGCGATGTCGCCGCCCGCGGGGCCGCCCATGCCGTCGGCGAGGACCAGCAGGTTCGCGCCGGCGTAGCCGGAGTCCTGGTTGTTGGAACGAACGAGGCCCACGTCGGAGCGGGCGGCGTAGTGGAATTGAACCGCGTTTCCTGACATATCAACCCACCAATTCGAGAGTCGTCTGGCCGATGCGGATGACGTCACCGATCTTGAGCTGGCGCGGGGCGCTTAGGCGCTCGTCGTCGATGAAGGTGCCGTTACGGCTGGAGAGGTCTTCGATCCACCAGCCGTCAGACTGGGGGGTGAGTGCCGCGTGGCGGCTGGACGCGTACTCGTCTTCGAGCACGAGGGTGCACGCGGGGGAGCGGCCGATGACGATGGGGGCCTCGCCGAGGGGCAGCATGGTGCCGACGAGGGGGCCGCCGGTCACCAGGAGGTCCTTGGGAGCCAGCGGGTTCGCGGAGGTGCGCTTCTTGTTCTTGCGCTTCTCACGGGAGGCTTTGCGACGTGAGGTGGCCTTGTCGCGTCCCTTGCCGCGCGGGGTCACGACGGTGCCGAAGATGTCGCGTCGCAGCGTGTTGACGGCCGCGAGCACGAGGAGCCAGAGAAGCACCAGGAACCCGATGCGGAAAACGGTAAATGCGAGGTCTGTGGTCACTTCATTAAACTCCGCTCTGGTCTGGGTGTGTCCAGAAGAGGATCTTGGTGCGTCCGATGACGATCTGGTTGCCGTCGAGCAGGGTCGCTGCGTCGATGCGGTGGCCCTCCACGAAGGTGCCGTTAGTGGAGCCCAGATCGGTCGCGATCACGCCGGTGGGGGTGATGCGCAGTTCGAGGTGGCGGCGCGAGACGCCCGAGTCGTTGACGACGATGTCGGCTTCGGAGCCGCGTCCGATGACGGTGACGGGCTCGGTGAGGAGCCACTTTTCGCCGTCAACGTCGATGATCGGGTGCTCGGGGGATGCGGACGAGGCCGTGGCGGGGGCCGCGGGTCCCCGGCGGTTTTCGGCGTCGACCTTGAGGGTGCCGCTGGGCTCGGAGGCATCGGCGATGAACTCGATCGTGACGGGGCCGAGGAGGGAGTAGCTGTTCGCCGCGGCGTGTTCGGTGGCCTGCTGGGCGAACTCGTCGGCGAGGACGTCGAGGGATGCCTCAAGGGAGGTGAGGTCGGTGCGCGAGGCGTAGACCGAGAAGTGGTTCGCGGCAATGATGCGCGAGGCGGAGACTTCTTGGACGGATTCGTCCATGGCGCGGCGGATCGCCGTGGTGATGTCCACGGGCTTGATCCCCGACCGGAACACGCGCGAGAAGGCGCCGTTGACGCCTCTCTCGACGGCGCTCTCGAAGCGGTCGAAGATGCTCATAGTCGTGCTCTCCTCATTCCCCCGCGCGGTGTGCGCGACGTACGTTGTGTGTGGAAGCGAGGCCGCTTCCCGTCCCAGTTTAGCGGCGATAGTAAGCGCCGGTGCCCCATCTGTCGGGATGTTCCCGATGTGGGGTGGCGCTGGTCGTCGCGTGCAATGCGCGTGATGGCGGGGAATACCGCGCCATGATGCGCCTGTGACATTTGGTGCACATGTTACACGTGTGACGATAAGTGTGTTGGAGCAAACAAAGTGAGAGGGGTGTTCTCTCGGCGGCGCATCTGGCGTTGACTGCTTGTCAGTGGTGTTCATTGATGTGTCAATCCGAGCCTGTGTGGAATTAACGCGGAATATAGACGTATGCTCGACGGTCATATTAGCGCTGGTAGAACTCGAACGCGATGATATCTGCCATAACTTACTCATTAATTGACGGGACTTGCTAGGGTGGCGTGGTAACTATTGCTAACTGGGGGGAACTATGCACCATGACGAAGCTGTGAGCAGTGCTCGCCTGGCGGACACCGCTCCTCCGCGAGGGCGATACGCGCCCGAGGCCTCCCTCCGCACCCGCGGTCCGAGGCCTCGTCGCTTTTTCGCTCGCGCCCTGATCGCCGGGGCGCTCGCCGCCGCCTCGGCACTGACCGCGCTCACCTCCGCGGTCGAGCCCGCCCACGCCGAGGCTCCCCTCGAGACGCCCGGCGTGACCACGACCTCGTTTAATCGCGCCGAGGGGCGTATCGGCGCTACCGTCATCAACAACAGTGAAGGAGATCGCACCACCTTCGTGTCCGACAACGGCTACTTCGGTGTTGTGCGCGGCCAGTCGCGCTACAACTCGAGTGACCCGAACCAGTCGTCGATCAAGCACACCAGCGGCACTCAGGTTCAGCCGTGGCTGAAAGCATCTGTGGCTGAGAGTGGGGACTACTGGTCCTACATCGTTCGAGGCAGGCCCTACACACCTACTGCTGAATACAGTCAGTACTACATCTCCGCCTCCACGACGAGTGCGCTGGGCTTCAAGCCCAACGATCCCGGAACGGTGACGCTGGGTGAGCCATTCCTGGTCGGGGCCGTGCGCCACAATAATTTCACGATTTTTACGCGGAACGACTGGGTCCATTCCTCCTTCGACGTGCGCATCGGCGACCTGGAGGAGTCCTTCCCCTTCGACCAGTACGAGACGACGAACGACACGGAGACGACCGCGGTGCCCCGCGCCGGTGGTGCCTACGAGGAAACGACGTCCGTTCCTAACGGCTATGGCTGCTACCCCGGAGCTCCCTACAAGGCTCGCAAGCGCGGGGACAAGAGTAGGTGGTACTGCCATCGTCACGTCGGCGAGGGCAAGGGGAGTGTGGACATCTACAAGAAATCTGACGATCCCTACGATCGAAAGACGTATCCCGACAGCAAGGGCGAGCCAGGCCAGACCCCCCTATTCCGACGACATCCTGACGATCCGTAAGACCACGTCTGAGAAGACCGTCATGATCAACGGGATGCCGCATCGCCTCTTCATCTACGGTTTCGTGCCCAACGCGGACGGCAACTGCCCCGCCCAGCCCCCGGCGGGCGTGGAGCCGGTGGCGACGTTCGTCACGAAGGAGAACAGGTCGTCATTTGGTTGTATGTATGGGTCGTTCCAACAGGAGCGCTACGTGCGCGTCGCCAAGACGATCACCGAGGACTCGGAGGGCGTCGGCGGGGAGATCCCGCCCTTCACCTTCACGACGCGGGTCGGCGATGGTTGGAGTGGCATGACCGGCACCCCGGATTCGACGCTGGTGGCGGCCGATGGCTTCGTGGCTGACGGCTCCTTCTCGGAGTCTCAGCTCACCCCCACCGGCTACGGGGCTGACGGCACCGCGACCTCCGGCTACAAGGCCTTCATCCCCGGCCAGTCGAAGTTCGTGATCGCCGAGACCGGCCCCGTCCTGCCCGGGTACTCCCCGAAGCCCGGCTACTTTGGGCCCACGTGGGAGACCAGCGAGCTGTCGGGCTCGCCGGTGTGGGCCATGACGGACGTGACCTGCCTGAACGGCGTGGGTGAGCGTGTGAACGTCACCCGAGACGCGACCACGGGCGGCGTGGACTTCTCCCAGGTTGCCCCGGCCTCGTCCCCCGCGGCACTGCCGATCACCTGTACCTTCACGAACCAAAAGCAGTCGCCGAACCTGCGCCTCGACAAGAGCCTCGATGCTGTTGAGGGCGGGACGACCGACACGATCACCGTCACCTATCGCATCACCGCGACCAACGATGGCAACGTCAAGGGGTCGACCGGCCGCGTCGTGGACCGTCCCGACTTCGCGCCGGGACTGACCGTGCAATCCGCGCGCATCACGACCGAACCCGAGAATATCGACCAGGTCCCCGCGCTGCCCGCAACCGAAACTACGTCCTGACCGAGGGGACCGACATCGAGCCGGGCGCCTCCGTTACGTGGTTCATTCGCTTCACCGTCGCGCGCGACACGAGCGCCGAGGGATACAAGGAGACCCTGCTCGAGTGTCGCACCGAGAATGAGCGCCTCGTTCCGGGCTACGGCCTCTACAACGAGGTCGCCGGACCCAAGGATCACGACGGATCCGCCAACAACGTGGCCTGTGCGCCCGCTCGCCCGCGCTCGATCCGCGTCGAGAAGGCCGGTACGCAGCCGGTCGGTACCCCGAACGACGATGGCACCTATCCGCTTGACGGCGCTGCTTTCGCGATCTACGACAACGCGGAGCTCAGCGGAACCCCGGTCAGCGTACTTGATGGTGGATCCAGCTTCGTGGTCTCGTCCCTGGAGAAGGGCGTCACCTACTGGCTCGTGGAGACCCGCGCGCCCGCAGGTCACGTCCTGCTGCCGCGCCCCGTTCCCTTCCATATCGAGGTTGGGACCGATGACGCGCGTTCGACCGTCGTTGTGGCCGACTATGGACCGGACCAAGGCTTCACCTCCGTGCGAGTCCTGCCCGCCGACGCCGACGCGAGCGGCGACGCCGCCCTGCCGGGTATCCGCGTCGTCGACACGCAGGTCGGCACCCTCCCCAAGGCCGGTGCCGCCGGGGTGTATCCCTACCTCGCTGTGGCCGCGTGCCTGCTTAGCGCGGCCGCCGGTTGCGGGTGGATGCGTCGCAGAGGCCTTGTGATGGCCCGATAGCCCAGCTTTTCTCGCATCACACACCCCGGGGGCGCCCGCCAATTGGCGGGCGCCCCTGCTGTTGCGTGGAGGGTGGTTAGGAGTGAGGGTGGAAGCCCTGCCGGCGATGCACTTTTACTTGTGTTATGCAGTGCACAATCGATATCTCCGACCATACGGTCGATGGTTCCGGGTATTTCACGCTGGGTGGCTGGGAATGGGGTGAGATCTTCAAAAGTGAGGTCGGTAGCCATTTGGGGTCGAGCACGGTCGGTCTGGCCGTCATTGCCTATGAGGTCTACGTGGCGAGAATGTGGTGGTCTATGCGTGTGGGTGCAGATAAATGTTGACCTACAGGGCTAGGCGGGAACTAAGCCCCATTGTTATGGTGAGCCAGTAACCATATCGACGTGGGGGCTGTATGAGACTCACTGACATGCAGGGCAGCGCCCACAATCGAAGCGACGCCTACCGAGACGAGCATCCACCGACGGCTGGCCATGCGACCCGCCGAGCGGTGGGCGCGTCGCGCCCGCGTCGCTTCTTCGCGCGTGGCCTCATCGCGCTCACTCTGTCCGGACTCGCCCTGTCCGGCCTCGTCATGGTGCCCGGCGCAGCGCGTGCGGAGGCTCCCCTCGAGACCCGGCGCTGAGAGCATCACCTTCAATCGATCCGAAGGTCGCATCGGTAAGGCCGTCCTCAATGACTCCGGCACGGACCGGACCACCGTCGTTGCTGACAACTCCTACTTCGGCATCGTGCCCGGCATGACGAAGTACAACTCCGCCGACCCGAACCAGCGCTCCGTCGCCTATCGCGCGGGCTACTCCCAGGACTGGCTCGATGCGAATACGGCGACAAGCGGCGATTACTGGTCCTACGTCACCCGAGGCGTCGCCTGGGACTACCACATGGCCTCGTACTACCGGTACCCCTACTACGGCGAATACACGCCCGACGCGATCTCGACCTCGACGACCAGCGCGCTCGGGTACAAGCCGAACAACCCCGGGACGGTTCCGCTCAACAGCACCTTCCTCATCGGGGCGGTGCGCCACAACAACTTCCCGATCTACTCCCAGATCCACTGGGTGCACTCGTCCTTCGACATTCGCATCGGCGACCTCGAAGAATCCTTCCCCTTCGACCAGCAGGAAACCGACAACGACACGGACACGACGGCCGTGCGGCGCAAGGGAGGCCCCTACGAATGGGTCTCCCGCGCTTCTGCTCCGCGCACCTGCCCATCGACTGCCCCTTACTATGCGCTCGCCCGATCTGATCGAAACTGGCATTGCTTCAAGAAAGTCGGTGAAGGAAATGGGAACTACGACATCTATACTGACCAGCCTCAGTACTACCCGGGTTCGGCGGGCGTGCCCGGCCATACCCCCCAGTCAGACGACGTCCTGACGATCACGAAGACCACCTCTGACCAGACGATCACCATCAACGGGATCCCCTATCGCCTCGTCCTCTACGGATTCGTGCCCAACGCGGACGGCAACTGCCCCGCCACCCCGCCCGCCGGCTCGACCCCGGTCTCCACCTTCACGACGAAGGAAAATCAGACCTCCTTCGGCTGCCTCTACGGCTCCTTCAGTCAGGAGCGCTACGTGCGCGTCGCGAAAGCGGTCACCGAGGACTCCGAGCAGGTCAGCGACGCGATTCCCCTGTTCACCTTCACGACGATGGGCCTGGGTGACTGGGCCGCGCCCACGGGAACCCCGCTCACCACGAGCGTGACGGCCGACGGCTTCGTCGGATGGAACTCTTTCGAGGACGCGAACCTGACCCCGACCGCATACGGCGAGGCCGGGGCAGTGTCCTCCGGATATAGGGCCTTCATGCCGGGCTTCTCCCAGTTCATCATCGCCGAGACGGGGCCGCGCATCGCCGGCCGATTCCCGTTGCAGTTTGGAGCACCGGGGCGTTTCGGCCCCTGGAAGACCAGTGACGACCCTAACTCCGCGCAGTGGAGCCTCGTTGATGTGACCTGTCTGAACGGCGTGGGCAAGCGCGTGAACGTCACCCGAGACGCGACCACGGGCGGCGTGGACTTCTCCCAGGTTGCCCCGGCCTCGTCCCCCGCGGCCCTGCCGATCACCTGTACCTTCACCAACCGCGAGCAGTGCCCAAGCTGCGCATCCAGAAGGACCTCGAATCCGTCGAAGGCGCCACGACGGACGACATCACCGTCACCTACCGCATCACGGCCACGAACGATGGCACCCTCGCGGGCACGACCGGCCACCTGACGGACACGCCGAACTTCGCGCCTGGGCTGACCGTTCGCTCCGCGGCCGTCGCGACCAGCCTCGACGCGCTTGATGCCGCGGCCGAGCAGGGCACCTCCTCCTCGTACGTCCTCACCGAGGGCACCACCATCGAGCCGGGCGCGTCCTCCACGTGGTACATCCGCATGAAGGTCGCGCGCGACAGTGCGGCCCCCGGGTATTCCGAAGCGCTGCTCGAGTGTGCCTCCTCGAATGATCGCCTGACCCCGGGACGTGGCCTCTACAACGCGGTGACGGGTGCCTACGATCACGATGGCAAGGCCAATAACGAGGCCTGCGCGCCCGCGCGCCCCCGCCCGATCCGCATCGAAAAGGCCGGTACGCAGCCGGTCGGTACCCCGAACGACGATGGCACGTATCCGCTTGACGGCGCGGCCTTCTCGATCTACGACAACGAGGCTCTGGCTGGCACCCCGGTTTCTACCCTCGATGGTGGGTCGCGATTCGTGACCGCGCCCCTGGAGACGGGCAAGACCTACTGGCTCGTGGAGACCCGCGCGCCCGTCGGGCACGCGCTGCTGCCTCGTCCCGTCGCCTTCCACATCGAGGCTGGAACGGATGCTGACGCCACGACCGTCATCAAGACGGACTTCGGCGCCGACGAGGGTTTTAGTTCCGTGCGCGTGCTGCCCGCTTCGGGCAGCCTGCCCGGGGATCGTACGCCCGGTATTCGCGTCGTCGACACCCAGGTCGGCACCCTCCCCAAGGCCGGATCCATCGGCGTCTACCCGCAGATCGCGGGAGGAGTCGCCCTGCTGGGCCTCGCCGGGGCCTGCGCCTGGCTACGACGCCGAGAGCAGGCGCAGGCCTCGTAAGGCACGCCGCGAGGCATGACGAGGTAGAGGCGCGGAGTGGTTCCTCACCAATGTCGCACGTAATTCCCCTACACGTACTTCAGATTTTGAAATCTATTCGTTGGAATTGCAACGTTTGTGGGCTATGTTCAAAATTGACCGTGTTAAATTACGTGCGACATTTGGGGGTAGCCCAGGAAAGGGACCACGCATAGACGCCGCGCACAGACGACGAGGCCGGGCGCACAACGCGCGCCCGGCCTCGTGATAGCAGGATCAGAAGTCCCAGTCCTCGTCCTCGGTGTCCACGACCTCGCCCATCACGTAGGACGAGCCGGAACCCGAGAAGAAGTCGTGGTTCTCGTCCGCGTTGGGGCTCAGGGCCGCCAGGATCGCGGGGTTCACGTCGGTCGCGTCGTGCGGGAACAGGGCCTCGTAACCCAGGTTCATGAGCGCCTTGTTCGCGTTGTAACGTAGGAACTTCTTGACATCCTCGGTCAGGCCGAGCGGATCGTACAGGTCCTCCGTGTACTGCTCCTCGTTCTCGTAGAGCTCGTACAGCAGCGCGTACGTGTAGTCGCGCAGGTCGTCCTGGCGCTCCTGGCTCGACTCATTGACGGCCAGCTGGTACTTGTAGCCGATGTAGTAGCCGTGGACGGCCTCGTCGCGGATGATGAGGCGGATCAGGTCAGCCGTGTTGGTGAGCTTGGCGTGCGAGCTCCAGTACATGGGCGCGTAGAAGCCCGAGTAGAACAGGAACGACTCGAGCATTGTCGAGGCGACCTTGCGCTTCTCCGGGTCGTTGCCGTCGTAGTAGGACTTGACGATCTCGGCCTTCTTCTGCAGGGCCTCGTTCTCGTTCGACCAGCGGAACGACTCGTTAATTTCCTCCGTGGACAGCAGGGTGGAGAAGATCGACGAGTAGGACTTGGCGTGCACCGACTCCATGAACGCAATGTTCGTGTAGACGGCCTCCTCGTGCGGGGTGCGCGCGTCCGGAATCAGCGACACTGCGCCGACCGTGCCCTGGAGCGTGTCCAGCAGGGTCAGGCCCGTGAACACGCGGTTCGTCATGAGCTGCTCGTCCTTGGTGAGGGTCTTCCAGCTCGGCAGGTCGTTGGAGAGCGGAATCTTCTCAGGCAGCCAGAAGTTGCCCGTCAGGCGATCCCAGACCTCAAGGTCCTTGTCGTCTTGGATCTTGTTCCAGTTGATGGCCTCGAACACGGGCTCGGTCGCCATGGGGGCTCCTCTACGTACAGTGTCGGACGGACGAGGCCGGGGCGGCCTCGCGTATAGGGTCCAGGATAGTGGGTGCGAGGCTCACGGCGACGCTGGTCGCACGTGTTTCGTGGACGAGGTCACCTCGGCGAGGCGGATGAGGTGCCCGCCGGCTTTTGTCCGATTGAGGGACGGACCGGATACCGGTGGGTGTACACGTCGTTGTAGCGTTGGATCTCGCGCATGACGTCCGCCGCCGCGTCGTCCGTGCACTTGAAGTCCTCCGTCGCTGCGCCCAGGCCCAGGGCGATGCCGTTTGCGATCCACGCCATCTGACTGATCGTTGTGTCAAGAGCCGTGAGGTGCTTGACGAGGGTCGCGTGGTGGGCGCTACCCGTGTTGGCTGTGCTCGGTGTGGGCACTTTTTTCAGGGAGGTGGAGGCGCGGTCGAGGGCCGACATGATGGATTGAACTTCGTCGTAGTTCCATTCGAGAACGCGGTAAGTCATGGCAGGCTCCTCTCGGGTGACAGGGTGAAGAAATACGTGATGAGCGCCCACAGCTGCGTGTTGTAGATGGGGTACACAGGGATGTGAGGTCCGGTGCTGGGTGCGAAAAGTGGAGCCTCGACCCTGTAGGCGGCGGATGGCGTGATGAAGGTGGAGAGGGTGGAGGTCGGAACAAAGGATCCCTTGTCCGTGCGCTCTTCCCGGATCCAGGTTGTGTATGCCCACCGTTGGGCCACGAGAGCCTGCGCGAAGGCGGAATCAGACGGGCCGTAGGAGGAATAGTTCTCGAGGAGCTGGGCCGTCTGTTCGGTCATGCCCTGCTGTGCGGCGTACACGATGGCCGTCGGCAGCACGGGAGGTCCATCGAAGACGGCGGGGTTTGGTATGAGGGGAGAGATTGCCGCCGCGACGTGGGGAATTTCCTCGTTATCGACCTGATAAATGTGGGTCTCAGTGTCGCCGTCGGGGGTAGTCGCGGTCCGGGCGACGACGCAGGGGCCCGGCTGCATCCAGATGAGAGCCTGGCGGCACTGGGAAGCGTCCGGAGACGTGGTGGCGATGACCATTCGCGAGCGAGCCGTGCTCATGAGAGCCGCGAGGTGTGCCGCGTCGCCGGTGAGCCCCTCGGAGGTGGCGAAGCTCGAGGTGACGTCACCCGGAATGACGATGTGAGGACGGTCAGGCATTGCGTACCTCCAGGCTCATGATGATCGCGAGAACGTCTTCGTTCAGGTCGCCGAACGATGGGGTTGTCATCGTCGCTGTCGCCGTGAGGAGGAAGTCATTCCCGCCGTCGGAATGAATCCATGCCCACTGGCAGGCGGTGATGGGAACCTTGCCCTGAATGTAGATCCCCGTGCGCAGCCGCGACGATTCGGGTCGCGCCGGCCACTCGCAATCCTCCAGCATGCGGAAACCAGGAACCTGATCGGACATGGACCGTGCCGAGTCGGCGAGGGCCTGAGCAGGCGTGGTGCTCGCGGGGATGGGGGATGCGAGCACGAGGAGGGTGGGCGTGAAATCGTAGTCGGTATCGATGGGACCGACGGCGAGGGCGATAACGCCACCTTCAGGAGACGTTGAATCCTGTTCCGAATTGTCGGACGTTGTTTGATCCTGTGTGTCGTCGGCACTCCCGAATGCCTGGTTGAGGATCGAGGAGATCTCCTCCTGTGGGCACGACGACCAGCGGGGAGGCATCAGCCAATAGGTTGACAGACTCATAGCGTACCCCGGCCGTGATCGTTGTCAGCGGACTCCTCGACGTCCTCCGAAAGCTCGAACTGCGGCAAAGGATCGCCGTTCTCGTCCAGCATGCCGTGGCGCTTCATGTACTGGAACCGTGCGTCGGCCCAGCGGGGAACTGGTAAGGGGAAGAAATGATAGACGGCAGCAATAAGAAAACAGAGTATACCGGCGGCTGTGAGGATCCCCGTCATGACGTAATGGAAACCCAATTTATAGCTGGTGTTTCCAAGGCTGCAGATGAAGAAGCCAAGGCCAACAAGTGGGCGTGTTGTTGCTTGGCTTCTCGCGCTGCTGCTCATCCGCGAGGTGATGATGCGGGAGTTGCTAGAGAACGTGGTATCGAGATAGGTCTCCATGTACCAGGCACCGATAATCATGAGACCGAAAATCGCACCAAAGACTTCCCAGAAAATCATGACTGTGAACCTCCACTGTTGATGAGTGAGTGCATACCGTTGTTGACAATATTCCCCACCGTTTGTCCGAGTTTGCTTCCGCCAAGTCCACCAATAATGCCGCCGATCACGCCTCCAGCGAGTATGCCGACGGGGCCGCCGACAGCGCCGATGGCTGCGCCAAGTTGTGCCCCGTAGGTGGCTCCCAAGTACGCGCCTGTCGCGCTGGCAGCGCCCATTACGCCCGCCCGTGCTACCTTCTCGCCCTGTCCCATCTCCGGGTGGTGGTAGGAGTCCGACTGGTAGCTGTCGTAGGCGCTGACGACTCCGTCGAGGACCGCGCAGGCGCGGCCCGCGATTTTGCCGCCCGTTCGCAGGCGTCGGCGGCCTTGATCGTTCGGCTGCCGCCCTTGACGGCGTCCACCCCCGGGACTTTCCAGTTCTTGAGGTTTCCGTGCTCGGTGACTTGCTTCCACAGGGATGCATCTTTGATTCCGGCAGGTGCCTGATACTTGGCGCCCTTCGCCTGCAGGTAGACTGCCTCGGTCGCGTCGCCGACGGTATTACGCATCGTGTCCGCCCAGCCGGGCAGGCGAGCTGTCGCATTCAACCCCGTGGGGAATCCATACGTGCCGACGAATCTATTGAAGACGGGGAGGAGCGTCGACTCCCAGAGGGCGGGGTCGATGCCCGCGAGGTCGTCGCCGAACAGGGTTTCCGCGTAGGTGAACTTCGTCTGATTGGTCTCGCAGCGCGAACGCAGCGATGCAAAGAAGGCACCAAGGCCGCCCGGGATGTTCGCTGGGTGGCTGATGGTCACTGTTGTACCGTCTTGTGAAACCGCCAGTCCGGCCGCCGTGGCGTCGGTGACGATGGCCTGAAACTCTGTCCTGATGGGCTGCGTCGCACCCGCGTAATCCTCCAGGGCGGAGTGCAGTGAACGAAGGCATGACATGGCGTGCTCGCTTGCGGAGATCATGTTCGTCAGGTGCTCAACGACCGTCTCCACCAGCCTGGCTCGCTGGTGCTCGATCTGTCCGCGAGCTGTCGTCGCGTCCGCGATGGCGTTGTCGAGCGCCGTGATCGGTGCGTCGCACCAGTCCTTCAGTGACTGAACGGCATCCACGTCAACTGGAAAGTCCCACGAAAAGGACTCGGCGAATTCTACGGTTCCTGCCGATTCGGGAACCGTTGAGGTAGCTCGAAGGGGGGGGCATTGCTTCACTCCGTTGGAACAATCGGGTGATGTGCGTGTTGCGCGTCACTTATTTGTCAGAATACTCCCGTTGTTGAGCAATCTGCAGTGCGATTCGCTCAGGATGCACTCTGAGATTCGCCCGTGTTTCGTAGACGAGGTCACCTCGGCGAGGGTGGGGGCGGTATCGTGTGCGCCATGACGACCCCCACCCGCTGAGCCCTGTCGCCGCGCAGTGTCGCCGCTCAGTTTCAGTGATGGTGACGAGGAATCCTCACATACTGACCATCGAAAAAAAGTGTCCAACTGAGCATCTGACGGTTGCTTTGTAAGGCGCGAAAAATTAACGGACAGCGCTATTGTGAGGGCGTGACATATCAGCCCTTGCAATTCGATGTCGTACCCCGGCCCTACCGCCTGGGGAACGACCAGCTGCGCCGCTACAACCGCGTGCGCGCCGGTCAACGAACGCAGGGTCGCGTCAACATCGCGATCGACGTCGTCACCGTCCTCCTGATCGTCTCCGTCAGCGCCATCGTCGCCATCGTCGAGCTCTCCTCCATGCCCGACACGATCCTCGAAACGCTCGCAGCCCTCGCACTGGCCCTCATCCTCGGAGGAGGGCTCGTCCTCCTCGCACTCCTCGCCGCACTCCTCATCGTGGCCCGCCGCTGGCGCCACGAATGGAACGGCAACGAAGACCTCGTCATCTTCTCCGAGTCCCACGCGGCCCTGCACGCCGCCCGGCAAGACAGCGCCGTCATGACCGCCTGCGCGCGCATGCAGCTCGCCTGGTTCATCGGCTTCCTCGCCGTCGGTGGCATCGCCGTCGCCACCGAATCCGCGCTCCTCGCCGCCCTCGTCTCCCCTGCCCCTCGCCATGGGGCTCCTCAACTCCTGGCGCTCCTGCCAAGCCCTGCGCCGCATCACCGGCCGCACCCTCTGACGTCATCCGTGCGAGCGATTTGTTCGCGCGCGCATAGACCCAGAAGCCTGCCAGCCGGTAGGCTTATAGCATGACGAATCCTCTCATCGACTCCCTCGCGTCGATCATCGAACAACGACCCGAGGACCACCCTCTGCGTGAGCATCTCGCCGAACTCCTGATCGCCGAGGGGAGGGGCGCCGAAGCCGTCTCCCACCTCGCCGTCGTCCTCGCCGTCGACCCCCACAACGAGCGCGTCGCGGCCCCTCATGCGCAGCGCCCTCGGCGCGCCCGAGGCGCCCGCTCCGTCTGCCCCCGCAGCCCCCGCCTCGGACGACGCAGACATTCCCGCGATCGTGACGATGCATCCCGCGGCCTTCCCGCAGGTGGCCGAGGAAGGGAACGAGGAAGGCGGCGCGTCGACAGGCGAGGTCGGAGATGGGCAGGATGCCCCCGCTTCCCCGACGGCGCCGATCCGGAAAACTTCGACTGGGAGAACGCCGAGAAGCAGGTCGGCGGACCGGCGCCCGCATTCGTGAAACCGGGGGCCGTCGAAGGCGAAGTCGAAGTTGACGAGAAACCCGAAGGGGATGTGTGGGCCTTCGAAAACGTGACGTCGACGCTGGCCGACGTGGGCGGCATGCAGTCGGTCAAGGACCGCCTCACCATGGCCTTCCTGGCACCCCTGCGCAACCCTGAGATCCGCAAGCTCTATGGCAAGAGCCTCAACGGCGGCCTGCTACTCTACGGCCCTCCCGGATGCGGCAAGACCTACATCGCCCGCGCTCTCGCCGGCGAGCTCGGCGCCGCGTTCATGAACGTCAAGATTAGCGATGTCATGGCGCGCTACTTCGGCGAATCGGAAGCCAACCTCCACGAACTCTTCGAGACTGCGCGTGCCAACGCCCCCGTCGTCTTTTTCCTCGACGAAATCGATGCGATCGGCATGCGGCGAACGGACATGGGCTATTCCGGCATGCGATCAGTCACCAACCAGCTCCTCATGGAACTGGACGGCATCGGATCCGACAACGAAGGCGTCTTCGTCCTCGCCGCGACCAACACCCCGTGGGACGTGGACCCCGCGCTGCGCAGGCCCGGCCGCTTCGACCGATCCGTCGCCGTCCTACCCCCCCGACGGCCCCGCCCGACAGGCAGTCCTCTACCACCACCTCAAGTCCCGCCCCGTCGAAGGCATCGACCTGGGCTACCTCGTCCAGTGCACCAATGGATTCACCGGTGCCGACCTGGCCCACCTGGTTGACAGTGCCGTCGAATACGCGATGATGGACTCCGTGCGCACCGGCAACGTGCGCATGGTGACCATGCAGGATTTCCTCAGGGCGCTGGAACAGATTCGGCCCAGCGCGGGTCCCTGGTTCGCCACAGCCCGCAACATCGTCGAATACGGCAACCGAGAAGGCGAATATGACGACCTCGCGGAGTACATGAAGACGAACAACCTGATGTGAGGGGGCGGGCGGCGCGCTCGCGCTGCCCACCCCCTCGCCGTTCGCTACCGACACCGAGGAGGACCGATGTCGAACGACGACGTCTGGAAGCGGATCGAGCACGCCCAGTTCTTGATCGATATCAAACGTCCCCAACAGGCCATCGAAAAACTCGCAACGATCCCCCAGGGGGGATCTGGAGGTCGCGGCGCGAGTGAACGGCACCCTCGCCCAGGCCCACCTGCTCCTCGATCAGAAGGATAAAGCGTACGCGTGTGCCAGGCGCGCCATCGAAGCCTCCCCCAATGACGTGCTGTCGCTGTACTGGTTGTCCTCCCTCGAGCCGGATTCTCTTCGCGCGCTCGAATACGCAACGCGCCTCGTCGAGATGATTCCAGACTTCGGTGTTGCCCATGCCGTGAAGGCCCGCGCTCTTGCCCTTAACCGCCGATGGGACGAGGCGCTGAACGCGGCGCGTGAAGGCGAGCGCCTCGATCCCGAAGACTCCTTTGTGCTCAACACCCTCGGCAGGGTACTCGCCACGAACGACGAGGAAGCCGCGCTCGAAGTATTCCAACGCATCCTTGCGATCGAGCCGGAAAACGTGCCCGCTCGTGAATCTATCGCTCTCCTCGAAGCGGACGACCACGCCGACGCTAGCAGCCGCCTCTTCCGCGACCTCCTCGAGCAGAACCCCGGTCAGAAATATACGAGAATCAGCTCCACTGGCTGGTGTTCAAACCGATCTTCATCCTGTGCTTGGGTCTCACGATCGCCTATCTGGTCGGCTGGTCGATTGCCGGCCTCGTCTATGCTTTCGGCAGTCGTCAGGTCGCCCTCGTTGTTGGGCTCCTGTGGACCACGTTGATCCCCCTGCGCGCCATGGACAGCGCGGTGCGCAAACACCTCTCGAAGGTCGCTGCCGGTCAAGGCAAGACTCGCCGCGACGTCGTGAACCTGGCGTTCAAGCGGCGCCCCATCGGCGCGACGATCGCGACGATCTCAATCGCGCTCCTCGCGCTCACCCCCGCGGTATTTGGCGTGGCGAGGTACTTCGTCCCCGCCTCCTCGTGGTGGACGGCCGTGGGCGTGCCCATCCTCGTCATGCTGTGCGGGTGGATCGGTGCCCTCGTCGCCCGCTACATGATCTTCGTGCGCGAACGCTGAGATCGGGCGCCGAGCGGCGCCTCAGCCCTTCGAGAGCCTCTCGCGCACAGCTCCCGCGCCGAACGTCAGCGCGGTCAACGCCGCCTCCAGACCGCCCAGGGCCAGCCCCTGCCTCGTGTGGGCAAAACGAGCGCCCTGCGCCCGGCGAGCCTCACCGCGGCGGAACAGCCAGCGCTCCACGCCGACCGTGATCATCGCCGATCCCAGCGCCGCACCTGCCAGAACCGCCAGCTCCGCCGGGTCCGCCTCCGTGACACCGTCGAGCGGATCCTCGCCCGCCACGGGGGACGACTTCGAGCAATCCGCGTCCTCATCGTCGTAGGGCGGAAGCTCCGCGGCCTCCGGCAGCTGCGCCACCATCGACCAGCCGAGCACCCCCAGCAAGCCCGCCTTCACGAGACCGCGCAACGGACGCGAACGCACGTAATCGGGCAGGGCGTACCAGGCGACAGTCGCGCCCACGCCCGCCGCAAACCCCGCGACCCGAGTCGGGTCCACCGAGCCAACACACGGACAAGAACAGGTTGATGAGGCGGCCATGGCCAGTCCTTTCAATAGGGGAGCGCGCGGATCAATCCGCGAGCAGGTCAAGCAGGTGAGAGACGACCTTTCCGCCCGAATAGGCGGATCCGTCATGCTGGTACTCGTTCGTGATGTAGTGGCGAGCGCCGATCAGCTCACCCGTCTCCACGGACAGCTCACGCGGCACGAACATGTCGTCGTAGTACACGGCCGCAGCCACCGGCACCGTGTTCTGCGCCAGCACGTCCGGCAGATACACGGGGGCCGCCTCCGTCGTCGACGCGAGAATCTCCGCGACGCCCTTCAGCGGTGCCAAGCCCGGGTCATCGTCGAACACGCGGCGCATGAAGTGCTCGCCCGTCAGGTAGAAGGGCTCGCTCTCGTCCAGCGGGTTCGCGTCCTTCGCGAAGCCCGGGATCTCCTCGGCCAGGCGATCCGCCGCCCACCCCGTCGCCGTGCCCACCAGGTCCGGCGTCGCGCACGCGTAAATGTACTCCTGGAACACTGCGTAGATCGGCGCAACGTCCACCTGCGAGCCGATCGCCGCCAGGAACTGCGACGAGAGCCTGCGCTGGCCTCGAACCGACGTCCACGGCCCCTCCAGCAGGTAGTGCAGCTGATCCGTGTTGCCCTGGCCGCCCAGCATCATGCCGATCATGCGCAGGCGCGCGGGGGAGAGGCGCTCGCCCGTCGGCAGCGTCTCCTCCGTGTCCGCCAGGTGCGCGCACAGCTCGCGCACCGTGCGCTCGTCGCCCGGGTGGCGCTGGAAGTACACGCGGTTGCGCGCCGCCGTGCGCTCATACGTCAGGCGGTAGATGTCGTCCACATGGACGAGGCCGGGCAGACCCCCCGTGATCAGGCTGGCCTTCAGGCCCTGGGGCGCCAGCGACAGGTACGAGGTCGTGATGAACCCGCCGAAAGACTGGCCGAGCGTCGTCCACGGGTCATCCCCGCACAGCTCGCGGCGCAGCGCCTCCGCGTCGTACACGATCTGGTCCTGGCGGAAGTGGCGCAGGTACGCGGCCTTCTCCTCGTCCGTATCCAAGTGGGAGAGCGCCTGGGCGTCCATGCGGGTCGACTGGCCCGTGCCTCGCTGATCGAGGAGCACCACGCGGTAATCCTGCAGGAGACGATTCATCCACCCGCCGGTAAACGTGCCGAAACGCGGGCTCGGGTAGCCCGGGCCGCCCTGCAGGAACACCGCGTAGGGCGCGTCCTCGCGGCCCTTGCGCACGACCTCGCGCGCGAAAACCTGAATCGTCGGATTGTCCTCGCCGGCGGGGCGCAGGTGATCAAGCGGTACGTCCAGGCGGTGCTCGTAAACGGTGTGACCATGGTGCAGGTACGACTCTGTGTGCATGGACACAATGGTAGCGGTTTTGGTGTGGCGCTGTTGTGTCGCTCGAACCCGGGTGACGCGTGCGGTGGAGTGTCTATCTGCTCGGGCCCTTCGGCACCTTCCGCTCGGGCCCTTCGGCGCCTTCCGCTCGGGCTGCGCGTGGTGGCGGCCTATCCCGCATGGTTCCCCAACAATGTCGCATGCAATTCCCCTGCGAGTATTTCACATTTTGAAATCACGTCGTTGGAATTGCAACGTTTGTGGCGAATGTTGAAAGTTCAGGCAATCGAATTGCATGCGACATTTTTCTGCGCTGGGCTCGAAGCTCGGCCGGGCCCAGCCGACACCCACTGGTGCAGTAGCCGGGTCCTCCTGTCGCGCGCTCTCGCCGGGACTCTAGTGGGGGCCCTGTCGCGGCAGCCTGTCGCGCATGGTTCCCCAACAATGTCGCACGTAATTCCCCTGCGAGTATTTCAGACTTTGAAATCGCGTCGTTGGGATTGCAACGTTTGTGGGGTGTCTCGAAAAATGACCAAGTTAAATTACGTGCGACTTTGGGGGAGGGGGCTCAGAGCCAGTTCATCAGAGCCAGTTCATCAGAGCCAGTTCAGCAGCGCGATGTAGCAGAGCGTCCCGATGCCGACGCTCCACAGGAGCTTGCGGCCGCTGAGCAGGTGGACGGCGACCGTCACGCCCGTCGCCACCAGCGCCGCCCACCAGCGGCCCGTTTCCTGCGCGCTTTGCGTCAGCGTCGAGAGCACGAGGATCAGCATGATGCCCGGCGGCATCCACACCGCCATGTCGGAGACGACGCGCGAATCGCGCAGCGGCTCCAGGATCTTGAACGGCAGAGCGCGCAACGTAAAGTCGATGATGAAGGTGATCGCCAGGAGCGCCAGCAGGTAGCCCAGCGTCGGAGTCACTGTGCACCCCCTTCGGCCAGCTCATCCGCGGAGTGCAGGATGCCTCGGCGATGAAGGACGTGGCGAACCACCAGGCACGCGACGAACAGCAGGAGCGCCACCAGGAGTCGCTGGCCCGGTGCCACCACCATGGCCACCGCGAAGGACCCGCCAGCCAGGAGGACCGAGGGCAGCTCGCGCCTCGTGCGCGCCGCGTCCAGGGTCAGCGTGATGAACAGAGCCGTGAGCGCGAAGTCAAGGCCCTCGATCTGCGTGGGGATCAACGAGCCCGCGGACACGCCCACGAGGCTCGAGGTCACCCACGTCAGGTTAAAGAGAACCTGCATCGCCAGCAGCCGAGGCTTCGTCCACCCGTTCGGGCGGGCGGCGGTCAGCGCGTAGGCCTCATCCACGAGGGCGTACATCGAGAAGAGGCGCGCGAAGCGGCCCTCGATGACGTGCAGCGGGAACGAGAAAGCGAAAAACAGGAGGCGGAAGTTCACCAGCAGCATCGTCACCGCGATGACTGCCAGCGGCGTATTCTGCGCGGCCAGGGTCACGACGAGCAGCTCGGCCGACCCCGAGTAGGCGGCCAGGGACAGCGACGGAGCCAGCCACCACGGCAGGCCCAGCTGGATGACGAGAACGCCGTACGCCAGGCCCAGCGGGATGTAACCCGCGGCCACGGGCGCCGTGATGCGCAGACCTTCGAGGATCTCGCGGCGGGTAGGGCTAGCCGGCACTGGGAGGTTCACGGTGCGCGGTAGCTTGGGCATGAGAGCAATTTTTGCGCGCCGATCCGTCTCATTGCGAGTGGGCGCACTGTAGCGTGACGGTTTTAACGTTTTTCTGGGCCCTAGGTCCTGGAGCGGAATACTGGCGATCGCCCTGCCATTCGTTTGTCACATAGTTTCAAAACGGGAAATAGCCCTCGCGCAATAGACCATCCGGTGGAAATATCGTTCTCGTCGCCGAGGAACATCCCTCGGCGCTTCCATAAAAACGCAGATCAGGAGCCCTCATGAGCGCCACTCACGCACGCAAGAAGCCATTCCTTCGACTCGCCACGGCCGCCGTCGCCATGGTCGCAGCCCTCGGCATGGCCGCATGCTCCGGTGGCGCGTCCACCTCCTCGTCCTCCTCGTCGAGCGCGCAGGTCGGCGACCGCAGCCCCGAGCAGATCAAGGAAGCCGGCGAAATCGTCATCGGCATCTTCTCCGACAAGGCCCCCTTCGGCTACATCGACGCCGACGGCAAGCCCGCCGGTTACGATGTCGTCTACGGCGACCGCATCGCCGCCGACCTGGGCGTGACCGCCAAGTACGTCCCCGTCGACGCCGCCGCCCGCACCGAGGTCCTCGCCTCCAACAAGGTCGACATCACCCTCGCGAACTTCACCGTCACGCCCGAGCGCGCCGAAAAGGTCGACTTCGCGAACCCCTACTTCAAGGTCTCCCTCGGCGTCGTTTCGCCCACCTCGGCTGAAATCGCCGACGTGAGCCAGCTGGCCGGCAAGACCCTCATCGTCACCAAGGGCACGACCGCCGAAGCCTACTTCGAGGCCAACCACCCCGAGGTCAAGCTCCAGAAGTACGACCAGTACTCCGACGCCTACCAGGCCCTCGAGGACGGCCGAGGCGACGCCTTCTCCACTGACAACACCGAGGTCATCGCCTGGGCGATCCAGCACCCGGGCTTCAGCGTCGGCATCAAGAGCCTGGGCGAGACCAGCTACATCGCGGCCGCCGTCAAGAAGGGCAACACCGCCCTCCTCGACTGGCTGAACAACGAGCTCGTCGAGCTCGGCAAGGAAAACTTCTTCCACAAGGACTACGAGCAGACCCTCGCTCCCGTCTACGGTGACGCCGCGACCCCCGACGACCTCGTCGTCGAAGGCGGCGTGGACACCACCTCCACCAACTGACAGGTACGAGGCCGTGGCCCTCCCGGGTCCGCCCGCCGCGGGTGATCGCCCGGAGCGGCCACGGCCTCGTCCCAGATTTTTCCTATGAATCTCGACATCCTGGCGCGATACGCGCCCCTGTACGTCGACGCCGCCATCCTCACCCTAAGGATCGCGGCCATCGGCATCGTCGGCTCCCTCGCGGTGGGCCTGCTCGTGGCCGCGATCCGGCAGTACCGGATCCCCGTCGCCACCCAGATTGCCGCCGCCTACGTCGAACTGTCGCGCAACACGCCCCTGCTCGTGCAGCTCTTCTTCATCTACTTTGGCCTGCCGCGCGTGGGCATCAAGTGGAGCGGCGAGACCTGCGCGATCGTCGGCCTCATCTTCCTGGGTGGTGCCTACATGGCCGAGGCCCTGCGCTCCGGCCTCGACTCGGTCGCCACGATCCAGTGGGAGTCGTCTGCGGCGCTCGGCCTCACGCGCACACAGACGCTGCGCCACGTCGCCCTCCCGCAGGCCATCGCGACCTCCGTGCCGCCGCTCGCCGCCAACGTCATCTTCCTCATCAAGGAAACCTCCGTCGTCTCCGTCGTGGCGCTGCCCGACCTTGTGTACGTCGCGAAAGACCTCATCGGCATGTCCTACAACACCTCCGAGGCGCTGATCCTCCTGGTCGTCGCCTACCTGGTGATCCTCCTGCCCGTGTCCATCGCGGCCCGACTCATCGAAAAGAAGGTGCGCCGTGGCGGATTTGGGAATTAACGTCATCTTCGAGGGCCGCAACCTCGTGCGCATCCTCGAGGGCCTGGGCGTCACCGTCGGCATCTCCGCGCTGTCCGTCGTGCTGTCGCTGGTGCTCGGCGTGTTTGTCGGCCTCGGCATGCGCTCGCGGTGGCGTCCCCTGCGCTGGCTCATGCAGCTCTACCTCGAGTTCGTGCGCATCATGCCCCAGCTTGTGCTGCTGTTTGTGGCCTACTTTGGGCTCACGCGCGTCGCGGGGATCAACCTGAACGGCATCACCGCGTCCGTCCTCGTCTTCACCCTGTGGGGCGGCGCCGAGATGGGCGACCTTGTGCGAGGCGCGCTCATCGCGATCCCGCGCCACCAGTACGAGTCCGCCTACGCTCTGGGACTCACCCCGAGGCAGACCATGCGCCGCGTCATCCTGCCGCAAACCCTGCGCGCTCTCGCGCCCCCGGCCGTCAACCTCATCACCCGCATGGTGAAGACGACCTCCCTCGTCGTCCTCATCGGCGTCGTCGAAGTCCTCAAAGTCGGACAGCAGATCATTGACGCCAATCGCTTCAACTACCCGACCGCCTCGCTGTGGATCTACGGCCTGATCTTCGCGCTGTACTTCCTCATCTGCTGGCCCATCTCGCTCCTCTCACGCCACATGGAGAAAACATGGCAGAACTGACCTCCGACCCGCAGCTGCGCCTCGTCGACCTCGACAAGACCTACCCGGGCGGGCACCACGCCCTGCGCGGCGTCTCCCTCGACGTCGCCAACGGTGAAGTCGTCGTCATCATCGGCCCGTCGGGGTGCGGCAAGTCCACGCTGCTGCGCACGATCAACGGCCTCGAGCCCGTCAACTCCGGGCAGATCATCTTCGACGGGGCAGACCTGGCTGCGCCCGGCGTCTCCTGGCCCGAGGTGCGTCGCCGCATCGGCATGGTCTTCCAGTCCTACGAGCTCTTCCCCCACCTGACGGTCATGGGGAACCTGACGCTCGCCCCCGGCCTCGTCGCGGGAGAATCGCGCGCCGACGCGAGCGCGCGGGCACTGAAACTGCTCGAGCGCGTCGGCCTGGCGGACCGCGCCGACGACTACCCGCGCCAGCTCTCGGGCGGCCAGCGTCAGCGCGTCGCCATCGTGCGCGCCCTCATGATGGACCCCGAGATCCTCCTCCTCGACGAGGTCACCGCCTCCCTTGACCCGGAGATGGTGCGCGAGGTTCTCGACGTCGTTCTCGAGCTGGCTCGCACCGGCATGACGATGCTCATCGTCACGCACGAGATGGGCTTTGCCCGCGCGATCGCCGACCGCATCGTCTTCATGGACGAGGGACGCATCGTCGAGGTCGACCCGCCGCGCAAGTTCTTCGCCGATCCTTCATCGGATCGCGCGCGTCGTTTCCTTGACATCTTCAGCTTCGAGGGCGCGAAGCTGTAAGCGTGTAGTGGCTCCTCGCGGAGGGGGCTGAGCGGGGGCGCAGGCCGGGGGCTTGCGCCCCCGTTGTTGTGCTTGTTGCTGTGCGGCCCGCCTGTTTCCGGGCGCCGGAGGGGTTGGCCTTGCTGGGCCGGCTGCTTGGTGCACCCGTGGGCGGCGGCTCGCCCGCTCGAAAAGCCACACGCGAGCCTTCGGCTCGGAGTGATCGATCTCGAAGCCCGGCCAGGCCTCGCCGCCGCCCACGGGCGCCGCAGCCTGGATCAGCAGTGCGCCGGCCCGCCACCTTCCGCGTTCTGGCTTGTTCCTAAGTGGTGTAACACCATTTAGCGGGGTATTACACCACTTCCCAAGGGGTGTATTCCTCCCTAACTGGTGTAATGCTCCCTAACTGGTGTAATGCTCCCTAACTGGTGTAATGCTCCCTAACTGGTGCAGTGCTAGGCGTGTTGGTTTGGTGTCTTGCTTGGGTGTCAGGTGTTTTCGGATTGTACGAGGTGGTTCCTCACCAATGTCGCACGTAATTTCCCTGTCAACCTTTCAGTAATTGAAATAGCGTTGTTGCAATTCCAACGTTTCTGGGCGTAGGCGAAAACTGACCAGAGGAAATTACGTGCGAGATTGCAAGAGAGGGTTGTATGTACCGCGCATGACCGCGATAGCGCGGTTCAGCCGATCAGCGTCGACTGGTGGTGCACCATGATCAGGCGCGTCTCGCCAGAAGTCGCCGGTGCCCACACGCTGGATTCCAGCGAAGCGCCGCCCTCCCAGCGCACCCGGTAGCGGGTCAGGAACGCCCCGCCCAGCTCGTGTGCGTCGATGCGGCCGATCGCCGGGGAAGCGGGCGAGGGTCCCGCCAGCGTCGTGGTCGCGCCGCCGCCCGGCCAGATGCGCGTCGTGCGCTCGTCGGTCATGGCCGCCAGCGCCTCCTCGTCGCCGCCGGTCCACGCCAGGATGAACTCGCGCTCGCGGGCGATCGCGTCCTCGGTGGTCGCCGCGCTCACGGACGAGGCCGGGGCCGCCTGGGCGGGTTCGCTCGACTCGGCGGGCGCGGAGAAAACGCTGGGATGCGAACGGAAAGTCGATGTGGTGGACTCGTCTGTGGCCGCGTCGCGTGAACCGCCGCCCCCGAACCCGGGGCCGGGCTCGGGCGTGCGCCCGGCCTGGTAGGCCTCGGCGCACGCGCGCGCGAGGTCGTCGGCGCGCTCGTTCATGCGGTGCCCGGCGTGGCCCTTGACCCATTCGAAGGTGACGCGGCGCCCTTCCATGGCGCGGTCGATCTCCTGGATGAGCTCCAGGTTCTTGATGGGCTTCTTGTCGGCCTTCGTCCAGCCGCGCTTCTTCCAGCCGAGCCGCCACTTGGACACGACGTTGATCGCGTACTGCGAGTCGGCGAGGATGTGCAGCTCTTCGCCGGTCTCGGCCGTTGCCTCGAGCAGACGCAGAATAGCGGTCAGCTCACCCAGGTTGTTGGTGCCCTGCGGCCAGCCGCCCGCGTCCCACGTGTCCTCGTCCACGTACCAGGCCCACCCCGCGGGCCCGGGATTGCCGAGGGAAGAACCGTCTGCCGCCGCCGTAATCGTCATGCCCTCATCCTATCGGCATCGAGTTTCCCTGATCGGAAAGGGACGAGGCCGGGGCGCGGCATCATCACGTAGTGCGATAGTGGGGCGGCCTTCCAACGAAGACCGTCCCACCTGTTACAGCGTGACGCCCACCTGGCCCAGCGTGAAGGCGAACTCTTCGCAGCGCGCCGCCCAACGGCCCTCGCGCCCGGACGGGCCGGCGTGCCCGGCGACCATTTCGGTGCGCAGGATGATCGGACGCTCGAGCGGGTCGCGCGCGGTGACGAGGCCTCCTCTGGCCTCCCCGCTCGCGCTCGCCTCGCCAGCCCCCGAATCGCAGCACTTGCAGTGCTGCCCAGCCCCGGCCTCGTCCGTGGAGGGAACCTGGCCGGTGGCCTCGCGCAGGCGCTGCACCCACTTGGTGGGCTCGACGAACTCGACGCGCGTGTCGTTGACCGACGTCGTCGCCATGATCGCGGGCAGGAGCGCGCCGTCGGGCACGTTCTCATACGGCGTGTAGCGGCTCATCGCGTCGAACACGGCGCGCGAGGTCAGCGGGTTGCCCCACTCCTCCCACTCGCCGACGGTGAGCGGCAGGGTCGGGTCCAGGATCGTCGTGAGCGCGTCCACGAAGGGCACGCCCGCCAGGATCGCGCGGAATCGGTCGGGGGCGGCGTTGGTGACCGCGCCCATGAGCAGGCCTCCGGCGCTGCGGCCCTCCGCGACGAGGCGGCCGGGCGCCACCCACCCGGAGTCGACCAGCCAGTCGGCCACGTCGATGAAGTCCGTGAAGGTGTGCTCCTTGACCAGCTCCTTGCCGTCCTCGTACCAGGCGCGGCCCATCTCGCCGCCGCCGCGCACGTGCGCGATCGCGTAGACGACGCGGCGCAGGATCGGCAGACGCAGGGTCTCGAACTCGGGGTCGTAGCTGACCTCGTAGGACCCGTACCCAATCTCCCAGCCCGCGTGCGTGCCGTCCGGGCGCGCATCGCGGTGGTGGATGAGGGTGACGGGGATGCGGGTCGCGCCGTCGCGTGCGAGCACCCACACGCGCTCCTCGACGTACTCGGCAGGGTCCCAGCCGGGCGCCTCGTGGGTGCGCAGGATCCGCGTGCTCAGGGCCGCGCCTTCGGGGTTCTCGGGGTCCTCGGGGGACGAGGCAGGGGCCGGGTTCGGCAGAGAAACCTCCGCGACTGTGGGCGGCACGGTCTGCGACTGGAACTCCACGCGCAGCGGGTCTTCCCACGGGGTCGGCACGGTCGCGATCGTGCGCACCGGGGCGTCGACCTCCACGCGCCGCCACGTGGGCGCCTGTTCGCGGCGGTCCCACACGTCAACCTGGGTGAGAGGTCCGAGCGAAGCGAGAGCGCCACGTAGTGTGCGTGGGCCTCGACGTCGGTGATGCGCTCGCCGGGGCCGGGGCTGCGCAGCGGCTCCCATGACTCGAACGGGGCGAGGGGCGCGGGCTCGTCCCCCGGCAGGGGAGTGCCCGGCGTGCGATCCGCCAGGGAACCCCGCGAGAACGCGGAGGAGGACGTGACGCCGAGGCGCGCCAAGGCCTCGGGCGAACCCCCTGCGGGCAGCATCGCCTGCGCGAGCGAGCCCTCCTGCGTCAGGCCTGTGTGCACGAGGAACAGGCGGTCGCCGGCCGAATCCGCCGACACCAGCGTGCGCGGGCGCACCGGCATGAGCGGCAGCGGGCGCACGGACGGGTGGGCGGGCAGCCACAGCCACGCGCGGCCCGCCGTCGACGACGACGAATGAATGACGACGTGCCCCGGGAAACCCGAGGGCGCGAACCCCATCTCGAAGCCCTCGTCCGGTTCAACCAGCAGCAGCTCGTCGTCATCGCGCGGCGTGCCCAGGCGGTGCAACCACACGTCGCACGCGCGCCACGCATCGTCCACTCCCATGTAGATAAAGGACTGCGAGTCATCCGCCCACGCGAAGCCGTACCCGGCGCCTGCCACGGCCTCGTCGATGACTCGGCCCGACGCCTCCTGCACGACCCACGTGTAGCGCTCGTCGCCGCTCGTGTCCCGCGCCCACGCGATCAGGCACCCATCCGGGGAGGGATACAGGTCCGCCAGGCGGAAAAACTCCTGCCCGCGCGCCCACTCGTTCTCATCGACGAGGAGCTCCTCACCCCGCGCGGGCACGCCCGGCTGGGGGACGAGCGGGATCGGGGCACCTGCCTCGTCGCGCTCAACTGGCGCGCGGTGATGCGTCGCGTACGACTGGCCCTCCGCGAAACGCCGGAAGTACCAGAACTCGCCCTCGCGGATCGGAACCGTCACGTCGGTGAGCGCCGTGGAGGCCTTGACCTCCTCCACGAGGCGCGCGGCCGCCTCGCGCGTCGGCACCGTCACCGCGTCCGCCCACGCGTTTTCCGCCTCCAGGTGCGCGCGCACCTCCGGGTTCTCTCCGTCGCGCAACCAATCCCACGGGTCATCAAAATGCTGCCCGAACTGGTCGCGCACCCGGTACCCGTAGCGTTTCGGGGCAATCGGGGAGTCGGCGAGGCCTGGGGTGCGTGGTGCGGGGTCGTCTCAGTCATGGGGACCATCTTAGAGGCGGGGTGCGGACTAGGGAGGTGCCCGGTGCCGGAGGCGTGGGGCGGTGCCCGCGCGCCGGGATGTCTGTTCTGAAGGCCGCTGAGAAGGCGTGTTCACCGTGCTCCCCAAAATTTCGCACGTAATTCCCCTGCGTCTCTTTCAAATCTTGAAATCAGATCGTTGAAATTCCGCGGTTTGTGGGTGGCAGGCGAAAGGGGGAGAAAGGGAATTACGTGCGAAATTTGGGGGCGGGACCAGGACAAGGCGGAAGAAGCAGTCCGGTGAGCGTGCGAGACTAGGGGAGTGAACGACGAACAAGCTCCCTCGCGCCGATCCGCCGCGCTCGACTCTGCGGCCCCTGTGCTTGAGCCCGCGGCCCCTGCACTCGAACCCGCGGCGCTCGCGGACCCGTCCGCCCCTCGTACCCAGGCTGGCACCCGAGGACAGGTGAACGAGGAAGCGGCCCCCGCCTCGTCCCTTACCCAGCCCGGCACCCGCGGACAGGTGACCGAGGAGCGCGCCCCGGCCTCGTCCCTGAGCCTCACGCAGCGACTCCTCGCATGGGTGCGCGAATTCATCCAATTCGGGCTCGTTGGCGCGACCGCCTTCATTGTCGACGCCGGACTGTTCAACCTCCTCCAACACGGGCCGCTCGGCATCCTCGCCGGACACCCCAACACCGCGCAATTCGTCGCCGCCGTGACCGCGACCCTCTACTCGTGGATCGCCAACCGCCTGTGGACCTACCGCGGCCGCACCCGGGACAACGCCACGCGTGAAGCCATTCTCTTCTTCTTCGCCAACGCCTGCGGCATCGGCATCTCCCAGTTCTGCCTGCTGTTCACCCACCACATCCTCGGGTTCACCTCGGCGCTGGCCGACAATATCGCCGTCTACGTCGTCGGCTTCGCCCTGGGCACCGCGTTCCGCTTCTTCTTTTATCACTACGTGGTCTTCACCGGGGGTACGCGTGCGTAGGTTCGAGGCGCGGCGGTAGGGTCGACACGTGAAGGAAACGCCAGAGCACTACCCGACCCCCGAAGAATCCATCGCCACGATGGTCACCATCGACGACACCGCCCTCGTCTTCGAAGGCGGCGGCATGCGCAACGCCTACACGGCCGCGCTCGTGAGCCGACTCATCGCCGAAGGCATCAACTTCCCCCACATCTCCGGCGTTTCCGCGGGGTCCAGCCACCTGTGCAACTTCACCTCCCGCGACGCTCAGCGTTCCCACGACACCTTCGTCGACCTCGTCGAAGACCCCGAATTCGGCGGCCTCAAGCACTTCCGCAAGGGCCACGGCTACTTCAACGCCGAGTACATCTACCAGCAGATCTGCTACCCCGACGGCGTCCTGCCCTTCAACATGGACACCTTTCTGGCGAACCCGGCGACCACCCGCGTCGCCACCTTCAACGCATCGCGCGGTGAAGAACGCTGGTTCTCCAAGGAAGAAATGAGCACCCTGGACGCCCTCGGGCCCATCGTCCGCGCCTCCTCCACGCTGCCCATTCTCATGCCGCCCGTCGAAATCGACGGCGACACCTACGTCGACGGCGCGCTCGGCCCCAACGGAGGCCTGCCCTTCGACCAGCCCCTGCGCGAGGCTACCGCAAGCTCCTCGTCGTCCTCACCCGTCCCCGCGACTTCGTGAAGGGTCCCATGCCCGCCAGCGTCGGTGCCCTCCTGCGCACCGCCTACCGTCAGTTCCCCTCCGTGTTCGAGGGCGTGGCCCGACGCCCCGACCGCTACAACGCGGGTCGCCGCTTCCTGTTCGAGCTCGAAGAACGAGGCCAGGCCTACGTGTTCGCACCTGACAACCTGTGGATCAACAACACCGAGTCGCGGCGCGAGCGCCTCGAAGCGACCTACCGTGCCGGCCTGGTCCAGGCTGTCCGCGAAATGCCTGCGATCAAGGCGTTCCTGGGGCTGTAGGGGTTTCTTTCTGCCCGTTGTGGGGGTGCCGCTTGTGGTGCCTGGTGTTCCGGCCGCCCGGGGGCGGGCTGGTGGCCCGTGGTGATGGCGGCCCGGCAGCGGGCTGGTGGCCCGTCGGTGTGTGGGTCGCTCGTTGGCTGCGTCGCGGGCTCGTGCGTGGCTTCTGTTTGGGTCTATCCGGATAGGTTGTGCACATCCGGATAGGTTATGCGCATCCGGATAGGTTATTAAGGTATCCGGATGTTGGTTCCCTATCCGGATGTTGGTTCCCTATCCGGATGCTGGTTTCCTATCCGGATGTGTTGTCGCACGGGGGCGGTACCCGCTCATCTAGCTGCGTCGCGGGCTCGTGCGTGGCTTCTGTTTGGGTCTATCCGGATAGGTTGTGCGCATCCGGATAGGTTATGCGCATCCGGATAGGTTATTAAGGTATCCGGATGTTGGTTTCCTATCCGGATGTGTTGTCGCCCAGGGGCGGTACCCGCTCATCTAGCTGCGTCGCGGGCTCGTGCGTGGCTTCTGTTTGGGTCTATCCGGATAGGTTGTGCGCATCCGGATAGGTTATGCGCATCCGGATAGGTTATTAAGGTATCCGGATGTTGGTTTCCTATCCGGATGTTGGTTTCCTATCCGGATGTGTTGTCGCCCAGGGGCGGTACCCGCTCAACTAGCCGCGTTGCGGGCCCGTGACCCGGCGCGTCGGGACATCGGAGGCTGGGGCCGCGGGAGGCGGGGCGGAGCCAAGGCTGCGCTCGTGATGATTCAGCTGGCGAGGCGGTTGTTGCAGCCGCTCCCAGGCATCGTGGCCGGGCTGTTCGGTTCTTGTCGTGCCCTCTTGCCGGGTGATTGGGGGGTTTTGCAGCATTAGGAGCTGTTTTACGGCGTGTCGTCGGCGTGTCGTGGCTCAATTGGTGCAATTCCCCCGTGGGCGACGGTGTGGGGCTATGGGTGGCGCCTCGGGCTGCCCCAGGCGCCCCCGTGGGCGATGGCGTGGGGGCTACGGGTGGCGCCCGGGCTGCCCCCGTGCCCAGCCGTCGCTCCCGGGCAGCCAGGCCCGGCCCTGACCCCCAGGCCCCGCCCACCCATGCCGCCAGGCCCCGCCCACCCATGCCGCCAGGCCCCGCCCACCCATGCCGCCAGGCCCCGCCCACCCATGCCGCCAGGCCCCGCCCACCCATGCCCCCAGGGCAGCCCGCCCTGCGCAGCTTTCCGCGGCATTTCAGGCATTCGTCCGAAATGGCTCCCAACCCCTACATCTAGGGGCGCTTATCTGCCAACGACCCCTAGATGCGGGGGTGCGACACGCCCAAACCCCTCCACTAAACTGTGATGCGCAATACAATTCACCTGGTTGAACAATGGTTATGCACAGGGTGGTGACGACTCTGTCCACAGTGTTCACAGGGGTGTTAGGGCCCTCGTGGGCATGATGAACAGGTTGTAGGGTTAGCGATAAACCCACGTGTTTGCGCGCATTCGCGCATGTTCCCTCGTCGGCCTCGACAAACCTGTGAGAGAGGAGGGTGATCCTGACCGCTCGCTCCATCCACAGCCCCTCCTGCCTCGTCCACAGTCGGGGCGGCGCACACAACATCTAGGGGTCGCTTGCGCAGGTGCCCACGAGGTGTAGTGTTGTCGTGTTCGCGGCGAACGAGCCGCAAGAAAGCCCGCAAGGTAAGAAAACGTCCGGCCTCGAGCCGCAAGGAGACACGAACATGTCGATCACCGTCTACTCCAAGCCCCGCTGCCCCCAGTGCGACGCGACCTACCGCGCCCTCGACAAGCAGGGCGTCTCCTACGAGAAGATCGACGTCACCCAGGACGCGGAATCCCTCGCCTTCATTAAGGGCCTCGGCTACCAGCAGGCCCCCGTCGTCGTGGCCGGCGAGGACCACTGGTCCGGCTTCCGCCCCGACCGCATCAAGGCCGTCGCCGCCGCAGCCCCCCTGGCGCTGCAGGCCTGAGCCTGGCCGACAAGTCCCGGCCGCGAGGCCGGGGCTTTCGCGTATCTGGGCGGGAACGAGGCCGGGGCGTAGCCTGCGGAAACGGCGCGCACGCGCTCGAATGAGCGGGGCGCGAACCCTCGGTGGACATAGGGAAATAAGTGGCCAACTGGCTGTGAGGGCCCGCCGCCCACGACCACTGACGCGCACCGCCGCCGACCACGCTCACCCGCCAAACCAGGCTCGTCGATCATCCCACATGGGATGGGACACGCGTGCGAGGCAACCCCGAGCGGGCCTCGGGGGTGAGACACTAGAGGTTCAGCATCCCGCCAAGCAGGAAGGATCACCATGGGCAGCGTCGTCTACTTCTCGTCGGCGACGGGCAACACCCGCCGTTTTGTTGAAAAGCTCGGCCTCCCGGCGGCGCGAATCCCGTTGCTCCCCAAGGATGAACCCCTGCGCGTGACCGACGAGTACGTGCTCATCGTGCCCACCTACGGCGGCGGAAATATCAAGGGAGCTGTGCCCAAGCAGTCATCAGGTTCCTCAATGACCCCGACAATCGGGCCCTGTGCAGGGGCGTCATCTCGTCGGGAAACACTAACTTCGGCAAGGCCTACTGCATCGCGGGCGACATCATCGCGGCCAAGCTGGGGGTCCCCCACATGTATAAGTTCGAGCTCCTCGGCACGCCCGAGGACGTCTCCAGAGTTCGCGAAGGACTGGAACAGTTTTGGCAGAAAACTACACCGACACAGGCGTAGAGGAAGCTCCCTCCCCGGAGCTGGACTACCACGCGCTGAACGCGCAGCTTAACCTGTACGACGCGAACGGACGCATCCAGTTCGACGCGGACCGTGCGGCGGCTCGCCAGTACTTCCTCCAGCACGTCAACCAGAACACGGTGTTCTTCCACGACCTGGAGGAGAAGCTGAAGTACCTGGTGGACGAGGGCTACTACGAGAAGCACGTCCTGGACCAGTACGACTTCGCGGACATCAAGGAGCTGTACAAGCAGGCCTACGCCCACAAGTTCCGCTTCCCGACGTTCCTGGGCGCGTTCAAGTACTACACGTCGTACACGCTCAAGACCTTCGACGGTAAGCGCTACCTGGAGCGCTTCGAGGATCGCGTCGCCATGGTGTCCCTGTACCTGGCGCGCGGCGACATTGAGCTGGCCCGCAGCTTCGTCGACGAGATCATGACGGGCCGCTTCCAGCCCGCCACCCCGACCTTCCTCAACGCCGGCAAGGCGGCGCGCGGCGAGCTGGTCTCCTGCTTCCTGCTGCGCATCGAGGACAACATGGAGTCGATCGCGCGCGGCATCAACTCCGCGCTGCAGCTGTCCAAGCGCGGCGGCGGCGTCGCCCTGCAGCTGACGAACCTGCGCGAGTCGGGCGCCCCGATCAAGAAGATCCAGAACCAGTCCAGCGGCGTCGTGCCCGTCATGAAGCTGCTCGAGGACTCCTTCTCCTACGCGAACCAGCTGGGCGCGCGTCAGGGTGCGGGCGCTGTGTACTTGCACGCGCACCACCCGGACATCATGCAGTTCCTGGACACCAAGCGTGAGAACGCGGACGAGAAGATCCGCATCAAGACGCTGTCCCTGGGCGTCGTCATCCCGGACATCACGTTCGAGCTGGCCCGCAAGAACGAGGATATGTACCTGTTCAGCCCCTACGACGTGGAGCGCGTCTACGGCGTGCCTTTCTCCGAGATTTCGGTGACGGAGAAGTACCACGAGATGGTGGACGACGGCCGTATCCACAAGCGCAAGATCAACGCGCGTCGCTTCTTCCAGACGATCGCGGAGATCCAGTTCGAGTCCGGCTACCCCTACATCGTCTTCGAGGACACGGTGAACAAGGCGAACCCGATCAAGGGTCGCATCACCATGTCGAACCTGTGCTCGGAGATCCTGCAGGTGTCCGAGGCCTCGACCTACAACGACGACCTGTCGTACTCGCACGTCGGCAAGGACATCTCCTGCAACCTGGGCTCGCTCAACATCGCGAAGACCATGGATTCCCCGGACTTCTCGAAGACGATCGAGATGGCGATCCGTGGCCTGACGGCCGTCTCCGACCTGTCGGACATCGGCTCGGTGCCGTCGATCGCTCGCGGCAACGCAATGAGCCACGCGATCGGCCTGGGCCAGATGAACCTGCACGGTTACCTGGCGCGCGAGCACGTGCACTACGGTTCCGAGGAGGCCCTGGACTTCACGAACATGTACTTCATGACGGTCCTGTTCGAGGCCATCAAGGCCTCGTGCAAGATCGCCCGCGAGCGCGGCGAGACCTTCGAGGGCTTCGAGGAGTCGAAGTACGCGTCGGGCGAGTTCTTCCGCAAGTACATTGACGAGGAGTGGGCCCCCACCACGGACAAGTGCCGTGAGCTGCTCGCCGCCTCGTCGATCAAGGTCCCGAACCAGGCGGACTGGGAGGCCCTGGCGGCCGACGTCGCGAAGTACGGCATGTACAACCAGAACCTGCAGGCCGTGCCTCCGACGGGTTCCATCTCGTACATCAACAACTCGACGTCGTCGATCCACCCGATCGTGTCTCGCGTGGAGATCCGCAAGGAAGGCAAGATCGGCCGCGTCTACTACCCGGCGCCCTACATGTCGAACGAGAACCTTCAGTACTACCAGGACGCGTACGAGATCGGCCCGGAGAAGATCATCGACACCTACGCGGTGGCCACCCAGCACGTGGATCAGGGCCTGTCGCTCACGCTGTTCTACCCGGACACGGTGACGACGCGTGACCTGAACAAGTCCTACATCTACGCGTGGAAGAAGGGCATTAAGACCCTGTACTACATGCGCCTGCGCCAGATGGCCCTGGAGGGCACGGAGGTCGAGGGCTGCGTGTCCTGCATGCTGTGACGTGACGCCCGTTTGTCGGGTGGTGCGGGGGTCGGGAAACCGGCCCTCGCACCGTTTTATGTGGGACGAGGCCGGGGCGGGCCGGGTGTGTCGGCACCAGGGGAGGGTTGCGCCGGGTTGTGGCTAGTGGTGAGAAGGGCAAATGAGGCGGATCTTCCGAGTTGCGGAGGTTGCTCGTATGATGTGGGAGGATAAGATCCCACATTCTGACCGGAGCTATTGATGAGCGATCCCACGAACCCCTACGGCCCGGGCGGCGAGACCCCCTACGGCAGCCAGCCAGCGTACGGCGCTCAGGCCTCGTACGGGACACAGCCCGCATACGGGAATCAGCCCGCATACGGGAATCAGCCCGCATACGGGAATCAGCCCGCATACGGTACCCAACCCGCATACGGTGCCCAGGCCTCGTATGGCGCGGGCGCTTCCTACGGGCAGCCGATGTACGGCCAGGTCGTGTACGCCCTGAACCCCGCCGTCGAGCGCGTGCGTTCGAACGCGTCCATGGTGCGCATCATGTCTTTCGTTAGCTTCGTGACGCTGGGGCCGCTCCTGTCGTTCGGCGCGTGGTTCTGGAGCATGAGCCTCGTCAGTGAGGCCGAGAGCCTGGGAGCACCCGAGGACGTGCTGAGGGACGTGCGCGGCGCGCGAACGACGGCTCTCATCTGCGGGATTATTGGGATCGTGCTGTTCGTTCTCATTATCGCCGTCCCCTTCCTCCTTGTCTGGCTCGTGGATTCTGCGAATTGATTGGTTGTTTATATGAGTGACGAACAGATGCCCTCGCGGGCGATTCCGGCCGGATGGGACTGGCCGCAGCACAGCGACGGACCGGTCGCGCCCCAAGCCGGAGCGTCCGCCTCGTCGTGGTCGAACGCTCCCGCCGCGCCGCAGACTCCCGCCCCCGCGCAGTTTGCGCCTCCGACGGGTGCGCCCGTGAACGTCGCGCCCGCCGGGCAGCAGTCGCCCTACGCTCCCGGGTACGGCGGGGCCGCACCCGCCAGCGCGGTGCCGGCGTACGGCACCCCTGCTGGGTATCCCCAGCAGGGCACCGCCCAGCCAATGCCGTCCTACGGCCAGCCGAGCTCCTACCAGGCGCAGCCTGCGCCCGTTGCTCAGCCGATGCAGCCGGCCCCGGCTAGCGTCCCGCAGTACGGCGTGAATCAGCAGGCCGCGTACGCGAGCCAACCCGCGCAGTCGACCACCGATCCGCACCTGCAACTGGCTTTCTCTCGGCTTAAGTCCAACGCGACCGTCGCCATCGTGATGTCCTTCGTGTGGTTCTTCACGACGCCGGTGATCCTGCTACTCGCCAACGCGATCCGCGCGCAGCGCCTGTGTGCCCTCGCCCGGGAGATTGACGCTCCGTCCGACGTGACGCGGAAGGTGAACATTGCGCGCGGTATTGCGTTCGGCATGCTCCTCCTGCAGGTGGGCCTGATCATCTTGCTGATTGTCGCGGAGAATATGCGCTAGCGGTCCCGTGGTGGCCGATGTGGTCGCGGTAACTAAAGGCCGAATTGTTTTGTTTTTACTCCCGCCTCGGCTACGATGGCAGCTGTATCCAATCAACACAACCCATTTGGAGTCACTCATGAGCGATCCCGTCAACGCCTACCCTGCCGCCGGCCAGCCGCAGCAGGCTTATGGCCAGCCCGCCTACGCCATCAGCCCCGAGATTGAGAAGATCCGCTCGAACGCTTCGACGGCCCGCATGCTCTCTTTCGTGAGCTTCCTGATCGGCGGCCTCCTGCTCGCCGGTGGCATGTGGTTCTGGACCAACAAGATGGCCGAGGAAGCCAAGATCCTGGGCGCCCCGATGGACGTCACGGCCGATGTGGAGAGCGCTCGCTCGGCTGCGAAGATCTGCTCGATCATTCACATCGCGGTCATCGCTGCGGCTGTCTTGTTCGTCATCGTGGCGGTGGTCATCGGCGGAATTGCGGCCGCCAATAGCTGACGCAGCATAACGTGTGGGGCCCGAGGAAACGGCGAGTTTCCTCGGGCCCCAACGCATAGCGGCTGATGGCCGCTGCTACGATAAGCCCCGACCTCGTCCGCATAGAACAATTGGGAGTGCACCATGAGCGATCCTGTTTACCCCTACGCCTCTAATCCCGCGAGTGCGCAGGACCCCTACGCGCAGCAGTCGCCCTATGGCCCGGCATCCGCGTCGTACGGCCAGCCCGAGGTGGCGTACGGCCAGCAGCCGTCGTACGGTGTGCCCGGTGGGACGATGTACGGTCAGCCCGGTGGGACGGTGTACGGTCAGCCCGTGCCGGACTATGCCCAGCCGTACTACGCCAGCTCACTCCTCGCGGCCTACACGGGCCTGCGTTCCCAGGCGCAGCTCGCCATGATCTTGGCTGGCGTTAGTTTTTTGTGTTTCTATCTGCTTCTCTCGTTCCCCGCAATGGTGTGGTCCTTCACGCTGCGCACCAAGGCGAAGGACCTGGAAGCGCCGGAGGACATCAAGTCGCTGACGAATACTGCGGTGATCGTCACGTCCATATGCGCATCGCTCCAGCTGCTCGTGCCTCTTGCCATTGTCCTCGCCTATTTCCTCAGTGCCCGATGAGCCGTGCGCTGACGCCGTTCCCGCAGGCTCCGCCTGTATTCTTGAAGGTATGACTCCCCGATACGAAGCCCCCCTCGCGCGCCACCTCCGGAACCGACGCAGACCTCCTCGACCAGCTGCGATACGCGGACGGGCGCCCCTACGGCTTCTACAAGAACGCCCTGGGCGCCTGGGATTACGGGGACTTTACCCTCGCGATTGATCACGTGCAGGCCGACCCCTACGCCCCGCCCTCGTCCCTGCGCGCCTGGTCGACGCCTCAGGCCATGGGACTGCCCGAGGCCGCCCTGGCCTCGTCCGACGCGCGCCTGGCCGCCGCGGACTTTATCGCCCGCTCCTTCGACGAGGCCATCCGCGCCCGCGGAGCGCGAGACGTGTCCATCGCCCGCGCCGGCGCGCTCATCCTGCAGCGCTCCTACGCGACCGTCCTGCCCGACCGCGTCGAGGTCCGCTTCCAGGTCAAGCTCCCCGCGCGCGGGCGCACGATCCTCGGCAAGAGCGCCGCCCGCCTCTTCGACGTCGACGTGCCCAACATCGTCATGGACTGCTTCGACTTCGTCTCCGAAGACCCGGACACGACCCGCAAGCGTTCCCGCCTCCTTGCCCACGTCGCCGCCTACGAGGACTACCGCGCCCTCCAAGGGATCCTCGAGGAGCGTGGGTGGGTGTCCTTCGTCGCCGACGAGGCCATGCTCGCGCGCCGCTCCGGCGTGTCCGAGGCCCCCCTCGCCGGCGACGGCGTCGTCGCCTTCGCCGCCCCCGAGTCCCTGCGCGCCACCGTCACCCTGCCGCACGCCGGCGAGGTTTCCGGCATGGCGATCCCCCCGGGTCTGACCCTCATCGTGGGCGGCGGCTACCACGGCAAGTCCACGCTCCTCGAGGCCATCGCCCAAGGCGTCTACGCGCACATCCCCGGCGACGGCCGCGAGCTCGTCGCCACCGACCCCACCGCCACGAAGGTGCGCGCCGCCGACGGCCGAGCCGTCACCGGCGTCGACATCTCGCCGTTCATCACCCACCTGCCCGGCGGCGCCGACACCACGTCCTTCTCTACCGAGAACGCGTCCGGCTCCACCTCGCAGGCCGCCTCCATCATCGAATCCCTCGAGCTGGGCGCGCGCACGCTCCTCATCGACGAGGACACCTCCGCCACCAACCTCCTCATCCGCGACACCCGCATGCGCGACCTCGTCGCCGCAGAGAAGGAACCCATCACGCCCCTCGTCGACCGCGTCACCTCCCTCACCGAGGCCGGGGTCTCCCTCATCATGGTCGTCGGCGGCTCCGGCGCGTTCCTCGACGCCGCCGACCGGGTCCTCATGATGGACAACTACCGCTGCCTCGACGTCACCTCCCGCGCACGCGAGGTCGTGGCCGACCTGCCGCGCCCCCGCACCGACGCGCCCACCAGCTGGGAGGCGTTGCCCCGCGTACCGTCCGCGAAGGCCCGCGTGGACCGCCCGCGCACCAAGGCCTCGGGCACGTCCGTGTTGACGATCGATCGTTCCACCGTCGACATTTCCGATGTCGCCGGAGTCGTCGACCCCGGGCAGGCCGAGGCCATCGCCTGGTGCGTGCGCGGCGTCCTCGAGGAGATGGCCGGCAAGCAGTCGATGCCTGAGCTCATGGCCAAGCTCGGCCGGCGCCTCGCCTCCGAGGGCCTGGACGCCGTCTGCAAGTTCGGTGCCCGCTCCTACCCGGCGTTCCTGGCGCGCCCGCGCCTCATCGACGTGGGCGCGGCCATCAACCGCTACCGCGGCCTGTCCCTGCGCGAGCCGCGCGGCGAGGTCTCCGAGTCCTAGTCGTTGTCGGGCGCCTGCTGGGCCGGGCTGCTTGGTGTGCCCTGCTGGGCCGGGCTGCTTGGTGTGCCCGTGGGCGGCGGCCCGCCCGCTCGCCGTCCGCGCCGCGAGCTTCGCTCGGCGCGTCGGCTCGAAGCCCGGCCAGGCCCTGCCGCCGCCCACGGGCACCGCAGCCTGGCCCCTCCGGTGCCCTCCACACCTGTGGGGCCGGGTGTACTGACGTGCGCCCAGCAATTTCGCACGTAATTCCCCCCGCGACTATTTCAAACTTTGAATTCGGACCGTTGGAATTGCAACGTTTGTGGGGCTAATTAAAAACTGACCAAGGGAAATTACGTGCGAGTTTTGGAGATGGGGCCCCGAGACGCAGCGCGGGGCAATCCCCGAGACGACCCCGGGTGGCCTCGGGGACGAATCAGGGGAAACCTCCGTAGCGGTGACGCACGCCGCAGGCGCACGATGGATGCATGAACACGAACACAACAATCGCGCAGGCCCCCGCGGCCGACCGGGCCCCGGCCTCGTCCATCGTCCGACTCCAGGGCGTCTCCAAAATCTACGGAAGCGGCGACGCACAGGTGCGCGCCCTCGACGACGTGAGCGTCGGCTTCGGTGCCGGCGAATTCACGGCCATCATGGGCCCCTCCGGCTCCGGCAAGTCCACGATGATGCATATCCTCGCCGGCCTCGACGCCCCCACCTCCGGGCATGTCTTCGTCGAAGACACCGACATCACCGCCCTGAAAGACACCGCGCTGACGAAGCTGCGCCGCGACCGCATCGGTTTTGTGTTCCAGTCCTTCAACCTGGTGCCCACCCTGGACGCCCGCGCCAACATCCTCCTGCCCATGCGCCTGGCCGGAAAAGCCCCCGAAAAGGAATGGTTCGACCTCATCGTCAACTCCCTGGGCATCGCGGATCGACTGAGTCACCGCCCCTCCGAAATGTCCGGCGGCCAGCAGCAGCGCGTCGCCGTCGCCCGCGCCTCATGAGCCGCCCCGCCGTCATCGTCGCCGACGAGCCCACCGGCAACCTCGACTCGCACTCGACCACCGAGGTCATGGACCTGCTGCGCCGCGCCGTCGACGAACTCGGCCAGAGCGTCATCATGGTCACCCACGACACCTCCACCGCCGCCTACGCGGACCGCGTCCTCGTGTGCCGCGACGGACGCATCGTCTCCGACCTGCGCGACGTCACCGCCGACAACCTGACCGCGGCGCTGCGCTGAATGCGCGCCCACACTGTTCCCAAGGCTCATCTCATGTCTGCAACAAACTCCCTCCTGAGCGCCAACCTGCGCTCCCACGGCCGCCGCTACATCTCCACCGGCCTGGCCGTCGCCATCTCCACGGCCTTCATCGTCATCACCCTCATCGTCATGACGGCGATGACCTCGGGCCTGACCTCCAGCGTCTACAGCCAGTACCGCGGCGGCACGATCGTGGTCTCCCAGAACAACGACGCCCCCGAAGGCGCCATCGAGAGCGCCGAAAGAACCCTGAGCGCAACCAGCGGCGTCACCGCCATCAAGCACATGGCTCAGTGGCCCGCCGACGCCCAGACCGACGCGACGCGCGCCGGCCTCTACGTGTCGCCGCTGGCCCCCAAGCCCTTCGCCGACCTCGACCTGAGCGCCGGAACCAAGCCAACCGCCGACGACCAGATCACCATCCCGGAGCACACGGCCTTGGCCCTCTCGCTGAAGGTCGGCGACACCGTCCGCGTGCGCGCCGGATTCGCCGAGGGCGACTACCGCACCCTCACCATCGTGGGCACCACGCGCTCGAACACCATCAGCATGGGGGTGCCCGCCAGCTACGTGACCGACGGCGGCTTCTCCGCGATCTTCGGAACGACCGCCTCCGGGAAGTTCATCGTCGCGACGTCAGGTTCGGACGCGGACAGCAACGCAAACCCTCCCAGCGCCACCCAGGACGAGTGGGTGGCGAGGGCGAACTCCGCTTTGAGTGGAGTCTCGGGCGTGACCGTCACCAGCGTGCACCAGGCGATCCAGGACGACCTCAACCAGGCGCGCCTGGGGGCGTCCATGACGATGGGAATCATGCTGATCTTCCCGGCGATCGCGGCGCTCGTGGCCTCTATCGTCGTCTCCTCGACATTCCGCGTGGTGCTCACGCAGCGCACCCGCGAGCTGGCGCTGCTGCGCACGCTGGGAGCGACCAGGCGACAGGTCCGCTCGCTCGTGACCCGCGAGGCCCTCGCGATCGGAGCGATCTCGTCCGCGATTGGCGTCGCGCTCGGCTGGCTGATTGGCGCGCTCGCGGAGGCGGGCACCGGCCTGGCCTCTAGCGTCGTCGCGGCGCTGGCGGGGGCCTCCGTCTGGCAGCTCGCGCTCACCTGGCTGGGCGCCACCCTGTTCACGACCCTGGTCGGTGTCTTCCCGGCCCGCGCCGCCTCCCGCGTCGCGCCCGTCGCCGCCCTCGCCCCCGTGAACGAGGCCGGGGCCGCCGCCCGCAAGAAGCACACCGTCCGCTTCATCATCGGCGCGCTCATCGCGGTGGCCGGGTGCGCTTGCGTCGCGGTTGCGTGGCGCTCGGATAGTGGCGGCACGAAATTCCTCGGGGCCTTCGGCGGGTCGCTCCTGGCGCTCCTCGGAGCGCTGCTCGTCGCCTCCGTGCTGCTGCCCGCCCTCACCCGCGCCTTCGGCGCAGCCTTCCCGGGCACCCTGTCCGCCATGGCCCGCGAGAACACCATGCGCAACCCCGGCCGCACCTCCGCGACCGGCACCGCGATCATCATCGGCGTGACCCTCGTCGTCACCATCATCGTCGGCGCCGCATCCGTGCGCACCACCCTGACCAACGCCGTGAACGACGCCCGCCCGTTCGACCTCATGGCCGTGTCCACAGATGGGGCGATCACCGACGACCAGCAGGCCGCCATCGCGGCCACCGACGGCGTCGCCGCCACCGTCGCCCAGTACGCCGCCCCCGGCACCCTGACGACCACCTCGGGCGCGCCCGCCTACGCTCCCGGAGAGGGAACCGATGCGGAGGACGAGGCCCAGGCCTCGTCGGTCATGATCACCGGAGAACCCGACTACACGGGCGTCACCCACTCGACCGTCACCCAGCTGGGTGATAACCAGGTGCGCGTCGGCGACGAGGCCCTGGCCGGGCAGACGCTGCGCCTGTGCGCCGACACGTGCGTGGACCTGAGCGCCACCTACGACAAGAACGGCAGCGTCGGGGAGGCCCAGGTCTCCGAGAAGACCCTGCGGTCCATCGCGTCTTCGCTCGAGCGTCAGGCGATCATCATCAAGATGGCCGATGGGGCCGACGCGGAGACCGTCCAGGCCGCGCTGCTCAAGGACTCGCACCTGAGCGTCAACGGCTCCGCGCTGGAGCGCCAGATGTATACGAAGATCATCGACCGGCTGATGCTCGTCCTCGTCGGACTGCTCGGCGTGTCCGTCCTGGTGTCCCTGGTGGGCGTGGCCAACACGCTGTCCCTGTCGGTCGCCGAACGCACCCGCGAGAACGGGCTGCTGCGGGCCCTCGGCCTGACGCGACGCCAGATGAAGAGCCTCCTTGCCCTCGAGGCGCTGTTCCTGTCGATGACCGGCGCGCTCATCGGCGTCGGCATGGGCGTCGCCTTCGGGTGGGTCGGCGTCATGAGCCTGCCCATCGAGGGAGCCACTGCCGTGCTGAGCGTGCCGTGGCTGCAGCTGGTCGGCGTGTGCGTCGTGGCCATCGTGTCCGCGCTGATCGCCTCCTGGCTGCCCGGCCGCCGGGCCGCGAAGGTCAGCCCCTCGGAGGCGCTGGCGACGGAGTGATCGCTTGTTGACGGGTGTTGACGGGTGTTGACGGGTGGGGTGCCGCGAGGCGCCCCACCTGTTGGCGTGTGGTGCTGCGTCGGGCCGCGCGGGCTTGTGGCCCCACGGGTGTTCCGGGCGCCGGATGTGCTTTGTTGGGCCGGGCTGCTTGGTGTGCCCGTGGGCGGCGGCCCGCCCGCGAGATCGCCACACGCGAGCTTCGCTCGGAGTGGTCGATCTCGAGGCCCGGCCAGGCCCCGCCACCGCCCACGGGCACCGCAGCCAGGCTCTCCGGTCCCTCCGGTGCCCTTCACACCAGTGGGGCCGGGTCGCCGCTTGTACCTCAGCTCTGGCTGTTAACCAGCAACTTCGCACGTAATTCCTCTATGACTCATTCAAGCATTGAATTTGCATCGTTGGAATTGCAACGTTTTTCGGGTATCTCGAAAAATGACCACGATAAATTACGTGCGACATTTGCAGGCATTTTCGACCCTTCAATGCGCTGCTAAAGCCCGCACCACGGCAAGGCCCCGATCAGCACTCCACGACGTTGACGGCCAGGCCGCCCTCGGACGTCTCCTTGTACTTCGAGAGCATGTCGTTGCCGGTCTGGCGCATCGTCTCGATGACGACGTCCAGGCTCACCGTGTGGCGGCCGTCGCCCCACAGGGCCATGCGCGCCGCGTTGATCGCCTTGACGGCCGCGATCGCGTTGCGCTCGATGCACGGCACCTGCACGAGGCCCGCCACCGGGTCGCACGTGAGGCCCAGCGAGTGCTCCATCGCGATCTCCGCCGCGTTCTCCACCTGCTGCGGGGTGCCGCCGAGGGCCTGCGCGAGGCCCGCCGCAGCCATCGCCGAGGCCGACCCGACTTCGCCCTGGCAGCCGACCTCCGCGCCCGCGATGGACGCGTTCGTCTTAATAAGGGCGCCGATCGCCGTCGCCGCCAGCAGGAAGTCGTGCACGAGGGCGCGGCGGCGAGCCGCGCACGCCTCGGGCGAGGCGGGATCATCCGAAGAGGTCTCCGAGGAATCGTCCGTCGTCATGCGAATGTGTGCCAGCGGGGTGACCGCGCCGTCCTCGGTCTCAGGCCCTGCCGCCACGCCGGGCGTCGACCCTGTCTCCGGGCAGTGCGTCACCAGGTAGCCGAGCACCGCGGGGATGACGCCGGCCGCGCCGTTCGTTGGTGCGGTGACGACGCGGTGACCCGCCGCGTTCTCCTCGTTGACGGCCAGGGCGAAAAAGGTTCACCCAGTCCATCGCTCGCATCGGGTCGGCCAGGGTCGACACCCAGGCGCGCGAGGGGGAGCGCACACCGTCCGCGGGAGATCCGCCCGAGGAGGCCCCGGCCTCGTCCGACGAAGAAGATGGGCCCGTCAGGCGCTCCGCGAGCTGGCCGGCGAGCGCGCGGGCGCGTCGCGGCACGTCCAAGCCGCCCGGCAGGATGCCCGCCGCCGAGGTGCCCGCGTCCACGCAGTCGAACATCGTGTCGGCGATGCGATCCAGGTAGGCGTTGACGGTCTCGCGGGGGCGCACCGCCTCCTCGTTCGTGCGCACGAGGTCCGCGATGCTCAGGCCGGACGCGTCGCACGCGGCGAGCAGCTGCACGCCCGACGCGAAGGGGTGCGGCGCAGGAATGTCGATGCCGACGCCCGCCTGGCTCGTCGCGAGCGAAGACACCTCCGGGTTCTGCGGGTCGTCATTCGTCTGAATCATGACGAAGCCGCCGCCCACCGAATAATAGGTGCGCTCCAGGATGGCGGCCCCGGCCTCGTCGGAGGCCGTGATCGTCAGCGCGTTCACGTGATAGGGCAGGACAGTGCGTGGTATGAAACGCACGTCTTCGGCGATGTTGAGGGGCACCTGCGTGCCGCTGGGCAGCGTCAGCATGTTCGACGAGGCCAGGGCCGGCAGGATGGACTCCACCGTCTCGATGTCCACAGTCTCCGGGTCGTAGCCCGCCAGGCCGAGGAGGACCGCGCGGTCCGTCGAGTGGCCACGGCCCGTCGCACCCAGCGACCCGAACAGGTCAATCGTGATGTGTGACGGCGGCTTCAGCGTCGTCAGCTCCGTCGTAAACGCGAGCCCCGCGCGCATTGGACCCACCGTGTGCGACGAGGACGGCCCGATACCAATGCGGAACATATCGAAGACCGACAGCGGGTGCGGCGCATCGTGCGCGGCCACCTCGCCCGAGACGATAGCTGCGGGCGTGGGACGCGACGGGTCGTACGTCGTCACAGATGTGCCGAGGGCGACGGGGCGAAGATCCATGGGGACTATTGTGCAGCAGCCGCCCGGGGCGCTGCCTGTTGGGGCGGTGCCCCTCCTGATTTCCGGCCGCCGCGTGGCCTGCCCGCCCGCTCGCCGTCCGCGCCGCGAGCTTCGCTCGGCGCGTCGTCTCGAAGCCCGGCCAGGCCCCGCAGGCCCCGCGGCGGCCTCCAATCGGGCCCTGGCCCTGCCGCCGCCCTCCGGCACCGCGGCCAGGCCCTGCAGGCCCCGCGGCGGCCTCCAATCGAGCGGGGCTTGGTGCGCTTGCCCTGGCCCTGCCGCCGCCCACCGGCACCGCGGCCAGGCCCCGCGACGGCCTTTGGGCGGGGCTTGGTGCGCTTGCCCTGGCCCTGCCGCCGCCCACCGGCACCGCGGCCAGGCCCCGCGACGGCCTTTGGGCGGGGCTTGGTGCGCTTGCCCTGGCCCTGCCGCCGCATTGCGCGTGGGGTATGCGGAGAGTGTGGGCGCATCCGGATAGGTTGTCGCTATCCGGATAGGTTATGCGCATCCGGATAGGTTATTAAGCTATCCGGATCTTCGTTACCTATCCGGATGTTTGTTACCTATCCGGATGTGTTGCAGCCTGGGCTCGGCGGCCTCCGGGCGGGCGTACGCGTGCGTGTCCTGGCCCTGCGACCTCAGGCGCAGCAGTTTCGCACGTAATTCCCTTGAGGATGTTTCAGGTTTTGAAATCGGATCGTTGATATTCCGCGGTTTTTGAGCTGTTGATGAATGAGGTCCCGGAGGAATTACGTGCGACTTTGATAGGGGGCGGCGGGGTGTCCGGCAGTTTCGCATGCAATTCCCCCTGAGTATGTTGCTGGTTTATGCCACTTCGCGTTGTTGAGTCACTCCTGTTCGGGAATTGCATGCGATATTGAGGGAGGGTGTGGCTGGGGCGTGGCTGGGGCGCGGATGTGGTGCGCGCCTGGGGTGCGGCTGGGTGCGCGCCTGGGGTGTGGCTGGGTGCGCGCCTGGGGTGCGGATGAGTGCGCCTGGGAGCTTCTGGGGCGTAGATGGGACTGAAGTCCCGTGTGTTCGCAGGCGGGAAGAAGTTTGGGCGGGAGTGGATGACAGGGCAAAGGGTTTTCGTTGCGATACTTGACGCTTTGGGGATGACACAGGTATGGGAATAGGTTCAGTGGCTGATTGTTGAGAATCTGTCAAGCGCTGCAAAGTTCCACAATATGATTTGTTGCCAGCCGTTAAAAATAACAATTTAGCTACTTTGGTTGAGTAATTTGAAATTGATACCAGCTGGTCAATGCTTGATATGCTGCGGAAATGTCGCTTGACTATTTTTCTGTAAGCTACCCCACTCGCAAAGCTGCGGAAAATGGGTTGCATTTTTCGGTAACCGCGTCGTACGCTGAGTGTCATCAAGGTTGTGGAAAAACCTCTCGGGACATCCCCCCCGAGTACGACACAGCGAAGCAAGAGTCTTCAAGGAGAACGATCGATGACAGCAAGTCGAGCGCGCGCGGGCCACGCGCGGACCAAGCGAGCAGGAGTCGCGTCCCGCGCCCTGGCCGCCCTGGCCGTCGTGGCTACTGCGGCCAGCACGCTGGTCGTCTCCCAGGTCGCCGCCCCGCAGGCCGCCCAGGCCGCCCAGGAGCCCGCCGCCACCGGTATTGACGTCGGCGCTGTTCGTGCCAACATGGGCACGGGCATCGTCAACGCCTCTGAGGCCGACACAACCACCAGCCTCCCCAAGAACTTCATCCGCTACGGCATCGTGCCGGGCATGTCGCCAACACCCTTTTCCAGCCCCGGTGTTAATGGCGGCAAACCGATTACGGACAGTAAGCCTGTCGTCACCTTCCTGGGTGGGACTGTCGCCAAGCAGAAGGACCTGTGGACGTACATCGCCCGCGGCGCCCCGTGGAAGTGGGATCCCCAGGACAACAACACTGGACCCGGTGACACGCAGGATTCCAAGAACTGGATGCAGCAGCACTACAACCTGTGGCATAACGGCGGCGATGACAAGATCTGGGTGAACGGCCAGAGCGCCATCGGTTTCAAGCCAAACGATCCGGGTACCGTTCAGCCGGGTCAGACCTTCCTGCTCGGCGCGATCCGCCACAACAACCTGCCGATCCAGGGCGGAGCAAATGTTAAGCAATATCTGCACTCGACCCTGCAGCTGACGATCCCGAACCTCACCGGTTCTCAGCCCGAGGCGTATCCCTTCGTCAATTACGAGTCTTTCAACACTCTCTCTTCGACGATCATGTACCGCAAGGGCGGTGCGTACATCAAGCACCCCGGTATTGCCGGGACGGGCACCTGTCGCACTGACATTGGTGTTAATGGTGTTCCCGCCACGCAAAAGCCGCTCACGCAGTCCGGCGTCGATAACATGCGTGACGCCGTCATGGACCAGGGTATTTACTACGGCACGCCCCAGTGGGCAATGAAGGACGGCAACTACGTTCTGGATGAGAATGGGCAGAGGCAGTTCATTGGTACCGCCTATGAGCCGGATCCGATCGACCCCTCCGACCGCTCGAAGGGCTACGTCAACAATCCCGAATCCCGGTCGGGACGCTACTACTGCGTCAAGTACGTGGGCGAGGGCAACGGTGACTACGACCTGTACGGTCAGTACTACAACAAGGGTGCTGAGCAGCCTTTCAATCAAATTTCGGCATCGAACAAGCGCGCTATGCCCATCAATTGGCCTGGAGCCAAGGGTAACGTCAATGAGAACCCCTACGTCTACGACAGTGTGAAGCTGCAGAAGACTACCTCTGATCAGGCCTTCACGAAGAACGGCCGCACCTACCGTCTGCATCTGTGGGGCTTCACCCCCGCAACGAACGCGACCAACTTCCTGACCCCGGACAACTTCAACTCCATCCCGATGGCCGACTGCCCGGCGACGCCTCCGGCGGACGCCAAGCGTACCGACACCTTCGTGACGCAGGAGCTCTCGGTCAACTACGGCTGCCTCTACGGTGTCATCACCGAGGAGCGCTCCGTGCGCATCGTGAAGTCCGTCGAGGACCCCTCGGGTGCCAACCCGACGATCCCCGCCGCAACCTTCGCGGTGACCACCGGCGACACGTGGGCGGACAACACCGACCGCACCCCGGCGACCACCGGCACCGTGACCGTCTCGAAGCCCACGGCTTCCTCCGCCCCGGCTAAGACCTCGTACATCTCCGCAGCCGACCCGGCCGCGTCCCTGACCCCCACCGCCTTCGGTGAGGCGAACGCCAAGTACGACTCGACCTTCATCCCCTTCGAGGTCGGTAACTCCGACTTCACCATCACGGAGAAGGACATCTCGACTGGCGGCGAGGACAAGTGGAACCTCAAGGACATCAAGTGCGTCAACGGCATCGGTGAAGACGTCGCCGTGACCCGCACCGAGCGCGGCGTCAACTTCAAGAACGTCGGCGGCGCAGCGTCCAACGAGGCAGCCCCCATCACCTGTACGTTTGTCAACGAATACCAGGCTCCCAAGCTGCGCGTCCAGAAGACCATCGAGAACAACGGCGGCGCGAATGGCGCCACCACCTTCAACGTGGACTACAAGATCGTCGCCACCAACGACGGCTCGCTGGCCGCCAACACCGGCAAGCTCACCGACAAGCCTGACTTCGCGAAGGGCCTGGAGATCAACTCCGCCAAGATCGCTGAGACCCAGGCCGGCCTGGATTCCGCGTCCAACGCGACCGCCACCGGCGGCGTCTACACGCTGACCGACGGCGTCGAGCTGGCCGCCGGCGCCACCAAGGAATACTGGATCCGCTTCTCGGTGACCCGCAACCCCGCGGCCGCCGGATACTCGGAAGCCAACCTGGCCTGCTCCGTCAACGGAAACAACGAGCTCGCTCCCGGCAAGGGTCTCTTCAACGAGGTCTTGGCTGAGAACGGCAAGGACAGTGACGGTACGAGCAACAACAAGGCCTGTGGCCCGACCGTTCCCCACGACTTCGTGGTGGTGAAGGCCGGCACGCAGAACACCGGCTCCACCTTCGCGGACGCCTCGAACCAGTACATCGGTCCGAACAACGCGGCCATGTACCCCCTGAAGGGTGCCGAGTTCGCGATCTACAAGTCCAACCCCAACACGGATGCGAACGCCACCGTGGTCAAGACCCTGACCCAGGCCAACGCGACCGACGGATACTACTGGAGCGTCAACGACCTCGATCTTGACACCGCCTACTGGCTGGTCGAGACCAAGGCCCCCGCCGGACACTCCCTGCTGCCCCAGCCCCTCGAGTTCAAGCTGACCACCGCCCACGCGGACGGCTCCGGCACGACCATTGAGCTCGCGGCCGACCTCACGGACCAGGCCAAAGTGGGCCACGAGCGCCGTCCAGGCGTTCGCGTCGGACAGCAGCACGCCGGGCCCCCAGGGCTTCCTGGTCGGCGGCACCCGCAAGGCCACCATCGTTGTCAAGGACACCGAGATTGGCGAGCTGCCCAAGGCAGGCAGCACCGGAATCTACCCCTACATCGGCGTCGCAGCGGCGCTCATGTCCGGGGCGATGGTGATGACTGTGGTCACCACCAAGCGGCGTAAGGCACTCGCCTGAGCCACCCATGAGGTCCCGTGACCACGGTGACCCACCATCAGAAAAACTCCCGAAATCACACACACAGGAGAAAGAAAACCCATGAGCACCACGAAGACCCGCCGCAGCCTGAGCCTGCTCGCAGCCTTCGCCGTCGCCGCCGGCGCGCTGGCCTGCCCGCCGCCACCTCCGCGACGCAGGCTGCCCCCGCCTTCGGCCTGGCCGCCACCGAAACGCGCGCCCCGTCGCTCGTTGACCTCGACGCCACCAAGACCGGCTCCATCACCATCCACAAGCTGGTCAAGGACAACAGCAACGGCACCACCGAGGGCAACGGCCTCGAGGACGCCACCGCGACCGGTACCCCCCTCGGCAACGTGACCTTCACCGTCGAGCGCCTGACCCACGTCGACCTCACCACGCAGGCCGGCTGGGAGAAGCTCGCAGGCTACAACGGCAACGTTGACGCCGCGAAGGCTGACGGCGTTGACGCTGCCAAAGAGAAGACCACCGGTGCCGACGGCCTGGCTAAGTTTGACGGCCTCACCCTCGGCGCCTACATCGTGACCGAGACCGAGACCCCCGCGGGCTACGTCGGCTCCAAGCCCTTCATCATCACGGTGCCCATGACGCACCCGACCGACCTCAACAAGTGGGTCTACGACGTCCACGCCTACCCGAAGAACTCCAAGGCTGGCATCGAGAAGACGGTCAACGACGCGGACACCCCGGCCATCGGCTCCGCGATCTCCTACACCCTGAAGTCCGACGTGCCCGCCGCTGAGGCCCTCGCCTACTACGACGTCGTCGACCAGTACGACAAGCGCGTCGAGCTGCCCGAGGCCAAGATCGCCCTGAAGCTCATCAACGGCAAGACCGGCGAGGTCGCCCTCGTCAAGGACACCGACTACAAGCTGATTGCCGCCGACGGCACCGACGGCAAGACCAAGTTCTGGACCGCCGAGTTCACCGAGGCCGGCCGCAAGAAGCTGGTCGACAACCGCAAGGACGACAACACCAAGGTCCAGATGGACCTGTCCGGCACCGTCGCCCAGAAGGTGGAGGCCGACGGCCTGTTCAAGAACAAGGCCATCCTGCTCCCCAACGCCCCCTCCAACGGCTGGAAGCCCGACTCCGGCACCGTTCCCCCCGCCGGACTACCCGAACTCCGAGGTCGTCTCCAAGTTCGGCAAGGTGAAGATCACCAAGGTCAACGCCAAGGACGACACCAAAAAGCTCCAGGGCGCCCAGTTCGAGTCTACAAGTGCACGCCTCAGTCCACCCCGACCACGAACTTCGAGTCCGTCGACGCGTCCCTCGATAAGAAGCTGAGCCCCGCTGGCAAGGAAACCTACGAGACCGACGCCGACGGTGTGGTCACCATCGACGGCCTGCGCAACAACGACTGGGAGAACAACGAGGCCGTCGCCGAGGCCGACCGCGGCTGGTACTGCCTCGTCGAGACCAAGGCCCCCGACGGCTTCGAGCTCCAGACCCGCCCGATCGCCTTCCAGGTCCTGCAGACCAACTCCACCGAGGATAACACCTACACCCTCGCGACGACCGTCAAGGACGTCCCGCACAACGGTGGCTTCCACCTGCCGCTGACCGGTGCTGCCGGCATCGGCGTGCTGATCGGTGCTGGCGCCCTCCTCGTGGGCGGCTCCGGTGCGATCGCGCTGGCCAACAAGCGCCGCAAGGAGCAGGCCGACGCCTGATCCTCGCTAGCTAGCGACACACGGGGGTGTGGACCCGCGGGTCCACACCCCCCTCGCGTTGCCCGCAACCACCCCCAAGCGGTACTACCCTGTAACCAGACAAACTTCCACGGCCTCGGCAATGAACGGAGAAAGCGTGAGCACCCAAGCGCCCGACAAGAAGAAGACACCCCTCAAGTGGCGTCTCCTCACCATCGCGCCCCCGATCCTGCTGCTCGCCGGCATCCTGGTCCTCCTCTACCCCGTCCTGGCAACCCAGTACAACAACGCGCGCCAGGAACGCATCGCCTCCGAATTCAGCACCGTCGCCGACCAGGCCGGCCCCGACGCCGTCGCCGAGTCCCTGCGCCGCGCCGACGAATACAACCTCAAAGCCTCCGAGTCACCCATCCTCGACCCCTGGCTCGACGCCCAACGCCCCGGCACCGCGCAATACCAGGACTACCTGAGCCAGCTCAACCTCAACGACGTCATGGCGACCATCAAAATCCCGTCGATCAACGTCAACCTGCCCATCTACCACGGCACCGAAAACGCCACCCTCGACAAGGGCATCGGCCACCTCTTCGGCACCGCCCTGCCCGTCGGCGGCGAATCCACGCACACCGTCCTCACCGGCCACACCGGCCTGGGCAACGCCACCATGTTCGACCAGCTCACTTCTGTGAAGATGGGCGACGTCTTCTACATCGAGACCGCCGGCCGCCACCTGAAATACCAGGTCACCGACATCCGCGTCGTCCTGCCCACCGAGACCGAATCCCTCAACAAGGTCGAGGGCAAGGACCTGGCCACCCTCATCACCTGCACCCCCTACGGCATCAACACGCACCGCCTGCTCGTCACCGGCGAGCGCGTCCCCATGGACGACGACGCCGTCGCCGCCGAAGCCGCGCAGGTCAAGGGCTCCGTCATGAAACCGTGGATGATTGCGGTCCTCGCGTCCGTTGCCGTCATCCTGGTCATCGCCGGCACCATCTGGCTGCGCTCGCGCAAGCGCACGGACGAGGAGCCCCAGGCGCTCGAGGGCGCTCCTGCCGCTGGCGCGCTGGCCGCCGCCGATTCCGGGGACGAGGCCGGGGCTGAGGCCGGCGAGCCTGCGTCCTCCGAGCCAGCGTCCGCTGCCGCTGAGCCCGCGCCTACCTCCGCCGATCCCGGTGCCCCTGCTGACGCTGGCGCTGCGCCCGCCCCCGACCTGCTGACGGACGCCGAGCAGATCTCTGAGGAGGAGATCGCCGCCGGCCGCACCGCCGCCCTGAAGAAGATGCTCGAGGAGCGTGGCAAGCAGTAGCGGGCTCGGCCCCGGCGCGCGCTCACGGCCTCGTCCCGGCCCCGACCCGGCCCCGACTCGGCCCCGACCCGGCCCCGACTCGTCCCGGCCCTGTGGTTCCTCAACAACGTCGCACGTAATTCCCCTGTGCGTATTTCAGACTTTGAAATTGCGTCGTTGGAATTGCAACGTTTGTGGGCTATGTCCAAAAATGACCGTGTTAAATTACGTGCGACTTTTGGGGGACCCAGGAAAAGGGGACGTGTACATACGACGCGGCCCCGCGCGGGGCGAGCGCGACCCGAGCGGGCCTCGTCCCCTACGATGGGAACCATGAACCTTAGTTTCCCCGAGCGCATCCGCGTCGACGCCATCATCCAAGCCGCCATGGACATGGAGGCCGCGCCCCTCCTGCACGAGCTCGCGCCCATCGGGGACGACGAGACGCCCCAAGCGATCCTCGCGGGCACCCACAAGACCCAGCGCTTCGTGCTCGGCATCCTCGACGGCCGCACCGTCCTGGTCGTCACCTCCGGCATCGGCCTGGCCAACGCCGCCTCCGCGACCGCGCGCGCCCTCACCCTCGTCGAGGCACCCATCGTCATCGCGGCCGGCACCACCGGCGGGCTCGCCCGCGACATCAACGTCGGCGACATCGCCGCCGGCACCCGCGCCATCTACGGGCAGGCCGACGCGACCGCCTTCGGCTACGCCATGGGCCAGGTCCCCCAGATGCCCGTCGACTACACCACCTCCGAAGCCGCCGAGGAACGCCTGCCCATCCTGCGCGGCCTCATCGAGCACCGCGTGCGCCGCGGGCGCATCGTCTCCTCCGACTCCTTCTGCACCGAGGCCAACGTCGGCCCCATGCGGACGCGATTCCCCGACGCCATCGGCACCGACATGGAAACCTGCGCAATGGCCCAGGTCTGCTGGTCCTCCGACGTCGACTGGATCTCGCTGCGAGCCGTCTCCGACCTGTGCGGCCCCACCGCCGACCAGGCCTTCCACATGGACGGCTCCCGCGCCGCCGCCCACAGCGCCCAGGCCGTGCGCGCCTACCTGACGCTGCTCTGAGTGCCCGCCCCGGCCTCGGCGCCCCGGCCTCGTCGCCCCGAACGAACGGAAACGATCATGACCCGCCCCGCACGCATCCTCATGGTGTGCACCGGCAACATCTGCCGATCCACGATGGCCCACGCGATCCTCGAACAGGCCGCCGCGCGCGCCGGCGTGGACGTCGTCGTCGATAGCGCCGGCGTGTCCGACGAGGAAGCCGGCAACCCGATCGACCGCCGCGCCGCCCGCGTCCTGCGCGACGCCGGATATACCGTGCCCGACCACCGCGCGCGCCAGATCCGCGCCGGCGAGCTGGGGGAGTGGGACCTCATCCTGGCCATGACCTCGCGCCACCTGAGCGTCCTGGAGCGCCTCGCTGATCGTGCGGGCATTGAGCACGAGGGTGCGCCGGCGTCCGCTTCCGATCTGCGCTCCGTCGGCGCCCCGCGCATCTGCCTGTACCGCGACCTCGACCCCGAGGGCAGCGGCGACGTGCCCGACCCGTGGTACGGCGGCCACCAGGACTTCCTGGACACCCTCGAGGTCATCGAGCGGGTCACCCCGCAGATCCTCGCCCTCGTACGGTGACGGGTCTGTTGCAGTCGAGGCTATCTAGGTGCCTGTCTCTTCTAGATTTCGCACGTAATTCCCCTGAGGGATCTTCGGGTTACCCCGAGAAAACCGCATGATTTCAACGTTTAGAATTCAAATGTTGAAATAGTGATGAGGGAATTACGTGCGAAATTAGTGTTGAAGGTGATAACTGGGCAGGTATCCGCTCAGGATGTCGAGGAAGGCGGCGTTCTTCACTGCGGCCTGCGGGTCTTCCGTTCCGGTGTCGGGGACGAGGCGGCGGAGGGCTGTCACCGAGACCGGGACCTCGCGCGCGAAGTCGCCATTCATGACGTCGTCATAGGTGAAACGAAGGACGACGTATCCGCGCCGTAGAAGTTCTCGATCCCGCTTGAGGTCCTTCTCGCGCTGCTCTTTCGATGAGTGGAAGGCCCAGCCATCCACCTCGATGATGATGAAGCCGAGGATGATCATGTCGACCTCGCCGACCCCCCTCGATCCAGACCCCGACCTGCGGTGTCAGTCCCATATCAATGAGCTGCAAACGGGCAACAGTTTCGAGGATTGAGCGGGCGCGCTCCGACGAGAGGGAAAGCGCTTCTCTGAGGCGAGGTAGTCGGCTGCCCGTTGGTGGGATAGTGAGCGTCGTGACGTCGTAGAGGCCGCGATTGCGTGCGGCATCGAGCATTGGCAGAGACACCTTCAGCGGCATGCAGACGAGTACCCGCTCCAAGACTGTCCCGATGCTGGCGACGTGTGTACGCCTTTCTTCGTCACTCATGATCTGTTCTCTATGGATGCATACGTCATCGAAGCGGCGTAGCTTCGATGGGTGCATTCCATGGTTATACGCAACTGACAGGTGGGTCTTTTGTGGGCGTTCCTCCATGAGAATCGGAAGCTCGTATATTTGCGCAGCGCTCACGCAGGAGATGCATGCGTTGTATACGAAAGCGCGTACCTGATCGAGAGTGAAGCTGTTCTTGTCGTAGATCCAGCCTCGGTAGTGTCCGATGGACTGGGGGAGCATTGTGGGAGCGAGCTCTGCGTGGCGCAGGCTCGATAGTTTGGTGATTCCGTGCCGTTTACGTAGCTCTTCGTTGAGGTCCATGCATAGATCATGCTACTTTGTGGCGCTTTGTGTGAGCTGTTTGAAAAATCTGTGGATAACTCAGAATTTTCGCACGTAATTCCCTGTCGGGGTCTTTTTGAGACCTCGTGAAAACCGCATGATTTCAACGATCTGATTTCAAATCTTGAAAGAGGTGCGGGGGAATTACGTGCGACATTGTTGGGTAACTGAGGGTGTGGGGGTGCGTGCGCGAGGCCTGGGTTGGGTTATGGGGTCTGGGGTGCGAGGCCCGGGTGCGCGAGGCCCAGGGTGCGCGAGGCTAGGGGCGGGCAGGGCTGTGGGTTACGAGGCTGACGCGTTGTCAAACGTGTCTTACCTACGGAACGAGGTTGTATGTTGCTCGTGTCACGAATTACGGTGAGATTGCTGGCATGTTGGTCAGTAGCTGCACGGTCTGCGGTGAGCGGCCATGCACCACAGGCGATTGCATGCGCACACACAACGCAAACTAAGGATGCATATGAACGCACTGAATAAAGCCGCACGCGGTGAGCGGACGACAATCGTCGTCATTGCGCTTGTCGCAGCCGTTGCCCTCGTCCTGGGCGTCGGTGGCTTCTTCATGGCACGTACGTTCCTGACTAGCGCGGACGCGGGAACCACGGCCTCGAAGGCGAGCTCCGATTCAAATGCTGGAATGAGTGACGCTTCGTCCGGTGAGGCTTCACAGGTGCCCAACACCGCGCCGCAGTCTGAGGCGGCCCCCACCCCGGAGGCCACGGCCTCGAGCATGCCCCCGTGTGAGGACGGCACCTCTGCGCCCGACGGAACCTGCCTGCACCCAGCATCAGTTCAGTGGCTCGACGACCTCCTGCCCGACCCGTCCACCGTTGATCGCAAGGATGCTGACGCGGTGTGCTCCGCCTACGTCATCACCAATCAAACGTGGGACGCGTCGCGCGACGTCACGGACGCGTTCGCGTCCATCCGCGCGAGCGTCTACGAAACGCCCGAGCTGCAGCGTAAGCACACGCCGACCCCCGAGCTAGCGAGGGGGCAGGGTGAGTTCCTGCCGCTGGTTCCGAATCGCTCTCACACGACTGTCACGATTGAGAACATCGGCGTCGAAGGCAGGGAATCGACCCGCCGCGAAGGTAATGAGTGGGTGAGGCTCGTCAGCTTCACGCGTTCCTACGCGGACGACTCGCACGAGCCGGTCCACGAGCTGGTGTTCCTGACCCTTGTCGAGCAGGAGGACGGTACCTGGGCTGTCGGTAACGCCGAGTGGCACTGATCGGCGCGAGGAGTGTCGACTGCTGCGTTGTACTGCGTCGACTGGCTCTAGGTGGCCTTTCCCATTTCGCACGTAATTCCCTTTCGAGGTCTTTTTGAAACCTTGTGAAAACCGCATGATTTCAACGATCTGATTTCAAATCTTGAAAGAGGTGCGGGGGAATTACGTGCGAAATTGATAGGGGAGTCAGTATCGCCGCCGGATAGAGCGAGCGACTACCCGCAGCAGCCGCTCGCTGCGTTACATCGTGTGTGGGGTGGCCGCTCGCTGCGTGAAAGCCTGCGCGCCTCAGTCGGGCAGGGACGCCCCCGCCTCGGTGAGGAGGGTGCGAATCTGCTCCTCGACGCCCTTCGTGCCGCGGCCCATCGCGACAAGCTGGCCGTCGGCGCCCGCGATGAAGTGCGTCGGCCAGGCCGTCGCGCCGTAAGCCTTGAAGGCCTCGAGGTCGGGGTCCAGGGCGACCGGGTAGGTGATGCCCAGCTTCTCGATCGACGCGTTCACGACCGAGGCGTCGCGCTCGTAGGCCTGCTGGGGCGAGTGCACGCCCACCACGACCAGGCCGTAGTCCTTGTACTTCTCGTAGATCGCCTCGAGCTCGGGGATCTCGCGCTGGCAGTTCGTGCACGAGCTCGACCAGAAGTCCACGAGCGTCACCGTGCCGGAGGGCTGGCCCAGGGAGTTGAGCCACTCCGAGGCCTGGATCGTCGGCATCACGCCGCAATCCTTCGCGCCATTACGCGCGCACTGCGCGAAGTCGGTGCTCGCCTCGACATCCTTCTCGGGCTCGCACGCGCCGTCCTCGCAGGCGCCCTCAGTGCCCGCCTCGAGCGCGGCCGTGTAGTCGGGGATCATACGCTGCAGGCCATCGGGGCGTCCGTCGCGATACCCAGCGCGAGCGCGATCATGGCGACGCCCGCAGCGATGCGCAGGGGGCGCTGGCGGGTCTTCAGGAAGCGTGCCGCGACGCCCGAACCCGCGATCGCGACGATCATCAGCGGGATCGACACGCCAATCGCGAAGGAGATGGCCAGGCCGATGATGTGCCACGTGATCTGCCCGGAGCTCGAGGCCACGATGATCGAGGTCAGCACGGGACCCGCGCACGGCACGAACGCCGCGCCCAGAACGAGGCCGAGGCCGAAGCCCGCGCTGTCGCCCGTCGTACGGGGTGCCAGGCGTGCGAAGGGGCGCTCGAGCACTTCCATGATCTTCGGGACGATCATGCCGATGCCGACGGCCAGCAGCAGGATGATGCCCGTCCAGCGGATCAGCGCCTGCGGCAGGTTCAGCAGGCTCAGTAGCGCCGAACCTGCGACGGTGATCAGCATGAACGAGGTGACCAGGCCCAGGACGATGAGCACGGGACGACGCGTCACTGAGTCGCTGCCGTCGGCCTTCACGGCCTTCTTCGGCGCTTCTCCGCCCAGGTTCACGCCCGGAGCGACGCGGAAGAGAGACGGGTCAATGCCCGCCTTTGCGTCCGGGGAGGATGCGGATCGAGGAGCCCCGGCCTCGTTCGAGGAGGACGCCGAGTCGTGGCCACCCGCAGCACCCAGGAAGAGCGCGGGCAGGACGGGAAGGATGCACGGGGAGATGCCCGTGATAAAGCCTCCAAGAAGGCCGAGTAAGAGGAACATAGGTTCACCTTACTTGGAAGTGGTTGAAAATGCGCGCTACTTATCGACGGCAAGCATGGCAACCGTTTGGCATGGCCGTCCCCTGAAAAGTCGCACGTAATTCGCTCCCTGGCATTTCAAACGTTGAAATCAGATCGTTGGAATCATGCGGTTTTCGGCGGTGCTCTAAAACTGACCGTGGGAAATTACGTGCGAAATTATGGGGGTGTGGGCGCAGTGACGAGGCTGTGGCGCGTCGGTCCGACTCGCCTACAGCGACAGGATTCGCCTACAGCGGCAGGGACTCGCCTACAGCGACAGGACCAGGTCCGCGCGCTCCTTGGTGCGATCGACGAGGGCCATGTTCGCCGCGTCCACCGTGCGCACCCAGTGAGCGGCGTCTGCGCGGTCGCGGCCAAAGCTCATGTGCCGGTCGATCAGGCGCGAGGCGAGTTCCTCGAAGGGGGTATCGATGAAGACGAGCAGGTCGATGAGGCCGCGCACGTCCGCCCAGCCGGGCAGCTCGAGGCCCAGGTAGTTGCCCTCCGTGATGACGACGCCGTCGACCTCGACGGGCAGGGAGGCAGCGACGGGCTCGTGCAGGTCGCGCCGGTAGTCGGGGGCCAGCACTACCGCGTCCCCGCGGCGCACGCGCCCCAGGAGAGCGACGTACCCGCCCACGTCGAAGGTGTCGGGTGCACCCTTGTGGTCGGCGATGCCGCGCGCCGCCAGCACCGCGTTGGACATGTGGAAGCCATCCATGGGGGCCAGGCCCGCGACGGGGATGCCGGCCTCGGGCAGGGCGCGAGCCAGCTCGTCGGCGATCGTCGTCTTGCCGGTCCCGGGAGGACCGGTCAGGCCCAGCACGCGCACCGGGTCACCTAGGCGGGCGCGCTCGGCCACGGCCTCGACGATGCGCCGGGTGATCGACGAGGCCTGGGCGCGCCCGGGAGAGGCGGCCGCCTGCCGTCCTGAGCCCGCCCGAGAGGAGGTCATGGCTTGATGACGGGGAGCGTCGACCAGGGGAAGTTGATCCACTTGTCGGTGTGCGCCCACACGTAGTCGGGGTCGATGATGGAGACGGGCTTCTTGTAGATGACCGCGCTGCGCGCCTCGACGCGCACGGAGGAGGAGCCGTCGAGAGAGAGGCCGTGCTCGTCGATGAGGTCCATGACCATCTTGAGGGTCTTGCCGGAGTCGGCGACGTCGTCGACGACGAGGACGCGCTTGCCGTCCATCGCGGAGACGTCCATGAGCGGGGGAAGCAGCATGGGCTCGTCGAGGGTTTCACCAATGCCGGAGTAGAACTCGACGTTCATGGTGCCGATGGCCTTGACGTCCATCGCGTAGGCGATGGCGCCGGCGGGAATGAGGCCGCCGCGCGCGATGGCGACGATCAGGTCCGGGATCCAGCCGGAGTCGATGATCTGCTGGGTGAGCTCACGGGACGCGTCGCCGAAACCTTCCCAGGTGAGGACCTCGCGGTCGGGAGCGGTCGTGGCGTCGGGGCTGGCGGTGGTACCCATGGCTTCCTTCTCTCGGGGGTGTTGGGTTCAAGGGTATCGCCGTCGGGCGGGTGTGTGCTCGCCTTTGGCTGTGTTCGGCCCTGTGACGTGGGCAGACGCACGCGGGCGCCGGTGCCGAGGCAGGCCCCGAGGCCGGCCCCGAGGCAGGTCCCGAGGCCGGCCCCTCCCCAAAACTCGCACGTAATTTAACTAGGTCAGTTTTTGAGTATGGCTTAAAACGTTGCAATTCCAATGACCTGATTTCAAAGTTTGAAAGAGTGAGGGGGGAATTACGTGCGACATTTTTGGGTAACCGGCACCATGCTCGGACTTCGTTGGCGCCGGCCCTGGCACCGGCCCTGGCGCCGGCCCTAGCGGCGGTAACGCTAACGACGGCGTCGGATCGAGGCGAGCTCGCGCTCGTAGACGCGACCGGGCGAGGCCGCCTTCCCCCGGTGCTCCCACGTGAGGATCAGCGCGGGGTCGAAAGCACGCGAGCACATCCCGCACGAGGAGACGCGCCGCGGCGCCCGGTACAGGCGTCGCGTGGCCCCTCAGCGCGGGCACGTGCCCACCCAGGGCGCGTCCGGGGCGGGGAGGGAGGAGGACAATCGCGCGGAGTCGGGCGCGCCGAGGGCTCGGGCTGTCCGCTTCCACGCGGCGTCGTGCCCGTGGGCGGGGCCGACGAGGGCGTGGGCGATCTCGTGCAGGATGACGCCCCGGATCGTGTCTTCGTCGTACAGGTCGGTGAGCGGTCCGGACAGGCTGATCGTGCGCGTGGAGTGCGTGCACGCCCCGGCCCGCCGTTTGGCGTGGTCGAAGCGGAAACGCCAGTCGGCCAACCCCGCCGCGTCCATGAGGGAGCGGGCAAGGGCGCGCGCCTCCTCCCGCTTCATCGCGCCCCCGCGAGCACGCCGAACGCTCCGAGCGCTCCGAGCGGGCGCCTCGTGGCGGCTGCGTGAGGTCCGCTCAGGAGTGGGGTGAACAAGGAGACGCGACGCTTATCCCGCTTCATCGCGCCCCCGCGAGCACGCCGAGCAGGCGCTTCATGGAGACCTTGTTCGGCGTGCCCAGGGTCTGGGCGAACATGGAGACGCGCAGCTCCTCGGCCATCCACCGCGCCTGCGTGAGCGCGGCGGCGCTGCGGGCCTCGTAGGGGCGTCGCTCCAGGGCCTGCCGCGCGGAGGCGATGTCGGCCTCGGCCTGGTGGATGCGGTCCATGTCCTCCAGGTCGCGAGCGAGGGCACCGGGCGAGGAGGCGGCGCGCTCGACGCGCACGGCCCCGGCGCGCAGGTAGCGCCCCAGGTGCGGCAGCGCGAAGGCGGGCGTGGCCGACACGAAGCCCTCGTAGAGCAGGGTCCGCCCGTGCGCCGCGACGTCGCGCGTCGTCTCCTTGAGCGAGGCCTGGGGGTGGGAGCGCACGGCAGCGTCGGCCTCGGCGCTGGCCTCCAGGGCCCGTACGACGTGGGAGAGGATCTGGTAGACGCGGTCCTCGTGGGCGTCGCGCGCGGCCGCCACGAGGGTCTCGAAGGCCTCGGGGTCGCGCACGTCGGCGGGGGTGCTGAGCTCGTCCACGAGGGCGAGGGCCGAGGCCAGCTGCGCGTCCGCGACCAGGGCCGCCGTGTCCGCGTAGGGAGAGGCCGCCAGCATGAGGGCCTCGCGGCCCGTCCAGCGCGTGGTCACGCGGTTCGTCGCCAGGGCGACGCGGGTGAGCAGCAGGCGGGCGAGGCCGGCGCGGTGCTCGCGGTCGGCTTCGGCGGCGCTGGCCATGACGCGCACGCCCGCAGCCGGGGCCGCGGCGCTGCCCTGGGGGACCAACGCGGGGAACGCCCGCAGCGTCATCGAGCCCGAGGTCTGGGTGATCGAGCGCGGCAGCGTCGGCATCTGCGTGACGCCGTCCGCGTGGAACGCCGGGTCGGGGGACGAGGCCTGGGCGTCCTTCGGCGCGTGCGCGCCCCAGGTGCGGACTGCGCGTCCCCGTTGGACGCGGATGCGGAGGTGGAGGAATCCTCCCACCGCGCGCGGCTGCCTTCCCCGACCCCCGCGTCCGCGCTTGTTCCTGCGCGCTTGCTTCTCGCCGGCCTCCTCGAGGGCCGTGCGCACGGCCGTGCGCACCGCCTTGTTCGCGTCGCTGGCCAGGGATCGCTGCAGGTAGGCCAGGTCCTTGCCCGCGCCCAGCTCGCGCCCCGAGGCGTCGGTGACGACGAAGGTCATGCGCAGGTGGTCGGGCAGGTGGGCGCGCGCGTGCGCCAGGTCCACCTCGCTCAGGTCCACGCCGCGCAGGACACGCACTGCGTGGGCGAGGGCCTCCAGGACGGGGCCCTCGGTGAGGGGGCGGGGCTTGGGCGCCTCGCTCGCGGCGGTCGCTTCGGGCCCCTGAGCGGCCGGCGCCTGTTCAGGAGCCTCCTTCGACGCCGCCTTCTTCGGCGCCTTCGCAGGGGAATTGCGCGTCGAGACTCGGCCCGAGGTCGCGCCCCACGCGGCCAAGCGGCCCATCGCGGCGTCCAGGCTCAGCGGATCGGGCTCGTCGGAGCCGTCGGCCTTCGTTGCCTTCCCGGCAGACTCGTGCGCCGACGCCACCACGGCCTCGACCGGCTGGTCGCCCGCCTGCTCGATCCACCGAACCACCGACGCGGCCACGTCCGGCGCGGGGGCCAGGAGGCGGCGCACGCCCTTGGGCAGAGCGCGGATCGCCTCGGTCAGCAGGTCCTCGCGCATGCCGGGCACCAGCCAGTCCGTGCCCGCATCGCTGACGCGCTCGAGCACCTCGATCGGAATGTGCATCGATACGCCGTCGCGCGGGCTGCCCGGCGCGAACTCGTAGCTCAGCGCCAGCGACAGATCGCCGCACTGCCACCGGTCCGGGAAGCCCTCGCCGGAGGTTGCCTCGCGGGGCATCAGCAGGGACGCCGGGTAAATCAGCAGGTCCGGGTGAGAGCGGCGCTCGTCCTTCCACCAGCGGTTGAACGCCGCCGCGCTGGTCACGTGCTCGGGGATCAGGTCGTCGAAGAAACGGAAGCGAGCCTGCTCGTCCGCGACGAGGCCGTGGGTGCGGCTACGGCGCTCAACCTCGCGAGCCTGCTCCACCAGGGCCTCGTTTCGGCGCTGGAAACCGTGCCTCTCCCTCCACTGGCCATCCACCAGGGCGTTGCGAATGAACATCTCGCGGGCCAGCTCGCGCGCCGTCGTCCCCTCGCGTGCGGCCGCCAGCTCCTCGAAATGACGCGGCTCAAACGACCCAGACGACAGCGGATCCTTCGACGCCGACACCAAGCCAGCCGCCAGCGCCTCCAGCGACCCCGCGCGCGGAGCGTGAGAGCGCGAGGCGGCCACGGCCTCGTCGATGACGAGATCACCTAAGCGCCCTAGCAGCACCTCGCGGTCCGCCGCCAGCGTCAGCCCGTAGAGGGTCACGCGCTCGCGGACCATCGCCGCGCCCTTGCCGACCGACCAGAACGGTTCCGAATACGAGCGCTTGAGTAGGCCGCGCGCCGCCGGCTCCACCCACTCCGGGCGGATGCGGGCCACCGTGCGCGCAAACAGGCGCGAGGTTTCCACCAGCTCCGCCGTCATCACCCAAGCGGGGTGACCGCTCACGCCCGAGCCCGGCCAGATCGTAAAGTGCGTGCCGCGCGCGCCCTCGTAGTCGCGCTTCGTCTCGTCCCACGAGCCCAGGTAGGACAGCAGGCCGACCAGCAGCGAGCGATGCACCTGGTCCGCGTCCACGGAAGCCGGCCCCTGCCCGTAGGCCAGGACCGCGCGCACGGCCGCGTCCTGCGCGCCGCCAAATTGGGCAGCCTCCACGACGTCGCCCGTCGACGGCTCACCCACCGGCCCCACGCCGATCCCCAGCGCGCGGGCCATCTGGCGCAGCTGGCCGACGACGTCGCGCCACTCGCGCCACCGCAGGTAGTGGAAGAACTCCGCGCGGCACAGGCGCCGGAACGCCGAGCCCGACAGGTCGCGCGCCTGCACCGCCAGGTAGCGCCACAGGTTCAGGTACGTGATGAAGTCCGAATGCGGGTCCGCCAGGCGCGCGTGCGAGGCGTCCGCCGCCCCCTGGTGCTCGGCCGGGCGCTCGCGCACGTCCTGGATCGACAGCGCCGCCACGATGACGAGCACCTCCGAGGCGCAGCCCAGGCGCTCGGCCTCCAGCAGCATGCGCCCCAGGCGCGGGTCGATCGGCAGGCGCGCCAGGTCCCGGCCGATGCCGGTGAGCCTGTACTGGGACGAGGCCGGGGTCGCGTCCTCAGCCTCGCGATCCTGCGCGAGCGCGCCGATCTCCACGAGGAGGGCCACGCCGTCGCGCACTGCGCGCCGATCCGGGGCGTCCAGGAAGGGGAAGTCCTCGACCGCCCCCAGGCCCAGGGACGCCATCTGCAAGATGACGCTGGCCAGCGACGTGCGCAGGATCTCGGGCTCGGTGAAACGCGGGCGCGAGTTGTAGTCGGCCTGGGAGAACAGGCGGATCGCCACGCCCTCCGCGACGCGGCCACATCGGCCCGCGCGCTGGTTCGCGCTCGCCTGGCTGATCGGCTCAATCGGCAGGCGCTGCACCTTCGTCTTATTGGAATAACGGGAAATGCGCGCCAAACCCGGGTCGATCACGTAGCGGATGCCCGGCACCGTCAGCGACGTCTCCGCCACGTTCGTCGCCAGGACCACGCGGCGCAGGCGGTGTGGCTCGAAGACGCGATGCTGCTCGGCCGCCGTCAGCCGCGCGTACAGGGGCAGGATCTCGATGTCTCCCGGGTGGGCACCCTTGTCGTCTCCCGCGCGCCGGCCTCGTCCCTTCAGGTGATCGAGGAGGGCCGCCTCCGTGTCGCGGATGTCGCGCTCGCCGGGCAGGAAGACCAGGATGTCGCCGTCACCCTCCGCGCTCAGCTCGTCCACCGCGTGGCAGATCGCAGTCTCCACGTCGATGTCCTCGCCCATGCCGTAGCCCAGCGTCGCCAGCTCGTCATCCGGGTCCTCCAGGACCAGCTGCATGGGGCCGGACTCGGTGACGTCGGTGGTCTCGACGGTCTCGGTGCGATCGTTCGCCTGCGCGGCCGAGGCCTCGGACGTGTACGACGAGGGCGTCGTCGGGCCGAGGGGACGGTAGCGGATCTCCACCGGGTACGTGCGCCCCGACACCTCGATGACCGGTGCCGGCTCGATCAGCCGACCCGAGCCGGGAGCGCCCTCCCACGTGCCGAAATGGCGCGCGAAACGGTCCGAATCGATCGTCGCCGACGTGATGATGACCTTCAGGTCCGGGCGCGCGGGCAGCAGGCGCGCGACGTAGCCCAGGATGAAGTCGATGTTCAGGCTGCGCTCGTGGGCCTCGTCGATGATGAGCGTGTCGTAGCGGCGCAGCATCGGGTCCGACTGGATCTCCGCCAGCAAGATTCCGTCCGTCATGAGCTTGACGAGGGTCGTGGGGCCCACCTCGTCCGTGAAACGCACCTGATAGCCGACCACCTGGCCGCGCTCGCGGCCCACGGTCTGGCCGAGCTCGTCGGCGATGCGGTCCGCGACCGAGCGCGCCGCGAGCCTGCGCGGCTGGGTGTGACCGATCATGCCGGCGACGCCGCGGCCCAGCTGCATGCAGATCTTCGGCAGCTGCGTCGTCTTGCCCGAGCCGGTCTCGCCCGACACGATGACCACCTGGTGGTCGCGGATAGCGCGCGCGATCTCGTCGCGCCGGGCGCTCACCGGCAGGTCCGGGAAGGAGATGACCGGGATCGCGGCCGCGCGCTCGGCTAGCTGCTCCGGCGTGAAGGGCTTGAAGGGGCGCGCGTGCTCGCGGGTGCGCCTGCGTCCTACGTTGCGCGGGCGCGGTTTGCGTGCTTTGGGCGTGGCGGAGCGAGAGTCAGGCATGATAGCGCCAGTCTAGTCGCTCGACATACTGGTCGAGCGGCACGTGGCCGGTGGGGGTGAGTAGGTCGAAAGGGGCTCAGCCCCCAAAAGTCGCACGTAATTCCCTTTGGTCAGTTTTTTTGAGTGCGGCTTAAATCCGCGCGATTTCAACGGTCTGATTTCAAATCTTGAAAGAGGGGCCGGGGAATTACGTGCGACATTTTGGGGTAACTGTTGGGTGTGGGTGTGGGTGTGGGTTGACGAGGTGTGGGTGCAGCGGGCGGTGAAGCGACGACGCGGGGGCGCGGCAGGGGCGTGCCGCGGGGCGCGGCGGGGCTTACAGGTCCTCGTCGAAGCGAGTGCGCGGTGCCTCCAGGCGCAGATCGACGAGGTCGCGCGCCAGCTGGTCGATCTCCTCGCCCAGGTGCACGCGCTCCCTCCACGAGGCCGGGATCCCCTCGATCCCATAGAAAGCACCGCCCAGCTGCCCGTAGATCGCGGCGTTCGTATCCGAGTCGCCGCCCATGTTGGCGATCGCCAGGGTCGCATCCTTGAAAGACGGGAAATCCAGGAGGCCGTGCACCGCCAGGCGCAGGCCGTTCACGATGTAGCCGTTGGTTTCCGCCTCCCACGAGGCGCGCACCTGCGGATCCGGGCTGATCACCCGTGCGGCCATCTCGTCAAACGCCGCGCCTGTCGACGCCCACGACACGTCCATCAGCTGCTCCGGGGACCAACCCAGCAGGGCGCCCACCAGAAGGGCGGCGAAAACCTCGGTGGCGGCCTCGGCCTCGACCGAGAAGTGCGTCTCGCGCGCGCTCAAGCGAGCGGTCGCGACCACCTCGCGCGGGGAACGCGAGCGGAAACCCGCGATCACCATGGGCGCCAGGCGCATAATCGCGCCGTTACCCGCGCTGTTCGTGCGCTCGGCGGTCACCGGCACGCGCTGTTCGTGCTCGAAATCGAACAGGGCGGCGCGCACCTGGCCACCGATATCGAAACACCTGTCCGTCGACGAACGGTAACCCTTCGAAAACCAGCGCTGGTAGCGCTCCATCACGTCAAAAGAGTCGTAGCGGCCCTTCGCCAGCAGGGAATCCGCGATGCACAGCGCCATCGACGTGTCATCCGTCCACTGCCCGGGCTTCAGCAGGAACGGGCCGCCGCCTACCATGTCCGTGATCGGCTCGAAGGTGCCCGCCCACTTGAACTCGTTCGTGGTGCCCACCGCGTCGGCGACGGCGAGGCCCATGAGGGTGCCGCGCGCCCGAGAAAGAAAATCCGTCATGCCCCTAGTGTGGCACAGGGGGCCCAGCTGGGCGACGGCCCGCGCCCCCGAGCACCCCGGCCTCGTCCCCGAGACCTCCCCGGCCTCGTCCCTGCTGGAGACGAGACGTCAGGAAACCGACGTCCCGAATAGCAAACCCAACAGGGTAGGTGACGCCCGCCGCGCCGTAGCCCACGAGGAGCTGACGCAGCGCCCGAGGCGTGGGGGCCTGACCCGAGAGGATACCGACCACGCCGCCCGTAAACAGCAGGGCGACGCCAACGATCGCGGCAGCGACGGCGATCGCAGCCACGCCCGTCAGGCCCAGAATGTAGGGGATCAACGGGAAGAACGCGCCCGTCGCAAAGAAACAGAACGAGGACAGGGCCGCCTTCGTGGGCGTGCCCACCTGATCGCCCGCGCCATCCGACTCGGGGGTGCCGCTCAGGGCCGCGCGCAGCGCGATCGCGCCGGACTCGCCGGTCGCCGGCTTGGCGAGGCGCGCAAAAACCTGCTTCGCGTGCCGCTCAGCCTCCTCCTCGCTCTCGCCGCGGGCACGGAACACGAGGGCCAGCTCGTTCGCATCTACGTCCAAGTCCGGCACAGCCTGATGCGCGTCCGGATCGGGAATCGAGGCGTCAAGCAGCTCACGCTGGCTGCGCACGCTCACCCACTCGCCGGCCGCCATCGACAGGGCACCCGCGAGCAGGCCCGACACGCCCGTCAGGAGAATGACATGAGGCTCCGTGCCTGCGGCTGCGACGCCGAGCACGAGGGCCAAGTTCGACACGAGGCCGTCGTTTGCACCAAAGACCGCAGCGCGGAACGTGCCCGCCAGGGTCTCGCGGGACTTCGCCGCCAGGGAACGGATGACCTCGGCGTGAATATGCTCATCCGCCTGCATGTGTGCGGGCACGTCATCATCCACGTCGCGGGCGGACCGCTGCTCCGCGCGCTGGGCCATCGCCAGAATGAAAATCGTGCCGAAAAGGTGCGCGAGGACGGACGCGGCGCGCGTGCGCAACGGCGGCTTGGGTGCGGGCAGGGCATGGTCGCCCAGGCGCGCCAGCCAATACTCCTCGTGGCGGCGCTCCGCCTCCTCAAGCTGCAAGAGGACAGCGCGCTCCTCGCCCGTTCGGCGTTCTGACAGGTCGCGGTAGGTGCGAGCCTCCATGCGCTCCTCGGCCAGGTGCTTTCGCCAGCGCTTAATCTGCGCGCGCGATGGCTCCTGAGTGTTGAGCTGCGGGTCAGTGCTCACGGCCTCGTACCCTCGCGCGCTCAACGCTGCGTCGTGGAAGAGGTGGCCTTCGCGTCGACCGTCGTCGGCTCGGAGGCGGGAGCGCCGAACAGGCGTTCTTTCACGGCATCGGCAACCTTATCGGTCACCTGCTCGCCGCCCGCACGCACGAGGTCGGACATCTTCTGACCCGCCGCATCCAGGGGGCGGGCAACGATCGGGACACGACGCAGCTTCGAGGCGCTCAAACGGATCTGCTCGTAGCGCTCGCGGCCCGCACGGGTGCCCAGGACGTATCCGATGCCAACTCCGATGAGGATTCCAGTCTTGGTTCCCATGAATGTCCTTCTCTCGCTGCAGTGGTGGGGCGTCCCGTCGTGGCGGGTGTCGCGCAATCCCCGTGGGCGCGGCTTTCACCGGCGCGTATGCGTCCCATCTTAGTGGCGCTGCCCGCCGCGCCGCACGATCCTCACCATGAGTGGGGATTATTCACGGATGCTTCTCGTCTCAGGCGAGCTCTTGTCACATTAGTGCACAGTGTGGGCCCCTCTTTCCGTGAGTGGCCCTCGCGCGCTATGTTTATAGCGTGAGCCAGATAACGATTGAGACGCCCCGGGGAGTATCGCTCTCCGGTACATTCACGCGTCCCGTGGACTGCCGCGACGCCGCGGTGATCTTTCTCACACCTTTTTGTCGGATCGTCACGCATCGGGCATGTTCGACTCACTCGGTCGTGCGCTGCGCCGAGCCGGCTATGCGACGCTCACCTTCGACTACTCCGGTCACGGCGCCTCGGGCGACGAAATCATCACCTTCGACCCCCTCATCGAAGACTTCCGCTCCGCGTCCGGCTGGCTCGCCGACCAGGGATTCACGCGCCAAATCTGCGTCGGCCACGAGTTCGGCGCCACCGTCGCGCTGCGCTCCCGCCCGCCCGCCGTGCAGACGTACGTGCTGGTCTCCCCGGTCCTCGGCCCCCTGTCCTACGACTGGAACCTCGTGTTCTCCGACGTGCAGCTCTCCGACCTCGAGCACCACGGGGCAACGACCGTGCCCGACGACTCCGAGTCCGTGCGCCAGCATTTCACCATCTCCAAGCGCACCCTCGCCGACATGTCCATGGTCTCCGGCGAGAAAGCCCTGCGTGGCCTGAGCGTCCCGGTGCTCATCACGCACGATTCCTTCGACGAGGAGACCGGCCTGCTCGACCGCACACGCGAGGTCTTCCACCTGTTGCCCGACGGCTCCCTCGTCGAAATGACCGCCGCCCCCGATGGCATCGCGGGCGAGTACACGCCGGTCGACGGCGTGCCCGTCATCGACGAGGCCGTGGACCGCGCGCTCGCCGCCTCCGGTTCGGCGCACCTGCCCGCCCTGGCGGATGTCGCCACGGCGTGGGCGAGCCGCTGGGTGCCTGTGAGCCGCTGATCGCTGCTGGGCTGTGTGGCCCCACGGGTGTTCCGGGCACCGTCGGGCCCGGCCGCCCGCGAGATCGCCACACGCGAGCCTGCGGCTCGGAGTGGTCGATCTCGAAGCCCGCCCGTGCCCTCCGGTCCCTCCGGCGCCCTCCACACCAGTGGCGCCTGGGTGCTGGCGTGTGGCTGGGTGCGTCGTCTCGTAGCCCGGCCAGGCCCCGCAGGCTCCGCGGCGGCCTCCAATCGGGCGGGTCTTGGTGCGCGTGTGCTTGCTCTGGCCCTGCCGCCGCCCACCGGCACCGCGGCTAGGCCCCGCAGGTCTCGCGGCGGCCTCCAATCGGTCGGGGTGTCTGTGCGTTGCTCGGCCTGGCCCCTCCATCGTGCAGGACTTGCATCGAGCGGTCACTTCCCACATTCCTGAGCCCACACCCAATTTCGCATGCAATTCCCCCACGACCCTTTCGAATCTTGAAATAGCATCGTTGGAATTGCAACGTTTTCAGACTTTATTGAAACTTCACTTAATCGAATTGCATGCGAGTTTTCTGAGGGGTGTGCGTATAGATGCCTGCTGGTGTCGTAGCGCGTGCCCGCAAACCATGCGTGCGGTTGTCTGAAACCGGTGACGCCTTTGCGACCTTGTGTGAGCGCTGGCTTGAAACCCTTGTCGCCTTTGTAGGCCAGTGAGGTGCGCCAGTTGAAACCGCCATCGCCTTTGCGGGTGAGAAATGGGTGTTTTTGGCGTGTTTTTCGGTTGCAGAGGTGATGGTGGTTTCAATGGTCGCTGTTTGGGGGCGAGCATTGGTGATGGTGGTTTCATGCTGGCCTACATCAGCGGTTGCAGAGGTGTCATTGGTTTCAACCTCGCCACGTGGCTGTGTCCTGTGCGCGAAAAAGTTCGCCCCGCGCGGCCTGGTGTGGGTGCGAGCGCGAAAAAGTTCGCCCTGCATGCCCAAAATGGCCGAAAAACGCTGTTTTCAAGCGCGTTGGGCGAACTTTTTCGCGGAGGAGCCGCTGGAGGGGCTGCACTGGGCGAACTTTTTCGCGGAAGAGCGTGTGAAGGCCCCGTGCTGGGCGAACTTTTTCGCGGACATGCCCCTGAAGGAACCGTATCGGGCGAATCGTGTCGCAGGCAAGCAGCCGCGGGATCCTGCCCGCCACCTACCCGCGCACCAGCTCCACGAGAGAGGGGGAACCCAGCCACTGCCTCGTGCCGAAGGAAGACACCGACACCGCGGCGACGGCCGACGCGAAGCGGATGAGGCGCTCCGGATCCGCGTCCCCGCCGCGCTCGATCGCCCACGTGAAAGCCCCGTGGAAGGCGTCGCCCGCCCCCAGCGTGGACGCGTCCGGGACCGCTTCGACGGGAACCTCGCCGCTGTCGCCGTCCCACCAGTACTGCACGGAGCGATCCCCGCGCGTGCGCACCGTGCGCGTGATGCCGAAGCCTCGCAGAACTCGGCGACCTGCGCCCCATCCGGGCGTGCCATCAACGGAGGCGCGAAGTCCTCCGACACGACCGCGATGTCGACGAAGCCCAGCAGGGGAGTGAGCCAGTCCTTCCACGAGCCGCCGTCCAGGATGCGCGGGTGCGGCGGGCGCGCCTCGAGCCGGGCGAACGGATCATCCCCGTCAACGTCGGGCACGCCCAGGGTGAGGGCCGCGTGCGCGAGCGCCGGGTTGTGCCCGTCGATGAGGACCGCGCCGACGCGCTCGGGCAGGCCGCCCGCAATCCGCTCCGCGTCCGCGTCGAGCCGCGCGTTCGTGGAGGCCACCATGCGACCGCTCGGGTGCTCGATGATCGAGGACACGGCGGGCTCGCGCGACGCGTGGGACGAGGCCGGGGCGCTTCCACGCTCGGCTGACCCAGCCGGGCGCTCGCCCGCATCGGGAGCGGGGGACGCGGCAGGCGCCGTCGCGTCCACGACGCGCACGCCAGCGGCCGCCAGGTCGGCCGCGAGGAAGGCTGACACCGGGCCCTCGCCGAGGGCCGTCAACAGAGTCGGCGCGTCCGTCGAGGACAGGGGAGCGCCCGAGTCGGCCCCGGCCTCGTCGTCAGGAGCAGAGAGTGCACGCGAGGCCGCGCACAGCGCCGCGTACGTGACGGCCGCGTTCGTCGCGGGACCGCCCGCGGCCATCGTGAAGTCCGTCGACGTGACCTTCAGTGACGGGTCCGGCACGTGGTCGAGTCGGTGCAGGACATCCAGGGTCGTGAGCCCGGCGAAGAGAGCAGTCATGGGGACATTGTCGCACCCTGTGGCCGCGCGAGACTGTATGGCTGCGGCTCTCGCTGACGGGACAACAAACCCTGTAGCATATGAACAACGACACTCATCGACTCCTCCGGATCGCCATGCACCTGCTCGACGCGCTGAACAACTCCCTGCCCGAGGTCTTCCGAGCCATCGACCTCATGGGCGTTCTCCTCAACGGCATCCTCGGCGGCAAAGTTGCCCGAGAACGCAACTTCGACGCCGTTGGCTTCTGCATTCTCGCGATCATGACGGCGCTCGCGGGCGGAATGATCCGTGACCTGCTCCTGACCACGCGCGCCGGTGCGCCCGTCGCCATCACGGACCCCTACTACCTGGGGTTCGCGATCATCGGCGCTCTCATCGCGATGGCCTTCCGCATGGATTCGCGCGCGTGGTCGGTGCTCCTCGTGATCGCCGACGGCATGGTGCTGGGATGTTGGAGCGCGACCGGCGCGATCAAGACTCTCGACGCGGGGTTTGCGGTCATGCCGGCGATCCTCCTGGGCATCATGACGGCGATCGGCGGCGGCATGGTCCGCGATATCTCCGCAGGCCTGGTCCCGCGCGTCTTCGGCGGCAACAACCTCTACGCGACTCCCGCGTTCGCGTGCTCGCTGGTCACGGTCATCTTCTGGTACATGGGCCAGCCGGTCCTGGGTATGGGCGCATCCATCGTCGTGGGCCTCATTTTCACCGCCATGGCGCACTGGCGTCGTTGGAGGCTCCCGCAGACCCGCGAGTGGACGATCACTCTCACATATTCGCAGTTAAAAGCTCTGCGTGGGGGCAAGCGTTAGTATGGCCGTGTGAATTCCAAAGCAACACCCGCATCTTCGTCTCCCGCAACGGTGCCCGCCTCGGCGCGTAAGCCGTTCAAACATGGCACCTGTCCATGATGGCCCTGGGCCTGGCGATCGGTGCCGGCTTCTTCCTGGGCACGGGCTCCGCCATTCACCAGGCGGGCCCCGCCGTCCTCGTGTCCTACCTGCTGGCCGCCATCATCGTCGTGTCGGTCATGCTGGCCCTCGCGGAACTGGCCTCCTCTTTGCCGTCGACCGGCTCTTTCTCGTCCTACGCCGAGGCCGGGATCGGCCGGTGGGCCGGGTTCACGATCGGGTGGCTGTATTGGGTCATGCTCATCATGGTGTCGGGCCTGGAGGTGACGGGCGCGGCCACGTTCTTCGTCGTCTGGTTCCCGGGTGTGCCCCAGTGGGTCATCGCCCTGGTCATCGTCGTCGTCATTGGCGGTATTAACCTGCTGGCCGCCGGCCAGTACGGCGAGATCGAGGCCTGGCTGTCGATGGTGAAGATCATCGCGATCGTCGGCTTCCTGTGCGTGGGTGTCTTCCTGGTCGCGCGCACCGCACTCGTTGCGCCGCTGCCCGGACACGAGGGCGTCCTGCAGAACGTCCTGGGTCACAACGGTTTCGCGCCCAACGGCCTGTCGGGTATCGCCGTGGCTCTCCTGGCCGTCATCACGTCATTCGGTGGCCTCGAAATCGTCACGATCGCCGCCGCCGAGGCCGAGGACCCCCGCGCCGCGATGGCCAGTGCGATCCGTTCGGTCATTACCCGCATCCTCGTGTTCTACGTGGGCTCCGTCCTCCTGCTGACCGCCCTGCTGCCCTGGGACAGTGAGGCGATGGAGAAGAATGCCTTTGCCGTCGTCCTCGAGATGGCGGGCATCCCGGCCGTCAGAACCATCATGGAGGTCATTATCTTCATGGCGTTGGTTTCCGCGTTCTCCGCAAACATCTACGCCTCCTCGCGCATGGTCTACTCCCTGTCCGCGCGCGACATGGGGCCGCGCTGGCTGCTGGGCGCTCCCGCCGCCGAGAAGGCGCACGTGCACACCGTCGTCGAGGCGGCCCTCGAGGACGACGAGGCCGTCCTGGCTGCTGAGAGGGAGGGAGACATCGCGGCCGGGCGCACCCCGAAGCGAGCGGTCGGCCTGGTCGTCGCGCTGGCGCTCCTGGCGGTCCTGGGCAACTGGTACCTGCCCGACACTATCCTGACGATGCTCATCAACGCGATCGGCATGGTCCTCCTCATCGTGTGGACTTTCATCATCATTTCGCTCATGCGCCTGCACCCCACTCTGGAGCGCAGCGGCTCCCTTGTGATCCGCATGCCCGGTTGGCCGTGGCTGCCGTGGGTTGTCCTGGTGGGCCTGGCTGGCATCGCCGCGCTCATGCTCACGAGCGACGAGGGGCGCTCTCAGCTGGTCTCGATGGGCGCGCTCACGCTCATCATCGTCGTGATTTACTTCGTGCGTCAGCTGGTGCTGTCGCGTAAGCACGCCTAGCTATCCACAGGCATCCACCCGCCGGGACGCAGATGCCGGTGGGTGGGTGCATCATGAGGGCACCCCGGGTGGTCGGGGTGCCCTCATTGCGTGGGCGTTGTGAGAGAAAGGAGAGGGAGATGGTCCGCAAGCGGCGCAGGAGCATCGGGGACACAGTCGTCCTGCTGGTGATCCTCGCGGCCCTCGTGTGGGCGTTTGCGCCCGGCGTTGGCTGGGATCTGCTGGGCCTGCGTTCGCGCCTGGGGTGGCCGCCGCTGCGCAGCGGGCAGGCCCTGTCCTCCCTGCCGGAGAGCGAGGCGGCCCGCCAGCTGCGCGAGCTCACGGTCCGAGAGTCGGTCGACGATCCCGCCGCGCCGACGTATGACCGCGAGGCCTTCGGGCAGCGGTGGGCTGACACCGACCACAACGGCTGCGACACCCGAAACGACATCCTTGCCCGCGACCTGGCGCGCCCGATGTTCAAGCCGGGCACACACGACTGCGTGGTCCTGTCGGGCACGCTTGCCGAACCCTACACGGGGGCCACGATCGAGTTCCAGAGGGGGGACAAGACCTCGTCCCTGGTGCAGATCGACCACGTCGTCGCCCTCGCGGACGCGTGGCGCTCGGGGGCCTGGAAGTGGGACGCGCAGCGCCGCCAGGAATTCGCCAACGACCCGCAGAACCTACTTGCGGTGGATGGGCAGGCGAATGAGGATAAGTCGGCATCGTCCGCGGACCAGTGGCTGCCGCCCAATACCGAGTTCCGTTGCGACTACGTGAAACGCCAGATCGCCGTCAAGAACGCGTACGGGCTGAGCGTCACCCGCGCGGAGCAGGACGCGCTCGCTGAGCAGCTGTCAATCTGTTCGGGATGACGCACGGGGAGCTGCTTCTGCGCCATGCGCCGTTGCAACGCGCAATTCTGACCAACAATTTCCAGCAGATTCCCAGCCGTTTTCTCACAATGTGTCCATCGTGTGTGGAACTGAGCGCACGTCCGCAACGTTGCCCGATAACGCCGGTAATGTTCCCCTCAAGGGGAGGGGTGACATGTATACGGCGATTAACTGGGCGCTTGATCTGGGGCTTTACGCCGCCGTCTGTGCGATCGCGTGCGCGCTGTGGTGGATGCTCGGCCGCCGCGGGAACCCCGGTGTCACCGCGGGGCGTTCCGAGGCCTCGACCGACTCCGCCCAGAGCGACGGGCGCGTAAGCCGCACACGCCTGACCGTCGCAAAAGCACTGCCTCTCATCTACCGGCGCTCGAAGCGCACGGGCGCGCTCCTGCCTCGCGAGGAGAACCCGGACACCCCGACGACGGCAGAGATTCCCGTGGTCGCGGCCCCCTCCTCGTCGATGTGGAGGCTCCCGCGCGCCCTGCCTCTCGCCTGGATCCTCTACCTCGCGGGCCTGCTGATTTTCACGCTGCTGCCGCTGCCCTCCGACCCGGTGGCCGCGTGCGCCGCGATCATCCACTGGGACAACTACGTGCCATTCGGATCGTTCGTGGCCGTCGCCGACCAGTTCCGCGACGGGGAGAACCTGCGCGGGACCCTGTACGCGCTGTCGATCCTGCTGAACATTGCTCTGTTTGTGCCGCTGGGGGCCCTCGCGGAGACCACGTGGCGGATCCGGCGCATGCGCCGCGCTCCCGAGGGTGCGCCCGCCGATGGGTCTCGCCTGGCCCGCTCGATCCCGCACCGCCGCGTCCTGGCGTGGGTGGTGATTGGCTGTGCACTCTCCTGCCTCATTGAGCTGACCCAGTACACCGGCCTGTTCGGCGTCGTTCCCTGCACCTACCGTGTCGTCGACATCGACGACGTCATCATGAACACGCTGGGCACCTACGCGGGTGTGCGCTTGCTGCCCTTCATGGCGCGCAACTCGCGCTTCATGGGCGCGTAGACCTACAGCCAGCCGGCGGATCGGGCCAGGGACGCGGCCTCGGCGCGCGTGCGCGCGTCCATCTTCAGCATCGCCGAGGACACGTGGTTGCGCACCGTCCCCTGGCTGAGCCCCAGCGAGTGGGCAATGTCCGCGATGGTCCCGCCGCCCTCGACCTCGCGCAATACGTCGGCCTCACGGTCCGTCAAGGGCGAGGAGCCAGTCGACAGGGCCTCTAGGGCCAGGGATTGGTCAATGGCGCGGCCCCCCGAGGCCACCGTGCGCACACCGTGCGCCAAAGCCTCGACCGGCGCGTCCTTGACCATGAATCCCGTAGCGCCCGCGTCGAGGGCGCGCTGCAGGTATCCCGGGCGTCCGAAAGTCGTCACGATGAGCACACGCACGCCCGGGAAACGGGAGCAAATCGCCTGCGTGGCCGTGATGCCGTCCATGTGCGGCATCTCGACGTCGATGATGGCAACGTCGACGGGGGCGCTTGCGCGGGCCGGGCCGCCCGCTGATGCCAGGCGCGCCAGTTCCTCGAGGGCGCGGGCCCCGTCGGAAGCCTGGGCGACGACCTCAATGTCGCTCTCCAGGTCCAGCAGCCCCGCCAGGGCACCGCGAATCATCGCCTGGTCGTCGGCCACGAGTACCCGTATCGCCACGTCACCCTCCTGTCTGTCTGCGCTTGGGGTACCAGGCTAGCGCAGGTCGCAGGATCATCACTCGTGTATGCCCGCCCTTTAGACGAGGCCGACTCCCCCTCCCGGGGACCGCGCAAGAGCCGGGAAGGGGACACTGCCTCGTTGAGGGGAGTGCAGCGGGACAGTCACGACGAGTGGGCGTCGGGTGTGGCCTCGAAGGTCAACGCGAGCGTCCACGTGGAGCCCGATACGCCCCAGGTGAGCGTGCCCTCGTCGCCGACCAGCTCGGACAGGCCAGCGAGGCCCGAGCCCGAGCCCGCGCTCGACGCGGCGTAGGCGGCCGAGTAGCCGTCGTTGGTGACGGTCACGCCATCAGGGGAAAGACGTACCCGCACCCACGAGGGGCGTGCGTGCAGGAGCGCGTTCGTGACCCCCTCGCGGATCACGTGGGCGGCCGCGGCCGAACGAGGCCCCGACGGCGGCTCGCCCTCGTTCGTGATGTCAGCGTCGATGCGCGCGACCTCCAAAAGCGACCGCGCTTCCTCGAGCTCCTCTCCCGGGGACAAGGCCCGCGTGGCCGCCACGATCCGGCGAACGTCGGCCAAGGCCTCGTTCGACTGTGCCGTGACCGCGCGCAACTGCTCACGCGCCTCCTCCACGCGCCCCGCATCCAGGAGGCGACCCGCCAGCTCGGACACCATCGTGATCCCCGTCAACGAATGCCCGAGGATGTCGTGCAGGTCCGTGCTCAGACGCGCCCGCTCCGCCGCCTTCGCCCGCTGGATCGCGTCCTGGCGGCGTAGATGCTCGCGGGCCGAACGCTCCATGCGCCAGCGCGCCACTCCCACGAAGACACACAGCAACACCAGGTACCAGCCCATCCACAAGGGCTCACCCTGCGCGTAGGCCGCCACCCCCGCGATAGCGGTCACCGGCACGAGGCCCGCGACAATGAACCTACCCGGCGCCTGAAACACCCACGCGACCAGCAGATACGACGTCAGCATGAACGCGTGAGGGGTGTCGATGGAAACCGCATACACGAGGTAGGCGACCGTCGCGGCCGCCAGCGCCGCGTGGGAGAGAATGAACGGCCTCGTGAAGGAGTTACGCGCAGGCAGGGGATTGGTCAGCCACGTCGCCGAGTTAACGACCGCGACAAGGGCGCACAGCCCGATGAGGCCCGCGCGCTGGGCCGGATCCGGCAGTTCCAGGGCGTAGGCGAGGGGAAACCCCATGAACAGCATCCACGGGGCCGCCCACGCCAGGGGAGATCAAGCGCTCCTTCATGACACCAGCCTAGCGAGCCGTGTCGTGGGACGCGCCCCACCAGGCGATGCCCGCCGTGATAACCACCCACCCGACGATGTTCAGCCATGCGGCGGTCGGCATCGGGACAGTGCCAGCGACTGCGTAGATCGCCTGAACGGCGCCGTACAGGGGCGTGAAGGGCGCGACGTGGGAGACGAAGGGCGGCATCTGCTCCAGCGGGATGAACATGCCGGACACGAACGCGCCGAACACCATGACGAACGCCGAGGCGCTGTAGGCGTTCTCGCCCTTAATCGTGTAGCCGCACGCCAGGCCGATGAGCGCACCCAGCGCCGACAGTGCGACGACGACCGCGGCGCTGGCCGCCCACGCGCCCGCCGTCATCTCCGAGCCGGTAGCCAGGCCAACACTGAAGCAGATGAGCGCGATGAACGCGCTCAGCGCCACCAGGGCCGTGAGGCGCACGAGGAGGATCACCCACGGCTGGATGGGGGTCAGTGCGTACATGCGCGAGATTCCGGTCGTGCGCTCGACGGACAGCGTCGCGCCGAGCGACCCGCCCACCAGGATGACGCCGTACGTGGTCATCATGACGACCATCGCGGCGGCCACGTTGCCGCGCCCGGTCTGCGTGGTGCGCGCGGCCTCGGTCATCCCGAACATCGCGTACATAAACAGGGGCAGGAGCAGGGCAAACGCCATGTTCCACGGGTTAAGGATGTGCGACTTGAACGTCGAGAGCCACAGCTTCCCGGCCCCCGTGAAGGGAGAGGGGGATCGGTCGGTCAGTGGTACGCGCGGGTGCGTGGGTGGTCATGATTCCTTCTTGGTGTCTCGTGTCTGCGTTCGTGGGGCGGGGGCCTCGGGACGAGGCCGGGGCCGGCTCATCGGGGTGGGCGTTCGTCGCGCTCACTCGGCGTCGGCGTGGGAGGTGATGCGCTCGAAGACGTCCTCAAGGTCCTCGTTGTCGGCGACGACCTGCTCGGTCGGCGCGTCCAGGAGGACCTTCCCGGCGTCGATGATGACGATGCGATCGGCCTCCTTGCGGGCCTCGGTCAGGTAGTGCGTGGCGAAGAGGAGCGTGCGGCCCTCCGCGGCCTCGGCGTGCATCGTGTCCCAGAATGCGCGCCGCGCCAGGGCGTCCATGCCGGCCGTGGCCTCGTCGAGGATCAGGAAGTCCGGGTTGCCGGACAGCGCGAGGGCGAGGCGCACGCGCTGCACCTCGCCTCCGGAGAGCTTATTGAGCGGGCGCTTGGCGAGCTTCGTGAGGTTCGTGCGCTCGAGGAGCTCGTCGGTGGGAATCGGGTCAGCGTGCATCGCGGCGACCAGGTCGATCGTCTTGCGGACCTTCCCGTCGCGCGGTAAAGCACCGGACTGGAGCATGGCGCCCACGAGGGAGCGGCGCACGGCCTCGCGCGGGCTCATGCCGTAGACGCTGATGTCACCCTGCGTAGGGGTGGCCAGGCCGAGGACGATGTCCAGGAAGGTGCTCTTGCCCGCACCGTTGACGCCGAGGAGCGCCACGATTTCGCCGGGCATGAGGGTCAGGTTCACGCCGCGCAGGGCGTCGACGTGGCCGAAAGACTGGTGAATGTTCGTCGCCTGGAGGGCGGGCGTTGCTTCTGTGTTCATGGCACCCAGTCTGCGCTCGTATATGAGGGGCCGGAAGTGTCCTTTGATGCAGGAGGAGCCATGACAAATGTCAGGGGTGACATCTTCCAAAAGTCGCACGTAATTTAATGCGGTCACTTTTTGAGATAGCCTGCGAACGTTGCAATTCCAATGATGGTAATTCAGCCTGTGAAGCAGTCGTCGGGGAATTACGTGCGAAATTGCTTCGGTTGGCGGCCACACTGCCTAACGTCGTGGCCTCACCGCCGCCAAACGGGGGAATTGCGTCATTAGAACCCCGACACGCCGGCGACACACCGCCAGCCAGTTCCTAATGCTGCAAACCCCCACCACCGCCGGCATGAAGGTGGTCTGGTCTGGTTTTGTGGACCGGGTGTTTTGAGGGTTGTTGGTTGTTATTGGTGGTGTTGTGCCCATTGGCGTGCGTATTGGTTGGGTGAGAGCCAGCCCAGCGCGCTGTGGGGGTGCTCTTCATTGTAGCGGCGCGACCAGGCACCAATCAGCGTGCGCGCGTGGTTGGGCCTGTGCGCAAGTTGTTGACGGTTTGTTTATGCGGCTGTTGTCCAGGCCGCTTGGTGTAGTTCGTATTCGATGGGGGATCTGCCGCCCAGGCTGGTGTGGATGCGGCGGCGGTTGTAGAAGTCTTCGATCCAGGTGGCGACCCCGGTGTAGACCTGGTCGCGGGTGGTGAAGGCGCGCCGGTAGTAGTACTCGGTTTTGAGGGTGGCCCAAAAGGATTCGGCCATGGCGTTATCCCAGCACACTCCAGCCTGCCCCATCGACACTCTTCCTTTCACGGCCCGCATGTAGGCTGCCAGTTTCTGGGAGGTGAACTGTGTTCCCCGATCAGCGTGGAGCACGACCCCTGCGGGGAAGCCGCCACGGGTGGTAGCGGCCATGTCGAGCGCGGTGATGACCAGGTCGGTGCTTTGCTGCTCACCCATGGCGTATCCGAGCACTCGACGCGAGTGCGCATCGCGCACGGCGCACAGGTAGACCCAGCCTTGGGCGCACCGCAGGTAGGTAAAGTCCGTGATCCACACCCGATCCAGGGCGCCTTGGTCCCACTGGCGGGCGCAGTGGTCCTCATGGGCCACAGGACCGCGCCCGCCGCGCTTGGCCGGGCGCGGGTGCGTGTTCAGGCCCGACAGGCCTTGGCGGCGCATCGACGCGGCGACCGCCCGCACACCCACATCCACGCCCGCGCGCGTCAGAGCATGGCGGATGCGAGGAGCCCCATACGTGCCGCCCGACACCTCGTGTTCCCAGGCCACCGCCTCATCCAAACGCCGCCGCACCAGCGCGCGCTCACCCCTGTGGGACGCTCGGTTTTTCCACGCGTAATAGCCTGCGCGCGTGACCCCTAGAACGTTGGCCATCAAGGTGATTGAGTAGGAAGCCTTCTGCGCGTCCATCAGTTCAAAGCGCTGGTGTTTTGGTGCCCAGACGCGAAGAAGGCGCTGGCTTTTCCCAAAAACTCATTCTCCTTCTCCAGCTGGCGCACCCGCCGACGCAGAGCAGTGATCTCAGCTTCCATCTCGCGTGGATCAGGACGACCCTCACGCACGGCTTGACGCCGCTCGCGCTCGAGTTTGACCCACCGGCCCACCACCGATTCACCCAGCCCTAAATCCCGGGCCACAGACGCGATCGTAGACCCCGTATCCAACACCAGACTCGCAACATCACGACGATACTCCGGCGTAAAACGACGACGAGTTCCCATAACAGGCACCTCACTCTCCGCAGGCACACACACCCGCTTAACGAAGTGTCAACAACACCAGCCTAAGCCCAGATTGAGATCCTCGAACATGTTGTCTTCCAAGAGTTCATCACGCATGCGGTTGTGTAAGGACTCCACGAACCCGCCCAGCCACGGCTGGCCCGGTGGGATGAATGCTTGGGAGTGTGTCGTGCTCGCTGGCCCAGCGCCCCACGGCTGCGGCGATGAATTCAGGCCCGTTATCGGCGCGCAGCACCTGGGGTGCCCCATGGGCTAGGACAGCCAGGTCAAGCATTTCGATCACGTCGACGGCTCCCATGCGCCGCTCGACGCGGAAGCCAGGTGCTGGCGCGTGAACTCATCAATGACGTGACAGACCTTGAACACGCGCCCCTTCCAGTCCGAGTCGAACTGGAAATCAATGGCCCACACCTGCCCGGGGGCACTAGCCCTGACCAGGGGTTGCAGGCGTGGTGCGGTGCGGGGCTTGTGGGCTTTGCGCGGGCGCACCCGCAGCCCTTCGGCGCGCCACAAGCGCCGGAACGTATCACGCCCCACGACAAAGCCCTCACTCTTGGCCCGCGCCCAGGCACGTTTATAGCCCCACCGTCGATGCGTGGCGGCAAAATCGTTCATCCACTGGCGCACAGGACCATGATCACGCAGCGTTTTCGCCCCGCCCGCCGCGCGGGTCCGGCAATACGCTGACCGCGACAGCCCGGCAACGCGCCCGTGCAAGACGCTGAGAAAACCCCTGGCCGACAAGGTGGTTCACAGCGTCGTGCCTGCGCGCCGGGCTTAGAAGTTTCCCTCTGCCAACTCTCGCAGCGCTGCCTTTTCCAACTCTGCTTGGCCCAGCAACTGTTTCAAGCGCGCGTTTTGCTCGCGCAACTCACGCAGCTCCTTGGCCTCACTACGATTCATCGACCCATAACGCTGGCGCCACCGGCACAACGTCGCCTCGCTGATACCCAGCACGCGGCAGGCCTGGGCCGTACTCATGCCCTCACCTCGCAGCGCCTCGGCTTTCTCCAGCTTCACGACAATCTGCTCAGGCGTGTGCTTCGAGAACTTCCTCATGGTCATCCATTCTGCCCGGCCACAAGCAGCCGGGACTACTCAGAACAACCCTCTCAAAACAAACGGTCCGAAAAACCCAGACCCCTCCACCTGGGCGCGGGCCAAGAGTGAGGGCATTGTCATAGGGCGTGATACGTTCCGGCTGTCAAGTCCCGGGTTTTGTGGAGACTTGTTTAGGCCGCTTCCTTTCGTGTTGTTGTGTGTTGGTTTTCTGCTTGTTGTGGTGTGATTCCGCCCAGGGCGAGGTGAGGGCGGCTTGTGTTGTACCAGTGGACCCAGGCGGCGGTTTCGCGTTCGACCTCGCGCCGATCGCGCCATGGACCTGTGTAGCCCGGACGTGCTGTGTTGTAGATGAGTTCAGCTTTGTATAAGGAGTTCAAGGCCTCAGCTAGAGCGTTATCGTAGGAATCGCCGGTCGAACCCACCGACGCTACTGCCTGGCAACGGGCGAGAGCTTGCCCGTAGCGCACGTCGCGGTATTGCACGCCCCGATCGGAGTGGTGCACGAGCCCACGAGTGTCTATATCATCGCGGCGTCGCTGGCAGATCGCCATGTTCAACGCGTCCAGGGCCACGTCGGTATGCAGCGAGGACGCGACTTTCCAGCCCAAGATTTTACGCGAGCACACGTCGGTAACGAAAGCGACGTAGACCCAGCCAGCCTGGGTTGGCACGTAGGTAATGTCTGCGACCCACAACTCGTTGAGATCATGGGCCCCGAAATGCCGATTGACCAGGTCCAAGGGGCATGCATGGCGCGGCGCTGAAGCCGTGACATGGCGGGTCCGACGCCGACTCACGCCACGAATACCCATACGCCGCATCAAGCGCTCAACCGTGCATCGCGCCACGTGCCCCACGCCCAACTCGTGAGTGTTGAGGAAGGCGTGCATCTTGCGCACCCCGAACACACAGTAGTTCTCCTCCCACACGCGTCTGATCACGTCTGTGAGCGCCTCGTCGCGCACGCTGCGCGCCGACAAGGGGGCGCGCCCGAGCGGCGTAATAACTACTGGGAGCAACCCGCACCCCTAACTGGGACAAGACAGTGCAGATCGGCTCGACTCCCCACCGATGTCGATTGACCTCGATAAAGTCGTAGACTAGCGTCCGAGGCGGTCGAGCTCCGCCCCGAAAAAAGCCGACGCCGCCTTCAAGATCTCATTGGCTCGGCGCAGTTCACGGTTTTCAGCTTCCAGCGCCCGGATACGGGCCTCTTGATCACTGACCTCGCCACGCTCATTGCGCCCGCCCTGCTCCACGGCACGCACCCACGTACGCAGCGCCTCAGGATTGATCCCCAACTGGCCGCCAATACGCTTAATAGCACCCCTACGCCGCCCAGGATCAGCACGAGCCTCCAACGCCATACGCGTCGCACGCTCACGCAACTCCATCGAATACTTACGCTGACCAGACATCCCAAACCTCCAATCCGGCCTAAGACACTCTCCACAATACCCGGGACACATCAGGCGCTTGTGGCGCGCCGAAGGACTGCGGGTGCGCCCGCGCAAAGCCCCCAAGCCCCGCACCGCACCACGCCTGCAACCCCTGGTCAGGGCTAGTGCCCCCGGGCAGGTGTGGGCCATTGATTTCCAGTTCGACTCGGACTGGAAGGGGCGCGTGTTCAAGGTCTGTCACGTCATTGATGAGTTCACGCGCCAGCACCTGGCTTTCCGCGTCGAGCGGCGCATGGGAGCCGTCGACGTGATCGAAATGCTTGACCTGGCTGTCTAGCCCATGGGGCACCCCAGGTGCTGCGCGCCGATAACGGGCCTGAATTCATCGCCGCAGCCGTGGGGCGCTGGGCCAGCGAGCACGACACACTCCAAGCATTCATCCCACCGGGCCAGCCGTGGCTGGGCGGGTTCGTGGAGTCCTTACACAACCGTATGCGTGATGAACTCTTGGAAGACAACATGTTCGAGGATCTCAACCACGCGCGCGCCCTGATTGGTGCCTGGTCCCAGCGCTACAATGAAGAACACCCCCATAGTGCGCTGGGCTGGCTCTCACCCAACCAGTACGCACGCCAATGGGCGCAACACCACTAATAACAACCAACAACCCTCAAAACACCCGGTCCACAAAACCAGACCAGACCACTTGACAAGAAAAACGACAAGGGAGAATGGGAATCGGTAGGAAACAACTGTAACCGTGACGACCTCTGCTGTGACGGAGACGCCATCGTTATCGCTAACACGCTAGAAAACGGCAACGACTCCAACGCTCATCTTCTGTCAGCAACATTGCGAGAGTACTACAACAATTCCAGCAAACTAGCCAACAGATTCAAGCAGATTGGCTGGAGCTTGGGGGCGAATAATTCCACTGAGGCGTATCAGAAAATAAGTGAATATGCCGACTTGGATAGCGCCGTTTTAGGATGGTTCCTGGCTGGATACGTCAAGGAAGAGATTCGTTTGACAGCTTGTCGAAAGCTAGCTGAATTCATCTACTGATAATTGATTTGGTCTTTTCCTTGGTGTGGCGCTTGGGTAAAAACGCTAAACCCAAGCGCCACACCACCAACAACAAGAGCGCCGATGGCGGGAACGGAAAACTGGCTCAGCAGTTGAGAAAAAGAATCACTATGAACTAACGAGCCAACACCATCGAGTGAAAAGAGAAAAGCTGAGAGTCCGATAAAGGCTCCTGCTGAAAGTTGCAACGCGCGGGCAGATTGAATACCGATGATATGTTTATTGAAAAGTAGAAGAAGGATCGTGAAACACACATACATGATTGGCATCAATAAGAAGACCACAAAAAATCTCTGATCCTGATCCTTGCACCGTTGAAAGATGGCGGCGAAAAGCCACGCGCCGACAAAATATGCCAGAGCGGATACAAGAAACACAGATATTTTTTTGATGAGCAGTCCCTTCAACTTTTCGCTACACATTTTGATACGGCAAGGGCATCAGGAGTTGTATGCCCCAGTAGGTTTTCATTCTACAAGAAGGGTTTCCCTGGTCTGGTCTGGTTTTGTGGACCGGGTGTTTTGAGGGTTGTTGGTTGTTATTAGTGGTGTTGCGCCCATTGGCGTGCGTACTGGTTGGGTGAGAGCCAGCCCAGCGCACTATGGGGGTGTTCTTCATTGTAGCGCTGGGACCAGGCACCAATCAGGGCGCGCGCGTGGTTGAGATCCTCGAACATGTTGTCTTCCAAGAGTTCATCACGCATACGGTTGTGTAAGGACTCCACGAACCCGCCCAGCCACGGCTGGCCCGGTGGGATGAATGCTTGGAGTGTGTCGTGCTCGCTGGCCCAGCGCCCCACGGCTGCGGCGATGAATTCAGGCCCGTTATCGGCGCGCAGCACCTGGGGTGCCCCATGGGCTAGGACAGCCAGGTCAAGCATTTCGATCACGTCGACGGCTCCCATGCGCCGCTCGACGCGGAAAGCCAGGTGCTGGCGCGTGAACTCATCAATGACGTGACAGACCTTAAAGACACGCCCCTTCCAGTCCGAGTCGAACTGGAAATCAATGGCCCACACCTGCCCGGGGGCACTAGCCCTGACCAGGGGTTGCAGGCGTGGTGCGGTGCGGGGCTTGTGGGCTTTGCGCGGGCGCACCCGCAGCCCTTCGGCGCGCCACAAGCGCCGGAACGTATCACGCCCTATGACAATGCCCTCGCTCTTGGCCCGCGCCCAGGCGCGTTTATAGCCCCAGCGTCGATGCGTGGCGGCACAATCGTTCATCCACTGGCGCACAGGACCATGATCACGCAGCGTTTTCGCCCCGCCCGCCGCGCGGGTCCGGCAATACGCTGACCGCGACAGCCCGGCAACACGGCACGCAAGACGCTGAGAAAACCCCTGACCAACCAGGTGGTTCACAGCGTCGTGCCTGCGCGCCGGGCTTAGAAGTTTCCCTCTGCCAACTCTCGCAGCGCTGCCTTTTCCAACTCTGCTTGGCCCAGCAACTGTTTCAAGCGCGCGTTTTGCTCGCGCAACTCACGCAGCTCCTTGGCCTCACTACGATTCATCGACCCATAACGCTGGCGCCACCGGCACAACGTCGCCTCGCTGATACCCAGCACGCGGCAGGCCTGGGCCGTACTCATGCCCTCACCTCGCAGCGCCTCGGCTTTCTCCAGCTTCACGACAATCTGCTCAGGCGTGTGCTTCGAGAACTTCCTCATGGTCATCCATTCTGCCCGGCCACAAGCAGCCGGGACTACTCAGAACAACCCTCTCAAAACAAACGGTCCGAAAAACCCAGACCCCCTCCAAAGGGTGCTGCACGACCGCAGAACCAGGGCCAGCTACGAAACTCGGGGCCCGGCCGCGGCACCCGTGGGCTGCGACGACACTACCGCCAGCTAAATTTCGCACGTAATTTATCGTGGTCATTTTTCGAGATGGCCCACAAACGTTGCAATTCCAACGATGCAAATTCAATGTTTGAATGAGGCAGAGAGGAATTACGTGCGAAATCAATGAGGCGGTGGCGGGGCCTGGCCGGGCTTCAAGCCGACGCGCCGAGCGAAGCTCGCAGCGCGGACGGCTCGCGGGCGGGCCGCCGCCCACGGGCACACCGAGCAGCCCGGCCCAAAAACACACGCGGCACCCGGAACACCCGTGGGGCCACAAAGCAACCCAGCAGGACACAGCAAAGGGGCCCGAAGCGCCTCAGCGCCTCGCCCCTCGCGTGTCAGTTGCTCACAGGTTGAGCTGGATGTTGCGACCCGGGACGGCCTCGATCAGCTCGCGCGTGTAATCCTGGACGGGGTTGTTGAACAGCTCGTCAGTCGTGTTGGCCTCGACGAGCTTGCCCTTCTCCATGACGATCACGTCGTCGGCGATCTGGCGGACAACGGCCAGGTCGTGCGTGATGAACAGGTAGGACAGGCCCAGCTGCGCCTGCAGGTCGTTGAGCAGGTACAGGATCTGGTTCTGTACCAGAACGTCCAGAGCGGACACGGCCTCGTCCAGGACGATGACCTCCGGGTTGAGCGCGAGGGCGCGGGCCACGGCCACGCGCTGACGCTGGCCGCCGGAGAGCTCGTTCGGGTAGCGGCGCATGGCGCTACGCGGCAGGGCCACCATGTCGAGCAGCTCGGAAGCGCGCGCGATGCGCAGCTTCTTCGGGTTGAACTCGCGCTTCTCGGCGGCGGTCAGCGAACGCTTCGCGTCGGCGGCCGCGACGAGGACGCGCATCCACTCCTCGGGCTCGCGGCCCGCAGCCTCGGCGCGCTTGATTTCGGCGCGCGCGTACTCCAGGGTGCCGTAGCCGTGGATCTTCAGGGGCTCCTCGATCAGTCGGTAGATCGAGAACATGGGATCCAGCGAACCGTAGGGGTTCTGGAACACGGCCTGGAGGCGGCGGCGCAGGCGGAAGAGCTGCGCCTCGCTCATCTGCGAGGTGTCCTCGCCGTCGAAGTAGACCTTGCCCTTCGTCGGCTTGAGGAGCTGGAGCACCATGTTCGCGGCGGTGGACTTGCCGGAGCCGGACTCACCGACGACCGCGAGTGTCGTGCCGCGGCGCAGTTCGAAGGACACGTTGTCGACGGCCAGGAAGGTGTCCTGGCCCTTCTTGGCGCCGCGGATGTCGAATTTCTTGGTGAGGTTTTCGACGCGGATGATGGCGTCCGTGGAGGTCGCGCCCTTGCCAGCGCCGACGAGCTCTTCCTCGGTGACCGAGATGCCGCGTGCGTGAGCGGACTCGATGCGCGCCGAGGCCAGGGAGGGCGCGGCGGACACGAGGCGCTTCGTGTAGGGGTGCTGGGGGTGCTGGAGGATCTCGAGGGCAGGGCCGGACTCGACGATGCGGCCGCGGTGCATGACGACGAGCTGCTCGGCGCGCTCGGCGGCCAGGCCGAGGTCGTGCGTAATGAACAGCACGGCGGTGCCCATCTCGGCGGTGAGCTTGCCGAGGTGGTCGAGGATGCGGCGCTGGACGGTGACGTCCAGGGCGGAGGTCGGCTCGTCGGCGATCAGCAGCTTGGGGTGGGCGGCCATGCCGATGGCGATGAGGGCGCGCTGGCGCATGCCGCCGGAGAACTCGTGCGGGTACTGATTGGCGCGGCGTTTCGCGTCGGGCAGGCCGGCTTCCTTGAGGAGCTGGGTCACGCGCTGGCCGACCTCGGAGCGGGACACGACGTCGTTCGCGAGGAGGGCCTCCTTGACCTGGGTGCCCACGCGGAGCACGGGGTTGAGGTTACTCATCGGGTCCTGGGGGACGAGGCCGATGCCGGATCCGCGCAGCTCCACCCACTGCTTGGTGGTGAGGTGGGTGATGTCGCGGCCGTCGAATTCGATCTTTCCGCCCGCGACCTTGCCGGTGCCGGGCAGCAGGCCGATGACGGCGGCGGCGGTCGTGGACTTACCGGAGCCGGACTCGCCGACGATGGCGACGGTCTGGCCGGGGTAGATGGTCAGGTTCGCGCCGCGCACGGCGGGGACGACGCCGGTCGAGGAGGTGAAGGTGACCTCCAGGTCCGTGATCTTGAGCAGGGGCTGCGCGTCGTCCGGGTGGATGTCGGACGAGGCCTGGGCCGCGCTGGGGGCAACGGCTCGTTCGACGATCTCTTCCATCTCCTTGTCGGAGAGCTGGGGGGTGTTCGTTTCGCTCACTTGCGTGCCTTCGGGTCGAGGGCTTCGCGCACGGCGTCGCCCATCATGATGAAGCTAAGGACGGTCATGGCCAGGGCCGCGCCCGGGTAGAACAGGACCATCGGGTTGGTGCGCAGGACGTCTGGGCGGACGAGATGTCAGCGCCCCAGGAAACGACCGAGGTCGGAAGGCCGATGCCCATGAAGGACAGGGAGGCCTCGGACACGATGAAGGTGCCCAACGCGACGGTTGCGTACACGATGATGGGGGCCATCGAGTTCGGGATGATGTGGCTCAGCAGGATGCGCGCGCGGGATGCGCCGGTTGCGCGGGCCGCGGTCACGAATTCTTCGTTCTTGGCGGACAGGACGGAACCGCGGGTGATACGCGCGATGGAGGTCCAGCCGAACATGGACAGGACGATGACGACCATGAAGATCGAGCGCGAGCCCTTGAACATCTGCATGAACACGATCGCGGCGAGGAGCAGAGGGATCGCGAAGAACACGTCGGTGACGCGCGAGAGGAGGGCATCGAACCAGCCGCCGAAGTAGCCGGCGAGTGCGCCGACGGTGCCGCCGATCAGCACGACCGCGATGGTCGTGAGGATACCGACGGATACGGATGCGCGGGCGCCGTAGACGACGCGGGCGTAGATGTCACAGCCCTGCTTGTCGAAGCCGAAGGGGTGACCCGCGGAGGGACCGGCCAGGGACGAGGAAAGCTCGCAGAACTTCGGATCGGTCGCGGTGAAGAGCGACGGGAAGATCGCGAGGAGCGCGGCGAGCGCGATGATGAACGCGGCGATCCAGAAGGTCGGGCGGCGGCGCAGGCGCTTCCAGGCCTCGCCCCACATGGACGAGGGCGCGCCCTCGTCGGCGACCGCGTCGACGGCTCCGAGGCCGGTCTCATCGATGTCGGAGACGTAGTGGTCCTGGCCCGCGCGGGTGCGGGCGATGTTGGCGGAAGGAATCTGGTCACTCATAGCGGATCCTCGGGTCGAGCACGGCGTACAGGAGGTCGACGATAAGGTTCGCGATGATGTAGACCATCACGAGAACTGTTGTCACCGACACGACGGTCTGGGGTTCGCCCTTGATGATGGCGCTCCACAGGGTGCCGCCGACGCCGTGGATGTTGAAGATGCCCTCGGTGATGATCGCGCCGCCCATGAGGGCGCCGAGGTCGCCGCCGATGAAGGTCGCGACGGGGATGAGGGAGTTGCGCAGGATGTGGCGCGTCATGACGACGCCGCCGGAGAGGCCCTTGGCGCGCGCGGTGCGCACGTAGTCGGCAGAGACGTTCTCGGAGACGGACTGGCGAGTCAGTCGAATGACGTAGGCAAGCGAGACGCCGCCGAGCACCATGGCTGGCATCGTCAGGCTGCGGAAGTCGACGACCTTCGAGGCCGTTGTCGGCAGGATTGCCAGCTGGACGCCCAGGACGTACTGGAGGACGAAGCCCAGGACGAAGGTGGGAACCGAGATCAGCAGGAGGGAAACCACGAGGATCGTGGAGTCGAACCACTTGCCACGGCGCATGCCCGCGATGACGCCCAGGCCGATGCCAAGGATGGTCTCGATGGCGAGGGCGTAAACGGCGAGCCACGCGGTCGTCGGGAAGGCGGTCGCCATGATGGACGTGACCTTCTGGCCGTTGAACGCGGTGCCGAAGTCGAGTGTGAAGACTCCCTTGAGGTACAGCAGGTACTGCATCCAGAAGGGCTTGTCCAGGTTGTACTGGGCGCGGATCTGCGCGGCGGCGGCCTCGGAGAGGCCGCGGTCGCCACCGAGTGCGGCGACGGGGTCACCTGGCATCAGGTAGACCATCGCGAAGATCAGAAAGGTGGCTCCGAAGAAGACCGGGATGGTCTGGAGGAGTCGCCGTCCGATGTAGCGGAGCATGGACAATCCTTTAGTGTTCGTGTCGTGGGAGGGGAGGTTCCGATCCCTGGCGGGGCCTCGCGGGCGAGGCCGACTATGGTCTCATCATAGGGTAAAGAATGGGCAAATGGCGCATCAGTCTCTGTATTTGTCTGCCGTATCAACCCCGTGATGCTGTTTTGAGACGAAAGTGTGTGCCGCGTCAATACGGGTGTGCGGTGCGTCGCTGAGCTGCGTGGAAGTGTTTGTGACTGTCGAGAAGATGCCCGCGGGGCGGGGTTTGCGCCGCCCGCCCCGCGGGAGAGGTTAACCTCGTGCGATCACTTCTTGGTGATCTGGTACATCACGGGCTGACCCTTCCAGTCGAACTTGACGTTGTCGACGTTCTTCGACCAACCGCCGCTGACGTTGGGGTACCACAGCGGCACGGCCGGCAGGTCCTGGAACAGGATCGTCTGCGCCTGGTTCAGGGTCTTCGCGGCCTCGGCGGTGCTGGTGGCGGAGGACGCCTGCGTCACGAGGGAGTCGAACTCGCTGTTGGAGTACTGACCCTTGTTGGCGTCGGCACCGGTGGTGAACTGGGGCTGCAGGAAGTTGTACAGCGCCGGGTAGTCGCCCTGCCAGCCGTTACGGAACGCGCCGGTCATCTCGCCCTTGTCCTCTGCGTCGAGCAGGGACTTGAAGTCGGCGAAGGGGTTGCCTTCAGCGTCGATGCCCAGGGTGTTCTTGATGGAGTTGGCGGTCGCGTCGACCCATTCCTTGTGGCCACCGTCGGAGTTGTAGGCGATGGTGAAGGTGCCCTCCCACGGGGAGATGGCGTCGGCCTTCGCCCACAGTTCCTTGGCCTTCTCGGGGTTGTAGGTCAGGACCTCGTTGCCGGAGATGTTGGCGTCGTAGCCCTCAAGGGTCGGAGCGGTGAAGTCCTTGGCGGGGGTGCGGGTGCCGTTGAAGATGGTCTTCGTGATGGTGTCACGATCGACGGCCAGAGAGATGGCCTGGCGGCGCAGGCGGCCTTCCTCACCGGAGAAGTGGGGCAGGTACTGCGGGATCGTGAAGTACTGGACGCCAGCGTAGGGCTGGTTCACGGTGCGGCCCGACAGCTCGGACTCGAAGGTCTTGAAGACGGAGGCCGGGACGCCGTCAAGGACGTCCACGGAGTCGGAGGACAGGTCCTGGTAGGCGGCGTCGAGGCTCGAGTAGAAGACGAAGGTCACGCCGTCGTTCTGAGCCTTGGTGTCACCCACGTAGTTCTCGTTGGGGACGGCGGTGAACTTGACGTTGTGCTCCCACGCGTCGGCCGAAGCCATCTTGTAGGGGCCGTTGCCCACGGGGGCCTGGCCGCCGGCGTCGGGGTCAGCGAGGGTCGAGTCCGGGAGCGGCGCGTAGGCGACGTAGCCCAGGCGCGACACGAAGTCCGAGGTGGGGTTCTTCAGCTTCGCGGTGAAGGTGTAGTCGTCGACCTCGGTCAGGCCGGTGATCTCACCGTTTCCCTCGTCGTCGGTGCCCTCGAAGATGGTGAAGAAGGCAGCCTGCTGCTGCTGCTTCGAGGTGATGAGGTTCCAGGCCTTGATGAAGTTGTGGGCCTGGACGGGGGTGCCGTCGGAGAACTTGCGGTCGTTGTGGAGCTTGATGGTCCACTCGGACGCGTCCTCGTTGGGCTCGATGGACTCGGCGACGTCGAGGACGGCCTTACCGTCAACGTCGTAGCGGACGAGCTGGCTGAACAGGACGGACAGGATCTTGCCGCCGCCGTTCTCGTTGGTCAGACCCGGCAGGAGCGGGTTCTGGGGCTCGGAGCCGTTGGTCGTGACGACCTTGTCGACGGAGCCGGACGAATTGGAATCGGTCTTGCCGCCGCCGGCGCAGGCGGTCAGAGCGAGCGCGGCAGCCGCGGGGATGACGAGCCATGCCTTCTTCAGGTTCATGGATTCCTCCTCCTGGTTGATGGGTGGAACTGGGGGCGGTGCCCTCAGGTATGGTCCGAGAGTAACCCCTGAGGCCTGGAAGACACGAAAGATGTCCATCATGTGCGCATTACATTTTGGTTACAAACGTAAAACGTAGGTCAAATAATGGTGTGTATCACATAAAAGGGTGCGGGGTGTGACAGACTAGGCATGCGACGAGGCCGGGGCTGAGGGTGCGCGCGCACCCGGCCCCGGCCTCGGCTATTGAAGATCGCTTAGGAGAGCAAGCCCTCCGAAAGCAGCCACTCGCGGGCGATCTGCGAGGCGGACTTCTGCTCCACCGTCGACGCCCGGTTCATCTCGATGAGATCCTGCGCGTCCAGGGCTTCGCTCACCCGGTTGATGACCGCGGTCGCGTCGTCGCTGACGCGCGACGAGGCCAGGGGCACCACGTGCGAGGCCAGGAACAGGCCCTTCGGGTCCGTTAGGACCGTCAGCGTCCCGTCCGCAAGCGCCGGATCCGAGGAGTAGATGTTCGCCAGCTGGATGTCGCCGTCCTTCAGGCCTTGACCGTGAGAGGGCCGCCCGAATCCTCAATCGGGGTGAAGTTGACGGTCACGCCGTACAGGTCGGACAGCCCCGCCGGGCCATAGGGGCGCGTGCGCAGCTCAGAATTACCGCCCAGCGTCAGCGTGCCCGCGTTCGCGAGGTCGCCGATCGAGGTCAGCGAGTGTGCTTGCGCGAAGTCGGCCGTCACCACGTAGGAATCCTGGTCGGTTGCGCCAGCCTGCTCGAGGGCGCGCAGGCCCGAGGGGAGCGCGGTCTGCAGAGCTGCATAGACCTCGTCCGTGGATCGCGCGGTCGCGTCAGCATCCAGGTACTGCAGCAGGTTGCCCGTGTACTCAGGGAAGACATCGATCGCTCCGGCCTCGATCTCGGGCATGTAGACCTCGCGCTGGCCGATCCGCAGCTGACGGTCGACCGTGAATCCTGCCCCTTCGAGGGCCTGTGCGTAGGCCTCCGCGATGATCTCGTTGGAGTAGTAGTCCTGCGACCCCACGACGAGCGTCGTCTTGCCATTCTCCGAACTCCCGGTGCTCGCGTTGCCGCCGACCGACTCTGCCGAGCCGCAGGCGGCCAGGGCCAGGGCGGAAGCCGCGACGGCAGCCATCGTGATCATCGTGCGTTTCATAGTGTCTCCTTGAGTGAGTTGTTCTCATCGTCTGCAAAAGAGTGGGTGCGGGCCCGAAGGCGTCGTGCCACCAGCGCCAGGAGGGCGTCGGTCGCCAGCGCGAGGGCGACGACGATGATCGCGCCGCCGATCATCTCCGCGTAGTCGCGGGTCTTCAGCCCCTCGTAAAGGAAACGGCCGAGGCCGTAGTTCGCCGTGTAGGCAGCCAGCGTCGTCGTCGCGATCACCTGGAGCGTCGCCGACCGTACGCCCGCCGCGACGAGGCCGGCCGCGTGCGGGGCCTCGACCTGCGCAAGGACCTGTTTTTCAGTGAGTCCAATCGCTCGCGCCGCGTCCACGGTCGCGCGTGGCGTCGAGGCAATGCCCGAGTAAGTCGCCGACAGGAGCGGCGGGATCGCCAGGATCAAGAGCGCCAGGGTCGGAGCCGCCAGCCCGATACCCAGCCACAGGCCCGCCAGCGTCAGGACGCCGAGGGTGGGCACCGCGCGGGCCGCGCCCGTCGCGCTCACCAGCCAGCGGCCCCTGCCCGTGTGCCCGATCCACGTGCCCAGCGGCAGCGCGATGAGGGCCGCGAGCGCCACGATCAGGAGGGTGAGGCCAAGGTGCTCGGTGGCCCTCACGAGGATCCCGGACTCGCCCAGCCAGTGGGCGGGCATCGTCAGCCATGTCAGGGCGTCGAGGAGAATGTTCATGCCCGCCCCCTCCTCGTCCACGGGGTCAGGGCCCAGCCGATCCCCTGGATCAGCGCATCGATGGCGAACGCGAGGAGGACCGTCGCGACCAGGCCGGCCACGACCTCGGCGATGAGTCCGCGCTGAAAACCGTCAGTGAACAGCGTTCCCAGCGAGCGCACCCCGATGAACGCGCCCACCGTCACGAGCGACACCGTCGACGTGGCCACCACGCGCGTGCCCGCGACGACGACGGGCGTCGCCAGGGGGAGCTCCACCTCGACGAAACGCCGAAACAGGGGATAACCGCACGCATTCGCGGCCTGCAGGTCGCGCGAGGGATCGCACGGAAGCCCTCCGCGGCCTGGCGCACCAGCACGGCCACCCCGTACAGCGTGAGGACGATGACCATGTTGGCGGGCGAGCGCAGCGCCACCCCGACGATCACCGGAATGACGATCAGGAGCGGCAGCGACGGCACCGCGTAGAGCGCTGACAGGACGGATAGGACCCAGCCGCCGCGGCGCGAGAATGCCGCCCAGCGGGCGATCGGCACGGACGCCAGCACCGAGAGGATGATTGTTGGCAGTGCGATCCACAGGTGTGCGAGCGTCAGGGAGCCGATGATCCCCCAGTTCGAGGATAGCCAGGTCACGGACGCTCCCCGGCCTCGTCGGAGGCGAGCGTGCCCACGGGGGTTCCGGCCTCGTCGACGATCAAACCATCCGAGCCTTCGAGGTGCACGGGGCGCGCGGCGCGCGAGGCTCCCACGAACTCCGCGACGAAGGGCGACGCGGGAGAGGACAGCAGCTCGGTGGGCGTTCCCACCTGCTCGATGTGGCCGCCCGTCGAGAGGACGGCGACCTGGTCACCCAGCGTGAACGCCTCGTCCACGTCGTGCGTCACGAAGAGGATCGTCGTGCCCAGGGCCCGCTGAATCTCCTTCAGCTCGCGCTGCAACTCCGCGCGCACGATCGGATCCAGCGCGCCGAAAGGCTCATCCATCAGCAGGATGTCCGCGCGGTTGGCGAGCGCCCGGGCCACGCCCACGCGCTGACGCTGGCCGCCCGACAGCTGGGCCGGGTAGCGATCGGCCATCTTCGCGATCCAGGCCCACTAGCGTCAGGAGCTCGAGCGCGCGCTCGCGGGAGGCCTGCTTTGTGGCCCCTTCTAGGCGCGGGACCGTCGCGACGTTGTCTGCGATGCTTCGGTGGGGAAAGAGGCCGCCCTCCTGCAGGACGTAGCCGATCGAGCGTCGCAGGCGCACGGGATCCTCGCCCGCGACATCGTGGCCTCGCACGAACACCGTGCCCGAGGTCGGGGTGACCATCGCGTTCACCATCCGCATGAGCGTCGTCTTGCCGCAGCCCGAGGTGCCCAGGAAGACGGTCGTGGAACCCTGTTCGACGGTGAGGGAAAGTCGTCGACGGCCCTTGTTCCGCCCGGGTAGGTCTTGGAGACGTGGTCGAAGCGAATCATGCGCGCTCCTTGGCGGCCTCGGCGATGAGCGCGAGGCTGCGCGTCAGCTCCTCGCGCTGGGCTGTGGACAGTGGCGCGAAGAGGCGCTCCTGCTCCTTATCGACGATCGCGCAGGCCTCCTCGAGGTGCGCCAGGCCCTGGTCCGTCACCGTCAGGATGGTCGCGCGCCGGTCGTGCTCGCACGGGGTGCGGTGCACGAGCCCGTCGCGGTGGAGTCGATCCACGAGGCGCGAGGCCGCTCCCAGGGTGATGCCTTGGCTCGCGGCGACCTCCTGAATGCGGCACGCGGGGGTGTCTCGGACCGTGCGCAGGACCAGGAAGCGGCCGAGTGTCAGCGCGTTTCCCGCCTCAGAAAGGGCGGATTCGACCGTGTTCCACGCGCCCATTTCCGTATTGATCAGCGCCGTGAATAGCGAGGGTGCACATGTTGCCATGTCCACTACCTTACACGTAAATAATTAACATGTATGGTTTGTGTCAGCGGGAATTTGTGCGCCGGAGGATGACATATGTGCAAGTCTGAGTCGTGAGTGTCAGCGGGAATCTGGCTGTGCGCCGGTCCTGCCAAAGCAGCTCACGCCCAGTGCTACAGTGCGTCGTGGAGGCGAGAGGCGTGATCGTGTGCTCGCTTCGAGCCTCGGCGGATGCGCGGCGGCGCACATAGCGGAGCGGCACGTGCGTATCGAGGAAGGATGATGCGGATGCGGGAACGGCTCTACTCCCTGCTCAATGGCGATGGGAGAGCGGCAATGTGGTACGGGCGCGTCATGACCGCGCTTATCGTTGCCAGCCTCCTTCCCCTGTGTTTCAAGGGGTCCAGCCCCGTCCTCGAGTCGATTGAATACGTGTGCGTCCTCGTGTTCATCGCCGACTACCTGGCCCGATGGGCGACGGCGGATCTGAAGATCGGCAAGGGTGCGTTGGCGTTCCTGATCTATCCCTTCACCCCCATGGCGATTATCGACCTGCTGTCGATCCTGCCCGTTTTTTAATGCCCTCAACGACGCGCTGCGCACGCTGCGAGTCCTCCGCCTGTTCCGCACGCTGCGGGCATTCAAGCTCATCCGCTACTCGAAGAGCGCCTCCGCCATCGCCGCCGTATTTGAGAAACAGAGGGGAGGCGCTGCTCGCTGTTCTGTGCCTGGCCATCGGCTACATCCTCGTCAGTGCCCTCGTCATCTTCAACGTCGAGCCGGAAACCTTCAACACCTTCTTCGATGCCGTGTACTGGGCGGTCGTCTCCCTGACGACCGTCGGCTACGGAGACCTCTACCCCTACTCCGACGTGGGGCGCACAATCGCCATGATCTCCTCCCTCATGGGCGTCGCCGTCGTCGCCCTGCCCTCGGGCATCATCACGGCGGGCATGCTCGACGAGCTGCGCGGCGGTGGAGACGCCAGCGACTGACGTTCAGCGACTGTTGTGCAGAGAATCTTGTGGCCGCATGCATCCGTGCGGCTTCCGTCCTCCTCGAAAACTCGCACGTAATTCTCATCCGGTCACTTTGTAGGTGTGCCTACAAACGTTGGAATTCCGGGCATTGCGCTGACGAGGATCGTGGCGCGCTGGGGGAATTACGTGCGGAATTATGGGGATGAACGAGGCCGGGGCCCGACCCACCCCTCACCGTGCGGTGAGCGAGTGGCCGAGCCCCGGCCTCGTCAATGAACGCGTCAGATCAGGCGTCAGCCTGCGGTGCGGGGGAGCGGTGGCGCTTCGAGTACGCCTCGCCCTCTAGCTCCGAACCCGACGGCGCGGACGCGGGCGTCGCCGCCTCCAGGTTCGTGCCGCGCAGCTTCGAAATCAGGCGCATGCCGTGGTAAATCAGCAGAGCGGCGGCCGTGCCCAGCGCGATGCCGCCGAAGGTCATGTCGCCGACAACCCACGTGAAGTTCGCGATCGCGACGATCAGGGCGACCGCGGCGGTGTTCAGGTTCACCGGGTTGGAGAAGTCCACGCGGTTCTGCACCCAGATGCGAACGCCCAGCATGCCGATCATGCCGTACAGGACCGTACCCGCGCCGCCGAGCACGCCCGGGGGAATCGTCGCGATGAGGGCACCGAACTTCGGCAGCATCGACAGGACCAGGGCGACGCCGGCCGCAATGATGTACGCCGCCGTCGAGTACACGCGGGTTGCCGCCATGACGCCGATGTTCTCGGCGTAGGTGGTCGTGCCCGAACCGCCGCCGCTGCCGGCCAGCATCGTGGAGAGGCCGTCCGCCATGAGCGCGCGACCCGTCAGGTCGTCCATGTTCTCGCCCGTCATCGCGGACACGGACTTCACGTGGCCGACGTTCTCAGCGACCAGGATGAACACGACCGGCAGAACAGGCCGAGAGTCGAGACGGAGAAGGCTGGGGTGTGGAACTCGGGGAAGCCGATCCACGCCGCCTGGCCGACGCTCGAGAAATCGACCTCGCCCTGGATGATTGCGGCCACGTAGCCGATCAGCACACCGATGAGGATCGAGAGGCGGCCCAGGATGCCCTTGAAGAGGACGGTCACGAGGCAGATCGACACGATCGTCACGACTGCCGTGATCGGGCCTTTCTGGACCCAGTTCCACGCAGCGGGTGCCAGGTTAAGGCCGATGAGAGCAACGATCGCGCCCGTCACGACGGGCGGCATGACAGCGTCAATCCAGCGCACGCCCGCGAAGTGGACGATCAGACCGACGAGAGCCAGCGTCGCGCCCACCGCAATGATGCCGCCGAGCGCGTAGGGAGCTCCCAGGGTTCCTGATACCGCCTGGATCGGCGCGATCAGCGCGAACGAGGAACCGAGGTACGAGGGCAGGCGGCCCGCCGTAATCAGGAAGAACAGCAGGGTGCCGACTGCGGTGAAAAAAAGCGTTGTTGACGGAGGGAAACCTGTCAACAACGGAACGAGGAACGTAGCACCAAACATTGCGACCACGTGCTGGGCGCCAATGCCGATAGTGCGCGGCCACGACAGTCGCTCACCGGGAAGGACGACGTCGCCGGGATTAATGGACGTGCCGTTACCGTGAAGCTTCCAACGGAACAGCGAGGTCTTCGTTTCGCTCATAAGCGTACAAATCCGATCAGTTGATGGGCAGGATGGCCGTACCGGTCGGAATAACAGGGTAGCGCGTTCGCCCCCGTGTCCGCAGGTTTCGCCACGCGTAAGCCCCTTCAGCGGGCAAAGTGTGGTGCATGCCCCTCCCGGTATGGGATAGTGGAGCACATGAGTCAGCCGTCCTCGAACATCGCCCCCGCCGTCTCAAGCGTGCCCTGGGCGACCCCGGAGACCTCGTCGATGGATGCGCCGGGCGACCGCTTCGGATATGCGCCGGGCCGCCTTCGCGTCCCCAGCGCCGGCCTCTCGGGGCCCACGTTCCCCGGGACGCAGTACGTGGATGTCGCCGCGATCTTTGCCGATGGCGGCTACAACTCGCCCAAGCCGATCGGTAATCCCCTCGCGAAGGCTGCCCTGTGGGTCAGCGTCTTTGCAATTTTCGTCCTTCCGGGGCTCATCTCCGTTGTCCTCGCGATTATCGCCCTCGTGCAGGCGCAAAGCCTGCCCGGCCGCGTCGGTGCGCGTGAAGCCATCGCGGCCCTCGTTTTCAACGGGATTCTCGTCGGAGGTGCGTGGATTCTCTACTTGATTGGCAATATTGTGTAAGGATTCCGCAAGGTGCTGTGACCTGCTCCATTGGCCAGGATTGGCGCTGAAGGCCTTTTGTCGCTTATGATTGTCCGGCACGATGTGCACGGAGGATTCGCCTAGTGGCCTATGGCGCACGCTTGGAAAGCGTGTTGGGTGCAAGCCCTCGGGGGTTCGAATCCCCCATCCTCCGCCACCGGACCCCGGGACCGCTTCAGGTTCCGGGGTTTTTGTTGCTTGTGGCGCCGCTGGTGTTCCGGGCGGCGGAGGGTCCGGCCGCTGTGTGTGCCGGTGGGCGGCGGCCCGCCCGCTCGCCGTCCGCGCCGCGAGCTTCGCTCGGCGCGTCGGCTCGAAGCCCGGCCAGGCCACGATGCGGCCCAACGGTGCTGCCGCAAGTTTTAGGTGGGGCAGGCCTGTGGTGATGTGCCGTGCCTCGTCGCGGCTGCGCGCGCGGGGCGAAAACGTGTATGCTGGGGGCCGGTCCTCCGCGTGACGGTATCATCCGAACCTCCCCAGGGCAGGAATGCAGCAAGGATAAGGGTGCGCTGCCGGGTGCGCGGAGGATCTTTGTACATGCTGCTCGATCATGGTCGGCTGCGGGATGCATTTCTTCGATGTGGTTCAGGGCATAGCTCTTGATTTTGCATCCTGGCGAAGAGCGTGTAAGCTTATACCCAGCCAAACGGCAAGCGCCCGTAGCTCAATGGATAGAGCATCTGATTACGGTTCAGAAGGTTGGGGGTTCGAGTCCCTTCGGGCGCGCAGCGGCCCCCCTCGGTGCGATCCACCGGTGGGGGTTCTGCATTTCTACCTAGCACTCCTTCGGGAGTGCTTTTTTCATGCCCATCCGCTTGTGGCGGGCCCGGCAAGTCGGTTTCCTGTTCGATCCGATATGAAGGTCGCCCGGCAGTGGGCGTGCGTGACTGGTGGCGCGACAGAACTCGCCCGGCACGGTTCCTTCCGAGCCGCCACTCGACAAAGTTGGGCTATAGGCGCAAACGTGGTGCTTTAGACGGCGTGTCGTGGGTCTAGTGGGCGCGTCCGGCCCAGCCTTTGCGTGGCCAGAGTCCTTCTTCTGGGGTGGGGGTTCCTTCCGGGATTCCGTGGCGTTTCTGATCGGTGTGGTTGGGGTGTTTTGGTGTGGGGATCCGGCGGGGTGTGGGGCGCCCGTCGTGTTCCCATTGGGTCAGGACTTCGGTGGGGGTCGGGGGTTGTGGGGTGCGCAGGAGGAGGCCCATTCGGCGATGATGGCTGGTGGTAGGCACTGGCACCGCGGTGAGCGTGGAGGAGTTCACGCACGACAGCGTTGATGGATTCGACGTGGTTGGTGGTGGCGCAGGCCGGCGGGTCGGTTGGTGTGCCGTCGGGGTTGGTCAGGTAGGGTGAACAGCACTCCTTGGCGTGCCAGTCGTGCCAAGCGTCGGTAGGCGCGGCGCGTGCGTTCATGCGTGTACCACCAGGTTTTACCGGTTTTTGACGCCCATGCAGGGGTCTTGAGCGGCGAAGGTGCGCTGTGACATCCATTCTCGGAAGGTGTGCCCAAAGTCGTGGAGCATCGTCAACCACGCGCTGGCTTGGTCGACGCTGGTGATGCTCGTCAAGCGTCGTGACAAGGCCAGCAACGCCCGTGCGGGTTCGGTTCTGGGATGCATGGTTAGGTCGCGGATGATGTCACGATGAACGTGGACCAGGCAGCGTTGCACGCGCGTGGAGGGCCATAGGGTGCGCGATAGCCGCCAAGGCGCCTGCAGCACCGTCGGTGGTGACCACATCGGCAGGAGCGAGGCGTTCAAGTAGGGCCGTGTAGGCCTGCGCGGATTCGTTGGCCGCCCACTGCCACTCCAGCACATGCTCGCGGTCTCGGGCGATCAGCAGCACCCATCCGCCCGACAGGTGTATGCCGTCAATGAAGATCTGATCGTGGACCTGCCCGGTGACGGGCGGGTGAGGTACCGGCACCTGCCAGCACCAACAGGTACGACGCCGGAAAGCGCGCGCTGAGCCTTCCTGTTCGTCTTGGGTGTGCCGAGACGTCGCCCACGCGATGAAGTCTGCCAGCTCATCGGCTTGTTCGTGTCGGCGCGCACGCCCTGATGGACATGTGGTTGACAGGGCGCACGAGGTGCATTTCCACCGTTGAGCGCCCGCCGCGGTGTGTCCATTCTTCTTCATCGGCACAGCGCACACCGGGCAACGCCGAGCACGATTCGATCGTGTTCTCACCCACTACACGATCACCCCAGAAAGTCAAGGAAGCTGCGCGATTAACCGCCCGAACCTAAATAACAGCGACTTTCGCCCGCAATCCCAACCTAAACCCGGAACTTAAGCACCACGTTCGTGACCTATAGTCCACAAAGTTCGCCCAGCTGCCGGAAATGGGACATCTTGGACCACTGATGCGCACGTTGGCTCGGTAGGTGGTGGCCTGGGCCCCTTCATGCGCACGCTGGCCAGATAACATGCGCGTGGGCCGCTCATTGCGCACGTGGGCCCGATGATGTCCGCGTCGGCAACGCCGCCCAGGCGCATGTTGAGGGGTTGACGTGCGCATCAAGGGGTTAAGGTGCGATCTATCGGGTGAGCACTCGGAATACTGGTCACCTGCGAGTACGCACCCTGATCTATCCCGGGTATTGTAGAGAGTGTCTTAGGCCGGATTGGAGGTTTGGGATGTCTGGTCAGCGTAAGTATTCGATGGAGTTGCGTGAGCGTGCGACGCGTATGGCGTTGGAGGCTCGTGCTGATCCTTCTAGGCGCAAGGGTGCTATCAAGCGTATTGGCGGCCAGTTGGGGATCAATCCTGAGGCGCTGCGTACCTGGGTGCGCGCCGTGGAGCAGGGCGGGCGCAATGAGCGTGGCGAGATCAGTGAACAAGAGGCCCATATACGGGCGCTGGAAGCTGAGAACCGTGAGCTACGGCGGGCCAACGAAATTTTGAAGGCGGCGTCGACTTTTTTTCGGGGCGGAGCTCGACCGCCTCGGACGCTAGTCTACGACTTTATCGAGGCCAACCGGCATCGGTGGGGAGTCGAGCCGATCTGCACTGCTTTATCCCAGTATGGGGTGCGGGTTGCTCCCAGTGCCTATTACGCTGCCCGGACTCGTGCCTTGTCGGCGCGCAGCGTGCGCGACGAGGCGCTGATGCGTGTGATGAGGCAGGTGTGGGAGGAGAACTACTGTGTGTTCGGGGTGCGCAAGATGCACGCCTTCCTCAACACTCACGAGTTGGGCGTGGGGCACGTGGCGCGATGCACGGTTGAGCGCTTGATGCGGCGTATGGGTATTCGTGGCGTGAGTCGGCGTCGGACCCGCCATGTCACGGCTTCAGCGCCGCGCCATGCATGCCCCTTGGACCTGGTCAATCGGCATTTCGGGGCCCATGATCTCAACGAGTTGTGGGTCGCGGACATCACCTACGTGCCAACCCAGGCTGGCTGGGTCTACGTCGCTTTCGTTACCGACGTGTGCTCGCGTAAAATCTTGGGCTGGAAAGTCGCGTCCTCGCTGCATACCGACGTGGCCCTGGACGCGTTGAACATGGCGATCTACCAACGTCGCCGCGATGATATAGACACTCGTGGGCTCGTGCACCACTCCGATCGGGGCGTGCAATACCGCGACGTGCGCTACGGGCAAGCTCTCGCCCGTTGCCAGGCAGTAGCGTCGGTGGGTTCAACCGGTGACTCCTACGATAACGCCCTGGCCGAAGCGTTGAACTCCTTGTACAAAGCTGAACTCATCTACAACGAGGCGCGCCCCGGCTACGCCGGCCCCTGGCGCGATCGGCGCGAGGTCGAACGCGAAACCGCCGCCTGGGTCCACTGGTACAACACCCGCCGCCCCCACCTCTCCCTGGGCGGCATCACACCACAACAAGCAGAAAACCAACACTCAACAACACGAAAGGAAGCGGCCTAAACAAGCCTCCACAAAACCCAGGACTTGACACCCCCTGCCAGACACTGTTGCGCCCAAAACGCAGACCACCTCGACCACGACAGCCCGTTTTCAGCGTTTTTCGTCGAGGTGGTCTGCACTTTGGGCACCACACCACCTCAAGCTACGGCCTCACTGCCACCAAACGGGGGAAATGGCGTCATTAGAACCACGACACGCCGCCGACACGCCGACAGTCAGCTCCTAGTGGTGCAAAACCCCCACCGCAGCCAACCTCGTGCGCTGCGCTGCATCCAAGACCGGCGCAGGGTGAACTATTTCGCGCTCGCACCCCCATCAGGCCGCGCAGGGCGACAAATTTCGCGCACAGGACGCAGCGACGTGGCGAGGTTGAAACCAATGACACCTCTGCGGCCGCTGATGCAGACCAACGTGAAACCACCATCACCACTGCGCGCCCCTGAACAGCAAGCGTTGAAACCGATGACACCTCTGCGGCCGAAAACACGCCAAAACCCCCATTTCTCACCCGCAAAGGCGATGGCGGTTTCAACTGGCCCACCTCACCGTCCCGCAAAGGCGACGCCGGTTTCAGACAACCGCTCCGCGCGCAGCCACATGCCCGTTCCTCAGAAAACTCGCACGTAATTCGATTACATAAACTTTCAACAACGCCCAGAAACATTGAAATAGCAACGATCACGATTCAAAACCTGAAATAGCCCCAGGGGAATTACGTGCGAAATTGATGCGGACCAGCCTCCGCCGGCGCGGAGGGCGCCGGAGGTACCGGGCGTACACGAGATACAGGGAGAGGCTGCGGTGCCCGTGGGCGGGGGCGGGGCCTGGCCTTCCTCAAAAAGTCGCATGCAATTCGATTGGGTGAAGATTCAATAAAGTCTGAAAAACGTTGTAATTCCAACGATCTGATTTCAAAATTTGAAAGGATCGCGGGGGAATTGCATGCGAGATTGGTGAGGCAGGTGTCGAGGGCGCCGGAGGCCTGGCTGTGGTGTGCGTGGGCGGTGGGGGGCATGGTCGCGGTGCCGGTGGGTGGCGGCAGGACCAGGGCGTGCCTCGAGATCGACCACCCGAGCCTTCAGGCTCGCGTGTGGCGATCTCGCGGGCGGGCCGCCGCCCACCGGCACACAGAGCGACCAGGCCGAACCAGGCAGATCATGCGCAGTGGACTGCGGGCGGGCCGCCGCCCACGGGCACAGCAGTCCGTCCCGACAGGGCACGCACACCAGAACCTCACGAACTGGGCGGCGTCACGACCCACGGTTCGGTCGGCAAGGCACGCAATCCTGAAATCCCCAGGGCGTCCGCAATGTCGGAGGCGCAACGCGCCCCAGACACGCCGATAGATGAACCGATGAACGAAACGACGTCCTCGGTGGACCAGCCCAGGCCTCGTAGATCAGAGAGGGTGACGGCACCGTCGCGCTTGGCCAGGCGCGCCCCCGAGGGGGCGAGCGCGAGGGGCACGTGCGCGTACGTCGGCTCGGGTGCCCCGAGCAGGTGGGCGAGCTGCGCCTGCGCGGGCGCCTGGGAGAGCAGGTCGAAGCCGCGCACGACCTGGTCGACGCCCTGGTACGCGTCGTCGACGACGGCCGCCAGGTTGTAGGCGGGCACGCCGTCCGCGCGGCGCACGACGAAGTGGTCGACGGCCCCGGTGTAGGAGCCGTGCAGTTCGTCGAACACGGTCCACTCGGGCGAGGGGGCTGCCAGTCGCAGGGCGGGGGCACGCCCCAACGCGGCCAGAGCTGCGCGCTTCTCCTCGCGCTCGGCCTCGCTCAGGTGCAGGCAGGTGCCCGGGTAGTGGCCGGGCGGCACGTGCGGCGCGGAGGCGGCTTCGCGGATGTCGCGGCGGGTGCAGTAGCACTCGAAGATGAGGCCGCGCTTGGCCAGCGACGCCAGGGCGGCCTCGTGCGCGTCGGCTCGCGCGGTCTGGATGAGGGGCTCGCCGTCCCAGTCGACCCCGATCGCCGTCAGGTCGTCGATCTGGCGCTGCGCAGACCCGGCGCGCTCCCGGTCGATGTCCTCGATGCGCAGGACGAATCGCCGCCCGGTCGTGCGCGCCCACGCCCACGCGAGGATCGCGGTGCGCAGGTTGCCCAGGTGGAAGTCGCCCGTGGGGGAGGGCGCGAATCGTCCGGTGTTCGTCATGCGTCCAGTGTACGAGGCCGTGGCGACCTCCCGGGATCCGCCTCCCCGGGTGCAGTGCGTGGCGGGCGTACAGTGGGGTGCATGGTGAGATTACGGGTGCCCGACGGGTTGGCGGTCTTCGTGGGCGGGGTCGTGGGGACGGCGGCGCGCGCCGGCCTGGACGAGGTTGCGAAGGCCTCGCCTGTGCGCGGTCTTTTCCCTGTCGTGGTCGACGTTGACGGTCAACGCGGTGGGCGCGTTCCTGCTGGGCGCGCTGGTCGCGTGGGTGGCGGGGTGCCTGGCGCGCGGCGCCGGGGCTGCGGCGTCGCTGAAAACCCTGAAGCTCCTGGTTGGCACGGGTTTCGCGGGCGCGTTCACGACGTACGGGACGTACATCGTCGCGTCGGTGGGCTACGTGTCGCTCAATGGAATTGTCGAGGCCGTCTCTCAGTCCCTGGGTCTCCTGGCCCTGGGTGGGGCTTGCGCGTGGGCGGGGATGCGCGTGGGGGAGTGGCTGTGCGGTCGCTCGGGCGCGCTCCCCGTCGCCAGTGAGGGGGATCAGGCGTGAGTGGCGCAACCTTCCTGTTCGTGGCCCTGGCCGGCGGCGTGGGCGCGTGCGCGCGGTTCTGGCTGGACCGTGGCGTGCAGCGCGCCCTGTCCTCGTGGGGTGACCCGGCGGGAGCGAAGCTCGGCATCCTGGTCGTCAACGTGATCGGTTGTTTTCTGGCGGGCGCGGCCACCCAGCTGGTGCCCGCTGATCTGATGCCGATTGTCTCGACCGGCTTCCTGGGCGGCTTCACGACGTTCTCGACCGCGCTCGTGGACGCGGTGACACTGTGGGCCGACGGATTCCGAGGTCGCAGCCTCGCCCTGGCGCTCGGCACGTGGGCGGCCTCGTGGGGTGCGGCGCTCGTGGGCATCACCGTTGCCGGATAGGAGTTTGTCGCGCAACTGGCCACCATGCGGGCTGATGGGTGAGGGTTTAGCCACGATACGGAGTTTTGTAACAGCATGCCGAGCGCCCGCAAGCGTGGCCCTCATATGCTGATGTTGCGGGCCGCGGGGCCCAGTAACGGAGATGCACATGATTGACCTCACCGGGGTGTCCAAGGTCTACCCCGTGAAAAACGGCGGCCAAGTCGTCGCGCTCGATGGGGTGAACCTGCACGTCGATCGCGGCTCGATCCACGGGATCGTCGGCCGTTCTGGTGCGGGTAAGTCCACGCTCATCAGGTGTCTGACGGCGCTCGAGAAGCCCACTGACGGCCACATCGTCGTCGATGGCCTCGACCTGTCGACCCTGTCGGGTTCCGCGCTGCGCGCCGCCCGTCGTCGCATCGGCATGGTCTTCCAGGCAGCGAACCTCCTGGACGCTCGCACCGCCGCCGACAACATCGGGTACCCGCTTAAGCTCGCCGGCGTGCCTCGTGCGCAGCGTCGTCAGCGTGTCGAGGAGCTCCTCGAGCTCGTCGGCCTCGAAGGCCGCGGCGACTCCTACCCGTCCCAGCTGTCGGGCGGCCAGCGTCAGCGCGTCGGTATCGCCCGCGCCCTGGCCGATAATCCCGCCGTGCTCCTGTGCGACGAGCCGACCAGTGCGCTCGACACCGAGTCGACCGCTCAGATTCTGTCCCTGCTGCGCCACGTGCGCGACGTCTCAGGCGTCACCGTCGTCATCATTACCCACGAGATGGCCGTCGTCCGCGAGATCTGTGACTCCGTGACCCTCCTCGGCCACGGGCAGGTCCTGCAGACCGGCCCCCTCGAAGAGGTCGTGGCGGACCCCTCGACCCCGCTGGCCCGCGAGCTGGTCCCCATGCCGGTCGTCGAGTCGGTCCCGTCGGCCGCAGCTACTGGCCTGGATGGCCTGACGAAGAGCACCGTCCTCCTCGACGTCGTCTTCACGTCGCACCCGGGCGTGCCCACCGGTGCCACGGTCCTGCGCCTGGCCTCGTCGATGGGTGCCGACGTCACCGCCGGAACCTTCGAGTCCCTCGGCAGCGTGCAGTGGGCCGCCTGGCCCTGACCGTCCCCGCGTACCACGCTGACAAGATCATCGAGCAGCTGCGCAAGAACAACGTCCACGCGGAAGTGAGGGACCAATGACAACCGCATACCTCGCCGCCGCTCACGCGCTGGCGATCCTGCCCGCGGGCAAGGGCGACCCCACGTGGCTCGACAACCCGGCGTTGACCCAGAAGTTCGGTCCGGCAATCCTCGAGACCCTCATGATGACGGGCCTGTCCACGATCTTCGCGGTCATCATCGGAACGCTCCTCGGCCTCCTCCTCGTGCAGACCGGCAAGGGCGGCCTCACCCCGAACAAGGGCATCTACCAGGCCGTGTCCTTCGTCGTGAATATCGTGCGTTCCCTGCCCTTCATCATCGGCATCATCATGCTGATCCCGGTCACGAAGATGATCGTCGGCAAGTCCACGGGCTCGCTAGCGACCGTCGTGCCGCTCGTCATCCTGTCTGCGCCCTTCTTCGCGCGCCTCGTGGAGACGAACCTGTTGGCCGTTGATCCCGGAAAGATTGAGGCCGCCCAGATGATGGGTGCCTCCAATCGTCAGATCCGCTGGGGTGTCCTCATTCGCGAGGCTATGCCGGCCCTCATCCAGTCCATCACAACCCTGGCGATTACCCTCATCGGCTACTCCGCGATGGCGGGCGCCGTCGGTGGCGGCGGCCTGGGCCAGATGGCCATCAACTACGGCTACAACCGCTGGCAGGACGACGTCATGATCTCCACTGTCGTCGCCATCATCGTCATCGTGCAGATCATTCAGCTGATCGGCGACCTCCTCTCGCGCCTGGTTGACCACCGCGCGCGCTGACAGATCCCGGTCGGGCCCCGGCCTCGACCATCCATCCCATCCAGTACACAGAAGAAAAGAGAACCACCATGCGTCATCGCTTCCTCGCAGCCATCGGCCTGGCGGCCGTCGCCTCCCTCGGCCTGGCGGCCTGCGGCGGCTCCACCTCCTCCTCGGATGCTTCCGGCTCCACGTCCTCCTCGGACGTCGTCACCCTGACCGTGGGCGCGACCCCCTCGCCCCACGCGAAGATCCTCACCTACATCAACGAAAACCTGGCCGAGGCCGAGGGCATCAAGCTCAACATCGTCGAGTACACCGACTACGTCCAGCCCAACACCGCGCTCAACGACGGCGACCTGGACGCCAACTTCTACCAGACCGTCCCCTACCTGGAGAATGCGGAGAAGCAGTTCGGCTACGACTTCGAGGCTGGCGAGGGCATCCACCTTGAGCCCCTCGGCGTGTTCTCCAACAAGCACAAGTCCCTCGACGAGCTGCCCGACGGCGGCACGATCGGCATCATCTCCGACACGGCCAACCAGTCGCGCGCGCTCAAGCTCCTGGCCACCCAGGGCCTCGTCTCGATCCCCGAGGGCGACGGCGACGTCAACATCAACACCGTCACCAAGCTGAAGAACTTCGACTTCCGCGAGGTCGAGGGCCCGCAGCTGGTCCGCTCGCTCGATGACTTCGACTACGCGGTCATCAACGGCAACTTCGCCCAGGAGGGTGGTAAGTCCATCTCCGGTGATGCTCTTGTCGTCGAGTCTCCCGTGAACAACCCGGCCGTGAACGTCCTCGTGTGGAAGAAGGACTCCACGAAGACCGACGCCATTGCGAAGCTCGATAAGCTCCTGCACTCCGATCAGGTGAAGCAGTACATCGAGCAGACCTGGTCGGACGGCTCGGTTATCCCGGCGTTCTGACCTGCGAGGCCGGGGCGCGCAGGCGCTGAGGCTGACGGATCGCAGGGCTGGCGCTCTCGCATAGATAACGGGTGGGCCCCGGAACCGTAAGGTTCCGGGGCCCACCCGTTCGTCCGCGCAAGCGGTGCGATCAGTTGGTGCGTGACTCGAGCGGGAATTCGGCGTCCGGCTCGTGCGTGATGCGGTTACGCATGTCGCGGCGGAAGACTTCGATGGTCCATAGCCAGATGATGTGGCCGAAGAACTCGGAGAAGTGCTCCGCGAAGGGCTGGTTCCACGGCGGCGGGACCGTGCCCATGAGAGGCATGAGGACGACGTGGAAGGCCACGTACACGAAGATGCCGAAGGCGGCGCCCTGCCAGAGCTTGATCTGCGGGAAGCGCTCGGCCAGCACGCAGTAGAGGACCGCGAAGCCGATCGAGAACGCGAAGTGGACGATGAAGGAGACCCAGGGGAGTCCTTCGTTACCGTTGAAGGTGTAGGACAGGTGGGTGACGCTCTCCGGGATACCCAGCTGCTGGAGCAGCTCCTGGGGCGGGTTGGTCGCGTTACGCTCGGGCGTACGCGGAGGCAGCGGCACCTCCCAACCGAACTTCACGATGGCGGAGACGATTCCACCGAGAACGCCTGCGATTGCTGCGACGCCGTAGCGGCGGCGCCGGGGATTGGTCTGAATCAGTGCCATGTGACAAGCATGAAACGCGCGTAGGGCATTTTCGATGCCTTGGGGCTCTTAGCGCTCAAGGTCACACAAGGATGTGATGAGGGAAAATGGGCTACAAATAGCGAAGTCGGTTAATTTATTCCGTTATTAATGAGTAAATATGAGGGGTGGGTGCGGGACTTTCATCCCGCACCCACCCCTCGTGTGGCGTTAGCTGCGTCGCATCCCCCGGCGCTGCGATGCGCGAGGAGCGTGCGCCTCGTCAGTCAATGATGCCGTACAGGCGGTCGCCCGCGTCGCCCAGGCCGGGGACGATGTAGGACCTCTCGTTGAGGTGATCGTCGACGGCGGCGACAACGACGTTCACGTCGGCGCGCTCGCCGACCGCGTCCTCAAGGGTCTTAATGCCCTCCGGAGCGGCCAGGATGCACACGCAGGTGACGTCCTTGGCGCCGCGCTCGAAGAGGTAGTTGGTGGCGGCCACCATGGTGTGGCCGGTGGCCAGCATCGGGTCTAGCACGAAGCACTGGCGGCCCGACAGGTCGTCCGGCAGGCGGTTCGCGTAGGTCTCGATCTCCAGGGTGTCGTCGTCGCGACGCATGCCCAGGAAGCCGACCTCGGCGGTGGGCAGCATGCGGGTCATGCCCTCGAGCATGCCCAGGCCTGCGCGCAGGACGGGGACCACGATCGGGCGAGGCTCGGAGAGCTTCAGGCCGACGGTGGGTGCAACCGGGGTCTGGATGGGGGTTTCGGTGACTGCCACTTCGCGCGTCGCCTCGTAGGCGAGCAGGGTGACCAGTTCGTCGACGAGCTGGCGGAACGTCGCCGATGGCGTTTCGCGATCGCGTAGGACGGTGAGCTTGTGGGTGATCAGGGGGTGATGAGCTACGTGGAGGCGCATGGTTATAGGCTACCCTGTTCGTCCGCTGGCGCGCATCCAGTGTGTCGAACGCGAAGCGAGGGTCTCCTGTGCGCTGGCGCCGCGCTCGGTGGTGGCCTGGATCGGCGGCGTGTTGGGTGTCGTGTCAAACTCATCCGCCACACGAGCACCACGAGTCACGATGGACTCCAACTACCCCAACAGTGATTTGGCCGGTAAGCTAGGAGAGTGACCGTGAATGAGCAATACCGCGAAGCAATGGGGAAGGCCCTTTTCCTGGCCAACCGCGCCCGCGAAACGGGGGACGTCCCCGTCGGAGCCGTCGTCGTCGACGAAAACGGCCGCATCATCGGACGCGGGTGGAACTGCCGGGAGGCCAACCATGACCCCGCAGGTCACGCCGAAATCGTCGCCCTGCGTGAGGCGGGCCGCGCCAGGGGTACCTGGCGCCTGAACGGCTGCACGCTGATCGTCACCCTGGAACCCTGCACGATGTGTGCGGGCGCGATTCTTGCCTCGCGCATCGACCGCGTCGTCTTCGGCGCCTGGGACCCCAAGGCCGGCGCCGCCGGATCCCTGCGCGATGTCCTGCGCGACGCCCGCATGCCCCACCCAACCGAGGTCATCGGCGGCGTCCTGGCCCAAGAGGCCGCCATGCAGCTGCGCTCCTTCTTCCTCGGCTGCCGTACGCCCGATGAGATGCCCGTCATCCAGGCTCCCGTCCACGAGCCCAGTGACCTGGTCGCGCCCATCGTCGTCCCCTACGAGGAGGACGAGGCCTCCGAGCCGGCCCGCGAGGAAGCCGCCCGCGAGGAAGCCCCCGCCATGAGGGTGTTCCCGCGCAGCTCGTTACCCCCGAGGCTCCCGCCGCTCCCGCCGTTCCTCCCGCTCCTTCCGACGAGGACCCCCGCTCTGGGGTCTTCCCCGTGCCTCCCCGGCACGGCAGGGTCAGCCACCGCGGCACCGAGGCCTCGCCCCTGCCTCGTCGAGTGGGTCGCCCCTTCTCCGAGCGCGTCTCCGGCAATGCCGACAACCCCGCCGACATCCCCGCGGGCGAATCGATCGAACCCGGTGCATCCGCGGCGGCTCCCGCCTCGCAGCCGCCCTACAGCAACGCCGCCCCCGTTCTGCCGGCAGTTTCGCCGAGCACGACACCCGGTCCCATCACGCGCTCCGTCCCCCAGATTCGACCCGTCCACGTGCGCCCGTCCGCGTCCTCGCCCGAAGGCCTCTACACGCCCGCCCAGCCCGGCCGTCCCGTGGCTCAGCCGCTGCGCGATAGCGCGCCCCGGCCTCGCGGCGCTGGAGCCCGTCGTCACGCCCGCGCCCACGGAGCCGCCGGCCCCCGCCGTGCAGGCCGCACCCGCCCCCGCCGAGGAGACGCCCGCGCCGATCCCCGCGCCGCCCGCGTTCCCGCAGCGTGCCACGTCGCGCCAGAGCGCCCGCCCGCAGCGCCCCTCCCACAGGCTTTCGAACCCGAGCCCACGCGCCGCGTCGACTACGAACTGTCCCCGCGGCAGTTCAACGACGTCGACCCCATCACCTCCGGGATTCGCGTGCGCCGCTCCGCGCGCCGCCGCGGCAACGCTCGTCACTGACATGATCCCCGCGCGCGTCATCACGGTCTCGGACCGCTGCTCCGCCGGCCTCGCCGAGGACCTCTCCGGTCCCCTCGCCGCACGCCTCCTCGCCGATCACGGCGTTGACGCCTCGGTGCGCGTCGTCCCCGACGAGGTCGACGCCATCCGCGCCGCGATCACCGCCGCCGTGGAGGACGGTGCCCGCTTCGTGTTCACGACCGGCGGGACCGGTCTCGCGCCCCGCGACGTCACCCCCGAGGCCACCGAGCCTCTCCTCGTCACCCGCATCGACGGCCTCGCCGACGCGATTCGGCGCCGAGGCGAGGAAAAGGTTGCCTCCGCCGGCCTGTCGCGCGGCCTCGTCGGCGTGACCGCGCGATCCCCCGAGGGTGCCCTCGTCGTCAACGCGCCCGGCTCGCGCGGCGGCGTCACCGATGCCGTGGCCGTCATCGGCCCGCTCGTCGCCCACATCATCGACCAGCTCGCGGGCGGCGACCACCCGCGCGTATAAAAGCCTGATATTGCAACGAAAAGGCCGCCCGGCGTACATGCTGCGGGCGGCCTCCGCGTACGTCGGAGCGTCAGTCCTGCGGATCCTCCGGGCGCACCCAGTCGCCGCTGCGGCCGCCCGACTTCGCCACGATTTTCGCCTCGCGAATGCGGGCGGAGCGGTCCACGCCCTTGACCATGTCCACGATCGCGAGAGCCGCGACCGTCACCGATGTCAGCGCCTCCATCTCCACGCCCGTGCGGTCGGCCGTGCGCACGGTCGCGCGGATCGCCACGTGATCATCCTCCAGGCTGAGGTCCACCGCGCAGCCGTGCACGCCGATCGTGTGCGCGAGGGGCAGCAGCTCGGGGACGCGCTTCGCCGCAGAAATGCCGGCCACGCGTGCCACCGCCAGCACGTCGCCCTTCGGCACGGTACCGTCACGCAGGGCCTGCATAACCTCGGGCGAGCAATCCACGCGGCACACGGCGCTCGCCTGGCGCACCGTCGGATTCTTCGCGGTCACGTCCACCATGTAGGCGGCGCCGTCCTCGTTCAAATGCGTAAATTTCACGGTTTTCCTCTCGTTAATTCTCGCCTAGCAGCGTCAGTCCACGAGCGGGACGACCGCCAGCTCCTGGCCGACCTTAACCACCTCGACGTCCGGCGCGACCACGCCGATCGCCTCCGCGTTCGCGAGCGAGGCCACCAGGTGCGACTTCGACCCCAGGGGGTGCACCGGTTCCACCCAGCGGGCCCCGGCCTCGTCCCCGGGCGTGTCAACGAAGCGAAGCGGGATGAACTGCGTCTTTTCAGGCGGGCAGTCCCAGCCCACGTGCGCGCGGGCGATGATGCCGCTTGGGACCGTTGCGCCGTGCTCGGGGGCGACGAGGCCGGACATGACCGCCAGCGCGCCCGCGACGTACATGTGGAACGTCGTAAAGACCGAGACCGGGTTGCCGGGCAGGCAGATCACCGGCGTCTCGCGGCCGCCCGGGCCCACCCGCGTCGAGCCGACGCCCTGCGGGCCGCCGGGCTGCTGAGCGACGTGGTGGAAGCCCGCGTCCGTGCCAAGCGTCAGGCGCACAACCTCGAAGGCACCCGCCGAAATGCCGCCGGCCGTGAGGACCAGGTCGGCCTCCGGAGCCTCATCGAGGGCCGCGCGCAGCTCGGCCGGGGTGTCCCCCGTGCGCAGGTGAGAGACGACCTGCCCGCCGGCCTCCTCGACGAGGCCGCGCAGCAGGATGCCGTTCGAATCGGGGATCTGTCCGCGCTCGAGGGCCTCGCCGGCGCGCTTGAGCTCCGTGCCCGTCGAGACGACGATGACGCGCGGGCGGGGCAGAACTGTGAGGGTGCCGTGCCCGACCGAGGCGGCGGCCGACAGGGCTGTCCCGTCCAGGACGCGGCCGGCTTTCAGGACCGGGGAGCCGGCCTCGAGGGCCTCGCCCGCCACGCGCACATTCTCACCCAGCTTCGGGGCGACGCGGATTTCCACCGTCGCGGGTGCCTGCGCGACGCCCGCCGCATGGTCCGTGTGCTCGACCTTCACGACGGTGTCCGCGCCCTGCGGGATCGGAGCGCCCGTCATGATGCGCCAGGCCTGCCCCTTCTCGAGGCGGTTGTCGCGGGTGTCACCCGCCGGAATATCACCCGCGACGGGCAGAGTCCACGGGCCCTCGCCCGCCAGGTCCTCGCGGCGCACCGCGAACCCGTCCATCGCGGAGTTCGTAAAGGGCGGCAGGGGAATCAGAGAAAAGACGTCGACCGCCAGGCGGCGACCCAGGCACTCCTCGACGGGAAGCGTGTCGTGGGGGAGGACATGGCTGAGCGCCAGCGCCTCGATTAGCTCGCGATGCTGCGCGGTAGACAGGGCGGGATCGTGCATGCCACCAGTGTAGGGGCCAGGTGGGGTGGGCGAGGCGTGTATCCGTTGCGTGGTCGTTTGTCTCGCGTCCGCTATACGAGGCGTGGGCCGGGTTGGGCGGTTGCAGCTCATTTCAGCGGCCCGGACATGGGAGGCCGGGGGGAATTGCACTACATGGAGGTTCGACACGCCGGCGACACGCCGTTGGAAGGCCTCGTGTAGTGCAAAACCCCCGGTTGGGCGACCACGCGGGCTTTCGTTGGCGGAGAGGATGCAGCCACTGACTGCGTTCGCCGGGTGTCGTGGTCTCACCCCAGGCGCGCGTCGAGCGCCGCGCGGCACTGCGCAACGAGCTCGTCCGGATGATCGAGGTCGTGCCAGCCGACGCGGATGATGTGCCAACCCTCGGCCTCGAGGTGGCGTTGGCGCTCGCGCTCGCGGGAAAGTGACGCGTGGATGCTGCGGGCGTCGTCCCCGTATTTGGCTCGTCCGTCGAACTCGATGCCGACTTTTTCGGCCGTGAACGCGCAATCGATGAAATAGCGACGACCCCGCGTGTGCACCTCGACCTGTGTGCGCATGCCTGTCAGGCCCGCGGCGCACAGTTCGTACAGTACGCGCGCTTCTCCGGGGGAGGCGCATCCGGCATCTGCGTGAGTGATGATCCACTGTGCTTGAGAGCGTCCCCGAACGCTATTGCCAAGACGCGTGAGTTCCGCGCTCAGTAACTCCTTCCAGTACTTCTCGTGTCGACGTGAGTCTTTGAGGCGGAAGTTATCGAAGTGGGTGAATGTGTTGCCGATCATGCAGATCTGCGTGAACGTGGCTCTCGGGTTCGGTGAGCTTCGTGCGACGGTGATCTGCGCTGCTTCGGGGCTTTCGATGAGCAGGCCACGTGCATCAGTGGTCGGTGGTAACCGACGAACGCGACTCGGTGTGATCGTTATCGGCTCGAAGTGATGCGTGCCGACAGAGACCGCGGGTAAGCGGATCGAACGGGATGACGTTGAGGAGGTAACAGTGAGTGCAGGGATGCGCGGGATGGATGCGTATCCGTGTGCCCACAAAGCGCACTGACCGGTGACCACCATGGCATGGTGTGTGTGCGCGAGGTGGTACAGGCGTGCGGCGAGCACGACCTCCGGTAGCTGACTCATGTTGATGTCTGTCAAGAGAGACAGATCAAGGTAGGTCCTGCCCGCGATTTTCACGGCCGTCGGCATCTTTGTGAGGCCGTGGTGGCTGGAGCGCGGCACGCGAATGATCGCCCGTTCGACGGCGTTGAGGATGAAAGGAGCGTCGTTGCCCCTGACTTCTTGGCTCATGAGTGAATTCTAGTACTGATAGCTATCAGTACGTTGCAGTTTGAATCTTCTGATTGTGTTTGATCGCTGAGGGTGTCTTCGTGTGGTGTGATGGGGTGGGGCGGGGCGGGGCGCATGGGTGCGGCGTTCTCGTGTGGCGCGACGAGGCGTGGGCCGGGTTGGTCGGTCGCGGCTCGTTTCAACGGCCTGGACATGGGAGGCCGGGGGGAATTGCACTACATGGAGGTTCGACACGCCGGCGACACGCCGCTGGAAGGCCTCGTGTAGTGCAAAACCCCCATTTTGCTCGATGCGTCGGCAGAATCAGGTGCCCCGATGGCTGCGACTTGGTGAAGCATGGGCAGGGTTGGCTGTTTGTGGCGCGTTCGGCCTGTTTTCTAGGTTCTATCTAGGTTCTAGTCTAGGTTCTAGTGGTGGTTGCAACGGTTCTTGGTGAAGGAGTTCGTTGTGGCTGGTGTTGGTCGTGTTTTTCAGGGGGTTGAGTACCCCTCCCGTCGGGAGGCGTGTCAGGCTCGGCATCGGGAGTATGTGCGGGCTTTGGCTGATGGTTTGAACTTCACGCAGGCAGCGCATGCTGTCGGGGTTTCAAAGCGGACGGGTAAGGTCTGGCGTAATGGCCGGACTCGCTCAAGTGGACGGTGTGAGCGAGCCAGTATCGCCCCGCAGGCTCATTGGTACCGTCTGTACATGAAGTGCCAACCTCATCGGGTCAGTAAACGGTTCTTGTCGCTCAAGGAACGCATGCTCATCTTCGGATGGCGCGTCGAGGGGCTCTCTATTCGTGACATTGCCCGACAGTTAGGGCGTTCGCCCTCGACCGTGAGCCGGGAACTCAGACGCAATGGGATTACCTCCACGTGCTACAACCCCTACATTGCTCACATGCGGGCAGGCAAGCGTCTCAAACGTCCAAAGGCGCGCAAATGCGCCGATCCTCGCTTGTGGGCCATCATCTGGGACAAGCTTGAGCTCAGATGGAGTCCGGAACAGATTTGCGCGTACTTGCGTATGCGTTTCCCGCATAATCAGAGCATGAACCCGTGCGTGGAGACGATCTACCAGTCCATCTTCATCCAAGCCAAAGGCACACTCCGCAAAGAGATCGCTTCCCTCATGCGCCAAGGGCGCACCCGCAGGCGCCCAGCCGCATACGCTCGCCAGGTACGACCACGATTCAAGGACCCCATGGTGATGATCAGCGAACGGCCCGCCAGTGTGGAGGACCGGGCGCTGCCTGGACACTGGGAAGGCGACTTAATCATCGGAGCCAAAGGACAATCCGCGGTCGGCACGCTCGTGGAACGCTCCACCCGGTACACGATGCTGCTCTACTTACCCAACGGACACACGGCCGTTGAAGTTCAAGACGCCATCATCGACAAGCTCGCAGACGTGCCCCATTCCTTGCGCCTGTCGCTAACCTGGGACCAGGGAAGCGAGCTGGCCCAACACCGCAAGATCGCCTCCGAGCTGGGCCTTGACGTGTACTTCTGTGACCCACACTCCCCCTGGCAGCGCGGCACCAACGAGAACACAAACGGGCTGTTGCGCCAATACATGCCCAAAGGAACCGATCTGTCACTCCTGACCGAAGCAGACCTGGACGCCATCGCCGACCAACTCAACGACCGTCCACGCAAAACGCTAAACTGGGATACACCCAAGCAGCGACTGGAGCTGCTGCTCAGGGCATAACACGTGTTGCAACCATCCCTAGAATCTGCCGTG